>ERZ773181.2-NODE-2-length-385463-cov-13.380485_pt1 | contig 385463 bp, 344 predicted proteins | sample MGYA00581001_ERZ773181 | MGnify/ENA primary metagenome ERZ773181 (study PRJEB29015, sample SAMEA2737780) | human gut metagenome | biome: human gut; feature: human-associated habitat; material: faeces | place: China | collected 2012 ...
AAACAAGGAGCATAGCGCCCGCTCCAAGGGCGATAGGCGACTATGTTTTGAGAGGACGAAGTGCGGCTTGCTGCGCAAGCCGTTCCCTCGCGATATCAGTTGGGTTATCTAACACTGCGGCGCGGCTATTGGAAACTTGCTCAACAGTGTTTATAAAGTCGCTTGCTTTACCTTTTGGCGAGTGTTCTCATGCGTTATTTATTTGTGTTCTATGGATTTAGGGAAACCGTAAGTCACTGCATAAATCGCAGGCGGATGATATCTGCACCTACACGATTATGTTAATTTACAATATTAAAATTATTTGCCTGACGGCGGCTTCCTCCACAAATCCCGATTTATCTCCCCCCGCAAAGAACAGTCGCAACAGTGAAACTCACTGCGGCTGTTTCTTGCTTTATCCTCACCCGGCGCACGAAAATTATCCGCCGCGTACTAAATGTATCCGCCGGGGACAAATTTACACTTTGTTTTCATCATTTGTTTGACATAAGGCGGATTTTGAATTACAATAAATAGATAGCGAGCAGGCCGGGCAGCTGCGGGGATCTTTTATAAGATCAATGAGGAAAGTCCGAGCTTCACAGAGCAGGATAACGGCTAACGGCCGCCGAGGGTGACCTTAGGGAAAGTGCAACAGAGATATACCGCCCGCTTTTGCGGGTAAGGGTGGAAAGGCGAGGTAAGAGCTCACCGGCGTGCGGGGAACCGCATTGCCCTGCAAACCCTATCCGAAGCAACACCGACCGGAGAGGAGCGAAAGCTCCGCGCTTGCTCGGCGTAATTCTCTCCGACGGGTGGCTTGAGCGTATCGGCAACGGTGCGCCTAGACAGATAGTTGCCTTAAAAGACAAAACTCGGCTTACAGGCCTGCTCGCTGCCTGTAACCCGCAATGTATCCCTGGCATATGATGTGCTGAGGTGATATAAATGTCGGACGGAGTGCTGCTCGGTGTATTTGCGTCGTTCGTGCTCATAGGCACGGTCGGCATAGCCTATTACATATTACTGAAAATTCTGCACCCGCGCTCGAACGGGAGATATATCGTCGTCATCCCCGCAAGGAGCGGAATGACCGATGTTGCCGGGAAGGGCTACGCTCAGCGGCTTCGCAGCGGAATGCTCGGCGACAAGGAGGCGGTTGTGATACTCGACCTCGGTATGGACGAAGTTCAGCTGAAAGAGTGCGAGAGAATGTGCAGAAGCTGCGAGGGGCTCTATCTCTGCTCCCGCGGCGAATTTGAAGAGTTTGCTTCCCGAAAGGATATATAAATGGAGGAACATGAGAGGATACGCATAAGCGGCGTGATAAACGATGTGACCTTTTCGAATCCCGAAAACGGGTTCACGGTCCTCGAGCTTGAAAGCGGCGATGAGCTGATAACCGCTGTCGGCGTCATGCCCGAGCTCAAAGCCGGTGAGTTGCTGGAACTCTCCGGCCATTGGGATTTTCACGCCTCCTTCGGCCGCCAGTTCAGAGTGGAACTGTGCGAGCATAAAATGCCCGCCTCGGCGGGTGATATCCTCCGATATCTCTCGGCTGGCGGCGTCAAGGGTATAGGCCCGAAGCTCGCGGTCAAAATAGTTGACAGGTTCGGCGAGAATACCCTTGATATAATCGAAAACGACCCCGAGCGACTCGCGCAGATACGCGGAATATCGCCCGAAAAGGCGAAAAGTATAAGCGAGGATTTCAAGCGCCAGTTTGCGGTTCGCGAAATTATGATGTCGCTCGAAAAATACGGAATGACCACCGCCGAATGTGTCAAAGCTTTCAATGCGTTCGGCGTGCGCGCCGCGGATATAATCAGGCGCAACCCCTATGCCCTCTGCGGCGAGGGGGTGGGCTTCAGCTTCGAGCGAGCCGAGGTTATAGCGGAGGAGCTGCCCGAGCCGCCCGATAACGGCTATCGCCTTCAGGCGGGCGTGCTCCATGTTATGAGCCATAACCTTTCAAACGGACATACCTGTATCCCGCGCGATAAGCTTTTCACCCCGTGCACCGAGCTGCTCTCGACTGACGACGACACCGTGGATATAACAATAGATGAGCTGATAGGCTCCGGCAGGCTCGTCAACGAGTTTATAGACGACAGAGAATTTATTTTCCTGCCGAATATCTATAAAGCGGAAAAGTCCTCTGCGGAGCACATGAAGCAGATACTCAGATTTCCGCCCGCAGGCCGTAAGGCGGCGGACAGGGAGATCGGCAGAATAGAGAAAAAGAGCGGCATAAAATACGGAGAGCTCCAGCGCAAGGCTATTGCCGCGGCTGTCGAGCGCGGGTTACTCATACTGACCGGCGGCCCCGGAACGGGAAAGACAACGACCCTCGACGGAATCCTTCAAATTTTCGAGGATGACGGACTTAAAGTCGCGCTCGCCGCACCGACGGGACGCGCAGCAAAGCGCATGAGCGAGGTTACCGGCAGACCTGCCAAAACCATCCACCGTCTGCTCGAGGTCGAGTGGGACAAGCACGACCGCCCGCAGTTCTCGCGCAACGCACGCAATCCTCTCGACGCTCAGGCGGTCATACTCGACGAGCTGTCGATGGTAGATATAACACTGTTTTCGAGCTTTCTCGACGCTCTCCCGATAGGCTGCCGCCTCATAATGGTCGGCGATTCGGATCAGCTGCCGCCCGTCGGCGCGGGCAATGTCCTGCACGATATGATAGCCTCGGGCATAGTGCCGGTCGTTGAGCTGACAGAGGTTTTCCGCCAGTCCATGGAGAGCCTGATAATCGAAAACGCCCACAGAATAGTCAAGGGCGAGCCGCCGAAGCTCGATGTGCGCAGCAAGGACTTCTTCTTTATGCCGACAGACTCGCCGTTTGTCGCGGCAAAGACCGTCTCGGATCTGTGCTCCGTGCGTCTGCCCCGCGCCTACGGATTTTCGCCGCTTGACGATATCCAGGTCATCTGCCCGTCAAGAATGGGCGAGTGCGGCACAAACAACATCAACCGCGTCATGCAGGCGGTGCTCAATCCGCCGGATGCCTCGAAGCCCGAGACAAACGTCGGCGCAACCGTGTTTCGCACGGGAGACAAGGTCATGCAGACGCGCAACAACTACGATATCGAGTGGACAGGCCCGGACGGCGACGGAACGGGGATATTCAACGGCGATATCGGCATTCTTCGCAAGGTCGATTCGCGTTCTCGCACGGTTGAGATAATGTTCGACGAGCGCAAGGCCGTTGTTCCTTTTGAGGCTCTGCAGGAGCTTGAGCTCGCCTATGCCGTGACCGTTCATAAGAGCCAGGGCAACGAGTTTCCCGCGGTCATAATGCCGATAATCGGCGTACCGCCGCGCCTTGCTTACAGAAACCTGCTCTATACCGGAGTCACCCGCGCAAAAAAAATACTTGTCTTGGTCGGCAGTCGGAGTCAGGTCTATGCCATGGCGGCGAACGACAAAAAGGCCAGACGCTATTCCGCGCTCAAGCATTTTCTCCTGGTGAATGAAGAATGAAAGTATCGGTGCTCGAATATATCTCATACGCCCTGTTTCCGCGCCGATGCGCTCTTTGCGGAAAAGTGGTTGCGCCGGATATGCCCGTGTGCGGCAGCTGTGAGAGCGACCTCGAATATGTAAAGGGAGATCTGTGCCCGCATTGCGGCAGGGAGAAGAAATATTGCTCCTGTTCGTTTCACCGCCGCTTTTTCGAGGCTCAGACAGCGCCGTTTTATTATTCCGGCGCGGCAAAGCGCTCGATTCATGCTCTGAAGTTCAACGGGCGCACCCAAAACGCCGACGGGCTCGCGCGGTTTATGGCGCAGAGCGTGAAAGAAAACTTCGAGGGCGTGAAATTCGATTTTGTCTGCTGCGTGCCCCTGTCCGAAGCGTCATATAAAAAGCGCGGATACAATCAGAGCGCGCTACTCGCAAAGAGAATAGCAAAAGAGCTCGGCGTGCCGTTTGAAGAAAAACTGCTCTCCCGCCCGTTTCAGGGTAAGGAGCAGAAAACGCTCGGCGGCGTCGAACGCTTCGGCGGAGTCATAGGAGCGTTTGACTGCGCGGAGAATAAAATCATAGACAATGCCGCGGTTTTGCTCTGCGACGATATAGCCACAACGGGAGCGACGCTCAACGAGTGTGCAAAGCTCCTGCTTCTGCGCGACGCGGATAAAGTCTGCTGCGTCAGCGCGGCAATAACCAAAAAGGAGGACGGAAAATGCTCGGAACAAACATCGGAATAGACCTCGGCACAACTACTATACGTATTTTCGTTGAGGGCAAGGGAATAGTTGTCTCCGAGCCGAGCGCCGTCGCATTCGATACGGATACGGGCAGACTCTTGGCAGTCGGCCAGAAAGCGTCGGATATGATAGGCCGCAACCCCGACTCCATAACGGTAGTAAAGCCCATGCGAAGCGGAGTTATCTCGGATTTCACCGCCACAAAGGCCATTGTTCGCGTCCTGCTCTATAAGGTCTGCAAAAACATGGTGTTTAAGCCCAACATAGTCGTGTGTATGCCCTCTACCGTCACCAATCTTGAAAAGAGAACCATACTCGACCTCGTCACCGCCGCGGGAGCGGGCAGGGCGTGCCTCATAGAAGAGCCGCTCGCCGCCGCACTCGGTGCGGGACTCGATATCAGCCGCCCGATGGGCACAATGGTCATTGATATCGGCGGCGGAACCGCGGATATCGCAGTCGTCACCATGGGCAGCATCTCTATTTCAAAATCGGTCAAAATAGCCGGCAACATCCTCGACGAGGATATAATCCGCTATCTGCGCCGCGAGCGCAATATAGTTATCGGCGAAAAGACCGCCGAGGATATTAAAAAGCGCATCGGCTGCGCGTACCTGCGCGACACGGAGCTTGCTATCGGCATAAAGGGCAAGCACTATATAACCGGAATGCCGATAACGGACGAGGTGAACACAACGGAAATCTACCTCGCCATGCGCGAGCACCTTGAGTCGATAGCCGAGGGCGTGCGCAGCGTGCTCGAGGTAACGCCGCCCGAGCTTGCGGGCGATATCGCCGAAACGGGCATACTTTTAACCGGCGGCGGCGCTCTGCTCGACGGCATGGATAAGCTCATAGAAAAGCGGACGGGCGTTCACGTCATAGTCCCCGACGACCCGCTCGAGTGCGTCGCGCTCGGCACGGGCTACGCCACGGAGCATTTGGATATTCTCGAAAATAACGGCGGAATCTTCAAGACCCGCGAGGAGATAACGGGCTTCAAGGATTAATTTTCAAAGCGCGCTGCTTTATTGAGGCGGCGCGTTTTTATGTTTTTGCCGTTCGTACCGCTTAAAGTGCGGTTCGTGCCGCACCCTGTTGACACGGGAAATTCAATCGGATATTATTTGCCTGAGAAATTGCGTGAAATACGCAAAAAACGGAGGGTAAATAATGAGAATGAGAAAATTTGCGGCTGTGCTTCTCGCAATCGTGTTGCTCTGCGCCGCCGTGCCGAATGTTGCGTTTGCGCAGAGCGGTGAGACTATGGGCAATGCTATAAATATCAATCTCAACGAAACTGTTTCGGCAGAAAGGTATTATTGCTACTATAAGTTTACTATTGATAGACCCGGATATATTCAGTTGAAAGTTGACCATAGCTATAATGGAGGAGAGTTTTTTTGCGTTGTGTTTCAAAGCAAAACACTTGACGCTATGGAATACCAGTGGGATAAATTTTATAATTTGCACGCCAGGAAAACGGCAGAAACGACTACAGGCTCAAAAATGGGCTTAAAGGCGGGAACGTACTATCTTGAAATACATACGGATAGTACAGCGGAGGCGATTGACTATGATTTGACTGTTATGTTTACTGCCGCTAATGACTGGGAAGCTGAAAAAAATGATAATGTGGCTACGGCGAATAACATAAAACTTAATGAGGTGAAATACGGACATATCGGAGAACAAGTTGGAAATTATGACTATTTTAAAATAGATATACCTTCTGACGGTAAATACGAGATAGTAATCAATCACGACTATTCCAATATAAGTCACGATGCGATTGGAGTAAGTGTGCGAACATATGACGGGACTGATGAAAAGAAATGTGGAAGCTTTTTTTCAAAAGGAACAACTGAAAAAACAAAAGGCACATTTGACCTTTCAGCCGGAACATATTATATAAGAGTCGAAGATTATGCACGCGCCTTTTTTGGCGAGTACTCTATTGTTATAAAAAAATCTTCTGCTACCGGAAGTAAGCCTTCTCATGGAAGTTCCGGTAATTCAAACGGTGCCAAGCCCGCAGGCGGCAACAATGTTGTCACCGCCGCGCCTTCGAGTGCGACCGAGCGGGAGACCTTTGCGCAAATAAACCCGGATGCCGTCCAAGAGCCGGGCTCCGCCGAAATAAAATTCTACGGCGATTTCAAATATATCGTGATAAATGTCAATATCTATATCTGCGGTTATGTCGGCTCGGATGAAAAGGTCGAGATTCCCTCGGAAATAGACGGTATGCCCGTTGTGGGAATCACGGATAACGCCTTTGCAAAAACCTCGGCGCAGGAGATAACCGTTCCGTCGAGTGTCAGCGAGTTCGGCAAGAACGCTTTCGGCGAGGAGGACGGCGAGGCGAGGACGATAGTGGCCGAAGAGGGCTCGCCCGCCGAAGCCTATGCACTGAGCTCGGGCATGAACCTGAAAAAATTCAGCGCGAAGGATTCGAGCAAAAACAGCTCTGATATGAAGCTTATCGTTATCGCCGTGAGCGCGGTCGTGGCGGTTATAGGCGCTGCCGCAGTGGTGACCTTGATAGTTTTAAAAAAGCGTAAGTAATCAAACGTCCGCATCCCCGAAATTTTCCGTATAAACTCAAATAAAACCGTCCATAATTCGGTTGTATCCGAAGGAAAGGACGGTTTTACTTATTATGAAGTCAAAGAAACTGACAAAGCTTATGAAAATACAGGCAGTGGTTTTCGCGGCAGTCTTTGCGGCGGGCGCGTGCAGCGTCGGAGCGTTTGCTTATAACTGCTCGCGAGTGCGCTCCGATGTGCTGAGAATGCACGTTATCGCAAACTCCGACTGCGGCGCCGACCAGCAGCTAAAGCTCATGGTTCGCGATGCCGTGCTCGAGCGCGGCGCGCAGCTTTTTGACGGCACGGTGACGGCGGATGAGGCGCGGAGAAAAATCGAGCCGCATAAGGCCGAGCTCGAAGCCGCCGCTCGCGAGGTGATAGAGCGCGCGGGCTACGATTATCCCGTGAGCGTCAATGTCGTCAACGAGTATTTCGCCACACGGTGCTACGGCAGCCTGACCATGCCCGCCGGGCGCTATACCGCAGTCAAGGTGGTCATCGGCGAGGGCGCGGGGCGCAACTGGTGGTGCGTGATGTTCCCGCCGCTGTGCCTGCCCGCCGCGCAGGACAGGGGAGGCAATCTCGACGCGTTTTTTGATGACGGCGAGCTGAAGGTAGTCGAGAGCTCCGGCAGATATGAGCCGCGTTTCAAGATAGTTGAGATAATAGAAAAACTCAAAGAAAAAACCTCGTTCGAAAATTGAAAATTTTCCCCGCGGCTTGCCGATTTTACCGGCGAGCCGTAACTTTTTTTGTCAAATCTGTTGACTTTTTTGCGGATTGGCTCTATATTAATAGTTACGACTTTGTTTATATTTTGATGTGCGGTTTGCATCGAATTCTTTTGAGAGAGGGGCTGCATAATTGAAAAAAAATGTCATTATCGATTTGAAACACATCTCCGTCAAACTGGGTGATAATCAGGTGCTTGACGACTTGAGCCTTTATATAAGGGACAGGGAGTTCATCACCTTGCTCGGTCCGTCAGGCTGCGGAAAGACAACCATTCTGCGCGTCATTGCCGGCTTCCTCGATCCCGATGAGGGGGATGTCATATTTGAGGATAAAAAAATCAATGGTGTGCCGCCTCATAAGAGGCAGGTTAACACCATTTTTCAGCGTTACGCACTTTTCCCGCACCTGAATGTCTATGAAAACGTGGCGTTCGGTCTGCGCATAAGAAAAGTGTCGGAGAGCGAGATTGAAAAGACGGTGAGCGAGATGCTCTCCATAGTCAATCTCAGCGGCTTTGAAAAGCGCAATATAAATTCACTTTCGGGCGGTCAGCAGCAGAGGGTGGCGATAGCCCGCGCCCTTGCGGTCAAGCCGCGCGTGCTTCTGCTCGACGAGCCACTCGGCGCTCTCGACCTCAAATTAAGGCGCGAGATGCAGGTCGAGCTCAAAAAGATTCAGCAGCAGCTGGGCATAACCTTTATATATGTCACCCACGACCAGGAGGAGGCCCTCACGATGTCGGATACCGTCGTCGTGCTCAACCAGGGCTATATCCAGCAGATAGGAACTCCCGTTGACATTTATAACGAGCCCACAAACGCTTTCGTCGCCGACTTCATAGGCGAGAGCAATATAATAGACGGCATTATGATAAGAGATCGCCTCGTGCGTATCCTCGGCGCCGAGTTTGTCTGCGTCGACGAGGGCTTCGGCGAGAATATGCCCGTCGACGTCGTCATAAGACCCGAGGATGTCGTCCTGACTCCGCCCTCGCAGGGCGAGCTCAAGGGCGTTGTCACCGATATAATATTCAAGGGCGTGCACTATGAGATGCACGTTTTGGTGAACGGATACGAGTGGCTTGTTCACAGCACCGTCTCCACTCCCATCGGAGCGGAGGTGGGCCTCAGCGTTGAACCCTCGAACATCCAAATTATGAACAAACCCGAGTCCGAGGACGAGGAGGTGTTCAACGCCGATGCGTAAAAAACTTATGGCGGGGCTGTATCTGCTGTGGATGCTGGTCTTTACGATAGTGCCGCTGCTGTTCGTTTTTTATTACGGTTTCACTTCTTCGGACGGCGCGTTCACTTTTTCAAACATAACCGCGATCTTTGAAAAGATTCATATTCAGGCGCTCGGTCTGTCCCTGCTGCTCGCAGTGATAACAACGGCGGTGTGCCTGCTGCTTGCCTATCCGCTCGCGCTGATACTCAGCAAAAGCGCCGCAAAAAACCGCAGCTTCGTTATATTCATCTTTATCCTGCCCATGTGGATAAACTTCCTGCTCAGGATAATCGCGATAAGAATGCTGCTCTCCGACAACGGTATCTTGAACAGCGTCCTCTCGGCGCTTAATCTGCCGAATTTCAGTATCATGTATACCCCGGCGGCGATAGTCATCGGCATGGTCTACGACTATTTCCCGTTCATGGTTCTGCCGATTTACAACGCCCTTATAAAAATCGACCGCAATCTTCTTGAGGCGGCGGGCGACCTCGGCGCAACTCCGGGCAGGACTTTCAGAAAGATAATTTTTCCGCTCTCCGTGCCCGGCGTCATAAGCGGCATCACAATGGTGTTCGTGCCGAGTATCTCGGAGTTCGTTATCGCCGATATCCTCGGCGGCGGCAAGGTTCTGCTCATAGGCAATATCATCGAGCAGGAGTTCAACCAGGGCAACAACTGGCATCTCGGCTCCGGCATCTCGATAGTGCTCATGATATTCATCTTCGTCAGCATGATGATAGGCGAGATGAAGGGCTCGGGAGAGGAGGCGTCGCTGTGGTAAAATTCAAGCACTTCCTCGAAAAGTTTTATGTGGCGATAATTTTCGTCCTGCTCTATCTGCCCATAGCCGTTTTAACGGTCATGTCCTTCAACAATTCCCGCTATATGAAGTGGGGCGGCTTTACCTTCAGATGGTATGAGGATCTGTTCACGAGCGGGCCTATCATGGAGGCTCTGCGCAACACTCTTTTGCTCGCCCTGCTCTCTGCGCTGATAGCAACGGCGGTCGGCACTCTCGCGTGCGTGGGTATTCTCTATATGAGAAAGCGCAGTCAGTCCGCAATAATGAGCGTCAACAGCATACCGCTTTTGAACGCCGATATCGTAACGGGCATTGCACTGATGCTGCTCTTCGTGCGTATGTTCGGCAGCCTCAACTTTACCACCATGCTCATAGCGCATATCAGCTTCAACATTCCCTATGTCGTCCTCAACGTTCTGCCGAAGCTCCGTCAGCGCGACAAGAACACCTACGAAGCGGCGGTCGACCTCGGCGCAACGCCGGTTCAGGCGTTCTTCAAGGTCATAGTCCCGGATATTTTCCCGGGTATACTCTCGGGCTTCCTCATGGCGTTTACCATGTCGCTCGACGATTTCACCATTACTTATTTCACAAAGGGCGCCGGAATAAAGACGCTCTCGATAATAATCTACACCGAGCGCAAGCTCGGAAATCAGCCCGAGCTCTATGCTCTTTCAACTATAATTTTCCTAATCGTGCTTATCGTGCTGTTCGTTGTCAACCGTATCAGCATTAAAAAGGAGAAAAGCGCGGTGAAGAGAAAAAACTATTGAGGGGAGACGAAAAATGAAAAAATCCGTTCTTGTCAGAATAATCGCCGCCGCTATGGCAATAGCTCTCTGCGTCTGTTCTGTGGGCGCTCTCACGGGCTGCACTCAGACCCGTAAAATAAACGTGCTCGTCTACGGGCAGTATATCGATCTCGATGTTATATCAAACTTCAAAAAAGAACACGGCATCAAGGTCAACGTCGACGAATGCGACACTCCCGAGGAGCTCTACAACAAGGCCGTCAACGGCGACCAGTCGTATGACCTTATCTGCACCTCGGACTATATAATCGAGCGCTTCATCAAGGAGAACAGACTCGCCGAGCTCAATTTTGACAATATCCCGAACATCAAGAACATCGGCGAAGTGTATCTCGAAAAGTCGAAGTCATTCGATCCCGAAAACAAGTATTCCGTCCCGCATTTCTGGGGCACCGTCGGCGTTATCTACAACACCAAGATGGTCTCCGAGGAGGACGCGAAGAGCTGGAAGATGTTCTTCAACGAGAAGTATACCGGAAAGATTATTATGTCGAACAGCATCCGCGACTCCTTCCTTGTCGCGCTTGAGGCTCTCGGCTATTCCCTCAACACTACGGACAAGGCGCAGATAGACGAGGCAAAGCAGCTGCTTATCAAGCAAAAGTCGATGCTCAAGGCGTATCTCGTCGAGACCGAGGCGCGCGACGCGATGATAAGCGGCGAGGCGGCGGTGGCGCTCGTCTATAACGGCGAAGCGTATCTCGCTATAGAGGGCGACGAGGAGCAGAACATCAGCGGCAACCCCGATCTTAAGTTCACTATCCCCGAGGAGGGCACGAACTTCTGGATCGATTCGTGGATAGTCCCGGTTTACAGCTCCAATAAGGCGGACGCCGAGGCGTTCATCAACTACCTCTGCGGAGTCGATGCCGCGAAGAAGAACTTCGAATATATCTATTATTCGACCCCGAATCAGGCGCTTTTTGATGCGCTTGCTCCCGAGGTTCAGCAGGATGAGGACATCTTCCCGTCCCGCGAGGTTATCGATAAGGGCGAGGTCTATCACGATCTCGGCGCGGAGCTCGATGCATATTACAGCGCAGCGTGGAAAGAAATAAAATCATAACAATAATAGCCGGGGTGCGGACTGCCGTGCCCCGGAATTTCTGTAAGAAAGGGTAATATTCATGCTTATAGATGAGCTTGTCGGCTTTTCGAATTTTTACGGCTCCGACCCGTCTCTCGTCTTGGCGGGCGGCGGCAACACCTCCGCAAAGCGGGACGGCAGAATGTGGGTCAAGGGCTCGGGCACGGCGCTTGCGACAATAACGGCGCAGGGCTTTGTGAAAATGGATCTTTCAAAGCTCGGCGAAATATTCGAAAAGAGCTATCCCGATTCAGATTCCGAGCGCGAGGCTCTTGTGCTCGAGGACCTCATGGCAGCCCGCGTACCGGGGGAGACGAAGCGTCCGAGCGTCGAGACTACCCTCCATGCGCTGTTTCCGCAGACCTATGTTCTGCATCTGCACCCCGCCGAGATAAACGGACTCACCTGCTCAAAGGGCGGTGAGAGCGCCGCAAAAAAAGTGATAGACCGCGATTTCATCTGGATCGAGCAGTGCCGACCAGGCTATATACTTGCCAAGCTCTGCCGCGACAGAATGCTTGCTTTCAAGGCGCGGACGGGCAGGGACTGCGATATGCTCCTGCTCGAAAATCACGGAATATTCATAGCTGCCGATACGGTTGACGCCCTCGGCGAAAAGCTCCGTTTTGTTATTGATTCCATCGATAGCAGACTTTCGGAGAGGCCCGATTTCGATAGGACTCCGACCTCGGACGCCGAGGCTCAGAGCGCTCTGCTTTCGGCATTTCCGCAGGGCACCGTCTGCCGCGAGGTTCCGTTCGGCGTGTCCGAGAGCTTTGTAAAAGATAAAGCTGCCGCAAAGGAGCTCATGCGCCCGTTCACGCCCGACCATATAGTTTATTGCCGCGCCTATCCGCTTTGGCTTGACGGCGTAAATGAAGCGGCGGAAAAGGTGAGCTCCTACAATAAAAAATTCGGCTTTATGCCGCGTGTCGTTTTGCTTCGGGGCAGGGGAGCGTTCTGCTTCGGCGAGAGCGAAAAGCGTGCCGAGACCGCAGAAATGCTCTTTGAGGATGCGGCGGACATAGCCGTTTATTCCCGCTCGTTCGGCGGCGCGTCGCCTATGACGGAGGAGCTGACCGATTTCATCACAAATTGGGAAGTCGAGGCCTACAGAAGCTCGCAGAACGGATGAAAAAACGTATTTAAGACGGCAAAGTTAAAACTGTTTTAATTTTTCGTGAAATATTGCCCGTAAAGCTTGAAATACACACTCAAATAAGTTAAAATATTGACAAATAAAAGAGCTCATAGGAGCCGGAGACCGTGCGGTCTCTCAATAGATATGGGGGCAAAAGAGAATGTCAGTCAGACTTAACACCTCGTTCGTCGGCGAGGCGGCGGATGCCGCCGGGCTTTCGGCAATTCAGCCGGAGATAACCGCCGCGCATGAAAAGCTTCATAACGGTACGGGCGCAGGCAATGCGTTCCTCGGCTGGGTCGATCTTCCCGTCAATTACGACAGGGATGAGTTCGCAAGAATCAAGTCGGCCGCAGAAAAAATAAAGAGCGATTCCGAGATACTTATAGTTATCGGCATAGGCGGATCCTACCTCGGCGCAAGAGCCGCTATAGAGTTCGTCAAGTCGCAGAAGTATAACGACGTTGCAAAAGGCACTCCGAAGATTTACTTCGCCGGCAACACCATCAGCTCCTCGACCCTTGCCGAGCTTATAGATATCTGCAAGGATAAGGACTTTTCCGTCAACGTCATCTCGAAGTCCGGAACGACCACCGAGCCTGCGCTCGCGTTCCGTATATTCAGAGACCTGCTCATAAAGAAGTACGGCAAGGACGGCGCAAAGAGCCGCATCTATGCCACTACCGATAAATCAAAGGGCGCGCTTCGCAATATGTCCGACGAGGAGGGCTATGAGACCTTCGTAGTTCCCGACAATGTCGGCGGAAGATATTCCGTGCTCACGGCAGTCGGCCTGCTGCCGATAGCTGTTGCCGGTATTGATATCGACGCGCTCATGAAGGGCGCTGCGGATGCAAGAGAGCAGTATATGTCGCCCGAGCTTGACAAGAACGACTGCTACCGCTATGCCGCTATCCGCAATATCCTTTACAGGAGCGGAAAGAAGATTGAAATGATGGCCGCCTACGAGCCGGACTACACCATGATGTGCGAGTGGTTCAAGCAGCTCTTCGGCGAGAGCGAGGGCAAGGAGCACAAGGGAATCTTCCCCGCGTCGGCGATATTCTCGACCGACCTGCACTCCCTCGGCCAGTATATACAGCAGGGCGAGCGCTCGCTGTTCGAGACCGTCGTCACCTTTGCCGAGCCCAAGCGCGATATTGTTATCGAGGCTACCGCCGACAATGAGGACGGACTCAATTTCCTCGCAGGCAAGCATATGTCCGAGGTCAACCGCAAGGCGTTCGAGGGAACGGTGCTTGCGCATACCGACGGCGGCGTGCCCAATATCATTCTGGATGTCGATAAGATGGATGAGTACAATTTGGGTTGGCTTATCTACTTCCTCGAGAAAGCCTGCGGAATTTCCGGCTATGTCCTCGGAGTCAATCCGTTCGACCAGCCCGGCGTTGAAAGTTATAAGCTCAATATGTTCGCACTCATGGGCAAGCCCGGATATGAGGAGCGCCGTGCTGAGCTTGAAAACAGAATAAATTTTTAGGAGGAATTCTTAATGGTTTCTTTGATTACAGGACGCAAAGGATCGGGCAAGACAAAACGTCTCATCGAGCAGGTCAACAAGGCTGTTGAAGCTTCCAACGGCAACGTCGTCTGCGTTGAGAAAGAAAGGCTTTTGACTTACGATATCAACTATCGTGCAAGGCTTATCGAGACTGATTTTTACAAGGTCAGCGGCTATAAGGCGTTTTACGGCTTCCTCAGCGGTATCTGCGCAGGTGACCACGATATAACCGATATCCTCGTCGACGCAACTCTCCGCATCGGCAGCAGAGATTACGATGAGCTTGCGGTTTTCCTTGAGAAGGTCAAGGAGCTCAGCGACATCACCGAGAAGAACTTCGTATTCACCGTTTCGGCGGACGAAGAGGAGCTTCCCGAGAAGATTTTCGACTTCTGCCATAAGATTTAAGAGAATTTAGGCTAAAAAACCGAAGTTTTTATTGACAAAACCCGCGCAGGAAGATATAATACTTTCTGCGCGGATTTAAGTAACCGCAAGGTGAATGCTATGTTTATTGAGTTAGAACCCATTTTCAATAATATCGGTATGTCCGCTCCGTTTGATTACGAGCTGGATATGTCCGATGAGGAGTTCTGGGCGTCCAAGCCTTTTCAAAAGGCCGTGCGCGTCAAGGGCGAGGCGGTGAACCGAGCCGGCATAGTTTGCATCGAAGCTCAGGCGACGGTTGAGGTTTCTACCGACTGCGACCGCTGCGCTTCATCGATAGACCGCGTTTTCACCGTTCCCGTTTCTCATACTCTCGTTACCTCGCTGAATAACGAAGAGAACGACGAGCTGATTCTTGTTGAGGATATGCATTTTGAGCTTGATCCTCTCGTGCGGGAGGATGTTTTTCTTTTCCTGCCCAACAAGATTCTGTGCAAAGAGGATTGCAAGGGCGTCTGCCAGTTCTGCGGCGCCAACCTCAACGAAAGCCAATGCAGCTGCAAAAAGCCCATAGACCCGCGTCTCGAGGCTCTCAAACAGCTTTTGGATAATTAAAAGGATTTTTTCCACATTCAATGCACTAGTATTAAGGAGGTGCTCAACATGGCGGTACCCAAGAGAAGAGTATCAAGCGCAAGACGAGACAAGAGACGTTCCAACGTTTGGAAGATGGACGCTCCCGAGCTCGTTAAGTGCCCGCAGTGCGGGGAGTACAAGAGACCCCACAGAATATGCCCCGAGTGCGGCTATTACAACGGCAAGCAAGTGATTAAGAAGGACGCGTGAGCCCTTTGAAACACACGCAAGTCAAATATGACTCGTAAAGCGGCCGGTATCGGCGGCTTAAAGCGTTAACTGCTAAGCTGAGGTTCCGCCTCGGCTGTGCTTTGTACAAGTCATGAATGCGGAGAGGTAGAGGAGGATGAGCCTTCTCTGCCTTTTTGATTTTTATAAGAGGCGTTTTGCGCTTATAAAATCCAAAATTTTTGAAAGGAAGCGGTATCGGCGAAAGCCCTTTGCCGCGCGGTCATAAATATGTCAAAACCGGTTGTTGCAATCGTCGGCAGACCCAATGTCGGCAAATCGACCCTGTTCAACAAGCTCGTCGGAGCGCGTCTGAGCATAGTCGATGATACCCCCGGCGTTACCCGCGACAGAATCTACGGAGACTGCGAGTGGGGCGGCAGAACCTTGCTGCTCGTTGATACGGGCGGCATAGAGCCGTATTCGGACGATATAATCCTAAAGCAGATGCGCCGTCAGGCTCAGCTGGCTATAGACAGTGCTGATGTCATAATCCTTGTCACCGACGTGCGCTCCGGCGTTGTCTCGACCGACAGAGAGGTGGCGTCCATGCTCCAAAAGAGCGGAAAGCCGATAGTTCTCTGCGTCAACAAGTGCGACACGGTCGGTGAACCTCCCGCGGAGTACTACGAGTTTTATAACCTCGGGCTCGGCGATCCGATAGCCGTCTCGTCCGTCCACGGAATGGGTACGGGCGACCTGCTCGACGCGGTGTGCGAATATCTGCCGCCCGCCGAGGAAAATGAGGAGGAGGACGACACCGTCAAGGTTGCCGTTATCGGCAAGCCCAATGTCGGAAAATCGTCGCTTGTCAACGCTATCCTCGGCGAGGACAGAATGATAGTCTCCGATATCGCGGGCACGACCCGTGACGCAACGGATTCTTATGTGGAAAATAAATACGGCAAGTTTGTCTTTATAGATACCGCCGGCCTGCGCAGAAAGAGCCGCGTCTACGACTCTATTGAAAAATATTCCGTAATTAGAGCGAGAATGGCTGTTGAACGTGCGCAGGTATGTGTTATAATGATAGATGCGGTAGAGGGCTTTACCGAGCAGGATTCCAAGGTCGCGGGTATCGCGCACGAGCTCGGTAAGGCGTGCATAATCGCCGTCAACAAGTGGGACGCCGTCGAAAAGGACGGCAAGACCATGGACAGCTACCGCAAAAAGCTGATGAACGATTTCTCGTTTATGTCCTACGCCCCGATAATATTTATCTCGGCAAAGACGGGGCTCAGGCTCGACAGACTGTTTGAGCTTATCAAATATGTTGACGACCAGAACGCCATGCGCATTTCGACAGGCCGCCTCAACGACCTGCTCGCCGATGCCACGGCGCGCGTCCAGCCGCCGACCGACAAGGGCAGGAGGCTCAAGATATTCTATATGACTCAGGCCTCGACCCGCCCGCCGACATTTGTCTGCTTTGTCAACCGCAAGGACTTGTTCCATTACAGCTATCAGCGCTATATCGACAATCAGATTCGCTCGGTATTCGGCCTTGAGGGCACTCCGACGCGCATGATAATCAGAGAAAGGGAATCAAACAAGAAATGATAGTTCTCGGTATCGATCCCGGATATGCAATAGTCGGCTGCGGTGTTGTGGAGTATAAGAACAACCACTTCACCATGCTCGACTACGGCGCGGTGACAACGCCCGCCGGGATGCCGTTCAACCTCAGGCTTGAGCGCATATACGACGGAGTCTCGGAGCTTATGGAAAAATATAAGCCCGAAGCGATGTCGATAGAGAAGCTTTTCTATAATAACAACGCCAAAACGGTTATCGATGTCAGCCAGGCGAGGGGAGTTCTTGTTCTCGCCGCGCAGAAGCACCGTATCCCGATTTTTGAGTATACGCCCCTGCAGGTCAAGCAGAGCGTCGTCGGTTACGGACGCGCCGAAAAGAAGCAGGTGCAGGAGATGACGAGGATAATCCTCAATCTTGATAAGATTCCGAAGCCCGACGATGCCGCCGATGCGCTCGCTATGGCGGTCTGCCACTGCCATTGCAGCGGCTCCGTCATGGGCAGACTCAACACAAGCATATAAAGGAGAGCAGTATGTTTTACAGTATCACGGGTCGGGTAGTCCATACCGATGCGACGAGCGTCGCGGTCGACTGCGGCGGAGTTGCGTTTAATTGCAGCGCCACGGCGAACACCCTGAGAAATATCGGCGCCATAGGCGATACGGTCACGCTCTATACGTATCTAAACGTCCGCGAGGACGCGCTCGATATGTTCGGCTTCTGCGATAAAGACGAGCTCGACTGCTTCAAGCTGCTCATAAACGTTACCGGCGTCGGTCCGAAGGCTGCGCTTGCGATACTCTCGCAGCTGACTCCGAACAGACTTGCCGTCTGCGTCGCCTCGGGCGATATAAAGTCGATAACAGCGGCTCAGGGCGTGGGCGCGAAGATAGCGCAGCGAGTTGTGCTTGAGCTTAAAGATAAGCTTAAATCATATATATCCTCAGAGAACCGCGAGGAATTGGCGGCAATAAACGCGGCCGCGTCGTCGAGTGCGGGCGAGGAGGCGGTCGATGCCCTCGTTATGCTCGGCTACACAAAGACCGAGGCGGCCTCGGCAGTCGGCAGGCTCGATCAGTCGCTGCCGTCGGATGAGCTGATAAAACAGGCGCTGCGCCTTATTTCAAAGAATATATAACGGGACAAAGGAGACGGCTCTATGGATATGGACAATGAAAACCGCATAGTTACCCCCGATCTCTCGCCCGAGGATTCCGACATTGAGTTTTCCCTGCGCCCGCGCAGACTGACCGACTATATCGGTCAGGAGAAGGCGAAGGAAAACCTCTCGGTTTATATCGAGGCTGCCCGCCGCAGAGGCGACTGCCTCGACCACGTTTTGCTTTACGGCCCTCCCGGACTCGGCAAAACGACTCTTGCGGGCATAATAGCGAATGAAATGGATGTCAATCTCCGCGTGACCTCGGGTCCCGCGATAGAGAAGCCCGGCGACCTCGCCGCATTGCTGACGAATCTCAACGACGGAGACGTGCTCTTTGTCGATGAGATACATCGTCTGTCCCGCGCGGTCGAAGAGGTGCTCTATCCCGCCATGGAGGACAGCGCGATAGATATAATAATCGGCAAGGGCCCGTCGGCGCGTTCGATAAGGCTTGACCTGCCGCACTTCACCCTCGTCGGCGCAACGACCAGAGCGGGTCAGCTGAGTGCGCCTTTGCGCGACCGCTTCGGCGTTATTCTCCGCCTCGAGATGTATACCACCGAGCAGCTCTCGCAGATAGTCACGCGCTCCGCCGGTATACTCGGTATAGAGATGGATCCGAGCGGCTCGGTTGAAATAGCCTCCCGCTCACGCGGTACTCCGCGAATCGCAAACAGATTTTTAAAGCGCGTGCGCGACTTCGCCCAGGTCATGGGCGACGGCGTAATAACCCGCGAAACAGCTTCGATGGCGCTCGACCGCATGGAGGTCGATGCCCTCGGGCTTGATTCGATAGACAGACTTGTTCTTACCACCATGATAAGAAACTACAACGGCGGCCCCGTGGGGCTGGAGACGATAGCCGCGGCAGTCGGCGAAGAGGCCATAACCATTGAGGACGTCTATGAGCCGTACCTCATGCAGATAGGCTTTTTGAGCAGGACTCCGCGCGGACGCACGGTCACTCCCGCCGCCTACAGGCATCTCGGCATAGCAATGCCGGGGCAGCAGCAGTTCGACATTTGACAATCGGAGGTTAATTTATATGGGAAGACTTTTCGGAACAGACGGTGCAAGAGGCGTTGCAAACAGTGAGCTTACCTGCGAGCTCGCCATGAAAATAGGCAGAGCTACCGCCATGGTGCTCACGGACAGCGCGCATAAGCGCCCCCGCGTGCTTATAGGTATGGATACCCGCGCATCCTCGGAGATGCTCGAGTCCGCTATCAGCGCAGGCCTTTGCTCTGTCGGAGCGGATGTTCTGCTCCTCGGCGTTGTGCCGACCCCGGCAGTGGCGTTCCTTGTGCAGAAATACAAGTACGATGCGGGCATAATGATTTCCGCTTCGCATAACCCCTGCGAATATAACGGTATCAAAATTTTCAAGTCCGACGGATACAAGCTCCCCGACGCGCTCGAGGAGGAGATAGAGGCGATAATCCTCGATGAGACGGTTGTTCCTCCCGTTAAAATAGGCGGCGACGTCGGCAGAGTCACAACGTCGGAGATGCCGATTTTCGATTATATAACCCACCTGTGCTCGACCGTCGATTACAGGTTCAACAATATGAGAATAGCTCTTGACTGTGCCAACGGCTCCGCGAGCATAACCGCTCCCGAGTTCTTCATGCAGATGGGCGCTGAGTGCGATGTGCTCTCAAACAAGCCGGACGGCGTCAATATCAACGATAACTGCGGCTCGACTCACCTTGAAAATCTTCAAAAATATGTCGTTGAGCACGGTCTTATGGCGGGCTTCGCCTTCGACGGCGACGCAGACAGACTTCTTGCGGTTGACGAAAACGGCGAAGTTGTTGACGGCGATAAGATAATCGCCATTTGCGCAAAGGATATGAAGGAGCGCGGCGAGCTCGACGGCGACACGGCTGTTGTCACCGTCATGAGCAACATGGGCTTCCACAAGTTCTGCGCCGATAATGATATAAACTGCGAGATAACGAAGGTCGGCGACCGCTATGTCCTCGAGCGTATGCTCGAAAAGGGCTATGCCATAGGCGGCGAGCAGTCCGGCCATGTCATTTTCCTGCACCATTCGACCACCGGCGACGGCGAAGTTACCGCCGCTCAGGTGCTCCAGACCATGAAGCGCACCGGAAAGTCGCTCTCCGAGCTTGCAAAATGCATGGAGGTCTATCCGCAGGTGCTCAAGAATGTCAGAGTCTCCAATATCGGTAAGGTGCGTTTCGCAAGCGATGAGGAGATAAAGAAGGCCATAGCCGGAGCCGAATCCGAACTCGGCGAGGACGGACGCGTGCTCGTTCGCGTGTCGGGCACCGAGCCGCTCGTCAGAGTCATGCTCGAGGGCAAGGATAAAAAGCTTATTGAAAAGCTCTGCGACGAGATTGCCGAGGTCGTCAGGGAGAGACTTATATAAAGGGAGCGCGGTTTTCCGCGCCGGAGAGGAAAAGATATGCGCGTTGCCGATAAATGGAAGGATTATGAGCTGCTCGACTGTTCGTCGGGGCAGAGGCTCGAGCGTTGGGGAGATGTTATACTCATACGACCCGACCCGCAGGTTATCTGGAAAACAGAAAAGACCCATCCGCTCTGGTATAAGGCGCACGCTGTCTATAACCGCTCCTCCTCGGGCGGCGGAAAATGGGATATCAGAAGAAAGATACCCGATGCGTGGAAGATAAAATACGGCGAGCTCGCGTTTATGGTCAAGCCCATGGGCTTCAAGCATACCGGAGTTTTCCCGGAGCAGGCGGTCAATTGGGATATGACGGCTCAGATAATCAGAGACGAGCGCAGACCCCTGCGCGTGCTGAATCTTTTCGCCTATACGGGCGCGGCGACGGTTTCGGCTCTCAACGCCGGAGCGCACGTCACCCATGTAGACGCTTCAAAGGGCATGGTTGCCTGGGCTAAAGAAAACGCCGCCGTAAGCGGACTTTCGGAGCAGCCCGTGCGCTGGCTCGTTGACGACTGCATGAAGTTTGTCGAGCGCGAGATACGCCGCGGCAACAAATACGATATCATAATCATGGACCCGCCGTCATACGGAAGAGGACCGGGCGGCGAGGTCTGGAAGCTTGAGGATGCGGTGTATGACTTTGCGTCGCTGTGTACCGCCGTGCTGTCGGACGACCCCGTTATGGTGCTCATCAATTCCTACACAACGGGACTTTCCGCGTCCGTCATGCAGTATATACTCGGCAGCACCGTGTCGCCGCTGTTCGGCGGCAGGGTGACCTCCGATGAGATCGGTCTGCCCGTCACAGCCTCGGGGCTTGTTCTGCCCTGCGGCGCAAGCGCAGTGTGGAGAAGATAAGAATGAGCGAGAAGTTTATTGAATTTAAAAATGTAACCTATACCTATGAGCCGGAGGAGCAAGGCGAAGCCAAGCCCTCTCCGGCACTTTGCGATATAGACCTGACCGTTGAACGCGGCGAATTTATAGCCGTCCTCGGTCATAACGGCTCCGGCAAGAGCACTCTTGCGAAGCTGACAAACGCCATATTGGTGCCCGAGAGCGGCACCGTCACCGTCGACGGGATAGACACCTCCGACGAGGACAAGCTGATAGATATCCGCCGCAAGGTGGGTATGGTGTTCCAGAATCCCGATAATCAGATAGTCGCCACCATAGTTGAGGACGATGTGGCGTTCGGACCCGAAAATTTAGGCGTAGCTCCCGAGGAGATACGCAAAAGAGTCGACGGCGCGCTCAAGGCTGTCGGAATGTACGAGTACCGTCTGCGTGAGCCGCACAAGCTCTCGGGCGGTCAGAAACAGCGCGTAGCGATCGCGGGCATAATCGCCATGCAGACGGGCTGCATAGTGCTCGACGAGCCTACGGCCATGCTCGACCCGCGCGGCAGGCGCGAGGTCTTTGATACCGTGCGCCGATTAAACCGCGAGATGGGCATAACGGTTCTCTTTGTCACGCATTTTATGGACGAGGCGGTCAAGGCCGACCGAGTCATAGTTATAGATTCGGGGCGTCTCTGCCTCGACGGAACTCCGCGCGAGGTGTTTTCGCAGACCGAGCTTCTGCGCCGCTGCGGACTTGATGTGCCGCAGAGCACAGAGCTGTGCCACCGCCTCATCGAAAAGGGGATAGACCTGCCCGGCAATATTCTTGACGCCGACGAGTGCGTTGAGGCGCTTTCGAAAATAATGGAGGTGAGCCGATGACAATTCTTGAAACAGAAAATCTCACCCACTATTATGAAAACGGCATGGCGGGAGCCGTCGCCGCTATCGAGGATATAAACGTAAAGTTTGAAAAGGGCGAAATAGTCGGAATAATCGGTCATACCGGCTCCGGCAAAAGCACCCTTCTTCAGCATCTCAACGGTCTTTTGAAGCCCGATTCGGGCAGAGTTCTGCTTGACGGCGAGGATATCAACAAGGATAAGCGCACCCTGCGCGCCGCGAGATTCAAAGTCGGGCTTTGCTTCCAGTATCCCGAATATCAGCTTTTTGAGGAGACTGTTTATAAAGATATCTCGTTCGGTCCGAAGAATATGGGACTCGACGGCGACGAGACGGATCGCCGCGTGCGCCGCGCCGCAGAATTTGTGGGGCTTAGCGATGAGCATCTGAAAAAGTCACCCTTCGACCTCTCGGGCGGCGAGAAGCGCCGTGCGGCGATAGCGGGCGTTATGGCCATGGAGCCGGAGGTGCTTATCCTCGACGAGCCTACCGCGGGTCTTGACCCGCGCGGCCGGGAGATAATCCTCTCGCTTGTGCGCACATACCGCGAGCAGACGGGGAGCACCGTAATTCTCGTCTCCCACAGCATGGAGGATGTCGCCAAAACAGCCGATAAAGTTCTTGTGCTCAACCGTTCCCGCGTTGCGATGTTCGGCACTGTGCCCGAGGTCTATTCGCGCACGGACGAGCTCGAAGAAATGGGGCTCTCCGTCCCGCAGATAACGAAGATTTTCAGAGCTTTGCATGACAGGGGCTTTGATGTCTCCCCGTCCGTGTTTACCGTCAATCAGGGCGCGGACGAGCTTATTCGCTATTTTGAGGGGAGGGGAATAATATGATAAGCGATATCACCATAGGCCAGTATTATTCCGGAACCTCAGTCATTCACCGCATGGATGCGCGCATGAAATTTGTGCTCACCATGGCGCTCATAGTCATTCTTTTTGTGTGCAGGAATTTCTATTCCTTGGCGCTCGGCTTTGTCTTTGCCGTGGCTGCTCTGCTGCTCTCAAGGGTGCCGATGAAGATGATGTGGCGCAGCATAAAGCCGCTTGTCATTCTCATGCTATTTACCGCCGCTATCAATGTTTTCTATAACCGCGGCGGCGAGACGCTCGTCTCGTTCTGGAAAATAACCATAACGACAACAGGCGTTTATACGGCGATATTCACCACCGTTCGTATAATCCTGCTTGTCGTCGTCAGCTCGCTGCTGACCTATACTACCACGCCCACCATGCTCACCGACGGCTTGGAGCGTCTGCTCTCTCCGCTAAAGGTGATAAAGGTGCCCGTGCATACTCTCGCCATGATAATGACGCTTGCTTTGCGTTTTATTCCCGTGCTTATCGAGGAGATAGAGCGTATAATGAACGCGCAGAAGGCGCGCGGAGCGGATCTTGAAACGGGCGGGCTTATTAAGCGCGCCAAGGCGCTCATACCGATACTCATTCCGCTGTTTATTTCATCCTTCCGCAGAGCCTACGAGCTGGCGTTTGCCATGGAGTGCCGCTGCTATACGGGCGGCGAGGGCAGAACGCGCATGAAGCAGATGAAGCTTGCCGCACGCGATTTCATCGCCCTGGGTATTACCGCCGCACTGCTCGCCGCCGTAATTGTCCTCAACCACTATCTCGGACATCTTATCTGATCGGAGTGAAGGCTTTGAAGAATCTGCTTTTTACCCTGCGCTATGACGGCACCGCTTATCACGGCTGGCAGGTGCAGGAAAATGCGAATACGGTTCAGCAGACCTTTCAGGACGCCGCCGAGCGAATCTGTGGAGTTCGGGATAATGTCATAGGCTGTTCGCGCACGGATTCGGGCGTTCATGCCGAGATGTACTGCTGCAATATGCGAACGGAGTCCCTGATTTCTCCCGAAAAGTGGAAGAATGCGATGAACGGCGTTTTGCCGCATGATATCGCCGTGACGGACTGCCGCGAAGTGTCGTTTGAATTTCACGCGCGCTATGACTGCTCCGGCAAGCGATATGTTTACAGAATCTGGAACGCGCAGGAGAGAAACCCTTTTATTTCAAGATATTCATATCACTATAAATATCCGCTCGATGCGGATTTTCTGAACCGTCAGGCGGCCGAAATGCTCGGAACTCACGATTTTTCGGCATTCTGCGCAGCAGGCGGCAGCACCGTAGATAATGTCCGCACGCTGACCCGTGCCGAGGTCGTGCGCCGCGGCGACGAGGTTCTCATGTACTTCGAGGCGGACGGTTTTCTATACAATATGGTCAGAATAATGGCGGGCACGCTCCTTGATATTTCGAGGGGGAGAATAGCGCCCGATTCGGTACGGAATATCATTTCATCGCTCGACAGAGACAGGGCGGGGGCTACTGCTCCGGCCTGTGGACTCTGCCTTGAGCGGGTTTTCTATAACGGCAAAGACTGAACACGGGGGTGCGGCAGATGGCTGAAAAAAAGGTCAAAAAGAAAAAGAGCTTCAAAAAGCTAATGGGCGGACTCTTTTCAAAGAAAAAGGCGGATAACCCCGCCCGAAACGGCAAGAAAAAGACAAAGCCCTCAAGGCGCGAGACGATAATCATTACAGTGATGACCGTCATTGCGGTCGGCGCAGTCGTCTTTTTTGCCGCGCGCTCGTTCGGCGGCATGAAGTATAACGATGTTGAGGACTCGGCGAAGCAGCTGATATCCGCGTCCGGCACGGGAGCGGGCTATCCCTATAAGATAAGCTCGAACGACGTGCTCGATATGAAGCCGTTTAAGTCAAATATCGCCCTGCTGACCCGTGATTCCGTTGTAGTGCTCAATTCCTCCGCCAAGGAAATAGCGCGCCTCGAGCATAACTATTCCGACCCCGATATGGCGGTCTATAACGGCAGAGCGCTGGTCTATGACCGCGCGGCGGGAAATTTTACGCTGATGAATTCGAGCAAGATTTTGGGCGACGGCAATACGGGCTCGCCCATCTATACCGCCGCCATGGGCAAGGACGGCACCTTGGCGTTCTCTTTAAAGACCTCCTCGGCTCAGAGCGAGCTTTGCGTCTATAACCATAAGCTCGAGAAGATTTTCGCATGGGAGTGCGCGCAGGAGAAGATATTCGATATCTCGTTAGCCCGAAACGGCAAGAGCGCCGCGCTGATACTTGTCGGCTCCGAAAACGCCGTTACATATTCGCGCCTTGTCGTTCTGAACTTCAGAAAAGACAATCCGGTAGTTACCGACATAAAATATGACAACACCCTGCTTTTTGACGTCATATATAATTCGAGTACGAGCATAATAGCCTACTCGACCGATTTCAAAACGACCGTCTCAAAGTCGGGGCATAAGGAGGATTACTCTTTCGGGAGCAATACTTTGGCGCACGAGGCCGCGTCGGATTCCGGCAGAAACGCCGTCGTGCTCTATGAATACGCCAACGAGGAGAAGCCGAAGGTAGCGGCCTTTGACAGGCGCTCAAAGCTCCTTTTCGAGCGCAGCTTCGACAAAAAAATCTATGCGCTCACCTGCACCGACAGATATGTAGCCGTGCTGTTTGACGACGGCGTGGAGCTGATATCCTCCGGCGGAAAGACCGCAAAAACCGTCTCCGCCGGCAAAAACGGAAAGAGAGTCATCTGCGCGGGCAGCGATGTATATGTGCAATATGCGTCAAATATCACAAAAAATTAACAGCCGCTTAATAATAAAAGGTTTGCCACTGTGAATGGCGTGTGATATAATGGAAAAAACTGTGAACGGAGGGATGAGCCACGGATTTTTTAGTTGATATACTCATGGTCGCGGTCTTTGCCCTGTGCATTTTTGTCGGCGTCAAAAACGGGCTTATCCGTTCGGTGATAGGTCTTGTTGTGGTCGCCGTGTCCGCCGCGCTCGCCGTTTGGCTGAGCGAGCCGGTCGCAAACGGCATATATAATCTGTTTATAAAAGAGAGCCTTGAGACTGCCGTGGCGGTGCAGCTGCCAGATATGTCCTCGGCGAAGCTTACCTCGCAGAATGTGCAGCAGGTCATATCCTCTCTGCCCGCGGTTATCGTCAAGGCGGCTCAGAGCATGGGCGTCGATATTGCCGCGATATCCGAAAAGGCGGGCTCGATAGATCTCAGCGCTGCAAATATAGCAGCCGAAATCTGCGACAGCGTCGCAAAGCCGATAGCCGTCGCCGTGCTCCGAGTGCTGAGCTTTGCGGTTGTTTTCTTTGTCTGTGATTTAGTGCTCCAGCTCGTTGCAAGAGCTGTCTGCAAGCTGTTTGAACTGCCCGTTATCCGCTCCGTCAACCGCGTCCTCGGCGGTGTTTTCGGAGCCTTGAAGGGCTTGTTTGTGGTTGTGTTTGCCTGCCTTTTGCTCGATGCCGCAGCGTCTCTGCTGCCCGGCACGCAGTTTGCCTCGGCGGTCGGCGCGTCTAAACTCGTAACTTTTATCGTATCAACCGATATATTTTCGCGGCTGATAACGGTTTAATATTTCCGTCCCGCACAGGGCGGAACATATTCGAGGAGGATAATTATGATTAAAAATCTGTTCAAGGGCTGTCTTACCGTCCCCAACCTGCTTTCGCTTATAAGAATCTTTCTTATACCCGCATTCGCCGTGCTCTACTATAAGGGACATATCGGTTGGGCGGTGCTCATGCTCGCGCTTTCGGGCATAAGCGATTTCCTCGACGGAAAGATTGCCCGCCGTTTCAATCAGGTCAGCGAGCTGGGCAAGATACTCGACCCCGTAGCGGATAAGCTGACCCAGATAACCATAGCGGTCATGCTCTATATAGAGTTCCGCAGTTGCAACGATCAGCTGATGCGCGCCTTCAGCTGGGTGTTCCTCGTGTTCCTTGCGAAGGAAGCGGTCATGGTTATCGGCGGAGCCATTATGATACTCTGCGGCATTAAGCCCGGCGCCGCCGAGATATACGGCAAGGTTGCAACCTTTGTGTTCTATCTTGTCATGCTCATTATAATCGGCTTCGGTCCCGAAATCGGCGCGTTCAAAAATTATTGGACTCTGCCCGACCCGCTTCTTATGGCACTTGTCATAATTTCGGCAGTACTTACTTTAGTCGCTTTTGCAAGCTATATGCCCGCAACCTACAGACAGTTTAAGGAAAAGCATCAGAGCAAGCAGGAGAAAAAGACCGAGAAATAATTGCGGCTGTGCAGACTCCGACAAAGTAAAATAGAAACCCGGAGATTATTTAAATGAAAAAGATGATGTGTTCCAGGTGCGGCAAACGCCCTGCAATGTTCTTCATAACCAAGGTCGAGGGCAACGAGACCAAGCAGGAAGGACTCTGCATGAAGTGCGCCATGGAATTGAATATTGGACCCATAAAGCAAATAATGGAGAGCATGGGCATATCGGAGGACGAGGTGGATTCCGTCAGCGAGCAGTTCGACGAGCTGTTCGGTGAGGACGGAACAGGCTTCATGCCCGGCGGCGCGGGAACGCTTCCGTTTATGAATCAGTCCGAGCAGGATGATGACGATGAGGAAGACGAGACCGACGTTGAAGATGAGGATGACGGCGACGAGAGTGACGGGGACAAGCCCCGCGTCGGCCCGTTCGGCATTCCCGTTATCAACGCAAAGAACCCGAGCGAAAAGAAAAAGGGCAAGAAGAAAAAGGGGAGAAAGTTCCTCTCTCTCTATTGCACCGACCTCACCGAGAAGGCCCGCGAGGGTAAAATCGACCGCATAATCGGACGCGATAACGAGATCTACCGCGCGGTGCAGATACTCTGCCGCCGCTCGAAGAATAACCCCTGCCTCATAGGTGAGCCCGGCGTCGGCAAAACAGCCATAGCCGAGGGACTCGCTCTGCGTATAGTCAACGGCGATGTCCCCGCGAAGCTCGCCAAAAAGGAGATACACCTGCTCGACCTTACCGCCCTTGTCGCCGGCACTCAGTTCAGAGGCCAGTTTGAGAGCCGAATAAAGGGTTTGATAGACGAGGTCAAAAAAGAGGGCAATATAATCCTGTTTATCGACGAGGTGCATAACCTTGTCGGCACGGGTGATGCCGAGGGCTCGATGAACGCCGCCAATATCCTGAAGCCCGCCCTTTCGAGAGGCGAGATACAGATAATCGGCGCAACGACCTTCACCGAATACAGAAAATATATCGAGAAGGACGCCGCTCTTGAGCGCCGGCTTCAGCCGATAAAGGTCGAGGAGCCGTCGATAGAAGAGACCTATCAGATGCTCGTCGGCATAAAGGATTATTACGAAAACTTCCACAAGGTCACCGTGAGCGATTCGCTCGTTCACAGAGCCGTTGTGCTCTCCGAGCGCTATATAAACGACCGCTTCCTGCCCGATAAGGCTATCGACCTGCTCGATGAGGCGTGCACCTGCGCGAACCTCAGAAACAAGAGCATAAGCGACCTCGAGACCGCCGAGGAGGATCTCAGGCTCCTCAACGACCGTCAGCAGACGATGATGGAGGAGACGGAGAACACCGACTACGAGGGACTTCTCAAGGTCAAGAGCAGCATAGCCGCCAAGGAGAAGGATATCGAGGCGCTCAAGCCGCTCGCCGCAGACAACGCGGTGACGGAGAGCGACATTGCCAGAGTTATCCAGCTCTGGACGGGCATACCCGCCAACAAGATAATGGAGAGCGACCTTAACCGTCTTGCCGATATGGAGCGGCATCTCAAGGCTAAGCTCATCGGTCAGGATGAGGCAGTCGAGCTTGTCTGCGCCGCGATAAAGCGCGGCAGAGTGCAGATAAACCCGCGCCGCCGCCCGTCGTCGTTTATCTTCGTCGGCCCCACGGGGGTCGGTAAGACCGAGCTTGTAAAGCTGCTTTCTCAGGAGCTGTTTGATACTCCCGAGACGCTCATACGCCTTGATATGTCCGAGTTCATGGAGAAGCACTCCGTCTCACGCATAATAGGCTCGCCGCCTGGCTATGTCGGCTATGACGAGGCGGGTCAGCTGACCGAAAAGGTGCGCAGAAAGCCCTATTCAGTCATTCTCTTCGACGAGATAGAAAAGGCGCATCCCGATGTTATGAATATCCTGCTCCAGATACTTGACGAGGGCAGAATAACCGACGCACAGGGCAGAACGGTCAGCTTCGAAAACACGATAATTATCATGACCTCCAACGCCGGCAGCGAACGCCGTGAGGGAGTCATGGGCTTTGCGAAGAATCAGAGCGATGCCAATAAAGAAAAGGCACTCAAGGCACTCAGAGAGTTCCTGCGCCCGGAGTTTATCGGCAGAGTTGACGAGATAGTTGTCTTTAACGACCTGACTCCAGAGAACCTCGAGCAGATATCGAATCTCATGCTCTCCGAGCTTGTCGAGCCCCTGCGCGACAAGGGTATAGAGTTCACCTGGGATGAGAGCGTGCCTAAGCTTGTCGCCTCAATGTCCGAGGGCGGTCTGCGCGGAGCGCGCGATCTGAGGAACAATATCAGACGGCAGGTCGAGGATAAGATAGCCGGCGCAATAGTCGACCACGCCTCGTCTCCGCTGAGCGAAGTCCGGGCTCTTGTTGAGGACGGAAAAATAGTTATCGACGCAAAATGATAATCGGGGACTGTCGTGCGGCAGTCCCTTGTTTTATAAAAGTGAGGAGTATTATGGATATTTGTTTTATCTTCGCGCGGAATACCCGCAGTGAGCGCTATGAAAAAGCATATGTGGAGGCGGCACAATGAAAATTCTGACTTCATCGCAGATGTTCTCTGCGGAGCAGGCACAGGTAAACAGGGGAATGAGCTTTACGCGCCTTATGGAAAACGCCGGCAGCGCGTGCGCAAGGGAGATAAGAGAGCGCTTTGCCTCTCTTGAGCAGTCGCGCGGACTTGTGTGCGTGCTCTGCGGAAAGGGCAAGAACGGCGGTGACGGCTTTGTTATCGCACGCAAGCTCGCACTCGCGGGCTTTAATGTCGCCGTTACGGAGGCTTTCGGCGAGCCTACCGCCGAGGACTCTATACTCATGCGAGAAAAGGCGGTTGAAACAGGGCTTGCCCCGGAGTTCTTCTGGGGAGAGGATAACGCCCGAAAGTCAATAGAATCCGCCGCGGTTATAGTTGATGCCGTGTTCGGAACGGGCTATAAATACAGAGAGGACGAACGGGTATCGGAGGTCTTTGAGGCGGTCAACGCTTCGTCTGCAAAGGTCGTTTCAATCGATGTCCCGAGCGGACTCGAGAGCAATACGGGCGATGTGCCGGGACGCTCTGTAAGAGCGGATATCACGATAGCCGTGTCCTGCATGAAGCCCGTCCATGTGCTGAAGCCCGCGTGCGTGCTCTGCGGTGAAATAATAACCGTCGCAATAGGCATAGACGACGATGTTATTGACGGCATTGAGGGCGATACCCTCGCCGTGCTCACCCCGCCTCAGGCGAAAAAGCTGTTCCCGCGCCGCGGTCTTATGGCGAACAAGGGCACCTTCGGACGCGCTCTGAGCGTCTGCGGAAGCCGCAATATGCAGGGCGCCGCGGTGCTCGCCGCCTCGTCCGCACTGCGCAGCGGAGCGGGTCTTGTTACGGCCGCTTTCCCCGATGCCGCATATAACGCGATAGCCCCGAAGCTCACCGAAGCACTGCTGCTGCCTTTGCCGTCGAACGAGTCGGGAACATTTTCCTCCGGCGCTGTTCCTGCTCTCCTCGAGCAGGCGGAGCAGTCCTCGGCGGTGCTCATAGGCTGCGGAATGGGGCTGAATCTGCATACGAAAGAGCTTGTCGCGGAGCTTGTTCGGAGTTGCACAAAGCCCATGATTATTGACGCCGACGGCATAAATGCGCTCGCCGCAAATATAGATATACTGAAAAATATCAAAGCTCCCGTTATTCTCACTCCGCATCCCGGCGAGATGTCCCGTCTGACGGGCATGAGCATAGCAGATATCGAGCGGGACAGGGTGAATGTCGCCCGCCGTTTCGCTGATGAGTACGGCGTTGTGCTCCTGCTGAAGAGCGCGAGCACGGTAATAGCCGGCGCGGGCAGGCGCGATGCGTATATCAATGTCACCGGCAATCAGGGCATGGCAAAGGGCGGCAGCGGAGATATGCTCTCGGGCATTATTTTGGCGCTCCTCGCCCAGGGTGTCTATCCGTTTGACGCGGCGGTGCTCGGCGCATATATCCACGGTGCGGCAGGAGACGCAGCGGCGCGCGAGCTGTCGCTCACGTCGATGCTCGCCTCGGACTGCATAGCGGCTCTGCCGCGCGTAACGCGCAATCTCGAGAGGTAACGGGCAATTGGAGTGATTGCTTGAAACGAATACTTCCGCTGATTTTGCCTCTGTTTTTACTTATTTTCGGCGGCTGCAAAAGCACGCCCGACCGAAACGGCGACAGACCGCCGGATATCCCGACCGCTTTCACGGCGGAAATTTATATCATCCGCGGCGAACGCGAATATGAGGCGAAATATGACCAAACCTCGCTCGCCGAAGCGCAGCTTGAATTTACTTCCCCTGCCACGGTGCGCGGGCTTAAAGTAACGCTCAACGGCTCAAAGTGCACATTGGGCTACGGCAATCTGACCTTTTCGGCGGATGTCTCGTCCCTGCCGCAGAGCGGGGTGGGAGAGATCATAACAAGAGCGCTCAAAGCCTCCTGCGATACGGCAGCCGCGCAGACCGTGCACACGGGCGACGCATGGGAGACGAAGGGCGAAATATCCGGAGTGGAATTCACTTTAAGGCGCGGCGAGGACGGCCTGCCGCAGAGTCTCGAAATACCAAAAGCCCTGCTGACTGCGGAGTTTTGCGAAGTCTCACCCAAATAAAAAGTAGGGCATATACTGTATTGACTTGAAATTTTTGCTCCCCGAATGTCAAGTTAATGTTTAATCGCGCTTTTGTCAGGCAAAAATACTCTTGCCGGACAATGAAAACGGAGAGTGATTAAAATGACAGTAAAACGGGGAGATATATACTACGCCGATTTGAGTCCCGTCGTCGGCTCCGAGCAGGGCGGGATAAGACCGGTGCTGATAGTTCAAAATGACGTCGGCAACCGCTTCAGCCCGACTGTCATAGCCGCGGCGATAACCAGCCAGAAGTACAAGACCAATCTTCCCACTCATATAAGAGTCAACGCTGACGGCTGCGGGCTCGCCAAGGATTCGATAGTCCTGCTCGAGCAGGTGCGCACGCTCGACAAAAAGCGGCTCAAGGAAAAGATGGGCGCACTCGGCGGCGCGGATATGGGCAGAGTAAACAGGGCTCTTTCCGTCAGCCTCGGAATAGGAGAAACGGACGTCTAACATAGAATTTTATATCCGGGGGCTGTCGTATTTAGCGGCAGCCTCTGTATTTTTCCGCAGACCCGATAATTCTGCCGCTTGCAGTCGCTGCCGTGCTGCCCGTCTCCGGCGTCTTTTTTCCCGTTTTTCAATTCATTTTGATATCCTGCAAAAAAACTTTAAAAAAGCTCCTCAAAACTTTAAAAAAAACCGAAAAGGTATTGGAACTTCTGCCCAAATCTATTATAATATAATCCGTATGCACTATCATTTCTCCAAGCGGAGAACACAGGAGAGAAGTATGGGTAAATATTCCGTTTCACTCAAAAAAGTAGTGGATGATAATTCACTCGGAGTACTGTATGCGCCCAAGCCCGTCGAGGATGTCTATGTCACTTCCTATGATGTCAACCGTCCCGGCCTGATGCTCGCGGGGTACAGCGCATATTTTGACGCCGAGCGCCTCCAGTTTCTCGGTCTTACCGAGATGAACTATGTTTCGAGCCTCGATGAGGAGACCGCCGCGGCGAGCATGGAGCGCCTCATGGCAACTCAGCCCGTCGCCGTCGTTATCACGCGCTCGCTCGAGTGCCCCGATAAGCTGCTCGAATATGCGAAGAAGTATTCCGTGCCGATTCTAACGAGCACGGATTCAACCTCCGGCTGTATGTCGACTCTGATATCATATCTGAGCGTCGAGCTCGCCCAGCGTATAACTCGCCACGGCGTGTTCGTCGAAGTCAGCGGCGAGGGCGTACTTATTTTGGGCGACAGCGGCGTCGGAAAGAGCGAGACCGCCCTTGAGCTTATAAAGCGCGGACACAGACTGATAGCGGACGATGCGGTCGAAATCCGCCGCGTATCCTCAAGGACGCTCGTCGGCAGCGCGCCGGATAACATACGCCACTTTATCGAGCTTCGCGGCGTCGGCATAATAAACGCCCGCAGGATATTCGGTATGGGCGCCGTCAAGATGACCGAGAAGATAGACATGGTCGTTCAGCTTGAGCCGTGGGATAACGATAAGGTCTATGACCGCCTCGGACTCGACAACGAATATGTCGAAATACTCGGCATAAAGGTCCCGCTGACCGTCGTCCCCGTCAAGCCCGGACGAAATCTTTCGATAATAATTGAAGCGGCGGCGATGAATAACAGGCAAAAGAAAATGGGCTACAATGCGGCGCGCGAGCTGCTGCATTCGCTCGGCATGACGGACGATATAGTTCCCGAAGAGAAGGAGCTTGAGGTCTGGCACGATTTTTAATATAAAAAGACAGGGGAAGAGAACTGTCTGTATGGAGGTATAAAAATGTACAGAGTTGGAGTCGATCTCGGCGGCACAAACATCGTCGCCGGCGTTATCAATGAAAAAATGGAGATAATCGGCAAGGGCAAGCTCAAGACCAACTGCCCCCGCGATGCGGCGGACATTCTTGAGGATGTTGCAAAGGCTGTCGAGGCCGCTGTTATAGATGCGGGCATCACCATGAACGACGTTGTCAGCGTGGGAATAGGAACCCCCGGCTCGGTCAACAAGAAAAACGGCGTTATCGAGTATGCGAACAACCTCGCTTTCGATAATGTTCCCGCGCGCGATATCCTTGAGTCGAGACTTAAAAAGACCGTCTATCTCGACAATGACGCGAACTGCGCCGCACTCGGCGAAGCAAAGGCGGGCGCCGGCAAGGGCGTCAACAGCTTTGTTGCCGTAACTCTCGGAACGGGAGTCGGAAGTGGCATAGTCATAGACGGCAAGATAGTCACCGGTGTCAACGACGCCGCGGGCGAGATGGGTCATATGGTCATCGTCGCGGACGGCGAGCCCTGCACCTGCGGACGCAGAGGCTGCTGGGAGAGCTATTCCTCCGCAACAGCGCTTATCCGTCAGACAAAGGACGCCATGCGCCACGACCCCTACACCGTCATGTGGGATCTCGTCGACAACAACATCAGCCGTGTCAGCGGCAGAACCTCGTTTGACGCCATGCGCGCCGGAGACGAGACCGCGAAGAAGGTCGTCAACCAGTATATATTCTATCTCGCGGCGGGCATTACGAATATCGTCAACGCCCTCCAGCCCGATATGATTTGCATCGGCGGCGGAATAGGCCACGAGAAAGAGAATCTGCTCGTTCCGCTGAGAAAGATGGTTGAACGCGAGAGATACAGCATTCACGCAAAGGTTCAGACAAAAATAATTTCCGCCGAGCTCGGCAACGACGCCGGACTTATCGGCGCAGCTCTGCTTGACAGATAAATACACGCCGCACGTGCGGTTGAAGATATTGGAGTATTATGAATAATATCGAAGCTTTGGAAAAATACGCGCTCTCACTCGAATGCAGTGCCGAGCGCGAAGTGTCGATGAAGAATTATACAAGCTTTAAGGTCGGCGGTCCTGCCGAGCTGTTCCTCTCGCCGGAGGACGCCGGGCAGACCGCTAAGCTTGTTCGCTTCTGCGAAAAAGAGGAGATTCCCGTGTTCGTCCTCGGCAAGGGCAGTAATCTCCTTGTCAGCGACAGGGGAATAAAGGGCGCGGTTATATATACCGGCAAGCAGTGCGGTATATCCCTGACCGATGAAAACACCGTGCGCGCTCAGAGCGGCGCGAGCCTCGCTCAGCTCTGCACGTTTGCGCTCGAAAACTCTCTATCGGGGCTTGAATTTGCTTACGGAATTCCCGGAACCGTCGGCGGCGCTGTGTTTATGAACGCCGGAGCCTACGGCGGAGAGATGAAGGATGTGCTCTTGAACAGCGAATACGTTTCAACAGACGGAACCTCCGGCGAGCTTGACAACGAAGCTATGGAGCTCTCCTACCGCCACAGCGCTTATGAGAACAGCAATCTCGTGATAACCGCCGCGTCCGTAAGACTTGCTCCCGCAGACCGGAATGAGATAAAGAGCACGATGAACGACATCCTCGCCCGCCGCAAGGAGAAGCAGCCGCTCGAGTATCCCAGCGCGGGCAGTACATTTAAACGCCCCGAGGGTAATTTCGCGGGTGCGCTTATCGAGCAGTGCGGCCTCAAGGGAGTCAGCGTCGGCGGCGCGCAGGTCAGCGAGAAGCACGCGGGCTTTATAATTAATCGCGGCGGCGCTACCGCGGCGGATATTTTAAGCCTTATAAAGCACGTTCAGGCGCGCGTCAAGGCTCAGACGGGCGTATCGCTTGAAACGGAGATAAGACTTATTGGCTGATTGAAGCCCGTTTTTTTACAGGAGAAAACAAAATGGAGATCACTATCGTTACCGGACTTTCCGGAGCAGGAAAATCGAGAGTAGTTGACGCGCTTGAGGATATAGGCTATTTCTGCGTGGATAATATGCCGCCCAAGCTTATGCCGACTTTTGCTCAGCTTTTGCTCAATTCCCGCGAAAAAAGAGAAAAGGTCGCCATTGTTACCGATATCCGTGTCGGCGCTTCATTCGGCGATCTGTTCAACGCCATGGTCGAGCTCAAGGAGCTCAAGTGCGACACGAAGCTGCTGTTTATCGATGCCTCGGATGATGTGCTTATCCGCAGATATAAGGAGACAAGGCGCAAGCACCCGCTGCTCGATAAATATAACGGCTCCATAAATGATGCTTTGACCGCGGAACGCAGTATTCTCGAGCCCGCAAAGAGCATAGCGGATTATATTATCGACAGCTCGCATATGACTCCGACCGACTGCAAGAACCGAATCTGCGAAATGTTTCTCGACAATCCGAGCAACGCGCTCAAGGTTCACTGCGTGTCGTTCGGCTTCAAATACGGCATCCCGAACGATTCCGATTTGATGTTCGACGTGCGCTGCCTGCCGAATCCGTTCTATGTTGAGGAGCTGAAGCAGCACACGGGGCTTGAAGCGCCCGTCAGGGACTATGTTCTCAAGTGGGACGAGGCGCGGGGACTCGAAGCGAAGCTCTGCGACCTGCTTGATTATCTTATCCCGCTTTACCGCAAGGAGGGCAAGAGCCAGCTCGTTATATCCGTCGGCTGTACCGGCGGCAGACACCGCTCAGTCGTCTTTGCCGAGCTTTTAAAGGATCATCTTGAAAAGATAGGCTGCGTTGCTACCGTTCAGCACCGCGATATGAAAAAATAGGGAGGAAAAAACGTGTCGTTCTCATCGGATGTCAAGCAGGAGCTCGCGCAGGTGCCTGTGCTTTCGGACTGCTGCGCTCAGGCAAGAGCCTACGGAATGCTGCTCTTCGGCAGAATGTTTTCCGTCTCCGAGATATCCTTTGCCACCGAGAACGAGAATATCGCAAGGTTCTACTGCGATGTCATAAAGGAGCTTTTCGGCATAACGCCGTCCCTCTCGTCGGGCGTGTCGAAATATACCGTCTCTGTACCCGACGAGGCGGACAGAAAGCGGATACTCGAATTTTTCGGTCACAGCGAAAGCGACATTTCCCTTCGCATAAACCGGGCGAACCTCCCGGAGGACTGCTGCTTCGGTTCGTTCCTGCGCGGCGTTTTTATCGCCTGCGGAACGGTGAGCTCGCCGGAGAAAAACTATCATCTTGAGTTTTCCGTCTCGTATAAGAGACTTTGCAACGACCTCATTCAACTGCTTGACGAAGTCGGCTTTGAGCCGAAATATGTCAAGAGAAAGTCGAGCCATATCGTCTATTTCAAGGTCAGCGAGAAAATAGAGGAATTTTTGACCCTTGTCGGCGCGGTGAACTCGACGCTTGAGCTGATGGGGATTAAGATGCACAAGGATATGGTGAACCATGTCAACAGGCGCGTCAACTTTGAAAACGCCAATCTGAGCCGCACGGTAGATGCGGCGATAGTGCAGGTTGACGCGATAGAAAAAATAGAGAGAACCGTCGGACTTGAGAGTCTGCCCGCCCAGCTTGCCGAGATGGCGCGGCTGAGGAAGGAGAACCCCGAGGTCAGTTTGAGCGAGCTTGCGCAGATGACCGAGCCGCCGCTCACACGCTCGGGTGTCAACCACAGGCTTAAAAGGCTCGTTGAAATTGCCGACGGCATAGGGGGCTAAGACCCGCGGAGAAGAGCTATGTCATTTACACACCTTCATCTTCATACCGAATACAGTCTGCTTGACGGCGCGTGCCGTATCGAGCAGCTTATGGACGAGGTGCAGCGCCTCGGTCAGACGAGCGTCGCCGTGACAGACCACGGTGTTATGTACGGCGTCATCGACTTTTACCGCGCGGCGAAAAAACGCGGGATAAAGCCGATAATCGGCTGTGAGGTGTATATGGCGGCCCGCACCCGCTTCGACAAAATCCATGCCCTCGATTCCGAGCGCTATCACCTGATACTGCTTTGCGAAAATGAAACAGGATATAAGAATCTGATAAAGCTTGTGTCGGAGGGATTCGTCACGGGATTTTATACAAAACCGCGAATAGACCGCGAGCTCCTCGAGAAATATCACGAGGGGCTTATTGCACTTTCTGCGTGTATCGCGGGCGAAATCCCGCGTGCGCTGCTCAGCGGCGACTATGAGGGCGCGAAGAAAAAGGCTCTCTGGTATCGCTCCGTAATGGGCGAAAACAACTTCTTTCTTGAGATTCAGGATCACGGTCTCCCCGAACAGAAGAGAATAATTCCCATGCTCGCGCAGCTTTCGAGGGAGACGGGGATACCGCTCGTTGCCACGAACGACGTGCACTATATCTCCAAAGAGGATTCCGAGATGCAGCAGGTGCTCATCTGCATCCAGACGAACCATACCCTCGGCGAGGATACGGGCATGGAGTTTCAGACGCAGGAGTTCTATTTAAAGAGCGAGCAGGAGATGCTCTCGCTCTTTCCGGACTATGCCGACGCCGTCGAGAGAACCTCCGAGATAGCCGAGCGGTGCAATGTCGAGTTTGAGTTCGGCAAAACAAAGCTCCCGCATTTTGAAGTGCCCGGAAATCAGGATCACTTCGAGTATCTTAAAAATATGGCGCAGGAGGGTATGCATTTACGCTACGGCGAAAATATCCCCGAGGAGTATCAGAAGCGCCTCGACTACGAGCTTTCGGTCATCAGCCGAATGGGCTATGTCGATTATTATCTGATAGTCCACGATTTCATAAACCACGCGCGCAGCCGCAATATACCCGTCGGCCCCGGCAGAGGCTCGGGCGCAGGCAGTATCACTGCCTATGCCATAGGAATAACGGGCATTGACCCGATGAAATACAGCCTGCTGTTCGAGCGTTTTCTCAATCCCGAGCGCGTCAGTATGCCCGATTTCGACGTCGATTTCTGCTACGAGCGCCGAAGCGAGGTCATAGACTATGTAATTGAAAAATACGGCTCCGATCATGTCGCGCAGATAGTGACCTTCGGTACCATGGCGGCGCGCGCCGCGGTGCGCGATGTCGGCAGAGTGCTCGGTATGCCGTATAACGATGTCGATACCGTTGCAAAGCTTATCCCGCGAGAGCTCGGCATAACGATAGAAAAGGCGTTCAAATCTGCGGATTTTCGCGCCCTCTACGAAAACGACGAGAATGTCCGCAGGCTCATTGACCTCTCTCGCAAGGTCGAGGGTATGCCGCGCCACGCCTCCACCCATGCGGCGGGCGTTGTCATAACGCGCGACACGGTTGAGAGCTATGTGCCGCTTGCGAGAAACGACGAGTCCATTGTCACGCAGTTCACCATGACCACCCTCGAGGAGCTCGGACTGCTCAAGATAGATTTTCTCGGTCTGCGCACTCTGACGGTTATCGACTACGCAAAGCGCAGCATAAAGGAGCGCGTCCCGGATTTCTCCGAGGACACTATAGACTATGAGGACGAAGAAGTGTTCGCTATGCTCTCGTCCGGCAGAACCGAGGGCGTGTTCCAGTTTGAATCCGCGGGCATGAGAAGCGTGCTCATGGGACTCAAGCCGCAGAGGATAGAGGATCTGATAGCCGTTATCTCGCTCTATCGACCGGGCCCCATGGACTCCATCCCGACATATATCGCGAACCGCCACGATCCCTCAAAAATACGCTACAAGACCCCGATGCTCGAGGGCATACTCAAGGTCACTTACGGCTGTATGATATATCAGGAGCAGGTCATGGAGATATTCCGAACCCTTGCGGGCTACTCCTACGGCCGGGCGGATATAGTCCGCCGCGCCATGTCGAAAAAGAAGCACGACGTCATGGAGCGCGAGCGTCATAATTTCATATACGGACTTGTCAACGAGGACGGCACGGTTGAGTGCGAGGGCGCGGTGAAGCGCGGAGTAGACGAAAAGACCGCCAATGATATCTTCAACGATATGTCGTCCTTCGCGTCCTATGCGTTCAATAAGTCCCATGCAGCAGCGTATGCGTTTGTCGCCTACAAAACGGCGTGGCTCAAGTGCCACTATCCATGCGAGTTCATGGCGGCGCTTATCAGCAGCGTGCTCGACGATACGCCGAAGGTCGCGGAGTATATAGCGGAGTGCTCGCGCCTCGGTATAGAGGTCGTGCCGCCCCATGTCAATGTCAGCTCCGAGCGTTTCACGGCACGGGACGGGAAGATATATTTCGGTCTGCTTGCCGTCAAGAATGTCGGTGCGGGCTTTATAAGAGAGATTGAGCGCGAGAGAAAAACGGGCGGCGAGTTTACATCGTTCTATTCTTTCTGCAAGCGGATGCAGGACAAGGAGTTCAACAAACGCGCTGTCGAGAGCCTCATAAAATGCGGAGCGCTCGACGGGTTAGGCGCAAACCGCCGCCAGATGCTCTATGCGTTCCCGGAGATAGCGACAGAGCTTGAAAACGACCGCCGCCGCAATATCGACGGTCAGCTGGGGTTCTTCGACGCAGTGCCGAGCGAGGCTTATAACGGCGAATATAAGATGCCGACGCTTGAGGAGATGGACAGGCGCGAACTGCTCAAACTCGAAAAGGAGATGACCGGACTTTATCTCATGGGTCATCCCATGGCGGAATACGAGCAGCTTGCCGAACGCCTCGGCTGCGCCAATACGGCGGAGCTGCGCAGCGCGGACGAGGTCGGCGGCATATATAAGGACGAGTCGCGTGTCGAGCTTCTCTGCATAATAACGAATGTCAGAAAGAAGATAACAAAAAACAATACAACCATGGCTTTTGTGACGGCGGAGGATGTATTCGGCTCTATAGAGGTCATAGTGTTCCCGAAAATATATGAGCAGCAGACGCAGCTCTTTGCAGAGGGCAATATCGTTCTCATTCACGGCAGATTGAGCGTGCGCGAGGATGAGGAGGCAAAATTGGTGTGCGAGTCGGTCGAGCCCTGCCCGCCGGCGGACGCGAAGAAGAAAGTGAGCGAGCAGGTGAGACAGGCCGCGAGTGCCGACGCTCGGCCGCAGAAAAAGGCCGCCTCAAAAACGCCCGGGCTGTTCCTGCGCTTTGCAGGCGAGGACTGCCCCGAAATAGAGCGCGCTCAGAGAATACTCGACTTTTTCGACGGAAATAAAACGGTGTATTTTTTCTATTGTGACACGAAAAAATATATCCGTCAGCCGTTTTCGCACAGCGCGGATGTCAACGAGCCGATGCTCAAGGAGCTCAGACGCATTTTGGGCGAGGACAATGTTATCTATATAGAGTGAAATAAAATATGAAGCTTTTTCCTCCGCATCCGATATAGAATATTGCCGCAATCGCGGGAATACAAAAATAATGCGGGAAAAACAGTTTTTTTGACTTAATTTTGCAGAAAAACCGTATTTTCATTTGACTTTTATTCGGCGAAAGTGTATGATATATAAACAGCGAATGCTGTTTAAAAGGGAATAAGATTATATATAATGACGGAGGAATGACGATGAAGAGCATAGCAGTGCTTACAAGCGGCGGAGATTCACCGGGTATGAACGCCGCCGTGCGCGCAGTCGTGCGTACTGCCTGCCAGAGAGGCATCAAGGTTTACGGTGTTGACAGAGGCTATACCGGCTTGATAAAAGGCGATGTACATGAGATGAACCTGCGCTCCGTGTCGGATATAATCACGAGGGGCGGTACGATTCTCTATTCCGCGAGATGCCCCGAGTTCAAGACCGAAGAAGGAATACAGAAGGCTGTCGATACCTGCAAGAGAGTCGGCATTGACGGCATGGTTATAATCGGCGGCGACGGCTCGTTCAGAGGTGCGAGAGACCTCTCCCTGCGCGGTATCCCGTGCATCGGTCTGCCAGGAACTATCGACAACGATATCTCCTGCACCGATTATACAATAGGCTATGATACCTGCCTCAACACCATTGTTCAGATGGTTGACCGCATACGCGATACCTCCGAGTCTCATGACCGCTGCACCGTAGTCGAGGTCATGGGTCGCGGCGCAGGCTATCTTGCGCTCGAGTCGGGTATTGCCGTAGGCGCAACCTCAATATTGGTGCCCGAGGTCGAGTATGATATAGAGCGCGACATTATAGCGCGTATCCGCGAGTTCCAAAAGACCGGCAAGAGACACTTTATAGTCATTGTTGCCGAGGGTGTCGGCGGAACTGCGGAGATAGCAAAGAAAATCGAAGCGGAGACCGGAGTTGAGTCGAGAGCTACGATTCTCGGCCATGTTCAGCGCGGCGGCTCGCCGACTGCGAGAGACAGAATAATGGCCAGCCAGATGGGCTCGCGCGCCGTTGATCTGCTCACTCAGGGCATAGGCAACAGAGTTGTCGGAATAAGAGACAACAAGATAGTCGATTTCGACATCTTCGAGGCTCTCAAAATGACCAAGACCATAGACATGAAAGACTATGAGCTTGCGCACGAGATCTCCATATAAGGGTGTAATATGAACATAGAAAAACTGATTTCTTTAAGACAGCAGATAATCAAAAAAGACTTCAGTCGAATGAATGATATGCAGCTTGAAGCGGTCCTTACTACCAAAGGACCGCTTTTGGTACTTGCGGGAGCGGGCAGCGGAAAAACCACCGTGCTCGTCAACCGCATCGTAAACCTCGTCAAATACGGCGAGGCATATTATTCCTCCGACTTTTCCCGTCCCGTGCGCGAGGGCGACGAGAAACTGCTTGAAAACTATCTCGCGGGCGACACAAGCCTTTTCGAGGCGGAGGAGCTTTTGAGCGTCCGCCCCGCGAAGCCGTGGCAGATATTGGCCATAACCTTTACTAACAAGGCGGCGGGCGAGCTCAAGGAGCGTATCTGTAAGGCGCTGGGCGAGGACGGCAACGACGTCTGGGCGAGTACATTCCACTCGACCTGCGCCAAAATTTTGCGCCGCCACGCCGACGAGATAGGCTATACGCACAATTTCACTATCTATGACTCGGACGATTCGAAGCGCGCCGCCAAGGAGTGCATAAAGCGTCTGGGCTATGACGAGAAGATGATTCCCGTAAAGTCGGTGCTCTCGGAGATAAGCCGCGCCAAGGACGAGCTTATAACCCCCGCCGAGTTTATTGCGACGAGTCAGGCTGATATACGCCTGAAGAAGATAGGCGAGGTCTATGAGGAGTATCAGAAGTTCCTCAAGGCCGCCGACGCCATGGACTTCGACGATTTGATAGTCAATATGGTAAAGCTCCTCAGAACGAATAAGGAGACCCGCGAATACTATCAGAACCGCTTCAAATATATTATGGTTGATGAGTATCAGGACACGAACCACGCGCAGTATGTGCTTACGGCGCTGCTCGCGGCGGGGCATGAGAATATCTGTGTCGTCGGCGATGACGACCAGAGCATCTACCGCTTCCGCGGCGCGACTATAGAAAATATCCTGAGCTTTGAAAAGCAGTATAAAAACGCAAAGGTCATTCGCCTTGAGCAGAATTACCGCTCGACTCAGACGATACTTGACGCCGCCAACGCCGTTATTGCGAACAACGAGCAGCGAAAGGGCAAAAATCTCTGGACAGACAACGGACAGGGCGCAAAGATAGAGTTCTATGTCGCTGAGGACGAGCTGGCGGAGAGCCGCCATGTTGCGGATACGATAGTGTCCAATGTTGCCGACGGCGAGGAGTGGAACGACCATGCGGTGCTCTACAGAATGAATGCGCAGTCGAACCTTATCGAGCAGTCGTTTATCCGCAGCGGCGTACCCTACAGAATGATAGGCGGTCACAGATTCTACGACCGCAAGGAGATAAAGGACGCCATGGCGTATCTCTATGTCGTCAACAACACGGCGGACGAGATAAGGCTCAGAAGAATAATCAACGAGCCAAAGCGCGGAATAGGCGAGACCTCGCTCAATGCCGTCTTTGAGATAGCAAACGGGCTCGGCGTCGAGCCGTTCGAGGTCATACGCTCGGCGGATCAGTATGCGAAGCTTTCCCGTGCATCGTCAAAGCTTATGGCGTTCGGAAAGCTCATTGACTCGTTCCGCGAGAAGCTGGAGATTATGCCCCTTGCCGACCTGCTCGGCGTGATACTCGACGAGACGGGCTACACGCTCTCGCTTGCCAACGAGCCCGAAAAATATCAGGAGCGCGTGGCGAACCTGTCCGAGCTTGGCAACAATATCAGACGCTACTGCGAGGAGAATCCCGACGGCGACCTCAACGGCTTCTTGCAGGAGACCGCACTGCTCACCGATATCGATAACTACAACGCCCAGACTCAGGCGGTGGTTATGATGACTATACATTCGGCCAAGGGACTCGAGTTTCCCAATGTGTTTATAGTCGGCATGGAGGAGGGGATATTCCCCGGAATGCAGACGATACTCTATGAGCCTGAGAATATCGAGGAGGAGCGCAGACTTGCCTATGTCGCGATAACCCGCGCGAAGAAGAAGCTCTATATTTCAAGCGCGTCAACGCGAATGCTCTACGGCATGACAAACCGCAACCGCCCGTCGAGATTCGTCGAGGAGATACCCGACGAGCTGCTCGACAAGAGGGGTGCAAGGCCGATGTCTTATCAGACCTACGGCATACCGCAGCAGCGTTCCGCAGGGCAGGGGAGCGCGTCACGCGGATTCTCAAAACCCTCGTCGCAGTCGCCCGCAAGAGTGTCAAACGCCATACCCCAAAAGCCTGCGTACGGCTTCTCCGCTTCGTCCGGCTTCTCCGGTGCGGGCGCGAAGAAGCCCGCCGCCGCGGCGCAGAGCTATTCCGTCGGCGAGACGGTCAAGCATAAGGCCTACGGCACGGGCGTGATACTCGGTATGCAGAAAATGGCGAACGACACCATGCTCGAAATAGCATTTGAAAAAGTAGGCACAAAGAAAATAATGGCGAATTACGCCAAGCTCGAAAAAGTGTAATGCATATAATACAATCGGTCGGTGCGATTATTTGTGCGCCTGCCGATTGTTGCTTTTTCCGCGCCGAGTCGAAATCTGTGAATCCGTTAAAAAAACGCTTTAATATTGTTGTTTTTAGACAGAAAATAATGTATAATTTATAAGTAGACTTTACCGACCCATATTCGGCGATATCTTATCGGGAGGATAATAAAAATGTCAAAACAAATGAGCAACAGCGCCAAGCGGCGTGTGACGGTTTACTCTGTCGGATTCGTATTTGTATTTTTGCTGAGCCTGCTGTTTCCGTATTCGGGCGATGATTGGGCATGGGGTTCGCAGATAGGCCTTGACCGTCTTGCCGCGCATTTTGAGGCTTATAACGGCAGATATGTCGGAAATCTCATAGTCCTTGCGATGACGCGTTCCAATGTGCTCAAGGCGCTGTGCATGTCGCTGTTTATTATAGCCATGCTCTATATGATTGAAAAAATCGTCGGCAACAGAACGGCTCCGCTTATAGCGTCGGCGGCGCTTCTGCTCATGCCTACAGATATGCTCCGTCAGTCAATAGTGTGGACCTCGGGCTTCTCAAACTATGCCACTTCCATAGCGCTGACGCTCGTCTTTGTCTGCTATACCGCTCGCATATACGGAAAAACCGCGCCGAAATTCGCTCCGGCTGCGGCAATACCGCTGTTCGCTCTCGCTTTCTGCGGCGCGCTTATAATGGAGCCCATTACGATATATAATATACTTCTCGGAATATATATTATAATTTATTGCCTCGTCCGCTTCAAAAAATGCTATTTTGCGCATTTCGGTTTTCTTGCCGGCGCAATAGCGGGAGCGGGGATGATGTTCTCGAACAGCAGCTATCACGCAATTGCGGAGGGCGCGGACGGCTACAGAACCGTTTCCACTTCAATCGGCGGGCTCATTTCAAGAGCCTTTGAGAATGTGCTGTCGATTACCAAGGATCTTTTCCTTGCGAGCGCGGTGCTCAATATATTTGTTCTTATCGCCTGCGTTCTGCTTTGGATTACCTTTAAAGACAAGATAAACAGTAAAGCACGTTTGGTGTTCGGCTATATCTCAATGGCTGTTATAATCGGCTTTTGCGTTTGGTCGCTTGCGTCGCTCATAGGGGCGGTCAACTATCCGAAGATATTCAAAATGCTCAATGCCGCGCTGTCGGTTGTCTATTATCTTGCGATAGGAATTTTCATCTTAGCAGTTCCCTGTAAGGGCACAGCAAAGTCGAGACTCCTGTTCTGGTATGTCAGCGTACCCGCAACGCTTGCTCCGCTGCTTATAGTCACTCCTATCGGCAGCAGATGTGAATTTGCGGCATACGTTCTGATGATATGCCTTGCGGCGGATATGTATTCGCTGACCAAGGCTGCTGCCGTAAAGAAGGTGCAGCTCCCGGTTCGCCGCGTGCTCGTGAGCGTTACGGCGTTCTCGATGCTGTTCTTATTCGGAGTTTTCGGCACCGTTACTTTCTACAATCAGAGGCGCGTCAGCAGGGCGCGCGAGGAGCTCAAGACAGGCGCGGAGACAATAACGGTTGAGAATCTTCCGTTTGCGCAGTATGTATGGACTCCCAATCCGATAAAGGACACAGTGTGGGAGACCCGCTTCAAGCTTTTCTACGGTCTCGGCGATGAAACGGTGAGAATAAAGAACGTTAAAAACGGAATGTGGAGCAACAAATAAGATAAAATACAATCGGTCGGTGCGATTAATTTTTGCACCGACCGATTTTTTTAATTTGATTAATATAACAGATGAAGTGTAATAACACAGATATAAATTTCTGCCGTTTCGTATAGTCAGCGTAACTTTGTGCAGATAAAATCAGATTTATTCATTTCACTTTTTTATAACGTGCCATTCGCAGAAGCGTTTTGCCATGGCCGCGTCGTCGTACTTTTTATCGGCGTATTGTCCTATCTGCGTCGTTGCTGCTATTCCCGCTCGGCGGCCTCTCCAGCGCACCATGCAGACGAGGGTAAACGAGATGTTGATTATCATGAATATCGATACCGCGGCGCAGGCGACTCTCCAGCCCGTGCCCTGCATCCGCGCAAATAATTTTTTCAGCTTCGGGATGACCAGATAGGCGAAGATAACGCCGCCCACGCCCCAGAGAACTGTCATTTTAAGGCAGATAAGACCCTTGTAGTTCAGAAAGTTCTTTGAGTAGTCCCACGCCTTCATGTCCATGCCGTATTCGAGCAGGAGTCCGCACGCGAGCTCAAAGACCGTGGCCACAACGGAGATAAGACAGAAACGTGCGAGCACGCCCCTGAACCCCGTGCTGCGAACGATTTCGCCGCTTATGTAGAACATCACCGCGCCTATGCCGTATATCAGGCAGAACGGCCCCCAAATCGTAACAACATGGGTCTCCCAGTGACCGAAGCACAGCTTGCACCATGTGCCCTCGAGCAGAACACCGAGCACATTGCCGAACATGAACAGCCAAAACATATTGCAATACGTAATGCCGTCATTTTTTCTCTCTCTCAGACCCTCGCGCCTGTTTTTCACGGTATCGCCTCCTGTCTGCTGCTATTATACAATATAACAGGAAAATCCACCCTTTTACTTCAATTTTCGCCACATTCCGAAATGTTTATATTTTATTCACATTTTTATACAAAGCAGGTCACATTTGTCAAAAACCTGGCAGAAAAGCAAAAAATACAGAGGCTAACGTATATTGAACCGTGTAGGGGAGGATGATATCTACTCCTACACGATTATGCTGATTTACAATATTAAAATTATTTGTCTGACGGCGGTTTCTTCCCCATAAATCCCGATTTACCGAGCCGATAAAGGGAACACTTTTATACATCTTTCAATAACATAAAAAACGACCTATTAGCTATAGGTCGTTTTTATGTCTTGCGAACACCCCGCAAAATTTCGGCTTCCTTTGTTATATTTAACTCGTTTTCGCTTTTGCGCGTTTATTCAAGCTTTCCGTGCTCGTTCAGGAAGTCCTCGACGAGCTGCGCCGCATTAAAAATCTATTTCATATTCAAGGTATCTTTTCGCTTCATTTCGCGCTTCGCTGACAATTGATGTACTTCCTGTAAACTTTATGCTTTTTAAAACAGCATCTATCTTTACGGCATCACTTTCTTTTAAGCCGGAAGAGTTGCTTAATTTAAGCATAAACTTCTGATGAGACAACGGCGAGTGCTCGTCCATTCTCATATCAATCAAAGTTCTGATCGCCGGATCTTTTTGTAAATATTTCAAATCAGGTCTGTTGGGTGCATGACCGGGACACTCCATGTCAGCCGCAATTTCAATGGTTTCAAATTTAGTTTCAGATAAATTGCGTTCTGCACTTCCCGTTGCTACACCCTGAACCTTGACATTAGCCTTAATTGTTTTTTCCGCAATTGAGTTTTGCTCTTCCTTATATGTAACTCTGAAATGCGTTGCACCAAGACTTTGAGCCAACCTTTGCAGCTCGCTTATACGCTCAACTCTCAAATAGTTGAAATAATCATCAAGAGCTATATACCGATTTTCATCAATCGGATCAACATAGTAGAACTCACTGTTGCAGTCAGGGAAAAACATCAGCTTGAACACTTCGAGACTGTCTCGAAAAATGTTCACTAGGCGCAAACCCTTTGTGTCAGAGTAATAACCGACAGATCCGTTGCAAACCTGACTTTCCGCACGCTTTTTGTCGCGATTTGCGACTCTTATAAATTTAGGCAAAACGAACTCTCTGTCATCCAAATCTTCTGCAAAAAACGGCAGAAGAGAATTCAGTTCTCTGGCTCTCGCCCTTTCTTCTGCGCTTTCTTTCAATGCAGTTGTTCCGTCTTTGATCCTTTGGCCGACTTTACTTGCAACCAAGGACACATCCTGCATATCGAATTTTTCATCATTATTTTGATCCGCAGCTTTTGCGATTGCGCTTTTTGTTTTATCTAAAACACCCAAAGCGTCCTTTTTGGCTTGCCCGAGATCAATTTTCTTCATAACAGTACCTCCAATCTGCTTTTACAAAGAGATTGTTTTTTTCGCGGGATTCATACAATTCTAATTATAGCATTTATATTTTCGAAATGAAAGGCCTAATTTATTTGCATCTCATGCTCTTATCCGCCATTTTGCAATAACAAAGGAAGCCAACATAAATACCGGCTTCCTTTGTTATATTCAACTCGTTTTCGCTTTTTCGCGTTTATTCAAGCTTTCCGTGCTCGTTTAAGAAGTCCTCGACGAGCTGCGCAGCATATGCGACAAGCTCGGGGCACGGGCGCTTTTTATAGTCCGCGGTATTTCTGTCCTCGGGATTCGGGCCGGGCTGAGTTTTTACTCCCGCGAGCAGCTCGCGGCAGATTATAGAACCCTCGCTCTCTTTAAACTTCTCCGCAAGGGCGCGGACATATGAATAGAGCTCTTTCTTTGCCTGCGCGTCGTCGGGCTCGTCGTAGCCGTAAAACAGCCCGAGAACCATAAACATTCCGCTCACTCCGCCGCAGACCTCGCGCATTCTGCCCATTCCTCCGCCGAACGGAGAGGCGAATCTCAGCGCGGTTTTCATATCAAGCCCCGCATCCTCCGCAAACGCGCCGAACACCGCCTGGGAGCAGTTGTACCCGTCGTTAAAAAGCTCGCGCGCCTTATCCGCATGACCTGTTTTCATTCAAAGCTCTCCCTTACCGGGCGTTCTTGTCGCCCTTGTATGTGTCGCTCACCTTCTGCCTTGCGTCTCTGACTTCGTTTATGCTCATCACAAGAGCCTTGTCCGCGTTGCGCAGGACGCTGTCGGCAAAGTTGCTCGCGGCCTCGCGGATATCCGCAGACCATTTCTTCGCCCTCGCAAGAGTCTCGTTGGATTCCGCGGTAGCTTTCTTGACTATATCGTCGGCCTGGCGGGTGGCGTTGGCAAGCATCTCCTCGGCTCGCGCTATCGCGGCGTTGACGCGCTCGGTTGCCTCGTTTTGGGAGTTGACCTTGAGCTGGGACGCATATGCGCGCGCCTGAGCGGTTATCTCGTTCTCGTCAAGGAGCTTGTTGGCGGTCTGCTGAGCCTTTTCGACTATCTCCGCCGCATCGGAGTTCGCTTTTGCAACGGTCTGCTCGGCGATTTTGTTTGCATTGTCAACGGTTTTCTGTGCATTTGCGTTGGCGGCGGAAATCACCTGATCGCTCTTCGCCTCGGTATTTTCAACGAGAATGCGTGCTTTTTCCTGGGCGCGGGCAACCGATTCGGCCGCGTCGCTCTTCGCCTTTTCGATTATCTCGTTGCGGTTGGCGGTTATCGATTTCGCCTGGTCGACCTCCTCCGGGATTATCTCGCGCAGATGCTCGACGCATTCGCGGATTTCCTCGGCGTTGACCGCGGTTTTCTTGGAAAGCGTTATTTTTGTTCCGCTGTCAAGAATATTTTCTATCTGCTCCAAAAGGGAATCTATGTTCATTTCAAAGCGCTCCTCTCTCTTATTCTTTTCACAATATCGTCATGTACCTCGGAAGGGACAAAGTCGCTGATATCCCCGCCGAACTCGCACACCTGCTTGACAACGGATGAGGAGAGGTACATATAATCCGAATTGGCGGTTATGAAAACCGTCTCGATATTCGGATTCAATTTCTTATTTGTCAGCGCCTGCTGGAACTCGTAGTCGAAGTCCGAGACGGCTCGCAGACCCTTGACTATCGCAACCGCGCCCTTTTCCTGTGCATAGGCGGCGAGAAGTCCCTCATGCATATCGACCGCCACATTGTCGAGATCCTTGACGCAGCGGTGCAAAAGCTCCACGCGCTCAATCGCGCTGAAATATACGTTGGGCTTGTGATAATTGTGCATGACGACGACTATCACCTTGTCGAACATACTCGCCGTGCGTCTGATTATATCGAGATGACCCTTTGTGACGGGGTCGAAGCTGCCGGGACATATGGCTATTTTCATGCGTCCTTGCCCTCCTTGCGGTAAACGGTGATTTTTATCTTGCCGTAGCGGTAGCTGCGATAGAGCTTCAGCTCGCCGAAGCTCTCGGGCAGCTCCGAATCGACGGGAGTCTCGCAAACGGCGCAGCCGTCGTCGGCCACTGCGTCTGAAAGCAGCTTCATGGAATCGGCAACGAGCGAGCTCGCATACGGCGGGTCGATGAAAACGATATCAAATCTGTCTTTGGTCAGCTTCAAAAACGAGAGCGCGTCGGTCTGGATGACCTTTGCGCGGTCGCCGAGCTTCGTATGCTCGAGATTGTACTTGACCGTGGCGAGGGAGTCCTTTGACATATCGACGAAGGTCGCCGAATCGGCGCCTCGGCTGAGCGCCTCAATGCCGAGCTGACCCGAGCCTGCGAACAGGTCCAATACTCTTCTTCCCTCTATCTCAAACTGGATTATGCTGAAAACGGCCTCTTTGACGCGGTCGGTGGTCGGGCGGACATCCTCGCCCTCAAGCGTCCGCAAAACCCTGCCGCGTGCCGTGCCTGTTATAACTCTCATTTCATCAGTTCCTTTATATCGCATTTATCTGTTCAAACTGCGGTGTTCTACAGTATCATACATATTATTACATTTATCCGCGTCCGTGTCAAGATTCCGGATGCAGAGCGTCATATATAGTTTGCGCCGTGGAGTCGGATATTCCGGACACTTTTTTAAGCTCCTCGACTCCCGCGTTTCTTATGGCGGTTACGGTCTTGAAGTACCGAAGCAGCGCCTTTGCGCGCGACGGCCCGACGCCTGGGATATCGGTGAGCGTGCTCGAGAGCGCGGAGGCCTTGTGTTTTTGCCTGTGATAGGTCACGGCGAAGCGGTGAACCTCCTCCTGAATCTCCGAAACGAGCGTGAACGCGCGGCGCTTTGATGTGAAGGCTATCTCGCCGCCCGACTTCGCTATTGCGCGCGTGCGGTGGCTCCCGTCCTTGACCATGCCGAAGAGCGGAATATTTTCGAGACCGTGTTTTTTGAGTATCGGCTCAACGGCGGATACCTGCCCTCTGCCGCCGTCCAACAAAATGAGGTCGGGCAGACGGCCGAAGCCCTCGCCGCTCTCCTTTTCCTCCTCGTATCTCGTGAAACGGCGGTCGAGCACCTCCGCCATTGAGGCGTAGTCGTCCTGACCGGTGAAGCCGTTTATTTTAAATCGGCGGTAGCCGCGCCTGTAAGGCTCGCCGTTTCTGAAAACTATCATTCCCGCGACGTTGTCGCTGCCGGCGGTGTGCGAAATATCATATGATTCTATGAACTCCGGCGCGGCAGGCAATCCCAGCATACCCGCAAGCTCGTCGAGCGCGGCGGTCTTTCTGCCGGCGGTGCCGGTCAGCGGAGTGAGATACTGCGCGGCATTCGAGCGGCACATCTCAAAAAGCTTCTTCTGTTCGCCCGCGGTGCTGTGGGATATGATAACCTTTTTGCCTTTCTTTTCGCTGAGCCAGCGCTCGAGCAGTTCACTGTCCGCAACCTCGCCCTCGACCGACACGCGGCGCGGCACAAAGTCCCTTATCATATAGAAGCTGCGTATGAGCTCCGCCATGGCTTCCGCCGCATCCTCGGGCACGTCTGTTATGAAGTTCTCGCTGTCGTAGAGCCGTCCGTCCGCAAAGCGGAGCACCGACAGGCACGCCTTGCCCGACGACGCGGCGCCCGTGACGAGGGCGAACACATCCTGCTCCCTGACGTCGGCGGACATGACCTTCTGCTTGCCGCCGAGCCTTTTTATCGCGGCTATCCTGTCGCGCAGACGCGCCGCCTTCTCAAATTCGAGATTTTCCGCCGCCTGCTCCATTCGGCTCTGAAGATCCGCGAGCGCGGCGGTTCCGCCCTCCTTTATAAACGCGAGAGCGTCCTCTACCGCTTCGTCATACTGCGAAAACGGCACCTTGCCGCTGCACACGCCGCTGCACTGCCCGATAAAGAAATTCAGGCACGGACGGCTCTTTCCGAAGTCACGCGGAAAAACCTTGTTGCACTGCGGCAGGCGAAATATCTTCTTCGCCTCGTCCACGGTATTGCGCGCGGCAAAGGAGCTCATATACGGGCCGATATACTTGGCGCCGTCATCCTCTCTTTGGAGCACGGCATATATGTTGCGCCACTTTTCGGGCGTGACTTTTATATATGAATAGCCCTTGTCGTCTTTTAAAAGAATATTGTACTTCGGGGAATGCTGTTTTATCAGGCTGCACTCGAGCACGAGCGCTTCAAACTCGCTGTCGGTGAGGATGACATCGAAATCGTCGACATTCTCGACCATTTTGCGTACCTTGAGGCTGTGGTTATGTTCCGAGCCGAAGTATTGGCTGACGCGGTTTTTGAGCGCCTTTGCCTTGCCGACATATATTATCTCCGAGCTGCTGTTTTTCATCAGATATACGCCCGGAGTCAGCGGGAGCTGCATGGCCTTTTTGCGAAGCTCTTTGATTTTCGGATTCATTCTCTCACCTGCCCTTGAATACATCTGTTAATATATTGAATATTATACTACAAAAAGCCCTCGGCGAACAGGGGCGCGGAAAAAATTATATTTTGGGTCATCTTTTTGCAACAATTTGTTGATATTATCGGAATAAGGAATAGATTTCAACGGAAAGGAATATGTAAAAAATGAAAACTATCGGAAATATTATCTGGTTTATCTGCGGCGGTTTTCTGGCGGCTCTGATGTGGCTTATGAGCGGTGTGCTCTGCTATATCACCGTTGTCGGCATACCGCTTGGCAAGCAGTGCTTTAAATTTGCGCGTCTGTCCGCCGCTCCGTTCGGCAAGGACATAAAATTCGGCGGCGGCGCTCCGAGCTTTATTGCGAACCTGCTGTGGATTTTGTTGCTCGGCTGGGAGAACGCAGTATACTGCGCAACGATGGGGATAGTCTGCTGCTGCACGATAATAGGCATCCCGCTCGGACTCCAATATTTCAAATTCGCAAAGCTCGCATTTATGCCCTTCGGCTCTGAGGTGGTCAACTGCTGATTTATGAAAAAACTAAAGGTTAAAAGAATACTTATTATCTGCCTTGCGCTTGTCGCGGCGGCTGCCTTGGCGGCGGGCATCGTCTTAAACGGTATGCGCGTTGACGTCTGCCTCGACCCCGGTCACGGCGGGCACGATTCGGGCGCGGAATATGAGGGCAGGCTCGAAAAGGACGATAATCTCGAGCTTGCGCTGGCGGTCGAAAAGGAACTGAAAGCGCGCGGAGTAAAGGTCTGCATGACGCGCGAAGACGATACGTTCATATCCCTCTCGGGACGGTGCAGAAAAGCAAATCTCCGCCGGGCGAAGCTCTTTGTCGCGCTCCACCGCAACAGCGCGGAGAACGCGCACGGCGTTGAAATATGGATACATTCGGACGCGCCGCAAAAAGACACCGCTCTCGCGCAGAACATCTGCGACGCGCTCTCGAGAGCCGGAATATCCGAAAACAGAGGGGTAAAATCCGGCTTCGCCCGCGAGGACGGGAAGAACTATTTCGTCAACAGCCGCACGAATATGCCGAGCTGCCTCGCCGAGATAGGCTTCATAACCGATGACGGCGACAACCGCCTGTTTGACGACAATCTCGACGCCTACGCCCAGGCGATAGCGGACGGAATAGCAAAGACGCTGAATGAGATATAGAAATCGTCGCTCCCAAAAAGCTAAGTATTCATAAAAAGTTTCAGTCCCGACAGTAATGTCTGCCGGGACTTTTCTTGCATATGCTGAAGCCGTGTGATATGATTGAATGGATTGATAAGCTGGGATTTGCCTATGGAAATGCGGACGATAAACGGATATCGTAATATTATAAATTTGCACAATCGTGTAGGGGCAAATATCATTCGCCCGCGAAATTTGTACCGCTCTACCGGCACGCACCCTGCAAATCTCAATTTATTAAATTCTATTTTTTCAAAGGAGAGCCCCATGCTGTTTCTGACAGAGGCAAATGAAAAATATATAGACGAATTAGAACGGTTCAAGAAAGAGGTGCTGATTTGCGATAGAGATAATAAGGATCAATTCGCGGGCTGCATGGGTCTGCGGGATTGCAGTAACGTGAAAGAATGGATCGATATATGTAATCTCAGAAAAAGTGCAGAGACATGTGAACAAGCAGGAACGCCGGTTCCGTCAACAACCTATTTCGCTATCAGAGAAAGCGACAATAAACTTGTCGGCGTGATCGACTTACGTCATCACATCAATCATCCGATTCTCGGGACATGGGGCGGTCATTGCGGATATTCCGTAAGACCATCCGAGCGCGGAAAAGGTTACGCAAAGGAGATGCTCGGATTAAATATTCAAAATGCCAAAAGAATGGGGATACAAAAACTTCTTGTGGTGTGTGATGAAACAAATACGGCAAGTGAAAAAGCGATACTTGCCAATGGCGGAGTTTTTGAAAAGTACATCGAAACAGGCGGATGCCGGATGAAAAGATACCGGATCAATACGGACTGACAAAATTCTGCTTGCCGCACCGATAAACGGCTTACTTCTATACATCCTGCAATAACATAAAACCGACCTATAAATCATAGGTCGGTTTTACTGTTTTATGAACACCTGCTGAATATATGGCTGATTTTATCTTGTCAATACTTTGACCCACTTGAATCGGTTGACCTTGACCGCCGCGACGAAGCATTTTAAAATCTGATCCGCCTTGAGCAGGGCGAAAGTTACCGCGGGCGGGAACTTGAAATAAAACGCCGAGAGCGCGGAGAGCGGGAGCACTATGCACCACATGAAAATAATATCGTTGAAAAAGACGAAGTTCGTGTCTCCGCCGCCCGAGACTATTCCCGTAAGACACGGCATCTCATAGGCTGTGCCTATCGCCGTGACGCAGAGGATTAGCACGAACACGTTTGCAAGCTCCGCCGTCTCAGCCGAAGCGTTATATACCGAGATTATCGGCTCTCGGACAAGGAACAGCACGAATGAGGTCAGCACGCCGATAATGAGGAACATCAGCTGCATGGTCTTTGCGCCGCTCCTGACCTTTTTCATGTCACCCTCGCCGACCGCCATGCCCGTCATGACACGCGCCGCGTCGCCCGTTGCGTATGCGACGACCGAAGTGCACTGGAACAGGGTCTGCGCTATGCTTGACGCCGCTATGCCGGACGCTCCGAGTCTGCCGAGTATCGCCGCCTGAACGGACATCGCAATGCCCCATGAGATGTTGGAGAGCATGAGCGGCACGCCGGATCTGATGAAGTCGGCTATATAATTGCGCTTTACGGCGAAGACATCCTTGAATTTCAGCCGCAGCTTTTTGTCTATAAGCCTGCAATATATGACGCTCACAAGGAACTCGACCGCCCTCGAGGTCAGCGTGGCATATGCCGCACCCTTTACTCCGAGCTCCGGCGCGCCGAAGTGTCCGTATATGAGCGCATAGTTGAGAAAGATGTTTATAAGTAAGGTCGAGAGCGAGATATAGAAGCCTATTCGCACGGTCTCGACGCTTCGCATAACTCCGAGCAGGGAGTTGGAAATCGAGAACATCAGATAGGAGAATACCATTATCTTTAAGTATTCGACGCCCGACGGGATAATGCTCTGCTCGTTGGTCAGCAGTCCCATGACCCAATAGGGCTTGAACCAAACTACGAGTGACATAACGCCGCTCAGTATTATGCTTATCCAAAAGCCGACCGCGAACACGCGCCTTATCGGCTCTGTTTGACGCTTGCCCCAATACTGCGAGATGATGACGCCCATTCCCGAAGCCGCGCCCGTGACCACCATTTGCAGAAGAAACTGCACTTGGTTTGCTATGGCGACGCCGCTGAGCGCCGTTTCGCTGTAAGCGCCGAGCATGATATTGTCGGCGAGATTGACTCCGTAGACGATGAGATTTTGCAGGGCTATCGTCATAGTCATTGTGAAGAAGTCGCGGTAAAATTTTTTCTCACGCACTAACATTTACATTCCCCCAAAAGACACATACCGACGTATTATATCACTTGCCGCACGATTTGACAACACCGCGCGAAGATACTATAATATTGCCGAAATATTCAGGGGAGATGTTGAAATGAAGAAGCTCAGAAATATACTCTGCGCTGTTTTTGTGCTGTTGCTTGCAGTGTCGTTTTCGGCGTGCTCGAAGGCTGCGGTTGACGAAACGACCGAGGACGGCGCCGAGGCGGATACGCAAATCACCGTTATTGCCGCCGACGGCACGACACAGACGGTTGCCGTTCCGAACGGCAGCGACACACCCGCACAGAACAGTGAGAGAAAAAATTCGGGCGCGGCGAACAACAATGTTGATGTTCAAGAGCCGGAAAACCCGGCCGGCGGCTCGGGTCAGCGCGAAACCGTGCGCGTCACGATAACCGAGGGTATGACGCTCACGCAGATATTCAAAAAGTTAGAGGCAAACGGTGTATGCTCATTCGACGATTTGATGAAGACCGCCGAGAGCTATGATTACAGCTACTATCCGCTCATAGCAGCAAGGCCGTCAAACACAAGGGCGTTCAAGCTCGAGGGCTACCTCTTTCCGAATACCTATGACTTCTATAAAAACGAGAAGCCGCAGGACGCGATAGGGCGTTTCCTGCGCGTGGGCGAAAAATACATAACCTCGCAGGACAGGGCAAAAGCCCGCGCCATGGGCTATTCCATGGATCAGATTCTGACCGTTGCCTCGATAATAGAAAAGGAGGGCGCGAACCCCAACGAGGTCAGAAAGATAGCCGCCGTCATATATAACCGCCTCGAGGCGGGGATGCAGCTGCAAATGGACTCGGGCATCTACTATATCGAGCGCAGCGTCAAGCCCTATATTTCCGGCGACGTCAACCGCTACAACAGCCTCTACAATATGTATAAATGCAAGGGTCTGCCCGCAGGCCCGATATGCAATCCCGGCGCTCGCACGATAAATGCGGCGCTCGATCCGGCCGATGTGAATTATCTTTATTTTTGCCACGACTCGAGTGCAAAATACTATTACGCCGATACATATGAGGAACATTTGGAAAATCTCAAGAAAGCGGGAATTGCGTCATAAGTTGCAAATGTGTTGAATAATTCACAGAAAATTCACGGATTGATTCTCTTTTAAGTATAAAAAACAGCTTTCGGTGGTATAATTATAACAAATTGTACTAAAGTACATTTTTGTACTCGGAGGATGATTTTTATGCAAAGAACACCGTTGAAAGACAGAAAATTGCCCGACTACACGCGGGGAGAAGAGATTTTCAACATGGTCACGCACATAGTCGGCGGCGGACTTGCGGTAGTTATTTTAGTAGCCTGCGTAACGGTCGCGGCGATACACAAAAACATAGCGGGCGTCATAACCTCGATAGTCTACGGGCTGTCTATGATAATGCTCTACACCATGTCGAGCGTCTACCACGGCGTTCCGCGCAGCTACGCGAAAAAAGTGCTTCAGGTCATTGACCATTGCACGGTCTACTTTTTGATAGTCGGAACCTACACGCCCATAGCGGTCTGCGCGCTGACAAAAGTCAGCAAGGCGGTCGGCTGGACGGTTTTCGGTGTTGTATGGGCTCTTGCGGCGGTAGCGATAACGCTGACGGCGATAGACCTCAGAAAGTTCCGTGTATTTTCGATGATATGCTACATCGGCATGGGTTGGTGCATAATCTTTGCCGTCGTGACGACCTACCGCGCGTTGGGGCTCGTGGGCTTTATACTGCTTGTCGCGGGCGGCGTGCTCTACACGTTCGGCGCGATACTCTACGGACTCGGCGTAAAGCGCCGCTATATGCACTCGGTTTTCCATATTTTTGTCATCCTCGGCAGCCTCGCGCACTTCTTCTGCATAATTTTCTATGTGCTGTAAGCCGAAACGGTAATGAGCTTTACCCGCGCCCGAGCGGGGATTTACAAATGAATTGTGACAGTGAAACCGGCCGTGGCGGAAAAAATCGTCGCGGTCGGTTTGCTGCTTTGCGGGCAGAGCGGGGATGACATATTTGGAGCTGCAGAACAGTTAATTATGGCGCCTCTGAAATGGGAGACGGCGCGGAAAGAAAGCCTTACGCAGCCCCCGTGCAGAGGCGAGTTTAGCTCGTCTGCCGTAGTCGCTGCGAAAACCGCGGGCGGACGATATCTGCCCATATACGATTGCGTCAATTTACAATATTGAAATCGTTTGTCTGTCGGCGTTTTCTTCCCCCGGAAATCCCGATTTGTTCTTTCGTTCCGTCAAACAACAGCATACAACACAAAACAGCCACGGCGATTTGTTTCGCCGTGGCTGTTGATGTTCTGTGTCCGCAGTCTCCTGCGGGTGTTTTTATTCGCTGATCTTTCTGACCGTTTCCATGACATAGTCGCCGAACTCGCTGCAGGTGCAGCCGTCCTCGCGGCCTGTGATTTTGAGCTTTTTGTCCTCATACATACAGATGTCAAGCGCTCTTTCAAGAAGATCGGCCTTCTCCTGCTCGCCGATGTGGGAGAGTAGCATGACGCTCGCTCTGAGCATCGAGCAGGGGTCTGCGTACTGCGCTCTGCCCTCGCGAACCATTCTCGGAGCCGAGCCGTGAATGGCCTCAAACATAGCGTAGCGCTTGCCGATGTTTGCGCTGCCGGCAGTGCCGACGCCGCCCTGGAATTCCGCCGCCTCATCGGTGATTATATCGCCGTAGAGATTCGGGAGAATGAATACCTTGAAGTCGCGGCGGCGCTTCTCGTCGATGAGCTTCGCCGTGGTGATGTCGATGTACCACTCGTCGGTCACGATATCGGGATATTCCTCGCCGACCTTCTTGCAGAGGTTCAGGAACTTGCCGTCAGTCGTTTTGATAACGTTTGCCTTTGTGATTATCGAAACGCGGCCCTTGTTGTTGCGGCGCGCGTAGTCATAGGCGAGCCTTGCGATTCTGTCGCAGCCCTCGGTGGTGGTCACGACGAAGTCGAGCGCGAGGTCGTCGGTGACATTTACGCCCATAGAGCCTACGGCATATGCGCCCTCGGTGTTCTCGCGGAAGAAGGTCCAGTCAATGCCCTGCTCGGGAACCTTGACGGGGCGGAGATTCGCAAATAAGTCGAGAGCCTTTCTCATAGCGACGTTTGCGCTCTCTATATTCGGCCACGGATCGCCCGCCTGCGGGGTAGTGGTCGGTCCCTTCAGAATAACGTGGCAGCTCTTGAGCTCCTCGAGCACGTCGTCGGGGATAGCCTTGTTAGCCTTGACGCGGTTTTCTATGGTCAATCCGTCAATGACCTTGAACTCGATTTTGTCCGCCTTAACTTTGTCGTCGAGCAGATATTCGAGAACTCTCGCGGATTCCTTGGTTATAACCGGGCCTATGCCGTCGCCGCCGCAGACGCCGATGATTATTTTGTCGAGCGCCTTGAAGTCGGTGAAATCGCCCTGAGTCTTTATCTTGTCCGAACGGTCGCTCTGAGCGCGGATGAGAGCCTCGAATTTTTCAACGGCGTTCTTGACCTGTGCCTCTGTCATGCTTATCTTCCTCTCTTATTTGTGTGATTCTCTTGTGTAGTTGAGCAGACCGCCCGCAAGGATTATATCCTTCTGTCTGCCGGAGAAGCTGTAGCAGAGCTTGTAGCTCTCGCCCTTTGTCTCGTTTTTGAGAACAGCCTCGCCGCCGTTTTCTATCGTCTCTCTTATGCCGTCGAGTGCGAGCCTGTCGCCCTTTTCTATGCGGTCATAATCGGCGGGGTCTGCGAAAGTGAACGGCACTATACCGGCGTTTATGAGATTTGCCTGATGTATGCGAGCAAAGGATTTTGTTATGACACTCTTTATGCCGAGATACAGCGGAACGAGTGCCGCGTGCTCTCTCGAAGAGCCCTGGCCGTAGTTGCTGCCGCCGATGATGATTCCCTTGCCTGCCTGCTTGCAGTGCTCGGCAAAGTGCTCATCGCACTGCTTGAAGCAGAAGTTTGACAGGAACGGCACGTTCGAGCGGTAGGGGAGAATCTTTGCGCCCGCGGGCATGATGTGATCGGTCGTGATATTGTCGCCGACCTTGAGAACGACCTCTGCCTCTATGCTCTCGGGCAGTGCGTCGCCGTTGGGTACGGGCTTTATGTTCGGGCCGTAGACTATCTCAAGATTTTTCGCTTCCTCGGGCGAAGCGGGCTTGTCGATGAGATTGTCGTTTATTTCAAAGTGATCGGGCATGGTGATGTGCGGAGCCTCGCCGAGGGTTCTCGGGTCTGTCAGCACGCCCGTGAGAGCGGAGGCCGCAGCGACCTCGGGGCTGACGAGATAGACGCCGGCGTCCGCAGTGCCGGAGCGTCCCTCAAAGTTGCGGTTGAAGGTGCGCAGGGAGACGGCGCCGGAGTTCGGCGACTGACCCATGCCTATGCACGGACCGCACGCGCACTCAAGCAGTCTTGCGCCCGCGCCGAGAATGTCGGAGAGTGCGCCGTCCTCGGAGAGCATTCTGAGAACCTGCATGGAGCCGGGGGAGATAGTGAGGCTGACGCTCGGAGCGACGCGCTTGCCCTTGAGAACAGCCGCCACCTTGAGCATATCGTAGAGCGAGGAGTTCGTGCAGGAGCCTATGCAGACCTGGTCGATTTTTATCTCGCCTATTTCCGAAACTTTTTTAACATTGTCGGGCATATGGGGCATAGCCGCGAGGGGCTCGAGGGTGCTGAGGTCTATGTCGATGACCTCGTCATAAACCGCATCGTCGTCCGCCTTGACCTCGACCCAATCCTGCTCTCTGCCCTGAGCGGCGAGGAAAGCCTTTGTCACTTCGTCGGAGGGGAAAACGGAGGTCGTTGCGCCGAGCTCCGTGCCCATGTTGGTTATGGTTGCGCGCTCGGGGACGGAAAGAGTCTTGACTCCGTCTCCGCCGTATTCGATTATCTTGCCCACGCCGCCCTTGACGGACATTATGCGCAGAACCTCGAGAATTATATCTTTTGCGCTGACCCACGGCGAAAGTGCGCCGTGCAGGTTTATGCGCGTCATCTTGGGCATAGTTATGTAGTATGCGCCGCCGCCCATCGCAACCGCGACGTCGAGTCCGCCCGCGCCGAACGAGAGCATACCTATGCCGCCGCCGGTAGGAGTGTGGCTGTCGGAGCCGATAAGCGTCTTGCCGGGGATGCCGAAGCGCTCAAGATGCACCTGATGGCAGATGCCGTTGCCGGGGCGTGAAAAAAGCAGTCCTCTCTTTTTCGCGGCGCTCCTTATAAATCTGTGGTCGTCCGCGTTTTCAAAGCCGGTCTGCAGGGTGTTGTGGTCAATGTATGCGACCGAAAGCTCGGTCTTTACGCGCTCGACTCCCATGGCCTCGAATTCAAGGTATGCCATGGTGCCCGTGGCGTCCTGAGTGAGAGTCTGATCGATTCTGAGACCTATCTCGCTGCCTACGGTCATATCACCGCTCAACAAGTGGCTTTTTATAAGCTTTTGTGCAATAGTGCTGCCCAACTGTATCCCTCCGTATATAAAAATTACCTTTAAATTTTATTGCAATCCGCGGATTTTGTCAAGGTGCGCCGCGCCAAATATACGCCCGTATGTATTACATTTTATAGGTGAATTTGATATATACCGATTTTTCTGTTGCCCGAAGGGCTTCTGCGTGGTATAATTAAATGCAATCTGCCGCAGTGCGCGTGTTTTGTCTGAATGACGGGCAGTTAATCGGGCATACTGTTTGTCGGGAGTGAATTCGATGAACAGAAAAAAGCAAGCGGAACAAAAAGACAGCATATTGGAGCCCGTCGCGCCGACTCCGAGTGTCGGCGAGGATGACGGCGATTCGTCCGACAGCACGGACAGAGAGCTTCGCCAGATAGTCGAAACAGGCTCCATAACCGTCGATAAGCGCGGGCATTATATTCACTGCCTGACCGTCATAGGTCAGATAGAGGGTCACTATGTCCTGCCGGCGCAGAACAAGACCACAAAATACGAGCACGTCATCCCTCAGCTCGTCGCCATTGAGGAGAGCCGCGATATTGACGGCCTGCTGATAATTCTCAACACCGTCGGCGGCGATATCGAGGCGGGACTTGCGATAGCGGAGCTTATAGCCGGAATGAAAACGCCGACTGTGTCCCTTGTCCTCGGCGGCGGACATTCGATAGGCGTGCCGCTCGCGGCCTCGAGCGCGTATTCTTTTATCGCGCCGAGCGCCACCATGACCGTACATCCGGTGAGGATGACGGGACTCGTCTTGGGCGTGCCGCAGACGATGTCCTATTTTGAGCAGATGCAGGAGCGCATTGTAAGATTCGTATCCGACAATTCGCGTATCTCCGCCGACCGCTTCCGTGAGCTTATGCTCGCAACCGGTCAGCTCGTTATGGATGTGGGAACGGTGCTCGACGGCGAGGCGGCGGTCAGAGAGGGACTCATCGACTCCCTCGGCACTCTCTCCGACGCTCTCGAAAAGCTCTGCGATATGATTGAAAATCAGGACGAAAAGAAAGGGGAGAGCGAGTGATGCTCTATACTGTCGTCTCTCCCGCCGAAATATTCATGCAGCCGCCCGCAGAGGTCTGCGAGCACGAAGCTCCGTTCGGCTGCGTGATATGCTCAAAGACAGAAAAAGGCGAGGTTGTTGAAAGACTTGTGACGACCGACCCGTTTGAATATCTGAAACAGTGTTATTCACCCGGCGCTTTATACTCCGCCGAAAAATCGGAAAAGAGGTAATTTAACAGATGGAAATACTCAAAGCGATATTGCTCGGCTTTTTGCAGGGCGTGACCGAATTTTTGCCCATATCCTCGAGCGGGCATCTCTCGGTGTTTCAGCACTTCTTCGGCAATGTCGGCGGCACAAGCTCTCTGCTGTTTACGGTGCTGCTACATATGGGCACTCTGATAGCGGTGTTCGTTGTTTATTATAAGACAATATGGGGTCTTATAGTCGAGTTTTTCGCCACGATAAAAGACATTTTTACCGGCAAGTTCAAGTGGCGCGAGATGAACGAAAACAGGCGTATGCTCTTTATGTTCGTTATCTCCTGCGTGCCGCTGCTGTTTCTGCTCATCCCCGTCGGGGACGACAAGCGCATAATGGATGTCCTCGGCTCGCTTGCCGACGACAACGATATATTTGTCGAGGGCGTTTGCTTTATTGTCACTGCGATACTCCTGCTCGTCGGCTCGTGGCACGCGAAGAAGGTCAAGGCGCGTCCGCAGATAGGCGCTAAATCGGCGCTTGCTGTCGGCGTGGCGCAGGCCTTCGCTGCCGGTTTTCCCGGCATCTCGCGCTCCGGTTCGACCATTTCAACCGGTATGCTCTGCGGCGTGTCGAAGGAATATATGGTTCGCTATTCGTTCATCCTCGGTATCCCGGCTATCCTTGCCGCCAATGTTATGGAGATAAAGGACGCCGTGGCTCTCGGCGAGCAGATAGATATCCTACCCGTCGTCATAGGCATCGTCACCGCTGCCATCGTCGGCTTTGCGGCGATAAAGGCGCTCGAATGGCTCGTCAAGATAGATAAGTTTAAGATTTTCGGCTACTATTGCCTCGCTCTGGGCGTTGTCGTTATAGTCGCCGGCATAGTTGAAAAGGTCAGATAAGACCGTTTGAATTTCTAAGGAGGGCCTTAATGGCTGCGAAAAAGACTGCGGCAAAGTCAACAGCCGCCAAGAAGAAAACAACAACTAAAAAAGCCCCCGCGCCAAAGCCCGCGGCAGCGAAGACCGAGAGCGTCGAGAAAACGCCCGAGCAGCTGTCCTCACGACGTCAAAAAGCGGCGATAGCGCTTATGGCTGTTGCGGCTCTGCTCATAGCAATGGCTTTTATCGAGGGCGAGCACGCGTGGCTTGCCGTGCATAATTTTATGTTCGGCGTGTTCGGAACGTGTACATATATCTGGCCGGTCATGCTTATCTATGTCTCGGTCATGTTAGCCATGGATAAGACCTTCGGCTCGATATCGTCGAATCTTATCGGCGTCGGGATATCAATATTGCTGATTTGCTCGGCGATACATATTTTCTCGAACCCCGCCGAATATTTTTCAACATTGAGCCTCGGCGATCAGATAAAGTCCGCGTGGAGAGACTACGACACTTTCCCGAGCGCGGGTGCACTCGGTGCGCTCGTCGGCGGATTGCTCGCCAAAATGGCGGGCAAGGTCGGAGCGGCGATAATTGACATTATCCTGCTCGCCGTCAGTATAATGTTTTTGACGGGACTCACCCTGTCCCGCCTCGGTATGTCCATTGCAAAGCCCTTAAAGCGCATGAGCGAGGACACGAACGAGCGCCTTGAGCGCGGAGCACAGCGCGTCAAAGAGGAGCAGGAGAGAGCGCCGTCGAGAGACGCGCGCAGGAAGAAGGCGGAGGAACCGTATGTGAGCCCGCGCCCGTTCCCCGTGCCGCCTCTGCCGACAGATGAGCCCGCCGCACCCGCAAAGAGCCGCAAAAAGGCCGACGATGAGGGACCCGAGCCCACGGTATTCCCGCGCAAGCCCGTTCAGGCCGATGTCAGTATCGATGATATAGTCAGCCGCGCCGAGGCGGCAAACGCTACCGCAAAGGTTGCGGCAGCCGCTTCAAAGACCGCCGCCGCCGCGCAGGGCAGACCCGCCTGCGTGCCGCCTCTGCCGACAGAGAGCGCGAAAGACGAGCTTGAGATGCTCGATATAAGCAAGAAGTCAGATGAGCCCGAAAAGCCCAAGAAGAAGGAGCCAGTCAAAAAGCCCGAGCCCGAGATTGAAACGCAGGAGACTGCGGAGGAGCCCGTTATCGAGAGCCGCCCGACTTATCGCAAGCCCCCGATAACCTGCCTCAAGGAGCCTATACACGACGGCAACGAAAACTTCTCCGACGAGCTCAAATCCAACGCGCAGAAGCTGCTTGAGACTCTCGAGAGCTTCAATGTCCATGCCAAAATAACCGAGATAAGCCGCGGTCCGTCCGTCACGAGATACGAGCTTCAGCCGGACGCGGGCGTCAGAATAAACAAAATAACAAATCTTGCGGACGATATCGCCCTGCGCCTCGCCGCGTCGGGAATAAGAATCGAAGCGCCTATTCCGAACAAGGCTGCGATAGGCATCGAGGTGCCCAACAAGCTGCGCTCAATGGTCTATCTGCGCGAGATAATCGAAAGTCCGCAGTTTCAAAACGCAAAGAGCAAGCTCAACGTCGCTTTGGGCAAGGACATCGCGGGCAACGCCGTGTGCGCGGATCTTACGAAGATGCCCCATCTGCTCATAGCCGGTACCACGGGCTCAGGTAAATCCGTGTGCCTGAACACAATGATAGCAAGCATTCTCTATAACGCGACCCCCGATGAAGTAAAGCTTCTGATGATCGACCCCAAGCAGGTTGAGTTCACCGTCTATAACGGCATCGCGCATCTTGCCGTGCCCGTCGTGTCCGACCCGCGCAAGGCCTCGGGCGCGCTGACCTGGGCGGTTAACGAGATGGAGAACAGATATAAAATACTCTCCGAAAAGAATGTCCGCGATATCAAGGGCTATAACAAATTAGCCGAGCGCGACAAGTCCCTGCGCCCGATGCATCAGATAGTTATTTTCATCGACGAGCTCGCCGACCTTATGATGGTTGCCCCCAACGAGGTCGAGGACGCGATATGCCGCCTTGCTCAAAAGGCGAGAGCTGCGGGTATGCACCTTGTCATAGCGACTCAGCGCCCCTCCGTCGATGTCATAACGGGTATCATCAAGGCCAATATCCCCAGCCGACTCGCGCTCTCCGTATCGTCGTCCGTCGATTCGAGAACCATACTCGATATGTCGGGCGCCGAAAAGCTCATAGGCAACGGAGATATGCTCTTTAATCCCATAGGCGCAAATAAGCCCACCCGTATTCAGGGCTGCTTCATCTCCGACGAGGAGGTCGAAAATGTTGCCGACTTCATCAAGCACAACGCCGAGGCGGAGTACGATGAGGGCATTATGGACGAGATAAACAGGCAGGCCGCAATAGCGGGCTCGAGCAAGAAGAGCAGCGCCGCGAGCAGCGAAGACGGCGAGGAGCCGGGCGACGAGATGTTCCCGAACGCCGTCGAAGTCGTGCTCGACGCAAAAATGGCGTCCACAACGCTCCTTCAGCGCAAGCTCAAGCTCGGCTACGCCCGCGCAGCAAGGCTCATGGACGAGCTCGAGAGCAAGGGCATTATCGGCCCGTTCGAGGGCAGCAAGCCCCGCCAGGTGCTCATAACCAAGCAGCAGTGGATGGAGAAATGCGCCCTGTCGGATGCCCCCGGGGACGACGAGATCTGATAGGAGAAAATTATGGCAAACCAGAGAAAAGGCGGCTCCGCCGCACAGAATAAGCGCACGAAGCTTATAGTTACCGTGGCGGTCATAGCCGTTGCCTTGCTGATAACCTTCGCGCCGTATATGAACCTTCCGTTCGATATCCCTACCTGGGGCGAGCTGCTCTCGGGCGATAAGCAGACCGTGCAGGACGGCGACGCGCTGAACGCGCCTTTTACCGTCCATGTCATCGACGTCGGTCAGGGAGACAGCATTCTCCTTAAAAGCGGGGAGCACGCCATGCTGATAGACGCGGGCGAGCGCGGCAACGACCAAAAAATACTTGATTATCTCAGGGCGAATTCCGTTGAAAAGCTCGATTACATAGTCGCAACGCACCCGCACTCCGACCATATCGGCAGTATGCCCAAGGTCATTGAGGGGATAGAGGTCGACAATGTTATTATGCCGAAGCTCCCGAAGTCCATGGTTCCCACGACCTCGATTTATCAAAAGCTGATAAAAGCGGTCAAGGCCTCCGGTGCCAAGGTGATATCCGCCAAGGCGGGCGATACCTATACCCTCGGCGACGCTAAGATAACGGTAGTCGGCCCCGTCGGCACGCCGGATGACCTGAACAATGCCTCTGTCGTCTTGAAAGTCGTCTACGGAAAGAATTCTTTCCTCTTTACGGGCGATGCCGAGGCAAAGAGCGAGAAACAGATACTTGCAAACGGCGCGGATATCAAGGCGGATGTCCTGAAGCTCGGCCACCACGGCAGCAGCACATCGACAAGCGAGGAGTTCCTCAAGGTCGTGTCCCCGTCGCTCGCGCTCATATCCTGCGGCAAGGATAACGATTACGGTCATCCGCACAAGGAGACTCTCGAAAAGCTCGAGAAGTACAATATCCCGTATGAGCGCACAGATATAAAGGGCACGATAGTCGTCGGCTCGGACGGCGAGCATCTTTCAACCGCGTTCCCGTCCGACAAAACCGCCGAGAAGTAAAAAGGAGACGGCAGCATGGAATATTACGCCATAGACCGTATAGAGGGAAACTACGCAGTCTGCGAAAAAGACGGCGAAACAATGGTCAATATCAGCCGCGCTTTGCTCCCCGAGGGAGCGGGCGAGGGCAGCGTTCTGCGCCGACTTGCGGACGGCTCGTTCGCGCTCGACAGAGAAGAGGAGGAGCGCCGCCGCAAAGAGGCGCTCGAGCTTACGGACGGCCTGTTTGACGAGTAATAAAAAAATATTTTCTGTCCGCCGTGAAGTAATATAATCGCGGCGGGCGTTTTGTATTTTGTGCTTCGTTTTGTGTAAAAATAAAGAAATAATATAAAGAAACGGTTAAATTATGAGATTAGTATAGATTTTTAACGCGGAAAGTGATAAAATATACGCCATACTGTTGAAAGAGAGTTGCTTTATGGAAAAGAAAGAAAAAAGAACATTCAAACAGTTTTTTATGGACAACGGTAAACGCAATTTGAAGATTACGATAACCGTTGTATGCGTAGTGCTCGCATTGGCGATAATCGTCGGCGGAATCTTTATCGGCAAGAAGCTCGGGCTGATTACCATCGACCACGGCAGCAACGGCGACCCCGAGGGCACCTTTGCGCCCGAGGAGCAGTTTGACGCCATGTACGATATCAGCGACGCTTCGGATATCGACAGCCTCATAACCGCCTGGGCTAAGAACGGCGGCGCGAAGTATTCGAGCAAGAACATAATCAATGTTCTGCTTCTCGGCGTTGACAGCGAGACCGGCAAGGCCGACGGCGGACGCTCGGATGCGATTATTCTGCTCTCTCTCAACAGAAAGACCAAGACGATAACTCTCGTGTCCTTCCTCAGAGACTGCTATACCTATATGAACATCAACGGCTCCGAGCGCTGCTGCAAGACGAACCACTCCTATTTCTGGGGCGGCCCCGCAGCACTTATAGAGACGCTTGAGAACAACTATAAAATAGAGATCGACCACTATATCAGCGTCGATTTCAAGAGCTTCCCGAAGCTTATCGATTCGCTCGGCGGAGTCAATGTTCCTATCGAGCCGTATGAGGCGGATTATATTAACCGCACCACTACTAAAATCGCCAAGATAAGCTCCGGCGACTCCGTCAAGCTCAGCGGTAACCAGGCTCTGGTTTACAGCCGTATCCGTCACGTTGACAACGAGGGCGACGTCGGCAGAACCGCGAGACAGCGCACTGTCATTATGGCTCTTATCAAAAGCGCGCAGAACGCCTCCGCGGGTCAGCTCAATAACGCGCTCGATATAGTTCTTCCGAATGTCGCGACGAACTATAAGCGCAGCGAGATACTCTCTCTCATGACCCAGGCTCTCTCCCAGGGTTGGATGGATTACCAGATAAAGCAGCTTGTTATGCCGACCGAGGGCAACTACACCTCCGCTCAGCTCTACACCTATTACGGCAAGATAATCAATCAGCCCCTTTCCGTTTGGGTAGTCGATTATCCCATTGTTGCGCGCGATCTTCAGCTCGCTCTTTACGGCGATACGAATATAAAGATAAGCGACAACCACGTGTCTCCCGTTGACCTGCTCAAGAAGGGCGCAGTGCCGAGCAGCAACCGCGGCTCGGGCTCATCGAACTCGGGCAGACACACCGAGGTGGGCACGGTAGCCGAAACCGAGGTCAATGTGAATCCCGACCACACCTCAGAGGCCGTGACGGAAGACGGCGGCGCGGAGAGCACGACTCGTCGCTTCCCCTTCACTCTTCCCAATTTCGGCACAACAGAGCCGCCGTCGGCAGAAGGCGAAGACGAGGCAGCATAAAAAATTACCGCTCCGGATTATTTCCGGGGCGGTTTTTATGTCTGCGATTGAAAAAACATACAAAATGAGATATAATTGTCAGAGAAACGGACGGACGGTGATAACATGAACAAAGTTTGTCATATAGTAGGCGGCGGAGACTTCTTCGGCATACGTTCCGTAGGGGAGGGCGATTTTATTATCGCCGCCGATAAGGGCTTTAGGTATCTTCAAAACCTCGGCATAACGCCCGATCTTGTCATAGGTGATTTCGATTCCCTCGGGCACACTCCGAGCGGACGGAATATTATAGTCCTGCCCTGCGAAAAGAATGACACCGACATGGGCGCGGCAGTCGCCGAGGGTGTAGAGCGCGGATATAAGAATTTTATTCTTTACGGCGCGACAGGCGGCAGACCCGACCATACGCTTGCCAATATCCAGCTCATCTCTTTGCTTTCGAGCCGCGGGATGAACGCGATTATCGACGCGCGCGAAACCTCGTTTACTTCAATAACCGACGGCGGAATAATTTTCGGAGAGGGCGCAAAGGGAACCGTGTCCGTGTTTTCCCATTCGGATATCTCCTGCGGCGTGACTGTGAGCGGGCTTAAATACGGGCTCAAAAACGGGACGTTAAAAAATACTTATGCTCTCGGAGTCAGCAACGAATTTATCGGCGCAAAGAGCGAAATTTCAGTGGCTCGGGGAACGCTTACGGTTGTTTATCCGAGCAGCGCCGAGCCCGTGTTTTTCAGATTCTGAGCCGCGCGAAAAAATATTTTTGAACCACATAATATCCTGCGCCGATATGCTCCCCGTGAGCATCAGCAGAAGAACATATACCGCCGCGTTGACAGTTATAACAGCAGTCAGTGCGGCTTTTCCGCTGCCCTGCGCGGGGGAGAGCAGCAACCCCGAAAGAAACGAGGCTGTCACGCAGACGGTCGGCTTTATTATTGAGTCCGCTACATTTATTTCGAGTCGGCATACTTTTGAAAGCCTGTGTATGCTCAGAGAGAAGTTCACAATCTCGCTTATGAAAAGTATTGCGATATAGCCCTTGACGGAGTATTTCGGAATGAGTATCAGCACGAGCGCAACGCACATCGCGGAGTCGATTATGTTGTAGCGCATAGAATAGATCTGCTGGTCGAGTCCCTTGAGAATGCCGTCAACCGTCGTGTCGGTGTACATTATCGGCAAAAGCGGCGCTAATACTCGCAGATATTCGGCGCACTGCCCGTCGCCGTAGATGCACTGTGACAGCCCCTCGGAAAAAATGAACATTATCCCCGCCGTGCCCATGGAAAACAGCACGGCTATTTTTATTGCCCGCGCCGCCATGCTGTCTATTCGGCCTTTATTCCCGCGCGCCGCACACTCGGCAAATTCGGGCACGAGCATACTTGACAGAGCCGTCATAATGGCGGCGGGGTAGAGAATAACCGGCAGAGCCATGCCGTGAATAACTCCGTACAGCGTCATCGCGCCACCGGCACTCTGCCCCGACCTGCGAAAGCAGACGGGGATAAGCAGATGCTCAAGAGTCAGCAGCACCGAGCGTGCGCAGGAGCCTGCGGCATCCGGGAGCGCAATGCGCAGCAGAGCGCGAAGTCCTCCGGGGAGCCTTCCCTTCGGCTTTTGACGCTTTGAAAATTTGTATAGCAAAAAGGCGCATATCAGCGAGCTTATCTGAGATACGGTTATGCCGAGAGCCACCGCGTCGCAGGCATATTCGGCGTCCTTTGCCGCCCAAAAGTGAAGCGCCAGAACAGACACCGCTATCTTGACCGCCTGCTCGGACAGCTGCACCGCCGCATATTTCAGCACCGTGCGCCGCGCGGTAAAATATCCGCCGAACGCGCAGCCGACGGAAGCCGCAGGCAGGCTTAAAGCGAGTATGCGAAGCGCCGATGCCGTGCGTATATCGCCGAGCCACATTTTCGCTATAGGCTCAGCGCCCGCCCATACCGCGCCGAGCATAGCGCAGCCGACCGCCAGCCCGTAGAGCGAGCAGCGCCGCATTATCCATGCACCCTGCCCGGCAGCCTTACCGCAGTCCTCGACGGTAAGCCTGGTTGACGCGAGCGGCAGACCCGCGAAAGAAAAGGTCAGAGCCATGGCGTACACATCGGATATGAGCGAAAAAAGTCCTATTCCCGCCGCGCCCAAACGCCCGGTCAGATATACGTTGAAAGCAACGCCGACCGTGCGCATGAGAAACGATGTCGCGGCGAGCGTCAGCGTGTTTATGAGAAGCCGTTTCGTGTTCTTCATTTTTGCCTCCGAAGAAGTCAAAAAGCGTTAAATCTCTTGACAAAAACGCTTCCGAATGTGATAATATAGAGTAATTCATCGGAAAAGGGGGAATCCCCAAAAAAGGCGTATGCAGTGCCGAGTACCGCATCGCCGCCGATTTTTGAAATGTAAAATCAACGCTGCTCCTCCGGCGCGGAGCAATCAGCGTTCATGTAAAATCTATTCGCCGGAGAAATGGATTATGTTATGGCAAAGGAACTCGCAAAGCAGTATGATCCTAAGGACGTGGAGGACAGAACCTATAAATTTTGGCTTGACGGCAATTTCTTTCACGCCGAACCCGACCCGGAGAAGAAGCCCTATACTATAGTTATTCCTCCTCCGAATATTACGGGTCAGCTCCACATGGGTCATGCTCTTGATAATACGCTCCAGGATATACTTATCCGCTATCACCGTATGCAGGGCTACGATACCCTTTGGCTGCCCGGCACCGACCACGCCTCAATTGCCACGGAGGCTAAAATAGTCGAGGCTATGGCCAAAGAGGGGCTCACTAAGGACGATGTAGGCCGCGAGGGCTTCCTCGAGCGCGCATGGGCGTGGAAGGAGAAGTTCGGCGGCAGAATAATAGAGCAGCTCAAGAAGCTCGGCTCGTCCTGCGATTGGGAGCGCGAGCGCTTCACCCTTGACGAGGGCTGCAACGAGGCCGTCAACGAGGTTTTCTGCAATCTCTATGAAAAGGGACTTATATACAGGGGCGAGAGAATAATCAACTGGTGCCCCCACTGCCTGACCTCCATCTCCGACGCAGAGGTTGAATATGAGGATCAGGCGGGTCACTTCTGGCATCTGCGCTATCCCTTTAAGGACGGAAGCGGATATCTCGAGCTCGCCACAACAAGACCCGAAACCCTGCTCGGCGATACCGCCGTTGCGGTCAACCCCAACGATGAGAGATATAAGGATGTCGTCGGCAAGACGCTTATCCTGCCCATAGTCCACCGCGAGATACCCGTTGTCGCCGACGATTATGTCGAGATAGATTTCGGCACCGGTGTCGTTAAGATTACCCCCGCGCATGACCCGAACGACTTCGAGGTCGGTCTGCGCCATAACCTGCCCATTATAAACGTCCTGACCGATGACGCAAAGATAGTCGATGACTATCCGAAGTATGCCGGCATGGACAGATACGAGGCGAGAAAGGCTATCGTCAAGGATCTTGAAGAGGAGGGCGCTCTCGTCAAGGTCGAGGATTACAGCCACAATGTCGGCACCTGCTACCGCTGCTCGACTACCGTTGAGCCCCGCGTTTCAAAGCAGTGGTTTGTCAGCATGAAACCCCTCGCGGGTCCTGCTATCGACGCTGTTAAAAACGGCGAGACAAAGTTTGTCCCGAAGCGCTTTGAAAAGGTCTATTTCCATTGGCTTGAGAATATCCGCGACTGGTGCATATCCCGTCAGCTCTGGTGGGGTCACCGTATCCCCGCATGGTACTGCGACGACTGCGGTGAGATAACCGTTGCAAGAAACGCCCCCGATAAGTGCTCGAAGTGCGGAAGCACCCATATTCATCAGGACCCCGATACGCTTGACACCTGGTTCTCCTCGGCTCTCTGGCCGTTCTCGACCCTCGGCTGGCCGAACACCGACAGCGAGGACTTCAAGCGCTATTATCCCACCAACACCCTTGTTACGGGCTACGATATAATCCCGTTCTGGGTCATGAGAATGATGTTCTCCGGCATAGAGCAGACGGGACGGGTTCCGTTTGATACCGTGCTTATTCACGGCCTCGTCCGCGATGAGCTCGGCAGAAAGATGTCAAAATCTCTGGGCAACGGCATTGACCCGCTCGAGGTCATTGACAAGTACGGCGCGGACGCTCTGCGCTTCACCCTTGCCAACGGCAACAGCCCCGGAAACGATATGAGATATTCCGACAAAAAGGTTGAGGCGAGCCGCAACTTTGCCAATAAGCTCTGGAACGCCGCACGCTTTATCCTCATGAATCTCGACGGCTCCGAGCAGGCGGAACTGCCCGAAGAACTTGCGCTCGAGGATAAGTGGGTGCTCAGCCTCTATAACGACCTCGTCAGAGAGGTTACCGATAATCTTGAGAGATTCGAGCTCGGAATCGCCGTTCAGAAGCTCTACGATTTCATCTGGGATGTTTTCTGCGACTGGTATATCGAGCTTGCGAAGATTCGTCTGCAAAAGGGCGGCGAGCCCGCGCAGTGTGCAAAGCGCGTGCTCATATATGTCATGTCCAACGTCCTGAAGCTCCTCCATCCGTTTATGCCGTTCGTGACCGAGGAGATATGGCAGTCCCTGCCGCATGAGGGCGAGAGCATAATGGTCTCCGCATGGCCTCAGTATTCAAAGTCCCTCTGCTTTGCTGCCGAAGAGGAGCAGATGAACATGATTATGGACGCGGTCAGGGCGATAAGAAACCGCCGCGCCGAGATGAATGTTCCCCATTCCAAGAAGGCTAAAATATATATCAGCACCTCCCATGTCGACACCTTTAAGCTCTCCGTCGAGTTCATGCAGAAGCTCGCGGGCGCGTCCGAGGTCGAGGTTGAGGACGGTATTGAGATAGACGGCGCAGTCTGCATCGTTACCGACGCCGCAAAGATATACATCCCCATGGGCGACCTCGTCGACTTCGAGGCCGAGCGCGCAAGGCTCAACAAGGAATTGGCCTCCGCTCAGAAGCAGCTTGACGGCATCAACGCGAAGCTCTCCAACGAGAACTTCGTCTCCAAGGCTCCCGCTCAGGTCGTCGATGCTCAGCGCGAAGCGGCGAGAAAGCTGAATGAGAAGATTGCTATGCTTAACGACAGCCTCTCTAAGATCGCCAATGCGTAATTTCGCGTGATACTGCGTTGTGAGAACCGTGCCCGCTCGGTCACGTACCGACGTACGCTCCCTCTCGTGCAGAACCTCACGCCTTGTTTCGCACAAAATTCCGCTATTGGCTGCCTTTTCGTGTGAACCGCGGAGAAATCGCACATAGCTGCGTTGTGAGAACCGTGCGGGCGGCAGTCGCGCACACAAAGTGCGCTCCTTTGCCCGCAGAACCCCACGCCTTGCTCTGCACAATTTCTCGCAGTTCGGGAAGACGGCTCATAATTTCGCGTGATACTGCGTTGTGAGAACCGTGCGAATTCAGTCACCAATGTAGGGGCGGATATCATCCGCCCGCTAAATCGACACTTGCTCGTATTAGTGTATGTTGTCTCACCCAAAATTCCGCTATTGGCTGCTTTGTGCATAATTTTTCGTCGCCAATGCGTAATTTCGCGTGATACTGCGTTGTGAGAACCGTGCGAATTCGGCGTTCATTGCGTTTGTGCATATTCTCTCATAAAAACTAACCTGCAAAGGACGGGAAATGTCCCGTCCTTTGACGCTTTACGGAGGAAAAACGATGACCCCAACCGAAGCAATCGAATATATTCATTCGCGTCTGACCTTTGGCATACACCCGGGTATGGAGCGCATTGAGGCGCTCTGCGCCGCCGTGGGCAATCCGCAGGACAAACTGCGCTTTATCCATGTTGCCGGGACTAACGGCAAGGGCTCGACGAGCACCATGACAGCCTGTATGCTCTCCGCCGCCGGATACAAAACAGGGCTGTTCACTTCGCCCTATGTCATCGATTTTCGCGAGCGGCTGCAAATTGACGGCGAAATGATTCCTCCCGATGAGCTCGCAGCTGTTGTCGCGCGCGTTAAATCGGCGTGCGACAAGCTCGATAAACGCGGAATTGTCGCAACCGAGTTTGAGACTCTGACCGCCGCCGCGTTCCTTTGGTATAAAGAGCGAAAATGCGATGTCGTCGTGCTCGAGGTCGGGCTCGGCGGGCTGCTCGATTCAACAAATATTATAAAAACTCCGCTCGTCTCCGTCATAACCTCGATTTCAACGGATCACACCGCGATTCTCGGCGATACGCTCTCTGAGATAGCCGCGCAGAAGTGCGGAATAATCAAGCCGGGCGGTGTTACGGTCATGTATCCCGAGCAGTACCCGGAGGCGCTGAGCGTCATAACCGAGACAGCTGAGCGCGAGCACAATAGGCTTGTCGTGCCGGACATGAGCGCCTGCCGCGTTGTCGATGAGACGGTGCGCGGCACGGATATTATCTTCGACTCGCTGAAGCTGCACATACCGTTTGCGGGCGACCACATGATAAAAAATGCGCTGACGGCCGTCACCGCCGTGCGCGAATGCGGTCTGAGCGTCGGTGACGGAGCGATTGAGCGCGGACTGTCGAACGCCGTCATGCCCGCGCGAATGGAGCTTATCGGCGACAGAATCATTCTTGACGGCGGTCACAACGAGGGCTGCGCCTCGGCGCTCAAGGCCTTTTTGGAGCGCTTTACGCAGGGCAGGCGCGTCGCCGTGTGCGCGCTCATGGGTGACAAGGACTGCGACACCTATCTGCGTCTGACCGCGCCGCTGTTTGAAAAAATGTATCTGACGGCTCCCGACAACCCCCGCAGCATGGCTCCCGAGCCTCTGAGCAGGCTCGCAAACAACTATTGCGTCGACTGCACACCTGTTGGAAGCCCGATAAAAGCGTGCCGCGCGGCAATCGACGATATAAGGCAAAGCGGCGGCACGCTCGTTGTCTGCGGCTCGTTCTACCTGGCGGGCGAGGTGCGCGAATATCTCTTGGAAAATAAAAATATTTAATCCGCCGCAATTCGGCAGGATTTTCAAACGGGATGGATTATTATCTTTGTTGGTAATAGTCCGTCCCGCTTTTTATTTCGGACAAGCTAAAGAGGCGGCTTCCACGCGGCTGAGCGATATATGCGATTTTTCTTTCACCGCGCATAATTTTTGTTATTCGGTACAAGCTGTTAATTGACAGATATCACCCCAAAGGAGGAAAAAACATGGGTGTTGAAATAATTTCCAATCCGCTGAGCGTCAGTGCGCTGCTCTCGGGCGAGATCGACCACCACACCGCCGCCGCAATGCGTGCGGATATCGATGCCGCCGCCGTGGCTCAGCAGCCGAAAATCCTGCGCCTCGACTTTGAGGATGTAACCTTTATGGACAGCTCCGCCGTCGGACTTGTCATGGGTCGTTACAGGCTTTTGCAGGGTTGGCAGGGGAGACTCGAGGTCACGAATCTCAGTGAGCGCGATTACAAAATGATGCGCCTTGCGGGTATGCAGGCGCTGTGCACTCTGTCGCAGAAAAGAAACAAGGAGGATAAACATGAGTAGGAGAAAGCCTGTCAATCAGATGAGCCTGAAATTGGAGAGCCGCTCCGTCAACGAGAGCTTCGCGCGTGTCGCAGTCTCGGCGTTTGCGGCTCAGCAGGACCCGACGGTTGAAGAAATATCGGATATCAAAACCGCCGTCAGCGAGGCGGTGACAAACTGCATTGTCCACGCCTATCCCGAGAGCGTGGGGGAGATATACATATGGGTAGGGCTGTTTGACGACGGACTCGTGCGCATCAGAATAAGAGATCGCGGGTGCGGTATAGCCGATGTGCGCCAAGCGATGGAGCCGCTGTTTACAACATTAGGCGGCGAGCGTGCGGGATTGGGCTTCGCCGTCATGGAGAGCTTTATGGACAAGGTTCGCGTGCGCTCCGCACCGAACAGGGGCACGAGCGTTACCATGGACAAGCTTATAAAAGGACGCGGCGATGGACAGAGCTGAACGCAATGAGCTCGTTGAAAAGAATATCGGTCTCGTCCACGCCTGCGCCAACAAATTCCGAGGCAAGGGCGCGGAGTACGACGACCTTTTTCAGGCGGGCTGCGTCGGGCTTATAAAGGCCGCCGAAAATTTTGACCCTGAGCGCGGCTTTTCATTTTCGACCTATGCCGTGCCGGTCATTCTCGGCGAGATAAAGCGCATTTTCCGCGACGGCGGCAGCGTAAAGGTCGGGCGTGCGCTCAAGGAAAAGGCGCGCGCCGCCATGCGCGAAAAGGAGGCACTGACTGCCGAGCTCGGCTGCGAGCCTACCGTAGGCCAGCTGGCGCAGCGCCTCGGCAGCGACGTTGCTCAGACGGCGCAGCTGCTAAATGCCGCCATGCCCGCCGTGTCCCTGACCGCCTGCACCGATGACGGGGAGGGGCAGATAGACCTGCCCGTTGAGTCGCCCGAAAACGCCGCGTCCGAGCTCATAGCCCTGCGCGAAGTGATAGCCATGCTCCCCGACCGCGACCGCGAGATGATAAGCCTGCGCTACTATCGCGGCATGACCCAGAGCCGAACCGCCGAGCTGCTCGGAATGTCTCAGGTGCAGGTGTCGCGGCGCGAAAAAGCCGTGCTCGCGCTCCTGCGGCGCAACCTGTCCGCCTGATTTTCTTGACAATTTTCTCCGATGTGATAAACTTAGTTAGACTGATTTTCGGAGGGATAAAAAATGAAAAATACGATTCCGAACGGCGTCTATCCGACGATGATAACGCCGTTTACAAAGGACAATAAAATAGACTATGCGGCGGTCGAAGCGCTCATAAACTGGTATGCGGAGAAGAAGGTTGACGGAATTTTCGCCATCTGCCAGTCGAGCGAGATTTTTTTCCTCTCGTTCGAGGAGCGGCTCGAGCTGCTGCATTTTGTCATGCGGCATACGCCGAAAAATATCTCGGTCGTCGCCTCGGGTCATGTCGCGGACGACCTCGATACGCAGATAGAGCAGGCGAAAGCCTTTATTCAGGAGGGTATCGACGCCTATGTGTTCATCTCGAACAGATTCGCGGCCGAAGATGAGGACGACAGCGTGTTCCTCAAAAATATCGACAGGGCGGTCGAAGCGGTGGGCGACATCAATTTCGGCATCTACGAGTGTCCCTATCCCTATAAGCGCGTTATGACTCCCGCCGTGCTCAAAAAGCTCGCCGAATCCGGCAGATTCACCTTCCTAAAGGACACCTGCTGTGACCCGGGCATGATAAACGAAAAGCTCAGAGCCGTTGACGGCATGGGGCTCAAGATATTCAACGCCAACTCCGCGAGTCTGCTCGAAACGCTGAAAATGGGCTGCGCCGGCTTCTCCGGAGTTATGGCGAATTTCCACCCTGAGATTTATTCGTGGTTCTGCAAAAACTTTGAAAAAGAGCCGGAAAAGGCAAAAAAGGTTCAGGCTTTTCTCGGCTTTGCGTCTCTCGCCGAGTGCCAGGTTTATCCCGTCAACGCGAAGTATTATTTGTCCCTCGAGGGCGTGCCGATGGGCTGTGACTGCCGCTCAAAGGACGTCTCCGCGTTCACTCTCAGCCGCCGCGTGGAGATAGATCAGATGCGCGAGCTGACGGAACAGTTCAAGAGAGACATGGGTATAGAGTGATGCCGGAGCTTGGATTTCAATATGAGCTTTCGCGCTCCGACCGCAGGACGCTGAGCATAAAAATTTCGCGCGACGCAAAGGTGCTGGTTTATGCCCCGCGCCGCATGAGTCTTAAACATATCGAGGATTTTCTTTTTGAAAAGCGCGGATGGGTGCTCGAAAATCTCGCGAAAGCGCAGGAGCGCAAGGCGATCTCCGACTCGTTCGTTCCGGGAGGGGAGACGGGACTGCTCCTTTTCGGGCGCGAATATCCGTTGACGGTTGTCAAAAGCAGGCGAGCGGGCTTTGACGGAGGCAGCTTCTTTGTCCCCGACGGACTTTCTCCCGATGAGACGGCGGCCGCGCTCAAGGAGGTCTATCGCTCGATAGCGAAAGATTACCTCGTCAAAAGAACATATGAGCTCGCGGACAGCTTCGGCGAAACCGTCGCCTCGGTCAAGATAAATTCCGCGAGAACCCGCTGGGGGTCATGTACTTCAAATCGGAATATAAACCTCTCGCTTTTTCTCGTTATGGCGCCCGAGGGCGCTGTCGATTACTGCATAATCCACGAGCTTTCGCATCTTAAGCACATGGATCATTCGGCGGCGTTTTGGAGGCTTGTCGCCTCGCGGTGTCCGGATTACAAAGAGCGCAGGGAGGAGCTAAAAGCTCTGAACTCGCGACTTATGCGCGAAAAATGGTGAAAAACCGACCGAATTCGGGGCTGAAAAATTGCCCCGTTTTTGTTTTTTTAAAGCGATTGACAAAGGATATAAATTCCATATATAATTAGCTTGTTAACGGCGCGTTCGGAGAATAACCGCCGACAAATATAATCACAAAAAGGGATGGTTATGTGGCAAAAATAATTTCATTTATCGTATCCGTAATTATGTTCTGCTTCCCTGCGCTCAACATTCCGCACGTTGAGGTTGACGACTCGAAGTTCAACACCGAGTATGCCAACGTTTTCGTTCACGGTCTTGCGGGCTGGGGCAGCTACGAGTGGTATGATGATTTTATGCCCTATTGGGGTATGTTCGGCGGCGATTTGATGCAGTATCTCAATGCGCGCGGCTTTGAGTGCTATTCTGCGTCGGTCGACCCCACGGGAAGCGCGTGGGACAGAGCCTGCGAACTCTATGCCCAGCTCACCGGCACCGTTACCGACTACGGCGAGGAGCATTCCAAGCGCTGCCGCCACGCCAGATACGGCGAGGATTTCTCATCCGATCCGCTTATTGACGAGTGGAGCGCCGAGGAAAAGATAAATCTTCTCGGTCACTCGTTCGGCGGCGCAACGGTCAGGCTTCTGGCGGAGCTTATGGCAAACGGCAGCGAGGCCGAGCGCAAGGCATCGGGCGACGATGTCTCCGACCTGTTCACGGGCGGAAAGGGCGATTGGATATATTCCGTAACCGCGCTCGCCGCTCCGCATAACGGCACGACCGCCTATCTCATCCGCGAGGCGATACTCAAGGATATCAACGCCACCGCCGAGGAGCGTGCGGTTATTGCCATGCTCACCGTTGCCACAGCGCCGCATCTCGACAGAGCTCTTTCCGACAGTGCGGAGTACGATATGGATATCGACCACGCCATGGCGATGAACAAGAATATCTCGACGCTCGAGAATGTCTATTATTTCTCCTATCCGTGCAGCGTCACAAAGCAGAACGCAGACGGAACTCACAGCCCGGTTGACGGCAATATCAACAGGCTCTTCAGAACGTGCTCGATAAGAATGGGCAAGTTCACCTGCACCACCAAGGACGGTTACGTCGTAGATGAAAAGTGGTTCGAGAATGACGGACTTGTCAGCACATATTCCGCCCTCGCGCCGTTCAACGCGCCCTCGACAGTCTATAACGGCGGAAAAGTCGAAGCAGGCGTGTGGAACATAATGCCGACCTACAGCGGCGACCACCTCTCGATAAACGGCGGCCTGCTCGTCAAGCATAATGTCCGAGTGTTCTATGTCGACCTGCTCACAATGATAAACGAGCTGTAATTTTTCGATAATTTTGCGATACACAACCTGCCACTGTCTACCCATGGCAGGTTTTTCGCTTGTCACAGTACGGAGACAGCGACAGGGCGGGAGTTGCTGGGGCGATTATGATCCCTACAGGGAAGCCGAGACTGAGGGATTGCAGCACGGATTTGCCCCTTTGCATAGACTTTTTTGTTTCTCAATGTCTTTGTAGGGTGCGGCGACTCGACGCACCGCTGCCGCCGCAGGCGGCACAGGGGGCAAGCCTCAAGCAGAGAGCGTATTACACGACACGGATGAATAAATAGATTTTCGGTGACGCTGACGCGCCAAAGGGTCGTCGAGTCGCCGACCCCTACAGAGCGAATAGCCACAAGCTACTGCAAAAACCGCGGGCGGATAATATCCGCCCTTACACGATTATGTCAATTTGCGATATTGAAATTGTTTGCCTGACGGCGGTTTCTTCCCCGCAAATCCCGATTTGTTTTACACCCGCTTAAAGTTTCACCCCGGAGCCATTATTTTTTCTCTTCTCGTTGCCAAAGCCGTGATAAAGTGATAAAATTTAATCAACATATATTAATGGATGGGGTAAAAGTGGAAGCTGCAAAACAAAAGGCAAAAAGTAAATTCAAGTCGGCGGGGAAGTATCTGCTGACTTTTTTGAAGTGGTTCGTGCTCGCCGCGGTCACGGGCGCTGTAGGCGGCGTTGTCGGCGCGCTGTTTCATTTGAGCGTTGAATATGTTACGGGTGTTCGCAAGGCTCATTCGTGGATAGTGTTTCTGCTGCCCGTCGGCGGACTTGTGATAGCGGGGCTATATAAGCTCTCGGGCAAAAAGGATATCGGTACTAACGAGATACTCGATGCCGTGCGCTCGCCTCAGGGCGTGCCGGCTCTGCTCGCGCCGCTGATTTTCGTCTCAACCGTTATAACCCACCTCTTCGGCGGCTCCGCCGGGCGTGAGGGCGCGGCTCTTCAACTCGGCGGCAGTATTGCGGGGCTGATAGGCAAAATCGCCCGCCTTGACGAAAAGGATATGCATATCATGACGATGTGCGGCATGAGCGCCGTCTTTTCGGCGCTGTTCGGAACCCCGATAACCGCCGCCGTTTTCGCGCTCGGCGTTATCAGCGTCGGAGTGATTTACTATGCTGGTCTGCTCCCGTGTGTCGTCTCGGCGTTCACGGCGTATTTTATATCGATTCTTATGGGCACCGAGCCCGTCGCGTTTACAATCTCGAATATTCCCGCCTTTTCGCTCAAGAGCTGCCTGCTCACCGCCCTGCTTTCCGCAATATGCGCTCTGCTGAGCATCGGCTTCTGCCTCGGTCTGCACGGCACTCATAAGCTCTTCGAAAAGCTCTTTAAAAACACTTTTCTCCGCGCTGCCGTCGGCGGACTCGTAATCGTTATACTGTCTCTCATCTGCCGCAGCGGCGACTATAACGGCGCGGGCATGGATATAGTCGAACGCGCCATAGGCGGAAACGCGAAGCCCGAAGCGTTCTTGCTGAAATTCATTTTCACCGCCGTCACCGTCGGCGCGGGGTATAAGGGCGGCGAGATAGTCCCGACTTTCTTTGTCGGCGCGACCTTCGGCTGCGTCGTCGGCGGACTTATCGGGCTTGATCCCGGTTTTGCCGCGGCTGTCGGACTCGTGGCGCTGTTCTGCGGAGTGGTCAACTGTCCGCTCGCGTCGATTTTCCTGAGTATCGAGCTTTTCGGCGCTCAGGCCATGCCGCTGTTTGCGCTCGCCGCTGCCGTTAGTTATCTGCTCTCCGGCTACTACGGGCTTTACAGCAGCCAGAAAATAGTCTATTCCAAGCTACGCGCGGAGCTTGTGAATATAAACGCAAAGTAAATTGTTGACTTTGCATTTATTAATTGTTAAACTTGTTCTAATGAATTGACGGGAGGGAAAAGCATGGATGCGTTAAAAGATAAAAAAGGTTTTATATGTGATATGGACGGTGTCATATATCACGGAGACAAACTGCTTCCGGATGTCAAGGAATTCGTGGAGTGGCTGTATAAAGAAAACAAATCGTTCCTGTTTCTCACAAATTCGAGCGAACGCTCGCCGCGCGAGCTCCGGCAGAAATTAGAGAGAATGGGGCTCTATGTTGATGAGAGCCATTTTTATACAAGCGCCCTCGCAACGGCGAAGTTCATCAGCGGTCAGAAACCCGGCTGCTCTGCTTATGTTATCGGCGCGCCCGGACTTGTCAACGCGCTCTACGACCAAGGGATTACCATGAACAGCATAGACCCCGACTATGTCATAGTCGGCGAGACCTCGAGCTACAACTACGAGATGGTCGTCCACGCATCTAACCTCGTCAGAAACGGTGCGAAGCTTATCGGCACTAATACCGACCTCACGGGTCCCGTTGAGGACGGCGTGGTTCCCGCTTGCCGCGCGCTTATTTCGCCCATAGAGATGGCGACAGGCAAAAAGGCGTATTTCGTCGGCAAGCCCAATCCTCTCATGATGCGCACGGGACTCAAAATGCTCGGCGTTCACTCGGCGGAGGCCGCGATGATAGGCGACAGAATGGATACCGATGTCATAGCGGGCATAGAGACCGGCCTTGATACTGTCCTTGTTCTCTCGGGCGTCACATCTCTTGAGGATGTCAATCTCTATCCGTACAGACCCACATATATATTCAACGGCGTCGGCGACGTCTTTTCGGAAATATAACCAAACGGAGGACTGCAATGTATTACGAAAACAACTGGGAATCGCTCAACAGCCGGCCTGTGCCGGATTGGTTCGCGGATGCGAAGTTCGGCATATTCATCCATTGGGGGCTGTATTCAGTGCCCGCATATACAGAAAAGGGGCAGTACGCCGAGTGGTATATGCAGCAGATACGCGACAAAAACAGCGAGGCGCGCAAGTTCCACGACAGGGTCTATGCCCCCGGAACGCAGTATGAGGATTTTGTCAGCGGCTTTAAGGCAGAGCTTTTCGACGCCGACGAGTGGGCGCAGCTCTTTGAAAAGTCCGGCGCAAAGTATATAAATCTCGTCTCGAAGCACCATGACGGCTTCTGCCTGTTCAAGAGCGACTATGCGTGGAATTGGAACAGCGTCGATGTCGGACCGCACAGAGATTTTTGCCGCGAGCTTAAAACCGCGCTCGAAAAGACGGATGTAAAATTCGGCGTGTATCATTCGGTCTATGAGTGGTTTCATCCGCTCTTTCTCAAGGACCCAGAGGAGTATGCGGTGAAGCATTTTATCCCCATGCTCAAGGAGCTTATAACAAAATATGAGCCGTGGACTCTGTTCACGGACGGGGAGTGGGATTATCCGAGCTCCGTCTGGCATTCGACCGAGTTCTTGCAGTGGCTCTATAACGAGTCGCCCGTCAAAGACACGATAGTTCCCAACGACCGCTGGGGCAAGGAAACGAGGGGTCGCCTGGGTGGCAACTTCACCACCGAATACGGCTATATTGACAACGGCAGACGCATTGAGGATGTCGAGCTCGACCGTCCGTTTGAGGAGTGCCGCGGCATCGGCGCGTCCTTCGGACTCAACAGAATTGAGGGCGTTGACGAATATCTCAGCTCAAAGGAACTTCTTGAAACGCTTTGCTCGCTCGTGTCAAAGGGCGGCAACTTCCTGCTCAATATCGGCCCCGCCGCGGACGGTACCATCCCCGTCATAATGCAGGAGCGCCTGCTCGATATGGGCAAGTGGCTCGGAGTCAACGGCGATGCCATATACGGCACGCGCATCTACACGAAAGAGCCGCAGGAGGGTACATATTACACGAAAAAGGGCGACAAGGTCTATGCGATAACGAACGCATATCCGTTCGGCAGCCTCACGCTCGACAAGGTGAATTACAGCGCGGACATAAAAGCAAGGCTATTGGCGCATGACGCTCCCATAGCCGTCGAAAACGACAACGGCAAAGCAAAGCTCGTGTTCCCGCCGATAAACCCCGACGAAATGAAATGCGGCTGGCTCTATGCGTTTGAGCTCGACGGAGTGAAATAAATTAGAAAAGCAGGATGCCGATTCTCTTTGGCAGCCTGCTTTTTATATGTCTGTGTTTTTAATAAAAGCTTCGGCTTCGGGATATCCCGAAGCCGATTTGACTTTTAAAAATCCTTTACGAGTTGAGCAAAGTTATCCGCTATGACCTGCTGCGTTTTGAAGCCCATCGAGTTTGTCTCGTGGTAATGCCTTGCGCCGAGAACATCGTTCGTCGGGTTGAGGAACGCCTGCGTGGGATGGAGGCAGAAATCGTTGGGCGCAACGACATAGCCAGCCATGTCGTTGGTTATGCCGTATTCGATAATTTCGCTGTCGCCGCAGATTTCGGCAAGCGGCGCGGGGTTGATTTCGGGTCCCTTTCCGGTCGAGGAGCGTTCGGCGGGCTCATATCCGCCGTAAACCGTGCATACGAAGTTTTCGCCGGGCAGGAGAAGTATCTTCTGGCTGCCGAGGGTCATATAGGTCATCTCCGTGCGCATGGCTACACCCGTATCGCTCTCCTTGCAGGGGAACGGGTTGAAACTCATGGTGCCTTTCATGGCGAGCAGAAGAAGCACATAGTTGTCAACGGGCAGATAGAACTGCCGCGTGTTTGTCTTGATAAAAGGCTCCAGAAGCTTGTCGTTGTCAACGGCGATTGCGGCGTCGGCGAAGAATTCGCCCTGCATTTTTATGTTGTTGACCTTGTCGTCCGCGTCAAATTCCGCAGCGTCCATTCCGCCTATGGCGCCTATTCCGAAGAGTACGTTAGCGCCCGTCTTTTCAGCCACTCTTTGGCGCAGGAAATACGGATATTCGCCGGAGAGCATTCTGTTGGCGCCGCCGAGCGAATTGGGATGAGCGCCGACGTTTATAAGCCATGTCTCGGCGCTTCCGTCGTCGGGCACAAAGCGGATGCGGGTAAGCACCTCATGCTTGTCGGGGAGACGTCTCTTTGTGAAAAGTCCGCCCTCAATAGAATGTCTGCCGGTGTAGAGCTTTCCGGGAGTGCGGTTGGCAAATGCCTCCTTGGCGGCCTTGACGGACTGCGAAAAGAGCTTCTCCATATAGGCCTCGTCCTTGCCGTCCGAGGGGATTTTAAGCGCGTTCGCCTTGCCCCAATATCCGACGGTGTCGATGCCCGAATGCGAGTGAGTGCAGCTGAAATTGATTCCGACGCACTTTGAAAGCTCGGGTTCCGCCTTTATCCTGCGGCGAATCTCGTTTACCTCGATATTCGTGAGACCCACGATATCTCCGCTTAGCCAAACGATTCCCTCGTCGCTTCCTACATCGATCCAAACGGCGTGAACGAAAACGTCCGTGAGAACGCCCTCCATAACATGACCGGAGCCGTGCCCGGCTATGTAATAAGTCTTTTTGCCGAATTCCTCGGGATTGATGTCCTTGCGAGCGAAGCCGAGCCTGTAAGCGTTGCCGGTAAGAGTGATTGTCTTTGACTCCGGGATAGCGGGAGCAGTGCCCTGCTTCAATACTTTTTTGCCGTATCTGCAGGCAATTGCGTGCGCACCCTTTGCAGCAATATCATTGATGTCCATGCATTGTTACCTCCGTGATTTTTTCTTTTGTCAATTGTAACACATCCCGCGGACAATTTCCATATTTTTTTAATAAAAGATAAAATTCTGTAACTCAAAGTTCACCGACGAAAGCTGCGGAGATTTCGCGTGCCGCAAGCGTTACGGGCTTTCGCCGACTGCCGACGCAATAAAACAGCAGCCCCGCCTGAGCGAGACTGCCATGTGAAATAGGAGATAGAGTTCGGGACTCCATACGTGATATTATATCACTATTTTTTAAAATTGCAAGTAAAACCGCAAAATTTAAATCGTATTCTTGGTTTATGTTTTGTAATGCTTATTTATTTCAAGTTAGTCTCACAATAATAAAAGATATGCCGTTTGCAACAGATTCTCGGACATACTACGCTCGATATGGTTAAAAAGTATGTCCACTTGACACAGGCGAAAACGGTGGTCAATTTCAGTAATTACAGCCCTTTGGATAACTTAAAGTAGATAGAAAAAAAGCCCGCAATCTCAACGATTACGAGCTTTTTTCTTTAACTGGTCCGAGTGGCGAGACTTGAACTCACGGCCTCTTGACCCCCAGTCAAGCGCGCTACCAGCTGCGCCACACCCGGTTGTACCTAAACTTAACTTGCTTTCCGCTTATCGGCTTTCTGCTGATTCGCCGCGGCGCTTCCTTCAGAAACATAGTCGCGGTACTTCGCTTGGAGCGCTCGTTCCGCTCCTTGTTTCTTCACCTCGGAGCAATGCCTTCATCCGCCACAGGCGGCGGCATTTCTCCTCGCCCAGCTGCGCCACACCCGGAAAGCTCATCAATAATACCACAAGAAAAGAGTTTTGACAAGTCTTTTTCCAAACTTTTTTTAAAACCCGGCAACTTTTTTATTTTTCTGCGCTCTCTCTTTACTTTTCCGCTTCCTCTGTGCTAAAATCTAAAGCACGGAAAGGGGAGTTAATTATGGCAAAAATAATCGGAGCAAATATACCTGATATACCGTGGGAGGATAAGCCGGCGGGGTTTGAATATCCCGTGTGGCGTTACAGCGGCAATCCCGTTATAACCCGCGATAACTTGCATATGGCGAACAGCATCTTCAATTCGGCAGTCGTGCCCTTCGGCTCGGGCTTTGCGGGAGTTTTCAGGGCGGATATCCGCTCGCGCGCCCATAAGCTTGTCGTCGGGTTCAGCGACGATGCCGTAAATTGGACGCTTGAGGATAAATATATCTTCGACGGCTACGACCCGCGCCTGTGCGAAATAGACGGAAAATATTATCTGTCCTGGGTCAATCTGACCCCTCACGGCACAACTATCGGCATAGCCTTTACGGAGGACTTTAAGAGCTGGACTCAGCTCGAGGATGCCTGCTATCCCGTCGCCCGCAACGGAGTTCTTTTCCCGCGCAAGGTGAACGGCGAGTATCTTCTGCTTATTCGCCCGTGCGACAGGGGACACACCCCTTACGGCGATATATTCATCAGTCAGTCGAAAGACCTCACTTATTGGGGTAAGCACCGCTTTGTTATGGGCCCCGTTGAAAATTGGGAGGCAACGAAGGTCGGCGCCGGACCCACACCTATCGAGACGGACGAGGGCTGGCTGATGTTCTACCACGGCGTGCTCACGAGCTGCAACGGCTTTACCTACAGCATGGGTGCCGCCATTCTTGACAGGGACGAGCCCTGGAAAGTGCTCCACCGCGCGGACAGCTTCCTGTTAGCGCCCCACGAAATCTATGAGTGCGTCGGCGATGTGCCCAACGTCGTATTCCCGTGCGCCGCGCTCGCGGATGCCGAGAGCGGCAGAATAGCGATTTATTACGGCGCCGCAGATACCTCGGTCGCCTTGGCGTTTACTACCGTTGACGAGACGGTGAACTATATCATGGCAAACGACCTTATTAAATAAATTAGACCGGTGCCCGATATTGGCGAGAATCCGAAAAATCCGCAATTCACACAGCTCGGAGTGAATTGCGGATTTGCTTTTTTTGTTCAGTCCCGCTTCAGCTCCTTGCCGAGCCTTTCGAGCACGCGTTTTTCTATCCTGCTGACGTATGAGCGGGAGATGCCCAGCAGAGACGCTATCTCCCGCTGAGTCAGCGGCTCGTTGCCGTCGAGCCCGTAACGCATGACGGTTATCGCCCTTTCGCGCGGGTCTGATATGTCGGCGACGAGCCCGCGCAGCTTTTCGCTTTTTATCTTCAAATCGAGGTCGTCGGCTATGCTGTCCGGCGTGCAGATAATATCCATGAGCGTGAGCGGGTTTCCCTCGCTGTCGCTGTCGATAGGATCCTCGAGCGAGATGTCGTGCGCGCTCTTTTTCAGCGAGCGAAAGTGCATGAGTATCTCGTTTTCAACACATTTCGCCGCATATGTGGCAAGGCGTGTGCCCTTGTCGGGCTTGAACGAGTCAACGGCTTTTATCAGCCCTACGGTGCCGATTGAAATCAGATCGTCCTGCTCCGAATATGCGGAGTAGTATTTTTTGACTATGTGCGCCACGAGCCGCAGATTGTGCTCTATTAATTCGCTGCGCGCCCTGCCGTCGCCCGCGTGCATCTCGGCGAGAGCCTCGCGCTCCCGAGCCGCGCTGAGCGGCGGGGCGAACGACCCCGGCTGACTCAGGTGCAGGATGAAAAACAGAAATCCGTTTGAAAATAACCGCAAAAGCCACCCGAACACGGCATCGCCTCCCGTGAATATCTATATTCACCCGTCGGCGAAGCTTGCAAGTCCGTGCTTTTTTTGTAAATTAACTTGAAACTTCCGTGCGGCTATAATATAATAATCTGTAGAAAAAGCGAGAACGGAGGTGCTCTCTTGTCGGATATCAAGCTCGGCGCGCAGCTTTATACTCTGCGCGACTATATCAAAAATTACGAGGATGCCGAAAAGACCTTTGCCTATCTCGATTCCATCGGAATAAATACAGTTCAGATTTCGGGTATAGGCCCGATTGAGCCGGAGAAGGTCGCGTATCTTGTCGATAAGTACAATATGGATGTCTGTGTCACGCATACACCGTTTTACCGTATGCTCGAAGATACCGAGGCGGTCGTTCGGGAGCACAGAATGATTCACTGCGACACGCTCGGAATCGGCTCCATGCCCGACGAATACAGGGGCAGCGAGGAGGGCGTGCGCGAGTTTATAAAGCTTACCGACGGGCTCGCGAGGAAGCTTCGGGATATGGGGATGCATTTCGCCTATCACAACCACGCCTTCGAGTTCAAAAAATATAACGGCAGGCGCATTATAGATATGCTTGTCGAGGATACCGACCCCGAACTGTTCGGCTTTATTATGGACACATATTGGGTTCAGTACGGCGGAGGGAATCCGGCGGATTTTATAAGACGCCTCAGCGGCAGAATGAAGGTCTGCCACTTTAAAGACTATAAAATCGACAGCGAGAATAAACCCGACTTTGCCGAGATAGGCACGGGCAACCTCGACCTTGACGAATGCTACCGCGCCTGCAGGGAATCCGGCGTAGGATATATCGTTATCGAGCAGGATACCTGCGATATCGACCCGCGCGAGTCTATGGCGATAAGCTACAAAAACCTGATTGATATAGCGAAGAGAAACAGCTGATTTTTGGGAAGGGATGACGGAAAAATGGACGGAAAAATGAAGCTCCCCATTGTGGAAAAGGGATATGATATTGCTGCGGCCGATGCATATATTTCGATGCTGCAGGAGGAATACAATAAGCTTTACGCCTGGGGCTCGGAGCTCGAAAAGCGCACCGATATGCCTGCGGGCGAGGCCGCTTCGAGCGAGGAGATAGAGACGCTCAGAACGCAGAACCGCAGCCTCTACAACAACTGCGTGGCATTTGCAAAGCACATAAAGCGCCTTGAAAAGCTCAGGGACGAGCAGGGCAGATATATGGTTGACGAGCTCAACGCCGCAGAGAGCAGAAAGAAGTGCCTCGAAAAGGAGATAGCCGACCTTGAGGCGAAGAAGGGCTTGCTCGAGGTCAGCAACGAATCGGCTCGCGGCCAGGCGGATGCAGTAATTTCGGCAGCGCGCAATCAGGCGCAGAAGACCGTCGCCGAAGCGCAGGAGCAGGCGAATCTGATAGTCGCCGAGGCGCAGAAGAAGGCCGAGTCCATACTCCGCGAGCGTATCGGCAGAATGTCGGCGGTGTGCGCCCAGCTCAACGATATGTTCGACAAGGACGAATAATTCGGAATATAATAATGCGGCTGTTTGTCGAAAAATCGCAGCTTTTCGGCGCAAACGGCCGCTTTTGTTTTTCTATCCCGTAAAATCCTCTATCAGCCTTTGAAGTGCTTCGCCGCCCTCAACCGTTATTCCCTTGTAGACGCGCTCCGCTTCGCTTTTGGGCAGGGAGGAGGTGAAAATATCGAATACCTCCAGAGGCTCGTCCTCGCCGCAAGCAAAAACCGCTATCCTGCCGTTGTAGTCGCGCAGAACGTACATTTCGCTCGCGTCGGGCTCGGCGCGTTGCGTAATCGCCGAGACTGTAAGGAACGCAACGGCGCAGACCGCGAGGACAACTGCTGTAATTTTTATCGTACTTTTCATTTTTCGCCCTCTCCGTTTTTTGCTTTCATGGGTGATTGTTGCCCCTTTCGGGCGAGATTATACCCTGTTTATTGTTTTGATTTTACAAAATAATGTGAATATTTGGATTTAGACTAAACTTTTTGCAAAAAGTATGCTATAATTTTTAACTGGATTGTAATGTGAAGGAGGCGCACGGATGGCAAACAGCTCCAAAAGCGCATCGAAAAAGATGGGAACAGCTAAAACATCTTCCGAAAAGAAGAATAAGACTCCGAATAAAAAGGCCGGCAGGATAGTTCTGCTGGTCATCCTCTGCGTGCTCGTCGTCGGTATGCTCACCGCGGCGATAATCGGAGGCTACGTCTTTGTCAATATCGCATCCTTTGCCCACGGCGAGATAGCGATAGACCTTGACGACTACAAGGCGAATCAGAACCAGACCTCGTTCATCTATGCTTATGACAGCAACAACGAGTTGGTTGAGATGGCTCAGCTCCACGGAGAGGAGAACCGAATCTGGGTCGATTCCGATAAGATGCCGGAGAATCTCAAAAACGCTTTCATCTGCCTTGAGGATAAGCGCTTTAAAAAGCATCACGGCGTCGACTGGCTGCGTACCTTCGGCGCGGCTACCGGACTTTCCAGCGGCGGCGGCTCGACGATAACCCAGCAGCTCGTCAAAAACCTGACCAACGACAAGGAGGTCACGGTTGTCAGAAAGTTCAAGGAGATAGAGCGCGCTCTGAATCTTGAACAGCATTACAGCAAGGATGCTATCCTTGAGGCGTATCTCAACACCCTCTATCTCGGCAACGGCTGCTACGGCGTCCAGACGGCGAGCGAAACTTATTTCGGCAAGGATGTCAGCGAGCTCAATCTCGCCGAGTGCGCCACTCTTGCGGTCATAACAAAAGCGCCGACAACGTATAACCCTCTGCTCAATCCCGAGTCGAATAAAAAGCGTCAGGAGCTTTGCCTGAAGTATATGCTCGAGGAAAAGGCGATAAGCAAAGAGGAATACGAAGAGGCGGTGAATTATAAGCTCGTCTTTACAAACAGCGAGGGCTATGTCCCCAAGGCGGGCAAGACCAAAAAGACGACAGAGGACAAGAACAAGGAGAAGGAATATCAGGATTTCTACGTCGATTATGTCATCAAGAGCGTCTGCCAGGATCTGATGAGCAAATACGGCTACACCTACCGCCAGGCGATGGAGAAGATAAACTACGGCGGACTCAAGATATATTCCGCCGCGAATCTCGACGTTCAGAAGGTTCTCAATACCGTATATTCAAACAGGATCGCTTTCGATAAGGAAGCGGATACCGCCGAGCACCCCGCGGTTCAGTCTGCGGCGACGGTCATGGACTATGAGGGCAGAATAGTCGGCATAGTCGGACAGGCGGGCGAAAAGAGCGGCAACCTCTGCCTCAACAGAGCGTCCGAGTCCCCGAGACAGCCCGGCTCGTCCATCAAGCCCCTGTCAACCTATTCTCTCGCACTCGAGAAGGATTATATAAACTGGTCGAGTATGATACTCAACTACGCTATCTATCACAACGGCAAGCTCTGGCCGCAGAACTCGGACGGCACGCACGGCTCAAAGAAAAATGTCACCGTCCAGTACGCCATACAGAAGTCGTTCAACACCGTTCCCGTCAGAATAATTACCGAGATGCTCGGCGTCAACGAAGCTTATAACTTCATGAAAAAGACGTTCCATCTGTCTACTCTTGACGATACCAACGATGCCAGTATCGCGCCTCTTGCCACGGGCTCTCTTACTAACGGTGTCACAACGGTCGAAATGGCGGCGGCATATGCCGTCTTCGGCAACAACGGCTATTACTATAAACCCTATTGCTACTATAAGGTCACAAACGCCACGGGCACCGAGGTTCTGCTTGAGACTAAGTCCGAGCCGGAGAAGGTGCTCAGCGAGGATACCGCAGAGGTCATGCGCGAGCTGCTCAAGACCGTTCCCGCGAGAAGCTTCCGTTCGAGCAAGAATCTCGGCAAGTTCGAGCTGATGAGCAAGACCGGTACCACGAGTGATACGAAGGACAGCTGGATAGCCGGCGGCACGCCATATTATGTCTGCGCTGTTTGGCTCGGCTACGATAAGCCCAAGGTCATCCCGTTCAGATACAGTGCATCCGGACGAGTTTATATCGAGCTGCTCGACCGCATCCACGCCAACCTGCCCGTCAAGGAGTTCCCCAAGACCGACAAGGTCGAGGAGAAGGATTACTGCAAGAAGACGGGGCTTTTGGCGTCGCCCTCTTGCACCGAGACCGCAAAGGGCTATTATAAGAAGTCCGCAATGCCCGCCGAATGTACGGCGTGCGGCGGAGGGTCGGTAAGCGAGGTCGTCGGCGGAGTCAGCGACGCAGTCAGCAACATTATAGATTCGCTTCTTCCGACAAGACCGCGTTCGGACGATTAAATTCAAGCTGCGGCGAAAAAATATATAAACGGCCGCGCCGGATAACGGTGCGGCCTGATTTTTGATTGAGAGGTATTTTATGATAATCCTGTCGGTAGATTACGGAGACACGCGCACGGGCATAGCCGTCTGCGACAAAACCGAATTTTTGGCTTCTCCCGTGACTGTTATAACCGAAAAGGAAACGGAGCCGCTTATAGAAAAAATAACCGATATAGCGCGGGAGAAAAAGGCCGAGCTTATCGTTGTCGGTCTGCCCGTCAATATGGACGGCACCCGAGGCGACCGCGCGCATAAGTGCGAGGAGTTTGCGGCGGCTCTGACCGAGTTTTCCGGCATTAAGACAGTGCTTCGTGACGAGCGGTTGACTACAGTCTCCGCGCACAATGCGCTGAATGTGACCAACACACGCGGCAAAAAAAGAAAGGCTGTAGTCGATGCGGTCAGCGCCGTTATGATTCTCCAGGACTATCTCGATTATCGGCGCATCAATCACATTTCCTGAACAGCTCCCGAATGCCCGTCAGCAGCAGAAACCCGCCGAAGATTTTCCCGGGAATGCCGCTGCCCATGTGACCTATGGCGAGCGAGCCGAGCAAAACTCCGGGCAGACCGCCTGCGGCAAAAAGCAGAACGGTTTTCCAGTCGATGAGCCTTTTGAAGGAATAAACTATGCTCGAAAGCGCTGCGCAGGGGATGAAAAACAGCAGATTTATGCCTTGCGCCTTGAGCTGCGGCATACCGAGCGCAAGCACAAGGTAGAGCACCAGCACTCCGCCGCCGCCCAGCCCGAGACTGCCCGCAAGTCCTGAGAAAAAAGCCGCCAATACCGTTCTCATTTAAATACCATCCTTATTCCCGCCCAGAGCATGAACAGGGCGAATATCTTGCCGAGTATTTTCGTCGGTATCTTCGGCAGAATAAACGAGCCGAGCACGCTTCCCGCAAGCCCCGCAGGGAGATAGGGGAGAGCGTCGCCGAAAGTGACCTTTCCCGTACGGATATATATTCCCGCGCTCGCGGCCGTCAGCAGCATTATAAGCGCCACCGCATTTGCCTGCGCTCTGTTTTGCTCCATTCCGCTTTTTTTGAGCATCGGCACGGCTATCATTCCGCCGCCCGCGCCCAGAGCGGAGTTCACGGCTCCTGCGGCAAGTCCGCTTAGAATTTTCGTTATCCTTTTCATTTTCTCAGCTCCTTTTTTCTATTTTGCCCTGCGGCGCTCTAATAATGCCGTGCGTCCCCGCATATTCTTTTGTGGGGGTGTCGGTATGGTGATAAATTTCAAAAGGCGTTCAAGGCTCGTCGCTCTCGGTGTTGCGGCGGCTGTTGCCGTTATGGCGATATGCTTTGTGCTGATATCCGCGCGCGGCTCGGGCTATGCCCGCAGGGTGTCCGCGAACGCGCAGGATTCCGTGACCGTAATTGTTGACGCGGGTCACGGCGGTATGGACGGCGGCGCGACCGCGCAGGACGGCACCGTCGAAAAGGATATAAATTTGTCAATAGCTCTGAAATTACGCGATATGCTTGACACGGCGGGTTATAATGTCATAATGACGCGCGAGACGGACGACGATATCTCCGACAGCTCCGCAAAGTCGGTGCGCCGGCAAAAGGTGTCGGATATAAAAAACAGAATGAAAATCATCGAACAGACACCCGATGCGCTGTTCGTGAGCATTCATCAGAACCACTACGGCGGGCCGTCCTACAGCGGCGCACAGGTGTTCTATTCCAAAAACAATCCCGAGAGCGAAAAGCTGGCAAAGGCCATTCAGCAGGATATATGCTCTCTGCTCCAGCCTCAGAATAGGCGCGCGGTAAAGCGCACGGGGACGGAAATATATCTTCTTTATCACGCCGAGTCTCCGGCCGTTATGGTCGAGTGCGGCTTTCTCTCGAACGCCGCCGAGACGCAAAAGCTCAAGGACGACGGCTATCAGACCGCCATGGCGTTTTCGGTCATGTGCGGAATAACGGACTATTTGAAAAACGAGGAAAAACTGACGGAGGTAACATAAAATGGCAGGCAAGGCAAAATCTGTTTATATCTGCTCCGAATGCGGCTATGAGAGCCCGAAGTGGTTCGGCTGCTGCCCCGGTTGCGGCGAGTGGAATACCATGAATGAGGAGATAAAAGCGCCCGTCGCCGCGGCGGCAAAGAGCGGCGCCAATGCGCGCAGCGTCAAAACCTATGCCCTCAGCGAGATAACCGCCGATGAGGAGATACGCTATCAAACGGGGCTCACCGAGCTCGACCGCGTTCTCGGCGGCGGAATAGTCAAGGGCTCATTAGTTCTTCTGAGCGGCGATCCCGGCATAGGAAAATCAACTATCCTGCTTCAAATATGCCAATATATCGGCAAAAATCTCGATATCCTATATGTCTCCGGCGAGGAGTCCGTCTATCAGATAAAGCTCCGCGCGGACAGGCTCGGTGTCACAAGCCCGACCTTGACTTTAATGAGCCAGACCGACGTTCAGTCAATATGCGAATATATAAATATCAATAAGCCGGGGCTCGTCATTATCGACTCCATTCAGACCATGGTCATAAGCGAGCTGAATTCCTCCGCAGGCAGCGTCACGCAGGTGCGCGAATCTACGTCCATGTTCATGCGCACGGCAAAGAGCAGCAATATTCCGATAATCGTTGTCGGCCATGTCAACAAGGACGGAAACATCGCGGGACCCAAGGTGCTCGAGCATATAGTTGACGCGGTGCTCTACTTCGAGGGCGACCGCAATATGTCATACAGAATACTTCGCGCCGTCAAGAACCGCTACGGCTCGACTAATGAGATAGGCGTTTTCGAGATGCTCGACAGCGGACTTTCTCAGGTTGAAAACCCCTCGCTCATGCTTATCTCAGGCAGACCCAAGAACACCTCGGGCACCTGTATCGCCTGCGCGATGGAGGGCACGCGCCCGATTTTGGCGGAGGTTCAGGCGCTTGTCAGCGCGACAAGCTTCGGCAACCCGCGCCGCATGGCAACGGGCTTTGATTACAGCCGCATGGCCATGCTCTTAGCCGTCCTTGAAAAGCGAGCGGGCTATTTCTTCGGCAATACGGACGCATATATAAATGTTATCGGCGGATTAAAGCTCGACGAGCCGGCTACGGATCTGTCCGTCGCATTGGCTCTCATTTCGAGCCTCAAGGATGTGCCTATAAGGGATGATGTCCTCGCCTTCGGCGAGATAGGGCTCGGCGGCGAGATACGCTCCGTCAGCCACTGTGAGCAGCGCATAAAAGAGGCGGCGAGGCTCGGCTTCAAAATCTGCATTATTCCCCGCCACAATTTCAAATCGGTCCCGGACAAGCTCAAAAAGGAGATAGAGGTCATCGGAGTTAAGAACGTCTATGAGGCGTTTGCAAACTGCGTTGACTGACGGATGTATTATGACCCCGATAGAATCGCCGAACCTGCCGAAACGGGGGATAGCCCTCGCCGCGGTGAGCGTCGGCGCAGAGAAAGCAAAAGAATATCTCGAGTCGCGCGGGATTGCCGTTTTCGATATCCTGCCGAGCTCTGCTATAACCGACGGTACCGCCGCTCATGCTGATTTGCACTTATTGCATCTCGGCGGGCGGAAGATTATACTGAGCCGCGAGCAGCTTGAAAATGCGCAAAAGCTCGCTTCTTCGGGCTTTGACGTGCATATACTTGACAGCGCTCTCGGCGCGGAATATCCGGCCGATGTGCCGCTCAATGCCGCCGTTTTCGGCAATTATGCGATACTAAATCCCAAGACGGTCTGCCCAAACATCAATTTTTTCGGGCGGACTTTAATCCCCGTGCGCCAGGGCTACGCAAAGTGCTCTGCAGTGCCCGTGACCGAAAACGCGATAATTACCGACGACGTGGCAATAGCCTCCGCCGCCGAAAAAAACGGCCTTGAGGTTCTCCTCGTCTCAAAGGGCGACGTTCTTCTGCCGGGGCGCGAATACGGCTTCATCGGTGGCTGCTGCGGGCTTATTGCGCCGGATATAATGCTCTTTAACGGCGATCTCTCGTCGCATGGGGACGCAGACAGAATAAGAGCCTTTCTGTCGTCGTTCGGCGTGAGCGCGGAAGAAACAGGGCATTTTCCTCTGACCGATATCGGCGGAATACTTCCGCTTGCGGAGAAGTAAACCGAAAATATTCTTGAAATTATACTTTGTTCCAAAATCCGAATTTTATGACGCGCCTTTGTGCTATCATATTTCGGAAAATTTCAGTGGAGTGATAACAACGAAAAAAGGACAGCTTAAAGGCGGCATATTCCTCATTCTTGCCGCCGTTATATGGGGTCTGTCGTTTGTGGCTCAGAGCGAGGGCATAGAAGTAATCGGAACTCTGACCTTCAACGGCATAAGAATGGTGATAGGCGGAATAGTGCTTCTGCCCGTTATTGCGATAATGTCGGGCGCGCAGAGGGCGAAGAACAAAAAGCTCGGCGCAGCCGCACAGAAAACGCCCGAGCAGAAGAAAGATGACAGAAAAAATCTTACAGTCGGCGGACTCGTCTGCGGAACGGTGCTCTGCGTGGCGAGCAACCTCCAGCAGGCGGCGTTCGGCTATACGACGGTCGGCAAGGTCGGCTTCATAACCGCGCTCTATATGCTCTTAGTGCCGATAATAAGCCTCGTGTTCTTCAAAAAGCGCGTCAGCCTGCCCGTTTGGATAGGCGTTTTCCTCGGAGTCGGCGGGCTCTATCTGCTCTGCGCGGGCGGCAAGGCCACGTTCGGTAAGGGCGAAATGCTCGCCCTCGCGTGTTCACTCGGCTTTGCGATACATATTCTCGTTATCGACAAATACTCGGCTATCGTCGACGGAGTGAAGCTCTCATGCGCGCAGTTCCTCGTCTCGGGCACGATTTCCGTTATACTTATGTTTATCTTTGAGAAGCCGGATATCCACGCCATATTGAGCGCCGCACCGTATATACTCTATACCGGCATTATGTCCTGCGGAGTGGCGTTTACGTTCCAAACTCTCGGTCAGCGCGATTCCGACCCCACGGTGGCGTCGCTGCTGCTCTGCCTCGAGTCGGTGTTCGCCGTCATATTCGCGTGGGTGCTGATAGATCAGAAGATGTCTGCGAGAGAGCTCTGCGGCTGTATCGTGATGTTCGTCGCAATAGTCTTGGCTCAGCTCCCCGCCAACCTGTTTAAGAGAAAGAAAAAGGCATAAATTTTCAGGACAGACCGCGTTTTTTACGGTCTGTCTTTTCTTTTTCCGTTGAACCTACACGCTGCAGCATTGTTGCCGTCATTGACAAAAAGCCAATATATGGTGTATAATTAAATATGTATGATACAAAATAATGCGTAGCATTCGATTTACGGGGGACAGCTAAATGGCGAATAAGGCAACCTACAATCAGGAGAGCATAGAGGTGCTCAAGGGCGCCGACCGCGTGCGCAAAAGACCTGCGGTCATCTTCGGCTCCGACGGCATAGAGGGCTGCGAGCACTCTGTGTTCGAGATTATCTCGAACTCTGTTGACGAGGCGCGTGAGGGCTTCGGCAATACAATAACCGTTACCCGATTTGAGGACAAGTCCGTTGAGGTTCAGGATCAGGGACGCGGAATACCCGTTGAGTATAACCAGAAAGAAAAGGAATATAACTGGAAGCTGACTTTCTGCGAGCTGTATGCCGGCGGTAAGTATAAGACAAACGACGGCGGCAGCTATCAGTATTCTCTCGGCACAAACGGACTCGGTCTTTGCGCCACTCAGTATGCCTCGGAATATATGGAGGCGGAGATACATTCAAATGGCTTTTGCTATCATCTGAATTTCAAGGGTGGCAAGCCCGTCGGTGATATGATAAAGGAGCCGTATAATAAAAAAGACACCGGCACGCGCATAAAGTGGCGCCCGGATCTCAAAGTTTTCACCGATATCAACATACCACTCGAGTATTTTCAAGATATGATGCGCCGCCAGGCGATAGTCAACGCGGGCGTCAAATTCGTGCTCAAAAATCAGAACGGCTCAAAGTTCGATACTTTTGAATATTTCTACGAAAACGGTATCGCCGACCATGTCCGCGAGGTCGTCGGCTCAAACGGACTTTCTTCCATTTGCACATGGAGCGGCGAGCGCGTCGGACGCGACAGAGCGGATCAGCCCGACTATACTTTGAAGATAAACGCCGCGCTCTGCTTCTCGAACAAATTTCAGCTCAAGGAGTTCTATCACAACTCGAGCTACCTTGAACACGGCGGCGCACCAGATAAAGCTGTACGCTCCGCTTTCGTGTCGCAGATAGACGCTTATATAAAAAAGAGCGGAAAATATCTCAAATCCGATTCAAAGATAAATTTCCAGGATATTGAAGACTGCCTTGTGCTTGTCATCTCGTCTTTCTCGACCATAGCTTCATATGAGAACCAGACGAAAAAAGCTATCACGAACAAGTTCATTCAGGAGGCAATGACCGAGTTCTTCAAGCATCAGCTCGAGGTGTATTTCATCGAAAACAAGCTCGATGCGGACAAGATATGCGATCAGGTGCTCGTCAATATGCGCGCGCGCGTCCGCGCGGAGACGACGAAGCTCAATATAAAGGGCAAGCTCCAGTCGAGCAATGATATGGGCAGCCGCGTGCAGAAATTCGTCGATTGCCGCAGCAAGGATGTGGCGGAGCGCGAGCTGTTCATAGTGGAGGGCGACTCGGCTCTCGGCGCCTGTAAGCAGGCACGCGACTCGTCGTTCCAGGCGATAATCCCCGTGCGCGGAAAGATACTCAACTGCCTCAAGGCGGAGTACAACAAAATATTTGCAAACGATATAATAACCGACTTGATAAAGGTTCTCGGCTGCGGAGTCGAGACAAAATCGAAGGCGATGAAGGATATGGTTGCCTTTAATATCGACCAGCTGCGCTGGAACAAGGTCATAATCTGCACCGATGCCGACGTTGACGGATTCCAGATACGCACGCTCATCCTCGCCATGATTTACCGCCTTATGCCAAAGCTTATCGAAAACGGCAAGGTCTATATCGCGGAGTCGCCGCTCTATGAGATAAACTCGAAGGACGAGACGTGGTTCGCGTATAACGAGCAGGAGAAGCAGGATATCCTCTCTCAGCTTGAAAATGCCAAATTCACCATACAGCGCTCCAAGGGACTCGGCGAAAACGATGCGGACATGATGTCGCTGACTACGATGAATCCCGCAACCCGCCGACTTATCCGCGTTGACCCGACCGACGCTCAGCAGACAGCGGAGATGTTCGACCTCTGGCTCGGAGACAATCTCGCCGGCAGAAAAGAGCATATCGCACGCGACGGCGCGGCATATATAGATATGGCGGATGTTTCGTAAGCTTAACTATTGAAAGGATTTTGATATAAATGGCGGGAAAAAGAGGCAAAAGAGAACCCCCGAAAAATGAGATAGATCCGCTCAAGAGCGGAGTTCATATTATCGGCGCGGGCGAAGTTGTCGAGCAGCCGATAACCCAAACGATTGAAACCAACTATTTTCCATATGCGATGAGCGTCATTATGTCCCGCGCCATCCCGGAGATAGACGGCTTCAAGCCATCGCACAGAAAAATACTCTACACGATGTATAAAATGGGCCTGCTCACGGGCGCGCGCTCGAAGTCGGCGAACATCGTCGGACGCACCATGCAGCTGAACCCCCACGGCGACGCCGCCATATATGAGACTATGGTCAGGCTCTCGCGCGGGTATGAAGCGCTGCTGCACCCGTATGTAGATTCAAAGGGTAACTTCGGTAAGGCGTATTCGCGCGATATGATGTGGGCGGCTTCGAGATACACTGAGGCCAAGCTTGACCCGATAAGCGCGGAGCTTTTCAGAGATATTGACAAGGATACGGTCGATTTTGTCGATAACTACGACAACACCATGAAAGAGCCGACGCTTCTGCCGGTCACTTTCCCGAGCGTGCTCGTCAACAACAATACGGGTATAGCCGTCGGCATGGCGAGCTCCATCTGCTCGTTTAACCTCGAAGAGGTCTGCCGCACGACTATAGAGCTCATAAGAAACCCCGATCACTGCGTGGCGGATACCCTCAAGGCGCCCGATTTTGCGGGCGGCGCGAAGATTCTCTATGACCGCGCGAAGATAGAGGAGATTTACCGCACGGGGCGCGGCTCGTTCAAGCTCTACGCAAAATACGCCTACGACAAATCGAACAACTGCATTGATATAACCGAGATTCCGATGACCTCAACCGCAACGAGCGAGTCGATAATCGAAAAGGTCATTGACAGGGTCAAGGCGGGCGTGATAAAAGAGATAAGCGATATCCGCGACGAGACGGACAGAAGCGGCCTTAAAATAACGATAGACCTCAAAAGGGGAACTGACCCCGACAAGCTCATGCAGAAGCTTTACAGGCTCACGCCGCTCTCGGATTCCTTCGCCTGCAACTTCAACGTCCTGATAGCGGGCTCACCCCGCGTCATGGGCGTCAAGGAGCTGCTCGAGGAGTGGATAGCGTTCCGCATGGAGTGCGTCAGACGCAGGACATATTTTGAGCTCAAAAAGGCCAAGGACAAGCTGCATCTGCTCCGCGGACTTGAAAAAATACTTCTCGATATCGACAAGGCGATAAAGATAGTCCGCAACACCGAGGAGGAGGCGGAGGTCGTCCCGAACCTTATGATAGGCTTCGGAATCGACCGCATTCAGGCAGAATTTGTCGCGGAGATAAAGCTTCGCCACCTCAACCGCGAATATATCTTAAAGCGCACTCAAGACATTGAGGAGCTCGAAAAGCTCGTTGCCGACCTCGAGGATATCCTCGCAAAGCGCGGCAGAGTGGGCAAGATAATCATAAACGAGCTTGAGGATGTCATAAAGAAATACGGTAAGCCGAGAAGAACGGAGATTATCTATGCCTCCGACATCGAGGATGAGGAAGAGGAGGAACAGATACCCGATTATCCCGTGACTCTCTTCTTCTCGAAGGAGGGCTATTTCAAGAAGATAACCCCGCAGTCCCTGCGCATGAGCAGCGAGCAGAAGTTCAAAGACGGCGACGAGCTCGCTCAGACAGTCGTCACGGATAACTCAAAGGAGCTGCTGTTCTTCACGAACCGCTGCCAGGTCTACAAGGCGCGTGTCAACGACTTCAAGGAGACTAAGGCGAGCGCACTCGGCGACTATGTGGCGAGCACGCTCGGCATGGATGAGGGCGAGACGGCAGTCTATATGGCTGTCACGTCCGACTATTCGGGCTATATGCTCTTCTTCTTTGAAAACGGAAAGGCTGCCAAGGTCGAGCTCTCCGTGTATCGAACAAAGACTAACCGCAAGAAGCTCATAAAGGCCTATTCGGACAAGTCACCCGCCGCGGCAATGTTCCATATCGAAAAAGATACGGAGCTTGTCATTGTTTCCTCCGCCGGCAGACATCTTCTGATAAATACGGGAGCCATATCGCCCAAGACCACCAAGGACACGCAGGGAGTCGGCGTTATGAGCCTCAAAAAGGGTCAGAAGGTAATGACCGTGCGCGAGTACAAAGAGGGCGAGTTTGCCAAGGCGTACAGATATAAGACAAAGAATCTGCCCGCCGCAGGCGCATTGCTCAGCGCCGAGGACAAGGGCGAGCAGCTCGAATTGGGAATATAAAAAAGACCGTTTGCAAGGCTTCCCCGCAAAACGGTCGGCGGGAAAAGCCCTGCAAACGCATTAACTTCGGACTCTTGCCGCTGAGAGTAGTTTGCGCTTTCTCCGCGGGATAATACATCCGAACAAAGGAATTTTACGCATATTGCAAAACTTTTTATAAAAACTATTGAAATATATTAAAGTATATGCTAAAATATTTTAGCAATTTATGTTTGGAGGTCAACTTCATGGCAGTACATGAGATTATATTGGGTATAATCCTTCTTCTTCTTTCGGTCGCAATTATTGTTCTCGTCCTTCTTCAGGAGGGCAAGTCCGCAGGTCTTTCCGGCGCTATCGCAGGCGGCGCAGAGACTTTCTTCGGCAAGAACAAGAGCAGGACTATGGAGTCTAAGCTGGTGCTCATAACGAAGATTGTCGCTATCTCCTTCTTCGTTCTTGCACTCGTTGCAACGCTGCTTCTCCTCTTCCTTTAATATCAGGTATCGGAATCGGACAGGCAATATCTAAAAGCTGAACTTATGCGATCCTTCGGGGTCGCATTTTTTCATGCATATAAAAACCGCCCCGGGCTCAATGCTTTTACGCTGAGCCCGGGGCTATGTGTGCTTATAGGGATTGGCTTTTAATCAAGATTCAGCTCGACGCGCCCTTTCGGGATATACATTATCGTTCTGCAGCCGTTGGCACGTCTGAACTCGGCAACATATCCGCCCGCGAGGTCAAATCTGTAGCCGTAGGCGTTTTCGGCGAGTGTGTTTATCGTGGCGCTGTCGGTGAATTCCCTTGAATTTTTCGGCATGTAGTCGCCGCTCGTGTATGTGCTTATCTGTTCTCCGGTCTCGCGGTCGGTTTCCGGCTTTGATTTGCCGTTGTCCCAGAAAGCGTTGAATATCGGCGTGGTGTATTCAAGTGCGTCGACGGTGAGCTTGCCTATGTCCGCCACTCTGACGGCGACTATAGGCGATTCGTCAACGAGCAGGTCATAGAGCCCGTGGGCTTTTAGATATTCGACGGTGTTTGTCATTTCCTCGGTTATCGGAATAACGGATTTGAACTTGCCGAAATCTCCGTATTCCGAGCCGTTGGTCATTATCTCGCCGTAGTTGCCGGCTTTCCAAGCGTTGTTTATTGCATCCTCGGGCGTTTCGGCATCTTCGCCGTCTGTGTCGGGCGAGTAGGCTTGGGCTGCCGTCACGGTTTTGACTCCGTCCGACGCTATGTCGTGATAGAGGGCCATAGCGCCGAGCCACTTCGAGTCGGAGCAGAGAATTCTGTCTGCGCCGAGAGAGGTTATGTCCTCATATATCGCGCGGGCGAGTCCGCGTGTGAATTTTTGGTCAACGACGACCTTTTTGTCCATCTGTCCCGAGAAGAGAACGGGGAATACTTTTTCGCTGTCTATGTTCAGCAGCTCGTTTTTGATTTTGTTGTTCCAGTTCTCGGTGTTCGCTATTGAATAGAGCGAGAGATAGTCGCCGAGCCCGACTGTCTGATATTCTCTTATTATCTCGCGCCCGTTCTTGAGCTTGTATTTTATAATAACAGTGCTGCGTACGGCTCTTTCGGAATAATCCTCGCTGCTTGAAACAACCTTTCTGCCCGAGACGATGAGCCTTTTGTGCAGCTCGCGCACGGCGTTAATGTCGCTTTCGCTTTTGAATCCGTCGATAATTATGCGTCTTTCGTCGGCGTTGCTGCGATAGTAGCAGCCGCTGTTTATGCCAACCGGGTTTCCGTTCTCGTCGAAGGCGAGATAGTAGCCGGAGTTTGCGTTGAATTTGAGTTCGTCTGCTCTTGTGCGGTAGCTTCCGAGAAGTATGTCCGGAGCGGATACCGATGCACTCTCGATGCTGCCGACATCAGGCACGCGGCTGCTGTAACCGAAGAACCCGGTATAGAGCGAGAGCATAACGGCGACCGCGAGAGCCACATGGACAAGCCCGTATTTCCAATCCTTTTTGAGTGCCTTGAAGCTGCGGTTGAGCATAATATCGAAAACCACGAATATAACGGCGCTCAAAAGCACGGTTATTATGCCCGTTATAAGATATTGCTTGTCGGTGATTTGCGAAAAATAAAAATTAATGGCGACGATAGTCGAGCCTGCGGAAACAGAGAGCATGGCGGTCAGCAAAAAGTTTAAAGTCTTGCTCCTGCCGCTGAAGCCGCATATCTCCACCTTCCTGCGCTTTAGCATCAAAAGCCCGAAAACGAACAGCAGGGCGGTCAGTATCGCCCAGAGTAAATAGGGCTCAAGAGACGGTGCACTCCAGCTTTTCAGCTCGTCTGCGGTGATTTTAGAGAACCCGTCGGCCGAGACCAACGAGCCCGAGCGGATGAATACGTCGTTGTTGAGCGAGAGCAGATTGAGACGCGACAGCACGCGCCCGAAAGGGGAGAGAGCCATGCTGATGTCCCGACTGTGACTCGCCGACGGATAGAGCGCGTAGTTTGAATTGTGAGGCGCGCCGAAGAGCAGCTTCGGTACAGTGCTATTGAGAAAATATACAGCAGCGCTCGGAAACGCTATGAATGCGAGCGAGAACAGTACCGATTCGCCTGCGGTTCCCACGCAGACGGAGACTGCCGCCGCAACAGAGAATCCCGCAAGCGCCGTCACGGTCATGTGAACGGCGTAAAACAGCAGCGTGCGCCAGAGCATGACGGACGAGCCGAAGTAGATAAGGTTCAGCATTGCCGAAAAGGCGAGCGGGAGAAGCACGGCCGCTTCGAGCATGACCGCTCCCGCCAGCCAGTGCGCCGAAAACAGACCCGCGCGGCGGATGCCGAGACTGAAATATATGTTGTTCTTCGCCCTGCTTGAGACGAATCTGAAAAGCATTATACCCAACGCCGCCGAGAAAATGACGAGCACCGCAGTATAGAAATAGAACCAAAAGTAAAAAATATCGGACACCGCGGAGCCGTTTCCGTCGGCGATTATCAGGAACTTTCCGGATTCGCGCAGAAGCTCCAACGTCGCCAAGCCGCCGCTCTTCAGCGCCGTAAGCTGTCTTATCTTGTCGCTGCCGAAAAAGCTTCTGAGGTAGAGCGCCAAGCTCATTACAAAGACCGCGAGCGGAAAGGCAAAGTTCTTTCTCATCGCGTGTGCGACCGTGAAGCCGAACGGATTTTTAAAGCCGTCTTTTGTTCTGTTCACCCTTTCTCCCTCCGATGCTGCTCAGTTCGGCGGCCGCACCGTTTCAGCGCAGCCGCCGATTTGATTTTATTTGCCCGTGCCGAGATTCAGCTCGATGCGTCCTTTCGGAACATACATTATCGTAAGAGCGCCGTTCTCGCGCTTGAACTCAACGAGGTATCCGCCCGTGAGGTCAAAGCGATAGCCGTAGGCGTTGGCGGCGAGCTTTTCGATAACAGCCTTGTCTGTTACGGTTACGGCATCCTTCGGCATGAAATCGCCGCTGTTGTAGTTGCTCACCTGATAGGTGTAGCCGGTGGAATCCGTCTTTGAAACTGCCTTTGATTTTCCGTCATCCCAGAAGGCGTTGAATATCGGGCTTGAATATCCGTATCCGTATCTTGCGTTCACGGAGTCGGTCGAGTGACCCATGTCCTTAACTCTGACGCTGACTATCGGGGACTCGTCTGTGAGCTTCTCGTAGAGTCCGTGCTCCTTGAGGAAGCTTATAGTGTTCGTCATCTCCGAGGTTATCGGAACTGTTGAGTAGTCGCCGAGTGAGATATAATGTCCGCTCGACTCTCCGTGTGCCGAAAGCTCGTTGACCTTATCCTGCCTTGACATATCAAGATCTTCCTCAATACCCGGTTCCGGCATAGGTTCTGTTACGGTAGTGGCGCTTCCGTAGTACTCCTCATCCTGTGTGTTTTGACGAGAAACATAGAACGCAACCGAGCCGAGATATTTCGCGTTGCTTGTCAGGAGCTTGTCGGAGCTCAGCGTGCTGATATCATTATATATCGCGCGCGCAAGACCTGCGGTCAGCTCCTCGTCAACAGCGGTTCTCTTGTCCATCTGAGCGGAGAAAAGTATCGGTATCACGCTCTTTGCATCGATGTTGAGCAGCTCGTTCTTGATTTTGCTGTTCCAGTTCTTGGTATCCTCAAGGGTATAGAGCGTGGGATAGTCTGTCAGCGGAACATAGTTATAAACTCTGACAAGCTCGCGTCCGTTCTTGAGCTTGTATTTTATGATGACCTTCTGGCTCGTGACTCTCTTCGAGTAGTCATCGGAGTCGCAGTTTGTCTTGCTGAGATTTCCGGCCTTTATCATAGCCTTGTGTATCTCGCGGACAGTGTTAATGTCGTCCTTGTCCTTGAAGTCCTCAACGAGTGAGTTCGAACGGTTGCCGACATAGTAGTAGTCCTTGAGTCCGTCCTCGCCGAAGTAAAGGTTGCTGTTATATCCGGACTGGAGCCCGTTGCCGAGCTTGTAGCTGCCCATCAGTGCGTTGGGCGCGGAGATGGATGCACTCTCGATGGACTGAACATCGGGCACGCGGCTGCTGTAGCCGAAGAAGCCGGTGTAGAGCGAGAGCAGGAACGCCGCCATGAGACCGACGTGGACAAGACCTATCTTCCAGTCCTTTTTGAGAACCTTGAAGCTCAGGTGGACGAGTATATCGAGCACGAGGAAAACCGCCATGCTGATTACCAAAAGTATGGCTATAAGTAACCATGTGGATATATCCGGATTTTTGGAAGCTAAGTAAATTACCAGCGAAGCAGCTCCGAAGGAGGCCATCATGCAGAGCACGAAATTCAATACCGCGCTTCTGCCGGGGAAACCGCAATTTTCGGCCTTTCTGCGCTTGAACATGAAAAGTCCGAACACGAAGAATGCGGCGATGAGAGCGGCCCAGAGAATGTACGGAGTCAGAGAGGGAGCGGCCCATTTTTTTGCGGCCTCTTTGGTCATAGCCCCGACGGTTGCGGAATTGATGTAGGCGCTTCTGTTGAGAAGAAGCAGATTTATATGGGCGATAGCGCGGCCGAACAGGGTGCTGTTCGTCATATCCAGATAGTTCTCGCTGAAGCTTGAAGCGACGGGATATATGCCGTAGTAGGTTTTTGAGGGAGCGCCGTTGAGGATTGCGGGAACGCTGGAGTTGACGCACATTGTGACAACGCTCGGGAACGCCGCGAGAACTGCTGAAAAGCCTATTGATTCAATAACGGTGCCCACGCAGCTCGAGACAGCCGCCGCTATAGTGAGACCGGCGAGCACGGATATCGTGCAGTGCACGGCGTAGAACAGGAAGGTTCTCCAAAGCATGGCGGACGAGCCGAAAAAGTGGAGGTTGATTCCGAGCGATACTGCGAGCGGGATGAGTGTTGCCGCGAGCATCATAATTATGCCTGCAACCAGACGCGCTGTGTAGAGATCGGCGCGCTTAATGCCGAGGCTGTAATATACGTTGACGGTCTTTTTATTGGTAACGAATCTGAAGAGCAAAACGCCGACTAACAGCGATATCACAACGAGCAGGGCGGGATAGAACGAGATGAGCGGTTCATATGCCGCGCGCTCCGAGTCGAAGATAAAGACCTCGTACGCTTCGCGCATTAACTTCATAACGTCCTGACCGGTGATAGCGGCCTTGTTCTTTGCTTCGCTCAATACATCCCAGCAGAAGCCGGTGAGATAGAAAATCATGCTGAGCACAAATGTTGCAAGGGGGAGAATGAAGTTTTTCTTTATCGCGTGAGCGACGGAGAAACGGAATGTGTTCTTATATTTCTTCATCTGTGACACCTCATTTCTTCTCTTCGGGCTTGCCGAAGATGTCCTTGAAGTCGTAGTCGCTGCCCTCCATCTCCTCGAGGAAGATTTCTTCGAGCGTGAGCGGAAACTTTTCGATCATCAGCGGATTCATATTTTGAAGCTTCTTCTCGTTTTCGTCCATGTCGCCGTTGGCGCTCAGGGTGATTATCTTTCCGTCCTTCGAGAAGTGCCTGATGTCAAGATCCTTGAAATCGCTCTCTTCGAGGTCGCGGTCAAAGACCAGCCTGAACTTGCAGCGCGAGCCGCTGATATCGTCAACAGAGCAGTCCATGACTATGCTCTTGCCGTTTATCAGCGCAATGTGGTCGCACATATCGGCGAGGTCGTGGAGGTTGTGCGAAGAGATTATGACGGAGCATTCCTCTTCGGCCATGTATTCGAGCAGGAGGTTCTTAATAAGATTCCTCTTTGCTGGGTCGAGTCCGTCGAAGCTCTCGTCGAGCAGGATAACCTCGGGCATAGTGGACATTCCGAGAATTATCTCGGCCTGTCTCTGCATTCCCTTTGAAAAGCCGCGTATGTTCTTCTTTGTGTCGAGTCCGAATACCTTTGAGAGCTTGTGCATGGTTTCGAAGCTGAAGCGGGGATAGTAGCCCGCATAGAATTTGCCCATGCTCTCTATTGTCGCATTGGGCTCGAAATAGAGGTCATCGGGGACATAGAAGAGTCTCTGCTTAACCTTTGCGTTGTCAAAAACATTCTCGCCGAATATTTTGACCTCGCCCTCGTCCGCCCGGTAAACTCCGGAGACCGTCTTGAGAAGAGTCGTTTTACCCGCGCCGTTGTAGCCGACAAGCCCGTATATTGACGACTTTTCGACCTTCAGCGACAGGTTCTGAATTGCGGTGAAGTCCTGGAACCGTTTTGTAACGCCGATTACTTCGATCATGATTCTTCCTCCTGAGTGTAGATTTCGTTGAGTATGTCGATGATTTCCTGTTTTTTGAGTCCCTTGGCGCGCGCCGCCGAAATGGCGTCCGAAATTTCGGAAACCGCCGTATCGTGTACCGTGTCGCTCTTGAAAGCCTTTTCGCTGACGAAGCTTCCCTTTCCGGGCACGGTATAGATAGCGCCGTAGGATTCAAGGTCGGAGAATGCCTTTTTTACCGTGTTTATGTTCACACCGGCGTCGGCGGCAATGGACCGTATAGACGGCAGCTGTGAGTGCGGAGCGAACGAGCCGATAAGTATAAGCGTCAGCAGTTGGTTTCTTATCTGCTCGTATGCCGGCACGCGGCTCTGCTTGTCGATTAAGACCACAGCGATTCTCCTTTCTTCGTGATTCGTGTGCACCGTTTGCACAAAATAAGAATAGGTGTGCTATCTGTCATAGCACACCTATATCATAGCACGAAAAATCCCGTTGTCAACACTTTTTTCAAAAAATTTTAAGACAGCGGAAAAACTGCGATTTAAAGCCGGAAATATAAAAAAACGCCGAATGCAGGATATCAGACAGGCAATCAAAAGAAAGTCGTCCGACAGACACTGCACTCGGCAATAACAATATACCACGGAATAAAAATTGTGTCAATACCTTTTGTATTATCGGTCAGAATTTAAAAGCTTTCAAAGAAGTGCGCGAATCAGCGCGCATACATGGTAGGTGAGGGCGAATTTCGCAAAAGCATAGGCGAGACGCTCGTAATTATCTCGCACCACACCACTGCCTGCAAGCTCTGCAGACCGTTTGAGCGCAAGGTGCTCATCGACGATGTGTATTCTGGGGGCAAGCCGGGCGACGGCGACTATATGCTGCTGTCCGAGGCGATGAAGCTCGGGCTGTTCCACCCTCGGTGCCGGCACGGTCTCGGCACTTATTATCCTGAGCTCGAGGACATCAACCACTACAACAACGAGGAAAACGATGTTTCCGACTACGGTCGATACAACCGTGCGTACATAGAAAACATGGTGCAGCGGTACAAGCGTCTGACTGTCGGCAGCGTCGACCCTGAGAATGTGGCGAGATATCAGGCGAAGCTCAGAGAGTGGAGCGCAAGACTTGACAATAGTACAGAGGATGGTATAATAATATTGCATAGAGGTGCAAGTCGAAAAAATGAGAACATTGGAGTTTTTTCGAACTTCGGAATCCCGATGCAAAAGCGGGCTGTTTTGAAGCTTTGCGCCCAATATGGCGTGTCCACCGAGGGACTTACAATAAAGATTCAAAGAGATGAGAATCTGCTTGAGCTCCCATTTTGTGGGTCTGCGGATTACGACAATATCGGTAGAATTGATTTGTTTCCTAAGGCTTTCACGGATGAGGAGCAGCTAATAAAAACAATTCTTCACGAGAAGTGCCATGTGCTTCAACTGCAAAGACATGGCAAGGAGTATGTTCAAGATAATTTGGAGAAGATGGAAAAAGCAGCAAGTAAGTTCGAAACGATATACTATAATGCTTTGAAAAAGGGGGAGAGAAAATGACCGCAATAGAAAAATGGCTTGAATGCTTAAAACACCTTGGACAAACCGGAATTCCCGGAAAGTGTCCCTTTTGCTCGAGCAAAGACACTGATTTCTCGATTACAGAAAACGGTGATAGCGGTTATGGCGATCTTTGGTGTAACAACTGTAAGCATGCTTTGCACATCTCCCGATTAGGGCTTGTCGACCCAAGATTTAAGCATAAAGAAGTGCCGAGAAACCTAATATACTGAACAAATCACAATAATTACAGCGTCTTGCATTCGACTGCAGGGCGCTGTTTTTATATCCAAAAATCGTTTGCCTGTATCGTAAACAGGGGAACAGTTGACCTTAACTGAGAAAAGGAGTGTAAAAAATGGCAGAAGAAAACAAGAATGTTGAAACCACGGAGGGGCAGGGCAACGAGGAGCAGAACGAGCAGACTCAGCCCGAAAAAAAGTACACCGACGAGGAAGTAAACAACATCAGCGTCAAAAACAGCAAGAAGGCAGTCGCCAAGCTTATGAAGGAACTCGGTATAACCGAGAAGACCGACAGGGCAAAGGTCAAAGAGCTCAAACACTATTTCAAAAATGTACACTTTGTGAATTCCTATTGCCAAACCCTGAAAAAGAGGTTATAATATGGGCGGAAGTAAAAAATATATTTCAGAAAGTAAAAAGAAGCGGAAAAATAATTGTTCTGAAATCTTTCAATCAAAATGAAATCCATGTTTATGAATATAATGGAACAAAGCGTTCCAATATTGCACGAAAGCCGTCGAGAAAAGAACGCAGGTTACTGATAGTTGCAAGGTACGGAAAGGAATGAAAACTGTGGGATATCCGGGATTCGAACGTTATTTTTTTGAACAGGAGCTCGACGATCTTGACGAATCACTTCGAGGTGGAGGTTGGGATATAATCGTTGACGGTTATCGCTATTATTTTGATTTTGACGGCATGGATTATCACGGTCAGATGGCTGACATGAGGCTCACATGGGAAGAAGAAAAGCAATACAGTGTTTATTACGAGACCCTCGAAGAATTGATAGACGGGTATGTCTTTGCAAACGGACTGACTTTCAAAGAACTTTGGGAACAGAGAACAAGGAAAAAACTGGATTAAAGCTTACAGAATACTCTCTTAGCATCCGAAAGGGTGCTATTTTTTATATTTAAAATTGTGAATGGAGGTGAATAACAAGTGTGCACACAAGGCAAAATGCAATAACCGGATTGCTGAGTAATGCTATCAACGACGAAACCTCCGGAAAGACTGCAATACTGTATGAATGCAAAAAAAAGCCACCGGCTTACTCCAGGGGGCTGGGCTACAATTGCCCAGTGGCCTGTTTCTCACCGATGGCTATATACATAGTATACGCGATTCCGATTCAAGTGTCAAGCAATTTGAAAATGCAACAAAGCGCCTGTAGGTTTACAATAGATGCGAGAGTGAATCGGGAGCATTGAAATAGAAATGAAAAAAGCCTTGAAACCGTTGATACACAACGACTTCAAGACTTATCTTTTGGTGATCCATCGGAGATTCGAACTCCGGACACCTTGATTAAAAGTCAAATATGTAGTACATACATATAGCAAATTGCGGAGAAAAACACAACATATAGTGGCTTGGATGTGCGCAACAGACGATAAATGCTAAACGGAAATCGGGCGTTACTACGGGATTACTACGGATTTTAAGATATCTTCGCCATTTCCTCGTGAAGAGTTTTGTCTGATACAAGTGCATAGTATTTTAAGGTCGTGCTGTATTCTTCGTGCCCAAGAATCATTTGTGTAGCTTCGGGTGATACCCCGCTTTCTACCATCATTGTTGCACATGTTTTTCGGCAGCAATGGGGGGATAGACGCTTAACTCCTATCTCTTCAAGGCAGTCGTAATACTTTTTGCGCATGTAGCTCGAGCTGTATCCCTCGCCGTCATCACGACATACTATTTTTTTACCTTGCTTTGCTACGAGTGCTTCTATATACGGCTTAATCACCGGCAGAACAGGAACATGGCGATTCTCTCCGGCTTCGGTTTTTAGACCACCTATGAGCAGGGCTTGATCCGCTATGTAATCATCCGGAGTAAGGGCGAGTAGTTCGGAAATACGAAATCCCGTGTAAATCAGGATGAGAATGATATCGGCGTATGGGACATTAGCTTGTGCGGCAGCCTTTATCTTTTTCACTTCTTCAGCGGAAAATGGATGTATTTCGTTTTTCTTTTTCTTTGGGAGCTTAACGAATTTAGAATAGTCTTTGTAACAAATGTCTCTCTCCAATGCAAGCGCATAAAGACGCGAAAATGTGATTTTTATATACGAGAGCGAAGTGCCGCTTTGTGCGCTGTATGCATCAATGCATTTCTGCATGTTTTCCGTTCTCAGCTCGCGCATTTTTATGCTTTTTACATCTTCGGGAATCTTCTTCCATGCGGCGTTGTAGCAGTCCTTTGATTGCTTAGCCAGGTTCTTATATTCGGCACGGGAGAGCCACAATGTGTGCAAGTCATCGACGGTCATATTGATTTCAACTACCGGGTGTTCGAGGTAGTGAGCCAGAGCAGCTTTTGCCTCTTTGCTCGATGCGTAGTGCCCGAGGATTTCCTGCTTTTTAATCATCTTGCCCTGCTCGTCCAGGCTATAACTTGCCGGCAACGCGACGACCCAGGGACGCCGCTTGATATCCTTGCGTTTATATACGCTGCCTTCACCGTTTTCACGCTTTGCCATTAAAAAATCCGCTCCTTTACTTGTGTTTCCTCAGAGCGGGTGATATAATAAATATATCAATCCACTCTATACGCATGGTGTGTGTTGATGCCTGAGCCCTCGGTGTTCCAGCACCGGGGGTTCTTTTTTATTTAATCGTCGTCATCTTCAAAGTCAACATCACTGCGATAATCATCGGTGTATGTCTCATCGGAGGACTGAGACTGACGGAATTCCGTTGCCATCATGGTCTTGTTAAATTCCGCTGTCGGATCTATCTCATTGACTATGGCTTCGAGCTCGTCTGCGGATGAATAGAAAAACTCTTTTCTACGGTTGACCTTGTTAACTCTCTGTGCGTCAAGGCGAGAATGTAAGGCGTTTTCGAGAGCCACGGCGTTATCAGAGAAAATAAAGCTGTGAACATCAAATTTAAACGGTACGCTTGCACTGCCAAGTTCGTCAACACGATCCTGCGGATAAAGTCGGCGAGTCATGCCAATTTTGAATACATTATCACCAAACGAACCGAGATTACTGATAATATAGATGTTTCCGGCGGTGCCGTTCTGAAGCTTAATGATACTGTCTTTTTTTACAGCAACATCCGAAAGCTGAGACTCGAGTTCGAGGATTCGCGCCTGAAGCAGATTGACCTCTTCGCTGTTGGCTGCGGCGAGCTTATCCTTGAGCGACTGGATTTCGTTGTTATATTTTGTTTCTTCTGCTTCAATCTTTTTCTTTTCTTCGGCGAGAGCTTTACGATCTTCGGCTTCCTGACGCATTTGCTCTCTGATTGCGAGTTGTTCTTGGCGAGCCTGTTCTTTTTTGACATAGTAGTTGTACTCTATCTTTACGGCATTGATAAATAGGTATTCTATTTCGCCGACGAACTTCTTGAGTGTACCGGCAATATTCTGATTGCCTTCTTCGGCAATGGCGAGGTATTTAGCGGTTACTTTTTTTACATCTTCGATACCCTGATCGAGCTTTTCGTATTTTAAGCTTAAAAGGATATTTTGAAGCTCGGCGCGAAGGGCTATGACCATAAGTCTGTATATAGTTTGATTGGTCTTTGTGGTGTATCTCGCCGCATATGCCTGCATGACCTGTTCAATCTGCTTATCATTTGCTCGGAAAGCCTTGCGGAGATCCTTGACATCAAAGCAGTGCAGCTTGAGGGTGACGGTCGGAAGCAAGTCATCGAGTTCGAGCAGATCAGACGCGAGAGGCTCAACATCCGAGCCGTTGCCGAATTCCCTGACGGTATAATTGATGCTTCTGTAAAGTTCACTGATTCGGTTGAGCTTATTCTGCGCCGTTTTTAAACGCTTTTCGGCTTTCTCACTGAGCTCTGTTTGTTCGAGTATAGAGTCCCGGAGTTTCTCAATGGTCTGGTTATAACTCTCGATTAACTTTTGCAGTGTATCCGCAGCGGCTTTTGTCTCATCGTAGGTGGTAAATCCGAGCTCTTCCTGATGCCTTTTGAGTGCGACAAGTTCACTGGTATTATTTACTACACTGTTATTTAAACACTGGATTTCATAGTCTTTGTCATTAATAGTTTTGTTAAGTTCCTTTGTTCGCTTAGACAACAGCACGGTAAGGACGATACCGCCTATCCCGGATACAACAGCGACTATACCGCCGGAAGGCAGTGTAACGAATCCCGTTAGAATTGACATCGCAGAAACTATGTACAAACCTATCTGTAAACCTTTCTCTTTCAAACCTTAAACCACCTTTACTATTAGTTTTTAATTATCTCCCTTACAAGAAGATACGGTATGCCCAGGATGCGATAGTGCTCGAGATCCGTGCCGGTTAACTCTTTGGGCGGATATGACGGATTGAGGGGGCTGAGCCTAATCATGTCGTCAAAGATATCGATTCTCTTAAGGGTCGCACATTCGCCGTCGTAAATAACGGCACCAACATCTCCGCTACGCTCAATAAAGGTTTGCCGAAGAATGAGGACTTTATCGTCGGTGTGGTATGTCGGGTACATTGAATCACCGTGTACCTTTAGAACAAAAAAGTCGGATTTGCTTCGTCCCTTGAGAAAAGAGCGTGGGACATCTATGGTTTCGCCGCTCCAATCCTCGACTGCAATTTCTTCATATCCGGCAGCAATATTGCCTATTACCGGGAACGTAACAACATCTTCGGTCACATTCGGAGAAACGAGGTTTAGCGGCTTCATGGGAACATCTGCACCCATTAACCACGGAATAGATACATTTAAAATTTTTGATATTTCTTCAGTTCTTCTTTGTTTTGGTGCATAGATTCCTTTTTTATAATTGCTTATTGTAGCGTCAGCGACATTCAACGCTCTCGCAAGTTCCGCTGCGGTCATATTTCTGCGTTCTAAGGCTTCATTTAATCTTTCTGCAAAGCTTGGCATATTGATCACCTCGCCTATACAATATCACAAAGCCAACGAAAACGCAAGTAAAAATGAAAAAAACTTTTGAAAACTTGTGAAAAAGTATTGACTTGTGAAAACGCAAGTGATATAATCAAAACAAAAGGAGGTGAAAGCGATAATGTATGATTACTCAAATTTGCTCGGCGCAATGAGACAAAGAGGCATAACCCAAAAAAGCCTTGCAAAAAGCGTCGGAAAAAGCGAAGCGACGATTAACCGCAAGCTCTGCGGTGCAAGGGAGTTCACGCAAAGCGAAATGTTCAAAATACTTGAGATTATAGGCGAGCCGGTCGAAAGAGTCTCCTTTTATTTTTTTTACTCATCGACTTGTGAAAACGCAAGTTACAGCTAACCGAAGAAAGGAGCTGAAAAAAGAAAGAGAGGTGAAGAGATGAACAAAATCGAGATAAGAGTCGATCCGAACACGGGTCTGAAGAGCAGTGTGAAGTTAGGCGGCGTTGAGATAGGACAATCAGTCCGCAGCGTTAAATTTCATCACGAGGGCGGCTCTTGGCCTACTTTGACACTGGAACTTGTATCTAACGATGTCTTGCTTGACATTCCGAATGCTGCGGAATGTGTGGGCGCGTCGAAGGGTATCAGCGTTTGGAAAGCCACTCCAGTATCGGAGCAACCGCATAATTGATTACCAAAGGGACGACGGAGATGATTAGCGCAAGCACAGAAATAACAATTGCCTTACGACTTCGGGACTCTGCATCGATTCTTGCGAGATACTCGTAACCCGCATGTGTCAGTTTGGCATCTCCGGATAAATCAAAAGAGATGCTCCCGTTGGCGGTTCTGACGGAACGGAGATTGTTGACTATGTATCCTTTGGATAAACAGGCACCAAGTATTTCGCAATCCCACGGGGAGAGCTCTTGAATCTCTTTTCCTTCCAATATCCACATGAGCATATTTCGCATACGGTGCTCATACTGGCGAATGTTTTTCGGTACATCTTGACTTTTAAAATTACTGTCTTTTATCGGCTTCATGCTTTGCACCTGCTTTGATAGAAATTAAAAAAATTATAACACATGGAAAGAAATAAAACAATGGAAAGGAGGAAAAGAGGTGGACAACCCGCTGTTATTCAAAATATGTTTCGCTGTGGTAACCGGTAGCTTGGTCTTTGAAATCATTGCGCTGTGTGCAACTGCGAAAGCCAAAAGAAGAAAGAATGGTAATAATGCCAACCACAATGGTGATAAGCAATCCCAATTTTTGGGCGGAATCCCAGAATGCAGCCCTTTTCTTGTGGCGCTTGCTGTTTGGGTGATCGTGGTTTGCGTTGTCATCATCGGCATCGTTGGCGGATGACGATTTATTTGCAAGAAAATGTGCTGTTGGCTGCTTGTGAGGAACATCGGCACTCTGTACGGCGCAGGGTTCGGATAAAAATGGAATTACACCGGTTGCTATTTCCTTCAAAAAGTCCTCCGCCTCCGGTTCGGTAAGGCTCGATGAGGTAATCGAAACATAACACGCATACGAAGAGCCGCGTAGATTGAGCTCGTCAATGGAGAGATAAAAGTAGGCACTCTCTTCGATGCTGTTGTTGTAAAGAAAAGTTATGGAACTGAATGCAGTGCTGTCGGAAAAATGTTTTTTAAACTCGTCGAAAGTGTATTTGACTTCATCACATACGCCGCGGCATACAACAATCACCGACCTATAATCTTTAGTCATCGGAATCAATGTTGTGTATTCGTTCTCAATGATTTTGAAGAGTTTCAACAAAGAAAACTTTTCGACTTTCCAAGAAGCGGAAACCGAGAGATTAACATCTTGTGTTTTGGAAATTCGCATAGCGCACCTCTGTAATTTTTTATTATTAATTATAAACGATATATTGTAAAAAGTCAAATAAATCAAATCAATATGTTGTGGAAAGGAGCTCAATGAATATCGCTCAATTTTTGCGCCAATGCCGTAAAGAATCCGGTTTGTCGCTAAAGCAGTTGGAAATAAAAAGCGGCGTGCCGGCATCGACGATTTCTTTTTACGAGCTGGGACGGGTAGAACCCACCGTGTATCGAATGGACGCGCTATTAAAGGCGCTCGACCAATCGGTCATACTCGGAAAAGATTCAACTTTATTTAAATGAAAGGAGCACCACAATGAACGAGTTAATCAAAATCAACTATGAAAGCGACAGACCCACGGTCTTAGCGAGAGACCTGCACGAATTTCTTGAAGTGGAAACACCTTTTAACAAGTGGTTTTCGAGAATGTGCGAATACGGTTTTACAGACGGCGCGGACTTTCAGACATTTTTGTCCGAAAGTACCGGTGGTAGACCGGCAACCGACGCACAGCTCACAATCGACATGGCAAAAGAAATCTGTATGCTTCAGCGTAACGAGAAAGGCAAGCAGGCGAGACAGTATTTCTTGCAGCTTGAAAGAGAGTGGAACTCTCCCGAAGCGGTTATGGCGAGAGCCCTCAGAATGGCTCAGGAGAAGCTTGAAAGAGTCAAGGCTATAAACGCTAACCTCTCGGTTCAAAACGCCATTATGCAGCCAAAAGCGGAATATTTTGACGGCCTGTGCGACCGCGAGAGTCTTACCGGCGTCAGAGAAACGGCGAAGCTTCTCGGGCTGAAGCAGAACGACTTCGTAAAGTGGCTTATAGACCACAAGTACATTTACCGCGACAAGCGCGGCAGGCTGATGCCCCATGCGGAACATGTCGATTCCGGGCTGTTCACCGTCAAGGAGACATACAACGATAAGACCGACTGGACAGGCGTTCAGATGCTTATCACTGTAAAAGGAAAAGAACGCTTCTTGAAAGCGCTCTCGTGAAAGGAGACAAATATCATGCACAGAAGAATGTCACTTATGTCAGTGGACGAAGCGGCGATGTATCTCCGGGAGGTTATTTACATACCGCCGCACCAGATCAGGCTGCTTGCCAGGGAGGGCAAATGCACCTTTTGTATCGCGCTTCAGCACTCAAGCGGAGGCTGGTCGTACTACATCCGCCTTGACAAGCTCGAACAGTTCAAGCGCGGGGATATCGGATTGATGACTGAGCGGTGAATTGAAAGAAAGAGAGGTTTAACAATGGCACTTAAATTTGCAATTCAAACAGTCTTTGAAATTGTCGCGGTCGTGCTTATTATCTATGGGTTTGTCAAAGAGGACAAGCTTGTTGTCTTTGAGGACAGGCTCAAAGCAAAAATACTTGACAGAAAGGAGGCAAAAAACGATGGGAAAACCGACAGCAAAAGGGGCTTTTGACATGATGAGCTTCGCGGCGCGGCTCAAGGATTTGATGCGTGAGCAAAAACTTACGCAGAAAGACCTTGCCAAAGAACTCGGCATCGCGCCGAACATGGTGTCTGCGTACATATGCGGCAAGAGCTGCCCGTCGCTTCCCATGGCTGTAAAAACGGCACGGTATTTCGGCGTATCGCTTGATTTTATCACCTGCTTGACCGACCAACGGCAACAGCCCGCTGCTGCACCGCCGACACCGGAACCGAAGCGCATGAGAAACGGACCGTGGCGCAAAATGGCGATATGCAACAGCTGTGACTGGCGTCGCAGACTTTCGGCTCCGTGCGGTGACTGGGACGGAACGGCCTGTATGTACACTCACGAGACCGGGATTTTCCGCAGTTCGCCGCCGACGGAAGACGGCTGCGCATATTATAAAAGCCGCCAACGCTGAATGGGCAGCGAAGACGGCAAAGGTAAAAACCTCAATATCATAATAACATGAAGGGAGAACAAAGTCAAATGAAGATAAACAGCCTTGAACTTGAGAATGTAAAGCGCATTAAGGCGGTCAGAATCGAGCCTACCGAAAACGGTCTAACCGTGATAGGCGGACGTAACGGTCAGGGAAAGACCTCAGTGCTCGACAGCATAGCGTGGGCACTCGGAGGCGACAGGTTCCGTCCGTCATCGCCACAGCGTGAGGGGTCCGTGCTGCCGCCCAATCTCAAAATCACAATGGATAGTGGAATCGTAGTGGAGCGCACCGGAAAGAACAGCACCTTGAAGGTTACAGACCCTACAGGCCGAAAAGGCGGCCAGCAGCTTATTAACGAGTTCGTTTCTCAGCTCGCGCTGGACTTGCCGAGATTTATGACGGCATCAAATAAAGAAAAAGCCGATATACTGTTGCGCATTATCGGCGTCGGAGATCAGCTCGCGCAGCTCGAACATGACACGACAGAGCTTTACAACAGACGCCACGCTATCGGTCAGATAGCCGACCAGAAGGTAAAGTATGCCAGAGAGATGACGGAGTATCCCGATGTTCCCGAGCAGTTAATATCTGCTTCCGAGCTTATCAAACAGCAGCAGGGGATTATGGCGCATAATGCGGAGAATAAGCGCAAGCGTGACCGTGCCGCGGAGATACAGCGTTGCTATGATGCCGTTAACAGCAAGATAAGCGGAATCCGGGCTGAGCTTCAGCGCCTTATGACAGAGCAGCAGAGCCTTATGGATGACCTCAGAATCGCGAACATGGAGACGGAGCACCTCGAGGATCTGAGCACCGCCAAGCTCGAAGAGGATATCGAAAATGTCGAAAAAACCAACATTAAAATTCGTGCAAACCTCGAAAAAGAGAAAGCGGAGGAAGATGCGAAAGCATATCAGGCTCAGTACAGTCAGCTGACTCACGAACTCGAAGCGGTTAGACAGAAGAAAACCGACTTGCTCAAATCCGCACAACTCCCGTTGCCGGGGCTGTCCGTCCAGGATGGCGAACTGACCTACAACGGGTTCAAGTGGGATAATATGTCCGGCGCGGATCAGCTCATGGTCTCCACGGCCATCGTGCGAAAACTCAACCCCAGTTGCGGTTTTGTGTTGCTTGATAAGCTCGAGCAGATGGATCTTGATACTCTTGCCGAGTTCGGCAAATGGCTTGAGGATGAAGGTCTGCAGGCGATAGCAACAAGGGTCAGTACCGGAGACGAGTGCAGCGTCCTTATAGAGGACGGATATGTGGTGAACGAACCGACGGAGACTAAAAAAGCATGGAAGGCAGGACAGTTTTAATGAACATAACATCAGGAATAATCGAAGATGCACAGCGGGTCATAGTTTACGGTCCGGAGGGAATCGGCAAATCAACCTTTGCTTCCAAGTTCCCGGGCGCAATTTTCATCGACACGGAGGGCAGTACCAAGAGGCTGAACGTTAAGCGTTTTGACAAACCGAGCAGTTGGACGATGCTTCTCGAAGAGGTCAAATATGTTCGCGATCACCCCGAACTGTGTATGACGCTTGTCATCGACACAGCGGACTGGGCAGAGCAGCTTGCAAGTAATCATATATGTTCTGTAAATCACAAACAGAGCATTGAGGACTTTGGATATGGCAAGGGCTATACAAAACTCTATGAAGATTTCGGCAGGCTTCTTGGCCTGCTCAACGAGATCATAGCAAGAGGCATCAATGTCGTGCTGACCGCTCACGCCAAAATGCGTAAATTTGAGCAGCCGGACGAGCTCGGCGCATACGACCGTTGGGAGATGAAACTCTCAAAAAATGTTGCGCCGATTGTCAAAGAGTGGGCGGACACGGTTCTCTTCGTCAACTATAAGACGTTCGTGATAAAGGACGAGAAAACCGACAGCAGAAAGGCGCAGGGCGGCAGAAGGGTAATGTATACCAATCATCATCCCTGCTGGGATGCGAAGAACAGATACGGGCTGCCGGACGAGGTCGATTTCGATTTCAGCGTCATCGCACCGTTTATTCCGTCTTCCGGTGCATATGTCGCAGCGGCGCCGGAAGATAAGCCGCAGACGAATGCGCTGCCCGACCCGCCGAAAAAAAGCATAGAGGAGCTCAAGGCAAAAATCGACGAGTTTACTGCCGATGCCGATGAGCCTACCCCGAACACTGAGAACACTGAACCGAGTTCTGGCTTACCGGCAGCGCTGCGTGAACTCATGACGGCGAACAACGTTACCGAAGATGAGCTTAGAAGTGCGGTAGCGTGGAAAGGTTACTTCACTGCCGACACGCCGATTCTCAATTATGGCGAAGCTTTCATTAACGGCTGCCTTATCGGCGCGTGGGAGCAGGTCTACGATATCATCGTCAATCATATAAGAAAATTTTAAATAAAAAGGAGTATTAACAACCATGAGCGAAAACTACAACACCAACAGAAACGACGCCCTTGATTGGGACAGCGTTATTGAAGCCGAAAACGAATTTGTACTTCTGCCGGAAGGGGAATATGAATTCACCGTCAAAAGCTTTGAGCGCGGCTATTTCAACGGCTCGGAGAAGATGTCCGCCTGCCCGAAGGCAGAGCTTACGCTTCAGATAGATGCGCCGCAGGGTACAGCTATCGTCAAACATAATCTTTTCCTCTCGCGTAAAACAGAAGGGCTTGTGTGCGCGTTCTTCATCGCTATCGGTCAGAAGAAACACGGCGAACCTCTGAGAATGAACTGGGCGCAGGTTGTAGGTTCAAAAGGTCGCTGCAAAGTAGGACAGAGGCTTTATAACGACAACTATTATAACGAGGTCAAGAAATTTCTTGAGCCGGACGAAACCACTCAGCGTCCTGCTTTCACTCCGGGAAATTTTTAATCCTTGGACGCGAGACCTTATCAGCTGGAAGCAGAACGGGCAATATTCAACGAGTGGGCGAGCGGCAATAACCGCACATTGCTTGTCCTGCCGACCGGCACCGGCAAAACAGTCGTTTTCGCTAATGTTGCAAAGCAGTGTGTTCAGAACGGTGAGCGGGTTCTTGTGCTCGCTCACCGCGGCGAGCTGCTTGAACAAGCGGCGGACAAAATACTGAAATTTACCGGCTTGATGTGTGCCACAGAGAAAGCCGAAGAAAGCTGCCTCGGCAGCTGGTACCGTATAACCGTCGGCTCGGTGCAATCTTTACAGAGAGAAAAACGGCTCGAACAGTTCGACAGCGGCTATTTTGACGCCATAATCATCGACGAAGCTCATCACTGCCTTTCTGATGGTTATCAGCGCGTGCTTGAGCACTTTGGAGACGCGCATGTCTTAGGAGTCACTGCTACGCCGGACAGAGGCGATATGCGCAACCTCGGTTCATATTTTGATTCGCTTGCCTATGAATACACACTTCCGCAGGCTATCAAGGACGGTTATCTTGCGCCGATAAAGGCTCTTACAATTCCGCTGAATCTCGACCTGACGGGAGTTGCAATGCAGAACGGAGATTTCAAGGCGGCCGATATCGACAACGCCTTGGATCCGTATCTGTATCAGATTGCCGACGAGATGATAAAGAACTGCAGGGAGCGCAAAACAGTCGTGTTTCTGCCGCTTATAAAGACCTCACAAAAATTTCGGGATATTCTGAATGAGCGCGGTTTCAAGGCTGCAGAAGTCAACGGCGGAAGTCAGGACAGAGCGGAGATAATCGAAGCGTTTGAGCGCGGCGAATATAATGTGCTCTGTAACTCCATGCTCTTGACAGAAGGCTGGGACTGCCCGGCGGTCGATTGCGTCATCGTGTTAAGACCGACAAAGGTCAGAAGCCTATACAGTCAAATGGTCGGGCGCGGAACGCGCCTTGCACCCGGCAAAAAGGATCTTCTGCTGCTCGATTTCTTGTGGCATACAGAGCGCCATGAACTTTGTCATCCTGCTCATCTGATATGTGAAAACGAAGAGGTCGCAAAAAAGATGACGGAGAATATCGAAGCGGCAGGTTGTCCGGTTGATATTGAGGCTGCCGAGCAGCAAGCGGAGAGCGATGTTGTCGCTCAGCGTGAAGAAGCTCTTGCGGCGCAGCTCAAGGAAATGAGGAAGCGTAAGCGTAAGCTTGTCGACCCGCTGCAGTATGAAATGTCGATTTCCGCGCAGGATCTTTCAAGCTATGTTCCGGCATTTGGGTGGGAATGTGCTCCGCCGACGAAAAAACAGATTGAAACGCTCAAAAATTTCGGTATACTTCCCGACGCAATCGAGAGCGCCGGCAAGGCAAAGCTGCTGCTTGACCGCCTCAGCAAGCGCCGCGAAGAAGGCCTCACAACGCCGAAGCAGATCCGTTGTCTTGAACGATATGGATTTAAATATGTCGGCGAATGGAGCTTTGATTCCGCAAATAAGATGATAAATCGCATAGCTGCAAACGATTGGCGTGTCCCGCGCGGCATTGTGCCTAAAGACTATAAACCGGAGGCAATGACGATATGACAGAAGAAAAGCTCGACCTGAAAGAGCTGATAAAATACATAGACCCGGCTGCTTGCACATATTCCGAATGGGTGGAAGTCGGCATGGCGCTTAAGCATGAGGGATACAGCTGCGATGACTGGGATGAATGGTCACGCCCGGACAAGCGCTATCATGCCGGCGACTGCGAAAAAAAGTGGAATACCTTCAACGGCGCCGCTGCACCGGTTACGGCGGGGACTATCGTTCAGATGGCAAAAGATAACGGCTGGCATTTTCAGGCAGATGACGGCGCGCTTGACTGGGACAGCGTTATCGGAGAACAAAAGGATGATCTTGTTCTTGTCGACAAAAGCTGGATTGAAGGCAAGGAGTTGAATATTCCCGACAAATGGAATCCCGTAGAGCAGATTACCAAATATCTCGAAACGCTCTTTGAGGCGGGGGAGACGGTCGGTTATGTCACCGAAAGCTGGGAAAAAGACAGTAAATACCTGCCGACGAAAGGCGTGTATACCAGGACTGCGGGAGAGCTTATAGAGGCTCTGAGCAAATGCGAGGGCGACATAGGTCGCGTAATAGGCGATTGCAAGCCGGAGGCGGGGGCGTGGATACGCTTCAATCCTCTGGACGGCAAAGGCGTCAAAAATGAAAATGTGACGGAGTTCCGATATGCTCTGGTCGAATCCGATACGACCGACATCACCCATCAAAACCAGATAATACGCGAGCTCGAGCTGCCGATTGCCTGTCTCGTTTACAGCGGAGGAAAGAGCCTGCACGCCATTGTACGTATCGATGCCGCAAACTTTGACGAATACCGCAAGCGCGTTGATTACCTCTATGACGTGTGCAAGAAAAACGGCATAGATATCGACCGCCAGAACAAAAACCCGTCCCGTTTGAGCCGTATGCCGGGCGTGGAGCGCAACGGAAAGAAGCAGTATCTGCTCGACACAAACATCGGCAAGAGCTCATGGAACGAATGGAAAGAATGGATTGAAAGCATAAACGACGACCTGCCGGATCCGGAGAGCGTTGCCGATGTGTGGAACGACCTGCCGGAGCTTGCGTCGCCGCTTATAGACGGAGTGCTGCGGCAGGGACACAAAATGCTTGTCGCAGGACCATCAAAAGCTGGCAAGTCTTTTGCGCTGATAGAGCTGTGCTGCGCCATAGCCGAGGGGCGCGAATGGCTGGGCTTCAAATGTACCCAGGGCAAGATAATGTATGTCAATCTCGAGCTTGACCGTGCGAGCTGTCTGCACCGTTTTAAAGATGTCTATACAACGCTCGGCTGGGCTGCGGAAAACCTACATAACATCGATGTGTGGAACCTGCGCGGCAAGTCCATTCCGATGGATAAACTCGCGCCGAAGCTCATCAGACGCGCTGCAAAGAAAAACTATATCGCCATTGTCATTGACCCGATTTATAAAATCATCACCGGCGACGAAAACAGCGCAGATCAGATGGCGCATTTCTGCAACCAGTTTGACAAGGTCTGCACCGAACTCGGGTGTGCGGTTATCTACTGCCACCACCATTCAAAAGGCGCCCAGGGCGGCAAGAGAAGCATGGACAGAGCGTCCGGCAGCGGAGTGTTCGCCCGCGACCCCGACGCGCTGCTCGACCTCATAGAGCTTGATATAACCGACGGTATCCGCAAACAGCAAGAGGACAAGGCGCAGTGTGAAATCTGCCTTAAATGGATGCGCCGCTTCAAGCTGCCGGAACCGTCGCAGGACGAAGAGAATACCGCACACGAGCTGCTCAAAATGTGCGGCGAGAGTCTGTCTCCGGCATCCCGCGATCTTATGCTTGCCGAAGTCAGAACAGCGTGGAACAGCATAGAGCAGCGTACCGCGTGGCGCGTCGAGGGCACCCTGCGTGAGTTCCCGAAGTTCGCTCCGGTCAATCTTTGGTTCGATTACCCCGTACATCGAATTGATGATTCCGGTGTGCTCGAAGACATCAAGCCGGAAGATGATTTCAATTCGAAAAACTCTCCGTTCAGAAAAAACTTCGGAAGTAAAAAGACTTCGTCCGAAAGGAAAAAGGATCGTTCCGCGAGCATGGAAACGGCATTTAACGCTTGTAACATGGATGGCAAGGTCACACTTGAAAATCTTTCTGAATATCTTGGCGTGACACAAAAAACCGTCAGAAGCAGGCTGAAAGAACACGGTGGATTTTGGATTGATGACGGAAAAGTCGGAAGAAAGTAGAGGGAAAAACTCGATAAAATTTCCCTTCCCTTTAGAGAGAAAAAGTCGAATGACTATCGAGAATTTCCCTCCGAGGGAAAAAGTCGATAAATAATCGAGATTTTCTCAGGGAAGGAAAAAGCACTTATATATTTCATATATAAGTGGGGAATTTCCCTTCCCTCAAGGTCAGGGGAAAGAAGTGTGGCGGCTTGAAGCTGCCGCCGCACACAACTTCTTCCCTTCCCTGACAAGGGCGATTTTAAAAAGTCAAAAAGGAGGTAACACGAATGACAACTGAATTTTTTATGCCGATGCATCCGCCGACCGTCACACACCACGACAAGCGGATCACGGTCAAAAACGGTAAGCCGATAATGTACGATTCGACCGAGCTGAAAGCGACCAAGAGCAAATTAACATCACACCTCGCGGGGCATGTCCCGGCACAGCCATACGGCGGTGCGGTTAGGCTGATAGTCAAATGGTGCTTTGATAATGACGGTACACGGCACCTGGACGGCGAACCGAAAATAACAAAGCCGGACACGGACAACCTTGAAAAGGCATTAAAGGACTGCATGACCCGGCTGCGCTTTTGGAAGGACGATGCACAGGTCGCGTCAGAGATCAGCGAAAAGTATTGGTCTAAGGTGCCGGGAATTTATGTACGAATCGAGGATATGTCATGTTGAAACAGATAACACAGGAAGAGACCAACAGGCGCTACATACGGGAGCGGACGAGTGGCCGAGAAACACACTGCCTGAGATGTTATTACTGCTGTAAGATATTCGAGGCAGATGATAATGACCGGCACGACTGTCCGCGATGCGGTCAAGAACTCATTGAAACGGGATTTTTGAAAGGAGACAAATCATGATTACAAACATTGAAGTAACGAAGCTTTTGCAGCACCCTGACAACCCGAGAAAGAGTATCGGCGATGTAACAGAGTTGACAGAATCCATCAAAGCGCGCGGTATCCTGCAGAACCTGACGGTCGTTCCGGCCGAAAACGGCATGTATACCGTTATCATCGGGCACAGACGACTCGCAGCCGCAAAGCAGGCGGGACTGACTGAGGTTCCCTGCGCCGTGGTCGAAATGGACTATAAAACGCAGCTGTCTACGATGCTGCTTGAAAATATGCAGCGATCTGATTTGACTGTTTATGAGCAGGCGCAGGGTATGCAGATGATGTTTGACCTTGGTGTGTCGGTCGCCGAAATCGTCGAAAAAACCGGCTTTGCCGAAACGACCGTGCGCAAGCGCCTGAAGATTGCAACATTGCCGGCAGAGCAGATGCAGAAGGCGGTGGAGCGTAGTGGCAAGCTTGAGGACTATGTGCAGATAGCGGACATAAAAGACGAAAAAAAGCGCCGCGAACTGCTGAAAGTAATCGGAACACGCGATTTTGAGTTCAGCCTTACTCGCGCGAAGAGGCAACAAATTGAAGCCGAGAAAACGCCGCTTGTCAAAGCCGAGCTAAAGTCAATCGGCGCGAAAGCCGTAAAAAACCAAATCTACAGCACCGCCTACGAGCGGGTCAAAGTGTGTGCGATTACAGACTGGAAAGAGGGAACTTTTAAAAAGCCCAAAAACAAAGAGGAACTTTTTTGGGAAATATCATACGGCACGGCGTACCTTATGCGCAAAAAGACCAAAGTACCAAAGAAGAAAGAGAAAAAATCAGAATGCGAACAGCGCATAGACAGTGCCAACCGTGAGCTCAAGCGTTTGACGGAAACGGCGTATGAGTGCCGCACGAACTTTATCAAGAACTTTACCGCAGTTGAAAAACATAAAGAAACAATCATCAAGTGGCTTGTGATTTTTGCGGGTTACGAGATAACGGACTATTGTACATACAACAAAGCATATATCAATTCCGAGATCGGAGCAGATGAAAAAGCGCATTATGTGGATGCGCCGAAATGGCGGCAGTTTATCGTCGAGGACAAGCGTGCGCCTATAGTGGTTGCGTATGCACTGACAGGAGATAATGAACGCAACGGCTACTATAACGCCGGGTGGTATGCGTCAAACAATGCCAAAGAGGCACCGCGGCATACGGAAAACCAAAGCCTTGACAGGATTTATGAGTTTCTTTGCGAGCTGGGCTATGAGATGTCCGAAACGGAGCTTCAGCTCCAGAGCGGCGAACATGAGTTGTTAGGCGGTGACATCAGTGCCTGAGATTTGCCCGAACGAGCACTGTGTGTTCCTCGTACAGACAGGCGGGGAGCGGCCGCTGTGCCCGTTCCGGCATTGCCTGCAATCAGAGCTTGACAAACACGATAAACGCCGAGAGGAGACGGTTAAATGACGCTTAAAGAGTTGTCTCAGCTATATTACTTGGACAGGGAGATAGAGCTCGACAGGGAGCGGCTTGCGGAGCTGCGTGCGGATCTCCTGTGTCCGAGGTCGCCGGACTACGACGGTATGCCGCGAAATCCGAACCCCGAAAACGCGCTTGAGCGCTGCGTGGCTGAAATAGTCGACCTTGAGGATGTTATCCGGGCTAAAATCGAGCAGCGCATATATGAGCGCGCCAGGCTCGAACGCTACATATCCGATATCCCCGACAGTCTGACTCGGCAGATATTTACGCTGCGCTTTATCGAGGGACTGACATGGGAAGATGTGGCGGCGCGAACCGGCGGCAATAATACCGCGAAGAACTGTAGCAATATTTGTTATCGCTATATTCGGCAAAGTTGAGGACAATGAGGAATTCATGTGTGGTAGCATTAGCATGAAGACAATTACAGTCGATACTCTACTCTTCATTTTTCCCTTTCTTTCTCCCTACGCCTGCCCCGCGGCGTCATAAATAGCGGGGCTTTTGAACTGTAAAAAGCAAAGACGGCGCGAAATCGCGCCGCCTGCATGACTTATTCGCTTTTGATTCGTATGATGATCTCTTTGCGGTCAAGGTCAACGACCTTTTCGAGCTGCACACCGGCTTCGGTAAAGCCGCATTCTCTCGCTTCGGCAGAACCGATGTTGATGGTGTAGCTTGTGATATGACCGTGGTTTCCGCGCTTCGGTGAAAGCTTAATCGGTTTAACTATCATTTTAAGTGTCCTTTCTTGCAAGAATTACGATTGCGCAAATGCTGCAAATAGCCGCACAAACGCTGATGATAATGCCCGGCACTTGACCGACAAACCGCGATATACACCAAAACAGCATACTTGCGGCGATAAAAATGATTGCGATACTTGATTTTTTCATAATCTTCGCATATAATGAGAGTGGATGGTGGGGCGGGATTCTCACCCGCCCGCACTTTGGGTTACTACTTCTTTTTGCAAACTGCTATAATGGCCGTTATGGCAGTTATTATCGCGCAAATTGAAGTTATCCACTCGTAAGTTGACACATGCGTTACTCCTTTCATAGACTCGTGAGCCTCACCGCTCACTGTGTCTATATTATAGCATAGAGTAACGCTATTGTCAACACTTTTTGAAGAAATTTTTTTGTTTTTAGCATCCGAAAGGGTGCTATTTTTTATATTTAAAACTGTGAACGGAGGTGAACCCATGACCGACAAGCAAAGGCGGTTTGCAGATGAGTACATCATCGACTGCAACGCGACAAGAGCATACAAAGCTGCTTATCCGCATGTGAAAAACGATGCGACGGCATCAGCGGCAGGAAGCAGAATGTTAGGTAACGTTAAGGTCAAATCCTACATCGAAGCAAAACTCGAAGAGCTGAGCTCGAAAAAGATAGCCGACGCGCAGGAGGTCATGGAGTACCTCACCGCCGTGATGCGCGGAGACAGCACGGCGAGTGTCGTTGTTGTGGAAGGTCAAGGCGACGGCTGCTCGGCGGCAAAGGTGCTGGATAAGCCGCCGGACGAAAAGGAGCGCCTGAAGGCTGCGGAGCTGCTTGGCAAGCGGTTCTGTCTGTTCAAAGACGGTATTGAAGCTAAGATAGAACCGTCTGACAAGCTCGACAGTATTCTGAGGCAGTTGAGCAGCAATGAGTGAGGTTCTGCTGAGCAAGAAGTTCCGCGATTTCCTCCGCTGCCGCTCGGCGTCGGTCGAATTCCTCGAGGGGACGACCTATGCCGGCAAGACTACGGTCGGCATTATGAAGTTTATGTTCCGCGTTGCGGCGAGCCCGAAAAAGATTCACATCGTCAGCGGTCTGGACACCGGAACAATCGAAAAAAACATCATCAACAAGGAGCTCGGCATTATAGATGTGTTCGGCTCCCGGGTAGAATACAACAGCGGCGGTAAGGGTCAGTACAGCTTGCCGCATATCGTCTTTCGCACAGGAGCAGAGGACAAAATAATCTATGTGCTCGGCTACGACAACAAAGCTCGCTGGAAAAAGGCTCTGGGCGGTCAGTATGGCTGCCTCTATATCGACGAGATAAACATAGCGGACATGGAGTATGTGCGCGAGGCGGCGATGCGCTGCGATTATTTGCTTGCTACGCTAAACCCCGACGACCCGAACCTGCCGGTGTATTCGGAATATATTAACCGTTCCCGACCGTTGCCCGAATATGCAGATGACGCGCCGACGGAGCTGCTTGAAATGCTCTCCGAACCGGCACAGCCGGGTTGGGTATGGTGGTACTTTTCGTTCGACCATAACGCCGCCCTGACACCCGAGAAACGGCAGCAGATTATAAGCAATGTGCCCGCCGGCACGAAGATTTATAAAAACAAGATACTTGGACTTAGAGGACGAGCCACAGGGCTTGTCTTTTCTAATTTCGACCGCAAACGGCATGTTGTACCGAAAGACGCGATACACAAACGGCTGGACGATGAAAACGATCCGTTTGAGTTTGTTGCTTTTTCCTCCGGGCTGGATACGGCGTATTCCTCGCAGTCCCCGGACACGATAGCAATGATGTTTCTGGGCATCACCGCCGACCGCAAGGTAATATGCCTGGACGAGCGGGTCTATAACAACCGAGACATCAGCGAGCCGATAGCGCCGAGCGACACGGTGCGCAACTACATTGACTTTTTGGAGCGCAACCGCAAGGAGTGGGGGCTCGCACGGAATGTCTTTATCGATTCCGCGGATCAGGCGACCATGACGGAACTTTTGAAGTACCGTCGGAATAACGCCTGCCTCTATTCTTTCAACAACGCCTATAAGGCGACAAAGATAATTGACCGTATAAACCTGCAGCTCGGCTGGCTGCACACGGGGCATTACCTTGTGTGCGACCACTGCAAGAACAACATCGCAGAGCTCGAATTGTACAGCTGGCAGCAGGACAAAGACAATCAGCCGGAAGACCGAAACGACCACACAATAAATGCGTCACAATACGGGTGGCTGCCGTATGTCAAGAAGATAGGCGCAGTAACAGGAGAGTGATTAATTTGAGCCTGAGCGACAGAGTCAGAACCGCCGTAAGGAACTTTTTGAATATCAGCACAGATAACGGAGTGTCTATAGAGATTCACCAGCTTATGGACCATGATGCCGAGGTGTTTAAAGACCGCATCTGGTATCGCGGTCGGGCGAACGAAATCGAAGAGCTTTACGCGCATATTCAGGACAACATAGGCAACGGGCATTTCTGGGGCAGCAAGCCGACGCGCGGCATGAAGCTGCGAAAGATTCATACCGGCCTGCCGTCATTGATAGTGGACACGCTGACCGATGTTTGTGTGGGAGACTTATACGCTGTCACCGTTGACGACCCCGACATGGGGGAGGTGTGGGAGGATATCGCGAGGAGCAACCTGATTACCGACATAATAAGCGACGCCGTCCGAGATACTTTGTATCTGGGTGACGGCGCTTTTAAATTGTCGTATGACCCCACGGTAAGCAAACTGCCGATTATTGAGTTCTATCCTGCCGACCGTGTGGACTTCGAGTATAACCGAGGCAGGATCGGCGCGGTCGTATTCAAAACCAAAAAGACCATTAAGCAGAAGCCGTATCTGCTCAAGGAGCGGTATGACTATGACAGCATAACATATTCGCTGGTGGATGTGTCGAACGATAGAGAGGCGGATATATCCGACTTCCCGGAGCTCGACGGGTGCAGAGATATCAAAAATAACGCCCATTTCCTGCCTGCGGTGCCTTTGATGTTCCGGCGGTCAACTATCTATCCCGGGCGCGGCAAGTCGATTTTTGACGGCAAGCTCGACGATTTTGACGCCTTTGACGAGGTGTTCTCTCAGTGGATGCTCGCCGTGCGCAAGGGTCAGATAAAGGAGTACATACCCGTTGACCTGCTACCGCGCAATGTCCGTACCGGCGAGGTGCTCGAAAGTAATGACTTTGATAATGAGTATATTCAGCTGCAGGGAAGCATGGCGGAGGGTGTGCAGCAGGAGATTAAAACCACGCAGGGCACCATCCAGTATGAGGCGCTGCTGTCAACATACTGCACCGTGCTCGATCTCTGTCTGCAGGGCATAATTTCCCCGTCCACGCTCGGCATTGACGTTAAAAAGCTCGACAACGCCGAGGCGCAGCGCGAAAAGGAAAAAACCACGCTTTATACCCGCAACAGAGTCACCGATGTGCTCAATAAGGCAATACGCGACCTTGTTCAGGCGTCTCTTGATTTTTACTGCACGCTCAACGGCCGCGAGAGCAAAGAGGTTGAAGTCACCGTTAACTTCGGCGGTTACGCGAACCCGTCCTTCGAGGCGCAGGTCGAGACTATCGGCAAGGCGGCAACCAGCGGTATAATGTCGACCAAGACCCAGGTCGACGAGCTATACGGCGACGACAAGGACGACGATTGGAAGGCGGAAGAGGTCAAGCGCATAAAAGAGGAGCGCGGTATCCTCGAAATGAACGAACCCGCGCTGAACGATTTTGAGTGAGGTAACAGATGAGCGGCGTTGATTTTGACAGAGAGATAGCGCAGATCTATCGCGATATGGAGCTTTATCTCATCGAGTCGATGCAGCGTAACCTCGCCCGTCATCTTGCCGAGGAGGCAGACGCCGGGCTCAGATACCCTCAGTGGCAGGCGGAAAAGCTCAAGGAGCTGAAACGCTACCAACGCGAGAACCGGCAGATTATCAGTAGCCGAACTCGCGGTCTGTCGGACAGAGTATCGGAGCATATGAAAGCGGAGCTGCGGCAAGGCTCAAAGCATGAACTGAAGCGCTATAAAAAAGCTCTCGGCAAGGGCTATAAATCCGCAAAGGCCATGCGCAAAAGCTTCTTCAAGGTCAACGACCGAAAGATAAGCGGGATGATTAACGCCCTGCAAAACGATCTCGGTGCGGCAAATACTGCCGTGCTGCGTATGATGAACGACACCTATCGGCAGACCATCTTTCGAGCAGGAATGTATGCCTCAAACGGCGTGATGACCGAAACACAGGCATACGATATGGCTGTGAAAGACTTTCTGGAACGCGGAATCAACTGCATCGAGTACCGCGACGGACGCAGGGTCAACATCGCGGACTATGCTTCAATGGCCGTTCGAACGGCGAATCAGCGCGCATACATGGTAGGTGAGGGCGAATTTCGCAAAAGCATAGGTGAGACGCTCGTCATCATCTCGCACCATGCAACAGCCTGCAAGCTCTGCAGACCGTTTGAGCGCAAGGTGCTCATCGACGATGTGTATTCTGGGGGCAAGCCGGGCGACGGCGACTATATGCTGCTGTCCGAGGCGATGAAGCTCGGGCTGTTCCACCCTCGGTGTCGGCACGGTCTCGGCACTTATTATCCCGAGCTTGAGGATATCAACCGTTACAACAACGAGGAAAACGATGTTTCCGACTATGGTCGATACAACCGTGCGCACATAGAAAACATGGTGCAGCGGTACAAGCGCCTGACAGCCGGCAGCGTCGACCCCGAGAATGTGGCGAGATATCAGGCGAAGCTCAGAGAATGGGAGCGGAAAAAAGAAGCTCTTGACAATCTTGCAAAGCCGTTGGATATTACAGAGAATGGCAAGTACGAGGTGCTACCATATGACAACGAGACGGATTACAAAGCGGCTATACGCGAAGAGTATCTCAATCAGAATATATCCTCTGAAGATAATGCGACGATATGGGCAAAGGATGGCGGGTATATTCAGAATTCAGTAGGCTACTCCGAAATAAATAGCTGGCTAAGAGGTCTTAGCGAAGAACCGCCGGAAGGCAAGTATCAGAAAACCATGAGAATTTTGGAAAGACTTACGCGTTCTTTCAAATTAAGAAAAAACTATGTAGGTTTTCGCAAGGTCAATTGTGAATATCTTCAAAATGTCATGGGAATAGATATAAGAGGGTTGGTGAAGAAAACATGGTTAGACAATGGTATGGGAAGAAAAAGGCCGGTTTTTGTTCCAAAAGATAAGCAAAGCGCACAGGCAATTGTGGATCAAATTAACAAACGCATAATAACGGGAAGCTTTGAAATTACAGATAAGGCTTTTACAAGTATAAGTATGTGTGAAAAAGTTAATTATTTCACACACTATCCGGTGCAGTTTGAAATTCAGATGCCGATTGGAACTCGGGGGATGATAACAAACAACTGGGCGGAAAGCGAATTTATAACAAAACCCAATACGGTTCTTGAATTTTTAGGTTCAAAAGTGTATAATAAAAACGGAATCAGTTGTATAAAGATTTACGCTAAGATGATACAGAGGTGAACTTTTCCCATGGTAACAGTAAAGAAACTATTACACGAGATTTTTACGGAAGACACCATAAAAGTTTTAGCAATCGGCTTTGTTGCAGATAACCCGAGGTCAAAATTAAATAGGCCGGAAGATATGACCATTTCAGAATATAATCGTTTGACGGCGAGTGATAGAATCTTTGTTCACTTAAACGACACTGAAGAGAATAAAGAAAAGTTTAGAAAGGCTATTTGTGAAAATCGCCTAAAAGAAGTGGTTATAAGCGGAAAGGGGCTTACTGATACGGAAAGAAACGCCGCTTGCGAAATTCTGTTTTCGCCCAGATGGTAGTAGATAATTTAATAATTACAGCGTCTTGCATTTGACTGCAGGGCGCTGTTTTTATATCCAAAAAACGTTTGCCTGTATCGTAAACAGGGGAACAGTTGACCTTAACTGAGAAAAGGAGTGTAAAAAATGGCAGAAGAAAACAAGAATGTTGAAACCACGGAGGGGCAGGGCAACGAGGAGCAGAACGAGCAGACTCAGCCCGAAAAGAAGTATACCGACGAGGAAGTAAACAACATCAGTGTCAAGAACAGCAAAAAGGCAGTCGCCAAGCTTATGAAGGAGCTCGGCATAACCGAGAAGACCGACAGGGCAAAGGTCAAAGAGCTTATTGAGAAGGCGCAGCTTGATAAGCAGGAAGAGCCGGAGACGGACGGCGCGGAGCAGAACTCCCGAGCAGCCGCCGAACTCGCCGAGGCTCGTGAAATGGCCGAAAACGCCGTTCTTGAAGCGGTGATGCTTGCGGCACATGTCAAAGCGGACAAAGTGTCTAGGGCGGTCAAACTCATCGACCGCGCGGACTGCCTCGACGATGACGGCAAATTCAGCCGCGAAAAAGCTTCCGCCGCAGTCACCGAACTGCTGAAAACATGGACAGAACTGACCGACAAGGCCGAGGACGGAGGACCCGGTTTCACCATAGGCGGGGACGGTCAGGAGGACAAGAGCAAGAAAGCACCCGCCAAGAAGACAGCTCAAAAGAGTTGGAACAGATTTAACTACTAAAGGAGTGTTGAAAAATGCCTAACACGGCAAACTACGCAGAAAGATGGGAGCCTGAGCTTCTCGAGATCCTCACGCAGGATTCGCTCATTTCTCCCTTTATTACGACCGCAGTGAAGTGGCTCTCGGCAAAGACCTTCCATTTCACTCAGATGTCAACCAGTGGCTATAAGAGCCACAACAGGAACGGTGGCTGGAACAGGGGTTCCTTCGTCCAGACCGATGTTCCTTTTACCCTCACGCACGACAGGGATATAGAGTTCCTTGTCGATAAGCTCGATGTCGATGAGACCAATGCGACAGCGTCGATGGAGAATATCTCCAAGACCTTTGTCCGCACGCAGGAGGTGCCCGAGGCTAACGCCCTCTTCTTCTCCCGCGTCGCGGCGCAGGCAAAGAAGCTCGACGGTTATCATACCGAAACAAAGCTCAGCGATTACACTGCGGCCAATGTCTTCACCAAAATCAAGAAGGCGCTCGGCTCCGGCAAGCTCCGCAGATACAAGGCGATGGGCGCGCTTGTCGTCTATGTCAGGTCTGAGATAATGGATCTGCTTGAGCAGAGCACCGAGCTTGCAAAGAAGATAGAAATGACCCAGATAGCGGAGGGCGGTATCGGCATCGAGACCCGCGTCACAAAGATTGACGGCGTGCCGGTATTCGAGGTCATCGACGATGAAGTGTTTTACGACACCTTCAATTTCGACGGCGAGGATGGCGGCTTCGCGCCGGCAGAGACGACCTATAAGGCGTCAACCGATACCAGCGTTGTGGCCGGTAAGACCTACTACACCAAGAGCGACAACACATACACCCCCGTTAAGACCCCTACCGGAAACCCCTCAACTTCGAGCTATTATGAGGTGGACACCGCAGGCTCGAACAAGATCAACGTTCTGATCGCCTCACCGCTTACAACGAAATTCGTGCCGAAGGTCAACAGTATTTACTTCTTCGCACCGGGAGCGCACACCGAGGGCGACGGCTGGCTGTATCAGAACCGCGCTTTCTCCGATGTCTTCGTATTTCCCAACGGCAAGGATAACAAGGTCGACAGCGTGTTTGTCGACACCGATATCGCCTGACGGAGTTGATGCGGTATGTATGCTGACGTCAATTTCTACTTAGAATCTTTTCCCCACGGTCAGCAGGAGGCTTCGTGTGAAATCGAAGCCTCCTTAGCTTTGGCCGAAATAAAGATCGACGAGGCGACATTTAATCGAATTAAAGGTCGCGGCTTTGAAAACCTTACCGCATTCCAGCAGGAAAGAATCAAGCTCGCTGCGTGTTATCAGGCTGATTATATCCGCGAAAACGGGTATGACGGAGCCGGCATACAGAGCTACAGCGTGCTTGACATAAGCGTTACGGTCAAGGATTCCGGCAAGGTCTATGAGAGCCTCGGAATAAGCCCCGTGGCATACGCCCTGCTGCAGCAGACCGGACTGACAGGGAGGATTGTATAATGGCAAACAGCATTAAAAAACTGCCGTTCCCGGACTTCCTTTGCGTCACACCGTGCGAGATAAAGCTCGATGAGCCGCATATCAGCGAGGAGGGCGAGCCGATGACCGCGGCTACGATAAAGACCTCTTGCATATATTCGGAGCGCAGGAAGCGGCTGTACGACAAAGACGGCAAGTATACCGAGCTCGTCGGCAAAGTAATCGTAAAGGGCGATATCGCACCGAAGATGCGCGAAATATCGAGCGGCACCGTTACTGTCCGCGGCCGCGAAATGGCGATATATTCGGGTATCCGAGCGAAGAATCCCGACGGTACGGTGAACCACACGGAGTTTGAGCTGAAATGAAGGTCACGGTCAAGCTCAACACTGCAAACATAAAAAACATCGAAAAAGCGGTTGCCCGAAATCTGGCAAAAACGGCGGACGCGCTTAAAACGGATCTGCAGCAGTCGGAGACGATGCCGTTCAAGACCGGACAGCTGCAGAACCGCTCTACCTTTGTCGACGACAAAGAGGCGGAGACCGGCAAGGTCTATATCGTGTCTGATACACCGTATGCCCGCAGGCTCTATTTTCATCCCGAATACAATTTCAGCAGGGCTGAAAACAGAGAGGCGGGAGGAGCGTGGTTTGAGCCGTACATTTCAGGCCGGAAGAAGGATTACGCAAAGCGGGTCTTTGCGAGATTTATGCAAAGGAGCTGTGGCGGATGACGCTGAAAGCATTGAAAGACTTTTTCAAAACCGCATACAGTTGGACGGACAACATCTCTATCGGTAAGATAGACGGCGATGTTGAGAGGGCAGTTTGCTTTTATCGTTCCCGCTTAGGTGCGGCAAAGACGCAGACGGTGGGCGGCAAGGTCAACCGGAGCTACGGTGTGCTGCCCGTTACGGTCCTGCTGCGCTGGACGCGCAATGCGGACTCCGCCGAAGGCAAGGCGCAAAGCATATACGACTTTTTCGATGAAAAGGATTTTGAAATCGACGGACAAAGAGCGTTTATAATATCTCGCTATGACGGTCCCATCGACTTGGGAACCGACGGCAACGGCGTGTATGAATACTCTTTCGAGTTCGATGTTTATTATGACAAGTAAAAAGGAGTGAGAACATGCCTAATTTTTCAGGAGTTTTTCCCGTGTATGATCTCGACATAGAGATCTGCACAACCGGCACGACCTTCGCGCCGATAGCCGACATGGAAAACGCGAAGCTGTCAATCGAGACCGGCGTAGAGACCTGGCACTCGATAACCGAGGACGGCTGGCAGAGAGCCCTGGCGACCGCGAAGTCGTACACCCTGTCCATGAACGGTAAGCGCAGTATAGGAGATCCCGGCAATGACTATATCGCAGGACTGGCGCTCAAAAACGGACGCGACTGCGATTCAAAAATCAAGGTGACATTTCCCGACGGTGCCACCTTCGAGGGCGATGTAGTCGTCTCGGTGAGCGACTATGCCGGTGACGATGCAACCGCCGTCAACCCCCTGGCGTTTGACCTTATCAGCAACGGTAAGCCGACCTATACACCGGCTACGGGCTCATAATTTCAGGACTGCTGCGTGATTCGCGGCAGTCCGTATTTTTTATTTAAAGGAGTAAAGCAGCATGAGAATAATCGACACGGGCGATGCCATTCTTTCGGGTGACAATCATCCGCAGCTTAAAATCGGCGATAAGCTCTATCTCGTCGATGACAGAAAGTCCACCTGGGACAAAATTCAGCAGGCGCAGGAAAAGGGCGGAGACGATTCCGACATGGAAATCCTCACCCTTGCGCTCGGCAAGGAAGCTGTTGCCGAGCTGGTAAACAGCGACATATCCGTTTCCGGCTATATGAATCTGTCTTACTATGTTATGGCGGCCATAACCGGCGAGGACTATGAAGACCTCAAGAAAGCAGCAAAAGAAAGAAAAAACTAACCGAGGAAGCCTACTACGACGAGCAGTTTGACGAGCCGCTTATTGTAGCGTCATTTGCCAAACAGTACGGTATTAGGCTTCTGACGGAAGATATATCGGTCAGGGAGTACAGGAAACTGCTGGCAGGCATTATGCACGATACGCCGCTCGGATATGTTGTCTCGGTCAGATCCGAAAAGGACCCGAAGAAGATACGCGAGATGACGAATGCCGAGAAGGATATCCGCCGAAAGTGGCAGCGGTTCCGCGCCGCGAAAGCGGAGAGCGTACAGTACACAATGACCTTGGAACAGTTCCAACAGCTCTTTAAAAATCTTGCAGGGGGGTGAGAATATGCCTTTGGGCACAAATGTCGGTTCTGTTTTCTTCGACATAAAGGCGAATCAAAGCGCGTTCAAAAAAGAAATAAAGGGCGCCGCGGGACAGGCTCAGAGCGTGTTTTCGTCCGCGATGGGCAAGGTCGGCAAGGCAATAGGCATTGCGTTTTCTGCGGCTGCCGTCGTCTCTTTCGGCAAAAAGTGCGTTGAGGTAGCGAGCAAGACGCAGTCCGCGTGGATGGGTCTGAGTTCCATCCTGAACGGGCAGAAGAAGTCATTCGGCGAAGCAAACAGGTTTATACAGGAATACATCTCTGACGGTCTTGTGCCTCTTAACAACGCTGTGACGGCATACAAGAACCTTGCGGCTCGCGGGTACAATACCGAGCAGATAGAAAAGACGATGACCGCGCTGAAAGATGCCGCGGCGTTCGGCCGTCAGGCTTCTTATTCCTACGGTGACGCAATATCAACGGCGACAGAAGGTCTGAAAAATGAAAACTCCATACTTGTGGACAACGCCGGTGTGACCAAGAACGTGGCGAAGATGTGGGATGACTATGCCAAATCCATCGGAACAACCTCAAACGCTCTCACACAGCAGCAGAAGATAGAAGCCGAGGTCAACGGTATTCTGCAAGAAACAAAATGGCAGACAGGCGACGCTGCCAAATACGCCACTGCCTTTGGGGGGCGGGTGGCAAAACTGTCTGCAACATTTACCTCGCTAAAAACGGAAATCGGCAATGTGATAATCCCGATTCTGAACCTGTTTATCCCGGCAATTCAAACCGCGCTCGACGCGCTGCTGAAGTTTTTAGGTCTGCTGAAAACTGCGATGGCTTCAATCGGGCTTGAGATGCCGGATGTGACATCACTCGGCGGTGTGACTGCGGGAGCGGCCGAAGCGGCCGAGGCTATCGACGACACGGGCACTGCGGCTGAAAAAGCCGCAAAAAAGGTCAGAAAAGCCTTTGCGGCCTACGACGAAATCAATGTGCTGAGCAAGTCGAGCTCATCGGATACAGGCGCCGGAGGTTCTTCCGGAGTGACGGCTGCCGACCCTACAACCTCGGCGATAACAAGCGGCGTTTCCGCTGTTGACACCCGTCTTGACGAGCTGAAGCAAAAGCTCTCGACTTTTTGGGAGGGCTTTGCTGCGGGATTTGAAAAGGAGCGGCAAGAGCTCAAGCGACAGGTCGAGCGCACAAAAAAGATATTCAAAAAGGTTTGGGAGGATCTTCGCAAACTCGAATCGCCTATTAAAAATTGGGCGTCGACAGATGTGAAAAAGTTTTTTGAAACGTTTTGTCACGCGGCAGCTGATATCTTTTTGGGACTGTACGACAGCGCAAATACGGTCTTTTCCGATTTGTGGGATGTTGCGGTGTATCCCTGTCTTAAAAAATTCATAACAAAGGGTCTGCCGGTGATAACGCAGTATTACACCGAATGCGTAGAAACGTTGGAAACATTATACGGCTCGGTGAAAGAGATTTTTGACAAAACTTGGCGCGAAGGTGCGGTTCCCGCGTTACGCGTCTTCATGTGGGTTTACCGCGACACATGGGATGTTGTATACGACAAATGGCAAACATACGGTGCGCCGATTTTTGAGAACATCAGAGCTGCTATCGAGAACGTTAAGAACTCGCTTTTAAACACCTGGAACAACTCTCTGAAACCGTGCTGGAACACCATTATGGCTACGGTAACCCGGCTGTGGACGGAGCATATAAAGCCGTTGGCGGATAACCTTGCCAGATTTGTTTTGGAATTGGTACAGGATGCGCTTGAGATTTACAACAAGGTCATCATGCCCTTAGTAAAGTGGGTGCAGGATCGCCTTTATCCCGTCGTCGTTACCTGTTTTCGGAATATGATGAATGTTGTCGAGCCCATAATAGCCGGCTTTATAGACCGCGCGAACGGGATAATTACAGTGCTGAAAGGCATTGTACAGTTCATAACGGGCGTCTTTACAGGAAACTGGTCAAAGGCGTGGAGCGGTATTAAAAACATCTTCAAGGGCGCGTTTGACACTATGGCAGCGAGCGCAAAAGCTCCGCTCAATGTCATAATAGCTCTGTTTGAAAACCTCGTGAACCGTATCGGCAGCGGTATAAACAAGCTGATACATGGTTTCAATTCAATCCGGTGGGATGTGCCTGACTGGGTGCCCGGAATAGGCGGGAGATCTTTAGGCTTTAACATAAAACAGATTCCCGCCGTGAAGCTTCCGCGTCTGGCACAGGGCGCCTGGGTGGCAGCCAACAATCCGCAGCTCGCCATAGTCGGCGATAACACCCGCGAGGGCGAAATAGTGTCGCCCGAATCTAAGATTCGCGAGCAGGTCGAGCTTGCACTTGCCAAAGTCGGTGGGCTTGCTCAAAAGGTCAAACTGCAAATCGAACTGCTTATCCGTTACCCCGACGGCCGAACGATTATCAAGACTATCAACGAAGCCCAGGTGGCCGAGGGCAGGATCCTTTTGGAGGTGTAATGCGTGGAAAAATATGAAGTGCTTATAAACGGCAGCATAACGCTCGAAGCCGACGGAATAGGCTGGGAATATCCGCAGACCGACTCGGAAGGGTCGGGAGCAACCGATGAAAATCTGATGATCCGCGAGGTTTTACCGGAGCGCGATAAGCTTGTTCTGACCTTTGAAAAGGATAAAACCGAGGCGGAAATCAGAAAAATCCTGCAGGTCAGGGCGATGACCGAATGCACTGTAAAATTTTATGACCTGCGCGCCGGCACGTTCCTGACAAAAACGATGTACCCGGTTTCCGATGCAGTGACTGCACACGCGCTGATCAACGGCGAATACGTCATTGAGGCGTTCGAGCTGCGCTTCATTCAGACGGTACCGAACTAAGGAGGACGAAAAATGTATGCAGCGAGTACAAGCTATAAAAACTACATAGCGTCATCCAGGGTCCGTGCGGCTAAGTCAAAGATTGTGGTCGGCGGTGTAACCTATACCGGACAGCAACACTTGAGGACATATCCGAAGATATCGCATTCCAACAGTAAAATGATAGGCGGGTTCCCGTCAAAGAGCTGTGAATTCGAGATATACAATCTCAACGGCTCTGTTAACCTTAACGGAAAAGAAGTGTCGGTATATCGCGGCCTTGAGATAGACGGTGCGGTGACATGGATTCCGATGGGTCTTTTTACTGCAAAGGATGAGGACATCACAAACAATAAAACTGCGCGGTCAATATCTTTTAAAGGTACTGACCGTGCAGTGCTTTTTGACTGCGCATACGGCGGCAAGCTGACTTACCCGACGACATTGGGAGCGTTCGTGAAGGAGATCTGTCAGCGCCACGGCGTTGCACTGGAAACAGCGACATTTCCTATGTCGACTTTTAAGCTGACGGAAGCGCCTAACATGGATGCCTCCATGACTGACCGCGAGCTAATTTCTCGCGCGGCCGAGCTCGGAGGGTGCATAGCGCAGATAAGCCGCACGGGCGGTCTGCGGATAAGTAAACCAAGCAACACCGGAATTAAGATAGGCAAATCGCGGTATAAGACTGTTTCAAAAGAACCGAAATTCGGCGCAATAAACTCTTTGGTTTTCGGACACGACGGATACGATGACGATATCACGTATCCGACTACCGCACCGGAGAATCTCTGTCAGTGGCGCATAGATGACAATCCTTTCATCGACAAGACGCGCGAAAGCAGCATAAAAACCGTTGCCGCGCAGATCTTCGGGATGTCGATTGTTCCGTTTCAAATCACTGACTGCATTGATGATTATATTTTTGATTTGAACGACACCATAAGCGTCCAGGATAAAGACGGGACATATTTCGCGGCGACGGTGCTGCAAATAGAAACTACTGCGCGTATCAGGTCAAAGCTTTCCGCAGAGGCTCAGACAGTCAGAAAAACCGATTACAAAATGGCCGGCAGCGTTATACAGTCACTTAAAAAGGTACAGCTGCAGGTTGACCACCAGAACCTTAGCATACAAACGCTTGTGCAGAATATGAGTGGCCTGTCGGGTGAGGTAAGCACCTTGAAACAGACTTCAAACAGCATACAGTCTCGCGTCACTAAAATCGAGGGCGAATACGTTACATCGTCAACCATTGAGCAGCTGAGCAATGAGATCAACATACGTTTTGATAATCTCGGCTCCCCGTCCGAGCTGAGCAACGCGACAACGACGATAAATGCGCAGGGTGTAAAAATCGAGGACGGTTCCTTTACGGCTGAAAGAGAGGGCTTTAAGACGGATCTCTCGGCCGGCTATCTCGAATTATACCAAGCTCTCAATCAATCACAAGGAACGAGCTATAAATACCTGTCGATACTCGACACACTGCTCTATTCAACCGCGGCTTCTGCCAGCTGGTATGTCACCTTTGCCTCCCCCGAACCTTCCGGCTCGGGAAGCACGTCGAAAGGCTTCAGGTTTGGAACGTCCGAAAATACTGCATCGCTTGTTAAGCCTGTTGTGCTTAATCTTGCCCATAGCTGGTCAACGGATTATATGCTCATTGAAGCCAATAAAACACGCATCAGACAAATGGTTGAGACGAATGAATGCCTGGAAAACCAATTTGCAGGTCTGATACACCACAAAAAGATTGGCGAGGCTGAATACACAGTCGGTTTGGGCATTGGTACCGTGGCAGTGACCGAAAACAATGCAAGCATCGATCGTGGCACAGCGGCCTTAGAACTGCGCAATCGTGCCAGAGCATCGAGCGGGTTGGACACATTGGAGGCGCGCGTTGATTTTTATAAAAACGCCGCAGGCGAGATTACAATGCGCTTGATGGGTGGTACATGGAAGGACACGAGTGGCAAGACATACAAAGGGTATACCGGCGATATTATCGTTGGCAATGACGGAATTTATGCCAAATGGGGTACCAAGGCAGCAAAAAAGATTACATGAGGAGCCTAATGTTATGACAGATTCAAAAGCAGTAGAAAAAATCAAAACCCGCATATCCGAAATCGAAGCCGAACAGAAGACATACGAAAATTGTCGGATGGTATGCCTCGGCATAAAGGAGGAACTCAACAAACTGCTGTCCTCACTCGAAGAAGACAGCGAAGACGAAAAAAAGGAAGCAGGTGAGAATGTTGTTGGAGAGGATGAGACAGTGCAGGCTTAACTTTGCCGAGCACAGATATGATTGTGAGGCCGGTATCGTCGGCGAACATAATGCCACGGAGCTTATTATCACTCCACCGGCTATCATGCCGGATGAGGCTGTGTATCGCCTCTGCTTCGAGCCCGGCGGCGTGTCGGAGATAATACCAAAAATGTCAGACGGAACCCTTGCTTACCCGTTGCCCGCGGCTGTTACCGCGACGGCTTTTTGCTGTATGACGCTCATCGGCTATATCGGCAATGAACAGGTCTACAAGTCGCGCATGGTACAGCTGCACTTTTGCAGAGCGGCGGACGGTGACAACGACATAGATCCGCAGCAGCCGGGGATTGTAGCGGAGGTCAACCATAACACTGCCGCACGGCATTCGCACGCCAACAAGGCAGTGCTTGATAAGTTTGCTGAAACCGACGGCAAGCCGACCTATGACGGCGAGGCTTTAGGCGGTGGAGGCTCAATGGGAACCGAGTTTCTTGTGGTTAATGTGCAAATTCAATCAGGAGCAGAATATACAGTTACTTCCCATGACAAGACCTACGCGCAAATAGATGAGGCTTACAAAGCGGGCAAGCAAGTTTTGGTAGTTTCGACAGACGGAACTGATCAATATTTGCTTCCATTAACTATACGGTTTGAAGATAGTTATGAGTTTATATTGTTTGACGGCAATACGGGATTTATTATAGATGCCGATAAGCAAGATAGTTGGACAGTTAATTTTATAAACATGGATGCTTCTGTTGTAGGTTTTTCATCAACGCTTGAAACTTTCCCGTCTAATATTAATAAAGTATCCAGCGCTTTAGATTGGCTTATACAAAAAGCCCACGAGCATAGTAATAAGTCTGTACTTGATGGTCTTTCTGATTCTAATGGGGTTCTTACGTATAATGGCAACCTTATAACCCCTCAAAAGATCTCTGAAGGCTCAAACATAACCCTCGCCGACAACACCGAGTACCGCCTCACCGATGTCACGACCTTGAATCTAAGCTATCCGGAAGGTGCCTTCGAGTCTTGGATGCGTCTGACCTTCGCTGCGAGCGGGACAATCGCCGTCACACTTCCTGCCGGCACCAAATATATCGGCACAGCTCTCGATGTCAAAAACGGCGAGACATGGGAGCTCAGCTTCAAGGACAAGGTTCTGGCGGCTCAGAAGGTCGGTGAGGGCACATGAACAGGCGCAGATTTATATGGCAAAAGGCAGAGACGCAGAGCGGATTGCCCGAAGGTTATACCGCAGTCGATTATTTGCAGTCCTCCAGCACGCAGTGGATAAATACCGAAATAACACCTTCTCAGAATACAAAAGTAATTATAAAATTTATGATTTATGATTGGGGGTATGCGAGCTTAATCGGCGCACGAACTACCTCAGACTCAAATGACCAATTTACCACTTATCTTGATTCCAGTTCGAATGGTAGGTTCTTGTTTCGGATGGATGGGATGCAATCAGCCATAACTTATTATGGCATTAAGTTACATACTGTTTATACCGCCGAGCTTTCGGGAACAAAAATGGAATTCACCCTTGCAAATGGTGTGATCGCTTTTACCAGTGAAGTTACAATATCTGACTTTTCTTCCACTATACCTATGCTTTTGTTTAAAGCGAAAAATGTTAACGGTTCGGGCGTATATGGAAAAGTTTATTCTTGCAAAATATATAATCAAGATAACCTTGTAAGAGACTTTCAGCCTTGCCTTGATACAGAGGGCGTGCCATGTATGTTTGATTTTGTTTCTCGAAAATCTTTCTATAATGTAGGCACAGGCTCTTTCACATGGGGGTGATTAAATGATATACGGAAAACTTATAGACGGCGAGCTCAGAGGAGCACCGCGACCGATAAAAACGGCGGACGGCGATGTGTTTACAAACGACCCGTCAATATACCTCGCCAACGGGTATAAGCCGATAAATTTAACGGACTGCCCGTCCGACGGGAAGAGCTATGTCGGCTCATGGACGGAGACAGAAACAGAAATAACGCAGGTGTGGACGGAGCAGCCGCAGACGGACGAAGCGACCCCCGAGCAGTTAGAGGCGGCACTACATCAGATAGGAGGCGCGGTCGATGAAAATCAGTGAAGTTAATAACATCGTCGAAAAATCGACAGCTAAGATAATCGAAGCGGCCGAGGTCAAGGCGGACTTGCTCGCGGTAGCTGCATATATCCCGAAGGGACAGCGAAAAAAATACGGCGCCGAGCTTGATCGCATATTGGCAAAATATGACGGTTGACGGGGAGGTATAATGTGAAAATCTGTATTTCGATAGGGCACGGGGAGGTGGTTGTATGGGTGGTGTGAACATCTTCTTAACGGTATTGAGCGTCGTCAGTACCGTGTGTGCGATCATCTTCGGATATTTAGCTTATAAGCGCAGCGAAAAGCACGATATCAAAGGCGAGGGCGAGAAGAATGGCACTATATTGACCGAGCTCGGTTACATAAAAAGCGGCGTCGACGATATCAAGCATAAGCAGGAAAAGCAGGACGATCAAATCAGCAAGGTTCTTGAGCGTCTATCATATGTCGAGTCGTCCGCCAAACAGGCGCATCACAGGATAGACACACTTGAACAGCAGATGTATAAAAAATAAGGAGGTTATTTCATGTTCGCAGAATTTTGGTCGGAGTACGGCATGACACTGATTTACACGGTTTTGACAGCCATCCTCGGTTTTGTCGGTATAGCGGTGAAGAAAATCATCGCCAAATTTACCACGGACAAAACCAAAGAAGCGGTGGTAAGAACCTGTGTAAACGCCGCAGAGCAGCTGTATAAAGATTTACACGGGGCTGAAAAGCTCGCAAAAGTTAAGGAAAACATTATTGAAATGCTCAATGAAAAGGGCATAACGATTTCCGAAATCGAAATGGACATGCTCATTGAAGCGGCGGTTGCGGAGATCAACAAGCAGCTTAAAAAGGAGAGCGGAAAAAATGACAAAGACTAACACCGGGCTTGTGTCGTATGCGAGAGCAAATCTCGGAAATCCGTACTGGTACGGCACCTTCGGGCAGACCGGAACGCAGGCGCTGCTCGATTCAAAGCGCCATCAGTACCCATCCTTTTACACCAACGCCAGATATGCGGAATGTAAGAAAGATATCGGCAAAAGGGTGCATGACTGTGTCGGACTCATTAAAGGCTATCTGTGGAGTGACAGCAGCACGGCGGCGCCTAAATATAATGCCGCGCAGGATGTGTCTGCTAACGGTATGCTTTCAAGGTGCGTTGAGCACGGCAACATAAATAAGATGCCAGAGATCCCCGGCGTCCTCGTGTTCATGGACGGTCATGTGGGCATATATGAGGGCAATGGCTATGTTATCGAGTGTACCGTCTCATGCGGCGGTGGCGTCGTCAGAACCGCGCTTAAAAGCCGTCCTTGGTTGCATTGGGGCAAATGTCCTTGGATAAGTTACAACAGCACTACAGCGGCACAGAAACCGTCAGAATCGACCTCGAAGCCAAGCGGCAGCGTAAAAGTTGGTGACAAGGTCAAAATAACCGGCACGAACTACGCTACAGGTCAGCATATACCCGCTTGGGTGAAGCTGCGCAAACATACCGTGAGCAAGATACAGGACAATAAGGCACTGCTGAGAGAAATCAGCAGCTGGGTATATCTCAAGGATATAACCGTCGTATTGGCTTCTAAAAAAGGAATCGCCGTCGGCAGCACGGTTACTATCAAAAAAGGCGCAGTTTACGGAGGTTTGAGCGGCACGAGAGGAAAGCTTGTTCCTGCTATTCAGCTTGCACCGACAAAACACAAGGTATCAAAGATACAGACTAACAAAGGCGTAAAAGAAGCGCTGCTCGGCGACATATCGTCGTGGGTAGCGGTTTCAAACCTTACGGAGGTATAAGATATGATAACAGCAATCATCTATAATCTGCTTAATTTGCTCGGGCTTTACGGCGCTTGGGCGGTCGTGCAGATCCTCAAGATTTTCGGCGCGATTTAAAACACAACCGGGCAGGGGATTTTCCTCTGTCCGGTTTTCTGCTTTATCGGTTTTCTGCTTTATAAAGAACGCAGCCCTCGGTCAGACCGAGAGCCGCGTGAAATAGGATATAGAGCCGGAGGCTCTTTAGTTGTATTATAACATTATATGCTTTGAAAATCAAGCAATGTTTGCGCCGGCAAAAATCGACCGTTACTACAGGGTTACTACGGATTTCATTTTGAGTGCATTGAAATAGAAATGAAAAAAGCCTTGGAACCGTTGATACACAACGACTCCAAGGCTTCTCTTTGGTGATCCATCGGAGATTCGAACTCCGGACACCTTGATTAAAAGTCAAGTGCTCTACCGACTGAGCTAATGGATCATATCCTTTTCGCTGTGCGGAAGCTGTATCCGCAAATCAGCTTGATTATCATATAATATTTGCTCTAAAAAGTCAAGCCTTTTTTGCATTTTCTTCCCTTTGTTTTCACTCTTTATGATAAATTGTGCTCATTTAGCCCGAATATTCATTTCTTTGCGGCGGATACTATTCAGAGAAAACTGCCGGAGGCGCATTCTATGAAAATACTTTTTTATGATACAAAGCCGTATGACCGCGAGGCGTTCGAGAAGCTTGCGGGCAAATATCCCGACATTGAAATAGACTATCTCAAGACGGATATCTCTTACCGCACCGCGCCGCTCTCGAAAGGCTATGACGCCGTGTGCCTGTTCGTCGCGTCCGATGTCGGCAGGCGGGTGGTGGATATCCTCGCCGAGAACGGGGTCAGGCTCATTCTCATGCGCTGCGCCGGATATAACAATGTCGATCTTCCGGCGGCGCAGGAGCACGGCATCTCCGTTATGCGTGTGCCGGGATATTCACCGGAAGCAATAGCCGAGCATGCCCTCGCGCTCGCGTTCGCCGTCAACCGCCGCATACACAAGGCTTATATAAAAGTGCGCGAAAATAATTTCAGCCTCATGGGTCTTACGGGAGTCAACTTCTGCGGCAAGACGGCGGGAGTCGTCGGCACGGGAAAGATAGGCACATCGTTCGCGCGAGCCTGCCGCGGGCTAGGGATGAATGTTATCGCCTATGATAAGTATCGGAACCCCTCGCTCGACTTCGTTCGATATGTCGAACTCGATGAACTTCTCAGCGAAAGCGATCTGATATCCCTCCATTGCCCGCTGACCGAGGAGACCTATCATATGATAAATATCAACGCGATAGAGCGGATGAAGGACGGCGTTATCCTTGTTAACACCTCGCGCGGCGCGCTGATAAGCACGCCCGATCTTATAAAAGGTATAAGGCAGCATAAATTTATGGGCGTCGGGCTCGATGTGTATGAGGAGGAGACGCACAATGTCTTTGAAAACCGCGAGGACGATATTCTCGAAACCTCCGTCACGGCTCGCCTTCTGTCTTTTCCTAATGTTATAATCACCTCGCACCAGGGCTTTTTGACCCGCGAGGCGCTTGAGTCGATAAGTGAGACCACGTTTGAAAACGCTACCTCGTTTAGTAGGGGAGAGCCGATACAGGCGAATATAGTTAAATATAATTAATGTATGCTAATCATGCGCGGCGGTAAATTCCGCCGCTTTTTTCTGCCCGCTGTTGATTAAATCGCATTTGTATGATAAAATTCTCATATAACCGATTCAAAGGAGTGAGCGAGACTTCGGTCTCGGAAATATGAAAAACAAAGTTCTGCCTAAAATAACAAACACATCTGCGATTGTCGACATAGTCTGCGCAGCTGCGTTCTTTATTGTTCAGATAATCGATGCCGCGAAGCCCGATTCGGTCAGCTCGCCCGTCATGCTCGGCTTTCTCATTGCGAGCGCCGTTGCGATAATTGTCTTTTTCGCGTTTCGTATTGTCGGTGTTGCCGTGGGTGTGCAGTCCTCTAAGCCGCTGACGCTCATTTCGTATGCGGTCGATGCAGCATGGGTCGTGTCAATGGTATTTGTGCTCAAAAACCTCAATGTCTTCTAAGGAGTGGCGGAATGATGTATGCTGTTATCGTCGCTGTTGTTTCGGCGGCTCTGCTTGTGTATTTTACGGTGCGTATTGCCCGCGAGCCCAAAAGCTCCGACTGCGTCGTGTATATTCCGAGGTGGCTCTTCTTTTTGGGGCTGGCCGTCTATGTTTTCGGCGCGGGGGTCGGCGTTGCCATGCTCGCCGTTGGGAGATTCTTCTTTGCGATTCCCGGCTTGCTCTGTATGCTGTTCGGATGCGCCGCCATGCTCTGCTGTCTCAATCAGAAGGTCGTGTCCGTCGGGGACGGGGAGTATGTCTATTCGACTATGTTCGGCAGGGAGAAGCGGTTCAACGCCTCCGACTATGTCCGAATGACCCGCAATTCCGATTCGCTCACCCTGAAGTTTAAAAACGGTAAAATGCATATTGATAACCTCGCCGTTATCGACGACGACTTCAAAAACAGTCTGATTGAAGGCAAAAAAGACTGAATATTGCCTTTTGTTTGCGCTCCGTGCCCAGTTGCACGGGGCGTTTGAATTTTTCGAGCTTTTCCGTAAAATTTTTTGAAAAAACTGTTGACAATAATATATGAATGAGCTATCATATGAATAGTAAGACATATGAACGAACAAACATATGAATTGCTGCTCAAATGAACGGAGGACAAAAACATGGAACATAACCACGAAAAGATGCTCGATATGGTCAGACACGAGCTGCCGACGGACGAGCTGCTCTGCGACCTGTCCGACCTGTTCAGGCTCTTCGGCGACACGACCCGCGTTAAAATCCTGTTTTCGCTCTTTGAGTCGGAGATGTGCGTCTGTGCCATTGCGGAGCTGCTCGGTATGACGCAGTCGGCAATATCGCATCAGCTGAAAATCCTCAAGGACGCGAACCTTGTCGCGAACCGCCGCGAGGGCAAAACGATTTATTATTTTCTTTCCGACGACCATGTCAGAACGATTATATCCAAAGGTTTTGAACATCTTATTGAAGAAAGGACCGAGAACAATGAAGAAGATATTTAAGCTTGAGGACCTTGACTGCGCGAACTGCGCGGCGAAGATGGAGGCGGCTCTCGCCAAGGTGGACGGCGTTGAACACGTGAGCGTCAACTTCTTCACTCAGAAGCTGACCCTCGAGGCCGCGGACGGCGACTTTGACGAGGTGCTCAAAAAGGTAGTCAAGACCGCAAAGAAAGTTGAACCCGATTGCAAAATAATTCTTAAGTAAGAGGGGTGTTTCCGATGACGGGAAAGCAGAAGAAAACGCTGGCAAGAATAATAGTATCGGTCGTGCTGACCGGTGTCGCCTGGGCAGTGGATGAAATTTTCGGCTTCGAGGGTTGGAAAGCGCTGCTGATCTACATTGCGCCCTATCTCGTGATAGGCTACGATGTGCTGTGGGACGCTATACGCAATATCGCTCACGGACAGGTGTTCGACGAGCACTTTCTTATGGCGCTCGCAACTGTCGGCGCGTTCGGCATAGGCGATTACCGCGAGGCCTCGGCTGTTATGATATTCTATCAGATAGGCGAGCTGTTTCAGAGCATCGCCGTGGGCAGGAGCCGCAAGTCGATATCCGCGCTCATGGATATCCGCCCCGACTATGCCGTAGTCGTGCGCGACGGCAAGGAAGAGACCGTGTCGCCGGAAGAAGTTGAGCTCGGCGAAACGATAGTTATAAAGCCCGGCGAGAAAATACCGCTTGACGGTGAAATAATCGACGGTTCGACCTCCGTGAACACCGCCGCACTGACGGGTGAAAGCCTGCCCGCCGACAAAACCGTGGGCGACAGGGTAACGAGCGGAACCGTCAATCTTTCGGGCGTTATCCGTGTTAAGACACAGAGCCGTTTCGAGGAGAGCACGGTTGCCAAAATTCTCGAGCTCGTCGAAAACTCCTCGGAGAAAAAGGCGAGAGCCGAGAACTTTATTACCCGCTTCTCGCGCTGGTACACTCCCTGCGTCGTCATAGGCGCAGTCGTGCTGGCTGTTTTGCCGCCGCTTGTCACCATGCTCATGGGAACGCAGAGCACCTGGAGCCTTTGGAGCATATGGATAGAGCGTGCGCTTACCTTCCTTGTCGTATCGTGCCCGTGCGCGCTGGTCGTGTCCGTTCCGCTGTCATTCTTCGGCGGTATAGGAGGAGCCTCGCGTGAAGGCATACTTATAAAGGGCGCTAATTATATGGAGACGCTCTCTAAGATAGATACGGTCGTATTCGACAAGACCGGAACGCTGACTAAGGGCACCTTCGCCGTCAACGCGATTCATCCGAACAATATTACCGAGGCGCATCTTCTCGATGTTGCCGCCGCTGCGGAGAGCTATTCGACTCATCCCGTCGGCGAGTCGATAGTAGCGGCGCATAAGGGTCATATAGACAAGAGCCGCATAGGCAAGATAACCGAGCACGCGGGTATGGGACTCGAGGCAGTTATTGACGGCAAGACCTACTTTGTCGGCAACGGCAAGCTCATGGATATGGCGGGCGCCGAGTGGCACGATTGCCATATGGCGGGCACCGTTATCCATATCAGCGAGGGCTCTCAGTACCTCGGTCACATAGTTATCAACGATGAGCTCAAGCCCGATTCGGCATCCGCGATAGCGAAGCTCAAGGAGCTCGGTATAAAGAATACCGTTATGCTGACGGGCGACAATGAGCGCGTGGCTCTGGCAGTCGGCGAGCAGCTCGGACTCAGCGCGGTCCATGCAAAACTGCTCCCGTCGCAGAAGGTCGAGCGGGTTGAAGAGCTGCTCGGAGAGGGCAATAAAGTTGCGTTCGTCGGCGACGGCATAAACGATGCGCCCGTGCTCACGAGAGCCGACGTCGGTATCGCCATGGGCGCTATGGGCAGCGACGCCGCTATAGAATCCGCTGATATCGTCCTCATGGACGACAAAATTTCGAAGCTCCCAACGGCTATAAAAATAGCGAGAAAGACCATGCGCATAGTCAACGAGAACATCTGGATAGCTTTGGCGGTCAAGGTTATTATCCTTGTTCTCAGCGCGTTCGGTATAGCGGATATGTGGATAGCGGTTTTCGGCGATGTCGGAGTGCTTATCCTCGCCGTGCTCAACGCCATGCGAGCGATGCTTAAAATAAAAAAATAACAGACCGACAAAAACGGCGGAAGGGGATAGTCCTTTCCGCCGCTTTTTATGTCTTACTGAGCTCCCTGCGCTTTGCTCGCCTGACTCTGTTTATGTGCCGCTCGAAGTCGCCGCTGTTGAGAAGCTCGGTCAGCACCAGCTGTTCGAATGTCGGCACGGTGCAGGAGTAGAAGCCGAGCCTCTCTTCAAATGTTTTGACAAGTCTCTTTGGCAGAACCATATATCCCACGCGCATTGAGGGCGATATCGTCTTTGAAAACGTGTTCAGATATATAACATTGTCCTGCTCGGACAGAGCAAAAAGCGTGTCCGCGGGCTTTTGCGAGACGGAAAATTCCGAGTCGTAGTCCGATTCGACAATAAACCTGCCGCCTTTTTCGGCCCAGCAGATATATTCGTACCGTTTCGAGGCGGATGCCGTAACGCCCGTCGGAAAGCTTCGATACGGAGTCGTATGCAGTATATCCGCACCGCTGCCGCTGAGCGCCGCGCCGTCTATGCCGTCGTCGGAGAGGGGGAGAAACTCGTATTTTACTCCCGCCGCCCGATACACGTGCTCTATCTTTTCATATGACGGCGATTCTATGGCATAAGTTTTCTCTCTGCCGAGCAGATCGACTATCAGCCCGCAAAGATACTCCGCGCCCGAGCCGACCACTATCTGCTCCGCATCAACGTTTATTCCTCGGTTTCTCGCTAAATATTGCCGCAGTGCATCGCGCAGCTCCATGAGCCCCTTGTGCGGCGAGCGTTCGAGTATCTCGTCCGCCCTGTCCGCGATAACCTTTCGCATAGTCCTGCTGAGCAGTGATACGGGAAAAACGGGCTTGCTGTGCCCGAGGTGCTTTTCCTGCGCCGGCTCGGAGGATTTTCCGCCCGACGCGGCAAAGCCGTCCGACCGCTTGAATATCACAAAATATCCGCTGCGCTCGCGCGCCTGAGCATAGCCCTCCTCGCACAGCAGGTCATATGCGTGCTCCGTCGTCACCGTGCTCACCCCGAGCTCCTCTGCGAGCAGACGCTTTGACGGAAGCCTGCTCCCGTAAGCGAATGCCCCGCCGACTATATCCGCCCGAAGCAGCCTGTAAATCTGCAAATAGACCGGGCGGTCGTTCATATCAACCGTGTATTTCATCTGGTTATATTATTTTCTCCGTTTCTGACTATTTTATATTATCAGTGCTATTGTATAATATCCCTGACAGAAAATCAAGGAGGATATCAAAATGAAAGCAAAAAGCAGCACAAAAAGAACCACCCTGTGGGTGTGCCTGACGGCAATGTTCATGGCGCTCAACGTCGCCATGAGCTCGTTCGGCGTTCCCGTACCGGGCGGACATCTGTATCTCAACGATATAATCATCTGCACCGCGGCGATAATACTCGATCCCGTCGCGGCATTCATAGTCGGCGGAGTCGGCGCATTTTTGGGCGACCTGCTGTTCTATCCGGCGCCAATGTTCGTCTCACTGGTGACGCACGGACTCCAGGCGATTATCATCTCCGTTTTTTCGCATTATGTTCTCAAGAAGCATCCCGTGCTCGCGAGCGGAATAGGCGTCTCGATAGGCGCCGTTATCATGGTCGTCGGCTATTCTCTCGGCAGAGCGTTTATTTACAGCACCCCGGAATACGCCCTTATGAAGCTGCCCTTCCAGTTCCTTCAGGCTGCGGTCGGCGCGGTAGCCGGTATGCTCCTGTGCTGGAAGTGCGGAGTTTACAAGCTCTATAACAGGGCGCTTGTAAAAGCCGCCGGAGGCAGCAGAAAAGAGCGGAAAGAACCTGCTGATAAAAGCTCAAAGGAATAAAAAAACTCTTGATTTTTATCGCTCGCTGTGATATAATATCCGAGCATTACGCACGCGAAGCTTTAGGATGCCGCCCGGTGCGGTGAATTTTCACCGTTGCGGCCGCCCTGTTTTGCGGAGGAAAAACCAAAGGAGGAAAAAACAAATGTCAGTAGTATCAATGAAGCAGCTGCTTGAAGCAGGTGTGCACTTCGGTCACCAGACCAGAAGATGGAACCCCAAAATGGCTCCCTATATTTTCACGGAGCGCAACGGTATTTACATCATCGACCTTCAGAAGACGGTCAAGAAGCTTGAGGACGCCTACATGGCAGTTCGCGACATCGCCGCAGACGGCAAGGAGATCCTTTTCGTCGGCACGAAGAAGCAGGCTCAGGATTCTATCCGCGAGGAGGCAGAGCGCTGCGGTATGCCTTATGTCAACGCTCGCTGGCTCGGCGGTATGCTCACCAACTTCAACACCATTCAGCGCCGTATAAAGAGACTTGAGCAGCTCAAGGCCATGGAGGCTGACGGAACCTTCGATATGCTTCCCAAGAAGGAAGTTATCAAGCTCCAGCTCGAGATAGAGAAGCTTGAGAAGTTCATGGGCGGTATCTCCAAGATGAAGAAGCAGCCCGTCGCTATGTTTATAGTTGATCCCCGCAAGGAGAAAATCGCTGTTCTCGAGGCTCACAAGCTCGGTATTCCGATTATCGCTATCGTTGACACAAACTGCGATCCCGATGAAGTAGACTATGTTATCCCCGGCAATGACGACGCTATCCGCGCTGTCCGTCTCATCTCCGCCGCAATGGCAGACGCTGTCATCGAGGGCAGACAGGGTGAGCAGGGCGAAGCAGAGGCTGCCGAGGTCGAAGAGACAGAGGAGGATAAATAATGAACTTCACTGCTAAAGACGTACAGGCACTCAGAGAGAAGACCGGTGTCGGCATGATGGACTGCAAAAAGGCTCTCCAGGAGTCCGACGGCGATATGGATAAGGCGATTGACTTCCTTCGTGAGAAGGGTCTTGCCGCCGCAACGAAGAAGGCCTCCAGAATTGCTGCCGAGGGCGCGGTTCTCGCTTACAATGACGAGGAGAAGAAGGTCGGCGTAGTCGTCGAAGTCAACTCCGAGACCGATTTCGTTGCAAAGAACGAAGTCTTCCAGGCATTCGTGCTCGATATAGCAAAGACCATAGTTGCAGAGAACCCCGCAGATGTTGACGCTCTTCTTAACGTCAAGCTCGCAGGCTCTGACAGAACCGTTCAGGAGAACCTTCAGGATAAGGTTCTCGCTATCGGTGAGAATCTCAAGATTCGCCGTTTTGTCAGACATGAGGGTATCGTCTCCACTTATGTCCACATGGGCGGCTCCGTCGGCGTTATGGTATTCTTTGATACCGATGACGCTACCGCCGCAAAGCCCGAGTTCAAGGTTATGGGCAAGGATGTTGCGATGCAGATCGCCGCTATGAGCCCGCTTTACCTCTGCCGCGATGAGGTCCCCGCAGATGTCATCGAGCATGAGAAGAGCATCAACCTTGCTCAGATTAAAGAGGATCCCAAGATGGCGAGCAAGCCCGAGAAGGTTATCGAGGGCATCATCAACGGCAAGATCGCAAAGTTCTGCAAGGAGAACTGCCTGCTTGAGCAGCAGTTCGTTAAGGACGGCGATATCAACGTTGCCAAGTATATCGACAACGCAGCCAAGGAGCTCGGCGCTTCTATAAAGGCTACCGGCTTTGTCCGCTATGCGAAGGGCGAGGGTCTCCAGAAGAAAGAGGAGAACTACGCCGAGGAAATCGCAAAGATGACCGGCAAATAATCAAATAAAAGTGAGGCAGTCGAAAGGCTGCCTCGTTTTTTATGTACGGATAGCTTATCCCCGCAGCTTAATTGACTGCGGGGATAAGTTTATTCTGTTTTTGCGGGTTTCTTTTCTTTCCTGTAAATGCTGTAACTCAGCCAGCGCTTGCCCCTGTAGCGCAGGCAGAACGCAACCGCGCGGAACACCCAGTCGACTATCATCGCCAACCAAACGCCGATAGCGCCCATTCCGAGCCTGAGACCGATTATGTAGCTTAAAAACAGTCGGAATGTAAACATCGAAAACAGCGCGATGCACATAGTGAACTTGACATCGTTCGCAGCCTTCAGGACATTCGGCATGGTGAACGAAGCGGGCCAGATGAAAATGGCACAGCCGTTGTGGATAATGATGAGCTTTAACGCGAGCGAATATGCGTCGGGCGAGATGTTGTACATCCTGAGCGTCAGCGGGAGAGTCGCGAGGATTATCGCGTTCCATATCGCCGACATAAGGTAGGTGAGCCGCATCAGCTTTTTCGTGTGCAGTCTTATCTGCTCTTCGCTGCCGAGACCGACGCACTGGCCTATGACCGTTATCACCGCAAGCCCCATCGCCTGACCGGGTATGCAGCCGATTCCGTCGAGGTTATTTGCGACTGCGTTAGCCGCTATCTGAACCGTTCCGAACGAGGTTATAATGCTGACGACAAGTATGCGCCCGAGGTGAAACAGGCTGCTCTCGATGCTGCTGGGTATTCCTATAGAGAGTATCTTTTTTATAAGCCCGAAATTCGGCCTGAATTTATCTTTAATCGAGATATAAATCGGATGATCTCTCTTGTGCAGGAGGATGAGCAGGAGGAGCATCGCCGCAAAACGCGAAATAGTCGAGGATGCCGCCGCGCCCGCAACGCCCCATTTGACTCCGTATATGAGAATGGCGTTGCCGATTATGTTCATAATTGTGGTGATGAGCGAGGCTAACATCGATATTTTCGAGTTGCCCATGGCGCGGAAAAGCGCCGCGCAGCAGTTATATATAGCGAGGAACGGGAACGACAGCGCGGATATCCAGAAATATGTCAATGCGGACTGCATAACGCCCTCTTCAAGCGTGCTGAAAAAGAGCCTGAGCAGCTGAGCCTTGAAAACAAGGGTAAGTGCCATGAGTACAATCGAGATTATAAACGCGATAAATATCAGCTGAGATGCGCTGTTGCGCGCGTCCTTCGCTCTTTTTGCTCCGATGAACTGCGCCGCAACGACTGCACCGCCCGTAGCGAGCGCGGCAAAGACGTTTATCATCAGCGTCATTATCATGTCAACGAGCGAAACGCCCGAAATAGCCTCGTCGCCGAGACCGGATATCATAACCGTGTCGCAGAAGCCGACGGATATGGCGAGAAACTGCTCGATGACAAGCGGGAATATCAGTTTTTTGAGTGCTTTGTTGCTGAAAAGCGGTTTTTCAGCGCGGGGAGTTGCAACAGCTTCCATTTGAGACCTCCGTTTGTTATACGAATATATATTAACATATTTACTTCTGCAATTCAATCCGTCGAAGCCGTAAAAATATGCACTGCGGGGTGTCGCAGTGCATAAATTTATTTTTTTTTGACTATTCTGAATTCGCTTATCATAACTCCCGCGCGCTCCTCGAATATCTCGATTTCAACGCATCCGTTGACGAACAGGCTTTTCGGCAGCCGGTATACCGCGCAAATAAAGCCGTCGGGCAGCATTTCGCGGTTATACTCCTCGTCCTCCGCGCCGAACAGACCGCCTTTGTATACAGTCGTTCCGTTCGCCTTTACCGTCAGGTCGTCAATGCGCTCGTCCTTTTTCTGGCGGTAGGTGACTTTGAGCTCGTAGTCGGTATCATAGCGGAAACCGCCCAATTTACATCTGAACGACCGGTTGTCGAAAACTTTAAAAAGGCAGGTCGGGAGACTTCCGTTGTTGACGTCTGGGCGGTCGCCCTGGAAGTTCATGTATATGCCCTCGGGTCCCGCTTCCTGCCTGCAGCCGAGAACCCCGAGACCGTGCTCCGCGACAGAGTAATAATACTCGTCGCTCTCGACCTCGTTGCGCCTTACGCTGCGAAGCATATATTCTTTCGCCTCATTTTCGGGCATTTCTTCGGCTTTTTTCAGTCTCCCCAGCAGCCACGCGCGGTCGGTATTCGGCAGGTCGATGGTCTCGAGCACCGCACCTCGTTCCCAGCTGTCGGCGCAGTAGCGCTCAACATCCGTCTGCAGGCCAATCTGCTCAAAAAGCTCGCCGGCTATGCGCTCTATATCCGCACGCAGCGCTTTCTTGCGCCCGTCCTCGGTGTTTTGCAGTATTTCCCTTGCGCTCTCAAGCCTGCCCGAGAGAATTTCGCGCCTTGCCTGCTTTATTGCTTTCAGCTCGATTATGCGCCTGTGCCGAAGATATGCATCGCATTTTGCGCGGAACAGGCATTGATTAAACCGCCAAAGCTTCAAAGCACTCGGATATCTTTCGGCCAACGACTCCCAGCCCTTGAGATTGTCGTCTATTCCGGGATTCTCCGCCGGGTCTGTCTGCCAGTTTAGCTCAAGCCCGAGTATCCTGTCCGCAACCTCGTCGGCGGGCAGGGAGGGAAAATACAGGCGCGAATAATCCTCAAGCGAGTCGCGCACGTCTGTATCGGGGAAAAAGTCCATGTCGCTCCAGACGCACTTGTTCACATCGTCCGTTATGCCCTCGGAATATGACACGCTGCCTATGACATATCTGCGTGTGAGGCGGTGAATCTCCCTGTATTCGCAGGGTCGGGGATTCGTGCATTCGCGGCTGAGCCCCGACGCCAGCGCATAGTGCCAGTCGTCGCGGTCGAAGTGAACGGGATATTCGCAGCGCACGTTGTGCGTGATATCGGGATAGAATCTTATAGGATATTTTGCGGGCAGCCTGCGCCTGAGTTCATCCATTTCAAAGGCGTGGTTCGGGCCCGTTATAATGCCGTCTATCCCGTCTGGCAGCTTTTCGAGCTCATCCATGAGCCTCTCGCCCCAGTCGGGTATCGAGTGCGGCTGCTGCGCGGACGGCCACATCTCGGCGTTCGGGTGATACTCCTTGAGCAGACGCGAAAACTCGCGGCAGCGGCGTATAAATTCGTCCGCCTTATAATCTCCGGGATCGCCTCCGGGCGGGAACATGACGTCTATCCTCGGCGTGCGCTCAAAGACGCATCTGCGCCGTTTCTCAGCGTCCTCAAGGCTCTCGCGGTCGTTGGGATACCAGAGCGACACATCGAGGTCATATTCGTCCGCTATCCTTGACGCCTCAACGAGAAAGTCCTGCGGATCATATTTCATCAGCCTGTTTTTCTTCGCGTCAAGCCCGTTAGAGGGAATGTGCTCAACAGTGTTGCAGCCGAAGAACATCAGGTCGAGATAATATCTTCTGTAGTCCTCGATATCCCATGCGTCGTAGCTGTTGGGCGTTGTGCGGTAGCCGAGCTGATGACCTCTTATGCGCTTGTCGGGCTCATATCTGCCGCCGATATCCTGTATGAGCGTGATTTTTTCGCCTGAGACTTCGATTTTGCGCAGAAACATACCTGCGGCAAAAATCAGCCCGCGTATGCCCTGTGCCTTAAAGACAAGGCGCTTTCCGTCCTGCTCTATTTCGTATACGTCTCTGAGCCCGTCGGGGTCGGCGATAAAAGAGATGTCAGCCCTGTCGGAGCCTGTTATTTCGGGGAGTTTACCCGTTCTCGATTCTATTTCGCCGCGCAGGATTTCGGCCGCCTTGAGCGCGTCGCCGTCCCGCGCGAAAATTTTAAGAGCGCTGTATTCATATCTCATTTTGCTCACCCGAAAAGCTTCCTCGTCATTTTAAGTCCCGCCGCCGCTTCCTTTTCGAAGTCCGTGCAGCCGGCCTCAATGCTTATTCTTCCGTCATATCCCGCATTCTTTACGGCGCTGACAAACGGCGTATAGTCGTAGCCGTCACCCTCGGCGGGGTATACTCGCTTCGACCTGCCGCTCTCCGTGTCCCTCGCCGTAGGGTTCGAGAAGTGTATATGTATCAGCCTTTCTCCCGCATATCCGAGCGCACCGAAGTCCTCGTTTTCCATGACCATGTGATATATATCGGCGAGGACAAATACGCTCTTTAGCCCGAGCTTGCGGCAGATGTCTGTGCTCTCGCGCACGGTCGTAAACACATTCGTTTCGAGCCTGTTCAGCGGCTCTATCGCAACTCTTATCCCGCGCTCCCGCGCTTCGCCGTCTATGACGCGCAGAGCCGAATAAAGCTGTTCGAGCCCTTTTTCTCTGTCGAATCCGTCAGGCACGCTGCGCGAGCGGCCGCTGCCGAGCACGCAGGTTTTAACTCCGATAAACGCGGCGTTGTCAAAGGCGCGGCGCGTGTAGTCTCTTATAATTTCAATGTCCGCGTCCTCTCCGGCGAGGTGTATTTCTCCGGGAAAAAAACAGTTCGCCGCCTCAAGCTTTGCGCCGCAGCCGTGAAGCAGAGCCTTTGTCTCCGTGAGCTCCCGCAGGCCGAGAGCTTTTATGTGCCCTAAGTTGCTCTCAAGGTAGTCGTATCCGAGCTTTGCGGCAGATTCAAGCCTGTCAAACCCGACGCAGGTTCCGAGCAGCATATCGCAGCCTCCTTCATCTGTTTTTTTATTCCGAATAAATGGTAACACGCCCGCAGCCGCCCTGTCAATCTCCGTTTAAAATTTTTTTCGACGGTATTAAGAGCGCGCTATATGGGAATAATTTTTTATAGTGCGAGCAAAGCGGGAGGCGGCGGAATGCAGTATAACAGAGTAGAGATTTGCGGAGTGAACACATCAAAATTGAAAGTGCTCAAAGAGAAAGAAAAGACGGAGCTTCTGCGCCGTATGCACTCGGGGGACAGGTCTGCGCGGGACGAGCTTATAAACGGAAATCTGCGCCTTGTTCTGAGCGTCGTTCAGCGCTTTACAAACAGGGGAGAGAACCCCGACGACCTCTTTCAGGTCGGGTGCATAGGGCTTATAAAGGCTATTGACAACTTCGATATAAATCAAAACGTCCGCTTTTCGACCTACGCCGTGCCCATGATAATAGGCGAGATACGCCGTTATCTGCGCGACAATAACTCCCTGCGCGTCAGCCGCTCGATAAGAGACGTAGCCTATCATGCGATGCAGGAGAAAGAAAAGCTCGTGGTGAAGCTCGGGCGTGATCCCACAATCGAAGAGATAGCTAAAGCGATGAACATGAAAAAAGAGGATATAGTTCTGGCTCTGGAGGCGATAGTAGAGCCGGTGTCGCTCTATGAGCCTGTGTTCTCGGACGGCGGCGATACCATATATGTTATGGATCAGCTCGGCGACAGCGGCGACGACGGGAGCTGGCTCGACGAGATAATCTTTCGCGAGTCGGTCGAAAATCTGCCGGAGCGGGAGAAAAAGATACTCTATCTCCGCTTTTTAAAGGGAAAGACCCAGACGGAGGTGGCGGGGGAGATAGGTATCTCTCAGGCGCAGGTCTCGCGGCTCGAAAAGGGTGCTATCGAGGCAATAAAAAGAAACAACAGAGCATGAGCATATGCCGTATGAATTTTTCATTACGGCTTTTTGTCTTAAAAAGGATGACAAAACTTCTGTTTGGTGGTATACTTCATATTACTTAATACCACCCCAAGGAGGTCATGAATTGAAAAAAAGGATAGAATTCGATTCGGGAAAGAAAGTGTTTCCGATAATCATTGCGGTTATCGGCGCGGCTCTTATGCTCGCGATGTGGATAACGCGGCTGAATATGACTGCGGTTGTCTGCGTGGCATATTGCTGCATCGTCTCCGCGCTGATAGTTATCGGTATGTTCTTTAAGCGCAGGCTTTATCTCGGCTTCGTCGTCGGCTACTGTGCCGCGCTTTTCGGCATTATCACTTATTACATAGCGTTCGGCGCGGATGCGGGCTTCGGCGCATTCACATCCGGTCTCGCCGGCTTCTCGAGTGCCGAGCATCCGCTGCTCACGGGCGAGGGCAATTTCTTTACCCGCCTGCTCGGTAATCTACTGCTTGCCCTGCCGAGCATAGCCGTTATTGTCAGCGTGATTCTCTGCGTTGTGAAAATCGATAAAAAGGTCACACTTCAGAAGGTTATGTCCCGCATTCTCAGCGTGTTGCTTGTGTTCACTACCATAGCCTTCGTGCTCACCATGAACCTGCGCTCGAAGCCCAACGCCCAGCGTATGTGGGAGGGTCAGGACGATTACCTCAAGGGTATCGACAAAAACAAGACGAAGAAAAACGCACCCAACGTCCTGTTCGTCCTCATGGATGACCTCGGCTACGGCGACGTCTCCGCCAACGGCGCGATATACGATACCCCGAATATCGACCGCATCGGCAATGAAGGCGCGCAGTTCACCAACTTCTATTCGAGCTATTCCGTCTGCTCACCCGCGCGTTTTGCCGCGCTCACGGGTCGCTATCCCTATCGCGGATATGCGGATAATGTCATATATCCGACCGTTGACACCTTCTCGCCCTTCGCCTCGACCCGTATATTCAACTCCATTGAGATGGGCGGCAATGCCGACGGTATGCTCGGCGACGAGATAACCATAGCCGAGGCTCTCAAGGGAGCGGGCTATGCCACCGGCTGCTTCGGCAAGTGGCATCTCGGCGACTACGGCGAGTACCTGCCCACAAATCAGGGCTTCGATTATTTCTACGGCAGCCACTATGTCAACGATATGAATCCGTTCTATCACGTCAGGGAGGAGAACGGAGAGTATGAGATAGCCCGCGGCACAGACGAGCTCAAGGATCAGGGCAACGCCACAAAGTGGATATACGAGGAAATGAACGATTGGATAACCGATCAGGTCAAGCAGGGCGACGAGCCTTTCTTTGCGTTCTATGCAACTCCGTGGCCGCACGCGCCCGTATTCGTCGGCGACGAGTTCAAGGGCAAGTCCGGCATGGGCACTTATGTCGACTGCGTTACAGAGTTCGACTATTATCTCGGCAAGCTGTTTGATACCCTCGAGGAGCTCGGCGTTATGGACGACACGATAATCGTGTTCACCAGCGACAACGGCCCCGCGCTTCAGGGCTCCACGGGCGACCTCCGCGGAGGCAAATATCTCGCTTATGAGGGCGGTCAGAAGGTTCCGTTTATGATTCGCTGGGGCAACAACGGCGGTCTGTTCAAGGCAGGCTCGACCTATGACGAGTCCGCTACGCTCGTTGACCTGTTCCCGACGCTTATAGAGATGTGCGGCGTCACCGGAAACGGCGGAACGCAGAAGAACTATCTTCCCGCGGATCGCGTAATAGACGGCGTTTCGATGGTTCCCGTGTTCACGCAGAACAAGGTCATACATACCGCCGACACCCCGATACTCCACATGAAGCGCGAAAAGCTCAAGGCTATCCAGTACGCTATACCGACTGCCGATATCCTCGCGCGCAATGAGTATAAGGACTATGATTTTGATATTCTCAACAACAACGAGTATGTCGTGTTCAAGTATTTCAAGAATATACAGAACGACAACTCCGCGTTCTTTGATAAGTTCCGCAAGAATTGGCTGCATATCCTGACCGACGATGCGGGCGAGAACTACAACCGCACCCCGGCATATCCGACAATTGCCGACGAGATGCTTGAGAAGCTCGACGAAATAATGAACGATTTCAAGGAGAACCGCCGCGGAATCATAGAGAAAAAATAACCGATAAATTGCCGCCGAACGGGGAACAGTCCGCTCGGCGGCAGCAATATCCGGAGGTGTTGTTTTGCCCGAACTTTCGATAATGATAAAGCCCGCGTCGAGTCTCTGTAACCTGCGCTGCGAATACTGCTTCTATCACGATGTCTCGCAGATAAGAGAGGAACACAACCTCGGCATTATGTCCGCAGAGACCTCGGACAGGCTCATAAAAAGCGCGCTCGACTTTGCAAGAGGGGACAGCGTGGCATTTGCGTTCCAAGGCGGCGAGCCGCTGCTTGCCGGATTCGACTATTTCAAGGACTTCGCCGAGCGGGTCAAAAAATATAACCTGCGCGGCAGCCGCATATATTTCAGCATTCAGACAAACGGTATGCTGATAGACGAGCAGTGGGCGCGATTCTTTCACGACGAGCATTTTTTGGTCGGTTTAAGTCTCGACGGCGACATGGAGGCTAACCGCTTCAGGGTCGACGCGAACGGCACGAACAGATTTTATAAAATACTAAACGCCGCTCAAATGCTGACGATGCACGAGGTCGATTTCAATATTCTGACCGTGCTCACAGGTTACGCCGCCGAAAATATAGACAGGATATATTCTTTCTTCAAGCGCAAGGGCTTCAAATATCTCCAATTTATCCCGTGCCTGCGCCCATTCGGAGACAAGAGCGAGAGCGAGCTGTACATGACAAACGAGCAGTATGCGCATTTCCTGATACACCTGTTCAACGCCTATGTCAAGGACTACGTGCGCGGCGAATATACGAGCATACGCCGGTTTGACAACTGGGTGCAGATGTATGTCGGCAGAGCACCGGAGCAGTGCGGAGTCTGCGGACACTGCACGCATCAGTTTGTAGTCGAGGGCAACGGCAACGTCTATCCCTGCGACTTCTACTGCCTGGATGAATGGCTGCTCGGCAACATAAATTCGGACGGGCTCGAAGCCATGGCAAACTCAAAAAAGGCCGCGGATTTTATCAGGGAGAGCCTTGCGGTTGACAAAAAGTGCAAGGCGTGCCGCTATTATCCGCTCTGCCGCGGCGGCGGATGCAAGCGCAGCCGAGCCGACCGCGACTACTGCGAGGCGTATAAGAAATTTTTTGCCTCCTGCCTGCCGCTGTTCCGCGTATTTGTCGACGAAGCAAACCGATGAATATAAAATTTCGCCCCGGCGGCGCGAAATATAATGTAATGTGTCCTGTACGAACTGTGATTTTCAGCGCGCAAATTGGACTAAAAATAACCATCTTCTGCCGATTACATACGAATTTTGCATAGCGGTATAGGAAAAAACAGTCCTCATAAGCACCTATACCTATGTATCATAATCATATAATGATTGAGGCTTACGATAAAAAAGCTACTGTTAGGGTTTCAAGCGTTTTTAAATAAGAGCACACTTACAAAATAAGAAGAAATCAAGAGATAAGCTTTATTAGAAATCAGAGAAGTCACCCGAAGCAATTAAAACTGTTCAACATCACATATCAAAATATAGGTGTACCAAAAAACGGACTTCAAATGCCTAATAAGCAATTTTGATTGACCAAACAGAAGGAGAATGGTATTATAAAATAAAAAAGCGAGGAGAAAACAGATGAAAGAACAGCTTATAAATTGCTATCCATTATCCAAAACCTTAAGATTTTCTTTAATCCCTGTTGGAAAAACCGAAGATAATTTCAATAAAAAGCTTTTGCTTGAAAGCGATAAACAAAGAGCGGAGAATTATGAAAATGTCAAAAGCTATATTGATCGCTTTCACAAAGAATATATTAAATCTGCATTAGCAAACGCAAGAATTGAAAAAATCAATGAATATGCGGCTTTATATTGGAAAATCAATAAGGATGATTCTGACGCAAAAGCTATGGAATCGTTAGAAGATGATATAAGAAAGCAAATATCCAAACAACTTACATCAACCGCAAACTTTAAAAGACTGTTTGGAAAAGAGTTGATATGTGAAGACTTACCGGCTTTTTTAACAGATGAAAATGAAAAAGAAACAGTTGAATGCTTTAGAAGCTTTACAACATATTTTAATGGTTTTAATACTAATCGAAAGAATATGTATTCGAGTGAAAAAAAGTCAACTGCAATAGCTTATCGTTGTGTAAATGACAACCTTCCTCGCTTTTTGGATAATATAAAAACCTTTCAAAAAATATTCGATAATCTTTCTGATGAAACTATCACAAAACTAAACACAAATTTATATAATAGATTCGGCAGAAAAATTGAAGATATTTTTTCTGTTGATTATTTTGATTTTGTTTTGGCTCAATCAGGCATTGATATTTATAATTATATGATCGGCGGATATACTTGCTCCGACGGAACCAAAATCCAAGGCCTTAATGAATGTATAAATCTTTATAACCAGCAGGTTGCCAAAAATGAAAAATCAAAAAGATTGCCGTTAATGAAACCGTTACGTAAGCAAATCTTAAGTGAAAAGGACAGTGTATCGTTCATTCCCGAGAAATTCAATTCAGACAACGAAGTATTGCTTGCGATTGAAGAATATTATAATAACCACATTAGTGATATCGATTCGCTTACAAAGCTTTTGCAATCATTAAACACTTATAATGCCAATGGAATATTTATAAAATCAGGTGCTGCCGTTTCCGATATTTCAAACGCTGCATTTAACTCATGGAATGTATTACGCTTAGCTTGGAATGAAAAGTATGAAGCTTTACATCCCGTAACAAGCACAACAAAAATCGATAAATATATTGAAAAGCGAGACAAGGTATATAAATCAATAAAAAGCTTTTCGCTTTTTGAACTTCAAGAGCTTGGTGCGGAAAATGGGAATGAAATAACCGATTGGTATATTTCATCAATCAATGAATGTAACCGCAAAATAAAAGAAACTTATTTGCAGGCACGGGAATTGCTGAAATCCGATTATGAAAAGGACTACGATAAAAGACTTTATAAAAATGAAAAAGCAACAGAGTTAGTAAAAAACCTGCTTGACGCAATAAAGGAATTTCAACAGCTTGTAAAACCGTTAAACGGCACAGGTAAAGAAGAAAACAAGGACGAGCTTTTTTACGGCAAGTTCACTTCATTTTATGACTCGGTAGCAGATATTGACAGGCTTTACGATAAGGTTAGAAACTACATTACTCAAAAACCTTATTCCAAAGATAAAATAAAGCTGAATTTTGACAATCCCCAACTTCTTGGCGGATGGGATAAAAACAAAGAAAGCGATTACAGAACCGTTATTCTTCGCAAAAATGATTTTTACTATCTTGCCGTTATGGACAAATCACACAGTAAGGTTTTTGTTAATGCACCTGAGATAACCTCTGAAGACGAGGATTATTACGAAAAAATGGAATATAAGCTTTTGCCCGGTCCCAATAAAATGTTGCCAAAGGTTTTCTTTGCCTCTAGAAATATTGACAAATTTCAACCGTCAGACAGAATACTTGATATTCGCAAAAGAGAAAGCTTTAAAAAAGGAGCGACTTTTAACAAATCCGAATGTCATGAGTTTATAGATTATTTTAAGGAATCTATTAAGAAGCATGATGATTGGTCAAAATTCGGATTTGAGTTTTCTCCTACAGAAAGCTATAACGATATTAGCGAATTTTATCGAGAAGTTTCAGATCAAGGCTATTATATTAGCTTTAGTAAAATATCAAAAAACTATATCGATAAGCTTGTAGAAAACGGATATATTTATCTTTTCCAAATCTACAATAAGGACTTTTCAAAGTACAGCAAAGGAACTCCGAATTTACATACTTTGTATTTCAAAATGCTTTTTGACGAGAGAAATTTATCAAATGTGGTATACAAGCTCAACGGTGAAGCCGAGATGTTCTACCGTGAAGCAAGTATAAATGACAAGGAGAAAATAACTCATCATGCCAATCAACCGATAAAAAACAAAAATCCTGATAACGAGAAAAAAGAAAGCGTTTTTGAGTATGATATTGTAAAAGACAAAAGATTTACCAAAAGGCAATTTTCACTTCACGTGTCTGTTACAATCAACTTCAAGGCTCGCGGTCAGGAATTTTTGAATTATGATGTTCGCAAGGCGGTTAAATATAAAGATGATAATTACGTTATCGGCATTGACCGTGGCGAAAGGAATCTGATTTATATCAGCGTTATCAATTCAAACGGTAAAATTGTTGAACAAATGTCGCTTAATGAAATAATCGGTGACAACGGATACAGTGTTGATTATCAAAAGCTTTTGGATAAGAAAGAAAAGGAAAGAGATAAAGCAAGAAAAAACTGGACCTCTGTTGAAAATATAAAGGAACTGAAAGAGGGCTACATCAGCCAGGTTGTTCACAAAATCTGTGAATTAGTCGTTAAATATGATGCTGTTATCGCTATGGAGGATTTAAACTTCGGCTTCAAGCGCGGTAGGTTTCCTGTTGAAAAGCAAGTTTATCAAAAATTTGAAAATATGCTTATTTCCAAACTCAATTTGCTTATTGATAAAAAGGCGGAACCGACCGAAAACGGCGGTCTTTTGCGAGCATATCAGCTTACGAATAAATTCGACGGCGTAAATAAGGCTAAGCAAAACGGTATCATCTTTTATGTTCCGGCTTGGGATACAAGTAAAATAGATCCGGTAACGGGCTTTGTTAATCTTTTAAAGCCAAAATACACAAGTGTGCGGGAAGCTAAAAAGTTATTTGAAACAATCGATGATATCAAATATAACTCAAACACCGATATGTTTGAGTTCTGTATTGATTATGGTAAATTCCCGAGATGTAATTCGGATTTCAAAAAAACTTGGACTGTTTGCACTAATTCAAGCAGAATTTTATCCTTCCGGAATGAAAAAAAGAATAACGAGTGGGACAATAAGCAAATTGTTCTTACCGATGAATTCAAATCGTTGTTTAATGAATTTGGCATTGATTACACAAGTGATCTTAAGGCTTCTATTTTAAGCATTTCCAATGCCGATTTTTACAATCGATTGATAAGGCTTCTTTCGTTAACACTTCAAATGAGAAACAGTATTATCGGCAGCACATTACCGGAAGATGACTACCTTATTTCGCCTGTTGCAAATGACAGAGGTGAGTTCTATGACAGTCGTAATTATAAAGGCTCAAATGCCGCTTTGCCTTGCGATGCCGATGCGAATGGCGCATATAATATTGCAAGAAAAGCGCTTTGGGCAATAAATGTTTTAAAAGACACTCCGGATGATATGCTTCAAAAAGCAAAACTTAGTATAACTAATGCCGAATGGCTTGAATACACACAAAGATGAGCGAACAGCCTTTAGCTATATCTCAATTAAATGATTTTATTTTCTGCCCTGTTTCAATATTTTTTCATTCACTTGAAACCGAAGAAAATATTATGGTTCAAGATTCGTTTCAATTAAACGGAACGAATGCTCATAAACATTCCGACTCTGCAACATACTCAACCGAAAAGAGTGTGTTGCAGGGCGTGAGTGTGTATTGCGAAAAATATAATTTAATTGGCAAAATTGATATTTTTGACGAAAAAATAGGTGTTTTAACTGAACGAAAAAAGAAAATAAAAACAATTTATGACGGATATATTTATCAGATTTATGCACAGTATTTTTCATTGATTGAAATGGGATATAAAGTCAATGGGTTGCGTCTTTACAGTATGGATGATAATAAATCATATACTGTATTAAAACCGGAAGAAAATAAAACAATGCTTGAAAAATTTGAGAACATAATATCCGAAATGAACAATTTTTCATTTAGAGATTTTAAGCAAAGCAACATAAGCAAATGTCAAAGATGTATATATGAACCACTATGTAGTTTTTCTTGTTTGAAAGAGGAGTAATTATGTTTACTGCACCGGACTTTAGCAAAAAACAAATTGTTTTTGTTTTATTTAATGAGGGAGAAAAGTTGGCATTTAGCAATGATAATCTTGTTGTAAAAGATAGCTTTGGAAAGATAAAATTTCAATGCACCTGTTACAGACTGTTTATAGTATTTGCAGTGGGACATACAAGTATTACTTCTGCATTAATTCAAAAAGCTCAAAAATTTGGATTTTATATTGCACTGATGACGCCCGGTTTTAGAGTATATTCAATTATCGGCGCCCAAAAAGAAGGTAATACTTTACTTCATAAAAAACAGTATAATTATTCAGATATAGGAATTGCCAAGATTATAGTATCAAACAAAATGAGTAATCAAATGTCAGAACTAAAATCAGTAAGAAACAAAAATGATTTTGTTAAAGAAGCAATTACACAAATATCCAATTATATTAAAAAAATTCCAACCGCCTGTAGCATAAATGAACTAATGGCATATGAAGGTCTTGCTTCAAAGGTTTATTTCAAAAGCTTCTTTAGTAATGTGTTATGGCAAGGAAGACAGCCTCGCATAAAAAGAGATTATGTAAATTCCTCATTGGATATTGGCTATACATTATTGTTCACTTTTATCGACGCCCTGTTGTCAAGCTATGGTTTTGACAATTATTGCGGAATAATGCATACGCAATTTTATATGAGAAAATCTTTGGTTTGTGATATTGTTGAGCCATTTAGAGTATTAATTGACCACGAAGTAAAAAAAGCTATAAACTTAAAGCAAATAAAAGAAGAAGATTTTATTATCATAAATCATCAATATCGACTTAAATGGGATAAATCTGGTGATTATATTAAATTTCTTATGAAACCTCTGCTCGATAATAAAGAAAGTATATTTGCTTATATTCAATCATATTATCGTGCTTTTATGAAGGAACTACCTCCGGAAAAATTTCCTGTATTTGAAATAGGTGACTGAATTGATTATTATTAGTTATGACATAAGCAATGATAGAAAAAGAGCAAGATTTAATAAATATATCAAAAAATTTGGTCATATGCTCCAATACTCCGTGTATGAAATTGAGAATAGCGAGCGAATTTTAAATAACATTGTTACAGATTTAAACAATAAATGGCTAAAACAATTCGACCAAACTGATAGTGTATATATTTTTAATCTCAGTAATTCTTGTAAAATCGAAAAATATGGATATGCAAGAAACGAGGACACTGATTTACTAATTGTAAAATAAAATTTGCAAACCTCAGTCTAAATATGATATAATTATTAATTAAGGGGATTATTAGTCTATGAACGGATATTTTTTTGTTAATATTTTACAAGTTATCAAAAATAAATTTGTGAATTATGACAACCTTGGGATTAATAATCCCTAATAATTTCTACTGTTGTAGATCGGAAAAATAGACCTTTTGACCGAGCATTAATAATCCCTAATAATTTCTACTGTTGTAGATATTCTTAATGTTATCGTCTGTTTTAAATATTAATAATCCCTAATAATTTCTACTGTTGTAGATATAATATGAATCACGAAAAAGAGAGAATTAATAATCCCTAATAATTTCTACTGTTGTAGATAGCATCGTCAACGTCAACCACTATAAGAATTAATAATCCCTAATAATTTCTACTGTTGTAGATACAGAGCGGGGTGATATACTATAAGTATTAATAATCCCTAATAATTTCTACTGTTGTAGATTTATCGGAACAATAATTTCGGTTATAGTATTAATAATCCCTAATAATTTCTACTGTTGTAGATAAAGGTAAAATCAGTCTATGAGGCATTTTATTAATAATCCCTAATAATTTCTACTGTTGTAGATTAGTCCATGACGGGCAGATATTCTATGATTAATAATCCCTAATAATTTCTACTGTTGTAGATAAAGTATCGCTCGGAATTTTTGTATACTTGATTAATAATCCCTAATAATTTCTACTGTTGTAGATAACGTGTGTAGGGTAGATTTCGGACTGATTAATAATCCCTAACGAATCCTATCCGAACTTTCCCGCCGGGTAGGATTTTGCCGTTATAAGCGCGCTTGATAAATTGGGACTTGCAACTGCTCTGTAATCCCCAATTTGTTCTGATGTACGATCCTTACCGCCAAAAACTAAAGAACACATAGAAAATCAGCGGACGGGAATATCCCGATCCGCTGATTTTTTGTAACTTTATTTAGGATGTATTGTCCTGCCGCAATCAAAATATGTGCCGCTGTTATTTCTTAAAAGGCTTGACAATATAATAGAGTATCAGCTCGATAGTATCAACAAATTTTGCGCCGAATTTGTTCAAGTTCTCCTTTGCGCGTTCTTCGCCCGAGCCGCCTGTCCAGTCGAGCGGATCGGAAACGAGGAGTATCCTGAACGTAGTCTGAGCCTCTATGCCCTCGTAGTCGCCCATGCCGGTGACAGTAACGGTGGCAGTGCCCTTTTCTACGTTGTCGGAGAAAGCAGCGGTGTAGTCAACGCCCTCGGTGAGAACTCTGTCAAGGCACTTGACGGTGATTTCCGGAGTTATCTCGGAGCCGGTGCGCTTCTGCGACGGGATGTGGGATATCGTCAATCCCTCGTTCTTGAGGGTGAGGGCGCCGGAAAGGAAATCGGTGCGCGTCTTTATGAAATCATATGTATAATTGATTTCGCTGTTATAATTATCGGCTATGACAGCTGTGTCGGTGGTCTCGTAACAATTCCATCTGATAGCGTTCATGATCGCCGAATCTTTTACTTCGTCGACATATGTCTTATATTTGCCTTCGAGCATCGCCTTAACTGCCGGCGCAAAAACAGTCTGCATCTGTTCCTCAACAGTCTGCGCAAAGTCGGCGTGTCTGTAGCAGAGAGCATAGATGTTTGGGGTGGCCTTGACGTTGTCGTTACCTATGAGCGAGTTATACCAGAGATTTCTGCTCTTTGCATGAAGATTGGTGGGATCTTTAAGATTTATGCCGTCTCTTCCCTCGCTGTTGCCGATTGCGGTGTCAAAATCCCAAAGGGGACCGGCAAAGAGCTTGCTGTCAACATCCTTGTAGAAGAAGTTGCTGGTGAGACCCGCATCCCAGTTGCTTGTCCATTCCTGAATAAGATACTGCTTAGCCCATGAGACTATGTCAATATATTCGGTGTAGTGCTTGCCGAGACTGTTATAGCCGGTCTCGCTGTAAAGAGCATCCTCCAATTCCTGCCAGTAGCCGCTGATATACTTTGCCTGTGCTTCGGTAGCATATTCAGGCGACTTCAAAACCACCGGCTGTGTGTTTTTTGTAATGAATCCGCTCGGCTCTTCTGCATAGCGATCCGTAAGCTCAAGCTCAAGCAGATAACCGCCCGTAATATTCTCGGGCTCGTTAGGAATATCATACCAACGCTGACTGTTTTCTATATATCCGCCGTACTTGCCTGCGATACCTTGGGGGGCAAGAGTCGAAAAATCGAGGTCGGGATTCAAATCCTCCGTAGCCTCTTCCAGGTCGAAAATATCGACACGGTTTTTGTTTATCTCAACCTTTTCGGTGATGAGATAGACGCCCTTGTATTCGCCGTTGACATAGAGGTCGATATTTCTGCAGTCAGGCGACATGTTCATGCCGATGTCTGCGCCGAGATTATAGGCTATCTGGTTGCGCATAAGACTGAGATCAATGTAGTTGGCTATAAGGCACCAACTTTTCGCTTTTTCCATGCCGAAAAGCTTTGCTTTGGAGCCGAGCTTGATGTTGTAGGGCTTTTTCGGATAGCCCCAGGTTGAGTTGCCTCTGCCCTTCATTGAAGCGAGCTCTGCATCATAGTCGACCGTGCCCTTTGAGTTGAGGGCGAGCATGGTGCAGCCCTTTTCCTTGTGGGACTTGTCGGCGTGGATTCTATCGAGTCCGCCCTCGGGAGTGTTGATAAACATTGTCGGGAGCTTGCTCGAATTGAGGAACACTACCGTGTACTTCGCATCGCCGACGGTAAGAACAAACTCGCCGCCGTTTGCGAACGCTCTTGTCTGCGCGCCGCTTTCGAGCTTGACTCCGCCGCACATAACGTCATCGGTAGCAGTGAACCAGACCGTTATCGACGACAGGTCGGATTTTGACGGCATAAACATATAATATTTGCCGTCAACGTCGCTCTTCCACCATGAGACGGTACCGAGTGCGGTCGAATCCGCTCCGCTGCCTTTCGCGGATACGGCAAAACTGCTCAGAGACTCTGTTTCTTCGGCAAAAACGCCGCCTATGGCGAACGCCGAAAAAGCGAGAGTCAAAACCAGCAAGATTGCCGCAGCTGATTTTAATACTTTTTTCATGATTTTTTACCTCCTATATTATGTACAAAAAGTACAATACACGTAATATTATATATAAGACGGCATAAAAAATCACTTTATACTAGAATAATAGGCAAAAACGTCGAGATTTTACATTAACTTTTAAAGCTCCCGTTTATATTTTCCTGCTTTAGTAATCTGAATAACGGTAATAAAAAGCGGCCGAGGGGTTGAAGCCTCGGCCGTGCAAATTATATCACCTTTTCAAAAAACTGATTGAAAATCGGGTAGAATTTTTTGATTATCTCGATAATTTTTATTAAAATCTTTTCGAATGCCGCTGCAAACCGATTTTGTGCGGCCTCTTTTACTCCATAGCCGGGGATGGTTCCGTCGCGGTTTTCGACCCCGTCCGTATCGCTGCAAAATCCGCCGAAAAGCGCAAACGCAAGAGAGAGAGCCGCCTTTTCTTCGGGTGTTGCAAAGCCGTATTTTTTGCTGAATTCTTTGAGTATATTATCGGCTACGGTTCCGCTGTAACCGAGTTCCCTGAGAAATGCGTTGGCGTCAAACAGCACATCGCCGTCCGCCGCCTCTGCCGCGGATTTGCGGATAGAGAAGGCGATGAGCTTCACTATGAGCTTGAAATCATCGGAATCCTGCGAGTAAATTCTCCTGCCGCTCTTGTAGGTGAGATAGGCCGTTGTCAGCGCCTCGTTGAGAGTCGAATAGCTGCTGTTCGGAATCTCGAGCCCGTATGCCGCTGCCATAGCCTGAATACTGTTTTCGTCGTAGATCGGGGTGTCCGACAGCTCTCTCAATCCGTCCGTGACGAGCTTGAGCTTGCCGTAAAGCGCGCTCGATTCCTTGATGCCTACGGTTTCGGGCGAAATGTCCTTGCGGATTTTTTTAGAATAAACGGCGTGCGACCTGTTCCAGGTGTACTGCTGAAAATCGTTCTTCATAAGGGCGATATCTTTTTTGCTGTAGCCCTTGCAAACTTCGGCGAGCTTATCCGCGTCGATATGCTCGATTTTCTTCGTCTCGTATTTTATTTCGCTGTCGGTCATTTTGAACAGCTTGTATTCAGCGGGGAAGTTACCGAGGCTCGGCATTGAAAAATCGTATATCGTGTTGCCCAAGAAGCTCGTGTAGGAGGTTGCGCTGGTTACGTGCGTATGACCGGAGAACACGAGCTTTACGCCCAAGTCCGCAAGCAGACCCGCGAACGAATACGGAGTATCGACAACATAGTTCTTTTCGAGGACCTTCTGATAGGGATTATGCTCCAAAAGATTGTGGTGCATTATCATTATTACTTTTCGGCCCTCGCGCTTCGCGTTTCTGATCTGCGTAACCGCCCAGTTCATTCTCGAAAGGTCATTGTTCGGCACAACCCTGTATCTTTCGTCGCAGGTATCGAGCGCGACGAGAGTATATTCGTCGTTGAGATTGACGCTGTAGGAGCAGGTGTTCTCGTCAACGGAAACCGCCTTGTCGTATCCAAACTCGTGATATATGGAAATAAAATCTTCGCGGCCTACGGCGCAGTTGAGGGCGCTGTCATGGTTGCCGTTTATAACATAAACCTGCTTTCCGGTCTCCTGTTCAAACTTTCTGAACTTCGCGGCAACGGCCTCATGCTCGGAGGCAAAATCTCTGCCGTGCGTTGCAATGTCACCGGTTATCAGAACAAACCGACACTCGGGATTTTTTGCGCACTGATCCAAAAACTCGTCGATGATAAAGCCGCTCTGGTTATAAAGCGAGTCCTTGCCCGATTTGAAGGTGGTTTCAACGCCCTCATTATATGGGGTGGAGGTCGCCGTTTTTGCGGGCGTGACATAGTGAACATCGGAGGCGACGGCAAAGCAAATTTCGCTTTTGTCCTCCTGTGCGTATACGCCGGCCGTAAAAGCCGAGCCGCAAATAAGAATGAGCGCAAGTAAAACGGAGATGAATTTTTTCACTTTAATAACCGCCTTTGCTGTATTATATATCAAATTTTATCAAAACGGCAAATTGTTGTCAAGCGGCATTTTATCGCTCAAGAATGAAAAGCGGCAGGAGACTTTTGGAGCCCTACCGCTTTTCTCGTTATTTTATATATCCCGGTGCATCGCTTTCGGGAATGTACATCGTCTGATTGTAGCCGTCGGTGAATGTTATCTGCGCGATATAGCCGCCGAGAGAGGTGTAACACTGTCCTTGAGCGAGTGCGAACAGCTCGTCTGACTGCTTTTGATTTGTAACGCTCTTTATGAAGCAGTCATCCATGTCGCCGAAAGCTTTGGTCACCAACTTTATTTCTTTCGTGTTGAACATCGTGCTCATAATAAAAATCGGGTTTATCGCGGTGCCGCCGTAGCTTCCGTTCTTGTTTATATCCTTCGCTTTCGAAATGATGCGGCGGCAGTCGTAAATATTGACGCTCTTCACTTCACGCTTTTGTCCGAGCGCGTCCGCCATGCCGTGTTCTTTGATAAACTTCAGCGTCTCGGTCATGTCGTCCGTGACAGCTGCAAGAACAGACCTGCCCTCAACATTTTCTTCATATCGACCGTCGTAGCTTGTGGCGTTGTCGATGAGATAAATATATGCGACTTCCTTTTCGCTGCCGCGAAGAATATCCGTATATTTTTTCTTCGATATGTCACTCCATATGCATTTGCCGAGCTTATCAAGCTCATCCGAGCTCAGCTCGCGGCAGAAGCTGCCGTCCTTGCTCGCTATTAGAACGCCATCCGTATTGCGCAGCGGACTGCCGTAGTTTCGAAATAAGAAATAGCCTTGCGAGTTCGACATACCCGGAGCTTTTACGCTTTCGTTTTTGAGCTTTTCGCGCTCTGTGTCGGAGGCGGCGAGGAAAAAATATTGCTGTTCCTTTACCCCGTCTGTGTCGGCAATGGCGAAATATGCGTTGAGGTCTTTTTCGCTTATGTTCGTGAAAGTGCGCTCCATGCTCTTCCCGTTCTTGAAATAATACTTGACGGAGAACTGGGTGTTTGTCTTTTCGTCGCTCTTCTTCTCGTTCGTTATGAGCTTGTGGATGGAGAGCACCGTGTTTATGTCCTTTTCCGTCGAGAGAGTTATGCAGTTGGAATAGGGCTTGACAACCGTTGCAGTGCCCTTGACGGTGCGGAGTATACTGCCGTTTTGCGCCATTCCGCTCTCGAAGCTGAATGGCATCGACACCGTGACATACTCTACCTCTTCCGCCTCGGGAACACGCGCGGTGTAGCCGAATCCGCCTGTCAGGAATATTGCGGTGATTATCGCCGTTGCACCTGCGGGTATTGCAAACTGCCAAAGATTTTTGCGAACCGCTTTCAAATTCCTGCGCGCTATGAACGTGTAGGCAAAATATGCCGCGAGCATGACTGCGGCTCCCAAAAGCGCGGCGAGAGCTGTGCTTACGGAAAAGACAGCTGTTTTTAATACCCATGCGGGAACGGAAAATCCGCAGAACACTATTATCGCCGAGGTAAGCGCTGTGAGTACACGGCTCGCCGCCGGAACTCCGAGCTCTTCAAGCTTCTTTTTGCCGAACATCCGCTGCGCGAGCACGATCAATACGGCGGTCAAAACTATCCAAAGCAGTATCGGAAGCCATGCGTCTATCCCGGGCAGAGATGAGCCGTCCTTGCAGAAACCGAAGTCGATAGGGCCGAATCCGCGCAGCTTCAAGTTCATCAAATCCGCTCTGCTTGTCCCGGGAACGCGGAACAGCGTGAACGGGCAGAATGCCATTATCCCGCGTCCGCCGCGCCTGGGAGAGAAGGCGAAATAGTAATATTGCATATCCATGCCGTCGGCGTAATTCGTGCCGGAGACTGCCGTTCTGCCGCGCAGAAATACCGAAGAAAGGGCGTCCCAAGCAGTCGAGAGAAGCGGCAGGGCGAGAATGAGCACTACAGAATAGAATATGCTCTCCGCAACGCTTCCCGTGAGCGAAGCCGTCAGCGCGCCTATCGCAAAGCCCGCGAACATCATCGTCAAAAATCCGGCATACTGATAGAATATTACCGGGAGAACTTTTGAGGCGGAACAGCCGGACGCGCAGCATATTATCGCGCTGATTATTCCGGGTATTATTATCGCCGCACTGAGGAGCGTCAGCGAAGAAACACAGCGGTTTTTAAAGAGCGTCGAGCGGCTGAGATTGAAGCTGAACCACACGTTCGACTGATTCTTTATGTTGATGAACCGCAGGGTATATGCCGCCTGTATCGCGCCGACGAGCACAACGCAGAATGAGATGAAAACAAGCGCATCGGGCGAGTCCATGAACCATGTGAAAAAGACCTTTTCTTTCTGTTTGAACTGAAAATATGCGCATACTGCCGCCTGCACAGTGAATGCGAGAAAGGTCAGCGCGGGTATGACGAGATTTGAAGCAAAGCTGCGTTTTAAGTCGGCGGAAGCAATATTATTCAAAGACTTTTGAGATTTCATCGCTCTTGTCCTCCGTTTCCTGTAAGAATATTTCTTCAAGCTCCATCGGGAACTCGTCGATGAACAGCGGCTTCAATGCGTCGAGCTTTGCCCTCGCGTCATCGATATGTCCGCAGACGGTCACAACGGCGCTCCTGCCGTCGATGTCGAGCTTTTTGATGTCGATATTCCCGAATATCGAGCGCGTCGGCTCAAAGTCAAACTGAAGCCTGAATTTGCGCCAGGTCGAGGGGATATCGTCCGTGCAGCAGTTCATCTGCATACGCTTGCCGGATATCAGCACTATCCTGTCGCAGAGGTTTTGAAGATCTGCTATCGCGTGGGACGAGATGAGCATGGTGCAGCCGCTCTGAGCCATGTAGTCCATGAAAAGCTGCTTGCAGATGTCCTTTTTTGCGATGTCAAGCCCGTCGAGGCATTCGTCGAGCAGCAGGACCTTCGGCGACGAGGCGAGCGCTAACGCAATCTCCGTCTGGCGCTGCATTCCTTTCGAAAATCCGCGTATTTTCGCGTCGCCGTCAAGCTCAAAGAGCTTCAGCATACGCTCGAAGTTGCCGAATGAAAGCTCCGGGTAGTAGTCTTTGTAGAAGCGAGCCGCGCTGTTCGGGGTCGAGCCGACGGGAAAGAAAAGATCGTCCGGCACAAAGAACAGCCGCGAGCGCACCTCATCGGAATCGTAGGTGGATTCGCCGTCTATAAGCACCTTGCCGGAGTCCGGCTTATAGAGCCCCGCGGCGCATTTTATAAGCGTTGTCTTGCCCGCGCCGTTGTAGCCTATCAGACCGCAGACGGACGAGTCACAGGCGGAGAAGGATATGTCCTCAACGGCGGTAAAATCGCCGTAGCTTTTGGTGACGTTTCTGAATTCAATCATGGCGTTTGCCTCTTTGCTCCTTTCATTTGTTTTCGGCGTAGACCTGCTTTAGAAGCTCCTCAATATCCGCTTCGCTCAGCCCGTTTGCCTTCGCCGAGCGCAGAGCGGCCGAGAGCGCCGAAAGAGCCTGCTCGCGCACGCGGCTGTTGTCCGCCGCGTTTTCGCTGATAAAGACTCCACGCCCGGGTTGGGAATAGGTCACGCCCTTTGCCTCAAGCTCCTGGAACGCGCGCTTTACGGTGTTCACGTTGAGCTTGAGCTCGGAAGCTAAAGAGCGGGTGGAGGGCAGACGGTCGTGCGGCTTGTACACGCCGCGCCTGACCATGAGCATCACCTGCTCCTCGATCTGTTCGTAGATAGGTGTTTTTGAGTGGAAATCGAGTATAATCACGATTTGTCCTCCGTATTAAAAAGTTAGCTAACTGAGCTATCTCAAATAGCTCAGTTGTATATTATCATCCTTTTCGGCGTTTGTCAACGGAAAAGTTTTATTTTTCTCTCGTCAATATTTCCAAATGTCTGGCACTTTGTTTGTGCATATTGCGGCAAGAACGGCGATAGCGCAAAAATAAATCTTTGATTAAAGAGCCGAAAAAAGTCCGACCCGACCGAATAAAACAAAAAACGGGATTGGCGGTCAGTCCGTCAATCCCGTTTCGTATAGCTTATTTTTTTACATATCTGTCAAACGTGAAAACGTATCCGTTGCTCTCCTGCGCGGCGGAGCGCTCGACGAGCCTCCAGCCTGCGCGGGCGTCGAGGTCGGGAAAGAATTTCTCCGCGCCCCCGTCCGCGTTGACGCGCGTTACAAACGCCTCGTCGCAGGCGTCTATGAGCTCACCGTAGACTGCCTCGCCGCCTATAAGAAACACTTTTTCGTCGTCGTTTATGTTTATTATGTCCGCAAGCTCGTCTGTGCTGCGGCACACCGTAACATTTTCGGCGCTCCAACCGTCGCTTCGCGTCAGCACGATATTCTTTCTGCCCGGCAGAGCCTTCGGCCCCGGCAGGGAGAGAAATGTCGTGCGACCCATTATGACGGTGCCGCCCATAGTCTTTTCTTTGAAAAATTTCAGGTCTGCGGGGATGTGAAAGAGCATTCCCGCGCCCTTTCCTATGCCCCAATTTATGTCGGCGCAAACTATTGCTTTCATCTTGGCTCCTTATATCGCAACGGGTATTTTTTCGGTGAATTCGTGATACTTGTAGTCCTCAAAATGCACGCTGTCAGGCGTGAATTTGTAGAAGTCGGTTATCGACTTGTCGAGTATAAACTTCGGCGCGTCGTATGGCTCGCGCTTTATAAGCTCCTCAACTATCGGAACGTGCCTGTCATATATGTGCGCGTCGGCTATGACATGGACGAACTCGCCCGGCTCAAGCCCCGACACCTGCGCTATCATGTGAACGAGCGTCGCATATTGGCAGACGTTCCAGCTGTTCGCCGTGAGCATATCCTGCGAGCGCTGGTTGAGAATGGCGTTGAGCTTCTTGCCCGTGACGTTGAAGGTCATGCTGTATGCGCAGGGGTAGAGGTGCATCTCGCTCAGATCAGCGTGGACATATATATTAGTCAGAATGCGGCGGCTGAGCGGGTTGTGCTTGAGGTCATAGAGAACTCGGTCAACCTGATCAAACTCGCCCTCGGGATAGTGGTGCTTGACTCCGAGCTGATAGCCGTATGCCTTTCCTATGCTGCCGCTTTCGTCCGCCCAGGAGTCCCAGACATGGCCGTTGAAGTCGTTGACGTTGTTCGATTTCTTCTGCCATATCCAAAGCAGCTCGTCCGTTGCGCTCTTGATGAAGGTCTTTCTCAGCGTCATCGCGGGGAACTCCTTTGAAAGGTCGTAGCGGTTGACAATGCCGAATTTCTTTATCGTATGCGCGCTCGTGCCGTCCTCCCAGTGCGGGCGAACGTTGTAGTCTGTGTCCCAAGTGCCGTTTTCGAGTATATCCTTGCAGTTTGCGATAAATACTTCGTCTGCGTAGCTCATTTAGTCCTCTCCTCTTTATATTTATATTATTCCCGTCTGCCGAAGCAGGTCAGGGATTCCGTGCTCAAAGTCAACGCCGTAGCGAAGGTCGGTTCCGGCTTCCTTTGTCCTCTCTATGCAGCCGTGGGTGTAGTCAACGGCTATCCGTGCGCTCTCGGCGAGGGTGAGTCCGTTCAGGTACGCGCCGAGCAGAGCGCTCGCAAATACGTCACCCGTGCCGTGAAAATATCCGTCCACCGTGTCCGAAAGCGCATAGCTTATTTTACCCGTCAGGCGGTCGTAGGTAGCCGAGCCGACCTGCTTTTTGTCGAATGCAACGCCCGTCAGAACCACCTTTGACGGCCCGAGCTCGGAGAGCCTTTTGAGCGTCGATTCGACAAATTCCTTTGTATATGGGGCGGGGCGATATTCCTCGCCGAGCATGAACGCGGCCTCCGTAAAATTCGGAACGATTATGTCCGCCTTTGCGCAAAGGCGCGTCATCTGCCTTGCAAAGTCCATGTTGAACACCGAGTACATACTGCCGCCGTCCGCCATAGCGGGGTCGACAAGCACAACGGTGTTTTTCTCTTTGAAGTCATCGATGAAATCCGTCACTATGTCTATCTGTTCAAGAGAGCCGAGAAATCCGCTGTATATCGCGTCAAATTTTATTCCGAGCTTCTTCCAATGCGCCGCTATCGGGCGCATATCGGCCGTGAGGTCGCGGTAGGTGAAGCCCTCGAGCCCGCCCGTCTGCGTAGAGAGCACGGCCGTGGGTATGGCCGCCACTTCAATGCCCATAGCGGAGATTATCGGCAGCGCGACTGTCAGCGAGCACTTGCCGAAGCCCGATATATCGTGTATGGCGGCCGTTCTTTTGAGTCTCTCCATGTGTATCACTCGCTTTTTGTTATGATGTCCGCAAGCTCCCCGGCTGTCAGCCCGGGGATATATTTTTCCGTTTGAACCGATTCGAGCGCCGATGTTATCGTCTCGCGCCGAAGCTCGATTCCTTTAAGATGCTTCTCAATCTCCGATACGTCTCCGGTGTTCATAAAGTCGCCGAAAATGCGGATATCCTCTATTCTCCCGCAGGCGGTTTTCTTCTTTATGCAGACCGTCCCGCACCTGAGACGCACGCGCTCCGACTGCTCGGGATACTCAGCCCCGCAGCTCGGCGAGTCGGCGGTATATTTGCTGTTCCGAATTGCCGAAACGGCGCTTATCTCATCTTCGTTAAGCTCGTATTTTTCGCCGCCGCGCTCCGTCATATAACGGGCGAGAATAGCACCGACATTCTCTGCGCAGAGCGGTTTTTCAGTGAATTCAGAGATGTTTGCCACGCGGCTTCTTACTGATTTTACCCCGTGTCCCGCAAGCTTTTCCCCGTCCGCTCTCAGCGCTTCGGACAGGGCGTCGAGGTCGGAATTTATCAGCAGCGTTCCGTGAAAAAGCGATCTGCCGCCGTGCGAGCACATAGCGGTGCCGGAAACTTTTCTGCCGTCGACTGCAATATCGTTTCGCCCGGAAAGCTCTGCTTCAACGCCGAGGGAGCGAAGAACCTCGATAACAGGTCTGCATAGCTTTGCTCTGTTCGGCTCGCCGTTTTGAATGAACGAAAAATTGAGGTTGCCCGCGTCGTGATAAACTGCCCCGCCGCCGGTCATACGCCTGACAACGGGCAGGGAGCGGGCCGAGACATAATCGGGGTTTATTTCGTCCGCGGCGACCTGATTCTTACCGATTACAACACACGGCTCATTTCTCCAAAGCAGGAAAAAATCCTCGCTTTTTTTGCGGAGCAGATATTCCTCCGCCGACAGATTAAAAAACGGGTCGGTGCTGCCGAGCGTCAGAATAAACACAAAACTCATCTCCGAAAATCTGTTGCCCTTTATAATATCATTTCGCGGGAAGAAAATCAATAATAAGCGCGAACGAAACGCAAAAAGAGCCGCCCTGCGAGTTTTGCAGAGCGGCTCGTCTGTGTTATTTAAACAGCTTCTTTATAAAGTTAATTATAGATGACGTGATTTTAAGAATCGGCTTGAAGATTGCTTGGAAAGCCTTGACAACGAGCGATTTATCCGTGCCGTTGTCGTTCTCTATTTCGGCATAGAAAGCGTCATAGTCGCCGTTTTCGTATCTTTCAAGCATTTCGCCGAAGGTGACGTCCTTTTCCTCGCCGTCCTTCATAACGCTTATCTTCACATAGATATCCTTGAAGGTGAGGTACTCGGAGTCGGGATCGACGCACTCGAATCTCTTGCCGTCCGTCGAGTCTGCCGTCTTGATTCCGTCGAAGGTCAGAACGTCGAAGTGGAGATACATGGCGTCGGGGTATCTCGACGCGTAGTAGGCGAGGTATCTTCCGGCAACGCTCTCAAAGACGGTGAGCGTGCCCTTGAAGTTTATAACCTTCTTCTCCTCGTCGTAGCTTACTGTCACAAGCGGCATCTCATTATCAAGGGCGAAAGCCTGCGCGGCGGTGTTTTTCTCGTCGCATATGAGCAGGAATTTTTCGTTGTGACCGTCAAACGCATCGTACTCTATTTCCGTGTCGCCCTCCGTTGTTATCGCAACTGTCATAAGGTCGCCGCAGTTTGCGAATGCGAGAGAGTCGATTCTTGCAACGGTGCTTCCGAGCAGTACCTCGTTGAGATAGGGGAAGCCGTTGAACGCATTCTTGCCTACGGAGGTGACGCCGTTGCCGATTACAACGCCCGTGACATCGTCTGCGGTGCTGCTCCAGGTGAAGTCCTCAGCGTTGTCGTAGGAATACATATCGCCGCTGCCCTCAACAGTTATCTGGAAGAGGTCGGGCTGCAGGCTCCATGTGAGGTTATCTCCGCAAACGCCGCTCGTCTGGCCGTAGTTATAGACAATCTTGATATTTTTGAGCGCCGAGGCAACGTCGGTGACGTTTATCTTTTCCCAGTCGCTTTTGCTGCCGCGGTAATATATCGTGTCTATCTTGCTCGTGCCGCCGAGCGCACCGGACTCTATTTTCTTTATGCCCTTGCCGAGAACGACCGTCCTGAGATTTTTGCATATCGAGAATATGTTCTTGAAGGTATCTATTTTGTCGTTGAACTCAAAATGTGTCAGCGATGTGCGCTCAAAAACTCTGTCTCCCAAGTATTCGACAGAGTCGGGGAGATAGAAGTTTGTCATGGCGCAGCCAGAGAATGCCACAGAATCTATCATCCTGACCGTGTCGGGAACGGTGGTTATTTTGAGCGAGCTGCAATTCCTGAACGCGCCGAACGGGATTTTTTTGATTGCAAAGGAGAAGGTCACGTCCGTGAGGTTCGAGCAGCTGGAGAACGCATATTGCTCTATGCCGCAGCTTATGTCGAAAGTAAATGCCTTTTCAAAGTTCGGGCAGTGGAGCAGGAGCGATTTGTCCTTGTTATAGAGCGCACCGAGACTGTCTGCGCTGTAGCTCGGGTTGTCTGCGTCTACCGTGACCGCCGCGGGGCATCCTGCGAAGGTATAGCCGGGAATTGATATCACCGTAAGATTTTTCGATATATTTATCTCTTTGAGCGCGCAGTTTGTGAAAGCCCCATAGCTTATCTTTGTGACTGAATCCGGGATGTTCACGCTTTCAAGCTTTTTGCAGCCCGAAAAGCATTCCTGAGGAATAGTTTCAAGACCCTCGGGCAGGGTTGCTTTTGTCATTTTGCTGCAATTTTTGAATGCGCCTGTGCCTATTGTCTTTACGGAGTCGGGGATAGTGATGTCAACAAGCTTTGTAGCGTTGTAAAAGGCGCGGTCGCCGATGGTTTCAAGTCCGCTCGGGAGATTGACATCGGTGACTCCCGTGCTCGCGAACGAATATGGCGCGATTTCTTTTACCGTCGATGCAACCGTGCACTCGACAACGTCGTAACTTGCCGTTGTGTGCCTGTCGGGGAACCTGATGAGCTTTGTCTTGTCCTTGTTGTAGAGAATTCCGTTGAGCGAGCTGAGATACGGGTTGCCGGAATCGACCTCGAAAGATGTCATGTAGTAGAACGCCGTCGAGCAGTCGTTGAATATCTGACCGTCCGTTATGTTGATGCCCTTGCCTATTTTGACCTTGAGGCCGTAGGTGTTTATTTCCGCTGTGCTCCATTTGTTCAGGTCGTTGACAGTCAAAGTTCCGCTTCCCGTTATGGTCACGGTGTTTGAATCCTTGTCGTATGTGAGCGTTATCTCCTCCGGCTCTTCCTCTTCGCTGTAGTTATAAACAATATTTGCCGATTTAAGCGCGTTGTTGCCGGAGCTGTAAACGGATATAAGGTTCCAGAGCTCCTCCGTGCCGCGGTAGTTTACGGTCTTGAGCGATGAGTTGAACGCCGTGCTGTCGATTCGCTGGAGCGTTGCGGGAAGAGTCACGGTGTCGAGGCTTGTGCATCCGTTAAATGTATTTTCGGGGATGATATGCAGGTCGTAGGCGATGTCAACATTCCTGAGATTTTCGCAGCCCTTGAATGCATATTCGCTGAGGTTGCATCTGACCGTGTAGTCGAAAGTATAGGGGAGATTCGGGCAATAGTAGAGCAGGGTCTTGTCCTTGTTGTAGAGCACACCGAGCTCATCCGTGCTGAAATATTGGTTCTCCGGATCGACCGTCAAAGCGATGTTGAGTCCGCCCATATTTCTTCCGGGAGTGCCTTTGAATTCACGAAGATTTTTCGGGAGCTTCAGGGATTTAAGTTTGGTGCAGTCCCAGAATGCGATATCGCCTATGGTCGTCAGCGAATCGGGAAGATTGACTGTTTCGAGATTTCGGCATCTGTCAAAGGCAGACGTCGGTATTGCAGTAACGCCCTCTTCAAAAGTTACCTTTGTAATAGAGCTGCATTGTGCCAGAACACTCTGTCCTATTGAAGTAACAGTTCCGGGTATTGTGATATAAAGCAGGCTGCTGTTTGAAAACGCGAAGCCCTCAATAGTCTCAAGACCGTCGTTGAGAAATACGGTTTTGAGAGGGGCATACTCAAAAGCAGCGTAAGAAATGGTCTTTACGGTATCCGGAATGGTATAGAACGAAAATTCATTATTCCTTGACGGGTATTTTAACAGCACGGTCTGATTTTTGCTCATAAGCATGCTGTCGGGGCTGCAGAGATATTTGCTGTCCGCATCCACTTCAAATGCCTTGACAAAATTGAAGTGATTAAATACCAAACCGCTTTTGATGTCTACATCTGCGCCGATCTTTACATATTCGGCGTTCCAAGCCGATGTGCTGAAGGCGTCAGAACTTGCGTCAAGTGTGCCGCTGCCGCTCAAAACAAGCGTCTTGTCGGCGGCGGTATACACCCAGTTAATGCCGTTTAGCGTACCGCTCGCGTCCGAGCCGTCGGCGAAAGCCGCACCCGCGCAGCCTGCCAGAATAAGCGCCGCGAGAGCAATGCTCAAGAATCTCCTGAGCTTTTCTTTGATTTTACCCTTCATTTTTTCTTGCACCCTTTCTCATTATCATCATCACTTCAACAGTGAAATGTCCGTCTTCATATTTGAGATTTACTTCGCCGTTATATTTTTTTGCCGCATTCTTTATGCTCCCGATGCCGAGTCCGTGGTTTACGCTGTCTGCTTTAGTTGTCTTTACACGGTTGTTCTTTATCTCGACAGGTTGGAGGGTGGGGTTGCTGACGGTGAGCATGAAAACCGCGGAATTTACGGTGGCGCGCACATTGATTATCGCATTTTCAATCGGCTTGCTCGCTTCAAGGGCGTTGTCGAGCGCATTTGCAAGGATTGTGCAAAGGTCGACGTTGTCTATACCGTCGCTCGGTATGATTCCGTCAAAATCTATTTCGGTTTTCTGCGAAACGGCCGCAGAATTTTTCTCGGCGAGTATGGCGTCCGCGAGATGGTTTCCGGTTGAAAACGCATTCTTTGTTGCGTCGAGTCTGCCGTAGAGCTCGTCTATGTATTTTTCCGCTTCGTTATATTGACCGCCGCCTATCAGGGCTCTTACGGAGATAAGATTGTTCTTGAAATCATGGCGAAACACGCGCATATCACGGTTCTTTTCAACCATGTTGCTGTAATGGTTGAGCTCGAGCTCGAGCTGCTTTTCCGTTGCGCGTTTTTTCTGCGAGGCAGTGAGATATTTTATTACCAGATACGCTATGCAGCCGACGATAAGCAGCGAAGAAAACATCGTCAGCGAGTTTGCGGTCTCTTTTGTGTATTCCGCGTTGAACGAGACCGTGACGCTGTAATATGCGGCGAGAAAAGCCGCGTATATCATCAGGCTTGCGACAGGCGGGAATTTGTCGAAGGCTTCCGTGAGGTCTGCTCGTCCGTTCTTTCTGACTATCAGTGCGGTGACGGCGAATATAATTAGATATATGACAATACGGGTTATCAGCTGACCTATGACGCCGAGCCTCATGGCATAGTTTAATATGAACGCCAGGTAGTCAAGGCTCGATACCATGGCTATTCCTATCCATAAAAAGGCCGTCTTTTTGCGCGACTTGAACATCAGATAGGGATAGACGATGTGACACAGAGTCGATGTCATGTCAACGGTGTCGGCCACATCGAGGTATTTCGGCAAAAATGCCGGAGCGAAGCTGAGCACAGCGAGGACGAAACAGAAAACAGTGAGCGGGATTTTTCTCGTTTTCGTTTCGTAACCGACCGAATACAAAAATGTGTGTACAAGAAGAATACAGCACACACAGCTGACGAGATTCAGCGGAGCACAGAGCGCTGCGAATGTATTCATAGCGCAGACCTCCCCGCATCGCCTCCGCTGCGCTGCCGGGTCAGCTGAAAGAGCCTGCTCGATATCCTGTTAATGTGGTTTGGTCCTATGGGGAGATGTCTCTCCAGATTTTTTATGTATATGTTCTTGTTGTCAAACGACTCTATCATCGCAAGGTTCGTCAGATAGGCGCGGTGTGTGCGCTGAAACCAGAAAGGGGAGAGCTCCCTCTCAAAGCTGTTGAGCGATTTTCTGCATACGAAAACCTTCTCCTCGCCGTTTTCTTCATAGTGGATATGCGTGTTCTTGAGCTTGACTTCGATAAAATATATCTTGTCTATATCGATAAGCATTGACTCTCCGCCGTTCTTGACAAGCAGTCGGCGAAACGCATATGCGTCTACGTTGAGCTCGTTGAGCGCCTGATAGAGCTTTTCCTTTTCAACGGGCTTGATGAGATAGCGATGGGCGTGAACCTCAAATGCATCGTAGACGATGTCGTCATACCGCGAGATGAATATAATGGTTTTTGTCGTCATATATTTCTCTCTGATACGTTTTGAAAGCTCGAGCCCGTCTATTCCCGGCATAAGGTAATCGAGAAGAAAAACATCAAACTCGTCTATCCGTTTTGCCAATTCTTCGGAATCGGAAAAGGCGGTAGCCTCTATCCCGTAGGCCGACTTGCGCGGGTACTCCTCAATGAGCGACATGATTTCACGAAGCTCGCGAATGTTGTCCTCGCATACTGCGATTCTTAACAATATTATCTACTCCCCCCAATAATATCTTCCTTTTCATATTTTAATAGATTATACAAATTCTGTCAACGATTTTTGAGCGTTTCAAACAAGAAAAGTTGCTTTATACCAAAAAAACCGCGGTTAATACCGCGGAGAAGAAGTTAATTCTTTTTAATATTTTTGCTTTTTTCAGGCAATCCCTGCGAAATATACGGAAAGGAATTTTCGGTCTGGGCGGTGGGCTGAATGTTGTACGTGCCGTATTTGTTTACCATGTCAAACACGTCCTCCGGCTCGCCCGTTACGGAAGCGGCGCTCGGGGTAGGGCAGTCGCGCTCGGAAATCTTTTTTCTTTTATTCTTGTCCGTTTTCATTCATCCTTTCTTGTGAGAATATTTTATCTTGTATTTGCTATTATTCCCGCCAATCGCCGAAATAATTTATTTGTTAACAAATTTTAAAGAAATTTTTGTATTCTATTTAATGTCTATTGCTTTTCGTCTCCGAAATATTGTATAATTATGACACATTTACGGAAGGAGTGTCGCTTTTTATGAAAGAAGAACACAGAAAGTATGCTCAAGAGGTGTATGACATAGTCAATCACGCCTCGAAGAACATCGGTTCAAGATTGCCGGGTACCGACAATGAGAAAAAATTTGCGGCCTATATGGGCGATAAGCTCAGAGAGATAGGCATCGAGCCGATTCGTGAAGAATTTGCGGTCTCTCCGCGTGCGTCCATCGGCGGAATCCCCTATGCCGGCTGGGTCGGCCTTGCGCTGAGCGCCCTTGTATATATTGCAATGGGTATCCCCTCGGTCTGGTACGGAATGGCGCTCGTGTCGATAGCCGTTATTGTTTGGCTCGTATGCAGCGTTTTCCTTTATAAGACATGGTTCGATATGTTCTTTAAGCAGGAGATATCGCAGAACACCTACGGCGAGCTGCTCCCGGAGGACGGCAAGTATGACTATACCATTGTCCTCTCCGGACATACCGACACCAGCTGGAACTGGCGTCATTCGGAGCACGCCTATACGAAGCCCAAGCTCGGCCTCATCGCTACCTTCGCCAAGGTCGGCTTCGGTGCGCTTTGCTTCTTCTTCCTCGCCGGCACTTCTGTCGCCGTTGCGACTATCTACACCGGATATTATTTCGGCGCAGGTTGGGCAGTAGAGGCTTTTGCTTCGCCCGCATTTGTGAACTTCATGTTCGCTATGCGCTTTATGCCCCTCGTTACCGCCATAGGCAGTGCGTTCCTTATCATGTGGGCAGATCCCGATCCGCGCAACGCTTCGCGCGGCGCTATGGATAACGCAACGGGCTGCGCTCTCAGCTATGTCGTTACGAAGTATTTCAAAGAGAATCCCGAGAAGATGCCCAAAAACTGCCGTATAATCGACTTCAACTGCGGCTCCGAGGAGGCGGGTCTGCGCGGCTCCATCGCGTTCACCCGTATGCATAAGGGCGAGCCGATTCTTGACAACGTTTGGAACATAAATATCGACTCCGTCGCCGACAAGGACTATTTCGAGGTCGTTGTCAAGGACGATTGGCAGTTCTGCCGCTTCGACAAGGATCTTGAAACGATGTTCAAGGATACCTTTGCGGAGCTCGGAATAGAGAGCAAGACCAAGGGCTGCATACATAACCCTGTCGGCGGCTGCGACAGCACCCCGATGACAAAGGCCGGTGCCAAGTCCGTCACCTTTGCGGCTCAGGATCCGACCCTTACCTATTATTATCACACCTGGCGCGATATGCCCGAGCGCTTCGATGTTGAAACCGTCGGCAACGGCTTCGACGTCGTCCTCGGAGTTATCGACAAAATTGACAAGTTCCAGCAGGCGAACGGCTTTACCGGTCCCCGCAGATAAAAGACTGTTTTGAGCGGCAGCCGCGAAAAGTGCAGCAGCCTCGGGCGGCCGCTCGACTTATATATTTCAAGGAGGTAATAAAAAATGAATCTTCAGTCGATAATTGACAAGAAGAAAGAAGCTGCCGAGTATATGGTGAGCGAGATAACTCACATATGCAAGAGCTTCGAAAAGCGCGATCCCGGTTCAAAGGGCGAGCATCAGGCCTGCGAGTACATGGCGGACGTGCTCAAAAACGAGTGCGGATGCGAGAGAGCCGACGTCGAGCCGTTCAAGGAGAACCCCGGCTCATTCTACGGATGGATTTATTTCACCATCACATTCGTCCTCGCGGCAATTGCCCTTTCGTTCTTTTATCCTCTCATCTCGATAATTCTTATCGTTGTAGGACTGTTCATCGTCTTTATGGAGTTCGGCCTGTATAAGAAGCTTATCGACCGCTGCTTCCCGGAAAAGACCGGCCATAACGTCACCGCAGTCAAGAGCTGCAAGGGCGAGGTCAAGCGCCGCATATTCTTCAACGGCCATCCGGACGCTGCCTGGGAGTGGCCCGTAAACTATAAGCTCGGCGGTGTCGGCTTTGAGGGTCACGCGGTTATCTGCGGTATCGGCGCCGTATATTATCTTGTTGTTTCTATAATACTCGTCGCAAAGAACGGACTTAGTGTTCCGCCGTTCGATGCCGGCGACACTCTCGGACTTCTTCGCCTTATAGGTCTTGTGTTTGTCCCGTTCCTTATCGGCCTCTATTGGATGTGGAACGAGAACCGCGTTGTTGACGGCGCGAACGACAACCTCTCCGGCTGCTACATGGGTATTGCTATCCTCAAGGCTCTCAAGGATGAGGGCATCGAGCTCGAGAATACCGAAATCGGCGTTATCCTCACAGGCTCCGAGGAAGCGGGTCTGCGCGGCGCAAAGGCATGGTGCGAGGCTCATAAGGGCGAGTTCGACGATGTCCCGACCTTCATCTTCTCCTATGATACGATTCACGATCCCAAGTACCTCATGATCAACTACCGCGACCTCAACGGTACTGTAAAGGCCGACAAGGACGTTTCCGACCTGTTCATGGAGGCTGCCAAGGAGCTTGACATTGCCTGCAAGAAGGGCTGGGTTCCGCCTCTCGGCGGCGCTACCGACTCCGCGGCTTTCGCTCAGGCGGGCTTCAGAGCGACCGGCGTCACCGGCCTCAATCATAAGCTTGAGGACTATTATCATACCAGAAGAGATACCTATGACAACATGAACGAAGAAGGACTTGCAAACTGCTTCGCGATCAGCGTCAAGGCTCTTGAGATGTTCGATAACGGCGCAAAGCAGTAAAAAACAGCATAGCATAAATGAACCCCGAACTGTGAAAACAGCTCGGGGTTTTGTGTTTTATATATTTTTTCTTATCCCAAATCCGGCTCGGCGGTTATCTCGACCTCCGCCTTTTCGCAGCCCTCAAGCTCGAGTACGATTATCTCGTTCTCGTCCTTGAGCAGGACTCCGGGGATGTAGAGCGCGCGCTGCGGACCTATCTCCCAATAGCGGCCGATGTTGAAGCCGTTTATGTAGACGAAGCCCTTTTTGAAGCCGTCTAAATGTACAAAGCAGTCATTTTGCCCCTGCGCTTTGAAGTGACCGCGCATGAAAAGGGGATACCTGCTGTCTGCGAGCGAAAAGTCGATCTTCTCCGGGTTGTCGAGCGGGAGTGTGATGACATCGTAGCCCATGAGGTTCTGGTTGCCGTAGCGTATGGCTTCAATTCCCTTACGGTCGTAGATGTGCTCGCCGTAGTTTACGCGTCCCATCGCGTCAACCAATACGCCTATGGTGCAGCCGTCCGTGCAGCCGTCAAAATCGAAGGTGTCGTAGCCTTTTATTTTGTTCTCGTCGCGGCGGTCTATTTTCGCCTTGGGCTCGCCGTCGATGTAGACATACGCCGTGTCGTGGACGTGGGCAACGCGCAGGCTGTGCGGATTATATATCTGCTCAAGCTTCGTTTCATAGTAGATCATGCCGCTGTTCTGACCGAAATATTCCATGCTCTCGGGCAGGGGAACGCGGCGGCGCTCGCCGAGATTGTCGAGATTGCTCATAATCGAGGTGCTCTCACCGAGCGCCGCTTTTCCGATATTTTGAAGCTCGGGCGAGGCGGGAAGCTCGGTTTCGGGCAGATTCTGCGCCTTGAGCAGAAGCTCTCTGACCGCGTGGTAGGCGGGCGTGTAGTCGCCCCATTCGGTCAGCAAAGCGCAGTAGTCGTAGCTTGTGACGGTCGGCTGATATTCGTCGTAGTAGTTTGCTCCGGCTGTGAAGCCGAAGTTCGTGCCGCCGTGGAACATATAGAAGTTGAAGCTCGCATCGATATCAAGAAAAGCCTTTATCTCATCAGATACGCTGTCCGAGCCGCGGGTGTGGTGCTCCTCGCCCCAGTGGTCAAACCAGCCGCACCAGAACTCCGTGCACATCTTCGGCGCGGTCTCGTGGAATCTTTCAAGGGCGTTGAATATAACGGCCGTGCGTGAGCCGAAGTTCAGCGTCTTGAACAGGTCGGGGAGCGTGCCGCCGGAGAGCATACTGTTGTCGTCGCCGTCGGAGGTGAAGAGCATGACATTTGCGCCGCAGTCGAGCATGAGCTTTTCGATATATCTGAGATACTCCTTGTCGTTGCCGTAGCTGCCGTATTCGTTCTCGACCTGCATTGCGATTATGTTGCCGCCCTCGCTCTGCTGAAGGTCGCCTATCTCCTTAAACAGCCTGTGATAGAAGTCCGAAACGTGCTGCAAATAATCGGGATAGGCGCAGCGCAGGCGCATATTTCTGTCCTTGAGCAGCCATGCGGGCAGTCCGCCGAAGTCCCATTCGGCGCAGATATACGGGCCGGGTCTGACTATAGCATAGAGTCCGACCTTTTGGGCGGTCTTGATGAACCGCCTGATGTCAAATCTGCCCGTGAAATCAAATTCGCCCTTTTTAGGCTCGTGCATATTCCAGCAGACATAGGTTTCTACCGTGTTAAAGCCCGCCGCCTTGAGCTTTTTGAGCCTGTCCTCCCAATATTCGGGCATGATGCGGAAATAGTGCATCGAGCCGGAATATATGCGAAAGCTCTCGCCGTTCATTTTAAACTCGCCGTCTTTTATAGTGAGCATTTATCCGTTCTCCCTAAGATTTTTAGTTGATTATACAATAACGCCCGAGCGCAGTCAATAGAGATATCCGCACTCGGGCGTTAAACTTTATTTCAGCGCTTTCGGCTCGTCCGTAAGTCCCAAAAGGTAGTCCGCGGAGATGTTGTAGTAGAGCGCAAGAGTATAAAGCATCTCGGTCGGCAGAGTTCGTTCGTCGCGCTCATAGCGTGAATATACCGTCTGCGAGGTGTTGAGCAGTTTTGCTATGTCCGTCTGGGTCAGGTCGTGATCCTCACGCATTGCCCGTATTCTTTGTGACAGTTTCACGAAAAAGCCTCCTTCGTTTTGTATACTGTCACAATCCTATCATAATATCAAACGATACTATTGACTTTAACACCAAACGGTGTTATATTAATGCTGTAATATCGAATGATACTATTGTGGTGCGCGAATATCAATCGGATTTTTTCAATCGGCATACGCAAAAAAATAACCGCCCGTGCGGCGGTCATTTGATTCTTCTCGGCTCGTCCGTAAGCCCCAAGAGGTAGTCTGCGGAGATATTGTAGTAGAGCGCAAGAGTTTTTATATGGTGGCTCGGTATGTCCCGCACACCGCGCTCGTATGCGCTGTAATACTGGTAGGTCGTGTTGAGCACTTCCGCAATTTCTTTTTGCGTTTTTTCTCTGTCCTCGCGAATGTCGCGCAGTCTCTGATAATAGTATTTTTGCATAATTCCAGCAGCTCTCTTTTGTAAGTTTTGCTGAATTGTATCATAATATGGTTAAAAAAATACAGAGGGAGGTTTTTGGATGTTTAAAACTTTTTTTGACAATTTAAAGTACAGAAGAGAAAAAAACATAGGAGGAACAATAAAGAGATTTGTAGTGAATAACATTATACCATATTTTGAAGTTACTTCTCTTTTTTATTGAGTCATATCATTTTAGCATATACAATTTACGAGACGATTTTTGTCAATTAACAGCTTGACAATTTCGACATTTTTTATTACAATATACACAGAGGAGTTATAAACGTTGCGGTCTGCTGTTTAGAACAAGCGATGCAAGCGGTATTTATAACTTCCGCAAATGAAGTGTCGTCAGACCGCAACAGCTTATCGAAGGCTTGTTGCGGTTTTTTTCGTAATATTCTGAAAGGTTGGGTGATTCCAATGCACAATTTAATAAATCGAACAAATTAAAGTATCAACTAACAGAGAACATAAAAAGGAGGATTAAATGTTATGAAAAGAAAATTTTCACGATTACTTCCAGTGATGCTTGTTTTTGTTATGATTTTTTCTACATCAGTTATCGCATATGCAAGTGATAAAACTGCTCCGTATGGTAATATCGAGCTTGAAGATGCATACTCTCGTATTGTAACTTATGCAAATGAGAACAACATTGAATTGGGAATGACCTATGACGACTTTAGAAATGGCTATGCTGGTCAATCCATAAGTGAGTATGAAAATTCCTATTATTCAGTGTTATTACCATCTCCAACAGTAGCGACTTGCTCGTCAAGTTCTGGAGGAGGAAGAAAATATTACTACAATACAGGATATTCTTGTCCTTCTCAAGCGACATACAGCAAATACAATCTATTAGATGTGGTGAAAAAAGGAGATGTTATATACGAAGCAAAAGGGGGCTTTGGTATTACGGGACATATCGCTATAGTTGATGGCATCTATACTAGAAGTGATGGAACAAAATATATTCGCTTGATTGAGGCTATTTCTAATAGCTACGGCGGTGTTACGAGAAGTATTTTGGATGATACCAGGGTCGATGAAAAAGGTGTCACAATTTTAAGAGTTAGCGGAGCAACTGAAAGCATTAAAAATGCAGCTGTTTCGTTTTGTAGAGGAGAAGTTGGTTCTTCATACAATTTAGATTTAGCGAAAGATACAAGTGCCAGTGAGACAGATTGGTATTGTTCTGAGTTGGTATGGGCTGCATACAAAAATCAAGGTATAGATATCGAGGTTGGTGGTTCTCACGGTGAACCTGGAGTTACACCGCATGATATAGTGAATAGTTCAAAAACTTATGCTGTTGCATACTCGACTAATTAAAAATCAAAAAGGAGATTTTTGTATGAAAAAATCAAGTATCTTTCTCTTGGTTGGTTGTGCTATGATTTTTATAGCTATTATGTTTTTTCTATATGCATTGCAACATCCAGAGCAATCGTTCCCGTGGGGAAATAGCGTAACGTATGTTTTGTACTTCGTATATCTACTTTCAACAATATGTATGTTTATTCTATCTATAAAAAATAAAAGGCACTAAACCGTTCAATGAAAAGAGTGAGGAGGTTTCAAAATGGTTCTTCTTCAAATTATGTGTAAAGTCCAAAGTACGGTATAAAAAAGCAAAGTGATGAATGGCGTGAAAGACGGGAAACGGCTTGCACGCCATATTTACACAATATCTAAAGAAGTCTCAGAAAGCTGTTGGAGAAGCTTTAATAACTTCATTCTCATATGCAAAAACCGCCGACTGTCCGTCGGCGGTAATTTTTTATCATCTCCGTAAATGAAAATACCGGCAGATTTTACTCTGCCGGTAAATTGATTTTTAGAGCTTTTTTATGCCTTGTTGACCGAGCCGAACAGCTCCATCTTCTCCTTGACGGTAGCCTTGATAGCCTCAACGCCGGGAGCGAGAAGCTTTCTGGGATCGAAGCCCTTGCCCTCAAGATCCTTGCCTGCCTCGATGTACTTTCTGGTAGCGTCAGCGAAAGCGAGCTGGCACTCGGTGTTGACGTTGATCTTGGAAACGCCGAGGGAGATAGCTTCCTTTATCATGTCTGCGGGGATACCCGTGCCGCCGTGGAGAACGAGGGGCATCTCGCCGGTGAGCTCCTGGATGTTGGCGAGAACGTCAAATCTCAGACCCTTCCAGTTCGCGGGATACTTGCCGTGGATATTGCCTATGCCCGCTGCGAGCATATCGACGCCGAGATCGGCAATCATCTTGCACTCCTCGGGGTCTGCGACCTCGCCGCCGCCTATAACGCCGTCCTCTTCGCCGCCGATGGCGCCGACTTCGGCTTCAACGGAAATGCCCTTCGAATGAGCGAGAGCGATTATTTCCTTTGTCTTTGTAATATTTTCCTCAATGCCGTAGTGAGAGCCGTCGAACATGACGGAGGAGAAGCCCGCCTCGATGCACTTGAGCGCGCCCTCATAGGAGCCGTGATCAAGGTGAAGCGCAACGGGAACGGTGATTCCGAGCTCGTCGACCATAGCGTCAACCATGGCGGTGACGGTCTTGAAGCCGCACATATACTTGCCCGCGCCTTCGGACACGCCGAGGATAACGGGGGAGTTGAGCTCCTGAGCGGTGAGAAGAATAGCCTTTGTCCACTCAAGGTTGTTGATATTGAAGTGACCGACCGCGTACTTGCCGGCCTTTGCATCTTTGAGCATTTTTGCTGCGGAAACTAACATAGTAAAACCTCCTAAGTTTTATGGCTTTATTATACACCATGAGTTTCAAAAAATCAATATTATCGATCCTCGCGGAAGTAAGAAAGTCCGAGGCTCGCGGGAGGCAAATTCTCGCGCTTGCGGCGCATACTGACAGCGACAAGAACGATTATCGTAACGACGTAGGGCGTCATCATGAACAGCTCCTGCGCGCCGAAGCTGAGGTTCGGGATGTAGTTGTGAACGACCATGAGACCGCCGAAGAGGAACGAGCCGAGTATGCCGAGGTCGGGCTTCCAGACGGCGAAGATAACGAGCGCGATTGCAAGCCAGCCGCGGTCGCCGAAGCCGTTGTTCGACCAGACGCCGTTCGCGTAGTCCATGACGTAGTAGAGACCGCCGAGACCCGCTATAACGCTGCCGACGATTGTCGAGACATATTTGTATCTGCCGACGTTTATGCCCGCCGCGTCGCTCGTTGCGGGGTTCTCGCCGACTGCGCGAAGCTGAAGTCCCGTGCGCGTATGCTTGAAGAAGTAGGCGGTTATGAGCGCGATGATTATCGCGGTGTAGGCGAGAAAGCTGTAGGAGAAGAGAAGATCTCCGACTTTTCCGAGCTTCGAAGCAAACGGAAGCGTGGTTTTAAAGCAGTTGCTCGTCGCGCTCAGCGCTATCGAGGGGATGTCGCTTCCGGTTATCTTGATGAGCGAGCCGCCGAAGAAGTTGCCGAAGCCGACGCCGAAGGTCGTCATCGCAAGACCCGTAACGTTCTGATTCGCACGCAGCGTGACGGTCAGGAAGCAGTAGAGCAGACCCATGAGCGCCGAGCCGAGTATGCTCGAGAGCAGGGGAATGAGCACTGCGAGGAACGGGTTTATCGCGGCGGCATTTTTCTCATAGAAGAACGCACCGATAACGCCGGAGATACCGCCGACATACATTATGCCGGGGATACCGAGGTTCAGGTTGCCGCCCTTTTCGGTTATAGTCTCGCCCGTTGAGCCGAAGAGCAGAGGAACGCTCTGCATTATAGCACGCTGAATAAATGTAATAACTATCATTATGCCTTCGCCTCCTTGCTGCGGAACTTGACAGAGTAGTTGATGAAGAACTCACTGCCGATGATGAAGAAGATTATTATGCCGGTTATGATATCTGCGAACGAGTCGTTGAGTCCGAGGCTCGTCGATATCTGAATCGCGCCCTTCTGGAAGAAAACGATGAGCAGCGAGGTGAGGATCATGTAGGCGGGGTTGAACTTTGCGAGCCACGATACCATTATCGCAGTGAAGCCGCGTCCGCCGACGGTGTTCGTCGCTACGGTGTGGTCGGTGCCGCTGACGAGCAGAAAGCCGGTTATGCCGCAGAGCGCGCCGGAGAGGAGCATCGTGCGCATGATGACCTTTTTGACGTTTATGCCGATGTAGCGCGCGGTGTTTTCGCTCTCGCCGACAACGGAAATCTCATAGCCGTGCTTGCTGTACTTGAGATAGATGTACATAAAGACGGTCAGAGCCGCAACTATCAGTATGTTGAGCAGATAATCCTGATTGCCGAGACTCGGCAGCCAGCCGCTGTGGCTGACGCTGTTGATAACGCCGATGTGACCCGAGCCCTTGGGGTTCGACCACTTGTAGCAGAAGTAGGCGACTATCTGTGTGGCGATGTAGTTCATCATCAGCGTGAAAAGCGTCTCGTTGGTGTTCCACTTCGCCTTGAAGAACGCGGGGATAAAAGCCCATATCGCACCCGCAATGACGCTCGTTATTATCATAACGGGGAAGAGGAGGTAGGACGGGAGCTTGTCGCCGAAGAGAATCATGCAGGAGGCGGTTGCGAAGCCGCCCATGAGCGCCTGCCCCTCGGCGCCGATGTTCCAGAATTTCATCTTGAACGCGGGGGTGACTGCGAGCGAAATGCAAAGGAGCATCGCGAGGTTCTGGAACAGGCTCCATATGCGCCTTGGCGAGCCGACCGCGCCGAAGATTATCGCGGAATAGACCTCCGCGGGATTCTGACCTGTGATAACGACGGTCACGACCGCGCAGACGAGCAGCGCCAGAATGACCGCGCCGATTCTGATAAGCCATGCCGCCCATGAGGGAACGGTGCTACGCTTGACTATGTGGAAAAGCGGCTCGCGCTTCTGTCCGTTTGACTTACTCATGGGTTTCACCTCCGTCGGTTTTTGTCATAAGCAGACCGAGCTCTTCCTTTGTGGAAGTCCTTGCGTCAACCACTCCCGTTATCTTGCCGGAGTTTATGACGAGGATTCGGTCGCAGAGCTCAAGCAGAACGTCGAGATCCTCGCCGACAAATATAACGGCGACGCCCTTTTCCTTCTGCTGATTGAGCAGGTTATATATGAGATAGGATGAGTTGATGTCAAGTCCGCGCACGGGGTAGGCAGCCATAAAGACGGTGGGGGAGGAGGCTATCTCGCGGCCGACGAGCACCTTCTGCACGTTGCCGCCGGAGAGACGGCGAACGGGCGTATTCGCGCTCGGGGTGACGACCTCGAGGTCGCTGATGACCTTTTCCGCGAGCGTCTTGGGCTTCTTGCGCTCAAGGAACGCGCTCTTGCCCTTGCGGTAGCTTCGCAGCATCATGTTGTCGACTATATCCATGTTGCCGACGAGTCCCATGCCGAGTCTGTCCTCGGGGACGAACGACAGGCGCACGCCGAGCTCTCGAATCTGCATGGGTGTCTTGTCGCGCAGGTTATCCTGATTGCCGGTCTTGGGGTTGTTATAGAGTATTTCGCCGCTGTTGAGATGCTGAAGTCCGGCGATGGATTCAAGCAGCTCGCGCTGACCGCTTCCGGCGATACCCGCGATGCCGAGTATCTCGCCCGAACGCGCGGTGAACGAAATGTTGTCGAGGAGCTTTACGCCCTCGCGGTTTATGCAGTTTATATCCTTGACTATAAGCCTGTCCACGGGGTCAACGGGCTCGCTGCGGTCGATGTTGAGGCTTATCTTCTTGCCGACCATCATCTCGGTGAGCTCGGATTCGTTAGTCTCTGCGGTCTTGACCGTGCCGATGTATTCGCCCTTTCTGAGAACCGATACGCGGTCGGAGAGGGAGAGCACCTCGTGGAGCTTATGGGTGATGATTATGATAGCCTTGCCGTCGTCGCGCATACGGCGCAGGACGTCAAAGAGCTTGAGCGTCTCCTGCGGAGTGAGAACGGCGGTGGGCTCGTCAAGAATGAGTATGTCGGCGCCTCTGTAGAGCACCTTGATTATCTCAACGGTCTGTTTTTCGGAGACGGACATCTCGTATATCTTCTTGTTCGGGTCGATGTCAAAGCCGTACTGCTCGCTTATCTTTTTTATGCGCTCGGCAGACTTTTTGACATTGAATTTGCCCTCGTCAAGACCGAGGATGATATTCTCCGTTGCGGAGAACACGTCCACGAGCTTGAAATGCTGATGGACCATGCCTATTTTGTAGTCAAGCGCGTCCTTGGGGGAGCGGATGACCACCTCTTTGCCGTCGATGAAAATCTGACCGTGATCCGGATAGTAAATTCCGGCGATCATGTTCATCAGCGTTGTTTTTCCGGAGCCGTTTTCGCCGAGAATGGAGAGTATCTCGCCGCGGTTGACGGTTAGACATACATCCTTGTTGGCAACGATGCTTCCGAAGCTTTTTGAAATATTTTTCAGTTCGATTGCTGCGTTCAAGCCCACTTATCCTCCTATTTTAAATCTCAAAAGCCGATTAAGACAGGAAGGATAATCGGCTTTTCAAACTTAAAATCTTTTTAATTTAACTGCTTCAGACGGAGCGGCTTTCGTCGCCCCGTCTGAATGAAAGTTACTGCTTGTTAATCAGCCCTCATTGAGAAGAGTAATGCCGTCGATGTTGACATCGAAGTAAGGAGCGGAACGCTTCTCGGACTCGTGGAAATAGCCGTTGGAAATAACCTCGGTGTCGGGGGTGAACTTCTCGTCGGTGTCGACGTCGGCCATGTAGCTGGTGAGGGTCTTGCCGTCAACGGTGAAGGTGGAGGTGTCAAAAACATGGAGAGTGCCGGCCTTGAACTGCTCTTCGGCAGCCTTGATAGCCTCGGCAGTGCCGGGAGCGGCGACCTTCTCGTTGATGGGGGTCAGCTCGACAGCGCCCTCGTTGATGCCCTTGCACCAGTCGGTGTCAATAGCCTTGTTGTCTCTGACGCACTCGATCATGTACTTCATGTAAGGTACCCAGTTGATTCTGGAGGAAACGATGAAGGTGTTCGGGCAAGCGTCAAGAGTGGAGCCGTTGTATGAGACGTTGGGAACGCCTGCGCTCTCGCAAGCGGTGGGAGCGCCCATGGAGTCGGCGTGCTGGCTGATGAGCTTGCAGCCTCTGCCGATAAGCAGGGTAGCAGCTTCCTTCTCCTTGGCCTCGTCATACCATGAACCGGTGAACTGGACTTCCATGGTAGCTTCTTTGCAGACGGATCTTACGCCGAGGAAGAATGCGGTGTAGCCGGACTTAACCTCTGCATAGGGATATGCGCCGACATAGCCTATCTTAGCGTCCTTAGCCTCGAACTTGCCTTCCTTGATCATAGCGTTGAGCTTCATGCCTGCGGCAATACCCGCAAGATAACGGCCCTCGTAGATGGAAGCGAAAGCATTGTGGAAGTTCTTGAGATTCTTAGTGTGAGCCTGAGTGCCGGTAGCGTGGCAGAACTGGACGTCCGGATACTTCTCGGCAGCCTGGATCATGAAGCTCTCGTGGCCGAAGCTGTCGGCGAAAACAACGGAGCAGCCCTGCTCGGCAAGGTCGGCCGCCGCATCGAAGCAGGCAGCAGTCTCACCAATGCCGGTCTTCTTGATGATCTCAACGCCAAGCTCCTTGCAGGCTTCCTCAGCTGCGGTGATGAAGTTCTTGTCATAAGTTGAGTTTTCGTCATGAAGGAAGATAAAACCGACCTTCATCTTCTTCTCGCCGCCGTCCTTGTTGTTGCAAGCCGCAAAGCCGAAAATGGTAGCGAGTGCAAGAACAATTGCGAGGATTCTTGTGAATTTCTTCATTTTTGACGTACCTCCAAAAAATTTTTTATATTTATCCCGCGATGTCGGCGGGAAAAAATAACTCAGTTGTCCTGTTCTTTGAAAGTTATGCTGCCGTTGCCCATCTTCTCGATTATTGCGAGGGATTCGACTCTCGCGCCCTTTTCCTCGAGAACCTTTCTGCCGGGCTGGAAGCCCTTTTCTATTGCGATGCCGACGCCCTCGAGCTCGGCGCCCGCCTGCTTGATTATATCGATAAGCCCCGAGACGGCAGCGCCGTTTGCGAGGAAATCGTCGATAATGAGGATTCTGTCGCCCTTTTTTATGTAGTCCTTCGATACTGCGACGAGGCTGTCCGTGCCCTTTGTAAACGAGTGAACGACGGTGGAATAGACGTTGTCGCCGACATTTTTATGCGCGCCTTTTTTGGCAAAAACAACAGGCACAGAGAAATATTGCGCGGTTATGCACGCGATCCCTATGCCCGATGCCTCGATAGTCAGAATTTTATTTATATTACACCCGTCAAAACGGCGCTTGAACTCCTTGCCGATTCCCTGAAGAAGGTTCACGTCGATCTGGTGATTGAGAAACATATCCACCTTGAGAATATCGTCCCCGATCACTTTGCCGTCAGCAATTATGCGTTCCTCAAGCAGCTTCAAATCCTCGTTCCCCCTAAAGAAAAGTACGGTGAAAATACAATAATAGTATAGGGCTTTTTGGGGGTAAAAGCAAGGAAAAGTTTAAAAATCTGCATTTTATACAAACGCCGTCGTAAAAAAGCGTATAAGTGTATAAATATGTCAATTTTGTGTACAGCCTGTGTCAATTTCTCTTGATGTTTCCCGCAAAAACGTAACCTGTTGTGTTTTTAAACTCTATGGCATACCACCCGTTGAGTGCGCCGATGATTTTTACGTCGTGTCCGTTGGGGAGAGTGCCGATAACGGCGGAGGTCATATTCGGCGCGCGTCGGACATTCAGAACCCCGCCCCGCGTGCTAACGGTACCCGTGGCGGGAAAAACGGGCGGATAGTACTGCACGCCGAGAAAGTCCGCGATGCTTATAACAAGGTTTTCGGCTATCGCGTCAATGTTGTCGGCTATCCACCGCGCGTCCTGCTCGTTGTCGTGGTAGGCGAGCTCAAGGTAAACCGCGGGAGCCTTCGAACGTTTTAGCTCGAGCAGTGTTGTTGAGGTGCGCGTGTTCACAAGCTCGGGCTCGGGGTAAATCTCGCGCAGTCCGTTTGCGATTATATCGGCAGCGCGCTTTCCCTGTGTGCTCGTCGGATAGTAGTAGACGTCCGGTCCGCGCAGAGTGCCCTCATATATGGCGGGCGCGGCGTTTGAGTGCAGGGCGAGATAGAGCCGATAGTTTCCTCTGTTTCCGCGCGCGACAGCCGCCGCCGCGTTGCCGTTCGGGTCGTTCCTGCCGTAGCTTATCCCGCTTGAAGAGAGATACGGCTCCATCGCGTCGGCGAGGAGATTCATATAGTATTTCTCGCTCTCGCCGATTATATATGGATTGTAGCCCTGAGTTGAGGGGCTGAGATAGACATCGGGCATAAAAATACCTCCGCATATTCATTTACTATAAGAATATGCGAAGGAGTGTCGGTTGGTTAATTGCCTCGCTTGCGCCCAATAATAAAGTCTGATTTTGTAGGGTGCGGCGACCTCGACGCACCGCTGCCGCGCAAACGGCACAAACTCGAATAGGCTCAATCCAGCATAGGCGAGATATTATTTTGTATTATTGATCGCTTTTGCAAATGCAATGGCTTGATCGACGAGATTATATCTCATTTCATTTGTCATTTTCCATTCCCATTTTGCAGAATTTGAATCAATTGGGTGTATATCAGAAACCATTAGCATAGCGACAGCCTTTAATCCGAGATATTTGGAAACGCTGAAGATTGCCGATGCTTCCATATCTACTCCGACAGCACCTTTATCTCGCCATAACTGTTCTTTACACAACGTCTGACGATATACGGCATCTGTCGAGACAATAGAATAGTTGCGTATGCCAAGCAAAGAGGTGACGGCTTTTTGAAGGTTACCGTCCGGCTTTGAATATTCGATGTCCTCGTAATAATGAAGTGATGTTCCTTCTTCCACAAAAGCCTTTTGCGGAGCGATAATTTCACCGACATGGACGACTTCATCATATGCTCCGCACATTCCGACGGAAATAATATTTCTTACTCCTAATGCGGCGAGAGTTTCGATTGTATCTACTGCTTGCGGAGCACCGCGTCCTCCGTCCGCAAAGCATAGCTGGAATTTCCCAATCTCCCAAATTGGGCAGGAATTAAGAAATCGCGGAAGCGGTTCAGGCAGTTCTGTTGCATTATATTGCGATATGAGGTAATCCGTCGCTTTGCCCATAAAGAATAAAATTGCCGTTTCGGGTAGTTGCAAGTGACACTCGCGATGAGCGCTGTGTATTTGATCTTGTGCAGTAATAACTGCTTTTGAGTCGTCTTTGGGCAAGCACCACATAATTGTCCTCCATATTGCAACTAAATCGAATATTCAGCAATGACTATAGCTCATATATCCCGTAGGGACAGCCCTTGCGGCTGTCCGCTATCGGAATCATAGCATATTCAGCAGATTTAGGCAAGTTCGTTATTGAACCGTGTGCCGGAATTACAGGCTTATAGATACCCCGATAAAAAACAGGGAAAACAGAAATCATCCGTTTTCCCTGCATGAAGTTTTATATATCCAGCGCCGAGGCGTCCTCGGTTATGTCGCTCTTTTCAAAGCCGTTTTCTCTGTCAAAATAGAACACGCTTCCGCCGTCGTTTCCGCACATGGCGGAGAAATGGCCGTCCTTGAAGATGAGCGCCGCGCCGTCCTCAACGCCTATGCCGGAGTCGCGGCAGCCTTTTACGGCTGTCCCGAAGCTCTGCCAGCGTTCGCTGATGAAGTGCGGGCAGTAGCAGTAGGGGAGAAGCCCGATGCAGTCAACGAACATGAAGTCGCCGTTTTCGCCGCAGTCGTCATATCCCATGTCGAACCAGCACATTGCGCCGGAGCTGAGTCCCGAAAGGACTTTTCCGCGTTTATACGCCTCCCTGAGCGCCTCGTCCGCGCCGGTCGCCTTAAATGTGTTCATCATGAACTCGAGGTTTCCGCCGCCGGCGTAGACAATGTCCGTGCTCACGAGCGTATTATATATGTGCTCACGGGAGTTAGCGGGGTCGGTCAGCTTGAGCGTTTCGACTGTGCAGCCGAGCTTTTCGAAGCTCTCCCAAATAGGCTCGTCGCCCTCGGTATCGTCGTGCCCCGCGGTCGGCAGAAACACAACATGAGGATGCTCCTTGCCCGATTCGCGGACTATCCTTTCAAATATCGGCATGACCTCGCCGTCGTCATAACGGCCGCCGCCGAGTGCGATTATCGTTCCCATTTTTCCTCCGTCAACCGATAATGCTTACGTTGAAGCCGTTATCCTTAGCATATTTCTCGGCGCCGCTTCCGCTTTCGGTTATAACCGTAAGCTCGCCGACAGCCTTGAATATTTCGTCACCGAACACCTTGACTCCGGAGTGAACGGTTATCTCGTCAAGTCCGTAGCAGTTGTAGAATGCATATTTGCCGAGCTTCTCAAGGCTCTCGGGCAGTGTAACGGTCTTGAGTGCGCTGCACTCCTCGAACGCGCCCTTTTCAAGCTTCTTTATGCCCTCGCCGAGGGTGAGCTTCTCGAGTGAGGAGCAGCGGTAGAACGTGCTTATGTCGACGCATTCGAGCGTGCCGGGCAGCGATACCTCAACAGCGCCGATGCATTTGAGGAATGCGTGGTCATCGATTTTTTTCACGCCCTCGGGAATGATAATTCTCTTCGCGCTAAAGCATTTTGCAAATGCCCAGTCGCCGATGGTCTCAACGCCCTCGGGCAGGACTATTTCGGTCAGCGCGGAGCAGAAGTAGAAAGCCTTTTCGGATATGGTCTTGGGTGCGCCGTTGAAAATGACGGTCTTGAGCTTGCTCTTTCCGGTGTAGGTGTTCTCCTGCGAGCCCTCGAAAGCGCTTATGCCGATGTGTTTGACGTTCTTGCCTATCGTGACCTTTTCGAGATTGTCGCAGTACATCGCCGCATAGTTGCCGATTACCTCAACGGAGTCGGGGATAATAAGCTCCTTGAGCGAGCTGCTGCCCTTGAGAGACTTGTTCTCGAGACCGACGACCTTTGCGCCGTCTATTTCGGCGGGTATGGAGACGACGGAATCGTTTCCGGTGTAGTCTGTGACACAGGCGGTGTTGTCCGTATACAGTGTATAAACAAAGCTTCCGTTCTTTACGGATTCGGTTTTGACTTTCTTGTCGAGTATGTCCTCAACCTTGACGAGCGCGGGGTCGTTTACCGTGACGTCGAGGGAGAGAGCAGAGAGTATTGTTTTGCCGAGATTGTCGCAGCCTGTAAAAGAGAGGCAGACGACGAGCATCAAAGCAACGATAGCCGTTATTTTAGTGAATTTTTTCATCGTCGTTTCCTCACTTTCCGTTCTTTTTAGCCATGCGCTCCTGCTTCCTGCGCTCGATGTCGGCCTTGCGCTCCTCCTCGAGTCTTTCGATCTCGATTCTGCGCGCCTCGTATTCGGCGTCGGTGTGGGCTTTCGCGTCGTTGTATCTCTCGCGTATATCATCAAGATGCGCGTAGTTCTCTTTTTCCGTCAGCTGGCGTCTTGCGTCGAGAAGAGGCTTAACGCTTCTGATGTACTTGGATTTCTCGTTGACGAGCTTCTTGACGGTCTTTTTCTTTGCGACCTGATGCGAGAAGGTATCTTCAGGCAGAGCCTCGGCGGCCTTGAAGGCTTCCTCGGAGGGCTCGACGATATTTTCGGGCGAGCCGTAGAACTTTATCATTGCCTTTCTGGCGTTCTTGAGCGCGCGGGCGCGGGCTATGGCGTCGCTGCGAATCTCGCGCTCCTCGTGAGTGGACTTCGGCAGAGCCTTTGCCTCGACCATGATCTCTTTGTTGTAATCAAAGATTCCGTTGTATCCGGCAGCCTCAAGCGCTCGGGAACGCTCGACCTGCTTTTTGATGCGCAGTGTGTCGTACTTGTTCATCTCGTCGATGATGAAATCGCAAACCGAGATGTCTGCGTTGAGCTTGTTGAGCTCCTTGTTTTCTTTCTTCGCGGCCTTTATTGCGGCCTTTCTCGCCGCCTGCTCCTCCTTGGTGCCGCCGGGCATGGTCTTCGCCTTGCTGACGCGATCCTTCTTTATGTCTCTGTTCTGAGCGTTGAATTCTTTGTATGCGGCTCTGAGACGGGCTATCTCTTTTTTCCTGAACTCTTTCTCCTCGGGAGTTCTTGCGGGCAGCCTCTTGGCCTTGTTTATGTCGTCCTTCGTGGTCATGAGGGCTCTGTCCTTATAGAGAAGGTTGGCCTCGTCGATTATGTCGATTGCCTCAACGATGCTCTCGTCGTGTAGAATACCGTTGCCGTAGTCCTCGAACATAGCGCGTATCTTGAGCACCTTGACTATGCCGCGCTGCTTTGTCTCTGTCAGATCGTAGAAGAGATAGGGGACGAAGTTGAGTGCCGCGCCGATGACAGCGGCGATGATGAGCACGTCGAACATATCCTCTCTGAACGAAGCGACTTCGAGTACGTCGTAGTTGTCCTCAAGGCCGAGCATCTGATAGATGATCGGGAGCACCATACCGGTGAACATTCCGATAAACGAGCCGATTATGCCGACGGCGCCGAACATTCCGTCGATGCGCTCGCCGGTGAAATACTGCTGATAGTCACGCATATCGGCGTTGATGCCGGGATTGTAGACTATTGAAAAAGAGTTGACGAATCCGTTGAGATAATAGAGAATTATCAGAGCGGGGATGTTGTTGTAAAGGGGATAGAGCAAACCGATGAGCAGGACATTTGTGACGTTGCACCAAATGAGCAGGTTTCTCTTGCCTATAACTCTTATCGCCACGGGGCACAGAAGCATGGCCCAAAGCGCCGCGTTGCCTATGAGCGTTGTAGCAACGCCGTAGAGCCCCATCCTGTTGGGGTAGGCATAGATGAAGGTCCAGCCGATGATAACGCCGACCGCGCCCTCAAGGAAGCCGAGCCAGCCCGCAAGGGAGGTTATCCAGAAATATTTGTTCTTTGCAACGGCGCGGAATGCGTCGGAGAACTTGAACTGGGTAACATGGCTCTCCGCAACGATTATTCTCTCTCTCGTTCCGGCGTATGCAATATAGGACAGAAGAAGTCCGACTATGGCGACGATGGGATGGATTATACGGTAGGTGGTTATGGAGTTAAGACCGCCCGTGAGAGTTGAGAGCATCGGAACGAACAGACCGGTGAGCGAGGGCGCCATGGAATAGATAATGGACGAGACCGAAACGATATCGGTACGCTCATGGGAGTTCGGAGATATGACGTTTGCAAGGTCGGTATACGCCTGCTGGAAGAAGGGGTAGAAGCACTGCAGGAGATTGTAGCAGATAAAAACAGCCGCTACCTTTTGCAGATATGACATCGTGTCATAGGGCAGCCAGACGAATATGACCGCTATAGCGGTCGACGGAATACCGGTTATTGCAAGCCATGGGCGGAATTTTCCGGATTTAAATCGGGCGCTGTCGATTATGTAGGAGCGCCCTATGGTAATTCCGAAGCCTATGATAGTTGACGCGACCGCCATGTACTGCAGATGAATCGGCTTGATGCCAATGGTGTTTCCGACGAGGAAGCTCGTTGCGGAAAGCGCGATTTGCCAGCAGAAGAATATGACGAACTGAACGCCCATTCCTCCGATGCCGTAGGCGATTATCTCCTTGTAAGGGACATATTTGCCCAAGGCGGGTGTTTTCCAGTGCAGTACGACATTGTTCCATATCGTGCCGACCTTTTCCTTGAGATTACTCTTTCCCATTTCAACACTCCTTCTGGTCTGCGGCGCGGTGGGAAAACACGCTTGCAGACAGTTGTTTTAGCTCCCCGGAGGCAAAAACACCGGAAAGCATCGACAATTTACATAAAAGCTTTTATCATTATAGCAAAACTATTAATAAGTTGCAACAGCAATTGTGAACTAAAGTGCAATTTACTCGAAAATCACTCGAAAAAACTTCAAAATTTAATAATTATTTCAGTTATGTCACATTTCTGTTGAAATTTCGAAGTACGAGTGATATAATATTTTCAGAAATTTTCCAGAGGTGAAAAGTGTTGAATAAGCCAAAAATTATTGCACACCGCGGTGCTAACCGCTATGCTCCCCAGAACACGATACCCGCATTTGAAAAAGCAGTCGAGCTCGGGGCGGACGGAACCGAGACCGACGTCCATATCACCAAGGACGGGCATATAGTTATCTGCCATAACGACACCGTTGACGAGATGTCCAACGGCACCGGCGCTATCGGCGACTATATGTTTGACGATATCCGCAAGCTCGATTTCGGCAGCAAGTTTTCAAAGGACTTCGCCGGCGTCACTCTGCCCACCGTCGAGGAGTACCTCGAGTGCATGAAGAAGAGCGACAAGCTGAGCGTTATGAATATCGAGATAAAGCCCAACAAGTCCGAGCGCGAGGATATAGTGCGCAAGACGATAGAGGCAGTCAAGGACTACGGACTTTTCGATGAGCTTCTCATTTCGAGCTTCGACTATAAGATGCTTGTTGAGGCGAAGAAGTACGATCCCAAGTGCAAGACGGCGTATCTCTATCCGATTTACGGCCAGGTAGTCAGAAGATGGTTCTTCCAGCCTCTGCACCTCGCGCAGAAAATCGGCTGCGACGCTCTGCATCCGCATAAGGCGTTTGCGACAAAAGCGCTCGTCCGCCGCGCCCATGCCGCCGGCATTAAGGTCAACGCATGGACGGTTGACGATGAGAGAGACGTTATCCAGATGCTCGAAAACGGCGTTGACGGTATTATCACAGACCGCCCCGACTACGTGGAGGGTATTGTGGACAGATATCTCGCCGAGCACAAATAAATCAAACGGAATCAAATCGCCGCAGAGCAAAAGGCCTGCGGCGGTTTTGCTGTCTGCCGACAGCGTTTTTACGCAGGGATGGAGGTTTACGAAGCCGAGACTGAGGGGTTATTGCACAGATTTACCCCTTTGCATAGACCGCTTTGTTTCTTAACATCCTTGTAGGGTGCGGCGACTCGACGTACCGCTGCCGCTCTGCCTTAACAGCAAAACCGCCGCGGATATCCGCGGCGGCTCGTCTTATCAACTTTTACAGCGCCCTTACGCAGTCTTTGAATATCTCGCCGCGCTGCTGATAGCATTTGAACATATCCCAGCTCGCGCACGCGGGGGAGAGCAGTACGCAGTCGCCGCTCTCGGCGTCGGCGGCAGCTATGCTGACGGCCTCTTCGAGTGTGTCGACAAATTTGTAAGCCTTGAATCCGGCTCTGTCGCAGGCGGCTGCAATGTCGTGCTTCGTCTTGCCTATGAGCAGAAGCTCTTTTACCCTGCCCTCGAATGTCGCCACCCACTCGTCGTAGCTCGATTTCTTGTCGTAGCCTCCGCCTATGAGAATTGTCGGCGAGGGCATGGCGCAGACCGCCTTTATTGCCGCGTCGGGGTTCGTGCCCTTCGAGTCGTTATAGTATTTGACGCCGTTTTTCTCGGCGACGAACTCTATCCTGTGCTCGACCGCCGTGAACTCCTTTATGCCCTGGCGAATAGTGTCAAGCGGCACACCCATGGCACGGGTCATGGCGACAGCCGCCATGATATTCTCATAGTTGTGCATTCCGACAAGGCTCGTGTCTTTTGTTGTGCAGACGGGCGTTTCAACGCCGTTTTCTTTTATTATTATTGTCTCGCCGCGCAGGAAAACGCCGCTCTCGAGCTCTTCGGAGGAGCTGAAGAATATGACCTTGCAGTGCGGAGTTTCGGAAAACCCGCGCAGAACCGGGTCGTTGTAGTTGAGCACGCAGAAATCGTTTTCGTCCTGATTCTTGGTTATCGACTCTTTTATGGCAATATAGTTTTCGAGCGTCTTGTGCCTGTCAAGGTGGTCGGGAGTGATGTTGAGAATAGCGGTGACATGTGGTTTGAAGGTGACCATAGTCTCAAGCTGGAAGCTGCTTATCTCCGCGACCGTCACGCTGTCGCTGTCGCTCTCGAGCGCATAGCCGGTGTAGGGTATCTCGATATTGCCTACGAGCAGAGCCTTTTTCACATGACGCTTCATTATGCCGTAGGTGAGCGAGGTGGTCGTAGTTTTGCCGTTCGTGCCTGTTATGCCTATCACGGTGCCCTTATCGTGCCTGTAAGCAAGCTCGACTTCGCCCCAAATCGGTATATTGTGCTCCTTGACGGCTTTCATTATCGGCGTGTCGAGCGGTACGCCGGGGCTGACCACGCAAATATCTATGCACGAAAAATCGAAGCGCGAAAAATCGCCGAGGACAAATTCAATATTATCTGCGCCTATTTTTTCGCAGGCCGCCTCGGTGTCAAAGCTTTCGTTGCCGTCGTAGATGATAAAAGCCTCGCCGACTTTTTTCAGCAGCTGCGCCGCGTTTATGCCGCTGCGTCCCGCGCCGACTATAAGATATGTGCTCATTGTTGTTACCTCCGAATCAGTTGTCGGTCAGGTCGAAATAGACCTGCTTCATATTTTCTGCGCTCAGCTCGTCTGCGCGCTTTTTTCCGTTCTCGGACAGACGGGCGCGAAGTTCTTCGTCTGTCAGTATTGCTTCCAGCGCCTTTGCATATTCGCGGTGGGCGCCGTTTATATTGCCGTAGTCAAAGTCCGGCGTTTCGGACATGACGGGGCAGAGAATGCCGCATTCGACCTGCGTCATCCTGTCGCAGTGCGGCAGGAACGGACGGCTTGGCGCGAGAACCTCGGCGGGTCCCGAGGTGCAGTCCGTGCTGACAATCGGCGTGCCGACCGCCAAGGCCTCGACAATGACATTCGGAAAGCCCTCGTAGTATGAGGTCATGGCAAAGACCTCGGCGCGGGAGACGAATTTAAAAACGTTCTTTTGGAATCCCGCGAAGATTATATCGTCTGAATATGCGCTCCTTTGCGCCATCTCTCGGACGGCGTTTTCATGCTCGCCGCGGCAGCCGAGGAATATCAGCCCCGCGTCGGGGATATTTTTTTTCAGCAGCTCAAAGCTCTTTAGCATATCCCATTGGCATTTCTGCCCGACGAACCTCGACGAAAACGCTATTACCCTGTGGGTGCCGTAGAATTTTTTGAACTCCCTGTCAAGCTCCTCCTTCGCGTCCTCGCGGGCTTTATCGCAGTCGATGATATTATATGCCGTAAAGAGCTTGTTTTCGTTTCCGGGGAACAGCTCCTCGCATTTTTTCTGCATCTCGAGGGCGTTAAAGAGAATATTGCACCCGCGGCGCAGCGCGAAAGAATAGAGCTTCGCGCTCTTGATAAGCCTTTCGTAGTCGCGGCAGGAGATATATTTTTTGCATTTTGCGCCCGAGAGGGCGAGAGCCTCGTTGGGTGCGTGGGTGAACGAGTACGCCGTGCATATATCATGCTCTTTTACGAATTTTCTTATAGCTGCGGCGCGTTTCAGCATAATTACCGCGCGCTTTACCGTGCCTTTGCCTGCGGGCAGACCGAGGTCAACAAACTCGCCCGCACAGTCGAACCGCTTCTCGCTCGCGTCAAAGACAAGGACATACACATTGAATTTTTCGCTCAGCAGCAGGGACAGTCTGCTCGCAAACCGCTCGCTGCCTCCGCTTCGCAGATCCTGAAGTATAATCGCGACATTTTTCATCTTCGGCTCACTTCTTTGCATATTTTTCGCTCTGGGCGACGGCGAGCCTGTCGCACCGCTCATTCTCGAGATGCCCCGCGTGCCCCTTGACCCAAACGAACTCGTATTCATGCTTCGAGAGCGCCTTCAGCAGCCTCTCCCAAAGCTCGGGATTCAAAACCGGCTTCTTGTCGGATTTTTTCCATCCGTTCCTTTTCCAGTTCCATATCCAGCCTTTTAAAAACGCATTGGCAACATACTGCGAGTCGGTGTATATCTTTATATCGCAGGGCTCCTTTAGCCGCTCGACCGCGCTTATGACCGCCATGAGCTCCATGCGGTTATTCGTAGTGCAAGCGTCGCCGCCGGACATCTCCGCCTCGTGCTCGCCGTAGCGCAAAACCGCACCCCAGCCGCCCGGCCCGGGGTTGCCGGAGCAAGCGCCGTCCGTGAATATCTCAACTTTTTTCAGTTCGCTCATATTTTTCTCCGTCGCATAGATTGTTTGTTCATCTAATTCTATCACTAAGCCCCGTTAAAAACAAGGTGAATTTTGTTGTTCGGCGCTGCCGTGTGTTTGCAAAATAATTTTTAAAACCGCTCCCGTCAGGCAATAATAGGAATATCACATCTTCGGAGGGGTCATCATGTACAGCTACTGTTCGGATGCGGCTTTTATAAAGCGGGCGCAGGGACTCACCGCTTTAGACTGCGCCAAGGCGGGCGAGGCGGTGGGCGCGGCGATAGGGCGCGGCAGGGTAGGCGTAGCCTGCCGGAACGACGAGCATTCCAAGGCCTGCGCCGACGCAGTGTGCGCCGGGCTGCGAGTCTCCGGTGTCAATGCGTGGTCGATAGGCGCGTCATTTGAAGCCCAGCTCTCGTTTCTCGTGCCGTTTTCGTCGCTCAATGCGGGCGTGTTCGTCTGCGCCGGGGAGGGAACTGTCAGTATTTTCGGCGAAAACGGGCTGAGCGTATCCGCGGCGCTCGGCAGAAGGGCGGAGGACTTTATGCAAGCGGAGCTTTCTCCCGCGCCGTCGTGCGGGCGGCTTTTCGATATGTCCGCCATAAGTATGCTCTACCGCGACGAGTTGATGCGCTGTGTGCCTTACGGCGTGACGGACTGCGCCGTGCTCAGCTCCGATTCCGCTGTGTCGGCGCTCATAAACGACTGTATGCGAACTTCGTCGAACGGGCGCGCGCTGACACTCCGAATAAACCGAAGGGGAACGAGTCTGAGCGCATACACGGAGGAGACGGGCGTTGTGCCGTTTGTAAAGCTCATTGCCCTGTGCGGAATGTACGAGTTGGAGAGCGGGCGGGATATCTCCGTGCCCTATGATGCGCCGGCGTTTTTAGATGAGCTTGCCCGAAGCTACGGCAGGACGGCGTACCGCTATCTGTCCGCCCCGTCTGACGGTTCCGACAACGTGGCAAGGCGGTTGGCGGCGCGGCAGTTCTGGTCGCGCGACGCGCTGTTTACTGCGGCAAAGCTCGCCTGTATCCTCGAAGAGAAGAATATGACTTTTCCCGAGCTCTATTCGCTTTTGCCGCCGTTTTTTGTTTACAGCACCACTGCGGCACTCGCCCTGCCGCCCGACTACCTCGACGAGTTCGAGGGCGAAAGCTTTTCGTTCGGGCGCGACGGAGCTAACGGCTTTGTGCTCGTGGAGAAGCGCGGAAAGACGCATATTTCGCCGCTCGGGGACGGACGGGTTCGACTGACCGCACAGAGCCTTGACGAGGAGACGGCGCGTGAGCTTTGCGCCGAAGCGAGGGAGTTTATCTCGTCGCGCCCGAAGTAAAGGCGGCGGCTTTTTCGCCTGCGTGCGGCACATAATTTATTGTTTAGAAGATGTTAATTTGCTCCCGCGTCACTTGACAGTTTTATACAATCATAGTAAAATTAACAATAGGGATATTTTTGTATTATGACTGCGCGCATATATTAACTATCCGAATTTGTCTTGTGTCAATGCTGAAAATATCATCGCGTTTTTGAAGATTTTTAACAGGCAAGGCTTTATTTCCCGCACCTTTGAGAGGTCGGGGTTCTACTTAAATCAAAATACAAAAGAAAAGGAGATTTTTATGCCGAAAGCAAAAGAAACCGGTGCAGCGTCTGCGCCCGCAAAGAGGACTGCGGGCAGGCGCGGCTATCACAGCTACGGTAAAATCAAACCCGCACCGGGTAAGTCAAAGGCCGAGCCCAAGCCTATAAAAATATCGTTTTTAGGCGGCCTGAATGAAGTGGGCAAGAATATGACTCTGTTTGAGTACGGCGAGGATATGTTCCTTGTCGACTGCGGACTTGCGTTCCCGGATCAGGATATGCTCGGAGTCGATCTCGTGCTTCCCGATTTCACCTATGTCGAGCGCAACGCGGACAGGATACGCGGAATCGTCATAACCCACGGACATGAGGACCATATCGGCGGTCTGCCGTATCTTCTCAAGGTTCTCAACGTGCCAGTCTACGGCACGAACCTCACCATAGGTCTTATCCAGGGCAAGCTCCGCGAGCACGGACTGCTCAATTCCGCCACTCTTAACGTCATCAAGCCCGGCGACGTGATAACCCTCGGCGGCTTTACGGTTGAGGCCATCCACGTCAACCATTCGATACCCGACGCACTCGGACTCGCTATCCGCTGCGAGGGCGGCACCGTCGTCCACACGGGCGACTTCAAAATCGACACAACGCCTATCGACGGCGGCATGATGGATCTCGGCAGACTCGCCGAGATAGGGCAGGAGGGCGTGCTCTGCCTTATGTCCGACTCCACCAACGCCGAGCGCCCGGGCTTCACCGAGAGCGAGAGGAAGGTCGGCGAATCGTTTGAGACCCTCTTTCGCAAGGCGGGCAACAACCGCATAATAGTCGCAACATTCTCCTCAAATATCCATCGCGTGCAGCAGATAATGAATGTTGCGGAGAGCCTCGGACGCAAGGTGGCTCTCGTAGGCAGAAGCCTCGAAAACGTCGTCAATATCTCGGCCGAGCTCGGTTATCTCAATATACCCGAGGGGATAGTCATAGATATCAATATGATAAACCGCTATCCCGCCGACAAGCTCGTTATTATCACCACGGGCAGCCAGGGCGAGCCCATGAGCGCGCTCACCCGTATGGCGTTCTCCGACCACAGAAAGGTCGAAATCCATCCAAATGACTATGTTATAATTTCGGCAACTCCCATTCCCGGAAACGAAAAGACGGTCAGCCGCGTTGTCAACGAGCTGATGAAGCTCGGCGCGGATGTCGTTTATGAGAGAATGTACGATGTCCACGTCTCCGGACACGCCTGCCAGGAGGAGCTGAAAATGATAATGGGTATCGTCAAGCCGAAGTATTTCATTCCGGTTCACGGCGAGCTCAAGCACCTCAGAAAGCACGCGGGTCTTGCGCTGAATGTGGGCATCCCCAAGGAGAATATCCTCATTGCCGACAACGGCAGAGTCGCCGAAATCAGCAAAAAGGCGCTCAAATGCACCTCTACTGTGCCCGCGGGCAGAGTATTTGTCGACGGCTACGGCGTAGGCGACGTCGGCTCCGTAGTGCTCAGAGACAGAAAGCATCTCGCGCAGGACGGACTTGTTATTGTCGCCGTCTGCATAGACCGCGAGAACGGCGAGATAGTCTCGGGTCCCGACGTTGTGACAAGAGGCTTTGTCTATGTCAAGGAGTCGGAGGAGCTTATCAACGCCGCGCGCGAGGTCGCGGTCAGAGCTATCGAGGCTCAGACGGACGGCGGTTATTTTGATTGGAACAGCATCAAGGCGAGCCTCAGGGACGAAATATCTCACCTGATGTATGAGCGCACCAAGCGCAGCCCGATGATACTTCCCGTTATTATGGAGGTCTGATGAATGAGCTTTAAGGATTTCCTGCGAGAATTCGCAGTGGAAACGGCTGCCTTTATTGCGGCGGCTGTGTTCATTGTCGTTGTCGCTGTCCGCTACAGCAGGTGGGCGGCGCTTGTGGGTACTGTCCTTCTCGTCGCGTTTTCGGTTTATAAGACGGTCAGGTTTTTCAATATCCGCAGCCGCGAACGCCAGCTAAGGGACATTGCGTCGCACAGCTTAGATGCTGCCGACGCAGGTTCCGTCAACGATTTTCCCATGCCTATGCTCGTGTGCGACGGCGACGGAATAATCGAACTTTTCAACAAAAGCTTCTTCCATACATTTATGGATGATTCGGTTATCGACCGCAAGCTCGTTCAGCCGTTTATCGGCGGCTGCGACCCAGAGCAGGCGGAGTCGAACGGCGCATCCACAGTCAGAATAAAGGACTCCTATTATATAGTCACCCCGTCCTCGTTCGAGTTCAGGGGCGGCAAAGAATATATTTTCTATTTCACCGATGTAAGCGAGCTCAAGCGCGCTCAGCTCGCTTACATAAAAAACAGACCCGTCATAATGCTCCTGCAAACCGACGATATCGCGGATATCAAGGCGGATTACAGAGACAGCGAGCGCGCGGCGATACGCGGCGGAGTCGAAGAGGTGATAGAGAACTGGACGGGTCAGTATGACTGCATCATGAGAAAGATATCCGAGGAGCGGTTTATGATAATCGCTCAGAGCGATGTCCTCGAAAAGATGCGCGCCGACCGTTTCAGCGTTCTCGATAAGATACGCGAATATAAATACAAAGAAAGAGTGCTCGGCCTCACTCTCTCGATAGGCGTGGGCACGGGCGTTGCCATAACCGACTGCGAGAAGTCGGCGGAGCAGGCGCTCGATATGGCGCTCGGACGCGGCGGCGACCAGGCGGCCGTCAAGACGAAGGACGACTATGAGTTCTTCGGCGGCGTTTCAAAGAGCGTCGAAAAGGTGACCAAATTTCAGACCCGCGTCGCGGCTTCGTCGCTTTCGAGCCTTATCAGCGCGAGCGACCGCGTGATGATAATGGGTCATTCGTTCCCCGATATGGACGCTTTCGGCGCGGCAGTCGGTATGTCCGCGATAACGGAGGCTCTCGGCATCGATTCATATATCGTCCTCGACGAAAACCGCAGCTTTGCGGGCGCGGCAGTCGATATGCTCAGAGCCGACGGCTGGAACGGCAAAATAATCGATGTCAACGAAGCTCTGACGCTCATGACCCGCAAAACCCTGCTCATTGTTGTCGATACCCATAAGAGCAGCTTTGTCGATTTCCCGAGCCTCTATGAAAAGGCGTCCGCCACCGTGGTTATCGACCACCACAGAAAATCGGTCGATTATATCAAGGACGCGCTTATTTTCTTCCATGACCCCAACGCCTCGTCAACCTGCGAAATGGTCACGGAGCTTATGCGCTATATAACCCCCGCGCCGTCTCTTTCGGCAGCGGAGGCGCAGGCGATGCTCGCAGGCATAATGCTTGACACAAAGGAGTTTGTCCTCTCGACGGGCGTGCGCACCTTTGAAGCGGCGGCATTCCTGAAGGGAAAGGGCGCCGACACGGTAGCCGTAAAGCGCCTGTTTTCAAACTCGATCGAGAGCAACCGCAAGCGCAGCGAGATAATCTCCGGCGCGCATATTTACAGAGGCTGTGCCATAGCCTGCACCGCCCCCGGAACGGAGAACGCGAGACTGCTCAGTGCGCAGGCGGCAGACGAGCTGCTTGAAGTCAGCGGAGTTAAAGCGTCGTTTGTTATCTTCGACAGCGGAAATGACAGTATCAGCATCTCGGCGCGCTCCTACGGCGATATGAACGTCCAGATAATTATGGAATATCTCGGCGGCGGAGGTCACCGCACCATGGCGGCGGCTCAGCTCGGCGGCGTGAATATGCAGGAAGCGAAGTCGAAGATCTGTGAAGCGATAGACGCAAAATATCCCCGCGCAGACGGCGAGGAGCAGGATTCGATTTCGTGATATAATACCGCAGGGCGGATATCATTCGCCCGCAAAGCTTGCATGATTTTATTCTTGTAAGTGCGGCAACCGACGCACCGACAAAGTTAAACCCGTAAATAACCCGAAAGGAATTGATATATATGAAAGTTATTCTTACACAGGATGTAAAAAGCCTCGGCAAGAAGGGCGAGCTTGTCAATGCCTCCGACGGCTACGCGAGAAACTTTCTCTTCCCGAGAAAGCTCGCAGTCGAGGCTAACGCACAGGCGATGAACGAGCTTAAAAACCGCGAGTCCGCCGAGAAGTACAGATTGGAGACCGAGCTCAAGAACGCCAAGGAGGTCGCCGCGAAGATAAACGGCAAGACCGTGAAGCTCACCGCAAAGGCGGGTCAGGGCGGAAAGCTGTTCGGCTCTGTTACCGCAAAGGAAGTCGCGGAGTCGATAAGCCGTCAGTTCGGCGTATCTGTCGACAAGAGAAAGGTGTCCATGGAGGATATCAAGTCGTTCGGCACTTTCAGCGCCGAAGTAAAGGTGTATAACGGAGTCAACGCTACGGTCTATGTCAGCGTGGGCGAGGAATAATTTCCGAAAACCGGAGGATCTAAGAACCGTGGATGTGAATAATTTAACCCTGCCCGAGGGGTATCAGATGCCCTTCAGCCTTGAGGCGGAGCAGGCGGTGCTCGGATGCGTGCTCATGGATCCGAACTGTATGCCGCAGGTGCTCATCTATCTGCGCCCGGAGTATTTCTATCTCCCGCAGCACAGAGAAATATTCTCCGTCATGGTGAGTCTCGATGCGTTAGGCAGCAAAATCGATCCGCTTGTTATTCTTGAGGCGCTCAAGAACAACGGAACATACGATGAGGCGGCGGGCAAGAACTATCTGTTCCAGCTCGCTCAGAGCGTGCCGACTACTTCAAATGTCGAATCATATTCGAAAATCGTGCGCGAGAAGTATTTTATGCGCACCCTCATCACCGTCTCGCAGGAGACTATCGACAACGCCGTCGCCCAGACCGACAGCGCGGATATGCTTCTTGACGCGGCGGAGCAGAGAATATACGATATCCGCCAGGGCAAGACGAGCACGGGCCCGTCCAAGCTCAGCGACATAATAGTCAATCAGGTCTATGACACCCTGCAAAAACTGAGCTCCGAGGGCGCGGAGGCGTTCAAGGGAATCTCAACGGGCTACAGGGATCTCGACGACGTAATAGCGGGACTCAACAAGTCCGACCTCATACTTATCGGCGCGCGCCCCGCAATGGGAAAGACAAGCTTTGCCTTGAATATTGCGAGAAACGTCGCTGTCAAGGCTAAGAAGAAAATTCTCTTCTTCTCGCTTGAAATGACGAAGGAGCAGCTTGCTCAGAGAGTTCTCTCGACCGAAGCGCGCGTATTAAGCACAAAGATGCGAAGCGGTCAGCTCGATACCGACGACTGGACGCGCCTCGGACTTGCCACCGCAGCGCTCAACGACTGCGAGCTCTATTTCGATGACACGAGCTCGATAACCGTTGCCGAAATGAAAGCGCGCGCACGCAGACTCAAGAATGTCGACTGTATAATCATAGATTACCTCGGACTTATCCGCTCCGGCACAAAGGTCGAAAACCGCGTGCAGGAGGTTACGGAGATAACCCGAAGCCTGAAGCTCATGGCGAAGGATTTGAATATCCCCGTAGTCTGCTGCGCCCAGCTCTCCAGAGGCACCGAGGGCAGGGGAAAGTCCCACCGCCCGCAGCTTTCGGATCTGCGCGAATCGGGCTCGATAGAGCAGGATGCCGATATAGTCCTCATGCTCTACCGCGAGGAATATTATAAGAACGAAAAGGACGACCCGGACGGCGACGACGAGCCTGTATCCGCAGCCCCCGTTGCCAACGAGGTCGAGGTTATTGTTGCCAAGAACAGACACGGTCCCACAAAGACGGTAGATTTTATCTGGGATGCGGATCACACTCTGTTCATGGGCGTGGAGAAGATTCAGAATGCTTGATAAAGCGCTCGGCGCCGTGGAAAAATACAATATGCTCAGCCCGGGAGCCGCAGTTATAGCCGCGGTCTCGGGCGGTGCCGATTCAATGGCAATGCTGCTGTTCCTTATGAAGATAAGGGAGCGGTATTCGCTGTCGCTGACCGTAGCCCATGTCAATCACGGGCTTCGCGGCGAAGAGGCGCGACGCGATGAAAACTATGTGCGTTCCTTCTGCGAGAAAAACGGACTGCGCTTTGAGGTTTTGCATGCCGATGTAGCGGCGCTCGCAAAGCAGAGCGGGGAGTCATGCGAGGAATGCGGGCGCAGAGTGCGCTACGAGTTCTTTGAATCGATAGACAAAAACGCAAAAATCGCAACCGCCCACACGGCGAGCGACAATGCCGAGACCATGCTTTTCAATCTCGCCCGCGGCTCGTCGCTAAAGGGGCTTTGCGGTATTCCGCCCGTGCGCGGAAATATAATAAGACCGCTTATTTTCTGCACGAGGGAAGAAATAGAGGCGTTCTGCCGCGAAAATTCTCTCGATTTCGTAACAGACAGCACCAACCTGACTCTCGATTACAGCCGCAATAAGATTCGCCGTATCGCAGTCCCCGCGCTAAAGGAGATAAACTCCGCTTTTGAAGAGAATGCCTCGCATTTTTCTCAAAACGCCGCGCTCGACGAGGACTTTCTCGAGGGCGAGACGAAGGCGCTTTTGCTCTCGGCACAAGCCGACGGAGGGCTTTCCTGCGAAGCGCTGCTCTCGGCGCATCCGGCGATACGCCGCCGCGCCCTGCTCGGCTGTATAAAGAACGTACGCCCGAAATCGGCGGACTTTAAGACCGTAGACGCGGTTGAAAATATTCTTTCGCCGGGCGGAAAAATTCAGCTTTCACCCGATACGTTTGCCGTCTCGGACGGCGCAGTTCTGCGCTTTGCCGCCCCAATAAAGAAGGGCGAGGAGTGGTCGGAGGATATAGAGCCCGAGTGCATAAACGGCTCCGTTTGCCATAACGGACGCGTATCAATTTGCAGAGTTAATAAAAAAATTTTTTTAGATACACAAAAAATTCACAAAGATGTGTTGGATTATTGCATTGATTGTGATAAAATTATAGGAAGAGTTCAAATCGGCAGCCGCCGTTCGGGCGATAAGCTGACCCTTGCGAGGCGCGGCTGCACAAAGAGCCTGAAAAAGCTTTTCAACGAGGCGCATATTCCGCCGGAGAGCCGCTGCGATATCGCAGTGCTGCGCGACGAAGCGGGTGTGCTTTGGGTCGAGGGCTTCGGCGCGGACAGACGGTGCCGCGTCGGAAAAAACACTGAAAATGTGCTTATAATACGGAGGGAAAAGCAATGATAGAGGATATAGAGAGAGTATTGCTCAGCGAGGAGCAGATACGCGATATCGTCTCCCGCCTCGGCAGGCAGATAAGCGAGGACTACAAGGGCAGGAAGCTGCTCATGGTCAGCGTCTTGAAGGGCTCCGTCGTGTTTATGGCGGATCTTATGAGAGCGATAACAATACCGTGCGAGATAGATTTTATGTCGGTTTCGAGCTACGGCTCGGGCACGGAGAGCTCGGGCGAAGTCAAGATAATAAAGGATCTTGACAGACCCATAGAGGGCTATGACCTGCTGATAGTCGAGGACATACTCGACTCCGGTAAAACTCTCCATTATATATCCGAGATGCTCAGAGCGCGCAGACCCGCGAGCATTAAGATATGCACCTTCCTCGATAAGCCCGAGCGCCGCATGATAAAGGATCTCAAGGCGGACTACGCGGGAACGGAGGTTCCCGACGAGTTCGTTGTCGGCTACGGTCTCGATTACGATGAGAAGTACCGCAATGTGCCTTTCCTCGGCGTGCTCAGCCGTTCGGTCTACGAGAAATAAGAGCGGTCAAAAGAAAACTTCGACAGTCACAGGAGGATTTGACGTTTGAAAAATAAGAAGAACAACACTGACAGCAATGCAAAAAAAGTGCTGGCGTGGATACCGTATATTCTCATTCCCATCCTCATAATTTCCGGTGTCTCCCTCTATGCCAGGCAGCAGAAGAACGAAAAGCTCGAGTATTATCAGGTCGTGCAGTATTTCGATGAAAAAAAGGTCACGGAATATAACCTCAATATGTCGAGCGGTGCGCTTGAGTTCAAGCTCAAGGGCGACGATAAGACGTATAACTTCACCGTGCCGAGCGTCGGTATGTTCCAGGAGGACATACACAACGGCGTTATCGCATATAACAGAGAGCATCCGGATACTCCGATAAAGGCGCAGTATCAGACCGGCTCGACCGGCGCCATTCTGCTCAATATCGTCCCGACGCTTCTCATGCTCGTTATCCTCGGCACCATCCTCTTCTATATGTTCCGCAAGATGAACAACGCCATGAACAACGAGAACAACCGAACTCTTTCGTTCGGCAAGGCGCGTGTCAAGCGGGCGAAGGACGAGAGCCGCAAGACGACATTTGACGACGTTGCGGGCGCGGACGAGGAGAAAGAGGAGCTCAGCGAGATAGTCGATTTCCTCAAGGATCCCTCTCATTTCAACAAGCTCGGCGCGAGAATACCGCGCGGTGTTCTGCTCGTCGGCCCTCCCGGTACAGGTAAAACCCTGCTTGCAAGGGCTGTTGCGGGTGAGGCAAACGTTCCGTTCTTCTCGATTTCCGGCTCCGATTTCGTCGAGATGTATGTCGGTGTCGGCGCTTCGCGAGTGCGCGACCTTTTCAATGAGGCAAAGAAAAATTCACCCTCGATAATCTTTATCGATGAGATAGACGCCGTCGGCCGCCACAGAGGCGCAGGCATGGGCGGCGGACACGATGAGCGCGAGCAGACGCTTAACCAGCTGCTCGTCGAGATGGACGGCTTCGGCGCAAACGAGGGCGTTATAATCATCGCGGCGACCAACCGCCCCGATATCCTTGACCCCGCGCTGCTCCGTCCCGGAAGATTTGACCGCCAGGTAACGGTAGGCTATCCCGACCTCAAGGGACGCGAGGCCATACTCAAGGTTCACGCCAAGGGCAAGCCCTTAGGCCCCGACGTCAATCTTTCGACTATTGCAAAGACAACCATAGGCTTCACCGGCGCAGATCTCGAAAACCTGCTCAATGAGGCGGCTCTTCTCGCCGCCCGCCGCGATAAGAGAGCCATAACCATGCCCGAGATAGAAGAGGCGATGATAAAGGTCGTCGCAGGCACCGAGAAGAAGAGCCATAAGATGACCGACAAGGAGAAGCGCCTGACCGCCTATCATGAGGCGGGTCATGCAGTCTCCGCTTATTATCTCGAGTATAACGACCCGGTTCATCAGGTATCCATAGTGCCGAGAGGTCAGATGGGCGGATACACAATGTATCTCCCGACCGAGGATAAGAGCTATCATTCTAAGAACGAGATGCTCGACAATCTTGTCAGCCTCCTCGGCGGCAGAGTTGCCGAAGCCATAGTTATAGGCGATGTTTCGACCGGCGCGTCGAACGACATTGAGCGCGCCACGGATATCGCGCGCAAGATGGTCACAAAGTACGGCATGAGCGACAGGCTCGGCCCGATATCCTTCGGCTCGGGTAACGACGAGGTATTCCTCGGCAGAGATTACTCGCATCTGAAGAATTATTCGGAGGAGACAGCCGCAGAGATAGATGAGGAGATAAACCGCATCATCACCACGGCCTACGGTCATACCGAGGATATACTCAAGGAGCATATCGACAGACTCCATGCAGTCGCCGACGCGCTTATCGAGCGCGAGAAGATAAGCGGCGAGGAGTTTGAAACGATAATGCACGGCAACGAGCTTGCCCCGTTGGACGTGCACAGTGAAGACGACAGCAAACCGACAGAGCCGTCGGAGCAGTCCGACGCTCAGGACAATGGGGAGGCAGACGAAAATGAGAAAGAATCTGAATAAGATATTTTTCGGAATAGCCGTTTTAGCTGCGGGAATCATATTCCTCGGCTCGGCGTTCGGCTTCTGGGAAATAGGCGAAATGAGCGGTTGGTGGACCGTGTTTATCATCGTTCCCGCTATCGGCAGCATGATAGCCTCGGGTATTGATTTGCTCAATGTCGCGGCCGTCGCGGTCGGCGTCTGGCTGCTGCTCAAGTGCAACCCCCAGTGGGTGCCCGCAGAGAGAATGAACCATTTCGCTATTGCAATCGCCCTTGTCACCGTCGGCTTCTGGCTGATATTCAGCACGGTAAAGACAAAGAAACTCAAAAAGCATCTCGATGACAACAGCGGCCCTATTTCGCAGGAGAGCAAGCCCACATATACCGCAGTCTGCTCGGGCGGCGTTTATAAAAACACCACCGGCAATCTGCTCGGCGCTCACTGCCTTGCAATTCTCGGCGGTCTTGAGGTCGATCTGAGCGAAGCGCAGATAAACGACGAGATAACGATAAGCGTCACCGCAATTCTCGGCGGAGTCGATATCTATCTGCCCGAGAACGTCAGAGTTGAGTGCTCGGACGGCGCGAGCCTGCTCGGCGGTATCGACAACAAGATGCCCGCAAACGGCGACCTGTCTCAGCCGCTCGTCCATATCAAGCATTTCAATGTCCTCGGCGGCACCGATGTTATGACGAGAGTTCACAAAAAAGCATAAACGGCAATTAAATAACCTCGCGCCCGGGATCCTCGGATTTCCGGGCGTGTTTTAACGGAGAAAAGATGAACAAACGCAAATTTGTAAAACTGCCGCCCGAAAAGGCGCCAGAGATGTTCTCTCTCGTCCTTGAGCGGATGCAGTGGATGGACGAAAAGGGAATAGAGCATTGGAATGTTGTGGAATACGACAAGCTTTATCCGCTTTCATATTATGAAGAAAAATGCAGAGACGGTCTCGCTTTTGCGCTCGAGGACGAAAACGGAGAGCCGGTCTGTGCCGCCGTCCTGCTCGAGCACGATGACAGGTGGGAGGACGATGCTCCCTCGCTCTATGTCCACAACCTCGCCTCGAAGTTGGGTGAGCGCGACGCGGGAGCGGAGTTTCTGCGCCGCGCGGGGGATTACGCCGTGAGCGAAGGCAAAGCATATCTTCGTCTCGATTCGGCAGAGGACAGCGCAGCGCTCGCAAAGTACTACGAAAGCCTCGGCTTCGTCAACGTGGGAACTTGCCAAGACGGCTCATATAAGGGCATTCTCCGTGAGAAGAAGTTGAAATAACGGACAGTGGTTTTCAGCACTATATGAATTGAGATTTGCAGCGCAGCTGCAAGAGGTATACCGTAGCGGCAGCTTTGTTCGCCCGCAGAAACACAACGGCTAAGCCCATGTAGGGGCGGATATTATCCGCCCGCGGTTTATGCAGCAACTTACAGTAGGCGAGCGAAGCTCATTTCTGCAAGTGGCTTGCGGAAATGAGCTTTGTAGGGGTCGGCGACTCGACGGCCCTTTGACGTTTGCCCTTTGTGCCGCGCTACGGCGGCAGCGGTGCGTTGAGTCGCCGCACCCTACAAAGAGACATTGGAAAACAAAACAGTCTGTGTAAGGGCAAATCCGTGCAAAAAAACCTCAGTCTCGGCTTCCCCACAGGGAAGCCATACTTGCAACTCCGCTGCAAATCCAAATTGTGCAATTCTTTGACTTACGATAAAACTACGCAAAACAACCGCAACAGTTCATCCTGCTGCGGCTGGTTTCTATGCCTTGTGTTATTTTCTTAATAGGTTATCTCCGCTGTCTGCGAAGCGTTGCCCGCCGCATCGTATGCGGTTATACCGTATACCGTGCCGCTCTGCGCGTTTTTGATGACCGCCGCGGTGTCCTCGTTGTATTCGCATCTCGCTAAGAACTTGCCGTCGGCGCATATCCTGTAATAGGCTACGCCGAAATTATCCGTCGAGGCCTGCCAGCTGAGTACGGTGTTTCCGTCACCGTCAACGGAGAATGTGAGCGCAGTAGGCGCAGTAGGTGCTTCGCTCTCGAGCACGTGTCCGTTTTTCAAGTAGTCAACATAGGTGTTGTGGAACATCGGATTGACATACACGGGGCTGTAATAGTGGTTGTACGAGAACGTTATGATATTCTCGGCGTATCGAGAGGCTATGTCCATCTGCTTAACGAGCCTGTCGAGCGTCGCGGTCACATCCTGCGTGTTCTCGGTTGCGAGCGGAGTTGTTATGCCTGTGGTATTGCTCTTTGCTACGGCGCTTGTGAAATTCTCTACGTTTGCCCAAAGGTGTATCTTCTTTCCGCTTAACTTCACGGCGTCGGAATACATTCTCCAGACATTGACGAGATTCTCTTCAATCGTCCAGCCCGCGCCAACGGCGTCCTGCGGACAGAATATGTCCTGCTCGCGGAAGTTCACCGACCTTATGAACGAAGCCCAGAAGATTTTCGCGCTCTCTATGCCGGGGTTCGCCCCGTACTGCGAGAAAAACGGGCTTAAGAGCAGGGGAGCGTTCGCATCTGTGCGCTCGATAGCGTCGATTATCACATTGACGCCTTTTGCAATGAAAGCGGACGAGAGCTTTACAAGCGGCCCGTTGCTCATCTCGGGCGTGAAGTACCAGCCGCCGAACGCGTCGGGATACTTTGAAATATACCTGCCGTAGATTTCTTCGATCATGTCGGCGGAGACGTCGCAGAGCTCGCCGTAGTCCTTGCCGAAGCCGGACTTTGTCCACCATTCGTCATAGAGACCCAGGCCGACCATGACCTTTATTCCCGAGCCCGCGCAGTTTCTCAACGCCGCTTCAACAACATCGGAGGCGCCGAAGGCTGCGTCCTTAAACGTGTCAAGCTCGGAGTTGTAGTAGACGGTCCATGTGCCGTCGGAGGCCTTGTGCACCACATCCTGAATGATGAGGTATTTTATCCCGGCCTCCTTCATCGCGCCGATTTCCTCCTGCCAGCGCCCGTCGTCCCAGGATGAGCTCATCCAGGACTGAAGAAACGTGCCGTTGAATTCGGCCTCGCATTTCTTCTCGGGCATCGGGCAGATAATGAGAGCGATGCAGGTGATTATCCTGATTACCGTTCTGAATATTCTTGCCATATTTACCTCCTGTATTGTATTTCGGGGGCTTTTTTATATTTCGTATACTCCCGAGTCAAGCAGAGCGTACTCTCTGCCTCCCACTCTGAAATATTTATATACGGGCTCGCTGAAGGTGCGGTAGTCGTTTATGGCATAGGTGCTGTTGTTTATCTGCACGGTGCGGATCTTATGCGAATCACGGTTGCAGACGAAAATGCTTCCTCCGAGGAGCGTTATGCTTGTCGGATATGAAAACGCGCTTTGAGCGCCCCCGCCTATTCTGAGCAGCACGCGGGCTTCGTCTATCGAATAGTTGATTATCGCGTTTCGCTCCGGCACAACGCACCAGAGGGATTTTTCGTATGCGACGGGATTGCATACAGGCGCGCCCTGATATGTAAATTCATAGCGCCTGACGCATGAGCCCTCGGGCGAAAAAAGCGAGAACGTTCCGGCTCTGTCGAGAGTCACGGAGCAATTGTTGAAAAATCTTGTCGGCTGGGCAAAAATGAATTCGCCCCTCTGACCGAGCTCGTCCGCTATGCGCGAGCCGTTTCGGCCGAACTTGAACGAGACATATTCGCCCCTTGTTATTGGTGCGGCTATGCCTGTCTCGCAGTCGTACGAATAAAACGATATTTTGCACGCTCCGCTTTCAAGAATCTTTTTTTCTGCATATATAAAGCCCCCGTCGATAGGGGCGATGTCGGCAATGTCGGCATTAAGTATGCGCTGCAACAGCTTTTCCTCCGTTTCCGACGGCCTCTGTTCCGCAAAAAATGCGGCTTGCGGCCGCTGATACATTATATAAATAAAAAGGCATTAATCAAAAAAGAAGCCCCGCCGAGCCGGATACGGCAATAGTAACCTGCATCCAAAGCAGGTGGGTGCCGCCCGACGGTTTCGCGCTCCCTTCTTCCGGCAAAGCCGGGAGGTCTGCAGTCTGCCGCCGGAGACTAAGCTCCCTTGTAAAACGTGTTGGGTTAATATGAACCGTATTTATCGCACAGGGCAGGGTGACTTTATTTTATTATTCGTCCTCGTCGATGCGCTCGTCGTCAAAGAAAAGATCACTCAAGCGCTCCTCAAAGGCCTGATAAACTTCCTCAAATTCGTCGTCGTCCTCGATCATCGTCAGATATGTTTCGCCGTCCTCCTCGATAACCTTGAGGGGGAGAACCTCATCCTCGCCTTCGAGAATCTCCTCGGTGTCGTCGTATATGGGCAACAGGGCAACATAGTGCCCGCGATCCGTTTCTATGCGGTCAAGCTCCTCGAAGATATGCTCCTTACCCTCCTCGTCAACGACGCTGACGATATCGGGATTATAATCTTTTGCCATAATAATAACCTTTCGTACGTCTCCGCTCCAAAGAGGAGCACGAGCCGATAAAATTTATTTTTTTCATGTATTTATTTTACCCGCATTGAGTCAAATAGTCAATAGAAAAAGGAAAGTAGCAGGCAAAATGATGTAAAACTTTTTGGTATTTTCGCCTTTGACGGCTCTGTATCGGGACGCAAAGGCAGCTTTTTTTGCTTTACACAGCCAACTCAATATAAAATATTAAAAATGTTTATAAAATATGTTGACATTATCCAAAACATCGGCTATAATATAGACGTAGAGAGGGAGAAAAGCTCCTGGCGCTGAGTCGGCGCCGTACCTGAGAGGTACACTCAAAAAAAGATAGGAGGCGAGTCCGATGTACAGCGAAACAGAAACCCGGTACTCCGACCGCCCGTCACAGCTTATCTGAAAGCTCAGAAGAGCAGAATATCAGCAATTTTTCTGCACTCAGAGCTTTTCGTCCGGCGTACGAGAACGCCAAAAAAGTGATGGGTGTATCGAGCGGCAACGGCCGCAGCATTTCAGACGAAAACGATAAAAACCGTAACGATGTCCGAATTGCGCCGCATCAACGGTAATCCGGCGCAGCAGAAAACCAAAAATCTTTACGCTTACCGTTTTATATAGATCGGAAATAAAAAATAAATGTCAGAAAGAAAACCGATCGTCTGAATGCATAAAAGTTAATAGATGAAAATTGCAGCACTGTGTCGGCAGTGCTGCTTTTTTGCTTTCGTCTGCATAAAAAGCCGCTCCGTGCGGAGAGGCGCACTCCGTAAGGAAGTGTGCCTCAGTAAGGAAAATATCACTCCGGGCAAAGCCCGAAATATCTCTTTTGTCCGTAGGCACAGCGAGCTTCGGATTTTGTCACCAAAAGCCCCTATGAATCTTTTTGGGGATAGTACAAAAAGAAGGCAGCACAAATTTTGTGCTGCCTTCTTCCTTGTGGAGCCTCTCTTGAGCCGCTCCTTTTTGTCTTAATTACTTTTTCATCTGCGCCAAATCGCGGTAGTTGATGAGCTTTATGCCGAGGCTGTCGATGTGCTGCTTCGTCTTGGGGTCGGCGAAGAGCTTATATTCCCAAACTCTGCGGTGCCAGGAGTTTGTTATGCCCTTGAGCTCGTCGCTCTCGAGTGCGGGATGGATGTATGTCTCGGTTATGCCCTCGGGGAAGGTCTTGTAGAGCTCATAGATATAGTCGCGGTAGTTTTCGTAGCTGTCGTTCTGCGGACCGCTCCATTCGCCGGGAAGCAGGTAGTCGGGAGTTGCCACGCCGACGCTGCGCGCATATTCGTTGAACTGACCGACAAGGCCGAGAATCTGCTCCTTGTCAATCTTTATGTCGAGCATGGTGTTGTTCATCTGGGCGTCGGTGAAGGTGCCGGGGAAGCGGAACGGAAGCCCGTATTCGCCGGCTATGCCGAGAGCGAGCTGAAGCAGCTCGAAGCGGCCTGCCTCGATGCCGTAGAGCGAACCCATGTGGTTGTCCATATGAGAGGGGGTAAGTCCCATCGCCTTGAGACGCTTTACCTGAGCATGAATTTCCGCGGCGACTTCCTTTATGTCGACATTTTTCTCAACGTCGATGCTCTCGTGATACATGAAGCCGAGCTCGTCACGCAGGCTGTCGGTGTTGCTTGCGCCGACGGGCGCCCAGCGATATGTAGCCCATTCGCTCGTGAAGGTCAGATGCACGCCGATGGCGAACTGCGGATTGTTCTTTGCAAACTGGCACGCCTCATATGCCCACGCGCAGGGAGCCATGATAGTCGAAGAGGTAATTGAGCCAGACTTGAGCAGATCCATGACGGCGAGGTTTGCCGACCTGCACATTCCGAAATCGTCTGCGTTAATAATGAGATACTTATCCATTGATAACAACTCCTTTTTATATAATAGGGTGTGACCGCTGTCAAAAACCCTAATTTTGCAGTATCTTTGTCACAAAAAATTATACACTATATTCTTCCGGATTACAACATTTTTATTTGATATGTCGTAAAAAAGATAGGAGCCGCGCCTTTTTGACACGGCTCCGTATGATGTTGCAAAGCTTACGGGAAGATACCTCTTATCTTCTTGGTCTTGACAAGTCTGCGCAGTGCTATGATATAAGCGGCGGTTCTCATCGAATATTTGCGCTCATCGGCGAGAGCATAGACCTCGTCGAACGCCTTGAGGAGGATGTCGGCAAGCTTACCGTTGACCTCGTCAAGCGACCAGGAGAGAGACTGCAGATTCTGTACCCACTCGAAGTAGGAGACGATAACGCCGCCTGCGTTTGCGAGAATGTCGGGGACGATTATCTTGCCCTTGGCGTTGAGAATCTGATCCGCCTCATAGCTTGTCGGGCCGTTTGCGCCCTCGACGATGTATTTCGCCTTTATCATGTCGGCATTGTCCTCGGTTATCTGACCCTCGAGTGCTGCGGGAACAAGGAAGTCTGCGTCGATGTAAAGCAGATCCTCTTTCTTTATCTCGGTTGCGCCGTCGGCCTTATAGCCCTGGAGCACGCGGCCGTTGCCCGCCGCATATTTGAGCATATCGTGAACATCGAGACCGTCTGCGCAGTAGTATGCCGCGGTGTGGTCGCTTATAGCGACGACCTTTGCGCCGAGGTCGGCTATGAGGTAAGCGGCGGTCGAGCCGACGTTGCCGAAGCCCTGAATTGCAAAGGTGCAGTCCTTTATGTCAAGTCCGAGCTTCTCTGTCAGTGCGCGGCAGCAGAGCATGACGCCGCGTCCGGTAGCCTCGGGTCTGCCCAGAGAGCCGCCTATTTCAAACGCCTTGCCGGTGACGACGCCCGTGATGGGATAGCCGTACTTCATGGAATATGTATCCATTATCCAGCCCATTACTTCGGCATTGGTGTTGACGTCGGGAGCGGGGATATCCTTGTGAGGGCCGATTATCGGCGCTATCATTGCTGCGTAGCGTCTGGTCATTCTCTCAAGCTCGCCCTTGGACATCTGCGACGGGTCGCAGGTTATGCCGCCCTTTGCGCCGCCGTAGGGGATGTTGGCAACGGCGCACTTTATGGTCATCCAAGCGGAGAGTGCGCGGACTTCGTCCATATCGACGTTGGGATGAAATCTTATGCCGCCCTTGCACGGACCGCGTGTGCTCGAATGCTGAATGCGGTAGCCTGTGAACATTTTCAGGTCGCCGTTATCCATGCGGACGGGGAAGTTGACCTTCAGCTCCTGCTCGGGATAACGGAACGACGCATAGTCGTTCTTGTCAATGCCGTCAAGCGCAGCCGCGCTGTCAAGCACGCTCAGAAAGTTTTCATAAGGATTTGCTTTTTTACTCATAAATTTCAGCCCTTTCGTGATGTTTTTGTAGCTTGTGCATAATTTATTGCTCTGTCGTAAGATTAACACAATAAAAAAGATAAATCAATATCTTGGGAAGTATTTCCTAAAATTTGTTTTATTTTGTGCTGAGGTGCCGTTAAAGCAAAAATATTATTGTACCGCAGTACAAAAATCAAAAAATATTTACACCGTTTGTAACAAAAAGTATTTACAAATTTGCGGAAAAGTGGTATAAGTATAGTAAGTAGGAAAAGTATAACAAGTATAACTTTAAGCCTGAAAGGTGAGTGGATAAAATGAAAATGCCGGAGGGCAAATTTGTTGCCACGGTGAAGGTCGGCGAAAAAGGTCAGATAGTCATCCCAAAGGGTGTGCGCGACATATTCGACATCAATCCGGGAGACACGCTTTTGATGCTCGCCGACAAGAACCAGGGCATAGCGATAGTGCAGAACGATGTCTATATGAATTTTGCCGATGCCGTGTTCGAGGCGCAGCACCGCACACCCGAGGAGGCGGAGGAATGAACGCGCTCGAAGTCAGCGGACTGAAGAAAAGCTACGGCGATTTTTCCCTTGATGTAAGCTTCGCGCTCGAGCAGGGGAAGATAACGGGTTTTATCGGCAGAAACGGCGCGGGAAAGACTACAACCATAAAATCTCTGCTCGGCTTTGTCCATCCCGATGCGGGCGAGATTCGTTTCTTTTCAATGCCTTTCGCCGAAAACGAGATGAAAATAAAGAGTCGGTTGGGCGTTGTGCTCGGCGGCGTGAATTACTATGCACAAAAGCGTCTTTCCGCAGTAGCGGCAGTCACCTCGCGCTTTTATCCCGAGTGGGATGACTCGCTTTACGGAAAATATATGCGGCTCTTTTCGCTCGATGAGAGCAAGCGTATTTCCGAGCTCTCCGCGGGCATGAAAGTAAAGTTTTCGCTCGCTCTCGCGCTCTCCCATTCGGCGGATTTGCTTATCCTCGACGAGCCGACGAGCGGGCTCGACCCCGTCTCGCGCGATGAGCTGCTCGATATATTCATAAGCCTCGCGCAGGACGAGGGAAAGACTGTTTTTTGCTCGACCCATATCACAAGCGACCTCGACCGCTGCGCCGACAATATAATATATTTAAAGCAGGGACGCATCGCCGAAAACGAGCCGCTTTGCACTCTGCTCCAAAAATACAGCGTAGTGCGATTTTCCGCCGATAATGCGCCGAACGGGGCTGAGCTCATCGGCGTTCGCCGCGAGAAGGACGGCATGAGCGCGCTCGTCAGAAATTCCGAGCTGCCCGCAGGCGTCGAGTCCGCACCCGCCGGGCTTGAGGATATAATGGTGCATATCGAGAGGGAGGACGAGACAAAATGAAAGAACTGCTCAACAAGGAATTGAAGCTCGTTCTTCATCCGACGAATATCCTGTTCATTCCGCTCGCGTTCATGCTCTTTATCCCTAACTACCCTTATCTCGTCATAATGTTCTACACCTGCCTCGGCATATTTTTCATGTGCCGGTTCGGTAGGGAGAATAACGATGTGTTTTTCACCATGATGCTGCCCGTCGAAAAGCGAAAAACAGTGCTCGCCCGCATAATTTTTGCGAGCCTGCTCGAGCTGCTCGAAATAGCGGTCTGCGTGCCGACAGCAATCCTGCGCGCTAAAATTATGACCCCCGTCAACGCCGCAGACCTCGATATAAATATCACGCTTTTTGCGTTCTTTTTTATGATATTCGGCGTGTTCAATATCGTCTTTTTTACGGGCTATTATAAAAACGTCAAGCGCATCGGTGTGCCGTTCGCGCTCGGCAGTGTCGCCGTGTTCGTCTTTATCGGTATCGAGATAGTGCTCTGCCATGCGCTGCCGCTCTTTAAAAACAAGCTCGATACTCCCGACCCGCAGTTCTTGGCGGCAAAGCTCGTCACCCTTGCGCTCGGCGTTATAATTTGGCTCACGCTGACCTTCGCCGCCTATAAGCGTTCGGCGGAGTTATTCGAGAAGCAGGATATCTGAACAAATAATAAAAAACAAACCTCCGCAGGAATAATTTATTCTTGCGGAAGTTTGTTTGTGGAAAATGCTTGACAATAATGCTCGAATATAATATCATATTGTTGTAAGAGATATTTCTGAAGATGATTAACCGAAGCGCTTTCGGAGGAAAATTATGAGCGGAATTAACGTCCAAAGGTATAAAAACGGAGACAGCCGAGCTCGGCGGAATTTTTCCGTCGGCGTGCAAAAGCACAGCTGAAACGCTTTGCAGAAAAGGAGAAAAATGTCATGAAAAAGATAATTTCGCTGCTGTTTGCGGCGCTGCTCGTTTTGACGGCTTTCGCAGCCTGTTCGCATGAAGAAAAGAAGCCCGACGGCGAGTCCGATTCGTACCCGAGCTATACGGTAAACGCGGACGATATGAACAAGGAATATAAGCTCGACGATATAGCCGATTTGTCGCTGATATCTTCCGTCGATTTCGCTGCGGCGCATTTTCAGGGCAAGAAAATTCGCAATGTGACAAAGGATCTGAAAAAATCCGACCTTGAAGCGCTCGTTTCGGCGCTTAAAGGCATGACGGCAACAGCCGAGGAGGATAAGTATCCGAGCAAGGAGCTTAAAAAATCCGTGTATGTTCAGTTCAAAAATGATGAAGGTACGGAGCGCAGAGTTATGTCCTGCTTTGTCATCGACGGAGGCTGTTATCTCAGCTTTTCCGAGACATATTTAAAAGGCGAAAGATTTGACAGCCCCGCGGTTATTTTCCGCATAAGCGAGACCGACGCGGAAAAAGTTTTGACGCTCCTGGGCGCGGAGAATATCCCCGGCTGAAAATCGCTCCCCCAGATGCGCTGCCGCAAACTCACCCGGAGGTGACCAAAATGAAGAAAACAGTTATTTGCATCGTATCGACCGCAGCCGCGTTTGTCCTTGCAACTGCGTTGAACATTCAGAACATGATTTGGGGCGGCACCCCGTCCGTCTTGGGCCTCGTTTTCTCCCTCGTCTTCTGCGCGTGCCTCTTTGTCCTGCCTGTCGTCGCGAAGAATCGTGCGTTCGCTGTTGTCTCGGCGTGCTTCGCCGCATTCTCGGCGATTGCTTCAACAGCCGGGCTACTCGCCGTGAAAGGCATCATTTCCGACACGTTGGCGTTTGTGGTCGTCCCGCCGCTTACCGCGTTCTGTGGGCTGAGCTATATCATGAGCGATTACAGCGTTTTCTATTCCGTACTAATCGCTTTCACGCTCATAGCCGCGCTGAATCTTATTTTGACCGCGAGAAAGACTGCGGCGGCAAAAGCATAAAACAACAAATATCGATCCACGGAGCAGACCGGTCAGCCGGCCTGCTCTTTTTATGCCCCGTGCCGAAAAGCCGAACTTTCTGCCGAAACTCTTGATAAAACCGCTATATATATGCTATACTTAACTATTATTGAAAGGAATGGTAAACCTATGCGTAAAAGATGGCTCGCAGCTTCATATGACAAGGATCTCGCGGCACAGATAGCTGAGGAACACAGCCTCAATCCTATCGCCGCGCTGCTTGCCGTTATACGCGGACTCCGCGACTACGATGAGATAGAGGATTTCTTCGACCCCGAGCCGTTCTTTACGCTTGACCCGTTCGACCTGCCCGATATGGATAAGGCTGTCGAGCGCATAAACCGCGCTATAGACAACTTCGAGTGCATAGCGATATTCGGCGATTTCGACGCCGACGGAGTTACCTCGACCGCTCTGCTCTATACATATCTTGAGTCAAAGGGCGCGAATGTCCTGTGGTATATCCCGGACAGGCTGACCGAGGGCTACGGCCTTAGCGTCGGCGCTGTCGAAAGGCTCAAGGATATGGGCACTCAGCTGATAGTTACCGTCGATAACGGAGTCAGCGCCGCCGACGCGACAGAGCGCGCATACGAGCTCGGTATGGAGGTCGTTATAACCGACCACCATAAGGTTCCCGATGTTCTGCCGCGCGCCGAGGCGATAGTCGATCTCCAACGCGCCGATTGCTCAAGCCCGTTTAAGCAGCTTTGCGGAGCGGGCGTTGCGTTTAAGCTCGCGTGCGCCATGGAGCTTGAGGACGATACCGCCGTTATCGAGGATTTTGCCGACCTTGCCGCAATAGGAACAATAAGCGACGTAGTCGAGCTTACTGGCGAAAACCGCACGATAGTCAAGGCGGGACTTCGCAGCATAAACAACCGCTCGCGCGCCGGCATAAACGAGCTGCTCGACGTCGCCGGAGCGGGGGATAAGTATGTCAACGCTACATCCGTGGCGTTTACCGTCTCGCCGCGAATAAATGCGGCGGGCAGAATGGGCTCCGCAAACCGCGCGCTCGAGCTGCTTTTGAGCGACGATACGGAGACCGCAAACGGCTTGGCGCAGGAGATAAACGAAGCCAACAGAACCCGCCAGACGATAGAGAGCGAAATTTTCGCGCAGGTTGAGCAGACGCTGTTCGAACATCCGGAGATTCGCTATGCTCCCGTTATAGTCGTCGACGGCGACGATTGGCACACGGGAGTTATAGGCATTGTCGCCGCAAGGATACAGGAAAAATACTCGAAGCCGTGCATAATAATTTCGCGCAACACCGAGGACGGCACTGCGCGCGGCTCCGGGCGCAGTATAGAGGGCTTCTCGCTCTATGACGCGATAAAAAACTCAAAGCATCTGCTGACCCATTTCGGCGGTCACACTCAGGCGGCGGGACTTTCCTTAATGGCTGAGGATATAGAACAGCTCCGAGCCGAGATAACGGAATACGCGCTTCATACCGAAATGCCGTTTCAGATTCAGAATATAGATTTAAAGCTCAATCCCGCGCATATATCTTTGGATATTCTCGACGCGGTGTCGTCCCTTGAACCGTTCGGCGCAGGGAATCCCCAGCCGGTTTTCGGGCTCTACTGCATGACGATAGAGGGCTTTACGCCCGTGGGCAACGGCAAGCATATGAGAATAACCGTCGCAAAGGGCGACACTCGGATTTTCGCCATGTATTTCGGCATGACGGAACGCTCGTTCTTTTATAACGTCGGAGATACCGTTGACCTTGCCGTCAATCTCGAGAGGAACGAATATCTCGGGAATGTCCGCATAGGCGTTTATATCAGAAATATGCGCCCGTCCGGCAGCGACGATATGAAGGTGCTCGAGGGCTTGAGGCTCTTTGACCGAGTCATGCACGGCGAGGAGCTGACCCCGGAGCAGGCTAAAGCCGCCCTGCCGGAGAGAAATCTCTGCGGCGCGGTATATACCCAGATAAAGCGGCGCGGCTCGTGGAGCGCCGAATACGAGATGCTGTGCCTGCGCTCCGGCTTTGACACGGAGAGAATCTGCGCCGTGGCGTGCGCCGTCGAGGTCATGGTGCAAAAGGGCGTTCTCAACCGCTCTCCCGCGGGCAGCATAGTTGTCAACGGACAGAGCCCCAAGGTGAACCTTGAGGACGCGGAGCTTATGAAGCATATAAGAAGCTTTTTATAAATCAGCGGCAGAATGCGAGGGGTGATCGAATGAGATCGTGGGAAGAAAAAATAAACGGAGAGACCGAGGAAAAGAAGATGAACCGTCAGGCGGATTTTACCGACGGCAGCTCATCCTTTGACGACGGCTTTGACAAGCTCTATGAAAAAATAAAGACTATGTACCGCGACGACGAGCTCGAGACGGTGAAACGCGCCTATGAGACGGCGAAGGAGCACCACAAGAATCAGCTGCGTCAGTCCGGCGAGCCGTATATCATCCACCCGATAGCCGTTGCCGGCATCTTAGCGGATCTCGGCATGGACAGCCAGTCCGTGGCGGCGGCGCTGCTGCACGATACGGTTGAGGATACCGATGTCACGAAGGCCGACATAGAGCGCGATTTCGGCGATGAGATAGCCCAGCTTGTAGACGGCGTGACGAAGCTTGCAAAGGTGCCTACGGAGACAAAGGCGGAGGCGCAGGCGGAAAATATCCGCAAGATGCTCCTCGCCATGTCCAACGATATCCGTGTTATTATCATCAAGCTTGCGGACAGACTGCATAACATGAGAACGATAGGCTATGTCCGCGAGGAAAAGCGCCGCGAGACAGCCCTTGAAACTCTCGAAATATATGCCCCCATCGCGCACCGTTTAGGTATCAGAGCGATAAAAGAGGAGCTTGAGGACAGGGCTATTATCTGCCTTGACCCGGTTGCCTATAAGGAAATAGACGATTATCTCAACTCGCAGAGCGCGTCGCGCAAGGAGTTTCTCGAGAGCATAATCGAGAAGATAAAGGAGCGCATCGACCCGCTTGTCTCCGGCTGCAAGGTCGAGGGCAGAATAAAGAGCGTCCACGGAATATACCGCAAGATGTACATCGGCGGTAAGACATTCGATGAAATTTACGATATCTATGCCGTCAGAATAATAGTCGAGTCGGTCATTGACTGCTATAACTGCCTCGGCGTTATCCACGATATGTTCCGCCCGATTCCAAACAGATTCAAGGACTATATCTCGACCCCCAAGCCGAATATGTATCAGTCCCTGCACACAACCGTTATCGGCAAGGAGGGCATACCGTTTGAGGTTCAGATAAGAACCTGGGAAATGCATCAGACTGCTGAATACGGTATCGCCGCGCACTGGAAGTATAAGCTCGGCGGAGGCACCGCGAGCGGCAATTTCGACAAGCGCCTCGCGTGGATTCGCCAGATGCTTGAGAGCCAGAGCGACTCCGAGGATGTCGAGGATATCGTCAGAACGATAAAGAGCGATCTCGTGCCCGAAGAGGTGTTTGTGTTCACCCCCAAGGGCGACGTCATAAACCTGCCCGTGGGCGCAACCGTTATAGACTTTGCTTATGCCATTCACTCGGCTATCGGCAACCGTATGACCGGCGCAAAGGTAGACGGGCGCATAGTGCCTATAGATTATCAGGTCAAGACCGGCGAGATAGTCGAAGTTTTAACGTCGTCCCAGCCCGGCAAGGGGCCGAGCAGGGATTGGCTCAAGATAGTCAAGACGAGCGAAGCGCGAAGCAAAATACGCAATTGGTTCAAGAAGGAGCGCCGCGAGGACAATGTCGCAGAGGGCAAAATCGAAGTCGAACGCGAGTTCAGGCGCAGCTATATCCGCCTGCCGGACGATGAGATGAAGGTGTTCCTCCAGCGCATAGCGGAGCGCCAGCATTTCGATACGGTCGATGACTTCTATGCGGCCATAGGCTACGGCGGCGTGTCGCTTATCCGTATGATGCCGCATATAAAGGACGAGTATAACAAGATAGTCAAGGCGTCCGCCCCGCCGGAGATAGTTCTCACTCAGCCGAAAAAGCGCGTCAAGAGCAGCGAGGGCGTCATAGTCGAGGGAATAGACAACTGCCTTGTCAAGTTCTCCCGCTGCTGCAATCCGCTCCCCGGAGACGATATAATCGGCTTTATTACCCGCGGCCACGGCGTGTCTATCCACACTCGAGCCTGCAGCAATGTCCCGAAGGACCTGGAGAACTGCGGCGATAAGGAAAGATGGATAAACGCATATTGGGACAGCTCCGTAAAGGAGGATTTCCGCGCAACGCTTATGATATCCTGCCTCAACAGAGTCGGTATGCTCGCGGACATCTCCGTTCAGCTCGCCAATATGCACGTTATGATAAATGATATAAATACAAGAAATTTCAAGGATGGCAGAAGCACCTTCTCCATGACCATAACCGTCTCGGGAATCGAGCATCTCAAGAGCGTCGCCGCGAAGCTCGAACGCATTGACGGCGTGCTCAGCGTCGAGAGAGGGGCCACCTGATAACAAGGAGGAATTACCGTGAGAGCTGTTGTTCAGCGCGTCACGTCGTCAAAAGTTTCCGTCGGCGGAAAGACCGTCGGCGAGATAGGAAAGGGTTTTAACGTCCTGCTCGGCGTTGCCGAGGGAGATACCGATGAACAGGCTTCGCTGCTCGCAGGCAAAATAGCGCGTCTGCGCGTGTTTGAGGACGAAAACGGCAAAATGAATCTGAGTGTCAATGACATCGGCGGCGAAATTCTCGCCATATCGCAGTTTACCCTCTGCGCCGACTGCAAAAAGGGCAACAGACCGTCGTTTACTCTCTCCGCCGCGCCCGACGAAGCAAACAGGCTCTATGAGCTGTTCTGCTCGGAGCTCTCGGCGAACGGAGTCGGGAACGTCGAAAAAGGCATATTCGGCGCGGATATGGCGGTCGATATAGCTAACGACGGCCCCGTTACCATCGTGCTCAATACGGACATTTGGAGGAAAGATAAATGATGAAGATACACACCCTGCCCATGGGACCCGTTCAGGCTAACTGCTATGTCGTTATAGACGAGCACAGCGGCGAGGCGGCGGTTGTCGACCCCGGCGATTACACGGATGAGCTCAAAGCCGTCCTGCGCGACGAAGTGAAGAATCTCAAGTATATTCTTCTCACCCACGGCCACTATGACCATATTCTCGGAGTCGCCCATATAAAGGACGACTACCCGGATGCGAAAATAACCGTTCACCCCTATGACAGCTCCTGCCTTATGTGCGAGGAGATAAGCCTTGCCACCCATGTCGATCGCGGCATACAGAAGTATGTTGACTATGATCTGCTCGCGGAGGAGGGCTTTGAAGCGAAGATAGGGGATATCACTCTCCATACTATCCACACTCCCGGCCACACTCTCGGCAGCGTGTGCTATATTGAAAGAAAAGAGCGCGTAATGTTTTCGGGCGACATGCTTTTCTGCCGCACCGTCGGCAGAACCGATCTCCCGGGCGGCAGCTGGCAGGCGATGGTAGAGAGCCTCAAGCGCATAGCGGCGCTCGAGGGCGAATACACCGTCTATACCGGTCATAACCGCTCCACGGCGCTCTCCGAGGAGCGTGTCAGAAACAGATATTTGAGAAAGATTCCCGTTGGAGAGCTTTGAGGAAACGCTATGACTTTATATATCTGCGGGCATGATTTCCATTATGAAACGGAAAATCTGTGCCGCGTGTTTTTCCCTAACGAAAAGATAACGGTTTCGGATACTCTGCCCGAGAGCGGCAGACCCGAAGTCGAAACATATTTAGAGGGCGCTCCCGGCGAATACACCGTGCGTGTGTGCGTAAATATCGGGGATAAGCCCGAGACCCGATGCGCCGAGGTTCAAAAGACCGACGAGCCCGAAATTGATGAGTGCGAACGCGCTATGGCACGCGAGCTTTTCTCGGCTCTGAGTGCCGTCACCGGCTATATCCCGCCCTGGGGCATTCTCACGGGCGTGCGTCCGTCAAAGCTCATGCTGAAGTTTATTGATTCTTTGGGCGAAAAGGGTGCATATGAGTATTTCACGAAAAAGCTCCTTGTGAGCGAGCCGAAAACGCGCCTTGCGCAGAGCGTGGCCGAGACGGAGCGGGAGATAGCAGCCATCGGAGACGAGCGCTCGTTCAGCCTCTATATTGCAATACCGTTCTGCCCGTCGAGATGCAGCTACTGCTCGTTTGTATCGCACTCGATAACCAATGCGAACGCCGCGAAGCTGCTGCCTGTCTATGTTGACGACCTATGCAGAGAGCTCGAGATAACGGGAAAGGTTGTCGGCGATATCGGACTCAGGCTCGAGAGCGTCTATATCGGCGGCGGTACGCCCGGCATACTCAGCCCCGAGCAGCTGGAAAAGGTTTGCTCTGCCGCAGAAAACAGCTTCGATTTGTCCTCTGCGCGCGAATATACGGTGGAACTCGGCAGACCCGATACCGTGACGCGGGAAAAGCTCAAGGTGCTGCGCGCCCACTCGGTTGACAGAATAAGCATAAATACCCAGACTCTAAACGACTCCGTGCTTGAGGCGGTGGGCAGAAAACATACCGCGGCGGATTTCTTCGCTGCCTATGCCCTTGCAAAGGAGAGCGGGTTTGAAAATATAAACGTAGATCTTATCGCGGGACTTCCGGGCGATACGCTCGAGAGCTTTAAAAAATCCGTTGACGGCGTGGCGGCGCTCGCCCCCGCCAATATAACCGTCCATGCCCTCGCACTCAAATCCGCGTCCACACTCAAGGAGCACGGCCATGCGGTCAGCGAAGGGGAGACGGCGGGGAAGATGATAGATTATTCCCACAGAGTCCTCTTTGACAGCGGCTATATCCCTTACTATATGTACCGTCAGAGCCGCTGCGTAGGAAATCTCGAAAATGTCGGCTGGTGCAAGCCCGGCACGGAGTGCAAGTACAACGTCTTTATGATGGAGGAGACGCACACCGTTCTTGCCGCGGGCGCGGGAGCCGTGACAAAGCTCAAAAAGCCCGGCAGCAGCTATATCGAGCGTATTTTTAATTACAAATATCCATATGAATATAATGCCCGATTTGACACTCTGATGGAGCGCAAGGGACGCATATCGGAGTTCTATTCGGAAATAATAAACGCTTCGCAGCTCAATGCGGATAAATAGGGTGATGAATTGAAATCTCTGGTTAAGATAAACTCAATGGTGTCGAGCGATCCCGCGTCCCTCGTCGCTCAGGCGGAGCAGCGGTACTCCGATAAGCTCGACGCAGTGGCCGGGCGCATATTCGCGGACCGTGAAAAACGCATAGTCATGCTCGCGGGCCCCAGCGCGTCCGGAAAGACGACTACCGCCGGGCTCATAGCCTCGCGGCTTGAGGAGCGCGGCGCAAGAACCTTTACCGTCTCGCTCGACGATTTCTATAACGACCAGCGCGACGCCATTCTCGACGAAAACGGCAATCCCGACTATGAGGCCGTGGACGCTCTCGATGTCGCGCTTATAGACTCATGCCTTGAGGATATCATAAAAAAAGGCACAACGAGACTGCCGCACTTTGATTTTTCAATCGGCAGAAGAAGCGGCTTTTCCGAGCCTATAACGCTCGGTAAGGACGATGTGCTGATAGTCGAGGGCATCCACGCCCTGAACCCCGTTATAACCGAACCTCTGCCGGACAAAAATCTGATGAAGCTCTATGTCAGCGTCTCGTCCCGCATAGCCGACGAGGACGGGGATGTGCTCATGTCGAAGCGCGACCTGCGCTTTGTCCGCCGCCTTGTCCGCGATTACTATCATCGCGCAAGCAGCGTCGAGCGGACATACGGCCTTTGGGGGAATGTTCAGCGCGGCGAGGACAAATATATCTTCCCCTACAGCTGCTTTGCCGCCGAAAAGATAGACTCGCTCCACGCCTATGAGCCCTGCGTGTTCCGCGATCTTGCCGTGCCTATGCTCGCTTCTCTCAAAAGCGACAGCGAGTGGTACGACGAGGCTCAGATGATGATAGAGCGCCTTGAGCGCTTTGAGCCCCTGCCCATTGACGTTATCCCCGAAAACTCGCTTCTCAGGGAGTTTATGGATTAAACGGGCTCATCTGGTCAGAGCATAACAATTGTTAATTTTTTCGCTATATTGTTGATTATATCGCTCTCAAACGATATAATTAGGAACGGTTTTTAAGAAAGAAACGAACAGCAAGGAGGTTTACCCTTGGCAGAAAGAAAGAAACAGTCGCTCTTGAACGGTGCGATAATCCTTGTTCTCTCGACCCTTGTGGTCAAGGTGATAGGTCTCTGCTTCAAAATGCCGCTGGGCAGTATGCTCGGACTCGTGGGATACGGATATTTCACCTCGGTCTATGCGATTTATACTCCCATCTATTCTATTTCCATGGCGGGTCTGCCGATAGCGGTGTCCCGCATGGTCGCGGAGGATGTCGCGCTCAACCGCTACCGCGAGGCGCGCATGACGCTGAAAACTGCCCGCAAAATATTCCTGCTCGTCGGCACGGCGGGCACGCTGCTCATGGTTATTATCTCGATTCCCTATGCCGCGTTCATCTCGGATATCAGGAATCTTCCCGCCATGATAGCTGTCGCCCCGTCTATCTTCTTCTGCTGCTATGTCTCGGCATACAGAGGATATTACGAGGGTCTGCGCAACATGATCCCGACCGCCATATCGCAGGTTATCGAGGCTTTGGGCAAGCTCGTTATCGGTCTGGTTTTCGCAAAGCTCATAATGTCCTACGGCGAGAGCGTCTATAACAGCGCAGTTGCCGCGGGCTCTTCTACCGCTACCGTATTCGGCAAGGAGGTCTCGTCTCTTGCCGAGGCCTTCAGCGCAACATATCCGTGGGCGGCCGCCGGAGCGATTCTCGGCGTTACCTTGGGTTCTCTCCTGAGCCTTATCTATCTCGGTATCCGCCACAGGGTGAGGGGAGACGGTATAACTCATACCGAGCTCGTCAACTCTCCGAAGCCCCCCGCAAACCACGACATAGCCAAGAGCATGGTATCAATAGCCGTGCCGATTCTTTTAAGCTCGCTTGTCTTAAACGCGACGAATCTTATCGACGCCATGACTATCCAGAACCGCCTGCTCCACGCCATAGAGAGCGGTCAGGATACGATATATAATCTCTACAAGCAGTGTATCGATGCCGATATTGCGAGCGGAACGCTCAATTTGTCGGACAGCAAGGGCTTCATGAGCTACCTCTACGGCGCATATAACACCGCCGTCGATTTCAAGAACCTTGTTCCGATGATAACGGTCTCCCTCGGAGTCAGCGCGCTTCCCGCCCTCGCAGAGGCGTGGACGGTAAAGGACAAAGCTGCTGTCAAGAGCGCCGTCAATACCGTTATAAGAGTATCGATGCTCATAGCTCTGCCCGCCGGAATCGGCATGGGCGTGCTCGCCGAGCCGATACTTACCCTTATCTACGGCCGCGGAAGAATGGCTGCGGATATCCCGATGATAGCGCCCATGGTCGCCGTGTTCGGCTTTACAACGGCGTTTATGTCGATTTCGACTCCGCTTACCAACCTGCTTCAGGCGGTCGGCAGAACCGATATCCCCGTAAAAACGATGCTCGTCTCTGCTGTTGTCAAGATAATCTGCAACTTCGCCCTCGTCGGCATACCGGGCATAAACTTCAACGGCGCGGTCATAGGCACGGTGCTGTTTTATGTCATAAATGTCGTTCTGAATATTATCGCCGTCATAAAGGTGACAAAGGTGCGGATAGATATAATGTCCGGCCTGATAAAGCCGCTTATCTCCGCTGCCATGTGCGGACTCGCGGCGTGGGCGGCATACGGTCTGCTCGGCAGCTACGCACTTAAAAATGTCAGCCACGGCTCCGATATCGCGCTGCTTGCGGCTATAATAATCGCCGTTATGGTCTATGCGATAGCCATTCTCGTGTTCAAGGGAGTTGTGCGTGAGGATATAGAATCTTTACCTGCGGGTGAAAAAATTGCAAAAATACTTGAAAAATGCAAGCTTTTGGGTTAAAATATTTCCCGCGGATAAAAACGGACAGGGGATAATATGGTAGACTTTAATAAGAAAGAAAAATATGATATAGACGATCTCCTTGAGATTATGCGTCTGCTTCGCGCTCCGGGCGGCTGCCCGTGGGATGCCGAGCAGACTCATATGAGCATAAAAAAGGATCTTATCGAAGAGACCTACGAGGTCATAGAGGCCATCAACAAAGATGATAAGGAGCTTATGACCGAGGAGCTCGGCGACCTGCTCATGCAGGTGGTGTTCCACTCTCAGATGGAGCAGGAGGCGGGCAACTTCGATTTCGGCGACGTCACCGACGGCATTTGCAAAAAGCTTATCGAGCGCCACCCGCACGTTTTCGGCGAGGTCGAGGTTTCGAGTGTCGGCGATGTGCTCAATAATTGGGACGCAATAAAGCGCCGCTCAAAGGGTCAGAAAAAGGGGAGCGCTCCCATGCTCGGTATACCGAGAGAGCTTCCCGCGCTCATGAGAGCGACAAAGATTCAGCAGAAGGCGGTTGTGGCCGGCTTCGATTGGGACGATGTCTCCGGTGCTCAGCAGAAGGTGCTTGAGGAGGCCGGGGAGCTCTCCGAGGCTATAGCTTCCGGCGATAAGGAAAATATTGCCGAGGAATTGGGAGATCTGCTCTTCTCCGTTGTCAACGTCTCGCGCTTTGTAAAGTGCGACGCAGAGGAGGCGCTTACCGCAGCTTCCGATAAGTTCATAGCCCGCTTTGTCCGTGTCGAACAGCTTGCGCGCGAGCGCGGTATAGACATGGAGTCGGCGTCTCTCGAAAAGCTCGACGAGCTTTGGGACGAGGCCAAGGCGGAGAGTACAAAACGGTAATTATGACTGTGTCCAACGGACATTTCATAAAAATAAAAGAAAAATAAAACAAAAGGAGAAAAATGTAAATGAATAAGACTGAGTTTATCGCTGCTGTTGCGGCAAAAGAGGGACTTGAGAAGAAGACCGCCGAGAAGGCTGTCAACGCTGTTATCGCTTGTGTCGGCGACGCTCTTGCGGCAGGCGACAAGATCCAGATAGCGGGCTTCGGCACCTTCGAGGTCAGAGAGCGCGCAGCTAAGACTGCCCGTAACCCCAGAACCGGCGAGACCATCGATGTTCCCGCTTGCAAGGTTCCCGCTTTCAAGGCAGGCAAGGGCCTTAAGGACAAGGTTGCAAAATAATTTTGCTGGCTTTTCAGGGGCAGAAATGCCCCTGATTTTTTTAATGCTTCGAAAGGATGCGGCCTTTGCCGCGAAAAGTTATGAGACTTGATAAATATCTTAAAGTGTCGCGCCTGATAAAGCGCCGCACCGTCGCAAACGAGGTCTGCGACGCAAAGCACGTCACGGTAAACGGCAAAATTGCCCGCGCCTCTTACGATGTTAAGGTCGGCGATGTCATTGAGATATCCATGGGTCAGAACGTGACCCGTGCGCGTGTTCTCACCGTTGCCGAGACCGTCCGCAAAGAGGACGCCGCCGCGATGTACGAAATTCTATGAATCGGTCATAATCCGAAGCCTTCCGCCGTATTATTAACGGACGGGAGGTTTTATTTATGACGGAAGAAAACAAAGCTCAGGCTCTGCCACACAATCTTATAATGGAAAACAGAAACCGTTTGACGGTCTCCGGCGTGTCCGATGTGGACAGCTTTGACGAGCAGACGGTCGTGATATTCACAGGGATGGGGGAGCTGACCGTGCGCGGCAGCGACCTGCATATAATTAATCTCAATGTCGACAGCGGCGAGCTCAGCGTCGAGGGAACCGTCGGCTCGCTGACATATTCGGACGACCGACCCGAAAAAGGCGGCTTCTTCAGCCGCGTGTTCCGCTGATGGAGTATATCCAAGGGCTCGACGGTCAGATATCCGTCTTTTTGCATTCGCTGGGCATAGGCTTTTTGCTCGGCGTATTCTATGACGCGGTCTGCTTAGTCCGTGCCGTTTTGCCGGGCGGGCGCAGGACGGTATTCGTGACCGATATAATCTATTCAATCGTCTGTGCGTTCGCTTCGTTCTGCTTCGTTCTCGTGCTCAACGACGGGCGCACTCTGCTGTATATTCTTACGGCTCAGCTGTTCGGCTGGATTGCCGAACGCCTGAGTCTCGGCGCGGCGGCAAAGCATTTGGGACTTCTTGTCTCATCAGCCTTGCTGCGGATTAAGTCAGCCTTAATAAAACGGCTTTGCGCTTTAAAAGAAAAAATACCGAAGAAAATATCGCCCGATAAAGAAAAAGACGGAATAATGTCAAATAAAAATGAAAAAAATATGAATTACCCCTTGAAAAAGGGGCGTGATATGTTGTATACTTTGAATAGGCAAATATGCCCCGAAGCAAGAAAACCGAAGGTCAAAGGGAAACGGAAGAATGTCGGAAAAAAAGCGCAGGCTAAAGAAAAGGCATAGTACCATACTGATGATTGCGTTCGCAGTCGCAGTGTGTTATTTCCTTATAACCTTTATAGTCATGCAGTCCGACATTAAATCTCAGGAGAAGTACATTGCTCAGCTCAACAGCCAGCTCTCGGACAAGAAGGCCGAGAACGAGGAGCTTGAAAAGCTTGTCAAGAGTTCGGATCTCGATGATTATGTCGAACAGATAGCCAGACGCGAGCTCGGCTATGTTTTCCCGGATGAAAGGGTATATTACAACGAACAGCAGTCGGCGGACAAGTAAAGAAGGAGAGCAGCGTACTATTATGCAGATCGAGCAGGGAAGTGTTGTTAAGGGTAAGGTGACCGGTCTTACCGATTTTGGTGCATTCGTTGAACTTGAGGGCGGAAAAACGGGTATGATCCATATTTCCGAGGTTTCAACATCTTATGTCAAGGATATCAAGGAGCATTTGCAGCTCAACCAAGAAGTTACGGCGAAGGTCATTTCCATAAGTCCCGAAGGCAAGATAGCCCTTTCGATAAAGAAGCTTAATTCGGACGGCGGCGATGACCGTCCCCAGCGCAGACCGCGTCCCTCGGGCGACAGACAGGGTCAGCAGGGCAAACCGCGCCAGCAGTCCTCCGGTCAGCGCAGAGCTCCCCAGCAGGGCAGACCAGTTGAAGCCGTCAATCAGGAGCCGTCCGGCAACCAGTCCTTCGAGGATATGATGGCGAAGTTCAAGCAGGTCAGCGACGAAAAAATGACAGATCTTAAGAAATCTTCCGATTCAAAGCGCAGCGGAGGTTATTCGAGGCGCGGCGGCGGCAGGCAGTAAAAGCACCAAGGCGGGCGTTCAGCCCGCTTTTTTGATTTAAGAAAAAGGAGCGATCTTGTGATTATCAAAAATGCCGTTATACATACGGTGACGAACGGTACTGTTGAAAACGGATATATCGAGTTCGATGAAAAAATAATCTCTCTGGGCGACATGAAGGACTGCCCGCAGGGCGAGGCGTATGACGCAAAGGGTGCGGCACTCTATCCCGGATTTATAGATGCCCATACCCATATCGGCATCAGCGAGGATTCCCTGACCTTTGAGGGCGAGGACTGCAACGAGATGACCGACCCCGTCACCCCGAACCTCAGGGCGCTCGATGCCGTCAACGCGCTCGACAGATGCTTTGAAGAGGCAAGGGAGGCGGGCGTTACCTGCGTTCTGACCTGCCCCGGCAGCGCAAACCCGATAGCCGGACAGATAGCGGCGATAAAGACCTACGGCGTTTGCGTGGACGATATGATTGTCAAGGCTCCCGCCGCGATGAAGTTCGCCCTCGGCGAGAATCCCAAGACCGTTTATAACGAGAAGAAAATGGCGCCGAGCACGAGAATGGCTACCGCCGCGATAATCAGAGAACAGCTTACAAAGACGCGCGAATACATAAATAAAGATAAGGAAAGCCGCGATTTTGATGCAAAGCTTGACGCTCTCGCTCCGCTGTTTGAGGAGCATATGCAGATGCATATTCATGCCCACCGCGCCGACGATATCTTCACCGCCGTGCGTATCGCCGAGGAGTTCGGCCTTGATTACTGCGTGGTTCACTGCACCCAGGGTCATCTTATCGCGGACAGACTCGCTAAAGCGGGAGTCAAGGCGTTCAGCGGCCCTCTTATCAGCGACCGCTGCAAGCCCGAGCTCAAAGACTCCACTCCCGCGACTCCGGGCGTGATGAGCAAGGCGGGCGTAAAGACCGCGATAGTCACAGACCACCCAGTTATCCCGATTCAGTATCTGCCGCTGTGCGCGGGTCTTGCCGTGCGCGAGGGCATGGAGCATGACGAGGCTTTGAGGGCAATAACCATAAATCCCGCCGAGATGTGCGGAATAGCCGACCGCGTCGGCTCGCTCGAAGTCGGCAAGGATGCGGATATGTGCCTGTTTGATTCCGACCCGCTGACCCTCTTTGCAAAGCCGCTTCTCGTTATCGGCAACGGAGAGGTTCTTATGGAGGATAAACGCGATGCGTGAGGTAGATGTCGCCCTCATAACCGAGGCTGTAAGCGGCGCGTGCATAAAAGCCAATAAATTTTTGCCGGACGACCTTGCCGAGCTTATAAAAAACAGCGCCGAAAATGAAACGGACAGCGTGCCAAAGGATATAATGTGCCGCCTGTGCGATAATCTCTGCGCCGCAAAGGAACTGGATATCCCCATATGCCAGGATACCGGTATGGCGGTTATATTCGCAAAAGTCGGTCAGGATGTCCGTTTTGTCGGCGGCAGTTTTTCGTCTGCCGTCAACGCAGGAGTCGCCAAGGGCTACACCGAGGGCTATCTCAGAAAGTCTGTGGTTGCCGATCCGCTGAGGCGCGTAAATACCGGCGACAATACCCCCGCGGTTCTGCATATAGAGCTTGTCGATGGCGATAAGGTTGAGCTTACCGTCGCGCCCAAGGGCTTCGGCAGCGAAAATATGAGCGCACTGAAAATGTTCACCCCCTCCGCATCGCGCGAGGATATTATAGACTATGTTGTCGATGTCGTTCGCCGCGCGGGAAGCAACCCCTGCCCGCCGATGGTTATAGGAGTCGGCATAGGCGGAGATTTCGAGCAGTGCGCGCTGCTCGCCAAAAAGGCGCTCTGCCGCCCTGTCAGCGAGCCTAACGCCGATGAATACTATGCATCTGTGGAGTCTGACATACTCGAAAAAGCGAACGCTCTCGGAATAGGTCCGCAGGGATTCGGCGGAAAGACCACGGCTCTCAGCGCCGCCGTCGAATTTGCGCCCACGCATATAGCCGGACTTCCCGTAGCCGTCAATATCGGCTGTCACGTGACCCGCCATGTGACCGTTATTGTCTGATATCTTGCTTTATTGAAGAATATTGTAAATTTTTTAGAAAAGCGGCTCTTTGCTCTTTATTTTTTTAGTCATATGTGCTACAATATGTCCAGAGACAAAAGTCTCTAATAATTCTAAGGGGCTGACATTATGAAAATAGTTATTACTGGACGCAAGTGTTCGCCGAGAGAATCATTCAAAGAGAGAGCGGAGAAAAAGCTTGCCAAGGTAGAGCGTTTCTTCGGCGATGAGGCGGAGGCCAAAATTACTGCCACCGTCGAAAAGTCGGGTCAGACAGTTGAAATAACCGTTATTAACAACGGCATGATATTCCGTGCGCAGGAGCGGGCGGAAAATATGAACGATGCGCTTGACAAATGCGTCGATTCGCTCGTTCGCCAGATTCGTAAGAACAAAACAAAGCTTGAAAAGCGTCTGCGCTCCGCTTCATTCGATGCGCTTAACGACGGCGCGGATGTTGCCGACGAGAAGGAATACGATCTCGTCAGAACAAAGAGCGTTGCCGTAAAACCGCAGACGGTCGATGAGGCTATTCTTCAGATGAATATGCTCGGCCATGAGTTCTATATGTTTACAAATGAGGCAACGGGCCTTGTCAGCGTAGTTTATTGCCGTACCGACGGCGGCTACGGAATGCTTGAGCCAAGTGCCGAATGATTTGAAATTTGCTTTTGTACAAGGGGCGCGCCCTGGTGCGTCCCTTGTTCTATGTAAAGCCGAAAGGTAGTTTTGATGGATATAAATTTCGCAGTACCCTGTCTGCTGGGTCTTGAGGCGCCGATAGCCGAAGAGCTCAGAAATATGGAGGCGGCGGATGTCCGCGCCGAAAACGGCCGCGTGCTTTTTAGCGGCGACGAAAATATTCTTGCCCGCGCAAACATCTGCTCGCGCTTTTCCGAGCGTGTGCTTGTGCTTCTCGGCTCATTCGAGGCACATAGCTTCGAGGAGCTGTTTCAGGGCACGCGAGCACTCCCGTGGGAGCAGTGGATAGGTGCAGACGATGCGTTCCCCGTCAAGGGCTATTCTATCGATTCCGACCTTTTCAGCGTGCGCGACTGCCAGGCGATAATCAAAAAGGCCGTCGTCGAACGCCTTAAACAGAAATATTCCGTTGAATGGTTTGAAGAGAGCGGACCTGTCTATCAGATTCAGTTCTCGATTATGAAAAATAAAGTTTCTCTTATGCTCGACACCTCGGGCGCGGGACTCCATAAGAGGGGATACCGTCAAAACGCAAACGACGCTCCGATAAAGGAGACTCTGGCGGCGTCGCTGTGCTGGTTCTCGCGTCTGCGCCCGTATCATTCGCTCTATGACCCCATGTGCGGCTCGGGCACGATACTTATCGAGGGCGCGATGATGGCACGCAATATCGCCCCCGGAGTTAACCGAAACTTCGCCGCCGAGCGCTGGAGCAATATTCCGCGCGATGTGTGGTATACCGAGCGCGAGCGTGCGCGCGACCTTGAGCGCGAGGCTCATGACTTCTTTGCTTACGGCTCCGATATCAGCCGTGAGGCTGCGGCTCTGACCGCCGCAAATGCCGAAGCTGCCGGCGTTGACGACCTCGTCAGCGTGCGCTGCTGTGAACTGAAAAACTTCGTTCCGCAGACCGAACGCGGAACTCTGATATGCAACCCGCCCTACGGCGAGCGTATGCTCGATATCGAGCAGGCAAACGCGCTTTACCGCGATATGGGCCGCGTGTTTGAGCGCCGCCACGGCTGGTCCTACAGCATCATAACCCCGTGCGATACCTTTGAGCAGGAGTTTGGGCGCAAGGCTGACAAACGCAGAAAATTATATAACGGCATGATTAAATGTCAGTTATTTATGTATTTTAGATAAGGCGAAAGAGGTAAACAGGAGGTATTATTTGTGAAACACATTTTCCTTATCAATCCGGCAGCAGGTAAAAAGGGTAATTCCGAGAGTATTATCCGCCCGCAGATAGAGGACTATTGCGGCAAAAACGGTCTCGACTATGAGATCTATGTCACAAAATGTCAGGGAGACGCACAGAACTATTGCGCCGAGCGCGCGAAGTCCGGCGAGGCGCTCCGCTTCTATGCTTGCGGCGGCGACGGAACACTCTACGAAGTGGTCAACGGCGTTTTCGGAAACCCCAACTGCGAAGTAGCGGTCATCCCCATGGGCTCGGGCAACGATTTTATTCGTCTGTTCGGCACAAAGGAGCAGTTCTGCAATGTTGAGGCTCAGGTCACGGGTATTCCCGTCGAGCTCGACGTTGTCAAGTGCGGCGACAAGATAGCTATCAACCAGTGCTCAATGGGCATGGACGCCGAGGTCTGTGCGAAGCAGTCTTCGTTCAAGAAGCTTCCGCTCGTCAACGGCGAAATGGCTTACTTCCTCGCGGCAATTGAGGCGCTGTTCAAGAAACTCGGTCATAATTTTACTATAAAAATCGATGATAACGAGCCCTTCGAAGACAACGTTCTGTTCTGCGTCGCGGGAAATTCCCGCTGGTACGGCGGCGGATTTATGGCCGCTCCGCTTGCATGGCCCGATGACGGCAAGCTTGACTTTGTTATCGTCCGTCTGGACAGAGGCCGCCTGCGCCTGGCTCCGCTGCTCCAGAAGTACAAGAAGGGTCAGCATCTCGGCCTGCCGATGACCAAGTATATCAACGGCAGCCGCCTTGAAATACATAGCGACGTTCCTGCAGCGGTCAATATCGACGGCGAGTGCGAGTATGTCAACGATGCTGTGTTTGAGATCGTTCCCAAGGCTATTAAGTTTGTTGTGCCTCAGTTCTCCGAATTCCATAAGGGCAGAGCCGAGCGCGAAGCGGCAAGAAAATAAAAAAAGTAAAAAGCACTGCCTGACGAAAGCCGGGCAGTGCTTTGAAATATGTTATTCGGTAACCTTGTCCGTGCGCAGCCTGTATCTGCGGTCTCTGAGCAGCTTTTGGAGGCAGTGCGGGCAGGCGGGACGCTCGGGGAAGAACAGTCCGCCGGGATGAACATTCAAGTCGCCGTGGAAGTCCGACCCGGATGTGACGCGCAAATGGCTGTACTTTTTCGCCCACGCTTCGGCAATTTCGTTGTTTGATTCGTGGCCGGGATGGGCGTTATATATCTCGATTCCGTCGAGCAGCTCGTCGTCGGTGACGGTCATGCCCACTCTGAACGGGTGCGCCTGAAAAACAATTAGGTTGTTCTCGTCCGCTATCGGTCTGAAGTCCTCGAGACACGGTATTTTGTCGAGGTCGGGGTGCGAGTAAACGAAGTCCTCGTTGAATCCGTAGACGAGATAATCATTGTCGTTTTCGAGGAATCTCAGCTCCATGCCTAAAAGAACCGTGAAGTCCTCGGTCTCGAGCGCCTTTGCGGCTCTGTAGCCCTCAAAGAAATGATCCGCTTTCTTTTCCCACGGCTCGGACGCTATCTTTTCCATCGTTCCCGTGTGCATATGGTCGGTTATGACTATTCCGTCGTAGCCGAGTCCCTTGAAAGTGCTTACCACCTGCTCGGCAGGTACCTCGCCGCAGCGGCTTGTCTGCGAGGTGTGTGCGTGCATTTCAAAAAGATATTCTCTCATCTGTCCCACTCTTTCTTTTTTTATCGTGAGTATTATACTCCTATATCAAAGCTTTAGCAATTATTTTTTGAAGTTTGGAGAAGTTATGAAAAATTATTCGCTTATTATCTGGGATTTTAACGGTACACTGCTTGATGACGTCGGCGCGGCGCTCGGCTCGGTCAACGATATGCTTGCCCGCCGCGGAAAAAATCCGATATCTCTCGATGAGTACCGTGAATATATAGACGTGCCTATCCGTCATTTCTATGAGCAGGTGCTCGACCTCGAAAACGAGGACTACGAGGCTATCCTCGTCGAGTTCCAGCAGGGCTACGAAGCCCATGTCAAAAGCTCCGGATTGACCCGCTTTGTGCCGGAGGCGCTTGAAGAGGCGCGCCGCCTCGGCATTCCGCAGGTTGTGCTCTCGTCAAGCGAGCAAAGCCAGCTTGAACGGCTCTTGAAAAAATACGGCATAGACGGCTATTTTGACTCCGTCCTCGGTGCAAACAACCTCCTTGCCGGGAGCAAGGTCGAGCGCGCGGAAAAGTTCATTGAAACGCACGGGGTCGATGCGTCAAAGGCCGTTGTTATCGGCGACCTTCTGCACGACTGCGATGTTGCAAAGGCGATAGGCTCGCAGTGCCTGCTCATAACGAGCGGACACCATGACCGCGAGCGCCTCGAGCAGGCGTGCGTGCGCGTGGAAGATACGCTCGAAAGCTTTGTGAAAGAATAATACATAAATCGACGGCAAATAAAACCTCCGAAACCGGATTGCGGCTTCGGAGGCTTTTTTCATTGAATTTTCAGCTTTTCGGCTGTCTCACGCTCTTTATTTCTCGTCTCTCCAGCTCTTGACTTCACTCAAGAGCCACTGCGCCCATTCGTCAATGCCTTCGCCCGTCTTGGCGCAGACCATAAACACCTTGGCGTTCGGGTTGCGGCGCTTTATATACTCCTTACACTTTTCAACGTCAAAGTCGAAATAGGGTAGAACGTCGATTTTGTTGATGAGCACGACATCGCAAATCGAGAACATCAGCGGGTACTTGAGCGGCTTGTCGTCGCCCTCGGGCACGGAGAGTATCATAGCATTTTTGACTGCGCCCGTGTCGAACTCCGCCGGACAGACGAGGTTGCCGACATTTTCGAGAATCGCAAGCTCAACATCGCCTGTCTCGAGTCCGTCGAGCCCCTGCCGTGTCATTTCCGCGTCGAGGTGGCACATTCCGCCGGTGTGCAGCTGAATCGCCTTGACTCCCGTCTCGGCTATTCTCTTTGCGTCAACGTCGCTGTCAATATCGGCCTCCATAACGCCTATCTTGACCTTGTCCTTCAGCGCGGCAATAGTCGCCTTGAGAGTTGTCGTCTTGCCGGCTCCGGGCGAGGACATGAGGTTGAGAAGAAATACGCCCTTCTCCTTGAGCTCGCGGCGCAGCTTGTCCGCCTGCTCGTCGTTGTTTTTGAAAACACTCTGCTTGATTTCGAGAATTCTCACTTCGTCCATATTTTTCACCTGTTTTCAGTTTAGTTTACTATATTTTAGTCTCTTGCGGCGGCGGTGTCAACAAATCCGCGCCGCAGTTTACATATCATTCATATAAGCGCATATAAGCGGCCCCGCTCTGTCGAACGGGGCAACTGTTATTTGTTGAGTATTGATATTGCGTCGCTTATGGTCTTTTCGTGAGCCTCCATGCCGTATTTGTCGACCTCTTTTTTGTTCTTTTCGCCGTGGGTCAGGCAGCCCGCGCCGCCTATGCAGCCGCCGGTGCACGCCATACCCTCTATGAAGTTTGCGTCGAGCATACCCTTGCTCTTTCTGAGCAGAGCCGCGCGGCACGCCTCGATTCCGTCGCAGGAGCAGGCCTTGAGGTCGAAGTCCTCTATGCCGTGTTCCTTGAGACCCTGCGCCACTGCGTCGGCAAGACCGCCGCAGCGGGCGAAGATTCTGCCGAAATAGGAGGCATTGTCGAGCACATCCTCGGAGAGCGTCATTATGTCTATGTCCTTGCTGTCAAACAGCGCCTGGAGCTCTTCAAAGGTCATCGCAGCGTCAACATAGGGCTTGACCTCGTCCTTTTGAACCTCGGCCTTTTTAGCCGTGCAGGGACCTATGAACACTACCTTGCAGGGCGCCTCATGCTCCTTGATATACTTGGAGATTGTCGCCATGGGGGAGAGGTTGTGGGAGATAAACGGCTTCAAATCGGGGAACGACTTCTCAATGTAATTTACGAATGCGGGACAGCATGAGCTTGTCAGGAAGCCCTTTTCGGCGAGCTCCTCGGACTCGGCGTAGGCGACCATGTCCGCGCCCAAAGCGGCCTCGATAACCGTGTGGAAGCCGAGCTCCTTGAGTCCCTTTATGACCTGGCCGAGCTTCGCATATGTGAACTGGCTCGAAATCGAGGGCGCGACAACCGCGAATACTTTGTATTTCGTGTTGTTCTCGCTCTTTTTGATTATGTCGATAACGTCGATCATATATGACTTGTCCGTTATCGCGCCGAACGGGCACTGATAGACGCACGCGCCGCAGGATATGCACTTGTCGTAGTTTATCGCAGCCGCCTTGTTCTCGTTCATGCTTATGGCCTTGATTTTGCACGCCATCTCGCAGGGGCGCTTGCGGTTTATTATCGCGGTGTAGGGGCAGACCTTGGAGCACGCGCCGCACTCTTTGCACTTTGTCTTGTCTATGTGCGCCACATGATCTCGGTCAAAGGAGAGCGCGCCGAAGCGGCAGACGTCCTCGCAGCGGTGTGCAAGGCAGCCGCGGCAGGCGTTGGTGACCTCGTAGCCGCCCATGGGGCACTCGTCGCAGGCGATGTCGATAACCTCAATGGTGTTCGGCGTGCTGCCGATAGCTATCTTGACTCGCTCGTTGAGTATCGCTCTTTCCTTGTAAACGCAGCAGCGCATGGTCGGCGTGTTGCCGGGAACGATGGTCTTAGGTATCTCGAAAAGATTCTCGAGCAGGGTGTCGTTCCATGCAAGCCTTGCAACCTCGCGCAGGACTTTATATTTAAGGTACTGTACCTTAGTGTCGAATTTTCTCATTGATATCCCCCTTAGAAATAGCTGACCTTGACCCTCTTGCCCATCTCCTTGAGACAGGCGCAGAGCTCCTTGACAAGGTTCATCTTTATATTGAAGTTTATGGGCAGATCGGGATTCTGATGAGCCGGGTTGACGGCTCTGCCGACATAGAAGTTGATGTCGGTAGCCTCCTCGAACAGCATTCGGCATATGAGCGAAGCGCCGTCGCGCTTGAAGCCCCATTCCTTATACAGCTCGTTTTTGCCCAGAGCATCTTTGGCATATTCGATGACCTTGTTTATCGTTATGACGCCCTCTGTCACCAAATCGACTCCCTCGATCTCCGCTATGGGCGGAACGTCGCTCTGCTCAAAATTGAGGCTCGCCTTGAGCGGTTTGCCGAGATATTTTGCGGCGATTGAGGAGGTAGTGCCGCCGCAGATGATGTGCTTGCCCTCCTTAGAGAAGAACAGCGACATCATGCGGTCGCAGTCGTCGGGATTGCGCGGCGGGCCGAAGAGCAGATTCATCGGCTCGCGCTTGCGTATTTTGACTACGCACGCCGTCGCGTCGTCTCCGGGATGACTGCCGTAGAGCTTGTTGCATTCGTCAATGAGCATGGTGGAGAGCGTTTTCGTCGTGTAGCCGACAGGCACGAGAGAGGACATGAAGTCCGCGATATCGTCGCGCTTCCAGCCGAAGTTGAAAGCCGTTCCGATTCCCGCGTGCGGGCAGCCGTCGCTCATCGCAACGAAAACATCACCCTCCTGCAGCTTTATCTGCGACTTGAAAATGCTCTTTCCGCCGATGCTGAGCTCCGTCTCCGTATATTCGAACGGTTCGCAGTCGCGTATCATTATAACGTGCGGATTGTCGTACTGTATTATCTCGGCAGTTTCGTTGTTTATGAGATGTATGATGGTGAAGGTCGAATAGGCGACTCCGCGCACCGAGCATATCGGCAGCGTTGCGGCTATGGTTGACACGCACTCCTCAAGCGGCAGACCCTCGGCCATCATGGTCGATATTATTTTTGAGGTGAGGGTGGAGAGAATGCTGGCTTTTACGCCGCTTCCGAGTCCGTCCGCGAGCACGATGACAGTTGAATTTTCGTCCTGTTCAATTATGTCAACGTGGTCGCCGCAGAGCTGTTCGCCCTCGTGGTTTATACTCTTCCAGCCTATCTCGGCGCAGAGGTTATTCATTGCTGATCGACTCCTTGAGCTTGGATAGCGCTATCTTGGTTTCCGCCGCAGTCTCGCCGAGCAGGGACGCAATCTCCTGAACGATGCGCATCTGCTTGTCAACGACCTTGTCGGCTATTTCGACTGTCTGGCGACTGATGTTTTCTTTCTGCTCGCGCACCGTCTCCTCCTGCGTAACGTCGCGCATTATGCAGATGAGCAGGCGGTATTCCTTATCGTATATTATGGTTTCCTCAACATACTTGTCGTATTCGGCGAGGTACATGGGCTTGTCGTGTATATTTCTGCCCGTTTGAAGAACGGTGAGAAAATCCTGCGGGTCGAGCACGCGCACAACGCCGTCTCCGAGAATATCGGAGGGTGAGCGGAGATTCATGATTTTGAGCGCAGCTTTATTTATCTGCTGAACCTCAAGCTTTTCGTTGAGGAGAATAAGTCCGTTCGGAGTGTTGCGCACGATGTTGTCCGAAAAGCTCTCGGCCTTGTCCTTGAGATAGGGCAGGCACATGGATATCTCGGCCTTGCCGTGATATATCGCGATAGCCTTTTCGCGGCAGGTGTTGTAGCCGCAGGAGCCGCAGTTGAGCTCGTCCGAGGGCTTTGTCTTGCCCATGCGGTGAAGAATCTCGGTTATTTCGGCCTCCGACGGGGGCTGAAGCTTGCGCTCGATGACCGTGAAGTTCTTCTGCAGCGAGTAGCTGTCGGGCTGCTCGACCTCAAAGTCCTTTTTGCCCGCGAACCGAGCTACCGCCATGTAGTCCTTGACGGGCGCGCGGTGGAATTTCTCCATTACCGGGCCGCCTATGCAGCTGCCGGAGCAGGCGGACATCTCGACAAAGCAGTTATGTATCTTGCCGTCCTCAATATCCTTGAGCGCGGCTATGCAGTTCTCGACGCCGTCTATCGCCATGTAGGTGTATTTCGGATTATCCTGTGCCATGGTCTTGAGTATGCCGCCGGTCGTCGGGAAAAAGCGCGCGCGGCTGTGCTCGTCGGAGTCCGTCTCGCGGTTAAGCTCAACGCCCGCCGATTTAAACCAGCTTGTCAGCTCGTCAAAAGTCAGAACCGCGTCAACTATGCCCTCGTAGTATTGCGCCTCATCCTTTTTGGCAACGCAGGGGCCGACAAAAACGGTCTTTGCGTTCGGATATCTGCGCTTTATGTCCTTGCAGTGAGCCTGCATGGGGGAGAGCACATTTGCGAGATACGGCAGCTCCGCCGGAAAATATTTTTGAATGAGTAGGTTGACGGAGTGGCAGCAGGAGGAGATTATGATATCTCTCGTGTCGCTGTCTATCATGTGCTCATATTCTGTCTTGACTATCGTTGCGCCGACGGCGGTCTCCTCGGCGTCGAAAAAGCCGAGCTTTTTTATCGCGTCGCGCATAGCGTTTATACCCACGCCCTCATAGTTCGCTATAAAGGACGGGGCTAAGCTGACGATGACCGGGTCGCTGCCCTGGAGCAGGACTTTTACCTTCTCGGTCTCGTCAACTATCTGCTTTGCATCCTGCGGGCACACGACAAAGCACTGTCCGCAGAGGATACATTCGTTGCCGATAATATATGCCTGATTGCCCGAGAAGCGAATAGACTTCACCGGGCAATGGCGTATGCATTTATAACAGTTTTTGCAGTTGGATTTTTTAAGAGTCAGGCAGTCCATGCCGTCACACCCTCTCTTCCCTTATCCGTTTTAGTACCTTCTCCTCGAAGAAGCTGTTGAACCCCTCGGGCGTTATTCCGGTATATACATCGTCGTCAACCGATATGGTCACGCCCTCTCGGTTGCACCTGCCGGTGCAGAAGCTGCCGGCAAGTGTAACATCGTTTTCGAGGTCATATTTTTTCAGAGCGTCCTCAAACAGCCCGACTAACTTTTCCGAGCCCTTGAGGTGGCAGGCGGAGCCTACGCAAATCTGGATAATCATATGCTTCAAACCTTTGCAAGAACGTTTTCATTGAAGAAATCCCTGACCGTGTCGGGCTTCACGGAGAAGAAGTCGTCGTCTACCGTGACGCACACACCCTGCTGGCATTTGCCCATGCAGAAGGTGCCGGAGAGCTCAACCTTGTCGTTAAGGTCGTTCTCTTTTATAAGATACTGGAGCTGTTCGACAACCTGGCGCGAGCCCTTTATGTGGCAGGAGGAGCCGATGCAAACGGTTATTTTCATTTGTTTCACCTCTTTCACGAGTAGTCAACAACATCGATCCACGAGTGAAGGAATTCGCGCTCCGCAGCGTTGCCCTTTACCGTCTGTGATGCGGCGACGATGGGCATCCATTTCTGGACATACTGTATTGCGGTATCGCTCTTCTCGCAGAAAAGATTCAGATACTTCTTCGCCGCGTCGATATCCCCGTTGAGCCAGAAGAGGAGATAGGTGCGTGCGGCGTCGGCGGAGGCGTTGCCCTGGGTAGCGTGCGACCAGTCTATGATATAGGGCGTGCCGTCGTCGGTGATTATAACGTTCGAGGGGTTGAAGTCGCCGTGGCAGACCTTGTTGTGCTTGGGCATAGACTCAAGGCGGGTGTGCAGGTCATATCTGACCGTTGCGGAAAGGTCTGTCTGGCAGATTTTCCTGTTCATCTTATCCTTGAGCTTGTTAAGCAGGGGACAGGTCTTTGACTGTATCTCAAGCTGGATATCCACGAAGAGGTTGAGATATTCGTCCTTCTTCTCGGGATTCTCCTGCATCAGCTGCGCGAGAGTCTTGCCCTTGATATAGTCGGACACTATCGTCCATTTGCCGTCGATGACCGTAACCTCGAGGACCTTGGGAATGTTGAGCCCCGTCTCCTCGATACGCGCCTGGTTGAGCGCCTCGTTGAGCACGTCTGCCTTGGAATAGCCCTCGTTAAAAACCTTGAGGCAGCGATCGCCGTCGCGGTAAACCGTCTTGTTGTTTCTTACTGCTATAATTCTGTCAAGATTCATTGTGAACCCTCCTTATGCCTTGTTCTTGCCGTTTTCCGCTCTGCGGTAGGCCTGCTTGAAGTTGTGAGCGCTGTCGTCCTCGGCGATGTCCGCTTCGGTCGGCATGGGCTTCTCTTCAAAATGCTTCTTGCCGTAGTATGCGTTGAGGTACATCTGCTTTATCTCGCTCATGAGCGGGTATCTCGGGTTGGCGCCGGTGCACTGATCGTCGAATGCGTTCTCGGTCATCTCGTCGAGAGTTTCGAGAAAGTATTTCTCGTCAATGCCGTAGTCCTTTATGCTCTTCCTTATTCCGACACGCTCCTTGAGCTCGTTTATGGCCTTTATAAGTCTCTCAAGCTTCTCCTTGTCGTTCTTGCCGCCGAGTCCGAGGCTGTCGGCAACCTCTGCATAGCGGGCAAGGGTGTGCGGGTGATCGTACTGCGGGAAGGTGCCCATCTTTGCGGGAGCCTCGGCAGCGTTGAAGCGGAGAACCTCTTCGATCATCAGCGCGTTGGCAACGCCGTGGGGGAGGTGGTGATAAGCGCCGAGCTTATGCGCCATGGAGTGGCAGACGCCGAGAAATGCGTTTGCGAATGCCATACCGGCCATTGTTGCGGCGTTAGCCATCTTCTCGCGGGCTTCGATATCGGTCTGACCGTTCTCGTATGCTCTGGGCAGGTAGTCGAATATGACCTTGAGCGCCTGCTTTGCGAGTCCGTCGGTGTAGTCGGTCGCCATAACGGAGGCATAGGCCTCAAGCGCGTGGGTGACTGCGTCGATACCGGAGGCGGCGGTCAGTCCCTTGGGGGCGCTCATGTGGAAGTCGGTGTCAACTATTGCCATGTTGGGCATGAGCTGATAGTCTGCGAGGGGATACTTAATGCCCGTTGTCTCGTCGGTGATAACGGCGAAGGGAGTTACCTCGCTGCCGGTACCTGCCGAGGTCGGGATAGCGATGAAATACGCCTTTTCGCCCATCTTCGGGAAGGTGTAGACGCGCTTGCGGATATCCATGAAGCGCATTGCCATATCCATGAAGTCCGCCTCGGGATGCTCGTAGAGAACCCACATGATTTTTGCCGCGTCCATCGCGGAGCCGCCGCCCAGGGCGATTATCGTGTCGGGCTCGAAGGCTCTCATCTGCTCAACGCCCTTTTCGGCGCACTGGAGCGTCGGGTCGGGAGCAACGTCGCCGAAGGTCGCGTGTACTATGCCCATCTCGTCGAGCTTATCGGTTATCGGCTTGGTGTAGCCGTTTTTATAAAGGAAGTTGTCGGTGACTATGAACGCTCTCTTCTTGCCCATGATGTTCTTGAGCTCATCGAGAGCGACGGGCAGGCAGCCCTTCTTGATATAGACCTTCTCAGGTGCTCTGAACCAAAGCATATTCTCTCTCCTCTCAGCCACGGTCTTGATGTTGATAAGATGCTTGACGCCGACGTTCTCGCTGACGCTGTTGCCGCCCCACGAGCCGCAGCCGAGGGTGAGAGAGGGAGCGAGCTTGAAGTTGTAGAGATCGCCGATGCCGCCCTGTGAGGAGGGGGTGTTGACGAGAATACGGCAGGTCTTCATGCGTGCCGCGAACTCGTCGAGCTTATCGTGCTCGGTTATTTCGTTGAGATATATCGAGGATGTGTGACCGTAGCCGCCGTCGGCAATGAGGCGCTCGGCTTTGCCGAATGCGTCCTGAATGTCCGCCGCCTTGTACATGGCAAGCACGGGGGAGAGCTTCTCGTGGGCGAACTCCTCGGAGAGCTCGACGCTCTCGACTTCGCCGATGAGTATCTTCGTGCCCTCGGGAACGGTCACTCCTGCGAGCTCCGCGATTTTGACCGCCGGCTGACCGACGATTTTTGCGTTGAGCGCGCCGTTTATGATAATTGTCTTTCTGACCTTCTCCGTCTCGTCGGGATAGAGGAAGTAGCAGCCGCGGGTCGCAAACTCGGTTTTTACCGCGTCATAGACGTTCTGATGAACTATAACGGACTGCTCGGAGGCGCAGATCATGCCGTTATCGAAGGTCTTGGAGTGTATTATCGAGTTGACCGCGAGGACGATATCCGCCGTCTCGTCGATGATGGCGGGCGTGTTGCCTGCGCCGACGCCGACTGCGGGCTTGCCGGAGGAATATGCCGCCTTGACCATTCCGGGACCGCCGGTGGCAAGGATTATATCCGCCTCTTTCATAACGAGGTTCGTCATCTCAAGGCTTGGGGTGTCTATCCATTCTATAATACCCTCGGGAGCGCCGGCCTTAACCGCTGCGTCGAGGATAACCTTTGCCGCAGCCGCGGTCGACTGCTTGGCGCGGGGATGGGGACTGATGATGATAGCGTTTCTCGTTTTGAGGGCAAGCAGGCACTTGAATATGGCAGTGGAGGTCGGGTTGGTCGTGGGGATGACCGCAGCGATAACGCCGACGGGCTCGGCTATCTTCTTTAAGCCGAAAGCCTTGTCCTCTTCGATTATACCACAGGTTTTTGTATTTTTGTAGGCATTATAAATATATTCTGCCGCGTAGTTGTTCTTTATGACCTTGTCCTCAACTACGCCCATGCCGGTCTCCTCAACCGCCATTTTTGCAAGCGGTATTCTCGCCTTGTTTGCGGCGGAAGCGGCAGCAAGGAAGATTTTATCTACCTGCTCCTGGGTGTAAGTCGAAAACTTCTTCTCCGCTTCCTTGAGTGAAGCGAGAGCGGCCTCGAGTGTTTCAACGCTGTCGATGATTTTTCTTTCGTTGTTCATGATTTTATCCCCCTAAACGGTTTTACTGTTTTATCTGTGCTTTCAGGTGTGCGAGCGAGAGCGCCATGTTTTCGTACTGAACGGCTACGCCCTCCGGCACCGTGAGTCTGCATGGAGCGAAGCTCATAACGGCTTTTATTCCGCTTTGGCAGAGCTTGTCGCAGACCTCCTGCGCTGCCTCTGCCGGAACCGCGATAACTCCGATGCTGACATTGTTTTTCTTGCAGAAATCCGCAAGACCGTCAAGCGGCAATATCGGCTTTTCGCTTTCGCCGTTCGGCGGAACCTCCGTGTCGAACGCCGCGAGAATGTCAAGCCCGTAGTCGGAAAATCCGCCGTAGTCGAGCAGCGCTCTGCCGAGCTTTCCCGCGCCGACTATGACCGCCTTTCCGTTGCGGCTGTCTATGAGGCCGCCGAGGCATTTCTTGAGGTCGGATACGGTGTATCCTATCCTCGGCTTGCCCGAGCCGCATATCGCTCCGAGATCCTTGCGAACCTGAACCTCGCCGAAGCCCAGCTCCTTTGCTATTACGGTTGCCGAAACGGTTTCGGTGTCTTGCGGCAGGCTCTCGAGAAATCTGAGATAAACAGGGATGCGACCCAGAGCGGCTCTGGACACGTCCGTAGTTTTCATGCTGCACCTCCCGAATAGTAGTAATATGACTTCTGACCGATACTATTCTATCGCATAACGGAGCAAAAGGGAATTACGACTTTTGTATATCGATATTATTGATATCGATATACCTTTACCTTTATTCGGCATAGTTTACAGATAGTAGGGAACATTCTGTTTTTTTATGGTGTTTTTATCTTAAAACGAACTCTTTTTTGACGTTTCCGTCGAGATCCTTCCAGATAAATTTTTTGTTTTCGAGCGTCATGTAGCCGTGATGGCTGTTCTCTTTCGGTATTGAGACCGAGCCGGGGTTCATATAAATATAATTTTCATGCTCTGTGCACTCCGGAATATGGGTGTGTCCGTGCAGAAGCACGTCTCCGCGTTTAAGCGGCGGGAGGTTGTTTTCGTTATATATATGTCCGTGCGTCGCGTATATTAAGCTGTCTCCGAGGTCTATTATCGCGTAGTCGGCAAGGACGGGGAACTTCAGCACCATCTGGTCAACCTCCGCCTCACAGTTGCCGCGCACGCAGAGGATATCATCCTTGATAGCATTGAGCATTTCAATGACCTCTTTGGGCGCGTAGCCCTCCGGCAAGTCGTTGCGAGGGCCGTGATAGAGTACGTCGCCGAGCAGAAGCAGGCGGTCGGCATTCTCTTTTTTATATCTTTCAAGCATTCTGCGGCAGTAGTATGCGCTGCCGTGAATGTCGGAAGCTATGAACCATTTCATAGCGCAGTCTCCTTTATTCGAAAATTTTTCTCTTGGCCTTGACGAGCTGTTCGATGAACATGTTGTCGAGCGCCGTCAGCTCATAGTCCTTGCGGTGAACCAGAACGTCTTTATATTTGCGCGTGTTCTCCGGGCAGACGCGCTGAATGAGCCCGTATCTGTCAAGCAGCTCCTGCGGAATGGGGGAGACCCACATGAAAGTGTCGGAATTGCGCGAGAGCAGCTCAAATTGGCTCGCCCTCTCGAATACGAATATTCGTCTCTGGGAATTGTCGGGCAGCTCCTCTTTCTTGACCTCGGACAGCGGCAGCGAGGGCACATACGGGTCGGCGTGCGCTATCTCGATGAGATTTTTGAGGTCGTCGAAGGTGATATTTTCTTTATCTGCGAGCGGGCTTTTTCCGTTCATGAGCAGGACATATTGAAATTCCGTTATAAGCTCGTAGGTCAGTCCCTTTTCGTCGAAGGTGGATTTGTAATACTTGTCGTAATTCTCGGCGTAGCGGATTATGGCGAGCTTGTATTCGTCCTGAAGAATGTTCTTCATCGAGCGCATGGAGTTTGTTTCTTTATAGAACACCTCGACCGGAGTATCCCTGTCGAGAAGCTTTGAAAATTCGGCAAAAGCGTCGGTCACATAGCTCGCTCTCGGCACGGATATCGAGAATTTTTTCTTCTCGGTCGAGCCGTTGCTGAACACCGTTTCTATAGCGTCGACCTGTCGAAGTATCGAGCGTGCGTAGCGCACAAAAACCTCGCCGTCGGGCGTCAGCACCATACCCTTGGCGCTTCGGTCGAATATCGTTACACCGAGGCTCGCCTCAAGATCCTTTATCGCCCTGCTGAGGTTCGGCTGGCTGACATAGAGCTTCTCGGAGGCCTTGTTTATAGACCCCGTCTCGGCTACCTCGACTGCGTATTTCAAATGAACAAGATTCATGCTGCGTCCTCCTGTGAGTTATGCCGTGCGTTCGGCGGCGAAAGCACTTATATATGTAAATATAATACCACATACACTCCGTAAAATCTACAAAATTATAAGACTCGGCGCAAGAAAACGGCGGCAATTTTAAAAACAAAAAAATCCGCAGAGCGAGCCTGCGGATAAAGTCTTTGCCTTTTATACTGTTGCTTCTTCCTTTTCTTCTTTGTATGAAAACATCGGGTTTTCGGGCGAGAATATGCTCACTGCGCGGTTAAGGACCTTTAAATCGACCTGCGTTGTCGAGCCGCCGCATTCTCCGTCGAGAGTCCATTCTTCGGGCTTTTCGAAAGTGAATTTTACTTCGGAAGCCTTTATGAATATAAGCGAATCCCCGTCGAAATCGCGCTTCATTATTCTGTGCAGCATACCGAACGCCGCGAGCGGGCTTGAGAGCTTACGCACGAGCAGAAGCTCGAACTTGCCGTCGTCAAGCTTTATATCATTCTTATCGAACTTGAAAAGTCCCGCGACGGACGTCGAGTTTGAAAACGAGCCGAAATAGAAATCGTCCTCCAACACATTTCCGTCATATTCGATTTTTATATGCCGTGGCTTTACATCCGCAAGGGCGGGAATGAGATGCAGGAAAAAGCCGTTTATCATATATGCGTTGTATCCGAGAAGATTTTTCATCTTCTGCGGGGTGCTGTAGGATATCTTTGTGCCGGGGCCGAAGCAGGCTACATATGAGAACTGATGTCCGTTGCAGTCGCCGACGTCGTAGCCGTTTGTGTGTCCCGAGGCGATAAGCTCGGCGGCCTCTTTGAGCTTTGTCGGTATACCGAGCGTCGCGGCGAGGTCGTTGGTCGAGCCCATAGGCAGATAGCCTATCGGAACAGACACCCCCGCACTCATCAGCCCGTTTATAGTTTCGTTGAGCGTGCCGTCTCCGCCGCAGCAGATAACAAGGTCATGCTCCCGGGCGAAATTGCGTGCTATGTTTATGGCGTCGCCCTGACAGGTGGTGTATTTGATGGTGAAGTCAAATGCGCCGTCGGGAAAAGCGTCCACTATCTCGCTGAGATTTGCTCTTGTCCTGTTCTTTCCCGCGCAGGGATTGACAATAAGAAGTGCTTTTCTTCTTCTTCTTCTTTCCGTCGTGCTGTTCATTTCTTGCAAGGCCTCCCAATGCCCCCCTTATTCCAAACACGACAATCCTACCACCCGAATTTAAACAAACTGTGAACAATCACCGGGCGGCGAAAAATATTTCTAAAAAATTCCCGCACATACTTTCCGAAGGCAGAGCGGGTGGTATAATAGTTAGAAAAATGCGGAGGCTTGCGATGATAAGAAATGTGCTTTTTGACTTGGACGATACGCTGTTTGACTTTCACAAGGCGGAGAAAATAGCACTCACAAAGACGCTTGTGCATTTCGGCGTCGATCCCACGGAGGAGACGCTGGCGCTTTACAGCTCGATAAATGCGGCGCACTGGAAGCGCCTTGAGCTCGGAGAGCTTTCGCGCGAGGAGGTCAAGGTCGGGCGTTACCGCGAGCTGTTTGAAACGATAGGCGTTGAGCGCGATCCCGAGGAGGCCACCGCATACTATGAAAATATGCTCGGGGTAGGGCATTATTTTATCCCCGGCGCGCCCGAGCTGCTCGAAGAGCTGCACGGAAAATACAGGCTCTATATCGTCTCAAACGGTACGGCAAAGGTGCAGGAGCGCAGGATAGGCAGCTCCGGAATCGCAAAATATATGGACGGCATATTTATATCCCAGCTTCTCGGAGTCAATAAGCCGGACAGGGAATTTTTTGATATCTGCTTTGCGGAGATACCGGACTTCTCCTGTGCCGAGACGGTAATAGTCGGCGACAGTCTCAGTTCCGATATAAAGGGCGGAATAAACGCCGATATAGCGACTGTCTGGTTCAATCCCAAGGGGCACCCGAATGACAGCGGCATAAAACCCGACTTTACCGTAAAGACTCTTTCGGAGATACCCGCGGTTCTCCGTCAGATAAGCGCGAAAATGTGAGACACGGCAAAACATAATATAAGCCCTGCGACGGTCGGCAGAAGTGCGGCGATAAGAGTCCACTTCATGCTGCCCGTCTCTTTTTTTACGGTTATGAGCGTCGTGGAGCACGGCCAGTGAAAGAGCATGAATATTATTACGCATATCGCCGTGCCGATATCCCAGCCGTTCGCCGTCAGCAGCGAGTGCAGAGCCGCGCCGTCCGTCTGCGAAATGCTGCTGTCCGCGAGATAGCCCATGAGCATTATAGGCACAACGGTCTCGTTGGCGGGAAAGCCGAGAATAAATGCCGTAAGAATAACCCCGTCCATACCGAAAAGCCGCGCTATGGGGTCGAGAAAATCGGAACAGTAAGAGAAAATACTCGTGCCGTTTAGCTTTATGTTCGCGGTTATCCATATTATAAGCCCCGCAGGAGCCGCGACCGCCGCGGCGCGTCCGAGCACAAACAGCGTGCGGTCAAAAATCGAACGCACAATGACTTTGCCTATCTGCGGGCGGCGATACGGCGGCAGCTCGAGCGTAAAGGACGACGGCACGCCGCGGAGAATTGTTTTCGAGAGCAGAGAGCAGGCGGCAAACGTCATGAGGACGGACAGAACTATCAGCAGCGTCAGCAGAGCAGCGCCCGCAAACGAGTTAAACGGAGCGGGCAGAGCGCCTGCAACAAACAGGGAGATCAGCGATATCAGCGTCGGAAATCTGCCGTTGCAGGGCACAAAACCGTTCGTTGCCGCCGCCATGAGACGCTCGCGGGGAGAGTCGATTATGCGGCAGCCCGTAACCCCGGCGGCGTTGCAGCCGAAGCCCATGCACATAGTCAGAGCCTGCTTCCCGCAAGCGCCGGATTTTTTGAATCTGTGGTCGAGATTAAAGGCGACCCTCGGCAGATATCCGGAGTCCTCGAGCAGGGTAAAAAGCGGAAAGAATATCGCCATCGGCGGGAGCATGACCGCTACTACCCATGACAGCACGCGGTACACTCCGTCAATAAGTGCGCCCGTCAGAGCCTCGGGTGCGTTTAAAGAGCTCAGCAGCTGCCGCAGCCTTACGCCGAGCGCATCAAACGCCGAAAACAGCAGCTCGGACGGGTAGTTCGCTCCGTATACCGTTATCCAAAGCACTAAGGCGAGAAGCAGAAGCATGGCAAATATTCCGGCGCGCCCCGTAAATATTCGGTCAAGCCTTCTGTCCGCCGCCGAGTGCTGTCTGTCTGCCGTCACGCATTTTTTGTAGATTTCCTCCGCTCTCATAACGGCGGCGACGGCCGCTTTGTCGCGTATCTTCTCCTGCGTCAGACCGTATCTGTCGATTACTTCGTCGGCTGATTTCGCCGCCTCCTGCGCTTTTTCGGGAGCTTCGCTTTCCCCCGAGAGTATACGCAGAGCGTCGCGGCGCGGATGGCTCGATATCCCGTCAAGGGCGGGTGCAAGTATTTGCAGTGCCTCCTCAATTCCGCTCCCGTAATGCACGGGCTCAAGCGGCGCGGGATTTTTCGATTTCAACGAGTCCACAGCGTCAATCAGCTCGTCGAGCCCCTTGCCGCTTCTTGCGCTCGTGCCGACCACGGGTACTCCGAGCTCCCGAGCCAGAGCGGGTATATCTACACATATTTTCTTTCGCCTTGCCTCGTCCATAAGATTTATGCAGACGACGGTACGCGGCATTATCTCGATTATCTGCAAAACGAGATTGAGGTTTCTCTCCAGGCAGGTGGCGTCGCATACCGTGATGCAGGCGTCGGCTTTTCCGCTCAGAATAAAGTCCCGCGCCACTTCCTCTTCAACCGAGTGCGTGAAGAGCGAATATGTGCCGGGGAGGTCTACCGTGATATAATTTTTTCCGTTGCGCGTGAATGCGCCGCAGGCGGTAGCTACCGTCTTTCCCGTCCAGTTTCCCGTGTGCTGATGCATGCCGGTCAGGGCGTTGAATACCGTGCTCTTTCCGACGTTCGGATTTCCCGCGAGCGCTATTACAATGTCATCCGTGTTCTTTTTAGGGGCAGAGCCGTCTAAGCTTATGCCGTGCATTCCCGTTGAAGTGCGCGTCAGTCCCAATTGTACCGCCTCCGTGCGTCATATTTTGCTGACCGCTATTTTTGCGGCGTCTTCGCTTCGCAGGGCTATTACCGCGCCGCGTATCAGATATGCCGCCGGGTCGCCGGAGACCGCTTTGCCGAGGCATTCCACGCGCGTGCCGTCGATAAGGCCTATGTCCTGCATTCTGCGTCTGTCTTTTGCGCCGAATCCGAGCTTGCTTACATATGCCTTTTCGCCGACTGCCAGTGTATTTAAAGAGACAAGACTCATAATTTGATTCACCTTTTAATATAAGTTTATACAGGGCAAAAGTTTCCCTATACCATAATATTTACATCTTCAAAAAGGGTGAACGTGCGTGGACGGCGGCGAAAAATTCTTTACCTTCAACGGAAGCGAATACAGGGGAGAGAGCGGGCTCACGGCGTCGCAGGAGGACTATCTCGAGATGATCTGCCGAAACTGCCCGCCGTCCGGCACGGTTCGCCTCGGTGTGCTCGCGCGAAAAATAAATGTCGGCGAGTCGTCCGCATCTAAAATGGTGCACAAGCTCAGCGGAGCGGGGCTCGTTAATTTTGAAAAGTACGGCACTATATACCTGACCCCAAGGGGCAGAGAGACGGGGGAGTACCTTGTATTCCGTCATGATGTCATCGAGAGCCTGCTCAGACTGATAAACGGGAGCGGCTCGGAGCTTCATCAAACGGAGCTTATAGAGCACTTTCTCGACAGAAGGACGGTCGAGAATATATTTCGCTTTCTTGAGATACACCGATAAAGCTTTATCGATACTTTTACGCTTATTTTTTTGTACTTGAGTGCGTTTTTTGACATATATTGCTAAAATATAAAATAAATCGCGCAGTTATGTGCTATTATACACTCTGTAATAATGCAAATGGAGGGAAAACACTCATGGCAGAAAAAAAGACAGTGTTTCTCACCGGCGCATCCGGCCACATGGGCTGGGCAGGTTTCAAAGAGCTCTATAAAAAGAAGAATGAGCTTAACATAGTCCTGCTTCTGCGCGACAGTGAGAAGAACAGAAAGAAGTTCGCAAATTACCTTAACGACCCCAGCGTTAAAATTGTTTGGGGCGACCTGAAGAAATATGACGACGTCCTCAAGTGCGTTGAGGGTTCCGATTATATCCTTCATGTCGGCGGAATGGTTTCGCCTTCGGCAGACTATTATCCGACAAGAACCATCCAGACCAACACCGGCGCAGCCAGAAATATAGTTGACGCCGTTAAGGCTCAGCCTAACAAGGACGACATCAAGGTCGTTTACATCGGCACCGTTGCTCAGACGGGCGACAGAAACGCTCCTATCCATTGGGCAAGAACCGGTGACCCGATTAAAATCAGCATCTACGATCACTATGCGATAAGCAAGACCATCGCCGAGAGCATTTTCGCCGAGTCCGGTCTTAAGCATTGGGTATCTCTTCGTCAGTCCGGTATCCTTTATCCCGACATTCTCAAGAACATCGATCCCATCATGTTCCATGTTCCGATAAACGGCGTGCTTGAGTGGGCAACCGTTGAGGATTCCGGCCGCCTTCTTGCAAACCTCTGCAATCCCGATATCCCCGAGGATTTCTGGAGAAAGTTCTATAACATAGGCAGCGGTAAGGAGTACAGACTCACTAACTTCGAGTTCGAGGAGCTGCTCCTCGGTACTCTCGGCATCGGCTCCACCAAGAAGCTCTTTGATGCCAACTGGTTCATCCTTCGCAACTTCCACGGACAGTGGTATGCCGACTCGGATAAGCTTGAGGAGTACCTGCACTTCAGAGCCAACATCCCCGTAAAGGCTTACTTCAAGCAGATGATGACTCAGGTTGCACCTTACTACAAGCTCGCTTTCCTTGCAAAGCCCTTCGCAGGCATTCTCAAGAATACCTTCATGAAGAAGCTCGCAAACAAAGAGATCTACGGCACCATGTGGTGGATCTCCAACAACGTTGAAGACAGAATCACCGCTTACTACGGCTCCAAGAAGAATTGGGAAGCCATCGGCAATTGGGACACCTTTAAGATTGAGCGTCCCACCGAGGAAGTTACCCTTCTTGACCACGGTTATGATGAGAGCAAGCCCGACAGCGAGCTTGACCTCGAGGATATGAAGAAGGCTGCTGCTTTCCGCGGCGGCGAGTGCCTCTCGACCGAGATGACCAAGGGCGACCTGTTCACTCCTCTGAAGTGGAAGTGCGCTCACGGCCACGAGTTTGAGATGACCCCGAACCTTGTTCTCAAGGGCGGTCACTGGTGCCCGAAGGAGCTTCCCTCCGACAGCGAAGGCAAGAAGTTCCACTGGGCATACGATGCCGAGGCAAAGGTCAACCCGTTCTTTGCTCAGGTTTGGTATCCCCTCCATGACAAGGACGAGAACAACGAGTACGACGAGCGTATATTCAAGGGCTTCAGCGGCTTCGAGAATATCTGATTGCTTAAAAAACATAATTTTTGGGAGCTGCTCAGAAATGGGCAGCTCTTTTTTTGCGTGATTTTGAAAGAAAAGTGAAAAGCAGGCATTGACAAATACCCCGTGGGGGTATATAATCGAGCTAAAGACAGAAGCGGGAGATGATAAGATGGAAAACGGGAATAAATGCTGCGAATGCTGTCGGCATAAGGCGACGCCGAGGAGCGACGAGACGGTGAAGGCGCTGCAGAACAGGCTCAGCCGAATAATCGGTCAGCTCGGCGGGATAAAAAATATGCTCGACGATAACCGCTACTGCGGCGATATCCTCATTCAGCTTGCCGCCGCACAGAATGCGCTGCGAAATGTGGGCTATATTATACTCGAGGAGCATATGGAGACCTGTGTCGCCGAGGGGATAAAAAACGGCGATGATGAGGTCATAGCTGAGGCTGTGGAACTCATTAAAAAGCTCAAATAATCGGAGTGAGACAGATGGAAAAATTTGATGTTACCGGCATGACCTGCGCCGCGTGCAGTGCTCATGTCGAGCGTGCGGTGCGCGGGGTAGAGGGTGTAAAAGAGGTGGCGGTCAGCCTGCTGACAAATTCAATGACCGTCGATTTTTCTTCGCCCGCCACTGCCGGAAAGATATGCGCTGCCGTGTCCGCGGCGGGCTACGGCGCAGCACCGCAGAATATCGGCGGCAAAAAAGAGAATAAAAAATCGGTGCTCGAAAGCGGTGAGCCGAAGAAAATACTTTATAGGCTCATAGCCTCGGCAGCACTGCTCCTGCCGCTGATGTATGTATCCATGGGACACCTGATGTGGGGCTGGCCGCTGCCTGAAAATTTCGCCTCGGACCCGCTTGCGATAGGACTTTATCAGCTCCTTTTGACAACTGCCGTGGCGGTCATAAATCAGCGCTTTTTTATCAGCGGAACCAAGAGCCTTCTTCACGGCGCGCCGAATATGGATACGCTCGTCTCCCTCGGGAGCGCGGCGGCATATATATACAGCACCGCAGTGCTCTTCGAGATGTGTCATGCGGCGGTAAACGGCGATATTCAGACCGCCATGCATCACCTCCACGGGCTCTATTATGAGTCTGCGGCGATGATATTGACGCTCATAACCGTCGGCAAGTACCTCGAAGCCGTCAGCAAGGGACGCACGACGGACGCGATAAAGAGCCTTATGAATCTTGCGCCGAAAACAGCGTGCGTAATCAGAGACGGCAAAGAGAAGGTCATACCTGCGGAAGAGGTTGTCAAGGGTGATGTTTTCGTTGTCAGACCCGGCGAGAGCATACCTGTTGACGGCAGAGTTATAAGCGGCGAGAGCGCCGTGGACGAATCCGCACTCACGGGCGAGAGCATACCCGTAGATAAGGCGCAGGGGAGCGCGGTCAGCGCGGCGACACTCAATCAAAACGGATTTCTTACTTGCGAAGCGACCCGCGTAGGCGAGGATACGACGCTCAGTCAGATAATAGAGACGGTCGAGAATGCTGCGGCAACAAAAGCCCCGATAGCAAAAATAGCCGACAAGGTGTCGGGCGTGTTCGTGCCCGCTGTTATGGCAATCGCGCTCGTTGCGGGCGCGGCATGGCTCATTTCCGGGCGTCCGTTCAGCTTCGCGCTTGCGCGGGCGATAAGCGTGCTTGTTATCAGCTGTCCGTGCGCTCTCGGACTTGCGACTCCCGTTGCGATAATGGTCGGCAGCGGCGTGGGCGCAAAGCACGGCGTGCTGTTCAAAACCGCCTCCGCGCTTGAGCAGACCGGGAAAACGCAGATAGTCGTGCTCGATAAGACAGGAACGCTGACTAAAGGCAAGCCGCAGGTCACGGATATTCTGCCCGCGTCGGGTTACGACGCCGACTCGCTGCTAAGACTTGCGGCCTCTCTCGAAAGCAAGAGCGAGCATCCCCTTGCCGCGGCGATAACGCGCAGGGCAGGGGAGAGCAATGTGGAGACGGATGAGGCACAGGGCTTTACAGCTCTGCCCGGTCACGGAGTCAGAGCGGAGATAAACGGGAAAACGGCGATAGGCGGCAACGCGGCTCTGATAAAATCAAAAGGGATGCTCGACGCCGATATGAAAGCCTTGGGCGAGCGGCTCGCGGACGAGGGTAAAACGCCGCTGTACTTTGCCTTTGACGGTAGGATAGCCGGTATAATCGCGGTCGCCGACGTTGTGAAGGAGGACAGCGGACAGGCGATATCCGAGCTTAAAAATATGGGCATAAGAACCGTTATGCTGACGGGCGACAACAGGCGCACCGCGCTCTCGGTGGCCAAGCAAACAGGTATAGACGAGGTGGTGTCCGACGTGCTTCCGGGCGACAAGGCGGAGGTAGTCGAAAAGCTCCGAAAATACGGCAAGGTTGCCATGGTAGGCGACGGTATAAACGATGCCCCGGCGCTGACGCAGGCCGATATAGGTATCGCTATCGGCGCGGGAGCCGACGTTGCGCTCGATGCGGCGGATGTTGTGCTGATGAAATCGAGCGTAGGCGATGTTGCGGCGGCGATACGCCTTTCGCGCCAAACTCTCAGAAATATTCACGAAAACCTTTTCTGGGCGTTCTTCTATAATTGTATCGGGATCCCGATTGCCGCAGGTGCGCTGATTCCCGCATTCAATATCGCGCTCAACCCCATGCTCGGCGCGGCGGCTATGAGCCTTTCGAGCTTCTGCGTTGTCACCAATGCATTAAGACTCAACTTCTTTAAGCCCGACCGCCCGTTCAAAGGCAAATCAAAACAGCCGGCAGAGCTCCCGAAGCTCATGCCGACAGAAGAAAATATAAAAAACACGGAGGAAACAGCTATGAAAAAGACAGTCTATATTGACGGTATGATGTGCAGCCACTGCACGGCTCATGTTCAAAAGGCGCTCGGTGCTCTCGACGGAGTGGAGAGCGTTGAAGTCAGCCTTGAGGATAAAAAAGCGGTGCTCACGCTCAATAAAAATGTTGATGACGCGGTTATAACTGCCGCCGTCAGAGAAGCGGGATATGAGCCGATAAAATGCGAGTGATTTTTTAAATAAATCTCGCTATAATACTTGACATATCTAAAGTTATTTGTTAAAATAATTGCCGTCGTCACAAAGCGGCAATAACTGCGGGTGTAGTTCAATGGTAGAATTCCAGCCTTCCAAGCTGGTTACGTGGGTTCGATTCCCATCACCCGCTCCAATATGCGCTTGTAGCTCAGGTGGATAGAGCAACTGCCTTCTAAGCAGTGGGTCAGGGGTTCGAGTCCCTTCAAGCGCGCCAAGCCTGCGGGTATGTCTTGCGATGTGCCCGCAGCAGAATAAATGGTGGGTATAGCTCAGTTGGTTAGAGTGCCAGGTTGTGGCCCTGGAGGTCATCGGTTCGAATCCGATTATCCACCCCAGCAGACCAACGCAAAGCAGAAATGTTTTGCGTTTTTTATATATTGCATATATCTTGGGGTGTAGCCAAGCGGCAAGGCAACGGACTTTGACTCCGTCATTCGCTGGTTCGAATCCAGCCATCCCAGCCATGAAAAAAGCACTTGCAAACGCAAGTGCTTTTTTCAACGAAATAAATCCCTTTCGGGATTTGTGAAATGCCTGCGGGCGTGAAATACGCCTACGGCGTGTGAAATCGCTGCGGCGGTGAGGATTTATTTCATTTCACTTGATGCGAAGCATCAAATATCACAATTTGCAGAGCAAATTATTTCACCGTGAGCGAAGCGAGCGATTTCACTTTTTGTTTGGACAAAACACTTTGAATATCGGGCGCGGAGCGTGTCGAGGGGTATGGGTCTCCACCGGGAAAAAGCACCTGTAGGGTCTTTTTTTAGTTATATTCGCCTGTCGGCGAGTTACATTGCTGCGCAGTGATAATCGGCTTTTGCCGAGTGATATTGCCTTCGGCAGTTTGCCGAAAAAAGTATGCACCTGCGATCATCCCAACCCCTAACTCCTAACTTGCCTATCAACAAAAACCGGCAGCCGCTTCGCTTTTGAAACGGCTGCCGTAATTATTCTGTTATATCGGATATCAGATGTAATCCTTGACTATGTCATAGAGACCGGTGTCAACGTAGTTGCCCTCGCTCCTGACGGCCGCGCCCCATTTGCGGGCTATTGTGTCGAAATCGTCGTTCTTTATGTCTGCGCGCTCGAAGCCCGGCTTGCTGCCGATGATATACCAGTCGGAGGTGTCTGCTCCGTGGCCGCAGCCCTTATATGACCAGATAGTCCAGCTGAAGTTTGAGCTGTTGAACAGCGTGAGCACGTGATCCCATGTGGCGCTGCCCATGGGCTTGAACTCGCCGACATAGAGCGGAACATTGTAGGGGTAGAGCTTTGCAAAGAAGACGAGAAGGCTGTACATGAAGTTGCTTGTGTCATAGAAATGAAGCTGATAGACAACGTTTGTCCAGCCGATGAACCACGGCGCGGGGAGATTATAAAGTCTCCAGATGCCCTCCATGGTCATTATGTGTTCCTTGTCAACCTCGCGTATGGCCTTGTAGAGGCGGTTGTAGACGGAGATTGTGACAAGGTTGTTCTTCTGAAGATATGAGCTTACGTCGCAGTTGGGCTCGTTGAGCAGGTCATACATAGCGACTGCAGGATTGCCGCTGAAGCGCTCGGCTATTGCAACCCAAAGCTCAATTGTGAGCTTTCTCCATTCCTCGGCCTGCTTAGTCAGCTTGAAAAGGCCGCTGTCGCCGATTTTGCCGCAGTGATCCTTGTTGTTCTGATATCCGGGTGCGCCGTGGAGATCGAGAATAACATAGAGGCCGCGCTTAGCGCATTCGGAAACGACCCAGTCGAGACGGCTGAAATCCCATTCGCCGTTTTTGTCAAGGATTTTTGTGCCCTTGTCATCATAGTAGAAGTTGCGGAACCAGAACGGAACGCGTACGCAGTTGAAGCCGAGCTCAACTATTCTGTCGAGGTCGTATTCGGTTATCCAGTTGTCCTCGTAGATGTTGATGAGCTCATACGCTTTCTCAACGCCGAAACGCTCCGTGAGGGTGTTGAGGGTCGAAATATTGTCGTCGGAGTTCTCGATGGGGGTCATCCAGGACTCATGGATGAGCCATGTGCCGAGATTAACTCCGCGAAGAATGACCTCTTCGCCGCGCTTATTGTAGATTTTCTTTCCCTTTGTGTGCAGCATATCTTCGTCGGTTATCGCGCCGCGCCTCTCGGCTGCCTCTCCGCCTTTTTCGGCATATGCCGGCAGACAGATTGCGCTAAGTGCGAGCACAAGGCAAAGAACCATGCTTAAAACTCTTGAAAAAGTATGCTTTTTCATTTTCTTATCCTCCTGAAAAATGAAATATCCGTGAATTTATAATAGCATTTTTTAGCGTATTTTACAATAAATACTTTCAAGTTTATATATTGTTTATAAATCTTAAAAAGAATACAACTCTGCCTGATGCGGCATTGTCCACAAAAAAATCCGCAAACATTGACCAAAACGCCGAATTTCCTTAAAAGCCTTGCTATATTTGCTATATTAAGGTATATTATATATACTAAATAGAGGTTATTAATTAAATTTTGATGAGTTAAGGAGAGCATTATGGAGCGTATCGTTACCGAAAAAAGAAGCTTTGTCGATGAATACGGCAGAGAGCGTATCTTCTACGGCGTCAATATCGTAGATAAGCGCAAAAACAGCGAGGACAACAAGTACGAATTCAATATCGACGACAAGCTGCTCGGCGATATGTCCGCCCGCGGTCTCAATCTCATTCGCCTCGGTACAACGTGGAGCATGATCGAGCCCGAGCCCGGCAAATACAACGACGAGTACCTCGATGATATGTACCGCATATTCGACCTCTGCGCCGCTCACGGGGTCTATGTGCTCTTTGATATGCATCAGGATCTCTATTCCCCGCGCTGCTACGGCGACGGAGCACCCGATTGGGCTACGATAACCGATCCCTATAAGCCCAAGGAGCCCAAGCTTGTCTGGGCGGCAGGCTATTTCTGGGGCAAGGCAACTCAGCGCGCATTCGATAATTTCTGGGATAACCGCGAATATAACGGCAAGGGACTCATAGATTACTTTGCGGCCATGTGGCAGCACGTTGCGGCTCGCTTTGCGGATCATACCGCGCTCTTCGGCTTCGATATGCTCAACGAGCCCTTCCTCGGCTCCGACGGCGGCAAGCTATTCAAGAAGCTCGTTTCGACCGCAGTCGGCACAGTTATCTGTGATAAGCGCATAAAGTGCTTCAAGCTCGTCGGCGATTTCCTCAATAAGAAGAGACGCGACGAGGTCAAATATCTCGAGCAGATAACCGGCGATGTACTCAAGGATGTAACCCGCAAGGCCGGATATGACTATGTCAGAAAGTTTGATATCGAGAAGTATTCTCCGTTTATCAATAAAGTATCTTCCGCTATCCGCGAGGTCACCGATAAGGGCGTTCTCGTTATGGAAAACTGCTATTGGTCGAACACCTGCATTCCGTGCTCGACTCCCGCAATCGAGGTCAACGGCGAGCGCGAGAAGAACTTCTGCTTCACTCCTCACGGCTATGATTTCATGGTCGATACCCCGCAGTACAAGTATGCGAGCAACGACAGAGTCAGAGCCATATTCGAGGAGCACGTCAGAACTCAGGACAGACTCGATACACCCGTGCTCGTAGGCGAGTGGGGCGGATTCGGCGGCGAAGGCGAGGACTGGCTCCCGCACATAGAATTTCTCGTCAACTTCTTCGAGCAGCACAAGTGGGGCTTCACCTATTGGCACTATGTGAACGATATGTTTGACAGCCCGCTTATGAAGGTTCTCAGCCGTCCTTATCCCATGGCTGTCGGCGGCAGGCTCAACTCATACGGCTTTGACCGGTCGACTCAGGAGTTCAACCTCAGCTTCGAGGGCGACGGCGAGTGCGCCGCTCCGTCCGAGATTTACATACACAAGCCCGCAAAGACCGTCGAGGGCTGCGAGTATGAGCTCGAATCTGTCGGCGAAAACGGCGCGGCAAAGCTTGTTATCAAGCCCGTCTCCGGCACTGTCGATGTCAAGATAACTTTTTAAAATATTGATATAACAACAAGAGCTGTCGGCTTCCCCGGCAGCTTTTTGCATTTATATCTGCGATTTTTCTGCTGTGCAATATTCACAAGAAACACAGTGGATTTTTGTGACAATAAACAAAAATAAATAAATTTTCTGTTTGGAACTATACGTGACAAAATTTTTGGTATTATAATATTGCAACAGACTTTAGCTCCGCAATTTTTTTAAAATACCGGGAGGTAAATTTTATGAAAAACAAGAGAAAGAGTATTATCATTGTTGTGTGTGTACTTGTCGCGGCAGCGATAGCCGTGTGTGCGGGCGTGGGGTATTATTATTCGCGCCCAGAGAGAACGGCCGAAAAAGTCCTGACGGCTGTGTTTACCGCAGATGAGGCGGAGATTCAGAAACGCAAAGAGGCGATAGACAACAGAACCTTTGACGCATATATCCGCGAGCTGTGCGACGGTGCAGTCACCGATAGCTGCATCGAGGGTATGATAGCCACAAACCCGCTGTACTATAACGCAACTCCCGCAAAGGTAGAGAGCATAAAGTTCTCGCCGATAGACAAAGCCACAAGCGATACCGCGTCGTTCCAATACACGGTTCTTTTCGAAGAAGGCGCCGCCCTAAAGGAGCAGAGCGGTCATGTGGTGGTGAAGAAAGAGAACGGAAAATGGTGCGTGAGCGGCTTCTCCGTCAAGAGCAGCGAAAAAGCCGAATAACGGAAAGAAACATAAAAGCCGCATTGAAATCAGTGTTCATAAATCAATAAACAAACAGTCACAGCAGCGCGTTTCTGTTGTGACTGTTTGCATTTTGCAGGCGTAAAGCCGCCGTCAGGCAATTTTAATGTTGCCGATGACATAACCGTGTAGGGACGGCTATTATCCGACTGCGGTTTTTGCGGTAGCTTGCGGCTGTTTCCTTTGTTGGGTCGGCGACTCGACGACCCTTTGACGCCGAAAACCTGTTTATTTCTCACTATGTATTATGTCAAGCCCGGTTTTAAGAACCGCAACCGTTGTTTTCAGCTCGTCCTTCGTGTGCTTCTCGAGCAGCTTCATTGTCATGGCTCTGATTGATTCTTTGTCAAACTCTTTGTGCTTATCCGAAAGCTCCTTGCCCGCCTCGGTGACATAAAGATGGATCGACTTGTTATTTCCGTCTTCCTTTTTCTTTTTAATCAGCCCTTGCGACCAAAGCTTCTTTATGCTTTGCGTTGCGGCGCTGCGGGTCTGATTCCACATTTTTGCGACCTCTGCCGCGGTAATACCCGGATTGTCCGCAATCATCGTCAACGTATGAATTGCGGACATATTCATCATTTTTCCGTTGCCGTAGTCCCTCGGAGTCGCATAATCGTTATGGCTTTCAACGACAAATGTATAAACAGTATCCATTGAAGCGATTATTTCGCCGAGTTCTTCGTTTGTAATATTCATTCTTTTGCTCCGCATTCTTTTATGAATTCATTGAAAATATTTTGCTGAACCGCATTTTTTTTGCTCATATGCTCGGGATGCCACTGAACTCCGAGACAGAAGCCGTAATTTTGAAGCTCTATTCCTTCAACAAACCCGTCGTTGCTTGTTGCGTTTATCGAGAGGCCTTTTCCTACGTTTTCAATCGCCTGGTGGTGCATACTGTTGATTTTTATTTCTTCGCTTTTTACCGCTTCACAGAGCTTTGACTTTTTTTCTATCTTCGCCGTATGCGAATGTTTCGAGCGATTGAAAAAATCCATGTGCTTGCTTTTTTGAATTTTTTTGATGTCCTGAAAAAGCGTTCCGCCGAAACAGACGTTCAATAGCTGCATTCCTCTGCAGATTCCGAGAACGGGCTTTCCCGTTTTCAAAAATTCTCTGAGAATCTCCGGCTCAACGGTATCCCTTGTCTCGTTGGGCTTTCCGCATTTTTCTTCTCTTTTGCGGTTATACATTTTCGGATCGATATCCGCGCCGCCGGGAAGAAGCAAGCCGTCAAACTCCGCCGCTTTTTTTGCCGCAGCCGCTTTGTCCGAGAGCTCGATCGTGACAACTTTTCCGCCGGCTCTTTCAATGCTTTTTACATATTTGCTTTTCATATACTTCCTGAAAAGATCATTTCCCATGTCGGGCATCGCAATAATAATTTCTTTTTTCATTTTATCGTCACCATATATAAAATATTGTATATAAGCTTAACAAAAAATGTTGACTTTGTCAATTCACGATAGTATAATTCTTATTGTTTAGTGGCTTAACAATAAGAAAATTTATATAAAGGACGCGATGGCATGAGTAAATACGATTTTGAAACGATTATTGACAGAAAAAATTTCGGTTCAACAAAATGGAACGCTTTCCCGGATACTTCAACGGAATATGTTCCGCTCTCGATGGCGGACATGGAGTTTCCGACCGCGCCCGAAATTGTCGAAACGATTAAAGACGTTGCGGAAAACCGAGTCCTCGGCTATACAGAGCCGACGGACGAATACTATGACGCTGTGATTTCTTGGATGAAGAGGAAACATAATTTTGAGATTGAAAAGGATTGGATCATCACCACTCCCGGCGTTGTCGATGCGCTTGCAATTTTAATTGACGCGGTTACCAAACCCGGCGAGGGCGTTATCATTCTCACCCCGGCTTACTATCCGTTTGATATATCGGTCGTTGCGAAAAGCAGAAAAATAGTTTACAGCAGCCTTCTTTATAACAACGGAAAATATGAAATCGATTTTGCCGACCTGAAGAAAAAGGCCGCAAGAAAAAACGTTACCGCCCTTTTGTTCTGCAATCCCCACAATCCCGTAGGAAGGGTCTGGACAAAGGACGAGCTTAAAAAGGTCTGCGATATTTGCTGCGACAACGGAGTTTTCATAATCGACGACGAAATCCACAACGACCTCATTATGCCGGGCTTTGAACACACCGTGACGGCAACCGTGAGCGAAAGAGTGAAGGATAACATCGCCGTTTGCACCGCTCCGAGCAAAACGTTCAACCTTGCCGGAGTTCAGTGCTCGAATATCATTATTCCGAATGCTTTAGCGAGAACAAAAGCCATGGTCTGCGGACTTCTTAATATGCATATGAGCCTCAATATTTTTGCCTATTCCGCGTGCATTGCCGCATACACAAAGTGCGACGAATGGCTCGACGAGCTTTTGTCTGTAATCAAGAGCAATGCCGATTTTGTCAAGGATTTTATGGCGGAAAACTTTAAAGATATCAAAGTGATAGAGCTTCAGGGAACCTACCTTCTCTGGCTTGATATGCGAAAAACCGGGCTTAACCATAAGGAGATGAAAAAGCTCCTTATCGAAAATCATATCTACCTTGATAACGGCGAGATATTCGGCGAGGACGGAAGAGGCTTCCAGCGCATAAACCTTGCTTGCCCGAGAGTGACGCTTGAAAAAATGCTTCTGAGATTCAAGTCGGGAATGGAAAAAGTCTACGCCGAATGGGAAGAAAACGGAAGACCGTATCATCAGACGCTTTCCGTCGGAACAAAGCTCGAAAACTTCACCTATGATTCGGTATACGGCAAAAACAGAACTCTCCCGAACAAAAAAACACTTATCGTATTTTCGAGATTTTTTGACTGCGAGATTACAAGCGCCATGCTTAAGCTCGCCGCCGGGATTTATCCCGCACTCTCCCTGGCAGGCTGTGATTTAAAATTCATCATTCAGTCGGATATCTCGGAAATCGAGTCGGCTCAAAAGAAGTACAAGTTCGAAATTATTGCCGATAAAGACGCAAGGCTGTATGATATGTATAACGTTTTTGAAGCGGACGGAGTCATGAACGTTATCGCGGACGACAAGCTCGTTAACGCTTTTATCGGAAAAGACATCAAAAAGCTGCTGAGAATGAAGATTTTCGACAGAGTATCCTCTCTGGTTCTCGGCAGCATGAGCGGCGAGGGAGACGACGGGAAGCGGCAGCTCCAGCTTCCGGCTTTCGTCTGCGTCGACGATAATTTGACCGTTACATATTCGCATTACTGTAAAACGGTCAGCGACCTTCCGAATGCGGTGGAGCTTTTGAAAGGAGTGAGAAACAGTGGCAGAAGTTAAAGAGAAGAAAAAATTGGGCGTTGCCGAAATGGCGGCATACGGAATCGGTAACTGCATCGGCTCCGGAATCTTTGTTTCAATGGGCGTCGGAATCGGATATACGGGAAAATCAATTCCGCTTGCGCTTATTATTGCGAATATAGTTGTCTTTTTCGCTTATTTTTACAAATCGCTTATGGCGGGAATGTTCACCATGCCGGGCGGAAGATACAGCCAGACGGCCCTTATACAGCCGCCTATATTGGTCGGTTTTTCGGCGATTTCGCTCATTTTTTCCGGACTCGCCTTTGCGATGTACGGCCTCTCGGTCGTCGACTATGCGGCAACGGTTTTTCCGCAGATTGAACCGTACCGCAATCTTATCGCCGTTGCGATAATCACCCTGTTCTTTGCAACGACTCTCCTCGGCGGAAAATTCATGGGCAAGTTCAACATGATAATGGTTGTCGTACTGGTTATATCGCTTATCGTCTATATTGCCGTCGGTCTTCCGGAAGTAAACCTTGAAGCCGTCAGGCCGACTTCGGACGGATATTTCAAGGGCGGCTTCATGGGACTTTTCATGGCTATTGCGGTAATGAGCTTTGCCTGTCAGGGCTCGACAATGCCGATTGATATGACCTCGGACGCGAAGAACCCCAAAAAGACGCTTCCGAAGGCGATTATCGTTTCTTCGCTCGTTGTCTTGATTGTGTACACTCTTATCGGCATCGTTTCGGTCGGCGTTGTGCCTGTTGAAAATGTTGCGGACAAGAACCTCGGCGTTGTTGCAAAGGAAATCTTCCCGTATCCGGTTTTCGTTGTGTTTATCATAGGCGGCGCGTGCTTTGCGATTGCGACCTCGCTTTATTCGACGATCGCCGGAATCAGATATCCGCTCATGGCTGCGGTCAACGACGGATGGCTCCCTGCCTTCCTCGGCAAAAAGACGAAGAAGGATTACCCCTATGTAATCATGCTTTTGCTCTATATAATCGCAATTGTTTCGATTTTTGTCGATTTCGGTTTGCAGGAGCTCATTTCGATCATGATGATTCCGACAATGATTCTCAACACGATAAACAACATTCTTGTTCTGCGTCCCATAAAGAATTATCCTCACGCTTGGAAGACGAGTTTTTTCAGAATGCCAAAATGGGCGCTCTATATTGCCGTTGCCGTTTCAACGCTCTGTTCTCTTTTCATCACGGCCTGTCTTTTCACAACGCTCAGCGTGCGCGACAGGATTTTGATTGTTATCGTCGTGATATTCATCTTTGCTTACAGCTTCTACAGACTTAAAGCCGGAAAAGTTGACCTTCACGAAATCGAAGCCGCAAAGGCCGAAGCGGAAAAAGCCGCAGAAATTGACGAAGGCAAATAAAATCATGTGGGCTGCGACAAAGTATTCAACTTCGTCGCAGCCTCGTTTTTTTGATTTTCGCGCGCATACAGAAATATTTTTTTACAAAGTTATCGGGTTATCAGTGTGCCATATGTCATATATGTTTAAATGCTGATGCGAATACACGGCAGGTTTTATCACCGTCCACATCTTACGAAAAGCTGCAAAAAATCCTACCCGACAAAAACACGGGTAGGATTTATCGCCTTATATACTCCCTGCAAATCTGCGGGGTTTTTATTGTTTTTTGTTCTCTTCGTCTCCGAATTTTTCGCGGTACGCCTTGATGCACTTATCGGTTATCTCTATCGCCGTATCGCGTCCGCAGAGCTCTTTGACTATCGTCTCCTTGCCCTCGAGCATCTTGTATACACTGAAGAAGTGCATTATCTCGTCGAGAATATGTCTCGGCAGGCTGTTGACGTCTCTGTAGACGTTGTAGTTCGGGTCGCGGTCGGGGATAGCGATTATCTTTTCGTCTATCGACTGGCTGTCGATCATCTTGATAACGCCTATCGGGTAGCACTTGACGAGCGTCATCGGCAGAATAGCCTCGCTGCACAGAACAAGTACGTCAAGCGGGTCGTTGTCATCGGCGTAGGTGCGCGGAATAAAGCCGTAGTTGGCGGGGTAGTGGGTCGAGGTGTAGAGAACGCGGTCGAGCTTGAGCATACCGGTCTCTTTGTCCATCTCGTATTTGTTCTTGCCGCCCTTGGATATCTCGATACAGGCGACAAAATCGTCGCTCTTTATTCTCTCCGGAGCTATGTCGTGCCATATGTTCATCATGGTTCTTTTCCTCCTGTCCTTTCTTTTTATTATATATCCTGCGGGGCGTTAAATCAATATTATAAGGATAATTTCTCCGGCTTTTGAATCTGTCTTGAAAAAAGCGGAGGGATATAATATAATATCGGAGGAACGGAGTGAGGCTTTTGAAAAAGAACGGAAAATATGATTTGCAGAAACTGAAAAAGGACGCCCTCGGCTCGCTGACTGCGGTCGGGTGGATTTTTCCTCTCGCGCTCGCTTTCGGCAGCAATTCGCCGTTCGGCGCGGCGGCGGGACTTGTCGGCGCGATAATAGCCTGCATTATAGGCTCGGGCAGCCCGGACAGAATTCCCACGCCCCATGTCGAGGTTTTTGCGATACTTATATATGCCGCCAATACGATAGGCGTACCCGGCGCCATGCTCTCGAGTATTATCGCGGGTATGCTCCTGCTGTTTGTCGCAACGATACAGTTCAACAAGTCGTTTTTTAAAATACCTCCCGCGGCGCTCGGAGCGGTGACCTTTATTGTTGCTGCCGTGCTGTGTATAACCCAGGTGAATTACTATTTCGGCATAGGTGTCCCGTCGGGCTCCGCATTTGAGACACTTGCCGCTTATCGCTCGTTCGGCTTCCACTCCAACTGGCGCGGCGTGCTCTACGGCACGATAACCCTCGTCATAATGATAACCTACCCGATAAAATTCAAGAAGCTCAGCCGCAAGGTTCCCGCGCCTGCCGTGGCGCTTGTGCTGACTACTGTGTTGAACCTCATTCTCAATCCCGTCGCGGAGCGCACGGCCATAGACGAAGTCGGCGCATTTGTCTCTTCGCCGAGCTTCATGCTCGTCGGCGATATCAGCATTTTTGACGTCACTCCCGAAAAGCTGCTCCCGTCGTTCATATATGCTTGGGCGCTTGTGGTCGTCCTTGTCTCCGACACGCTGCTTAGAGAAAACAGGGTTTCGGCCGTTCGCAGCTCGCTTGCGTTTAAAGGCGTCAGGTCGATAATCTGCCCGATGTGCGACGGAATGACCGTAGGCGACGAGAGCTCCGAGGGCGAGACCCGTATGACGGGAATTTTTGCCGCCGTTATAATGATCCTGTTTTCCGTAGTCGCTCATCCCGTTATAATGCGCGTGCCCACTGCGACTCTCGCCGTTATAATTATCTGCACCGCATGGAAGAAAGTTCGCTTCAAGGCTATCAAAACCGCATTCAAGGGCAACAAGAGGGTTCTGGCGATTATTGCGTTTGCGGCAATGGTTGTGCTCGGCATATTCTTCGACATGGTTGTTGTTATTGACGTAGTGTCGCTCGGCGCGCTTGTCTATTGCTTCGACCGCCGCAGAAGAGTCAGAAAAAAGGCGGAGCGCCTCTCTGAATTGCATGAGAAAAATATATAACCTAAATTCAAACGGACTGTCCATTCTTTTTTGAATGCGGCAGTCCGTTTTTTTTATTTGCTCAGCGGCAGCGTTACCGTTATGCGCGTGCCCTTATTCTCTTCGCTTTCGAGCGAGAGCGTACCGCCGTGACAGAGCACCGCGTGCTTGACTATCGACAGCCCGAGTCCCGTTCCGCCCGTAGCCTTCGAGTGGCTCTTGTCAACTCGGTAGAACCGCTCGAAAATTCTCGCTTGATGCTTCGACGCTATGCCGATGCCCGTGTCCGAAACCGTGAGCACCGCCGAGCCGTTTTCATTCTCCACGCTTATGTCGACGCGCCCGCCCTCGCGGTTGTATTTTATCGCGTTGTCGCAGAGATTATATACGATTTCATACAGAAGTCTCGGCACTCCGAAAACATAAGCTTCTCGCCCGCCGACGTTCAGGGTGACGTTTTTCTTCTTTGCCGCGGCTCCGAGATCCTCGGAGATTTCCTGCGACAGCGAGAGAAGCCCGACATTTTCGCGCGGCATCTCATCGCCCTCGTCGAGCTGAGAGAGCCTAATTATGTCGTTTATCAGGCTGACAAGCCGCTGCGCCTCCGAGCGTATGTGCCCGACGAAGCGCGGCATATCCTCGTCCCTGACCATTCCGTTTTCTATGAGCTCCGCGCTTCCGATTATTCCCTGGAGCGGAGTTTTCAGTTCATGCGATACATTCGCGGTAAATTCGCGGCGAATCTTTTCGGAGTTTTGCTGCTCGGTCATGTCGAAAAACAGGATAACCGAACCCCGCGCAGCGCCGTCCGACTCTATGCGGCTGACGTCAAACTGATATGTCCTGTCTCCGTATTTTTCGCGCGTCTCGCTGTGTCCGCTCTCGTCGGCGAGTTTTATTGCGGAGGATATTTCGAGGCTTCGGTCTATTGACAGGAAGTCGCTGCCGATGCAGTCACGAGTTGTTTCAAACAGCCTGCACGCGGCGGGATTTATGCTCAGTATCTTTCCGTCGTTGTCGAGGAGCACAAGCCCCTCCTTCATGTTATCAGTTATCTGTTCGAATTCGTCCGTCTTTTTGCGAAGCGCGCCGAGCTGGTCGTTTATCTGCTCGTGCTGACGGTTTATTCTGCCGAGCAGGGGAGCCAACTCGTCATATGTGTTGTTCTCAAGCGGATGCTCAAGGTCGAGCGAGTTTAGCGGCTCGACAATTCTCTTTGAGAGCCGAGACGCGATAACCGCCGAAATTATAAGCGCCGCGACTATCACTATAAGTATCGGCTGCATCGCCTCAAATACGAGCATTCCGACTGTCGCGCGGCTCGACGATATTCTCAGAATATTGCCGTTGCCGAGCTTTTTCGCGATATATGTTGTCTTTTTAAGCAGGGTGGAGGAGTAGCGGGTGCTGCTTCCGTCTCCGTTTTCGAGAGCCTGCTTCACTTCATCCCTGTCCGCGTGGTTTGCAAGCGTGTCCGCGTCCTGCACGGTGTCGTAAAGCACCTTGCCGTTTTTGTCTATCAGCGACAGGCGGTATCCGCTCGGCGCTATGGCTTTCAGATATCCGCTTCCGCTGATGTCCACAGCCGCGGCGGCGAGGTCAAGCTCGTCTCTCATCTGATTTTCAAATGTCTTGCTGTAGTATTCGTAAAGGCAGCCCGTGATAATGACAAGCGACGCCAAAAGCACGCAGAATGCCGCCAAGAAAATCGATTTGAAAATCCGTTTTGTCATTTGTCGGCCTCCATGCGGTAGCCGACTCCGCGAACGGTTTTTATCATTTCGCCGAATCTGCCGAGCTTCTGTCTAAGCGTGCGTATGTGCATATCGACGGTGCGCGTCTCGCCGCAGTAGTCCGTGCCCCAAACCTCCTCCATGAGCCTGTCGCGCGTGAACGCCGTGCCCGGATTTGAAAGAAACAGCTTGAGAAGCTCAAATTCCTTGTAGGTCAGAACTATATTTTGACCGTCTCCCGTGACCGTGTGCTCATCAAGATTCACCTCGAGCCCGTCCGTTTTAAGAATACGCTCCTTCGCCTTAGGCTTGCAGCGGCGGAGCACCGCCTTGACGCAGGAGACAAGCTCCATGACGCCGAACGGCTTAGTCAGGTAGTAGTCGGCGCCGAGGTCGAGGCCGGTTATCTTGTCATATTCCGTGTCCTTGGCGGTTGCCATAACCACCGGAATGTCGCAGAGCTCCGGCGACTCCTTCATCCTGCGTAAAAGCTCTATGCCGCTTATGCCGGGCAGCATGACGTCAATAACCGCAAGCTCCGGCTTATCCTCGCTGCCGAGCGCCTCCCAGAAAGAGCTGCCGTCCTCGAAGCCCTTGGCCTCGAGTCCCGTCGATTGCAGTGCATAAACTTCAATGTCGCGGATACTCGCGTCGTCCTCAACGCACCAGATCATAGTCAATCCTCCTTGTGCTCTCCCGTCACCGAAAAGATGACCCATTCGGCAAGGTTAGTCGCGTGGTCGCCTATGCGTTCAAAATATTTGGCTATCATAAGCAGGTCGAGTATGTATTCGCCGTCCGACGGGTCGTTTGCAATTCTTGATATGAGCTTTTTCTTGACCTCGTCAAAATATGCGTCCACAGTGTCATCCTGATTTATGACATCCATTGCTAATATTGTATCACATTTTACATATGCATCAATACTTTGCGTTACCATTTTTATAACGGAATGCGCCATATTTTCAAGAAGTCCGTCGCTCTCGTCGCCTCTGCCGCCGAGAAAAGTGATTATTTCCGCTATATCCTCGGCCTGATCGCCTATGCGCTCCATGTCCGTTATCATCTTGAGCGCGGCGGATATCTGCCGCAAATCGCGTGCCACTGGCTGCTGCTGGAGCAGGAGCTTCAGACACAGTGCCTCAATAGCCCGCTCCTTCTCGTCTATCTCGCTGTCAAAAGGGGAGACCTTCGAGGCTGCTTCCGAGTCGCCGTTTTCCAGAGCGTCCACGGCGAGAGATATCACTTTTTCGCAAAGCGCGCCCATCGCTATCATTTCTTTGTTGAGCAGCGCAAGCTGTTCGTCGAATCTGCTTCTCATTATCCGAACCTCCCTGTTATGTAGTCCTCGGTGCGGCGATCCTTGGGCTGGGAGAATATCTCCTCCGTTGCGCCGTATTCTATCAGCTCGCCGAGCAGGAAAAACGCCGTGTTGTCCGATATTCTGACCGCCTGCTGCATATTGTGGGTCACTATAATTATAGTGTATTTCTCTTTGAGATTTATGGCGAGCTCCTCGATTTTCGAGGTGGATATCGGGTCGAGCGCACTCGTGGGCTCGTCCATGAGCAATACCTCCGGCTCAACCGCAAGCGCCCGCGCAATGCAAAGCCGCTGCTGCTGACCGCCGGAAAGCCCGAGCGCATTCTTTTTAAGGCGATCCTTTACCTCGTCCCATATAGCCACTCCGCGCAGAGAGCGTTCAACCGTCTCGTCGAGCTTCGCCTTCGAGCGGATGCCGTGCGTGCGCGGCCCGTAGGCGACGTTGTCGTATATGCTCATGGGAAACGGGTTTGGCTTTTGAAACACCATGCCTATCTGCCGCCTCAATTCGCTGACGTCGACTGACGGGGAGAAGATATCGTCTCCGTTGTAGCGGACATCTCCGGTTATTTTTACTCCGGGTATAAGGTCGTTCATTCTGTCGAGCGTTTTGAGAAACGTGGATTTGCCGCAGCCGGATGGACCTATGAGCGCGGTTATGCTGTTGCGTTCTATCTCTATGTTTATATCCTTCAGAGCCTGATGCTCACCGTACCGGAGATTGAGCCCGCCGACCGAAATTATGCCGTTATTTTCCATTTCTTTCTCCTTTCTTATATCTGCCTGCGCTTTTTAAAGCAGCGCGAGACGAGCGAGGCGGAAAGGTTTATCAGCACCGTTATTGCTATGAGTATTGCGGCTATTGCAAAGGCTACGCCGAATTCGCCCTGTTCCTTTGCGTAGACATAAAGTGAAACCGTGAGCGTTGCGCCCGAATTTTTGAGCCCGTCGAAAAAGCCGTTTAGTGTGTGCGCGAAGCCCGCCGTGAACAGCAGAGCCGCCGATTCGCCGATAATGCGCCCGACGGAGAGAATGCACCCGGTAACTATGCCGTCGATGCAGTCGGGGAGGACGACGGTTCGGACGGTTCTCCATTTTCCTGCGCCCAAGCCGAACGCGCCCTCGCGGTAGCTCTGCGGAACGGTTTTCAGGCTCTCCTGTGTAGTACGCATGACAGTGGGCAGGTTCATAATAACGAGCGTCAGCGCGCCCGCGATAAGCGAGGTTTTCATCTTTAAAAACCGGCAGAAGAAAAGCATACCGACAAGTCCGTAAATAATCGACGGAATGCCCGAGAGCGTCTCAGCGGCGTACTCTATGAGCGCCACGACCTTTTTGTTTGCCGCGTATTCATTGAGATATATCGCCGCGCCGACGCCCAAGGGCAGGATAATAACGAGCGAGGCGAGAATTATATAGAGTGTGTTAAGTATGTCGGGCAGTATGCCTACTCTGTCGGAAAGGTAGCTCGGGGACGAGGATATAAGCTCCCATGAGATATTGGGAATGCCCTTTATCAGCACATATCCCGTCATGAAAATTACGAGCAGACAAACCGCGACAGAGGCGATGCGAACGAGAGCCTGCATTACGGCGCCGTATATTTTTCGCTTTGTGCGACTTTTGCTTTTCATCTCTATTCATCCCTGCCTTTCTTAAAAAAGAAGTTGAGAGCGGCGTTTATCAGCATGATAAACAGGAAGAGAACGAGCGCTATTGAAAAGAGCGCCTGACGCTGCAACCCGCTCGAATATGACATCTCGCTTGCCACCGCCGTTGTCAGAAAGCGTACGCTTTCGAAAAGGCTCGGCATATTCGGAGCATTTCCCGAGACCATCATAACAGCCATCGCTTCGCCTATGGCCCTGCCGACGCCGAGCACGACTGCGGCCGCTATTCCGCTTTTTGCCGCCGGCACGGACACCCTGAAATATGTTTCCGTCTGAGTTGCGCCCAAAGCGAGCGATGCATCCTCATACTCCTTGGGCACCGCCTGCAAAGCGGTGACGGACACCTTTATTATCGACGGCAGAATCATTACCGCAAGCACGATTATCGCGGCGAGCAGACTCGCGCCGTCCGGCAGAGAGAATATTTTCTGTATCGCGGGGACCAAAACGAGCATACCCACAAGACCGTAAACGACGGACGGAATACCCGCAAGCAGACTGACGGCGGATTGCATGACGGCACCGATTTTTTTCGGCGCATATTTTGAGATGTACACTGCCGTAAGAAAGCCTATCGGCACGCCCAAAACGATTGCGCCGGCCGTGCCGTAAACGCTCGTCAGAATGAACGGCAGTATGCCGAACGACGGCTCGGATGATGTGGAGGCCCACGTTTTTCCGAACAGGAAGGGGATAAGCCCGATTTTCTTTATCGCCGGTATGCCGGATATAATAAGATATACCGTTATCAGCAGAACGCACCCGACGGTTATCAGCCCGAGTATCAGGAATATACCGTGGACGATTGATTCAAATAACTTCTTTTTGTTCCCTGCTTTGTTTTTCATATTTTCGCCTCTCGGATAGGGATAAAAGAGGCGGCCGTAAGACTGTCTCTTTTTTCATCTGTATGATTTTACGCTGCGGGTACTGCGCCTGCCTTGGAGATTATCTCCGCGGCCTCCTTGGAGGTTGCGTAGTCGAAAAACTTCTGAGCCGTCTGAGAGAGCTCTGTGCCGTCCTTGGTAACGAAGACGAACGGACGCTGAATTTTGTAGCTGCCGTCCTTGACGGTGGCCTCGCTCGGAGCGACTCCGTTTACCTTGAGCGCCTTTACGGTGTCCTTTACGGCGGCGAGAGAAGCGTAGCCTATGGCGTTGGGATTCTGCGCTACCGTTGCGATAACGTCGCCGGTCGAGGTCAGCTGCTGGCGGTATTTGCACTTGTCCTTTGTGCCGGTTGCCGACTCGAAGCCGTCTCTTGTTCCGCTTCCCGCCTCGCGGCCTATAAGAACGATTTCGCTGTCTTTTCCGCCGAGCTCCTTCCAGTTGGTTATCTCACCGGTGTATATCTTGGCTATCTGTTCAACGGTGAGATCGGATACGGCGTTTGAAGGATTTACGATAATCGCTATTCCGTCAAGAGCGATGGTGGTCTCTTTGAGTCCCTTTGCTTTTTCCTCATCCTTGAGCGCACGGCTCGAAAGTCCTATGTCGCAGCGTCCCTCAAGTACGGCGGTTATGCCGGAACCCGAGCCTGTCGGGTTGTATGTGAACTTTGTGCCGTCGTTGTTCTTCGTAAAGGACTCGCCGAGTGCGCCGATAACCTCCTCCATCGAGGTGGAGCCGTCGGTCGATACGGTCTTGGCCGTCTCCTGTCCGTCCTTTGAACAGGCGGCGAATATGAGAAGCACGGCGAGAGCGGCGGACAAAACGCAGATAATCTTTTTCATAAGTTTTCTCTCCTTAACATCGTGTTTTTGTCGGGCGCAAACCCTACGCTTACATCATACGAAAGCGTTGTAAAATCAAAAAGCCGTTTTTTGTAAAATCGGTGTCAAAATCGCAGCGATAACCGCAGCAGCCGTATACTTGTGTATAGTGCACAAACAAACTCCGTTTATTTTGTAAGATGTGTAGACTTTTCTCTTAATTCCTTACAAAAGGATTACAAATTGTTTATAATATGGTATAATATTTCGCATGAAAGACCGCTTTGGTCTAATTATTAAAGAGCACCGAAAAATCGGAGGTTTAATTTACTATGGAAATCGTCAGAAAAGAATATTCATTCAAGTCCGCGACGGGTCTCAGCGATGTTTACGCCCGCAGCTGGGCACCCGCAGACAAAGACAGCGTCAAGGCCATATTCCAGATAACCCACGGTATGGCGGAGCACGGCGAGCGTTATGCCCGCTTTGCAAAGAGGCTCTGCGAGCACGGCTATGCGGTCTTTGCGCAGGATCATATCGGCCACGGCAAATCGGTTGAGTCCGATGACGATCTCGGCTATTTCGGCGAGAAGGACGGCTGGAGAGATTTTGTTATCGACTGCCGCACCCTTACCGACATCGCCCGCGAGGAGTATCCCGGCAAGCCCGTCGTATTCTTCGGCCACAGCATGGGCTCGTTCATTGCGAGAAACTATACCGCAAAATATAACGACGTTCAGGCGGCTATCTATTGCGGCACAAGCGGAAAGAATCCCGCCGCGCCTATCGCCATAAAGCTTGCCGGCTTTGTCGCCAAGAGCCGTGGCAGCCGTCACAGAAGCGAGTTTATAAACAACCTCGCTTTCGGCAACTACAACAAGAAGTTCGACAATGTCAAGACCGACTTCGATTGGCTCACCAGAGACGAGGCCGAGGTTCAGAAGTATATCGACGATAAATACTGCGGATTCCTTTTCACTGCGGCAGGCTACAAAGATCTGTTCTCGATTCTCAACTCCGTCTCCGGCAAAGATTGGTATGAGCAGCTCTCAACCGAATTTCCGGTTCTCGTCGTCTCCGGCTCGATGGATCCCGTCGGCGAGTATTCAAAGGGTGTGACCCAGGTTGCCGACGACCTCAAGGCGACGGGCCATGATGTCACCCTCAAACTCTTTGACGGCGGCAGGCATGAGATACTCAACGAGACCAACCGCGACGAGGTCGAGGAGTATATAGCCTCGTGGGCTGACGCGGCTCTTGAGAACGGCGCAAAGAAAGCCGAATAATCAAAAAAATATCAGCAGAGCAGGGGATTATCCTCTGCTCTGTATCTTTTTTTGATTTACCTATTGACATAGTATGTAAATAGGTATATAATCGTTGCGAAATCGGGTGAAATGTCGAATGACACCGTTTCCGATGAACATACTTGATTATTGAGAGGAGTTTTGATATAAATGACCACTATCTATGTTGATAACGCGGCCACGACAAAGACGAGCCGCACGGCGATAGATGCCATGCTGCCGTATTTTGATAAGATTTACGGCAACCCTTCAAGTCTTCATTCCGTCGGACAGGCTGCGGCGGACGCGCTGAGAAAAGCGCGCGAGGAGGCGGCAGAGGTGCTCGGATGCGAGCCGAGCGAGATAACCTTTACCTCCGGCGGCAGCGAGGCAGATAACCAGGCTCTTGTCTCCGCGGCGGCAATCGGCGCAAGAAAGGGCAAAAAGCATATAATTTCAACCGCATTTGAGCATCACGCGGTTCTGCATACGCTCAAAAAGCTCGAAAAAGAGGGCTTCGAGGTCACACTCTTGGACGTGCATGAAAACGGCATGGTTTCGGCTCGGCAGGTTGCCGATGCTATCCGCGAGGACACTTGCCTCGTGACCGTCATGTACGCCAACAATGAGATAGGCAGCATTCAGCCCATCGCCGAGATAGGCGCGGTGTGCAGGGAGAAAGGCGTTATCTTCCATACCGACGCGGTTCAGGCGGTCGGTCATATACACATCAATGTCAAGGAAGAGAACATCGACATGCTCTCCCTTTCGGCTCATAAATTTCACGGCCCAAAGGGCGTCGGACTGCTCTATGCCCGCAGGGGGATAAGGCTTACGAATATCATCGAGGGCGGCGCGCAGGAGCGCGGCAAGCGAGCGGGCACGGAGAATATCCCCGGCATAGTCGGCATGGTTGCGGCTCTCAAAGAGGCTAACGCCAATATCGACGCCAATGCCGCAAAGGTCTCCGCCCTGCGCGACAGACTTATAGCGGGTCTTGAAAAGATACCGCACAGCGCACTGAACGGCGACCGCACAAGGAGGCTGCCCGGAAACGTCAGCTTATGCTTCGAGGGCATCGAGGGCGAATCGCTTCTTCTGCTGCTCGACGCAAAGGGCATATGCGCATCCTCCGGCTCCGCCTGCACCTCCGGCTCGCTTGACCCGAGCCACGTGCTTCTCGCTATCGGCCGCCCGCATGAGGTCGCCCACGGCTCTCTGCGCCTGACGCTCAGCGAGGAGAACACGCAGGAAGAGGTCGATTATATAATCGAAGAGACAACGAAGGTCGTCAAATATCTCAGAGAGCTTTCGCCCGTGTGGAAAGAGCTCCTGAGCGGCGAGAGAAAATTCACTTTCTGAGAGGAGTAATAAAAATGGCATTATACAGCGATAAGGTTATGGATCATTTCAAAAATCCGCGCAACGTCGGCGAGATTCCCGATGCGGACGGTGTCGGCGAGGTCGGCAACGCTAAGTGCGGCGATATCATGAAGATTTATCTCAAGATAAAGGACGGAAAAATCAACGACGTCAAGTTTGAGACCTTCGGCTGTGCGAGCGCCATTGCGTCGTCCTCCATGGCTACCGAGCTTATAAATGGTAAAACCGTTGACGAGGCGCTTTCGGTCAGCAACAAGCAGGTCGTCGATGCGCTTGACGGACTCCCGGCACACAAGCTGCACTGCTCCGTGCTCGCCGAGGAAGCCATAAAAGCCGCGGTTAAGGACTATTATGACAAGAACGGCATCGAGTATGACCGCAGCAAGTTCCCCGAGTGCGGGGACTGCGACGGCTGCAGCTGCCGCATGGTATAAAACTATGATGGTATCAAGCCGCGGCAGATACGCCCTGCGCGTCATGGCGGATCTTGCGGAAAACGAAAAGGACGGCGCGTTCATCCCGTTAAAAGAGATAGCCGAGCGCGAGGAGCTCTCTCTCAAGTATCTCGAGAGCATTATGACAACGCTCTCAAAGGCGGGGCTCGTCGAGGGCGCGCACGGAAAGGGCGGGGGATACCGCCTGAAAAGAAAGCCGGAGAAATATAGAGTCAGCGAGATTCTGAAGCTTACCGAGGGCTCGCTTGCGCCCGTCTCGTGCGTTGAGGGCGGCTGCGCCCCGTGCGAGAATGCAGGCTCGTGCCGTACCCGCACGATGTGGACAAAGCTCGATAAGCTCATCAACGACTTCTTCGACGGCATAACGATAGCCGACCTGATGATAAAATAACAAGACGACCGCCGGGGGAATTTCCGACGGTCGTTCGGTTATTTGAAAGTCAGCTTTTGCTCTTTATCTTCCTGCTTATTAATATTGCCGCGGCAATGCAGAGTGCGGACTCGCAAAGGATAAGCAGGAGGTTCACTCCGTTTATCATTATCGCGTCTGCCGTAACAAAAGCCGCCGACGCGAGAATGAACAGCGCCATAAACAGACGGGTGTGCCGCTTCGGAAAAATGATGTTTCCGATTGCGAGCGAACACGCAAAAGCCGCGCACCAGAACAGCGCGATTTTTATATTGAAGTATTTTACGGCAAGGACGGAAAAAATATAGTATGCCAAAAGCATCGGCAGCATGAACGACGACAGGAGAACGGACAGCTGTTTGCGGCTGCTTGAAATATAAATTATCGCCGTTCCGATAACGAGCCATATTGCAAACCCGGAGGTCAGCAGCCCGAAAAATGAAAATATGCTGTTTGCATAGGCGATGTCGCCGTATTTTGCCAATATTCCGAAGACCGCGCCTGCGATTATCATGAAGAGGGGATTGCGAAAAATTTTTATCGCTTTGTCCATTTGACACCTCTAAAAAATCAAGCCGCACATTTTCGGATGCGGCTTGCACTTTCTTTAAAGATTCAGAAAATCTTTTCTGTATTTGACTCCGAAGAACTCGGCGAGCTCCTGCATCTCGCTGTCCTTTATCGTGTTAATCCTCGGCATATGCGCCGTGAGCATATATATCTGTGCGGCCTTTTCGACAGTCTCGATAAGACCGAAGGTCTCGTCCATTGTCTTGCCCGCGCCGTAGATTCCGTGCATTCCCCAGATGACGAGGCGAAACTCTTTCATCTTCTCGGCTGTCGCTTCACCTATGCTGTTCGTGCCGCACAGCATCCACGGCAGAACGCCGACGCCGTCCGGGAAAACCACTATGCATTCGGTGCACATCTCCCAAAGGGTGTGGGTTATCTTTTTCTCGTCGAGCTCGTGGATGTAGTTCATGGCGAGCGTATTTGTCGGGTGGCAGTGCATGACGACTCTGTTCTCCGGCTCAACGCTGAGACGCGCCATATGGCTCATCAGGTGAGCGGGCAGCTCGCTTGTGAATCTGCCGCCGTCGGAGTAGCCCCAAAGAAGCTCCGCGGTAGTGCCGTCCTCGGCGATTCTTATTATGCCGAGATTGTTTTCGGGGTCGAACCGAACATTCTTGAAATATTTGCCCGTTCCCGTGACAATGAATATCTTGCCGATAAGCGGCTTCGCGTCAAAGCCGGTCGGAATGGTTCTGATGACCTTGCCGAGGTTGAGATATTCGCCGACTTCCTTTTCGTCGAGCATATAGCTTATGTTTCCGCCGTTTCTCTCGTCCCAACCGAGGCGGTACATATTGGCGGTGGTCTGCATCATTTCCTGCACAAAGGGCGCAGTCAGAATGTCTTTCATTTTCTTGCCTCCAGTGTATTCTTTTCGTAGTCGAGTATGGGCGATATATAGTCGCAAGGAACATTTTCGCGCCTGAGATATTCGTCCCAGATGTCTCCGAACGGCGCTGTTTTCATGTCCTCCTGCAAAACCATGAGCTCCGTGAAGCGGCTCTCGTCCTGCAGCGCTTTCATCCTCTCGTTCGGCTCAAGCAGAGCGAGAAGCAGAGCCTTGTGTACGCTCCTTATTCCCGTGACCCATGCGGATATCCTGTTTATAGAAGCGTCGAAATAGTCGGTCGCTATGAACACTCTGCCGAGTGCGTCGTTTCGGACTATCTCTTTCGCTATCTCTTTAGTCTCGTCGTCGAGGATAACAACGTGGTCGCTGTCCCATCTGACGCCGCGCGTGACGTGCAGGGCGATGCGGTCGTTAAAAAGGAGCATGGAGGATATCTTATCCGATACGACTTCGGTCGGGTGATAGTGGCCGTTGTCCATAAGGGGAGTTATGCCATTTGAGGCGACATAGTTCATGCAGAACTCGGCAGAGCCGACGGTATAGGACTCAAGCCCGATTCCGAAAACCTTCGATTCAAGGCAGACGAAAACCTTTGACTTATCATAAGGCACGGAGAGTATTTCGTCAAGAGAAGCCTTAAATCTCTTGCGCGGCGAGAGTCTGTCCGCGGGGATATTCTTATATCCGTCGGGAATCCAGATGTTCATAAGGCAGGGGACGCCCGTCTCGTTTGCGAAATATTCCGATATTTCTATGCAACGCTTGCCGTGCTCTATCCAGAAACGGCGAACATTTTCGTCGGGCGAAGAGAGCGTGAGATTGTCTTTAACCATGGGATGCGAGAAGAAGGTGGGATTAAAGTCTATTCCCATGCCGCGTTCCTTTGCGAACTTTACCCACTTTTCAAAGTGGCGCGGCTCTATCTTGTCGCGGTCGGCGAACTCGCCGTCTTCGAATATGGCGTAGCTCGCATGAAGATTGAGCTTCTTCCTGCCGGGCATGAGTCTTGCGGCGAAGTCGAAGTCCTGCATCAGCTCCTCGGGCGTGCGCGCCTTGCCGGGGTAGTTGCCGGTGGTCTGTATTCCGCCGGAGAGCGCCTGTTTCGAGTCGAAGCCCGTAACGTCGTCGCCCTGCCAGCAGTGGACGGAAACCGCCGTGCTGCGGAGCGCTTCTATAGCTTTTTCGGTGTCAACGCCGAGGGAAGCATATATCTCTCTTGCGCTTTCGTATCTGGTCATAATTCTCCTCCTTTTATCCTTAAACACAATCAAAGTTTATCACAAAAAACGGCGGGAACAATGCTTATTCAGAATAAAAATTTTTCTTTACTTATTTCATACAGATAGCTATAATATTGTTGGACTAAAGCTGTGCATATGCACGCGAAAATATTGAAAAAAGGTGATAATAATGAATGCTGTTGAGATAACAGCGATAGTTGCGGCGTCCGTTCTCCTGTTTGCCGGAATAGTTTTCGGCATAGTAAGCTATGTTGTCTTTTATGAGGTCATAGCTCGAAAAGCAAAAATACCCGGGAAGATGGATGCCGACGCAAAAAAGAAGATGATGGAGACAAATCCCGAAAAGTTCATTCCCGATCCCCGCGAGGAGTGGCTCAATGAGCAGACCTTTGAAAATTACTCCATAACCAATGCGGACGGAAATAAGCTCAAAGGCTATCTTCTGAAGGCGGACAAGCCGTCCGACGTCTATGTCTTTGCAAGCCACGGCTATCGCTGCTGGGGCAAGCGCGAGTTCAGGCTCATGACAAAGTTCTATCACGACCTCGGCTTTAATGTCTTTATCGTCGACCATCAGGCTCACGGCGAGAGCGAGGGCAAATATATAGGCTTCGGCTCACATGAGTCTCGAGACGGTATGCAGTGGCTCAGGTTTATTAACGATACCTTCGGCAGTGATATTCAGATAATCCTGCACGGCGTGTCTATGGGCTGCGCCACCGTCACCTTGATGAGCGGCAACCCCGATCTGCCGAAGAATGTAAAGTTCACCGTCGCCGACTGCGGTTATACAAGCCCGTGGGCGGAGTTCGATTATCAGCTCAAAAACGCCCATGTTCCTTCTTCTCCTCTGCTTGACGGCACTAACTTCTTCAATAAGCGCATTGCAAAATACGACTTCAAAAAGGTTGACTCGGTCGAGAGCGTCAAGCACGCGCAGGTGCCCATGCTCTTTATCCACGGCACAAAGGACGATTTTGTTCCGACCTATATGGTCAACGAGCTCTATGACGCGTGCAGCAGCGACAAAGATATACTCCTTGTCGAGGGCGCGGGTCACGCCGAGAGCTATCCGACCGACTCCGCCGCATACGAGGCTAAGGTCAGGAGCTTTATCGATAAGTATATCACAGTCCCGTCAAAGGCGTAATTTGCGTCTCTCCGAATTAAAAACAAAAAGTGCTCCCGTTTTTTAAAATAATCGGGAGCATTTCTTATTTTTTCTTAGGGCTCGGCAGCTCGTCGTACATCGCTTCAAACAGATCTTTCAGAAACTCTTTGCCCTCGATGTTATCGACCGAGAGCATCGGCTTCGCGCCGTCATAAGGCAGCTCCTCCGAAGCGTCGGGCATCATCCTGCGAGCCGCCTTGACGGGCTTTACGAGAAGCCTGTTATCATATATTCCGCCTATTATTTTTCCGCGAAAATACAGTATGTATTCGCCCATCATAGCGCGGCTTGTCACGTCGCCTGTCTCGCTCAGCTGCTCGAGCACATAGTCGAGATATTCTTTGCTCGATGCCATTTTATTTTTTTCTGCTTTCTTCGTAGGCCTGCTTTTCGGCGTTGAACTGCTCGGGTCTCTTGAGATAGTCGCGGTTAAAGCGTCTGCCGACCGTTATGCTGCCGTCGCGGAGAATTTCCGTCACCGTCACACCCTGCATCCATTTTTCCTCCGGCCAGCCGAAGTTTGTGCCCATGGTGTAGGTCTCATATCCGCCGCATTGGCTGTATATGAAGCATATTCCCTTGTAGTTTGCGCAGAAGTCGTTTATGTGGTCGTGACCGCAGTAGACAGCCTGCGTGCTCCCGAGCTCGCATATGGCGTCAAACATTCCGCTGTTGAAAGGCGAGCAGCCGACGGATTCATACATCCCTCCGTAGAAAATCTTCGCCTCGCCCGTCGGGACATAATGTCCGTTCTCGTCTAACTTCATAACGTGCTCGAACTCCGGCAGGGGAATGTGGAAATACATCATAGACTTGACTTTCCCGTATTTTTCCTCTGTGCTTCGTACGCAGCTTTTGTACCACTCTATCTGCTCGGGCTTTAAGAAATCATAGCCCTTCATATCCTCGGGTACGCCGTAATCTTTATAATATCTCTCACGTATATCGCGCCCCGAGTCAAATAAATAGAGACTCTGGAGTAGCGAATTTTCGCCGTTTTTGATGTCTATTCTGTAGTTGCCGTAGCCGTAGAGACTGTCGTTTCCGTGGAGCGCAAGGCAGTGCGGATAGCGTATCACGGAGTCGAGCATAAGCCACTTGTAGAAGCCCTTTTCCTCGCGCACCTCGTGATTGCCGAACACAATAGCCCAGTGGACCCCGGTTTTTTCCATGAACCGCGCAAACTGAACCGAGTCAAGCTGCTGATATTTTGAAAGTATAACGTCGCCCGTGAATATCACAAGGTCGGGCTTTGCCTGGGAGATGTGATTCGCAAGCATCTGCATCGTTTTGCGGCGCAGAGAGGGAGTGTCGCCGAGGTGGAGGTCGGTCGCGGTGAGAATGCGAAACGGCTTGTCCGAATATGTGCCGTCCTTGTTGAACTTGCCGATAGTGACGCTCTCTCCGTCTCTGTCGATTATCTTAACGCCCGTCTCGGCGGGAACGATATTCACATTTTTTTCAAACAGCCAGTCGCGCCTGTCCTTCGGGAGCAGGGGATATGCGAGACTGTAAAGCTCGAGTCCGAGCGCATTGAGATTGCGTCTGCAAAAAGCGGCAAAAGGGTGCATTTGATAAAGACCTCGCTTGATATTTTTATTGATTATATCATCTGTGCGTTCTAAAATCAATCTCTTATATATTACTTTGCCCGATTTATAAAAAGTAATATATTTTTCTTCTGCGGTTATAACTATATATAGAGTATAAAAAATTGACAAAACTTTGTTGATTTAAAGCCGCAGTGATGATATAATAAACAATCGAAACGGACGCGTGAGTCATATATAGGAGATATATAGGAGGTTTTACCATGAAGAGGACCCTTGCGGTGCTTCTCGCGGTGCTTATGATATTCGGCTGCGCCGCTCTTACCGCATGCAACAAAACCGGTCTTGTGAACGACAGAGACGATGCTCAAATAATTTCGGCAGACGAAATAGCCGACACCATGACCTCGAAAGACGGAAAATATGAGATAGCGATGGTCACAAATGTCGGCAGGCTCAAAGATAAGTCTTTCAACCAGGGCACATGGGACGGAGTAAAGACCTTTGCCTATCAAAACGGCAAATCATATAAATATTATCAGCCGAGAAACGGCAATAAGGCCTCGGATGACGACAGATACAATGCTTTCATTGAGGCGCTATAAGCGGCGGCGCAAAGATAATCGTCGCCACCGGCTACGAGCAGGAAAAGGCTCTCAAGCGCGCCGCTGCGGAGAATCCCGATACGAAGTTTGTCTTTGTTGACGGATATGTGCTCACGGACGGCAACGGAAAAACTCTCTCGAATGTCGCTGCAGTCTCCTTTATGGAGGAGCAGTGCGGCTATCTTGCGGGCTATGCCGCCGTTACCGAGGGTAATACAAAGCTCGGCTTTGTCGGCGGCGGAGCGGGCAACAATCCGTCCGTCAACAGATTCGGCTACGGCTTTGTGCAGGGCGCAAACGACGCTGCCGAGATAACGGGCGCTTCCGTCGAGATGAAGTACAGCTATCTCTACGGAGACAGCTTCTCCGCGTCGCCCGAGCTTCAGAAAATGGTCAACGGATGGTACAAGTCCGGCACGCAGTGCGTGTTTTCCTGCGGCGGAGAAATGTGCGATTCCGTCTTTGAGGCCGCCTCGGACAATAACGGCAAGTCTATAGGCGTCGATGTCGATCAGTCCTCCGTCTCCGATACGGTCATAACCTCGGCTATGAAAGGACTGAGCGCCGCCGCGCAGAAGGTGCTTACCTCTTTCTATGCGGGCAAATGGGTGCTCGTCGGCGGACTTATGTCCAATCTCGGCGTTGACGATAACGCCGTCGGTCTGCCTTTTGCAACCTCAAAGTTTGAAAAGCTCACCGGGAGCGAGTATGCCAAGCTTGTCAATTCCATGAAGAGCGGCGGAACGCTCACGGTAAAAAACGATTTTTCCGCTTTCCTTGCGGGCGAGGAGACTTTTGAAAACGTCGCCGTAAGCTTCGTAAAATAAGCAGTTTTAAGGGAGCCTTGGCGCGTTGAACGTTGAGGCTCCCTTGAGTTTATAACTTCAGCATTTGTCAAACGACGGGTTGAACGAATAGTAGTTCTTCGAGTTGAGCCTGTCTGTGACGGTGCGCAGCCCCTCGCCGAAGCGCTGGAAGTGGACTACCTCGCGCTCGCGCAGGAATTTTATCGGGTCGCGGACATCCGGGTCGTCAACAAGGCGCAGAATATTGTCGTAGGTTACCCGCGCCTTCTGCTCGGCAGCCATGTCCTCCATAAGGTCGGCTATTGTGTCGCCCTTTGACTGCATGGATCCCGCGCTGTACGGCATACCGTTTGCCCCGGCGGGATATACTCCCGCGGTGTGGGTGACGAAATATGCTTCAAATCCGCCCTTCTTTATCTCCTCCGGCGTGAGATTTCTTGTGAGCTGGTGGACTATCGCGCCTATCATTTCGAGGTGTCCGAGCTCCTCCGTGCCGATATCGGTGAGCAGTCCCTTGAGCTGAGCGTAGGGCATGGTGAAGCGCTGGCTGAGATAGCGCAGCGACGCGCCCAATTCTCCGTCGGGCCCGCCGTATTGGTCGAGTATTATTTTAGCGTATTTCGGGTTCGGATTTGCTATTTTAACGGGATATTGAAGCTTCTTTTCATATACAAACATCAGCAGCCACACTCCTCTTCATCCCACGGCCACGGGTTTTTGAGCCACTCGGCGCCCGTTGCGTCGAGCGCCGTGAGCGAGCCGAATTGAGATTCATATTCGCTTTTTAATGCCCTGTAACGCGCGTCGCACTTTTTAAACAGTGCAAGCGCCTGGAGATCGGACGGGTGAGTGTCGAGATAGAGATGCAGCTCCCACTGCGTGAATTGGGCGGCGCTCAACCGCCTGAGCATGGTCTCGCGCTTAGTCATCTCAAGCACCTCGCAGGGTTGAACGGCTTGTTGAGAACGGGAAACAGCGTGCCGACTTCAAAGGCTTTCATCTCGTCGTATACGCTTATATCCGTCTGCATGGGAACATATGCCATGGCGACACTGTATTCCTCCGGAAACGGAGTCGCCGCCTCGCGCATGGGGCAGGAGCAGCCCCCGACGCTTCGGGTGTTATAATTCATATCAAAACATTACTCCTTTAGCTTGCTTTTTATGAGGAATCCCTCTGTACATCATATGATTTGTACGGATTTTTGACAAAGCCCCGCGCTTTGCTTTTGCCGCAGAAAATACAACGGAGGAACGGAAAATGGACATCAGAGAAATTCTTAAAAAGGTCGACCACACCCTGCTCGGAGTAACCGCCGGCTGGAGCGATATCGAGCAGATACTCATCGACGCCGAGAAGTTCGGCACGGCGAGTGCGTGTATCCCGCCCGCGTTTGTCAAAAGAGCGAAGGACTATGTCGGAGACAAGGTGAAAATATGCACCGTTATAGGCTTCCCCAACGGCTATAACACTACCGCCGTCAAGGTCTTTGAGACAAAGGACGCAGTGGAAAACGGCGCGGATGAGATAGATATGGTTATAAATGTCGGCGAGCTCAAGTCCGGCAATACCGTCTATGTCGAAAATGAGATAAAGGCGGTTCGCGCCGCGTGCGAGGGAAAAATTCTGAAGGTCATTATCGAAACCTGCCTGCTTACCGAGAACGAGAAGATAGCAATGTGCGATATAGTCACGCGCTCCGGTGCCGACTATATAAAGACTTCGACCGGCTTCTCGACGGGCGGCGCAACTTTCGATGATATAAAGCTCTTTTCGGAGCATATAGGAAGCAATGTAAAAATGAAAGCCGCAGGCGGCATCAGCAGCCTTGACGACGCCGAGAGATTCATATCCCTCGGCTGCGACAGGCTCGGCACGAGCAGATTTGTCAAGCTCGCCAAGGGTCTTGATGCGTCCGGATATTGAAAGGAGAGTCAATATGTCAACAGCACACAATACCGCGAACAAAGGCGACTTCGCCAAAACAGTCATCATGCCCGGCGATCCTTTAAGAGCAAAGTATATCGCCGAAACTTTTCTCGACGACGCCCGCCTCGTAAACAATGTCAGAGGCATTCAGGGCTATACCGGAACATATCACGGCAAGCCCGTCTCGGTTATGGCTTCCGGTATGGGTATGCCGTCTATGGGCATTTACTCCTATGAGCTTTTCACTTTCTACGATGTGGACAATATTATCCGCGTAGGCTCGGCGGGCGGCATAGCTCCCTCTCTGAAGCTGCGCGACGTGGTCATAGGAGCGGGCGCGTGCACAAACTCGAATTTTGCCCACCAGTACGGTCTGCCCGGCGTATTTTCGCCGATAGCGTCGTTCTCCCTGCTCGAAAAGGCGGTGGCCGCCGCGAGAAAAACGGGCAAGGAGCCCGTAGTCGGCAATATAGTCTCGTCCGATACCTTCTATGAGGACATCCCGAGCTTTGAGCTGTGGCAGAAAATGGGCGTTTTAGCCGTTGAGATGGAGGCGGCAGCGCTCTATATGAACGCCGCACGCTCCAGCAAAAACGCGCTGTGCATCTGCACCATATCCGACCTGCCCATGAACAAGGAGAGCGGAGAATGCTCGCCCGCAGAGCGCGAGCAGAGCTTCAACGAGATGATAGAAATAGCTCTCAATACTCTTTAAACGGGGTGATACCCTTGAAAACAAAGCGAGTTTTTCTTATAGTCCTCGATTCCTTCGGTGTCGGCGAGCTTCCCGATGCCGCGAAATACAATGACTGCGGAAGCGATACCTTCGGCGCGGTCAGCCGCTCGGAATGCTTCGATGTGCCGAATATGAAGTCCCTCGGACTTTTCAATATCGACGGGGTATCGCCCAAGGGTGCGGTCGCGTCTCCGCGCGGCGCATTCGGCAGAGCTGCCGAGCGTTCGGCGGGAAAGGACACAACGACGGGCCACTGGGAGATTGCGGGAATAGTCTCGGAAAAGCCAATGCCTACATTCCCGAACGGATTTCCGCAGTGTGCGATAGACGAGTTCTCACGACTGACGGGGCGCGGAGTGCTCTGCAATAAGCCGTATTCCGGCACGCAGGTCATTCTCGACTGCGGCAGGCAGCATATGGAGACGGGCGATCTCATAGTCTATACTTCGGCGGACAGCGTATTTCAAGTTGCCGCCCACGAGGATATAGTCCCGCTCGAAGAGCTTTACGGTATCTGCCGCAAGGCGCGCGGTATGCTCAAAGACGAGCTCGCCGTGGGCAGGGTCATAGCCCGCCCGTTTAAGGGCGAATATCCGAACTTTTACAGAACCTCTGGCAGGCATGATTTCTCTCTTGAACCGACCGGGGAGACGATGCTCGACAGGCTGAAAAATTCGGGCTTCGATGTAATATCGGTCGGCAAGATAAACGATATCTTTGCCTCCCGCGGCATCACGGACCACAGGGGGATAAACAAAGACAACGCCGACGGCATGGAGAAAACCCTCGGACTTCAAAATGAGGATTTCAACGGGCTCTGCTTTGTCAATCTCGTCGATTTCGATATGCTCTACGGGCACAGGAACGATGTTGACGGCTACGCGAAAGCGCTGACGGAGTTTGACTGCCGTCTCGGAAAATTCCTTGAAAATATGCGCCCCGACGATGTGCTCATAATAACCGCCGACCACGGCTGCGATCCCTCGACCGCAAGCACCGACCATTCGCGCGAATATATCCCTATAATAGTTTACGGAGATAAGGTTAAAGCGGGGGTTAATATCGGAACCCGCCCGACCTTTGCCGATATTTCCGCTTTTGTGCTCGATTGCTTCGGCTTGCCCGCGCTTAAAAGCGGAGAGAGCTTTCTGCGGGAGGTGTCGGACGTATGACCGACAATGAGCGTAATGCGCTGTTTTCTCAAGCTTCAGACGCGCGCGCAAATTCGTATTCTCCCTATTCCGGATATAGCGTCGGCGCGGCGCTTCTCTGCTCCGACGGTACGGTATATACGGGCTGCAATATCGAAAATGCCGCGTATACTCCGACAGTCTGCGCCGAGCGCACGGCCTTTTTCAAAGCCGTTTCAAGCGGAGAACGCGACTTTTGCGCAATAGCCGTTGCCGGAGGAAAAGACGGTGTTGAATTTTGCACTCCCTGCGGCGTATGCCGTCAGGTCATGGCGGAATTCTGCAATACGGAAACTTTTGAAATAATCTGCAACACGGAAAACGGACTGCGTTCGTTTAAGCTCAAAGAACTTTTGCCCGGCTCATTCGGACCGGCAAATTTAAAACAGGAGAATCAGCCTTGAAAAATTTTCGGCGTATAACAGCTGCGCTTTGCGTATTGGCGATGCTTTTTAGTCTCTGCGCCTGCGCAAAATACGAAAAATACGAAGCGGTGTTTATTACCGATGTCGGCGATATATATGACAGGTCGTATAATTCCGTGGTTTGGGACGGCGTAAAAAGCTACGCCGCCGATTACGGAGTCAGCTGCAAATATTACAGACCGTCTCAGCGCGGCACGACTTACTTCTTCAGAGCGATAAGAAAAGCGATAAAGCACGGCGCAAAGGCGGTGGTCTGCCACGGAGACGAGTTCCGCGACGCCGTAGTAAGAGCGGCCGAGCGTTGGGAGGATGTAAAGTTTATAATTGTCGACAGCACGGAGAAGGACTTGCCCGACAATGTGCTCGCCGTCAGCTATTCCACTCTCGACGCGGGATATCTTGCGGGATACGCCTCTGTTTTTAACGGCTTTCAGCGTCTCGGATTTCAGGGCAGTTATCCGTCGGATAATTATGTCAATTACTGCTTCGGCTTTATACAGGGTGCGGAGCGCGCCGCAGAGGATATGAACCTCGGAGCCGTGTCGGTCGATATAAAGGTGAGATTCCTCAAGACCGACGAAACCGAGCTCGACGCCGAAGCGCGCGCAAAGCTCTGGTATTCCACCGGCACGCAGGCGATTTTTGCCTGCGGCACGAAAGTATTTGCTGCGGTTGCAGGTGCGGCTGAACGCAACATAGGCAGCTGGGTCATAGGCGCCGATACTGATAAATCCTATGTGTCGGACGCTGTTTTGACAACTGCGGAAAAGTCGGTCTCCATGAGCGTTTACAGGGCTCTCGAGTCGGTGAAAAACGGCAGTTTCAGCGGCGGACGCTCCGTGAAATTCGGCATAGCCGACGACGGTGTGCGGCTTGATCTTTCGCGTTCGGCATTCACTCAGTTCACCCAGTCGGATTACGATGCGATAGCAGCGCGTATCAAGGCCGATCCGACAATGATATCGTCGCTGGTCACGGCCGATGACGCAAAAAGTACAGTCCTCGGCGATGAGAGTGAGCTGTCCTCGCTTTTCTCGCTCAACTGTGTAATTCTTTCCGTTAACTGAGGTGAGCTTTTTATGTATATGCCCGAACTTATTCGCAAAAAGCGCGACGGCGGCGAGCTGACTGCCGAAGAAATATCTTATATAATAAACGGCTGTGTCTCCGAGGAGGTGCCGGACTATCAGCTCTCGGCATTCGCCATGGCGGTGTTTTTCCGCGGAATGACCAAGGCCGAGACGGTGGCTCTCACGCTCGCCATGCGCGATTCGGGCGATAAGGCCGATTTGAGCGGGATAAGCGGCGTCAAGGTCGATAAGCATTCGACGGGCGGCGTCGGCGACAAAACCACGCTCATAGTGGCTCCCATAGTCGCAGCGTGCGGTGTCAAGGTGGCAAAGATGTCCGGCAGGGGACTCGGGCACACAGGCGGAACGGTCGACAAGCTCGAAGCTATTCCGGGTTTCCAAACCTCGATATCCCCGCAGAAAATGCGTGAAACCGTTGAATCATGCGGCTTGAGCGTCACGGGTCAGAGCGGAAATATGTGCCCTGCGGACAAAAAACTGTACGCTCTGCGCGACGTCACCGCCACAGTTGACAGCATACCGCTCATAGCCTCGAGCATAATGAGCAAGAAGCTTGCCGACGGCTCGGACTGCATTCTCCTCGACGTAAAAACGGGGAGCGGTTCGTTTATGAAAACTCTTGACGATTCCCGTCTGCTTGCGCGAACAATGGTCGATATCGGCAGGGGAGCGGGAGTTAAGACCGCCGCTTTAATAACAAATATGGACGCCCCGCTCGGAAAAGCGGTCGGCAATTCGCTCGAGGTTATCGAGTCTGTCGATATACTTAAAGGCAATACTTCCGGCGACCTTTGGACTGTCTGCCGCGAGCTCTCGTGCAGAATGCTTATGCTTGCAGGCATAGGAGACAGAGAAAAATGCGCCGAGCTCGTTGACGAGGCCGTCGGCAGCGGAGAAGCTCTCAGACGCTTTGAAATGATGGTTAAGTCACAGGGCGGCGACGTCTCGTATATAGAGAACACCTCAAAATTCGAAAAAGCCTCTTTCTCCCGCGAGGTGTATGCGCCCGCGGACGGATATATAACTCATATGGATTCCGAGAATATAGGCCTGACCGCCGTTTTGCTCGGAGCTGGCAGAGAGAAGAAAGAGGACAATATAGACCCTTCGGCGGGTATTGTGATATCCGCCAAAACAGGCGATTTTGTAAAGCACGGAGAACTGCTCGCAACGCTTTTCTCTAATGACAAAAGCCGCCTTGACGGCGCGGAGACCCGCTATCTCTCGGCCGTCTCTATAGGCGCACAGAAGCCTGCGGCGCAGCCGATGATACTCGATTATATCGACTGATGTTCGACTTGAGCAGACCCTGATTCTTTTTTCGGAGTGACTATGAATAGCTTCAAAAGAAAAATAAAAAGAATATTGCGCCGTATGCTCGGCAAATATGAGCCGCCGAAGCATAAACGCTTCGACCGACTGCCCGACGATGTGAAGGCGGCAGTCGAAAGCAGCGGGCTTGCGACAGACGGATTTATAAAAGTTGTTGAAAGCGATATGGATTTCGACGGCTGCTATCTTACTGCGTGGACGGCTCTTGACAGCGAGGGTATATATTTCATCCTCGGGGACGAAAAAGCAGCAAAAAAACGCGGAAACAAGAAAATCAAAGCGGAATACGAGCTCAGAGAGATTCGCTCCTATCCGCTCTCCGATTTTGATTCGCTAAAATGCGAGCAGTATGTTTCAACGGCTCGCCTCATAGCCGAAAAGGACGGCGACGACATAGGGCTGATAAAATTCAGCCTCAACTTTCTCGGCGCTTACGATGAGTTCTGCAAGGCGTTTAACAGCTTAAAAAGCGGAAAGCCGATATTAAAGAATGACGGAGACAGTAAGGACGGCGGAGTCTGCCCTAAGTGCAAAAGACCTTATCCGCCCGGGCGCAATTCCTGCCCCAAGTGCGACAAAAACGAATCGACGGTCAAGCGCCTGTTCTCGTTTTTCGGCGGCTATAAGCTTCAAATGACGCTAATTGTTGCGGCGATACTTATAAGCACGGCAATTAATATGGCAATGCCGCAGATAAGCACAAAGGCGCTCTTCGACGATGTTTTGAGCAATGTCGGTTCAACTCCCGCGCAGCAGCTGTTTGTTACGCTCGGCTACTTAATAGGTGCGGTTGTCGGCATGAAGCTGCTGGGGCTTTTGATGACGGTGTCGTTCCAGTTCCTTATGGGCAGCATAATGCCGCGCGTCATATATGATATAAAGGTCAAGATATTCGCCGCCATGCAGCGCCTGTCCGTCAGCTTTTATTCGTCCAAACAGACGGGCTCGCTCATGGAGCGCGTGACAAGGGATTCCAATAATATCTATTGGTTTTTTGTCGACGGACTGCCCTATGTCATAACGAATGTTATAACCGTTGTCGGCGTTCTGATAATCATGTTCGTTATGTCGTGGAAGCTGGCGCTTCTCTGCTGCGCTGCGGCTCCGATATTTCTTATACTGCTCATCTTCGGCAGCAAATTTTTCAGAATACTGCATCACAGGAGCTGGGCGCGCAACGCGAGACTCACCTCAATGGTCAGCGACAATATCAACGGTCAGCGTATAATAAAGGCTTTCTCGAAAGAGGATGAGGAGCTCGACCGCTTTGATAAGGTCAGCGGCGACCTCTATGATGCGGATTTGAAGTTCAACAATTCGGAAGCTACGCTTTTTCCGTTGTTGACCGTAGCGCTCTCGGTTCTCGCCGTGTTCATGCTGACCTGCGGCGGACTCATGGTTGCGAAAGGTGAAATGACCGTCGGCACGCTCCTTAATTTTACGATATATCTCACCATGCTCGTCGGCCCTATCGACTTTCTGTCGTGGGTCTCCAACTGGTGGGCGCGGTGCGTGGATTCGGCTCAGCGCGTGTTCGAAATAGTGGACGCTCAGCCCGAGATAGTCGAAAAAGAACATCCGATAGATATAGGCGAGGTGCGCGGAGATATTGAGATTTCAAGTCTCGAATTTGAATATGAGCCCGCGCGTCCCGTAATAAAGAATCTTGACCTCAAGGTGAACGCAGGTCAGATGCTCGGAATAGTCGGCAAGACCGGAGCGGGCAAAACAACAATAGCCAATTTGATAGCGCGTCTCTATGACCCTAAAGCAGGGTGTGTCAAAATCGACGGAGTCGATGTGCGCGACCTGCCGCTTGACATTATCAGAAGGAATGTCGGGCTCGTGTCGCAGGACATCTATCTGTTTATAGGCACAATAGCCGACAATATCCGCTACGCGAAGCCGGATGCCGCAATGGAAGAGATAATCGCCGCAGCAAAGGCCGCAAGCGCGCACGACTTTATTATGAAGCTGCCCGATGCCTATGAGACGCGCGTCGGAGCGGGCGGTCATGACCTCTCGGGCGGTGAACGGCAGAGAATATCAATAGCCAGAACGATAATCCAAAATCCGCGCATACTCATCCTCGATGAGGCTACCGCGGCCATGGATACCGAGACCGAGCGCAATATCCAGTATTCTCTTACCAAGCTCATGCGGGGCAGAACTACGGTTGCCATTGCGCACCGCCTCTCGACCCTGCGCGACGCCGATATGCTCGCAGTTATAAGCGAGGGTGAGGTTGTTGAATGCGGCAGCTATGCCGAGCTTCTCAAAAAGCGCGGCGAGTTCTATAAGCTATATAAAATACAGGCCGAGGCTCTCAAGGCTGTCGGCATAATCGATTGAGGAGGGTTAAAATGGGAGAGCTCAATACTATGTCAATTAACTTCCTTGACCCCGAAAAGTGCAAATTCTATCTGAATCCGAACGGCTTTGCAGCCCTGAAAACCGAGGACAAAGACTACCGCCGTGTGCGGCTTCTCCGAACCTTGCCCCTGCACAGACCGTTCGAGTATATCAGCGTCAGCGATATGGACAAAAATGAGATAGGCATAATAAAAAACGCCGCCGATTTCCCGAGCGAAAGTAGGGAGATAATCGAAAAAGACCTTGCGGCGCGCTACTATTGCCCCGAAATATCGCAGATATATTCGATAGAAGAGAAGATGGGCTCGTTTTACTTTGACGTGTCGATAGACGGCTTCAAAAAGACCTTCGGCGTAAAAGATATCAGCCGCAATGTCAAAATGCTCGATTCGGGTTCCGTTATGTTCAACGACTCCGACGGCAACCGATTCATTATTCCCGATATCAACGCCATCAAGCCGAGAATGCGCAGGAAGATAGAGCCGTTCTTGTATTGAGTTTGCCGAAATTTTAAAGAAAGGAGCGGCTGCGCGCCGTGCGGTTAAAAACCATGACCGAGGTAAAATATGACCTTGATTTAAATTCAAAGCCGTGCCGCGGTGTTCTGCGGTATAAAGACGGCGCAGTTTACGCGCTCGAAAACGGCAAAGAGGTGTTTTCTCTCTCACTTAAAAATATAGGCGAGCTTGTGCAGTATACCGATGTCGGCTGCGGAAGCCTTGAAATTTCCCCGTTTGCGGAGAAAAGCGGCTCGGATTACGACGGCGCCGAGAATATCACTGTCTGCCGCTTCTCGATGAGCGCCGCCGAGGATATAGGCGAATTCTGCAAGGCTGTGAATCACAGGATAAAAACAGGCGAGGAGCCCGAGCGGATAGCGGACAGCGCCGACAAATGCACCGTCTGCGGCAGGCGCTATCCCAAGGGCACGGACGTCTGTATGTTCTGCGTCGATAAGAGCTACATATGGCGAAGGACTTTTAAAATGCTCCGGCAGTTTATTCCAAAGCTCCTTTTGTCAAGCGTGCTCGTCACTTTTGCAAATCTTATGTCGGCAGTGCAGCCCGTGCTTCAGGGGAAGCTCGTTGACGGCTTCTCGTCCGCATTTTCCTCCGACGGACTCTCCGTAAATCAAAATATTATATTTATCGGCGTTGCCATGGCGCTTACTTATCTGCTTGAAAACATCTTTCAGATATTTTCGGGGCGCACAGCAAACAGCGTCGGGCTCGGATTTTCAAAATATCTGCGCTCCGTTGTCTATGACAGAGTTCAGCGTATGTCCGTCTCGTCCATGTCCCGAAAAACAGCGGGCGACTTGATAAAACGCGTCACGCGCGACACAAACACCGTTCAGAATTTCTTTGTCGATAAAGGACGCTATGCGCTCGAGCAGCTTATACTTTTCGTTGTAGTCGGAATATTTATGCTGCGCATGAGTCCGCTTTTGACCTTGCTTGCAATCATACCCGCGCCGTTTTGCATTATCACGCTCAACAGCTTCAAGCGATACATCCATTTGCGTTATGATAAACAGTGGCGGTATGACAGCCGCGCAAATTCGATTCTCCACGATATAATCAGGGGTATCCGAGTTGTCAAAACCTTCGGCAGCGAAAAGCGCGAGGTTGCAAAGTTCTCGTCCGTGAGCAAGGATCTTGCGGATATCTCCGTCAAAAACGAGAGGACGTGGGCGGTTATCTTCCCTGTCATAGGCTTCCTTATGAACTCGGGCAACTTCCTCGTGCTCTATTTCGGCGGCAGAATGGTTATAAACGGCACGATGACCGCAGGCGAGCTTTGGAGCTTTGTGCTCTTGCTCTCCTATATCTATAAGCCGCTCGACTGGCTTGCAAATATGCCGCGCTGGATAGCGGAGGTAACAACGAGCCTTATAAAAATATACGAGGTTCTCGATGAAAAGCCGCAGGTCGGCAATTCGAAAAATGCCGGGAAATATCCTATAACGGGCGAGGTGGAGTTTGACTCCGTCGACTTCGGCTATAAGAGCTATGAGCCGGTGCTCAGGGATATAGATCTGAAGATAAATCCCGGTGAGATGATAGGTCTCGTCGGCCATTCGGGAGCGGGCAAGTCAACGATGATAAACCTCGTCATGCGCCTCTACGACGTTGACGGCGGAACGCTCAAAATAGACGGCAGGGATATCCGCGACTATGACCAGTATTACCTGCGCGAGAATATAGGCGTTGTGTTCCAGGAGACTTATCTTTTCTCCGGCACTATCTATGACAACATCTCCTATGCAAAGTCGGACGCGTCGCCCGAGGAGGTGTTCGCGGCCGCAAAGGCGGCAAATGCCCACGGCTTCATAATGGAGCTCAAGGACGGATATAATACAGTCGTCGGCGAAAACGGCTACAATCTTTCGGGCGGAGAGCGCCAGCGCGTGGCGATAGCCCGAGCGATACTGCGAGACCCGAAGATACTCATTCTCGACGAGGCGACGAGTGCGCTCGATCCCGAGACCGAGAGCTATATTCAGCAGGCGCTCGGCAGACTCACCGAAAACAGGACTACAATAGCCATTGCCCACAGACTCTCGACTCTGCGCCATGCGGATAGGCTTGTCGTCCTTGAAAACGGCAGAATCGCCGAGGTCGGCACGCACGCGGAGCTTCTCAAAAAGCGCGAGGTTTATTATAATCTCGTCATGGCTCAGCGCCAGACCTCAAAGCTCACTTCCGAGGCGCAGGCAGCGCTCGACAGACGGTAAATAAAGCGAAAAACACGGGAGAACAAAGCGAATTTTGTCTCCCGTGTTCTTTTTTTGTTAAATTGCTGTGAATTTGCCTTTTTGTCTTTACAGCTTGCGTAAAATAAAGTAAAATAGTAGCGGAAAAATATGTTTTTTTGAATGGAGGCACAAATATGGAGCTTGCGTATAAACGTATACTTCTGAAAATAAGCGGCGAGGTGCTCGCCGGCGGAAAGGGCATGGGTATTGATTACGATACCGTTCTCAATATCTGTTCCGCAGTCAAGGAATGCGTCGATATGGGCGTTGAGGTCGGTCTTGTTGTCGGCGGCGGAAATTTCTGGCGCGGACGCTCTAGCGGAGATATGGACAGAACCAGAGCCGACCATATAGGTATGCTCGCCACCGTCATGAACTCCCTCGCCCTCGCCGATGCGCTTGAGCATCTCAAGGTGCCCGTCAGAGTGCAGACCGCTATTGCCATGCAGCAGATAGCCGAGCCCTATATCCGCAACAGGGCAGTGCGCCATTTGGAAAAGGGCAGAGTCGTTATCTTCGGCTGCGGCACGGGCAACCCGTTCTTTACCACCGACACGGCAGCAGCCCTGCGCGCTCTCGAGATAGATGCCGATATCATGTTCAAGGCGACAAATGTCGACGGCGTTTATGACAAGGATCCCAACAAGTTCGAGGACGCGAAGAAGTATGACACTCTTTCATTTGACGAAATCCTCAGCCATGATCTCAGAGTTATGGACGGCACCGCAGCCTCTCTCTGCAGAGACAATTCCATACCGATTCTCGTCTTTAATCTTGACGACCCGCAGAATATCGTCAAGGCGATAAAGGGCGAGAATGTAGGAACAGTTGTAAAATAATCGGTGAAAGGCCGATAAAAATATGATCTTCTCTTCAAGAAAGGATTGAAATTATGGAAACAGTATTTCAAACAGCACGCGATAAAATGACCAAGAGCATCGCCTCGCTCAAGGGCGAGTATGGTACGATAAGAGCAAACAGAGCTACCGCGGCGGTTCTCGATAGGATAACTGTTGATTATTACGGCACTGCCACCCCGATAAATCAGCTTGCGGCTATCTCCGTAGTTGAGGCGAGAATCCTCTGCATTCAGCCTTGGGACGTTTCTACTCTGCATCCCATCGAGAAGGCTATCCAGACCTCCGACCTCGGAATTAACCCGCAGAACGACGGAAAGGTGATAAGACTTACTTTCCCGCCCCTGACCGAGGATAAGCGCCGCGAAATAGTCAAGGATGTCAAGAAGCTGGCGGAGGACTGCAAGGTTGCCGTTCGCTCTATCCGCAGAGACTGCATGGAAAAGCTCAAGAAGATGCAGAAGAACAGCGAAATAACCGAGGACGATCTCAAGTTCGGCGAGAAAGAGATACAGGATATCACCGACAAGTTCGTCAAGGAAGCGGACAGTGTTGCCGCAGAAAAAGAAAAGGAAATAATGGAAATCTGATTTGCTTCGGATTTTATTCGGCAAAAAGGCTGGGCGCTTTGGGCGGTCACGCCTTTTTGCCTAAAATACAAAAGGAATTTTGCCATGACAAAGACACCGGATAACGAGCATCTTCCGCAGCATGTTGCCATAATTATGGACGGCAACGGCCGCTGGGCCAAGCAGCGCGGGCTTCCGCGCAGCGAGGGTCACAAGCAGGGCGCGAAGGTGTTCAAAAGAATATGCGAATATGCCGCAGATATAGGGATACGCTACGTGACATTCTACGCCTTTTCCACGGAAAACTGGCGCAGACCGCCAGAGGAAGTCAGCGGCATAATGAACCTTTTCAGAGATTACCTGCGCGAGGCCGAGGAGCGCGAGCAGGAGAATGCTCGGAAGGGTTTGAGAATAAGATATATAGGAGAGCGCGAGGGTTTGGCGGACGATATTCTCGAGCTTGTCGATGAGCTTGAACGCGGCTCTGCCGACAAAACCAGAACGACCGTAAACATCGCGATAAACTACGGCGGCAGAAATGAGATACTGTCTGCCTGCAAGCGTCTTGCCGAGCAGTGTGCGAGAGGGGAGCGCACGCCCGACAGTCTTACCGAGCAGGATATATCGGACAATCTCTATACGGCGGGTCAGCCCGACCCGGATCTTATAATCCGCCCCAGCGGAGAATTTAGACTTTCAAATTTCCTCATCTGGCAGGCTGCGTATTCGGAATTTATCTATTCCGATATCCTCTGGCCCGACTATACCGAGCAGGACTTTGACGCCGCTCTTGAGGAGTACGCACACCGCAGCAGACGCTTCGGAGGAGTCTGAAAATACTTTGATTGTGAGATGAAAGAAAGATGAAACAGCGCGTTATTACCGGACTTTTAGCCGCTCTTTTCGGAATTACGGTCCTTTCCCTTATGTTCACCCCTGTTTTGGGCATAGTTTTGGCAGCTGTGTCGTTTATAGCGTCCTACGAGATACAGCACGTTGCGAAGATTAAAAATAAGCTTCTGATGATAATCAACATGATTGTCGCCGCTTTTATGCCCGTTGCTCTTGAATACAAGCTTTTTGAGAAGCTGCCTTTCCCGACATATATCGTTGCGATAGTCTATGTTATACTTATGATGTTCATCATGCTCGGCAACTATGCAAAGACTAAATTTGAAGACGTTGTCATGTCTATGTTCTGCGGCGTTATCGTGCCGTATGTCATGACTACCATAATTCTTATCAGAGATCTCTGCCTGAGCCGTCCCGATCTGTTCCAGCAGTCGCAGGTATTCTTTATTATCTTTACGGCGCTGCTGTCCGCATGGCTCAACGACACGTTTGCGTATTTTGTCGGCAGCAAGTTCGGAAAGCACAAGCTCGCTCCGAACATCAGCCCCAAAAAGAGTGTTGAGGGCGCAGTCGGCGGCGTAGTTATAACTATGCTGTTTAATCTTGCATTCTTCTTTATTTTTGATTATTTCTTCTTCAAGAACGACACACTAAAGTGGTGGATGATTCCCGGAACCTCGATGTTCCTCTCCGCCATAAGCATAGGCGGCGACCTGTCGGCCTCCGTTATAAAGAGAAACTTCGGCGCGAAGGATTTCGGAACTATCTTCCCCGGTCACGGCGGAATTATGGACAGATTCGACAGCTACAGCTTCGTTATGCCGACTCTCTATGCCTTGATTTCACTGGTAATCAGTCTCGGAGCGTGATTATATGAAAAGCATGGTCATTCTCGGCTCAACCGGCTCCATAGGCACTCAGGCGCTCGATGTCGCAAGACTTCGTAATTTTACGGTCAGAGCTCTGACTTCAAATTCGAATATCGACCTGCTCGAAGAGCAGATACGGGAGTTCAAGCCCGAAATAGCGGCTGTTGCCGATGAGAGCAGGGCGGCGGAGCTCAGAACAAAAGTTGCCGATACCTCCACAAGGGTGCTCGGCGGCGAAGAGGGCATATGCGCTGCGGCGCAGCTCAACGCCGATAAGGTACTCAACAGCATCGTCGGCATAGCGGGCCTCAAGCCGACTCTTGCCGCAATCGAAGCGGGTAACGACATAGCTCTCGCCAACAAAGAGACGCTTGTCGCCGGCGGCGAGCTTGTGACCTCTCGCGCCAAGGAGAAAGGAGTCTCCATTCTCCCTGTGGACAGCGAGCATTCCGCAATATTCCAGTCCCTTCAGGGAAGCCCCGGAAAAAAGAGCGTCAAGCGCCTTATTCTGACTGCTTCGGGCGGCCCGTTCTTCGGCAGAACGCGTGCCGACCTCGAGGGCGTCACAGTTGAACAGGCGCTCAAGCACCCCAATTGGAGTATGGGCGCAAAAATTACCATTGACTCTGCTACAATGATGAACAAGGGACTTGAGCTTATCGAAGCGGCGTGGCTTTTCGATATGCCTGCCGACAAGATAGATATTCTCGTCCACCGCCAGAGCGTGGTTCATTCGCTCGTCGAATATGTCGACAACTCCGTCATAGCTCAGCTCGGCGTGCCCGATATGCGCGTGCCGATACAGTATGCTCTGACTTATCCGGAGCGCTATGAGAGCCCCGCAAAACAGCTCCGACTCGAGGAGTGGAAAACACTTACCTTTGAGCAGCCCGACTATGATACTTTTTCCTGCATCAATCTTTGCAGGCAGGCGATAACAAAGGGAGGTGTCTATCCCGCCGCGGCGAACGGTGCCAATGAGGCAGCCAATAAGCTGTTCAGAGAGGGAAAGATAAAGTTCCTCGATATCGCCGACGCAGTGTCGGGTGTGCTCGATTCAACCGAATTTTCACCGTGCGACAGCCTTGAAAACATTCTCCTCGCCGATTCCCGCGCAAGGGAAAAAGTGCATGAGATGTTCGGCTGCTGATATTTTCACGGGTCGAAAGGATATTTTTATATGTTTTTAAACACCGCGCTGTCGTTTTCGACAGTTTGGAGCAAGGTCTGGCCGTTTCTTGTGGCCATACTTTTCTTCGGCATCGTAATAATGTTCCATGAGCTCGGCCATTTCCTTTTTGCAAAGCTTTTCAAGGTCAAGGTCAACGAGTTCTCTATCGGCATGGGTCCCGCCATCTTCAAAAAGAAGAAGGGCGATACAAACTATGCCGTGAGAATCCTGCCGATAGGCGGATACGTCAGCATGGAGGGCGAGGACGAGGACAGCGAGGATCAGCACGCCTTCAACAACAAGCCCCTGTGGCAGCGAATGATAGTCGTTGTCGCCGGAGCGACGGTCAATCTTATCATGGGCGTTATAATCGTTGCGATTATGCTCTGTCAGTCCGATCTTATCGGCACCACTCAGATACGCTCCTTCTATGACAACGCGACGAGCGCCGCGAGCGGACTTGAGGCGGGGGATAAGATAGTCAAAATAAACGGCAAGCGAGTCTATTCCCAATATGATATAACATTTCTCATGATGCGCGACGATGACGGCATTATGGATTTTGTCGTCAAAAGAGACGGCAAAAAAGTCGAGCTCAAGGATGTTAAGTTTCAAACCAGCCCCATAGAGGGTCAGGAGAATCTGATAAGCATTCACTACGATTTTGTTATCGTCGGAGTTAAACCGACATTTTTGAGCGTCACAAAGAATGCTTTTCTTGAGAGTATATCAATAGGCCGCATGGTCTGGATAAGCCTGTTTGACCTGGTAACCGGGCGATACGGACTAAGCGAGGTCTCTGGGCCGATAGGCGTTATAAACTATGTCGCGGATGCGGCGTCCGCCTCGTCGTCCTCGATGGATTGGACTCCGCTTTTGACAATTATGGCGTTGATAGCCATAAATATCGGTCTGTTTAATCTTCTGCCCATCCCGGCGCTTGACGGCGGCAGACTGTTCTTTATGTTTATCGAGCTTATCATCCGCAGACCTATCCCGCAGAAATTTGAAAAGTGGGTTCACGCGGTCGGCATGATACTGTTGCTCGTGTTTATGGCAGTTATCTCGTTTAAGGATATCGTCAGTTTGATAAGAGGTTAGAATTATGGCATTTGAACGCAGAAAAAGCAAAGAGGTCAGAATAGGCGATTTGACTGTCGGCGGCAATTCTCCGATAGCCGTTCAGTCCATGCTCAATATTCCCGCGCACGATATCGAGGGCAGCGTAAAGCAGGCGAAAGCCCTTGAAAAGGCCGGATGTCAGATAATCCGCGCCGCAATACCCGACATGGATGCGGTGAAGCTTATCCCGGCTCTCAAAGAGGCGGTAAAGGTTCCTATAGTCGCGGATATACATTTCGATTACAGACTCGCGCTTGAAAGCATAGCTGCGGGCATAGATAAAATACGCATAAATCCCGGCAACATCGGCTCCAAAGACAGGGTCAAGGCGGTTGCCGACGCCTGCGCCAACAACGGCATTCCGATAAGAGTCGGCGTCAACAGCGGCTCTATCGAGAAGGATATTCTCGCAAAATACGACGCTCCCACCGCTCAGGCGCTCGTGGACAGCGCGATGAGCCATGTGCGTATGCTTGAGGAGTGCGATTTTGACAATATTGTTATATCGCTCAAGTCCTCCGATGTTCCGATGACGGTTGAGGCATATGAGCTTATCTCAAAGATTTGCGATTATCCGCTCCATGTCGGCATAACCGAGGCGGGCACATGGAAGATGAGCCTTGTCAAGTCGAGCGTAGGTATAGGGTCTCTGCTTTTGCACGGAATCGGCGACACTATCCGCGTCTCGATGACCGACGACCCGGTCAAGGAGGTCGCGGCGGGCTATGATATCCTGCGCGCAACGGGCGCCAAAAAGGACTGCGTCCAGATAGTTTCCTGCCCGACCTGCGGCAGAACCAAAATAGACCTCATCTCCCTTGCGAATGCGGTCGAGGAGCGACTCGCTTCCTGCAATAAGCCGCTGAAGGTTGCGGTCATGGGCTGCGCCGTCAACGGACCCGGCGAGGCGAGAGAGGCGGATATCGGCATAGCCGGTGGAGACGGATGCGCTCTGATATTCAAAAAGGGGAAAATAATCAAGAAAGTGCCTGAGTCAGAGGTGCTTGACAGTCTCATGGAAGAGATTGATAAACTTTAATGGAGACAAAGATGTCCGACAAAAAGTTAGTTGATTTTATAGAAGAATATATTGACGATTCCGAATTGCTCTCTGAGCTTGCAGATGTTCAGCTTGATGATATCAGGCTGAATGTCGAGCGCAGGGAGCTTGAATTACTTTGTTCGGCGGCCGCGGCTCCGGGTGAGCTTTTGCTGAGAGCCGTTGAGACCTCGCTCATAAAAGCGTTCACTCTCAACGCCGCAATGATAAACTGCTCTGTGACGGAAGAAAAGCCCGAGGAAACTCCGAAAGAGCCGATGAGCGAAACGGGGCTTGCAAAGCTGCTCCTTTCTCTGCGCAGAGAGTTTCCCGCCGCAAACGGATTCCTTAACGATGCGCAGTGCTTCATGCTCGGCGACACGGTCTCCGTGCAGCTCAAGAGCGGCGCGGATGTTATAAATAACCTCGGCGCATCAAAGCGCTTTGCGCAGATGATATTTGAACGCTTCGGCGAGGATGTGGGAGTCGAGTTCACCGACAGCGGCGCGCCCGTTGACGACGGCGAGGTGCAGCAGTATCAGGAGGAGCTGGACAGCGGCATACGCAGTGCGTTCGCCGATAAGGTTTCCCAGGAAAAGGACCTTACCAGCTTAACAAGAACCTACGACGAATATCCGTTTTCGACTAAATATTCCGTTCCGATTTATGGCTCCGTAATAAAGACAAAGCCCATTTCTCTTTCGGACGTAGCCTCCGATTCCGGCTCGGTCGTCGTCTGGGGTACTGTGTTTTCTTTTGAATCGCGCGATACCCGCGACGGAAAACGAAAGATAATAAATTTCTGTATCACCGACAAGACAAGCTCTTATTCCGTCAAGATTTTCGAGCTCGCCGAAAACTGCGAAAGCCTGCTGAAAAATATCAAAGACGGCGTCGCCGTTATGGTCAGAGGCGTTGTCAATTACGACTCTTATATGAAGTGCGACTGCATCAATGCGCGCGCCGTAACTACTATAGACCTTATAGAAAAGAAGGACGAAGCGCCCGAGAAGCGCGTCGAGCTTCATCTGCATACTACTATGTCCGCCATGGACGGCGTCTCGAGCGCAACGAAGCTCGTTGAGCGCGCAATCGCATGGGGGCATAAGGCAATAGCCATAACCGACCACGGCGTTGTTCAGGCGTTTCCCGAGGCTTGCGCCGCGGCAAAGGGCAAAATAAAGATTCTCTACGGCATGGAGGGTTATTATTTCGACGACCGTGTTGTAGACCCCGCCGAGAAGAAAAAGAAGTATAACCACATAATTTTTATTGCAAAGAATTATACGGGACTTAAAAATCTATATAAAATAATCACGAAGTCAAATCTCGAATATTTCAGCCGCAAGCCCGGCGTTCCGCGCTCGGTAATCGAGGAGTTCCGCGAGGGTATAATTGTCGGCAGTGCCTGCGAGCAGGGAGAGGTTTACCGCGCCGTGCTCGACGGAAAATCCGACGATGAAATTCTGGAAATCGCCTCGTTCTACGACTATCTCGAGATACAGCCCAACGGCAACAACGCGTTCCTTATAAGAGAGGGCAGAGTCAGGGATACAGGCGAGCTTGAGGACATAAATAAGAAGATAATCGCCGCCGCCGACAGGCTCGGAAAGCTCACCGTTGCCACCTGCGACGTTCATTTTATGGACGAGAGCGACAGCGTTTTCAGAGAGATTATCATGACCGGCCAGGGTTTTGCCGATGCCGCGCAGCAGGCTCCGCTCTATTTCAGAACGACGCAGGAGATGCTCAACGAGTTTGCCTATCTCGGCGAGGAGACAGCCCGCGAGGTTGTTATTGAAAACACCAATAAAATAGCCGATATGTGCGAGGTTATCCAGCCCATACCTGACGGCACATATCCTCCGCGAATACCCGGCTCGGATGAGGAGCTGCGCGAGATATGCTATAAGCACATAAAAGATATCTACGGCGACCCTCTGCCGGAATATGTCGAAAAGCGCCTTGAAAAGGAGCTGAGCTCCATTATCAAACACGGTTACGCCGTGCTCTATATCATCGCCCAGCGACTTGTTAAATTCTCCATGGATCACGGATATTATGTCGGCTCGCGAGGCTCTGTCGGCTCGTCCTTCGTCGCTTTCGCCGCAGAGATATCCGAGGTCAACCCGCTTATGCCGCACTATCTGTGCAAGCACTGCAAGAAGAGCACCTTCTTCATGGACGGCTCGATAGGCTCGGGCTTTGACCTGCCGCCTAAAAACTGCGAGATATGCGGCGAACCGCTTATACGCGACGGACACGATATCCCGTTCGAGACCTTCCTCGGCTTCCACGGCGATAAGCAGCCCGATATCGACCTCAACTTCTCGGGCGATTTCCAGTCGCAGGCGCATAAATATACGGAGACTCTTTTCGGCGCAAAGAACGTTTTCAAGGCCGGCACTATCGGCACTCTTGCCGACAAGACGGCTTACGGCTTCGTCAAGAAATGGCTTGACGAGAAGGGGATGAGCGTTCAGCGCGCGGAGGAGGACAGACTTGTTCAGGGCTGCGTAGGAATAAAGCGCACCACGGGACAGCACCCCGGCGGAATGGTCGTTGTGCCCGACTACAAGGAGGCTGAGGACTTTACGCCCATACAGCATCCTGCGGACGACCCCGACAAGGGCACAAGAACAACGCACTTCGACTTCCATGCGCTCCACGACACGATACTCAAGCTTGATATCCTCGGCCACGATGTGCCGACATTCTATAAACATCTTGAGGATTTGACGGGAACCTCCGTCATGGATGCCGATGTCTGCGACCCGAAGCTCTATGAGATGCTCCTTTCTCCCGAGCCTATGGGCGTGACGGAGGAGGATATCGAATGCAATACGGGCACACTTTCTCTGCCTGAATTGGGAACGCCGTTCGTGCGGCAGATGCTTCTCGACTCAAAGCCCAAGAATTTCTCCGATATGCTCCAGATATCGGGTCTGTCCCACGGCACAGATGTCTGGCTCGGCAACGCGAAGGATCTTATCGACAGCGGCACCTGCACCATTTCCAACGTTATCGGAACGCGAGACAGCATCATGACATATCTGATACATAAGGGTGTCGAGCCGAGTATGGCGTTCAAGATAATGGAGATAACCCGAAAGGGTAAGGCTAAAAAGCTGCTCACCGACGAACATAAGGCGGCGATGCGCGAAAATAATGTCCCCGAGTGGTATATCGACAGCTGTCTTAAAATAAAATATATGTTCCCGAAGGCTCACGCTGCGGCCTATGTTATCGCAGCTATGCGTCTCGCGTGGTATAAGCTCTACTATCCCGTCGAGTATTATGCGACATATATGACCGTTCGCGGCGAGGATCTTGATACGGTGTCCATTATGGCAGGTCAGGAAGCCGTCAAGAACAAGATGAAATACCTGAAGTCAAAGATGAATATTAAGGAAGCCACCGCCAAGGAGGAGAATATGTTTACCTCTCTTCAGGTCGTCAATGAGATGATGGCGCGAGGGGTGAAGTTCCTTCCCGTCGATGTCTATAAATCGGACGCAAAGGTGTATCACATTGAGGACGGCAGAATAAGACTCCCGTTCTCCGCTCTCGGCGGGTGCGGCGGCGTTGCCGCGGAGCAGCTTGCCGCAGCGCGTGACGACGGCGAGGGCAAGTATCTTTCCGTTGAAGATCTGCGCCGACGCGCGAGCGTTTCCAAGACCGTCATCGAAGCTCTTGAGGCGGCGGGTGCGCTTGAGGACATACCGAAAACCACGCAGATAAGCCTCTTTGATATGTAAATCTGCGCGTTTGCGATGATTTTTTGTGTTCGGCTATTGTCTGAACAGGGTTTTTCTGATATTATAATGTTAGCGTTTGACGTCAGGATTTACAGCGTCAAAGTGAATATCAATTTGTTTCGCCGCGAGGCGTGAAAGGAGAAAAACAATGGGACCTAAAATACTTTACGGTATTCTGATAGCTCTCGGCATTTTCATTGTCATTACGCTTATCAGAGCTGTGTTCTTCGTTCCCAAAAAGAGGGAGACAAAGCCCCTCGAGGATGAGCATGTTGATGTCGAGCGTGTGGCAAAGCATCTGAGCGGAGCTATTCAGATTCCGACCGTTTCTTATCCCGAGAACGAGAAAATCGATTGGTCGCAGTTTGAAAAATTCCACAAATATCTTGAGGATTCGTATCCTCTGATACATAAGACCCTTGAGCGCGAGAATGTCGCCGAGGCGAGCCTGCTCTATCGCTGGAAGGGAAAGACCCCCGACCTTGAGCCTATCGCTCTGCTCTCCCACCAGGATGTTGTTCCCATTGAGCCCGGCACGGAGGGAGACTGGACTCATGAGCCGTTCAGCGGATATAACGACGGCGAATTTATCTGGGGCAGAGGCGCTCTGGATATGAAGAATCACCTCATCTGCGTTATGGAAGCCGTCGAGGCGCTTCTAGAAGAGGGCTATGAGCCCGAGAGAGACGTTTATCTCTGCTTCGGTCATAACGAGGAAGTCGTTGCATCGGAAAGTGCCGGTGCAAAGGCTATTATGAACACACTCAAGTCCCGCGGAATCCATCTTGACAGCGTCATAGATGAGGGCGGAGCCATACTGCCCGTCAACGTCAAGCACGTTCTCAAGGGCAATCTTGCGGGCGTAGGCATCGCGGAAAAGGGCTATGCCGATTTCTCCATGAGCGTCAGAGCTAAGGGCGGACATTCTTCTCAGCCTCCGAAGCACAGCGCCATAGGCAAAATAGCGGATGTTGTCAAAGACGTTGAAAACCATCAGTTCAAGTCGAAGCTTGAGCCGTTTGTTCTCAAACTCTTCTCCAACCTCGGCAGAAGAACCACATATCCCGTCAGAGTCGTCGCTTGCAATCTCTGGCTGCTTAAGCCCCTTGCGAAGTTTATCATGGAGCAGATTCCGCCGACGGCTTCGCTCATAAGAACCACTACCGGCGTCACCATGGCCGAGGGCAGCCCTGCCGCCAACGTTCTTCCGCAGGAAGCGTCTGTTACGGCAAACTTCAGAATGATGCCCGGCACGACCACAGAAGATGTCGAGAAGCATCTGCGCAAGGTCATAAAGAATAAGAATGTTGAGATAAAGTGCCTCAAGAGCAAAGAGGCGTCCAAATTCTCGCCCACAGATTCGAGATCCTTTAGGGTTATCGAGGAAATCTGCGTCAGAGCCGATCCCGAGGTTATCGTTGCGCCCTATCTTGTTATGGGCGGTACCGATGCCTGCTTCTATGAGCCTATATGCGATAATATTTATCGCTTTGCTCCGTTCCATGTGCGCACGAAGCTCCTTCTCTGCACCCATGCTACCGATGAGCGCTGCCCCGTTGCGGTTCTCGACGAAGGCGTATCTTTCTTCAAGAGATACATAAGAATGCTTACAAAAGACTGATGATATGAATATTCTGCTGTCTCCCGATTCTTTCAAAGGCACGCTGACTTCTTCGGAGGTCTGTGACATTATAGAGTCGGCGCTCAGAAACAGAATACCGGACTGCAATGTTATAAAGCTCCCCGCTGCCGATGGCGGCGAGGGGCTTTGTTCGAGTTTTGCGAATTTTATTGACGGCGAGTGGATATCGGCGGAGTCAAAAGACCCGTTCAACTCGCCCATGCGCGCGGAGTATTATATGCTCGAAAACGGCGTAGCTGTCATTGAAACTGCCTCATGCGCGGGACTTCCGCTCGCGGGCGACAGAGCCGACCCGACAGTTACAACCACGGCGGGCGTAGGTATGCTCATGCGCGACGCCGAGCAGCGCGGCGCAAAGCGGATAATCCTCGGCCTCGGCGGCAGCGCAACCAACGACTGCGGCGCGGGAATGGCGTCGGAGCTCGGATTCGTATTCCTTGATAAAAACGGAAATGCTTTCGTGCCCGTCGGAGGAACGCTCGCGGATATTGAGCACATAATTTCTCCGAAAGAGCCGTTCGGTGTGCCCGTGACAGCCGCGTGTGATGTGACTAATCCGCTCTTCGGCGCAGACGGCGCGGCATATGTCTTTGCGCCGCAAAAGGGCGCGAATGCGGAGCAGGTGAGAGCGCTCGACTTCGGACTTCGCCATATGTCAAAGATACTCAAGAGAGAGCTCGGCTTCGATTCCGATAATCTTCCGGGCGCGGGCGCGGCAGGCGGTTTAGGCGCGGGTGCGGCAGCTTTTTTGAATGCACGGCTCAAAAGCGGCATAGATATAGTGTTGGATGAGTCGGGCTTCGATGAGCTCGCAAAGAGCGCCGACGTTATCGTGACGGGCGAGGGGAGATTTGACTCTCAAAGCATACGCGGAAAGGTAATGAGCGGAGTCTGCAAAAGAGCCGCGAAATCAGGCGCCGCCGTATATGCCGTCTGCGGGTGTGCTTCAAGCGATGCCGACCCCGCCGAGCTCGGAATAAAGAAGCTTTTTGTCTCGTCTGACGGGACCCGCACTATGGACGAACTGCTGATTTCATGCCGCAGTGAGCTCTATGCCGCCGCAACCGCTCTTGCACAGGAACTGCTGAAGTGCGATTAGCTGTTATTTCTTGCTTTTTCTGTGAGATTGTGATAAAATTAACTGCTGAATTAAAACTGCCGCCAACGTCTTTCGGCAGTATTTTTGATAACCGAATCGTTTGATATAGAGTGCGAGATAAATTAAACGATCGGAGTAAATGAGGAGTATGAACTTGACGAAAAACGCGAAATTTGAAAGCGTAAGAAAAAAAGCGGAACAATTTCTCTCCACGGATTGGTTTATGTGGATTTGTTTCCTTATAGCCTGCTTTATAACCGTTCTGCGCGTTGAGGTTGTCGGCCTTCTGATTTTTGCTGCGATTATCTGCATAATCCTCGTCTTTTGCGAGGATGTAATAATTGCGCTCGAGCCGTTTCTTTTGCTTTGCCTCTGCCTTATAAAGTGCAATAACTCCTATGACGAGTTCATAAAAATGGTTTGGCTTATTGTCCCGGGTGCTGCGGCCATAATCTTCCATTTCAATTATTATCAGCGAAAGCTGCCTCACGGCGAGCTGTTCTGGCCCCTGGTTGCGGTCACTGTTGCCGTTACGCTCGGAGGTCTCGGCAAGATAACCGCCAAGGAATATTTCAGCCTCATGCCGATATTCTTTACCCTCGGTCTCGGCTACGGTATGCTGCTGTTTTATAATCTTATGAACTCCCATATCAGGCGGCGCGAGAACTATTCTCTGCCAGACAAGATATCCAAGATAATGATAATCATGGGGCTGTTTTGCTGTTTCATGATTCTCGAATATTACGGCGAGCATCTCGGAAAGGTGCTTTCAACTCACGGACTTTTGGCTTTCCAGTGGCGAAATAACGCCTCCACCTTCTTAATTTTCGCTCTGCCGTTTGCGTTCCTGCGCTCGATAAAGAGCAACCACGGCTGGTTCTGGGTCGGTATGCTGTTCTACGGCTGCATGATGATAACCGGTTCGCGCGGCGGCGCAATAGTCGGAACCGCGGAGGTTTTGATGTGCGTGATAGCGCTTCTGTGCTTTGACAAACGCCACAGAGTACATAATTTAATCATAATCGCCGTCGGAATAGTTCTGTTTTTCGTGTTCTTCTGGGATCTTATCTATTTCTTCCGCGATATGATTTTGAGGCTTCTCCAGATAGACGACAACGAGATAAGAGTTAAGCTCATGCACCGCGCCGTCGAGGATTTCCGTTCCAATCCGCTTTTCGGCAGGGGACTCGGCTATTTCGGAAACAGAGACGTCCACCATTCCGCAAAGGGAGCGCTTTGCTGGTATCATTCGTCGCCGTTCCAGGTTATCGGCAGCTTCGGCATAGTCGGTATCGCGGCATACGGCTATATGTTCATTGCGCGAATCGTCTATTTTGCGCGCCGCAACACGCTGACAAATAAGTTTATCTTTATCGCGTATGTCGGAATGCAGCTGATGTCGCTTGTGAACCCCGGACTTTTCAGCCCTGTTCCGTATCTGCTCATGATGACGCTTCTGTTCGTTGTTATGGATAAGATAAAGGATGACCCCGAGGAGATAAGGCTCACCGGCAAGGCGGAGAAGAATCTTCACGGCTCAAAGAAAAAGCCGGCTCGTGTAAAAACGAAAAAAACCGCATAAAAAAGTCGGCACATTTCTGTGCCGACAGATTCTGAAAAGCTGCATCGCACGGTGCGGCTTTTTAATTTATTCAAACTCCTTTTTTATTGCCGCAACCGTCGCATCGACGTCGGCCTTGACAACCAGCAGAGATATGTCTGTCTCAGACGTGTTTATCATCCTTATGTCGCTTCCCGCGTCCGCCGCCGCCTTGAATACCCGCGCCGCAACGCCCGGGCGACCTTTCATATCGGCGCCGCTTATCGATATCTTGCAGTTGCCGGAGCTGACGCTTATTTTTATTTTGCGGTTCACGGCTCTCAGCTGCGTCGCAGTCTCAAGCACGCCGCCGAAATCGTCGTCGCTGACGGTGAACGAAAGCCCCGAATGAGAGCCGTTCGGCAGAAACTGCGATATCATATCAACGTCAATTCCCGTCTCGGCTATCTTGTCGAATATGCCCGCGACAAAGCTTATGTCGGCGGGGAAGTCGCTGAGTGAAAATAAAGTTATGTCCTCGCTGACGCTTATCGATTCGATTATCTTCATTTTTTCGCATCCTTTCCTTTCAGCATGTCGCTCATGCCGTAAAGCCCCGGCATTTTGTTTTGTATGAATTTTGCGGCGTTGACCGCTCCTGCCGCAAACAGCTCTCTGCTTTGAGCGCAGTGGCAGAGCGTTATCGTCTCGTTGCAGCCCGCGAATATTATTTCGTGCTCGCCGACTGCCGTCCCGCCGCGCACGGAGTGTATCCCTATCTCGTCGTGCGGGCGTTTTTCGCGCCTCAAATGGCGGTCGTGTTCGTATCTCGGCTTGTGTTCGAGCTCCGACGATATAACGTCTGCGAGCATGAGAGCCGTCCCGCTCGGCGCATCCGCTTTCTGCGCGTGGTGAGTCTCTATTATCTCTATGTCGTATGTGTTTCCCAACACTCTCGCCGCCGTTTTGGCAAGCTCGCAGAGAAGATTTATACCGAGCGACATATTAGCGCTGAAAAATATCGGGATATTCTTTGCAGCTTCATATATAAGCGCAATATGTGCTTCGCCGAGTCCAGTTGTCGCAATGACGGCGGGAGTTTTTGATTCAACCGCATATTCGAGCAGACCCGGAACGGCGGAGGGGGAAGAAAAATCGATTATGACGTCCGCCTTGCCGTTGAAGCTGAACGGCGAGACAAAAGCGGGATATCCGTTTTTGCACGCCTCTCTGTCGATTCCCGCAACTATTCTGATATCGTCTCGGCCTTCTGCGAAAGCGGTGACGGTTTTGCCCATGCTTCCGCAGCAGCCGCTGAGCATAATATTAAGCATTCGTTCGCCCTGCGGTGCTTTGCCGCGCCTTTCATGCTATATCATTTTAAGCTCCGAGAGACTTCTCTTGAGCCTCTCTCTTGCCGAAGGGCATATCTCCGTCAGCGGAAGTCTGCACGCACCGACATCCATGCCCAGCATATTCATCGCTTCTTTTACGGGGATGGGATTCACATCGGAGAACAGGCTGTTGCAAAGGTTCAAATATCTCAGCTGAAGCTCCGCACTTTTTTCTGCGTTTCCCTTCAGATACATATCGACCGTATCGTGCACCGCCCTCGGCGCTATATTGGAGAGCACAGAGATAACGCCCTTTGCGCCCAGCGACATAAACGCCGTTATCTGGTCATCGTTTCCGCTGTAGACAGTGAGCTCGTCGCCGCAGAGCTTTACAGTCTGCGCGAGCGCGGAAATGTCGCCGTTTGCTTCCTTTGCCGCCACTATATTCTTATGCTTTGAAAGTTCAAAATAGGTCTCCGGTTTTATATTAAGCCCCGTGCGGCTCGGCACATTGTAGAGGATTATCGGAGTGCTTACTCTGTCCGCGATGAAATTAAAGTGCTTTATCAGCCCCGCCTGCGACGTCTTGTTGTAGTACGGAGTCACCATTAACAGCGCGTCTGCGCCGGCTTTTTCCGCGTCGTTTGACAGCTTCAAAGCATTTTTTGTGTCATTGCTGCCCGTGCCCGCAATTATCGGCACTCTTCCCGCCGCATATTCAACACAACACCGCACGATTTGCTCGTGCTCTTCGTAGCTCAATGTAGGACTTTCTCCGGTCGTTGCACATACAACGATGGCATCCGTGGAGTTTTCTATCTGATAATCTATAAGCTCTTCCAGTTTTCCGTAGTTTACACTTCCGTCTTTATGAAACGGCGTGACAAGCGCCACTGCCGCCCCTGTGAAAACAGCTTTCTTCATAAAGCCGGCCTCCTTATAAAAACGGAAGCCGCCCGGACAGACAGCCGGACGGCGTTTATATTATCTGTCCATATATCCCTTTTCGCAAAGCAGCTCCGCCATGAGCACGGCTCCGCCGGCGGCGCCTCTGAGAGTATTGTGTGAAAGGCAGACAAATTTGTAATCGTACTGAGTATCCTCGCGCAGACGGCCGACCGATATCGCCATGCCGCCCTCAAGCTCTCTGTTGAGGCGAGTCTGAGGCATATTGTCCTCTTCAAAATAGTTGAGGAACTGCTTGGGTGCGCTGGGCAGTCCGACCTGCTGAGGATATCCCTTGAAATCCTTCCAGATTTTAAGTATCTGTTCTTTTTCGGGCTTGTTTTCGAATCTTACGAAAACCGCCGCCATGTGACCGTCCGATACGGGGACGCGCAGACACTGTGCGGTGAAGTTCGGGCTGTTTGCGGGAACTATTTCGCCGCCCTCTATCTTGCCCCAGATTTTGAGCGGCTCTCTCTCGGATTTCTCCTCCTCGCCGCCGATGTAGGGGATGACGTTGTCTATCATCTCGGGCCATGTCTCAAAGGTCTTGCCCGCGCCGGAGATAGCCTGATAGGTGCAGACGAGAACATCCTTGACTCCGAACTCGGAAAGCGGGAACAGCGCAGGAACATAGCTCTGGAGCGAGCAGTTCGATTTGACGGAGATAAATCCGCGCTTTGTGCCGAGCCTCTCTCTCTGCGCCTTGATTATATCGGCGTGATCGGGGTTGAGCTCGGGGATTATCATCGGAACATCGGGCGTGAAGCGGTTTTCGCTGTTGTTCGAAACAACGGGGCACTCCGCCTTCGCGTATTTGAGCTCGAGCGCCTTTATCTCATCCTCGTTCATGTTGACCGCACAGAAAACGAAATCGACAGCCGCCGCGATTTTTTCAACATCCGCCTCGGCGTCCAAAACCGTCATATTTCTGAACTTTTCGGGGATGGGGCTTTTCATGCACCATTTGGTTCCGAGAGCCTCCTCATATGTCTTGCCCGCCGAGCGTGAGCTCGCAGCGAGCGCGCAGACCTCGAACCACGGATGATTCTCAAGCAGGGTGGAGAACCTCTGACCGACCATACCTGTTGCGCCTATAATACCTACTTTAAAATGCTTCATGATAAAGTTCCTCCGAAAAACGTTTTTGATTGAAAAAGTGGTTGTATTGACAGAGATTTTGCAATATAATAGTGCTTAGCCTTGAAAAGAACTCCGTCGGGATATAACATTAAAATGATACCACTAACGGATATTACAAGTCAAATATTTTTTTAGTCTCAGGACGCGAAAGCTGAGGAAAATAATGAAAAAAAGCGATTTTTTTTACGATCTGCCGCAGGAGCTCATAGCACAGCACCCCGCCGAGCCGCGCGACAGCTCGAGACTTATGGTGCTCGATAAAAAGACAGGCGCGGTAAAACACGATATATTCCGCAATATCGTGCAGTATATAGAGCCGGGCGACTGTCTCATTCTCAACGATACCAAGGTGCTTCCCGCACGTCTCTACGGCACGAGGGTAGACACGGGCTCCGTTGTAGAGTTTCTGCTTCTCAACAATAAGGGCGACGATGTCTGGGAGGTTATTACGGGTCCGGGCAAAAAAGCGCGAAAGGGTCACAGGTTCACTTTCCATGATATGCTCTTCGCCGAGATTGTTGACGTTCTGCCGGATGGCAACCGCCTTGCAAAGTTTACATATGACGGCGTGTTCTTCGAGCTGCTCGATAAGATAGGAGAGATGCCTCTGCCGCACTACATCACCGAAAAGCTCGAAGACAACGACAGATACCAGACGGTCTATGCCCGTGAGCGCGGCAGTGCCGCCGCCCCGACCGCCGGACTGCATTTCACTCCCGAGCTCCTTGACTCCCTGCGCGAAAAGGGTGTGGGCGTCGGATTCGTCACCCTTCATGTCGGTCTCGGAACATTCAGACCCGTTAAGGCGGAAAATGTCGAGGATCACCATATGCACTCCGAGCACTATATGCTGCCCGAGGCTACGGCGAAGCTCATAAACGATACAAAGAAAAACGGCGGACGCGTTTTCGCCGTCGGAACTACCTGTTGCCGCACGCTCGAAAGCGTTGCAACGAAGTGCGGCGAGATACGCGCCGACGACGACTGGACGGATATATTCATCTATCCCGGATACCGGTATAAGTGCATCGACGCGCTTATAACGAATTTCCATCTTCCCGAGAGCACGCTTATAATGCTCGTCTCCGCTTTCTGCGGATATGAAAACACGATGAATGCGTACAAAATTGCGGTTCAGGAAAAATATAGATTTTTCAGTTTTGGCGATGCCATGCTCATTGAATAAACACCGACCGAAAGGAAAAAAGATGAAGTTTACTGTTATAAAAAAAGAGGGAACAGCCCGCCGCGGCGTGTTTGAAACTGTCCACGGAACCGTGCAGACTCCGGCTTTTATGAATGTCGCAACCTGCGGCGCGATAAAGGGCGCGGTCTCGTCGTATGACCTCAAGGATATCCACTGCCAGGTTCAGCTTTGCAACACATATCATCTGCATCTGCGCCCGGGCGACGAGCTTGTAAAGGAGTTCGGCGGACTGCACAAGTTTACGGGATGGGACGGGCCTATACTCACGGACAGCGGCGGATTCCAGGTCTTTTCGCTCGCAAAGCTCCGCAAGATAAAAGAGGAGGGAGTCTATTTTTCCTCGCATATCGACGGACGCAAGATTTTTATGGGTCCCGAGGAGAGCATGAGAATACAGTCGAACCTCGGCTCGACTATCGCCATGGCCTTTGACGAGTGCGTTGAAAATCCCGCGAAATATGAGTATTCCGAGCAGTCCTGCGCACGCACGGCGCGTTGGCTTGAGCGCTGCAAGGCAGAGATGGATCGCCTCAATTCTCTGCCCGATACGATAAATAAAGATCAGCTGCTCTTCGGCATAAATCAGGGCTGCACCTTTGATGACCTGCGTATAGAGCATATGAAGCGTATAGCCGAGCTCAATCTTGACGGCTACGCGATAGGCGGTCTTGCCGTCGGAGAGCCGAAGGAGGATATGTACCGCATAATTTCGGCAGTTGAGCCGTATATGCCCGCCGATAAGCCGCGCTATCTCATGGGAGTCGGCACTCCCGGAAATATCCTCGAGGGTGTTTCTCGCGGAGTCGACCTTTTCGACTGCGTCATGCCCAGCCGCAACGCACGTCACGGACATCTTTTCACCATGGGCGGCATAATCAATCTCAATAACGCAAAGTATGAGCGCGACCTGCGCCCGATAGACCCCGAGTGCTCCTGCCCGACTTGCCGCAGACATTCGAGAGCTTATATCAGACATCTGTTCAAGTCCGGCGAAATGCTCGCCATGCGCCTTTGCGTCATGCACAATCTCTGGTTCTATAATACCCTCATGGAGAAGATACGCCAAAGCCTTGAGGACGGCACTTTCATGGAGTTCAAGGAAAAATACACGGATCTTCTCGACACGAGAATATAAATAAAATACGGTGACCGCCTTTTGACGGCTGCAAAGAGGTGATATGCCTTGGAAAAAAAGTCCGGTAAAAAAGGAGGAGCGTTTATGTGGGTAACTTTCGCGTTGCTTTCTGCGGTGTTTGCCGCGCTGACATCGATTCTCGCTAAAATAGGCATAGAGGGGGTCAACTCCAATCTTGCCACGGCGATAAGAACCGCCGTCGTGCTCGTGCTCGCGTGGGGCATAGTTTTCGCCACAGGCGCACATCACGGAATCAGCAGCATAGGCACACGCAGCTGGATTTTCCTTATCCTCTCGGGCGTTGCAACGGGGCTTTCGTGGCTGTTCTATTATCATGCCCTCCAGCTCGGCGAAGCGTCAAAGGTCGTGCCGATAGACAAATTCAGCGTCGTTATAAGCATCGTGCTCGCATTTGTTATACTGCACGAAAAGGTAACCTGGACTACCGTTCTCGGCGGCGCGCTGATAACCGCCGGCACCTTTGTGCTTATTCTTTAAAACAAGCTGTCTTCAAGTGAATAAAGCCCTCCCGTTTTGCATATCTATTAGCGAGAATGAAAAACGGGAGGGTTCGTTTTGAAAGGAATAGTAGAGGAGAGGGCCGTCGAGCTTGCGGAGTATATAGTTGAAAACAAAACAACTGTCAGGGCAGCGGCAAAACAGTTCGGGGTTTCAAAGTCAACCGTACATATGGATGTCGCGCGTCGACTGCGCACTCTCAATCCCGGACTTTACAGCGAGGTGCGCGAGATACTCGATATAAACAAAGCTCAACGCCATATCCGCGGCGGACTTGCTACCCGCGAGAAGTACAGAAACATGAAAGAGTAAAATAATTGAAGAAAGTTTGTAAAATTTATTGCATTTTGGCGCCTGTTGTGTTATGTTTTTATACATAATCACAGCAGGCGGCTGCTTTGCCGCAAAGGAGAACTAAAATGTCAGAAAAGAAGAAAAAAGGAAAAAGAACGGGAAAGAAAACAGCATTAAAGGTTTTGGGCGCCGTTTTGGCCGTTATTGTCGTGTTTGTCGCGGTGTACGCCTCTCTCATGGCGTGGACGCCCGAGACGATGCTTTACAGCGGGGAAACAAACGCCTATATCACTGCGGACACCGCGCTCATTTCGGCGCACCGCTCGGGCGGCGGAATAATGCCCGAAAACACCATGCTTGCGTTCAAATCGTGCATGGAGAGCGAGGATTTCAACACCGATATCTTTGAGTTTGACCTGCACATCACCAAGGACAATAAATTGATACTTCTGCATGACGATACTCTCGACAGAACCACAAATGCCGTTGAACACTTCGGCTACGAGGATGTCAAGCCCATCGACCACACATATGCCGAGCTGCGTGAGCTCAACTTCGGCGAAAACTTCCAGGCTGCTGACGGCAGTTATCCGTACAGGGGACTGCGCGGCGATAAGATTCCCGATGACCTGCGCGCGGTGCTGCTCGAGGATGTGCTCGACAAGCTCGAATCCCACGGAAAATACAGTTATATAATCGAGATAAAGGACGGCGGCGAGGACGGTATGCGCGGCGTCGATATCCTCTATGACGTGATTAAAGAGCGCGGACTTCTCGACCGCGTTATCTTCGGCACCTTCAAGGGCGAGGTTACCGAATATGTCGATGAAAAGCACCCCGATATGCTCCGCTCCGCGGGTGTATCCGAAGTGCTCAAGTTCTACGGCGCGGCGCTTCTCAATCTCAACCTCGATGAGGATTCGATTAAATACAGCGCGCTCCAGATTCCCGCCAATCAGTACCGTGTCGTCCGTCTCGGAACGAAGAAAATAGTAGATTACGCTCACCGCTATAATATCGCCGTGCAGTACTGGACGATAAATGACCCCGAAGAGATAGCGCGTCTCAACGATATCGGCGCCGATGCAATTATCAGCGACACGCCGGATATTGCATATAAGATAATAAAAGAATAAGACCGCAAGTCAGCTTTTCAGGTCTGTGCCGTCGTTGCGGAGAGTCAGGCGCTCTTCGCTTTCCCGGCACAGACTTTTGTTTTCCATGCAGAAGAACGCGCCTGCGGAATCCGCCGAATAGGAGTAACTTACCGAGTCGCCATGCGTGTATTGAGTCACGGCGGTAGCGTATTTGTCGGCTTTGGGTATATTGAGCCTTGCGGCGATATCGGCATATGTATCGCTGCCGTTTGAGTAGGCGGGCACGGCGCATTTGCAGAGCGCCAGAAACCGCCCGAATAACCCTTTTTGCATATCTCCGACACTTCCGTGTGCGGTTATGCTTATTCTCTTTATTTTAACGCCGTCGCTATCCGTGAACAGCGAGATTAATATGCTTTTCTCCGGCATGAGGCGAAAGACGGTGCACCCGTCCGCCTCCGTCACACAAGCATCTTCGATATCGAGCAGTGAATTTTTATATTCGCTGTTGAACCGCCTGCAGAACATCGCCGCGTCGGAGTATCTTTGAACCGAGCACGCACCGAACAGAAGCGTGAAAACGGCTAAAAAAAGCGCCGCTGCTTTTTTCATTTTCATCCCTCCGATATCGCTGCTTTTTTAGGAATCGCCGAAAGTCTTTCGGATGCCATATATTTATATGTAAAATTTGCTTTTCGGAGACCTAAACATCGCTGGGTTCTTGAAAAAACGTTAAAAAAAGTTTATACTTACTAAAGTTAAAAAAATATTCACAAATTATACAGTAACAGGTTTATATTTTGTTTGTATAATCCTACTATTATGTATGTGATTTAGCGCTTCCCTAATATACTTGAGACGGAGGATACGCATGGAAACTAAAAAGTGGTCAACAAAAAGAAAAGTGCTCGTTTCAATCCTTGTGATTCTGTGCGCCGCTATTATTGCCGGCGTGCTCTATATGTTCTTTAAGCCCGACCCGCTTCCGCAGGTTTCGGCAGCGAAGGTCACAAGGGGCTCTATAACTCAGACTCTTGATATGTCCGGCAAGGTGTCATCTTCGCAGAAGGGGAACTTTATCCCGATAGACGGCACAAAGGTTTTGACGGTCAATGTCAAGGTCGGCGAATATGTAAAGAAGGGCGACGTGCTTGCAACCTTTGACACCTCATCGCTCAACTCCGTCCTTGCAGATAAGCAGCAGGCATATTTGACTGCGGTTGAAAATTATAAAAACGCCAAGAATACCGCCGTAACCTCTTCCGCTCAGCTCAAGGAGATTAACGCCCGTCTTGCCGAGATAGACAAGGAGCTCGAAAAGCAGGAGAAGGAGCAGAACAAGAACAACGGCTCTGATAAAAACAATCAGAATAAGACCGACAGCGAAGCGTCAAATAAGCTTTGGGAGCTCATATCAAAGGCTCTCGGCATGGAGGATATAAACGCGGCACTCAAAAAGCTCGACGAACTGCTCAACAGCGGCAATTCCAATCTCTTCGGCTCCGGAGTCTCTGCTCTCCAAATGGAGAAAATGCAGCTCGAGCTTAAAAAAGTTACTCTCGAAGCCCAGTCCGGCGTGATAACCCAGAGCACCTACAAGACCATTATGGAGGCCACGAAGAAAGAACTGGATTCTCTTACCGCCTCTCTCGCTTCGCTTAAAAAAGGCTGGATAGCCGAATATGACGGTATCGTCAGCGAAGTGAATATAACTCCCGGAGAGACCTGCCGTTCGGCTGCTACAGCCAATATCGACATATCTTCAATAATCGACCTTGCAAGCGGCAATACGAATGTGTCGGATATAGTGAACGCTCTGCTCGGTCAGACCCAAAGCGGCATAACGGTTGAATATTATCCGTTTGTGGTTGATTTTGTCCTCGGAAAAGCCGATATCTTCAAGGTCAGCCTCGATATGCCGTGCCGTGTCACGGCAGCGGACGACACGGTCGTTGACGGTGTGGTAACTTATATCAGCCCCGTTGCGACTCAGTCGAGCGGTGTCAATATATCCTCGCTCATCGGTTCGGGATCTGCAAACGGCGTTGACGCCAAGGTTACTATCGAAAAGCCGACCTCGAGCGTTATAATCGGACTTGATGTCGATGTCTCCATAGATGTCGATTCAAAAGACAACGTACTCATCGTCCCCAGCGAAGCGGTCAAGAACGACAGCAACGGAACATATGTGTATATCTACAATTCCAAGACCAAGAGAATCAAGGCTTCAAAGGTCGAGCTCGGTCTTTCCGATGATACGCGCTATGAGATAGTTTCCGGCTGCGAAGAGGGGGATACGGTCATAACTACCGTGCCGACCGGAACAACTCTTGCCGACGGAGACAAGGTTAAAATCGTAGCGTCAAAGTAACGCCGGAGGTCAGAGATGAATATAAAAGAAAACATCAAAATAGCGATATTTTCGATTAAGACAAACCTCATGCGTTCGCTTTTGACTATGCTCGGCATAATTATCGGCGTCGCGGCGGTTATTGCAATAATAACGCTGGGCAACGGCGGACGTGATTATATCGTCGGCATGATAAAAAATATGGGCTCGAGCGTTATCAATATCTCGATAAACAGCAAGGAGACCAATGCCTCCGATTATATAACCGACGAGGATATAAAGGCTATCAAGAATCTCGACAGCGTCGCTTATGTCTCGCAGGTCACAATGTCTGTCGGAAGCGTCACCACGAAGCATAACGAGAGCCTCGGCCTTGCAATAGCCGGCAATGCCGACCTCGGCAATATGATGACCTCCGGAATGCTGAGCGGACGCTTCTTTAACGAGGAGGAATACGATACCGGCGCGCGTGTTGCCGTGCTCGATTCCATCAGCGCAAAGCTGCTGTTCGGTTATTCCACCCCGGTAGGCGAGAAGCTGAGCTTTACCGTCGGCGACCAGACGGTTCAGATAAAGGTTATCGGAATAATAGACGCCTCAATGCTCTCGAGCGCCAATATGTCCGATACGATGTCATCTTATATGAGCAACGCTCAGACGGGCTGCAGCATAATAATTCCCGCAACCCTTGCCGACGCGCTCAACGGCAACTCTGTCGGCAGATATGAGATGTGCTATATTATGGCGAAGTCGGACTCCGAGCTTGACGCTGCGGGCAGCGCCGCAATGAACCTGCTCTATACCCGCCACGGCAACTTCGGAAAGAATGCGTATTCGCTGGTTAATATGGCGACTTATATCGACTTGCTCGATACCGTTATCAATGTGTTCACTACCTTCATCGCTGCGGTCAGCGCGATATCGCTGCTCGTAGGCGGAATAGGCGTTATGAATATAATGCTTGTCACCGTTACGGAACGAACGCGCGAAATCGGTATAAGAAAGGCACTCGGCGCAAAGACGTCAACAATCCTGTTCCAGTTTTTGACCGAGTCGGTAATCTTGTGTCTGCTCGGCGGATTGATAGGACTGATTTTGGGCTCTGTCGGAGCGTTTGCGGTTGCGAGCTATATGAATATACCGATTGAAATGAAGTTCTCGACAATAGTTATCGCAGTCGGCTTCTCGACCGCAATCGGCGTATTCTTCGGCATATATCCTGCGCGCAGAGCCGCAAAGATGCAGCCGATAGATGCACTCAGAAGTATGTAATTTGTAAAAATTATAAATTCAAGAATAAAATTGCCTTCGTTTGTATAATAATAATTTTTGTAGTCCGCACAAGTGCATATTGTCTGTACAAAATTTTGTGTGCAGAAATATTCATAAACAAATTCTAAACAATTCGTTGACTTTTGTTTGTGAATGTGCAATAATACGCTTGTGCCAGCACAAAAGAAACGGAGGCAAATTTTATGAGATCGAAAAAAAAGAGCATTGCCGTTCTTTCGGCAATGCTCGCTCTTGTGCTTGCTGTTCAGGCTTTTGCTTTTACCGCCGCCAAGCTCGGTGATTTTAAAGCCGAGGACAGCGTCAAGGCGGGCGTGACCCGCCGGGTTATGGACGCAAAGCCCGAGAACAAGACGACTGTTGTCAGAGTCAGGCAGAGTGTGAACACGCCGGCGGCTGCGCCGAATGTTACCTCAATGAAGCAGGTAACAGAGTCCATTGCACCGCAGGATGTTGAAAAAACTGCCGACAATGTAAGGCAGCTTTCGGAAGAGGACACAAAAAAGCTTACGGAGATAGCCGAAAAGAAGATTGCCGACGATAAGCTCGTTATCGGCGAGGGCGAAGTTCTTTATATCCCCGTAGAAGACCTGCCCGAAGATACGGTTTCGGATGTCAAAAATCTCGGTGCAGGTATCGCTTATGACCCGAATACCGGGCTTCTTTACGGAGTTGACGGACACGGACTCCTGTATATCGGCTTCGATTTCGATTCCAAGCAGGGCATTTTCTATAATCCCAAGTATCCCTGGCAGAGAAATTTCGGCTTCTGCGAGATATATGATGCCTGTGCTCCGATAACCATGATGTTCTATGATACGCAGCGCTACAAGTTCGATTACGAGGGCAAGAATTGGATGATTCAGGTCTGGAAGGGTCAGTACGGTATTACAAGCGGAGCGGAGATAGGTGTTTACACAAAATCTCCCGATAACCCCGTTGAGTTTTACTCCTGCGCCTCCGATGAGGATTGTCTTAAAATGTCGTTTGACCTCTACAAAAAAGGCGAACTGTTCTTCCACCGTGAGGATGAGAGCCATTGGTGGCTGACGGGCTTTGCTCCGTTGACAGCGACCTCTGCCGCAGATTTCGATATGAAAGCGTCCATCACCTGTAAGAGTGCGGAGATGGCAAAGGCTTTGGCCGGCGCGCTCGAGGATAACGGCTATGTCCTCGGCGAAAAATATTGGATTGACGGCGCAGTTGTCAGCTTCTTTTGGGAAAAATAATCAAATTAACAGAGTTGCCGCCGCAAGCTTCGGTTTGCGGCGGCTTTTTGCTATATAAAACCATACTTGATTTATCAGGGCGAGCTTGTGACGTATATTGCACTTTGCCCAAAATATATAATGCGTTGAAATCACCGGTTATCAACGGTTATATTATATATCTAACAAAACATTTAGCATTATAAAATGTGTTTTAGAAATGTTGACGGGCGCAGGGCGCTATGATAACATACACGGGCAACACTGCGTTGAAAAAACCAAAATAAAGGAGACTTTTATGGAAAAACTACACGATCTGAAATTCTTCGCAAAACCGCCCAAGGGAAAGATGAAAGGTCTGCTTATCGTTTTCGCATGGATCATTCTTTGGAACTTTATCTATCAGGCTGTTCACGGAGCTTGGCACGATATGCCGATTGCAAACTGGGCTTTCTTCATCAGCGTAACAATTTTCTTCATGCAGGAGGAGCTTACCTATAAAGCCCGTTTCTGGCACACGCTTATAGGCGGAGCCGTCGGACTTCTTCTTGCAGCCGGCCTCGTTACCGTTGATGTTCTGCTCGTGAAAAGCGGAGTTCCCCATCTTGCAGCTGTAATGATTCCGCTCACGGTTTGCATTGCCGCATTGATTCTGCTTAATCCCTATCTTCCCGTTTTCTTCAACAACGTCGGATTCTGCTATTTCATTATCTCGCTTATAAACGCTAAAGCGGCGGTTGAAAAGCTTCCCGTATATCTTCTTTCGCTTCTTCTCGGAAGTATCTTCCTCAACCTCGGCTGCAGCGGACTGCTCGCTCTCTATAAGAAAGCGATGATGAAAAAGGCTGCGGCAAAGAGCCGGGACGAAAAATAAGTCTAATCTCAAAATTAACACATAGCATAAGCTTAAAAAAGCCGCAAAAGCGGCGCCACGGAAAAGGATTTATCCCTTGACCGAGACGCTCTTTTGCGGCTGTTATTTTATTTATCAGTAAAGGTCGTCGTCATCGTCGTCATAAAACGCCCTTCTGATTTCGTCATACATCTCTTCAAGCCTCTTTATCTGTTTTTGAGCATAGGGCAGGAGGTTCGGGGAGTTTATGAAGTGGCGGTTAAGCGTATGCTTCTTCTTTTTGCCGCTTTCGGTTTTATCCGATTTTTCATCGCCGGTTTTGTCCCCGGATATCGGCAGAGAGTGGAACACCTCTTTGAGCTGCGCCGTGGCGTCTCTCTTGAAGTTTTCAAGCTTTGCTCTTGTCTCGTCGAGCGATGGTACCTTGTCGGAAACGCCGTTCTTTACGGTTTCGGCAAAATTGCTCAAAGTATCGGAAAAGCCCTTAATTTTATCCATGACCTTTCTAACGTCGAGCGCTCTGTATACGGCGAACACGAGGTCAACAAGAAACACCGCAAGCACGCAGGCAAAGACGGCTATTTCCGCTGAGTCGGGCAGCTGTGAGAACAATTTTACAACTATCGGGTGCACGAGATAAAGGAAGAGCAATGAGGCTATGCCCCAGTAGAACGTGTGCCCGAGGCAGATGCGCCCCTGAATGTTGAATTTTTTGTTGGAGTAGTCCCACCATCTCGCGTGGAAAAGCTTTTCCATAAGCACGCTCGTGATAAATTCGACTATATCGCAAACCACCATGCCCGCAATAAAGACGAGCAGGGGAGTTATCAATACGCTGTGACCGAACAGCGGAACTCTGAGATCGAGATTCTTGACCGGCGTCAAGGTTATTGCCATTGCGAGTGCGCCCGTGCCGTATATCGGGCACATCGGACCTTTAAGGAAGCCTCGGTTGACCCATTTGCGCGCGCCTACCGAGCAGTAGATCGATTCGCCGAGCCAGCCGACTGCACTGTAAAAGAAGAAATACAGCACATATACTACTATTGTCATAAAAATTTTCATAAAGTTTCCCTCTGTTTCATTGTTCGGTTCAACTCTTCGCGATGAAATCAGCTCTTCGCGTTCTGCTTGGCTATCTTCATCTCCCTTGAAGCGCAGTATTTATCTGCGAGCGAGAGGACTATTCCCTCGCGGCTCGACGGCGGTATGGGCGTCAGCGGCCACATATGACGGAGTATCATCATTTCGCTTTTCTTATCAAGACCGCCGCACAGTAATTTTGCGTTTTCGGCGGCGAACCTCGGATGCCTGTAGCCGTGCGGACGGTGGCTCCAATCGTTCTCGTGCCAATCGTAGTAGAAAAGGTCGTGCATAGTCGCGGCTCGAGCCGCCCTGCGGTAATCGAGCCCGAAATGTCTGCAAACGCGGAACGTAAGATATGCTACGCTCGTTATGTGCTGAAGCCTATCCATCTTGTCGTGCTGAGGATATTTTTTCAGGCTCTGCACCTCGCGCGAAAAATATATATCTTTTACGCAGTCGAAAAAATCCGCGTCGCTCTCCGGGTCAAGCGAATATGTCCGCGCATATACTTCTTTCAGCCTTTTGAACAAAGACTCCATGTTATCACTGCTTTTCGAGTTTCTTTATCATCAGCTTCGCGGCTTTGTATACGTCGCCGCAGCCGAGTGTTATAACCAAATCGCCCTTTTCGACGTTTTTAACAACGTAGTCGGCGACCTCTTCGAATGTGCTGAACCATACGCAGCCGGGAATCTTTTCGGCGAGCTGCGAGGAGTAGATATTATAAGTGTTTCTCTCGCGTGAGCCCATTATCTCGGTCAGAACGGTTTTGTCGGGTATGCTGAGCACTCGGCAGAAATCGTCAAAGAGCATAGCCGTGCGTGAATATGTGAACGGCTGGAACACCGCCCAAACTCTGTTGAAGCCCATGCCCATGGCTGTTGTGAGCGTCGCTTCAAGCTCTCTGGGATGGTGGGCGTAGTCGTCCGCTATCGTTATGCCGTCTATTCTCTTGAGAATTTCAAAGCGCCTGCCCGCGCCGTGGAAGCTTTCTGCGCACGCGATTATCTTATCCATAGGTATTCCCGCGTTGTCCGCAGCGGCAATAGCGGCGAGAGCGTTATATACATTGTGCTCGCCGGGGATGCCGAGACTTATTCTGCCGACATTCTCGCCGTATTTTATTATGTCAAAGCTTGCAAACTCATGCTCGAGCACGATGTTTTCGGCTCTGAAATCGTTGCCCTCTTCAAGACCGAAGGTGATGAGCTTCTTGTCTTTAACTCCGGCAATCGCGCGCAGCGTGTTGGCGTCGTCGCCGTTATATATGACCTCCTTGCGGGTCATAGAGGCAAACTTCGTGAAAGATGCAATGAGGTTATCGAGAGTCTTGAAATAGTCGAGATGATCCTCGTCAATGTTTAGCAGAACGCACACGTCGGGGGAGAGCGAGAGGAAGGTGTCAACAAATTCGCAAGCCTCGCAGAGCATATGCTCGCTCTTGCCGACAAGACCGTTTGTGCCCGTGAGCGGAAGCTTGCCGCCTATGACCGCCGATGGATCCTCGCCCGCCTGAATAAATATCTGGGTGAGCATGGATGTTGTCGTAGTTTTTCCGTGAGTGCCGCAGACGCAGATGCAGTCGTCAAACATTCTCGTTATCGCGCCGAGCAGCTCCTTGCGCTCGAATGTCGGTATTCCCGACGCCTTTGCCGCGCAGAGCTCCGGATTGTCGGGGAGCAGAGCGGCGGTATAAACTATCATCTGTGCGCCCTCGATGTTCTCGGCTCTCTGGCCGAGAGTGACGGGTATGCCGAGAGCGCGGACGCGGTTGAGCGTATCGCTCTCGTTGTTGTCCGAACCGGTTATTTCGTAGCCCTTTGAATGAAGTATCTCAACAAGCGGACACATTCCCGAGCCGCCTATGCCTATAAAATGAACTCTTTTCACCTTTTTGAGAACTTCGTCAATTTCCTTCATAACTAACAAGCCTCCGAATCTTTTGCATATTCAAAAACGAGCCGAAATCAGAATACGCTTCATAATATACATATAAATTATAAATGCTCAGCTTGTATTATAATACATCCGCAAGAAAAATATAATATATTTTTATAAATATTTTGTTACAAAGCTATGACCGAGCCGAGCGGCGGTTCATATACTGGAGATGAGGCAAAGGGGGAAAGCGTATGATGAATATCAAAAAACTTCTGACCGTAGGCGGAGACGAGCGTATGCTCTACACCTCTCAGAGCCTTGCTGAAAAAGGGTTCGATGTGGAAATATTTGCATCTTCGCCGCCCGCAGGCTTTGAAAATATGTGTCCGACGGGGGAGAAAAGCATAGATTCTGCGGCGGCTCGCGCCGATGCGGTCATTCTGCCTCTGCCCGTCACCCGAGACGGAGTTCATCTCAATTCGAGTCCCTTGACCCTGAACGGGCTTTCCGACACTCTCGAGCGCGGTCAGACCGTTTTTGCGGGGATGATGGACGGCGCTTTGAAATCGAGCTTTTTCAAAAAGGGTATCCGCGTTTTCGATTACTTTGAGCGCGAGGAATTGGCGGTCAACAACGCCGTGCCGACGGCGCAGGGCGTTATAAAAATAGCCATGGAAAATATGAAGATAACCGTACACGGTGCGCAGTGCGCCGTCACGGGCTACGGCAGAACGGCAAAGGTGCTTGCCGATATGCTTGCGGCTCTCGGCGCTCATGTGACCGTCGCGGCGAGAAAATGCAGCGACCTCGCGTGGGCGAGAACTCGCGGGCTCGGCGCCGTGCCTGTCTCTGAGCTTATGAGGACGGCTCCGAAGCTTGATTTGCTCGTCAACACCGTACCGAGCCTCGTTCTTGACTGTAAAATACTTTCCGCTCTTCGCCGAGACTGTCTTGTTATAGATATCGCCTCTGCCCCTTACGGCACCGATTTCGCCTGTGCGAGAGAGCTCGGCCTCAATGTTGAGGTGCCCGGCTCTCTGCCCGGAAAGACCGCACCGAAAACGGCGGGGGAAATAATAGCCGATGCCATATTCAATATTATAAAGGAGGGGAGTTGATGGATCAGTTGCGCGTGGGCTTTGCCCTTTGCGGGTCATTTTGCACCCTGTCAAAAGCATTAATCCAAATGCGGGAGCTGAAAGCACTCGGAGCGGACATTTTTCCGATAATGTCCGAAAATGCATATTCGACAGATACGCGCTTCGGCAAGGCGGCCGATATTGTTGCCGAAATCGAAGATATCTGCGGCAGACCCGTTATCCATACGATAAGAGACGCAGAGCCGATAGGCCCCAAGAGAATGATAGATATCCTCATTATCGAGCCCTGCACCGGAAACACCTTGGCGAAGCTCGCCAACGGAATAACCGATACTCCTGTAACGCTCGCGGCAAAAGCGCATATCAGAAACGGAGGCGCGGTGCTGATAGCCGTTTCAACCAATGATGCCCTCGGCGCGGCCGCCGCCAATATCGGAAGACTGCTGAACACAAAGCACATATTCTTTGTTCCGATGCGCCAGGACGATCATATAAAAAAGCCCAATTCCATAGTTGCGGATTTCTCAAAAACTTACGATGCAGCCGTTACCGCACTCTCGGGCGTGCAGCCGGAGCCTCTGTTGCTCGCTCCGTCCGCGGTTTGATATACTGGGAGCGTACCTCTTTCGGTGCGCTCCCTTTTGCGTTTGCTTCGGTATAAATCAGCCCGCGCGGTCAAGAATATCCCCGTTATCTGCGTTTCGCACTAAAAAAGCTCTTTGGCGGCTTTCGGTTTGGTCTTTCGGGCTCTTGAAAAAAGTGTATGATTTTGTTATAATTATCTGAATCCTAAATTCGGGAAGTTTGCTTATGGCAGACTGGAAACAGGGAGATTGTTATTTATGTTGGATTTCCGCCCTCCGGTGACCGAGGACAGAAAATGGGTGGCGCCCATTATCAGCCACGCAAAACGCTTCGGCTGCGACTACAGCTTCGGCGATATATTTATCTGGCAGCATGTTTATAATATAAGAATAGCGCTTCATGACGGCTTTCTTTTTTCAAAAAACGGCTCCGATGACGATGACGGCGACGGCGTGAAAAGACTGACTTACGGTATCCCCGTCGGCTCGGGAGACCTCAAAAAGGCCATAGAGCTCATTGAAGAGGACTCTTTGAAAAGCGGGTTCAACCTTGAGATGTTCGGACTCAACAACGAGTGCGTGAAAAAAGTCGAAGCGATGTTCCCCGGAAAGTTTGAGTTTGAACCGCTCAGAGACAGCTACGACTATATATATCTTACCGAAAATCTTATTAATCTGCCCGGAAAGAAGTTCCACGGCAAGAGAAATCATATCGCCGCATTTGTCCGCGACAACGAGTGGAGCTATGAGCCCATAACCGCGGACAACCTTGACGAATGCATAGCGATGAACGCCGAGTGGGAGCGCAGAAACAGAGAAAAAGACCCCGAGGCGATGGATGACGAGCTCGACGCGATAAATATCAGCTTTAAAAACTATTTTGAGCTCGGCTTTGTCGGGGGATTGCTCAGAGCGAACGGCGAGGTAGTCGCGTTCACTTTCGGGGAAGAGATGAACCCCGAGATGTTCTGCACCCATATTGAAAAAGCCTATGCGGATGTGCGCGGAGCTTATCCGATGATAAACCGCGAGTTTGCCGCGAATGCGCTCTCGCAGTATAAATATGTCAACCGCGAGGATGATACGGGCTCGGAGGGGTTGCGCAAAGCAAAGCTCTCCTATTATCCGGACATTCTCCTTGAAAAATATATGGCAAGGGTCAAGAAATGACAGTATCAGCTTCTACAAAAGAGGATATAGGCGAACTTATTGCCCTGTGGCGCACTTGCTTCGGCGACGACGAGGAGTATATCTCCGCGTTTATGCGCGCTCGTTTTGTGCCGGAGCGCACGCTTGTCGGGCGGGAGGACGGCAGAATTTGCTCGGTGCTCTATCTGCTTGACGGCAAGGTGAGAATAGCGGGCGAGGCATTTGAAGCGGCGTATCTCTATGCCGCCTGCACTCATCCGGATTTTCGCTCCCGCGGCTGCATGGGTGAGCTTCTTCGCGCCGCCGAGTCGCTTTGCCGCGATTTGGGACTCGATTATATTTGCCTCGTTCCCGCCGAGGACAGCCTCTTTGATTACTATTCCCGTTTCGGCTACCGTTCGGCTTTTGAAGAAAAGCTGATGACTGTTGACCGCCGCCACCTTGAGCTTATCGCGGACAGCGGCGCTCAAATAGTGAAGCTTACCTCCGACGGTATGCAGACTGTCCGCAACGCCTGTCTCTGCGGCATTGACTGCTTCGTGTGGGATATAGATGCTCTGCAATACGCGATAGACGAAAACGCCAACGCGGGCTGTAAAAGCGTCGCTGCGTCCTCGTCGGGCAGATGCTCCGCCTACGCTCTTTTTGACGAAGAGGACGGCACGGCCGTGATAAGGGAGTGCGCCGCAAGGCGCGGATGCGTCCCCGTGCTCGCATATGCGCTGCTCCGCGCAAGCGATTGCGACAGCTTTTTGTTCAGACTTCCGCTTGATTTTCCGCTCTCCGCGGACTCGTTCACGACTCGCAATAACGCCATGCTCCTGCCGCTCAACGCGGATTCGGAGTCGGCACTTAAAGATATAAAAAACGCCTATATGGGACTTACTCTCGGTTAAACGGAGGGAAAAGATATGATATACATTTTTCTTGCAAACGGCTTTGAAGAGGTCGAGGCTCTCGCGACGGTCGATGTTCTGCGCAGAGCCGATCTCAATGTGAAAATTGTCGGCGTCGGTTCGGATGTCATAACCGGAGCGCACGGTATAAGCACCGTGTGCGACGCCACAGACGGCGATTTGACTCCCGGAGAGGATATCGAGGCCGTCATTCTGCCCGGCGGAATGCCCGGCACGCTGAATCTCGAAAGATCCGATAAGGTCAACGCTTTTATTGACTACGCCTTTGAAAACGGGAAGCTTCTTTGCGCCATTTGCGCCGCCCCGTCCATACTCGGTCACAAGGGTATGCTCAAGGGCAAAAAGGCGGTTTGCTTCCCCGGATTTGAAAGCGAGCTTGAAGGCGCTGAGCTCTCAGACTCGTTTGTTGTTTCGCACGGCAATATAATAACCGCCAAGGGTATGGGCAGCGCCGTGAAATTCGGGCTTGCAATAGCCTCTGTGTTTGTCGGCAAAGCGAAGGCGAAGAAAATCGAGGAGTCGCTTCAATGCTCCTGAAAGATATACGCGAAGAAAAGGCGGCTCTTCGGAGCAAATGCAAGCTTCTCCGCTCGCAGTTTACCGAGGAGGAGAAGAAAAGTCTCGATATGCGTATCTTCAACCGTCTGACGAATCTCTGGCGGTACAGAGACTGCGAAACACTTCTGACCTATGTTTCCTCAGGTATAGAGGTCGATACACGCGCCCTTATCGAGGATGCGCTCAAGCGGTCAAAAAAGGTCGCGGTTCCGCGCTGCATTCCGGGACTTCACGAGATGGAGTTTTATTATATAACCTCGTTTGACGACCTGCAGCAGGGCGTCTACGGGATACCCGAGCCGATAAAGTCGAAATGCGAGAAGCTTGTTGACATGAGCGAGGGGCTCTGCATAATTCCCGCGCTCACCTTCGATGAGCAGGGTTATCGACTGGGCTTCGGCAAGGGCTATTATGACAGATTCCTGTCCCGCTTCAAAGGGGACACGGTTGGGATATGCTACGAATGCTGTATCACCGACAGGCTTCCGCGAGGAAGATTTGACAGGTGCGCCGATGTCGTAGTAACGGAAAAAAGGGTAATTTCAAACGGCTGAGAGGAGCTACATATGAAAAAAACGCTGAAATTTTATAACGACGATAAAGGCGGTACGCCCGAAACGCCGGACAGACGCGAAAAAGTTAAAAATTTTGTTGTCCATATCGATGAGGACGATAATACCGCCGTTCAGCCGCAGGACGATGTGCCTGCCTATAAGGGCGAGGTCTATTTCTCGAGCCGTCCCGCATGGAAGCGCTCCAATGAGTCAAAAGCGCCTAATGTCGCTGCGTCCGCAAAGATCAAAGCAAAGACTAAGACCGATAAAACCACAGACGCGCTTGTTCTTACCGCGTTTATACTTGTTATAGTCGCCATATCCGTCGTGCTTTCTTTTATAGCCATTTCGTGCATAAACGATGTCTTGGCGATAAGCCGCGGCAACGATATCGTGACCGTGAATATCCCGCAGGACGCTAAAACTAATCAGATAATCGATATTCTTGACGATAACGGGCTTATTAAAAACAAGACCTTCTGTAAGATGTTCTACAAGCTGTCCGCCGCCGCAAAGGGCACGGGTATGAAGAGCGGACTCAATAAGGCACAGAGGCTCGGATATAAGATAAAGGTTCTCTTTGCCGGACCTCCGGAGCCCGAATATATAAGCGGTATCTATTACCTGCAGCCGAGCATGGGCGTTGAGGGAATGCTCTATGAATGCCGCGCGGTTCAGGCGGGGCCGAATACGGTGACGCTTCTCTTCCCCGAGGGCTGGTCGATTCCGCAGATAGCCGCAAGACTCGAAGAGTACGGCGTGTGCACCGCGTCTTATTTCATCAAGGCTATAAGTGATTCGCAGTTCGATTATTCGTTCCTCTCATCGATAAAGAACAGCGAAAACAGAACGTACCGACTTGAGGGCTATCTCTTTCCGGCCACCTATGATTTCTTCCAGGGAGAGAGCGCGAATATCGCAATACGCAGATTCCTCGATGCTTTCTCGAACGTCTGGACAGAGGACTACGACAAGCGCGCAAAGGAGCTCGGTTATTCGGTCGATGAGATACTGACCATAGCCTCGATAATCCAGCGCGAAGCCGCCGATGACAGCCAGATGAAGCTTATTTCGTCCGTCATCCATAACCGCCTGAAGAATCCGTCTCAGACTGCCGGCAGACTCGAGTGTGACTCCACAAAGGACTATATCAAGAAGTATGTCACGCCCATAACCGACGTCAATCTCGTCAACAAGTACGCCGATGCATATAACACCTATTCTGCTCAGGGACTCCCGCCAGGACCCATTTGCAACCCCGGTGCGGCGGCGATAAAGGCGGCGCTCTATCCGTCGAATACCAGATACTATTATTTCTGCCACGACAAGTTCGGGAATATCTATATGGCGAAAACAAAGAGCGAGCACGACGCCAATGTGCTCAAGGCTTTCAGCCAGAACTGAATCACGGGGAGCAGGCTGAAAACGCTTGCTCCCTTAGCTATGAAAAGGAGTTCGGCAATGGATATAATAAGACCGGAGGTTCTCGCGCCCGCAGGGGACGCGGAACGCCTGAAAGCCGCCGTGTATTACGGAGCGGACGCGGTTTATATGGGCGGAACGCGCTTTGGAATGCGTGCCGCGCCGAAGAATTTTTCTGATGACGAGCTGTCAAAAGCCGTGGCATTCGCCCATGAAAACGGCGTCAAGGTCTACCTTACCTGCAATATTATCCCGAATACCGCCCAGCTGAAGGAGCTCCCGCCTTTTCTTGAAAGCGCCCGCGCCGCAGGGGTTGATGCGCTCATAATAACCGACCTCGGAGTGCTCTCTTACGCGAAAAAATATGCGCCCGATATTCCGATACACATCTCGACGCAGACCGGAGTCGCAAACGCAGAGAGTGCGCGTATGCTCTTTGATCTCGGCGCGGAAAGAATTGTTTCGGCGCGCGAGCTTACTCTTGATGAGCTCGCGGATCTCCGAGCGGGTATGCCTGAGAAAATGGAGCTTGAGTGCTTTGTTCACGGCGCTATGTGCGTCTCGTATTCCGGGCGCTGCCTGCTCTCGAATTATCTGACAGACAGACATTCGAACAAGGGCGAATGCTCCCAGCCCTGCCGCTGGGAATACAGCCTCATGGAGAGCACCCGCCCGAACGAATATTTCCCCGTCGAGGAGACGCAGAGCGGAACTTATATAATGAACTCAAAGGATATGTGTATGATTGAGCATATCCCGGAGCTTATTAAAGCGGGTGTTTCGAGCTTCAAAATCGAGGGCAGGGCAAAGACCGAATATTACACGGCAGTTGTCACGAACGCTTACAGGAGCGCGGTTGACGCATATCTCGCCGCACCGTCGGGAGATTTCAAGCCCGCACAGTGGATTCTCGACGAGGTATACAGAATAAGCCACCGCGACTACTGCACGGGATTTTTCTTCGGCTCGCCGCGCGACGATGCTCAGATATATTATAAGGGCGGCTATATCCGCAGCTGGGAAGTGGCGGCGATAGCCTTGAAGAGCGAGAACGGGACTCTGACCGTCAGCCAGAGAAACAGATTCTTCGAGGGCGACGAGCTCGAGATAATGAACAGAGGAAAAGCCCCGACCGTTGTCACAGTCAAAAACCTCAAAAATGCTCTGGGTGAGAGTGTTGACAATGCTCCGAATCCCATGGCGGAGTTCACCTTTGACTGCGATGCCGATGTTCCCGCCGGCGCATTTATCCGCCGCAGCACGGACGGAAAATAAAACCGAACAGTTAAACTGCGCGTCTGCATTTTATCGCAGAAAACGGTCAATGATAATTTTATCAACCGTCGGAGATGATACTATGCCAAGACGCGCAGTCGTTATATTTTTTGTGTTCTGCCTGCTGACGGGTGTAATCTGTCTCCGACTGATAAGCGTGTCAACAGGACTCGATACCGCCGCAGGCGCGGTGAAAAACACCCGCAGCATTGAGCTGTCCGACTTAGGTGCGCCTATATACGACTGCAAGGGGCGGCTCATAACAAACGGCTATACCGAATATTTTGCCGCCGCAAGACCTACCGCCGCGGCGCTGTCCGAGCTTCGGACTATGCTCGGCGGCGATGAGCTTGAACTTGTGCGCGAAAAGCTCTCAAAAGGCCGCCCTGTTGCCGTCGCTGTGCCCTCGGGTGCAAATTCAAGCGAGGATGTGAAAATAATCGGCGTCGGCAGAAGGTATTCTCCGCGCCAGCCTGCGGCGCATATAGTCGGCTATACCGACTCGGACGGAAACGGTGTCTGCGGGATAGAGAAAGCGTTCGAGAGCATATTTAAAAATAATCGTCAGACCGTCAGTGCTGTCTTTCCCGTTGATGCCTACGGACGCGTTATATCGGGCGCCGAAATAACCGCACGAACCGACGGAAAATACGGCAAATCGGGCGTATATTTGACGCTTGACCTTGAGATTCAGCAGATAGTCGAAGACTGCATGGACGAGTGCGGAGTGGATATCGGTGCGGTTGTCGTCCTTGACCCGAAAACAGGCGCCGTAAGAGCTTGTGCGAGCCGCCCGGTATTCGATTCCAATAACCCCGCGAAGAGCCTCTCGGACAGCAATTCTCCGTTTATCAACCGCGCTCTGTGCGCATTCGCCGTGGGCTCAGTGTTCAAGCCCGCCGTTGCCGCCGCAGCGCTCGAGCAGGGGATTTCCCCGTCAATAAAATACGACTGCACGGGCGTAACGGAGATAGGCGGCGTTGAGTTCGGATGCTATGAGCATAAGGCGCACGGCGTCATAGATATGTGCGGCGCACTCGAGCGCTCGTGCAACGCCTATTTTATCCACTTGGCTCAAAAGCTTGACCGGGAAAAAATGATATCCACGCTCTCGAATTTAGGCTTCGGAAAGCCTATAGACCTGTGCGAGGGAATGAGCTCCGCATCGGGATATCTGCCGAATGCTTCCGAGCTCGATTCCAAAGCGGCCGTCGCCAATCTCGCGTTCGGTCAGGGCTCGCTCACCGCGTCGCCTCTCACGGTCTGTGCTTATATGTCGTGCATAGCAAACGGCGGAGCGTATTGTATGCCGTATCTTGTAGAAAAGGCAACAGACGGGTCACGGACCGTTTTTGAGCATGAGAACCGTGCGGGCGAGTATGTTATAAGCGGCGACACCGCATTATTACTGTCGAATTACCTCAGGAGCGCGGTCGAGAACGGCAACGGCAGGGGAGCGAAGCCCCAAAACACCACCGCCGCCGGCAAGACCGCAACCGCGCAGACCGGGAAATTCGAGCGCGGCGAGGAGCTTTATAACACGTGGTTTTCAGGCTGGTTTCCGGCGGAAAAGCCCCGTTATGTCATAACTGTTTTCAAGGAGCGCGGAAGCGGCGGCGCGTCCGACTGCGCTCCCGTGTTTAAAGCCGCAGCCGACAAAATAACGGCGCTCGAGGGTGAATAATCGGGCATTTTGAAGCGGCTAAAAATATTTAAAAAACTTTGAAAAAAGGCTTGACATAACAGACCGCTTTTGCTATAATAATCAGCGTTCTGAGGGAACAGAGAAACGGTTCAGAACAGACCTGCGAGAGTGGCGGAATCGGCAGACGCGCACGTTTGAGGGGCGTGTGGTAATCCCGTACGGGTTCAAGTCCCGTCTCTCGCACCATGGCGGGTTCCTTAGGGTGCCCGCCAAACTTATCGGTGATTAAGGTGTTAAGCCTCACCCTCGGCAGCTTCCGCCGTGTAAAAATCGGAAGTATAAATGCGGATATGGCGGAATTGGCAGACGCGCTAGATTCAGGTTCTAGTCGGGGCAACTCGGTGCAGGTTCAACTCCTGTTATCCGCACCAATCGACAAATCTCATCAGAGGTTTGTCGATTTTATTTTGCAAAGTTAAATTTCACAACGGAAAGCGGGGAATGAAATGAGACGTTCAGGCGCAAATAAAATCGATATGCTAAACGGCCCTATCTGGAGCAAGCTTCCGCTGTTCGCGCTCCCGGTTGCGGCAACGGCGATATTGGAACAGCTTTTCAATGCTTCCGACCTTGCCGTAGTCGGAAATTTTGCGGGCGACAAGAGCACGGCGGCGGTCGCCGCTGTCGGCGCCAACGGCCCTGTTATAGGTCTTATAGTGAATTTCCTTATCGGAATCTCTCTCGGCGCGAATGTTGTTATCGCAAACGCTATGGGCAGAAACAACAAGGATTCGGTTCAGCGCGCGGTGCAGACCTCCGTTATATTCGCTCTCGTCGGCGGAACGGTAGTCGCCGTAATAGCCGAGCTGTTTGTCGGGAAGATGCTTAGTTACCTGAATGTTCCCGAGGACGTTTTGCCGCTTGCAATCATATATTTCAGAATATACCTCATCGGACTGCCGGTGATATTGCTCTATAACTTCGAAGCGGCGATTTTCAGGAGCGTGGGCGATACAAAGGTGCCGCTCATAGCGCTTGCCGCATCCGGAGTTCTGAATGTTGTGCTCAATCTCTTCTTTGTTATAGTGCTCAAAATGACCGTCAGCGGTGTTGCGACGGCGACGGTTATCTCCAATGCGGTCAGCTCGATTATACTTTTCGTGCGCCTTGTAAAGTCGGATAAGTACATAAAAATCGAGCCCAAAAAGATGCGCTTCAGCTGGAACAGCTTCAGAGTGATAATGAAAATAGGGCTCCCGGCGGGTATTCAGAGCGCGGTGTTCTCGATTTCGAATATAGTTATCCAGTCCGCAATAAACAGCCTCGGAACGGTTGTTATAGCGGCGTCGAGCGCGGCGTTTAATATTGAGGTCATTGCATATGATGTGCTGAACTCTTTCAGCCAGGCGTGCACAACTTTTGTCGGTCAAAACTACGGCGCGGGTCAGATAAAACGCTGCAAGCGCACCCTGTGGCTGACATTGATAGAAGATACGATAGCCTCCGGCGCGGCGATAGGCATTGTGCTGCTTCTCGGCAGATTTCTGCTCGCTATATTCAACAGTGACCCGCAGGTTATCGAGATAGGCTATACGCGCCTGACAATAGTTTTCGCGGCATATACTTTCAGTATGCTATATGAGATAATGTCCGGTTATCTGCGCGGCTTCGGCGTTTCGTTGGTTCCCGCAGTGCTTACAATGGTCGGAGTCTGCGGAATAAGAATAGCGTGGATAGAATTGGTGTTCCCGAAACATCACAATTTCGAGACTATAATGACGGCATATCCCATAAGCCTCTCCGCGACGGCGCTGCTGATATTCATAGCGCTTCTCATCTACCGCCCGTCCCGCAGATTCGCAAATAAGCAGCCGGCGGAATAAAAATATTCCCGCGCCGCCTGCAAAGACACAGAACGACAACAGGAATATAGCGGTTTACAGAACAAAAATAACACACTGAAAAGCCGTCGGTTTTATCCGGCGGCTTTTGATATTACAGGGATTTTAGCAGGTCAATAACGGTTTCAAGCTCCTCGGGCTTAACTTTGTCCGGGAAAACGCCGTTCTTTACGCAGTCGGCAAAATAGCGTATCTCGTTTGTGTAGGCGTTGCTTTTTGGCAGTCCTATATCTCCGGTGTCTCCGCCGTCCTGCGAAATCGGGCAGAACTTGGTGTCATCCGCCTCATATACGGTCATCTCATCGTTTTCCCAGGTCACAACCGCGCCCTCAAACTGGAAGAGAAATCGCGCGGAAAACGGATAGCATCCCGCAAACCATGCGGCTTCTGTAGAGATGCGGAAATCACCGAAATCATATGTTGCGGCTATGTAGTCCTGCTCGGGTCGTTTTACTCTCCTTGCAGTGCATTTTTCGGGCTTTCCGAATGCATATACAATGAAGTCGAGGTCGTGTATATGCAGGTCGAACGGCACGAGACCGCTGCGCTTCTCGTCTCTCATCCAATCGTCCCAGCTCCACTTGGGTATCCCGCTGAGCCTGTGCATTGACGCGGAGAGCAGCTTGCCGTATTTGCCGCTGTCATATATGTTTTTTACAACCTCGTATTCCGGCCAGAATCTCAGAACCTGCGCCACCATGAAGCAGACGTTGTTCTTCTTTGCCGTCGAATAAACTCTATGAACATCCTCGCGGTTCAGTGAAATCGGTTTTTCGCATATGACGTTGATGCCCTTTTCCATCGCCTTAACGGCAAAGTCCGCGTGCAGGAACGTAGGCAGGCAGATATCGAGAATATCTACATTCTCATTTTCGAGCATTTCGTCAAAATCGGTGTAGCGGTGTTTGTCGGGATATTTCTCCATCCTCTCGGGACGGATGTCGCATATGGCGACAAGCTCGGCGTCGTCCATGCTCTCCCACGCGGGAATGTGCGCTCCGCTTATTCCGCCTACGCCGACAAGTGCGACTTTCAGCATTTTTATTTCGCCTCCGGGTTAATATTTTTCGGCATTGCAGCCGAATACGATACGCCATTATAGTATCATATCTTTTTATGTTTTTACAGTAGTTTCGGACTTTTTTTCAATAATGTTGACACTGCGCGCCGCTGAATATATAATTGTTAGCGGACAAATTTATAATGAGGAGGATAAGATGTGAACTTCAGTGATTTTTTTGAAGCCCTCGGTGTTGCGGCATTCGGGACAAAGACGGGCGAGCCGATAAACTGCGGCGCGGGACTTGAGCTTGAGGACAGCGTCAGCGGCGGCGCGGACGACTCGTATATGGTCGTTTTGGACGGCGTTACGCCGAAAATGTTTCGCGATTTTCTTTCGGCGCTCGCAGACACGGGTCGAAAGGAGACGTTTCACCGCGAAATAAACGGCAATATCTTTTCGGAGTTTGCCGAAGAAAACAGAATCATATACACCTATTTTACCCGTGAAGCGGAGCAGGCAAGGGTGATAATCGATAACGCAAGCTGTCCGCTTTCCGAGATGAACGACAACGAGCCGGATGTGCGCGGAGATACGGCACTCATGCAGTTTTCGCTAAAATACGGCTCAATGGTTCGCTATCACAGCTGCGACTGCGGAATGCTCTATGTGCTGAGACTGCGCGACAACTCGGTTATAATAATAGACGGCGGCGAGATAGAACAGGCGACAGAGGAGGCCTGCGACGAGTTTATGCGCCGCCTTGAGGATCTGACAAATACCGAAAAGGGCGGGAAAATCCGCGTTGCCGCATGGATCTGCACCCATAACCACGATGACCATATGGATGTGTTTACGAAGCTGCTCAAGCGCGAGAAGGACGTTCTCTGCGTCGAGAGGGTTATGTTCAACTTCCCGTCAAGAACGCTTTTGGATTATAGCAGCGGCTGTACGGACAGGCTCCGCGAGAGACTCAAGAAATATGCGCCTAACGCAAAATATCTGAAGCTGCACACGGGGCAGACGGTACATTTTCCGGACTCGTATCTTGAGGTGCTTACAACACACGAGGATATACTCCCGCTGTCTATCCGGGCAAGGGACGGCGGCGCATATCGCGGCATGAACGAGACCACCACCGTGTTTCAGATAATATTCGACGACGCGTCCGTGATTTTTCTCGGCGATGCGGAGGAATCCAACGGCGAGGCGCTTATAGCGCTCTACGGAAAGAATCTGCTCTCTTGCAAGTACCTGCAGGGCGCGCACCATCTGATAAACGATGACAGAAGCATCTATGCCAACATCCGAGCCGAGAAGCTCTTGGCGCCACAGGGCAGATTTACCGTAATGACCAGGTTCTGCGATAATATACGGTATCTGACCTCGCTTTTCGGGGCGGAAAATATATATTTTGCGGGCGACTGCACATATGTATTCACAATTAAGGACGGCAACGAATCGATTTCGTATTTCGAATCTAAGGGCTATGTCTACGACGACAGCGGATATTAAAGAAAAGGGTCTGTTCGGATGTGACAGACCCTTTTAATATTTTCTGTTCTTTTGATTGTTTTTTCGGCTGCTTTATGCTATTATGAGTTGATGAAATTTTTCCGCAAAGGAGAAGATGAAATGGCAGATTTTGTCAGAAGAAGTGAGCTTTGGATTTATGATGTGTTCCCGAAGGTTATAAAGGCCGGCAAGGAAAGCACTGTTCATATTCGACCGTTCGGCGGCAGAAACTTTTTTCCGGCGGGCAGTGTGCGCGAGGCGGTGGTGACATGGCTCAACGGGGGAGATATAGAGGATGCTCCGGCTTCCGCATTCAGAAAAGAAATTGACGTTACCGCAAACTCGGAGAACGGCCTTGATATCAAAATGCTTTTCCCTTATGAGGGCGAGTACCGTATCCGCGTTGAGGGCGAGACTCCCGACGGGGACAAGAAGCGCTTTACGTTCTGCGTTTATGCAGTCTCCGACGACCTTGTCGGAGTTTATCCGTTTATGGGCGACCTGCATATGCACACGAATTTTTCCGACGGAGCGCATGACCCCGAGAATGTTGCCGCAACCTATCGCTCCCGCGGCTATGATTTTTTTGCCATAACCGACCACCACCGCTATTATCCGTCGCTCAGAGCTATAGAGGCTTTTAAAAATATCCCGACAGAGTTCAATCTCGTGCCCGGCGAGGAGGTGCATCTCCCGTCGATAAACGGCTTTAAGGTCGATCCGCATACGATTAATTTCGGCGGCGAATACAGCATTAACGCGCTTGTCGAGGATGTAGCGGTAGAGGAAGTCGGCAAGGACAAAAAGGTTCGTGCAATAAGGGACGACTGCCCCGATGTCATGACCCGCAAGGAGTTTGCCGCCAAAATGACCGCGCTTGCCAAGGAGATAAAGGTGCCCGACAATGTCGACGCTATGACGGCGGCGGTGCTCAAGTGGATTTACGACGAGATAAGAAAGGCCGGGGGACTCGGAATATTCCCGCATCCGACTTGGATAACAGGCGAAGCATTTCATGTGTCCGACGCCCTCAACGACTGGCTCGTTGAAAATAAGATTTTCGACGCTTTTGAAGTCCTCGGCGGCGAGGTCTATTTCGAGCAGAACGGCTATCAGACCGTGAGATATTATGAGGACAGAGCCCGCGGATACAGATATCCCGTTGTCGGCAGCACCGACAGCCACTCCTGCACTCCCGAAAACAAGGGCGCATATATCTGCTCGACAATAGTATTCTCGCCCGAGAACGAGAGAAAAGCGCTTATTGAGTCGATAAAGAGCTTCAGGAGCGTTGCCGTTGACACGATAAGCAAGGAATTCAGACTTGTCGGCGAGATGAGATATGTCCGCTACGGATGCTTCCTGCTCAAGAACTATTTCCCGATTCATGACGATGCCTGCTTTGAAGAGGGCAGACTTATGAAACAGGCGATATACGGAACCGAGGACGAAAAGCAAGCTGCGGTAAACACCCTGACAGTAATGAACGGCAGAATAAAGAAGATGCTCAAAAAGTACTTCGCATTCTGATTTGAAAATTAAAGCAACAGACCCTCCGCTTTTTCGGAGGGTCTGACTATTTATCTTCGTCTTCAAAAGCAATAATATCTTCAACCTTGCAATGAAGTATCCGGCAAAGATCATCTAACTTTTGTGTAGTGATGCCTTGACCGTGCCTTATGCGATTTATAGTCGCACTGCTTATATTGTATTTATTTATCAACGTATACGTGCTTTCTCCCCGTTTTCGCATTGTTTCCCAAAATGGGTCATATTTAATCATATATATCACCGAAAATAATCATACTGTATGATTATTTTCTTGACAATGGTCATAAATATGACTATAATTCGAATTGTAATATTGTTCGCTTTTTATCAGAACAATAAATTAGTCAATAAGGAGAGAAAGAAATGAAGTGCAAAAAATGCGGAACCGAATTTGAAGGCAAGTTTTGTACCGAGTGCGGAACTTCGGCTTTTGCGGAGAATACAACCCCGCAAATCGCAGAACAGCCCGAAAAAGACAAGAAGACAAAACATAAGCGGAAGTCCAAAAATAAGAAGCCGATTTATAAAAGATGGTGGTTTTATGCAATAATAGCGGTTGCTGTGATTGTTGTGGCGATGAATGTTTTGAGCAAAGACAGAGGCGAAAAAATTGATTGGTCTAAAATAGAAATGCACGATATGCTGCCTGCTCCCGAATCGAAAGTCGGAAAAATTTATTCTAATTCAGAAGACAGAATATCGGTTAGTTTTTATAAGACCTCAGAGGATGAATACAAAAACTATGTTTCTCAGTGCGAAAATCTTGGATTTACTGTAGATCCCGATTCAAGTTCGAGCAATTATAGAGCATATAATTCTGATGGATATAAATTGGATGTAAATTGGTACGACAAGAAAATGTCAATCGAATTGGAAGCACCGATGAAATTTACCGAAATACAGTGGCCTTCGAGTTCTTTGGGCAAAATGCTCCCGAGGCCTAAGTCGAATCAGGGCAAATTCTCGTCCGAATATGACGACGGCTTTTTCCTCTATGTCGCCAACACTTCTCCGAAAGATTATGTGGAATATGTAAAGAAATGTTCGGATGCAGGCTTCAATGTGGATTACAGTAAAGGCGATGATTATTATAACGCGAAGAACAAACAGGGTTATACTGTTTCTCTGAAATATGAAGGCTATAATATTATGAGTATCGATATGGATGCTCCGAGCGGAGATTCAAACAAAGATGCGCAGGCTGCTAATACCACCGCGCCGGCAAAAGCGAGCAATAAAGACAAAACGACCGCAAAAGATAAATCAGTCGGTTTGGGAAAAGAATTTAAGGCAGCGATGGACAGCTATGAAGCCTTTATAGATGAATATGTCGCATTTATGAAGAAGTATGAAAAATCTGACGGAACAGACCCGCAAATGATTGCAGACTATGGAAAATATATCAATAAATATACCGAGATGGCTGCAAGTTTTGCCGAATGGGAAGACGAGGATTTGAACGCTGCCGAAACGGCGTATTATATCAGAGTTCAGGGCAGAGTCAGCCAAAAGCTCCTGGAGGTTGCTCAGTAAATTTAAATAGTTGATATGAACAATCCCCGGAAACCACAACGGCTTCCGGGGATTTGCTTCATTTTATCTTACTTATTCAGCTCGTCAAACATATCCTTTATCATCTTTTTGACCTGCGGGATAACGTCATCAACGGCAACCTTCTCGTTGATGCTCTTTGTGCGGGTCATGACCTCGCAGCAGCCCTCGGCAAGGTTTCTCGGGCTGACAACAACTCTGACCGGGCAGCCGAGCAGGTCTGCGTCGGAGAACATAACGCCGGGGCGCACGTTTCTGTCGTCGTAAATAACCTCAATTCCGTCCTTCTGCATCTCGTCATAGAGCTTGTCGGCAAGAGCCTTTGCGTCTGCGTCGTCAGATCTCAGGCAGCACAGATGAACCTGCCACGGAGCTATCGTTATCGGCCAAATGGGACCGTAATTATCGTGGCGAACCTCGCACACGGAGGCCGCAAGTCTGCCTACGCCGATACCGTAGCAGCCCATTATCGGATACTGCTCGTTGCCGTCCTTGTCGAGATAGGTCATATGCATAGACTTAGTGTATTTTGTGCCGAGCTGGAAGATATTGCCGACCTCGATGCCGCGCGATATATTTATCGTGTGCTTGCCGCACTGCGGGCAGATTCCGCCGTCAACTATCTTTGCAAGGTCGTTATACTCGACCTCGCCCACATCGCGCGGGATGTTGAGACCGGTATAGTGGTGGTCGTCCTCGTTAGCGCCGCAAGCGAGGTTGGTGGCGCCCTTGAGCGAATTGTCGAAGAGAACCGTTACGTTCTCGGGCAGACCGACGGGGCCTATGAAGCCGGCATGAATTCCGCCCTCATCGGTGATAACTGCGGGATGAACCGCCTCACCCAAGAGGTTGGTGAGCTTCGTCTCGTTTATGTCGAGGTCGCCGCGGACAAAGATAACAACATATTCGTCCGTCGCGTTCTTCTGATACACGACCGCCTTGCAGGATTTCTCAAGAGGGGTGTGCAGGAATTCGCAGACCTCTTCGATGGTGTGTATATTGGGCGTGTATTCTTTCCTGAGCTCGTTGAGATTATCGTCTGCCGCATTTTCCACAATGCTCTGCGCCGCCTCCATGTTTGCGCGGTAGTCGCACTCGGAGCAGACGGCTATGGAATCCTCGCCCACGGGAGTCAGGAGCATATATTCGTGAGATATGCTGCCGCCCATCATGCCGGAATCGGACTTGACGGTTATTACCTCGGGAATGCCCGCACGCGCAAAAATGCGGTTATAGGCGTCATAGCACTCCTGATAGTAGCTCTCAAGATCCTCCTGCGAGGTATGGAAGGAATAGGCGTCCTTCATGGTGAACTCACGAACGCGGATGAGACCGCCGCGCGGACGACCCTCGTCGCGGAACTTGGTCTGAATCTGATATATCATAAAGGGATACTTTGTGTAGCTGTTGGCGTAGTCGCGTACAAGCTGAACCGCGGCCTCCTCGTGGGTCATGCCGAGCACCATGCGCGCGTTGTTGCGGTCGGTGAAGCGAAGAAGCTCGCTGCCGACGCTCTCGTATCTGCCCGACTCATCCCAGAGCGAAGCGGGGAGAGCTACCGGGAACAGAACCTCCTGGCCGCCGATATTGTCCATTTCCTCGCGGATAATATTCTCGATTTTCTTCGTTATGCGGCGCAGGGGGAGGAACTGAGAATAGATGCCGTTGGCCACGTTCTTCATATAGCCGCCGCGCAGCATCAGCGCGTGGCTGTCAATAACGCAGTCGGAGGGCTTCTCCTTGAATCTTTCGCCGACAAGCTTGTCAAGTTTCATCTTTTTTCATCCTTTCAAAAAAATAAGCCCCGGGCTAAAAAGCCTGGGACAAACCATAAAGTCTGCGGTACCACCCAAGTTCGGACAAAAAGTCCGCTCTCAAAGCGACGAAAGCCGTCTTTCCGATAACGCCGGAATGCGTCAGCGCATTTTACGCTGCGGCTCCGAGGCGGGTTCGGAGATTCTGCCACTGAGACTTGCACCAACCGTCTCATCTCTCTGCCGGCATAAAAACCTAATTTTCCTCTTCATAGCCTTTAACAGTCAATAATTCTACTATGCCGCAGTTTAAAAGTCAATGCCTGCCGCGGTATTTTTTCAAAATTTCACGGTAAAATACATTATTAAATATTGATTTAATATAGGCGTTATATTATAATTAACTAAAAAATATAACTTACGAAAGGAAATTTATATTATGGCTGCACAAAACAAGACGAGACCGTTCGGTATGCGGGATTATTTCGGCTATGCGATGGGCGATTTCGGCTGCAACATGAGCTTTGCGCTGATAACAAACTATCTCATGCTGTTCTATACCCAGTATGTCGGGCTGGAACTAAAAGATTGGGCTTGGATAATCATAGTCGGAAAAGTATGGGACGCTATAAACGACCCGCTGATAGGCGGCATGGTGGACAATGTCCGCATAGGCAAAGGCAGCAAGTTCATGCCGTGGATAACCATAGGCGGAAGCTCTCTGATAATCTTCACTACGCTTTCTTTTATGCCGATATCCTCCATGAGCTATATCTTCAAGGTCATTTATTGCCTTGCAATCTACTGCATTTGGTCGGTTGCCTACACAATGGCAAATGTGCCCTACGGCGCGCTCCATTCGTGCATAACAAACGACCCCTCAAAGCGCACTAATCTCTCGACCTTCAGATCGATAGGCGCGGGACTCGCGCAGGTGCTTACAATGCTTCTGCCGCTTATAGTCTATGACAAGGATCACAATCTCATCGGCTCAAGAATGGTCTATGTCGCACTTGTATGCTCGGCGATAGGCTTTGTCGGCTTTATGCTTGTGCGCCTGCTCGTGACCGAGCGTGTTGCCGCTGAAGCGCATGACAAGACCGATAAGATGAGCTATCTCAAGGCCATAAAGGGCTTCTTTACAAACAGACCTCTGCTTGCTATAACCGCCGTTTCGTTTGCTCAGGTTATCTGCTTTATGTCCATGAGCACTGTCAATGTCATAATATTCCAGTCTTATTTTCACAACACGAAGATACTCGCGGCTGCAAATATAGTACCCTATCTGCCGCTCGTTGTTCTTATGCCCTTTATAGGCAAAATAACGAAGAAAATCGGCAAGAAGAAGCTTGTGGTCATAGCCTCATCGATAAGCCTTGTGGCGGGTATAATCTCGTGCTTTATCCCCATGGATCCCACGGCGACAAGCTCGTTGATAATCTATATGGGCGTGCTCATGCTGCTCTATACGAGTAACGCCGTGTTCACTATAATCCTTTGGGCAATGGTCGTTGACTGTATCGACTATCAGTATGAAAAGACGGGCAGCCGTGACGAGGGCTCGCTCTATGCGCTGTTTTCGTTCTTCCGCAAGCTTGCCCAGGGTCTCGGCTCGGCACTCTCGGCGGGACTGCTCGCGGTGTGCGGATATGTTGAGTCCCTCGGCGCGAATCAGACGGCTCAGACCGCTTTGAACATCAAAAATATGTATCTCATAGTTATGACCGTCGGCGTAGCGTTGACCGTTGTTGTCACGCAATTTGTCTATAATATCAATAAAGACAGGGGAACGGTTGCCCCCATAGACATAGAACCCGACCCCGCGCCGGAAAATTTTGAATAAATAGAGCCTTCGCTATTGATTTTCAATTCCGCTTTTGATATCATTTATAATTATGAGTCATAAGCAAAGGAGACATACAAATGGATAGACTTGAAATTTCAAAGCTGTTCAGCTCATATGAGGAGCTCGGCGGCAAGGAGATAACGGTCTGCGGATGGATTAAGACCCTCCGTGACTCAAAGGCGATAGGCTTTATGGAGATTAACGACGGCAGCTCGTTCAAGAGCCTGCAGGTTGTTTTCGAGAGCGCAAAGGTAGAAAACTACAAGGATATAGTCAAGCTGAATGTCGGCGCGGCAGTCAGAGTTACGGGTACATTTATTCTGACTCCCCAGGCGAATCAGCCGTTCGAGCTCAATGCTTCTTCAGTCGAGGTCGAGGGTCAGTCAACTCCCGATTATCCTCTCCAGAAAAAGCGCCATACGCTCGAATATATGAGAACGATAGCGCATCTGCGCCCGAGAGCGAATATTTATTCCGCGGCCTTCCGCGTTCGCTCGACCGCCGCTTACGCTATTCATAAGTTCTTCAATGAGCGCGGCTTTATCTATGCACACACACCGCTCATTTCCTGCAGCGACTGCGAGGGCGCGGGTGAGATGTTCAAGGTAACGACTCTTGATATTGCAAACTCGCCCAAGAACGAGGACGGAACAGTCGATTTCAAGCAGGATTTCTTCGAGAAGCCCGCTTATCTGACCGTTTCCGGCCAGCTTGAGGGCGAGGCGATGGCTCTTGCTTTCGGTAAGATATATACCTTCGGCCCCACCTTCAGAGCCGAGAAGTCCTACACTCAGCGTCACGCTGCGGAGTTCTGGATGATTGAACCCGAGATAGCCTTTGCCGACCTTAATGACGACATGGAGCTTGCGGAGGCCATGATAAAGTATGTCATCTCCTATGTTATGGAGAACTGTAAGTCGGAGCTTGAGTTCCTCAACAAGTTTGTTGATAAGGGACTGCTCGAGAGGCTTAATTCCGTTGTCAGCTCGGATTTCGCGCACGTCACCTATACCGATGCCGTCAAGGAGCTTGAGAAATACAACGACGAGTTTGACTACAAGGTCTATTGGGGCTGCGACCTTCAGACGGAGCACGAGCGCTGCCTGACTGAGCGCATCTTTAAGCGCCCTGTATTCGTCACCGACTATCCCAAGGAGATTAAGGCCTTCTATATGCGCCTTAACGATGACGGAAAGACCGTTGCCGCAGTTGACCTGCTCGTTATGGGCATAGGCGAGATAATCGGCGGCAGCCAGCGTGAGGAGAGACTCGATGTGCTTACGGAGCGCATTGAAGAACTCGGACTCGACCCCAAGGATTATTGGTGGTATCTTGACCTTCGCCGTTACGGCGGCGTTAAGCACAGCGGCTTCGGCCTCGGCTTTGAGAGACTGGTTATGTATCTCACCGGTATCTCCAATATCCGCGACGTGCTTCCGTTCCCGAGAACAACAGGTTCTGCGGATTTCTAAAAATGACAGAGCACCCGTACAGAAAAAGTGCGGGTGCTTTTGTATGTAAAAATCTCCCTTGCCGAATCGGCAGGGGAGAACTCTTTTTTATTCGATTGTCTCTATTTTTATAAGATTTGTGTTGCCGGATTTTCCGTTTATCGCGCCGCAGGTCATTACGATATTGTCGCCCGGCTCGAGATTGAGCGCGTCCTTTGCGACCTTCTGCGCATGATAGAAAAGAACGTCGGTCGAATTGAATTTCTCGCTGAGCACGGGCATAACGCCCCAGGAGAGCGCGAGCTTGTACCACACAGCCCTGTTTGTCGCCATACCGATTATGTCCGTCGGCGCTCTGAAACGCGATACCATGCGAACCGTCATGCCGGAGATAGATGCTACAACAATAGCTTTTGCGTCTATGTCAATAGCCATTCCGCAGGTTGCGTGGGAAATAGCGTCGACGCGGTTCTTTATCTTGAAATCGTTGTTGCGGAAACGCTTTGCATAGTGTATGTGCTTCTCGGTCTCCTCAACTATCTCAGCCATCGTGCGAACGGTCTCGACGGGGTATTTGCCCGCTGCCGATTCACCCGAGAGCATAACCGCGCTCGTGCCGTCATAGACCGCATTGGCGACATCCGAGATCTCCGCCCTGGTCGGGCGCGGATTGGTTATCATAGATTCGAGCATCTCCGTTGCAGTGATAACGCGCTTGCCGAGCAGACGGCATTTAGTGATTATATATTTTTGAAGTGCGGGGAGCTCGGTGAAGGGGACTTCAACGCCGAGATCGCCGCGGCCTATCATTATTCCGTCGCACTCTTCGCAGATTTCCTCTATGTTATCTATGCCGGTGCGGTTCTCTATTTTGGCGATTATGTCTATGCCGTCGCCGCCGTTCTCGCGGAGAAATGCCTTGAGATCAACGAGATCCTGTCTGCGTGAAACAAAAGACGCCGCGATATAGTCGACGTTATTCTGAATACCGAACAGCAGATCCTCCTTGTCCTGCTCGCTTAGGTATACCTGATTGAGCACCTTATTGGGAAAGCTCATACTCTTTCTGTTTGAAAGCTCGCCGCCGGTGATGACCCTGCACCTTACATCTGTGTCGGTTTTACCGATGACTTCAAAAATTACAAGCCCGTTGTTTACCAAAATGCGGTCGCCTATAGAGATATCGTTGACGAGTCCCGCATAGGTCACGCTGACGCGGCTTTGATTGCCCACAATATCCTCGGTGGTGAACGAAAACTCGTCGCCGTCCTGAAGAAATATCTTTCCATGTTCAAAGGTTTTGATTCTGTACTCGGGACCCTTTGTGTCGAGCATTATCGCAATCGGGAGATTGAGTTCTTCGCGCACTTTCTTTATCATATTGAGCTTTTCGAGATGCTCCGGATGAGTGCCGTGGGAGAAGTTGAGCCTCGCAACGTTGAGACCCGCCTTGCACATTTCGGTGAATATTTTCGGATCGCTGCTGGCAGGACCTATTGTGCATACTATCTTTGTCTTTCTCATTATATCCCTTCATTCCCTTTATATAATCATATTTATTATATTATATCTTGTCTCCGGGTGCAATACAGCAAAGTAAAAAAACAGGCAACTTTTGAAATATACATTATATTGATTTCACTCAAAAACCCGTATATTCCGAGTGCCGAGAAATTGCAGATAAAAAGTTCGGGATTTTTAAAAAAAGACTTGATTTTTTAAGCGCAGTCATATATAATAGACGAGCATTTGATTGCAGACACGGAGAGTTGTCCGAGCTGGTCGAAGGAGCACGATTGGAAATCGTGTAAACGTCAAAAGCGTTTCGAGGGTTCGAATCCCTTGCTCTCCGCCATATAAGAACCTTACGGTTGATAGAAAACTGTCTTCCGTGAGGTTCTTATTTTATGCCCGAAAAGCCATTGTATCAAGAGATTTCCCGACTTTTATGCTCTGCGTAAAGTCTCAAAAAAGTATCGCTTGAAAATGGCTGTCTGCGGTAAATTTCCGCTGTCGGCAAAAATGTAACAGCCGAATTATCAAAAGACCTTTCGCACAAAAGTGTACCTATCGTACAAAGGTTTAACATAGCGCAAAAGAGAAAGTCCGCAAGCTGAACGGAGCGTTTTCCGTTACACCCTGCGGACTTTTTTACTTTTCGATTTTCCATTCTACCTTTGAGCCGTCTTTGAATATGAACACTACTTTGTCATATTATCGCAGGGTAAGAAGTCGGATTCTTCTTTTGTTAAATCGTTACGCTTGACGCAACTGAGAATTACTTATATAATATTATCAGGAACTCCTCCTAATAACTTCAAGAAAAAAGGTTGCAAGCATGAACACGAAAATAAAGTATGCGAGCACACGCAAAGCTTTGGTTCAAAGAGCTTTGCGGTATCGGAGACTCGAGAAAAAACCTTCTTTCCGCCGCAGAGGACGAAAACTATGAGTGAGCGTATATATGTGAAATCCGCCGAAATTGTCGAGGCAGAGGGACTAGCGAAGCTTTACGAACGCCTCCGTTTGGAAGCCGTGGTTTAAAAACCTTTTTGCACGAAAAATGTCATGTTTACGAGGTGTACGGTCATGTCTATGGGACGGCATGTTTCCGGAGGACTATGCCTGCCCGATCAAAGAATGCAGTCCCGCATGGGCAGGATGTGTCATATATAGTTACAAAACGGAGATGAAACCCGAATGATTACCAGAAGAGAAACAAAACAGCGCCGATTAGTGCTTGAGGCAGTGCAGTCAAGACATGACCATCCGACCGCCGAGCAGATTTATGAGGATGTACATCAAAAAAATCCCAATATCAGCCACGGAACGGTTTATCGCAATTTGAACTGCCTGTCGGAGGACGGAGAAATTTGTCATGTGCGTGTTCCGGGTGCGGACAGGTATGATTTTCGTACCGATTTGCACTATCATATGTTCTGCGTCGAATGCAAAAAGGTTGTTGATGCGCCTTACCCTTATAAAGCATATCTCGACGAGGAAACAGCCGAACGAACAGGTTGCAAAATAATCCGCCACAGAGCATTTTTTGAGGTAATATGTCCGGTATGCCTCAGCGTCAAAAGCGACTCCGCCTTTTAACAAATAAAAGAACTTGTTATGTTATGCAAAATTTTTACAGCGTATGCGAGGAGGCGTTAAAATGAACAAAACGCTTTGTATAGCAAAATTTTTAACAAAATCGTGTTTCAGCAAAGGCTTTATCAAGCTAAAGCGCAAAGTTTATGCGAAAGTCGGCTCTCTGACTGCCGAGTACGCTTCTTCTCCGGAGCCTGTGAGCCGAAAAGACGGTCGGAACCTCGAATACCGCAGAATCGGTGCGGGAAGGGTTTGGAGCCGTGAAAACTACGGCTGCGCATGGTTTCGGTTCAGCGGAGAAATCCCAGAATGCGCAAAAGGGAAAAAAGTCGGGCTGCTGCTCGATGTGGGCGCAGAGGGGTGCATATATGACGAAAACGGTTCTCCGAGAAGCGGTTTGACAGGGGCACACGATTTTGTTGAGTTTGAACAGCCGAATGCGGGAAAGCATTTTTACGAATTGAAGTCTGTCGCAGACGGAGGAGAAAAAATTGAGATTTGGGTAGATTGCGGAAATAACTGTTTTCCGAGATCACCGTTTACCGCAGCAAAATTCAAACGGGCGGATATTGTCATAGTTGACGAGGAGGCAAAAAGTGCGTATTATGACGCCGTGTCCTTGTTGTACCAACAGTCGCTGCTGCGTTTTGACGACAATAAGCGTAAATCCGTTTCACATTCACTCGGCAGACTTTTATCTTTTGCGTTAAGCGGTGATTACGAAAACGCAAAAAAAGTATATTCGGACGAATGCGAAACGGGAGATGAAAGCCCTTATGTCGTTTACGCCACCGGACACGCACACCTTGACCTTGCGTGGCTTTGGCCCATGAGGGAGAGCAAGCGTAAGGCACAGCGCACCTTTGCCAATCAGCTGAGAAACATTGAGCGCTATCCGGATTATATTTTCGGCGCAAGTCAGCCGCAGCAATTTGCGTGGATCGAGGACAGCTTCCCGGCTTTGTTTGAAGAGCTTCGTGCGGCATTCCGACACGGACAGCTTGAGCTTCAGGGAGGAATGTGGGTCGAATGCGATACCAATATTCCGAGCGGAGAAAGCCTTATCAGGCAATGTCTGTACGGACAGAAATACTGGAAAGAGAAATTCGGCTGCGAGGTGCGTATGTGCTGGCTGCCCGATGTATTCGGGTTCAGCGGAAATCTTCCTCAAATAATTCGGAAATGCGGTATGGATTATTTAGAAACCATAAAATTAAGCTGGAATGAACATAACAAGTTTCCTCATAAGGCGTTTGTTTGGGAGGGCATTGACGATTCCGAGGTTATAGTTCACATTCCTCCCGATGAAACATACAACAGTCTCGGAAATGCGTGGAGTCTGCAAAGGGCTGCCGTGAGCTTCCCCGAACATGATAAGATAAAGTCTTTCGCAATGCTTTACGGAATAGGCGACGGCGGAGGAGGGCCGGGAGAGGGTCATATCGAGGCTGTTCGGCGATGCGGAGGTATGAAAGGCATTCCCAAGGTCGTAATGAGCCGTGCCGTTGACTATCTTGACATACTTGCGGAGCAAAAAGACAGTCTTGCAAGATACAAGGGAGAATTATATCTCGAAAAACATCAGGGGACATACACTACTCAGTCAAAGAACAAATACTATAACCGAAGAATTGAGTTCGCGCTGCATAATGTTGAATTTCTTGCAACTGCGGCACGGGAAAAAGGGTATAAATATCCTAAAGAAAAGCTTGAAGCAATCTGGAAGGAGGTTCTTCTCTATCAGTTTCACGATATAATTCCCGGTTCCTCGATAGGACGTGTTTACAAGGAAAGCACTGCCCGTTACGAAGCCATGCTTGAAGAGCTTGATGCTTTGCTCGGCGAAGCGGTCGGATTTCTCTCTGCGGGAAAATCTTCGGGTGCTACGGCAATCAACCTTACGTCCGCAAGGTATAAGGGTACGGTTTATTACAAAGACAAGTGGTATACCGCCGACATTGAACCGTATTCCTCCCGAAAGCTGACGGAATATTCCGTGCCGCAAAAATCGCCGCTGTCATATGACGATGAACATATCGAAAGCGATCTGTTCCGTCTTACCTTTAACAAAAACGGCAATATAAAAAGTCTTGTCGATAAGCGCAGCGGCAGAGAGTTTGCGGGAGAGTACCTCAACAAGCTCAATGTATACAGGGATAAACGTCTGTTCTATAACGCTTGGGATATATCTGTCAATTATACGAAGAAAAAACCTGCGGAATTTAAGCTTGCGAGTCACTCCGTAATTCTGTCGGACGCTTCGGTAACACGAGAAAACATATATACATACGGAAAATCAAGGATTGTACAAAAAGTCGTTCTCACCGTCGGCAGTCCTATCGTGGAATTTACAACCGAGGTTGACTGGAGGGAAACGCATAAGATGCTCCGTGCGGATTTCCGCCCGTCGGTGTATGCGGACGAAGTTACCTGCGATATACAAATGGGTAATATAAAACGCAGCACACGCACTCAAACGAAAACCGAATGGGCGCAATTTGAAATCTGCGCTCACAAATGGGTGGACGTTACGGACGGCGACGCAGGTGTTTCGGTTCTCACGACGGGAAAGTACGGCTGGCGAGTCAAAGACGGGCTTTTGTCACTTAATCTGCTTCGCTCCGCAGTATGGCCCGATCCCGCTGCCGACAAGGGCGTACATACAATAAAATATGCCCTCTATCCTCACGCCGGAGATTATAATCAGGCAAATACACAAAGCGTTGCCTATTTTTACAACAATCCCTTATTTATTACAGAATCCGATGTTGAAATTGCTCCGCAAATTACTTCCTCGGACGAGCATATTGTCATAGAAACAATAAAGCCTGCCGAGGACGGAAACGGCATTGTATTGCGCCTGTACGAGGACAGCGGAATAAAACGCACCGCATCCTTGTCAATCGCCGTAAAGGGCAAAGCATTTGAGGCGGATATGCTGGAAAACCCGATAAAAGAAACGGATATTTCTGCAATCGAATTCAAGCCGTTTGAGATTAAGACAATCGTCATAAAACAACCGAATTGAAAAGACCGTTTTTCAATTCGTTTCAATCGACGGTTGTCCTAACAGAAAATAATAATTCACAGGGGGTAAATATGGATTACAACAAATTGACTTCTAAAGAAAAAATCAGTTACGGTCTGGCAGGGCTTGGACAGAATTTGACCATCACTTTTGTAAACACTTTTCTGATGACGGTCATTTACGGTTATATGGGATTTACCCTTAAAAGCCTGTCGATTCTGACGGTGATTCTTATCGCGGCTAAGGTCTGGGACGCCGTCAACGACCCGATAATGGGTCTGCTGATAGACAAAATTCAGTTCAAAAACAGAGGGAAACTGCGTCCGTTTATTTTGATAAGCATTCTTCCCGTATCAATTTTGACGGTAATGCTCTTCGGAATACCTCAGGACTGGAGTCAGGGCGCAAAGCTTGCAATGTTCGGTATAGCATACATTTTGTGGGACGCGGCTTATACGGTGTGTGACGTGCCGTACTGGGGGCTGTCCGGAGCGATGACTTCGGATACCAACGAACGGACAAAGCTGATTTCGATTGCCCGCAGCTTCGGCAACGTGGGCTTGGGCGTTATCACTTTGCTCGGTGCGAACATTGCCGGCTGGTTCAGCAAAGGGGATAAAACCACCAAACAGGGGTGGGTGATTGCGTCCGTGGTTGTTGTATCAATAGGAATGAGTCTGTTTTCGCTTGCCTTCTTCGGAACAAATGAGCGTAATGTAAACACAAACGAAAACGCCTCCTTCAAGGATATTTATGCTGCGCTGAAAGCAAACAAACCTTTACTCATAATACTTTTGGGAAGCGTACTGGGCTTTGGCAGAACGCTCATACAGGTAAGCGGCGCAACGGTTGCCCTTATCAGCTTCGGCAGCGAGGATAAATTTGTTTATATTGGCGCTGCGGTGTTGATTTCAATGATTATCGCAACAGTGCTTTGTCCGTTGGTATTGAAAAAAATAAGCAAAAAGAAGCTGATGATATATTCTTCTTTTTTTTCAGCTGTCGTTTATACGGCAATGTATTTTATTCCGCTGACAGAATTTAATATAATAGTCGGCGTCATTTTCTTAACAGGCTTTTCATTGGGCATATTTATGGTACTGCAAACCGCCATGATTGCCGATTCGGTAGATTATGTTCAGGTAAAAACAGGTGAACGCAACGAGGGCGTATGCTTCAGCTCACTGACATTTTCCGGAAAGCTTATGAACGCCCTTTCCACGCTTGCGTTCATGCTGGTAATGCTGGCAGTCAAGTATGAGGAGGGTGCCGTCGTTACACAGACAATGAAACAGGGCGCATACTTTGCCATAACGATTGTACCTGCCATAAGCTGTCTGCTCGGAGTGATACCGTTCTTTTTCTATCCGCTGACGGAAGCGCAGGTCATAGAAAACGGAAATGCTTTAAAACAATTGTACTCGCAAAAGCAGGAAAAGAAATGATATATCTTTTGTTTTGTGCTATAATAACCACGGCGATTGAGCACCTTCGTTATGGTTTTTTGCGCTTGGAATATTAAAATAGATAACTTCCGTTTTGCCGCAATTTTTCAGGTGAAAATACCGTTTCAAGATGGTGCTGCGCCCCCCCCCTAAATCGAGAACTGCACCCCCTCTAAACCGTAGTTGCACCCCCTTACACGGTTTCTATCAAAATTAGAGTCATTTGCCATAAGTCCACCGTAATTTTGATAGAATTACGGTGGACTTTTTCTATGCCCGAAAACCGCTTGAAATAAGGCTTTTCGGCTGTTTCAGCACATAAGCAAACCCCGTCACAGAGCGTTTCTGCGGCGGGGCTTTGTGCGCTTTACGGCTGCTTCGGCACTTTGAGCCGAGGTAATTGTTAGCATAATCGTTAATTGACGGTTGAAGCGTTTATACCCTTGCAATCGTCCAGCTTTGGCTCTCGGTCTGGAGCTGCACCATATGGGCAAAAATACCGTCCGTTTGCATAAGTTCCGCGGGCGAGCCCTGCTCGGCTACCGCGCCATCCTTGAGCACCACAATTTTGTCAGCGCCGGAGACTGTGCGCATACGGTGTGCGATGATGAGGACGGTCTTATTCTTGATTAGGAGGGACAGTGCCTCCTGAATGGCCGTTTCGTTCTCCACATCCAAACCGGCAGTTGCCTCGTCCAGCAGAATGATAGGCGCGTCTTTCAGGAAAGCGCGGGCAATGGAGATGCGTTGCCGCTCGCCGCCGGAAAGCTCGCAGCCGTTTTCGCCGATGTTGGCGTTCCATTTATCCGGCAGCTTTTCGACAAATTTGTCCACATTGGCGAGCCTTGCCGCCGCGATTACCTCTTCGTCCGTAGCGTCCTTGCGACCGATACGGATATTTTCCAGAATACTGTTGTCAAACAGCGTCACGTCCTGGAACACGATGGAGTAGAGACTCATCAGTTTTTCCGGGTCGATTTCGGACACGTCCATGCCGCCCACGGTGATTTTGCCCCGGTCAATGTCCCAGAACCGCGCTGCCAGGCGGGAAACGGTGGTCTTGCCGCCGCCGGATGGACCGACAAGCGCCGTAACCTGTCCCTGTTTCGCCGTAAAGGACACATCCCGAAGCACCGTTTCGCCGCTTTGATAGGAGAAGCCCACATGGTCGAATACGATGTCGCAATTCTGGTTGGTGAGCTGTTCGCTGCCGGTCTGCACAGGGCAATCTAAGAGTTCATTCATGCGCTCGATGTTGCTGTTTGTGCCGATGATTGCGGCGAGGTTTTGCAGCGTCCCCTCCAAAGGGTCATACAGACGGGATACTACCAGCAGGAACATAAAGAAGGTCAGAACATCCAGCTCGCCCTTGACCAGCAGAGATGCGCCCGCAAGAGCTGTGGTGGCGATGCCCAGCCGCAGCACAAGACTTGCGGAAACCACAAAGACAGCCGTTCCCAGCTCACTTTTGATGAGTCGGCCTTCTACCGCACGAATTTTCTTTTCCAGCCCTGCAAGATAGCTTTTTTCGGCATTGTTGGCACGCAGGTCGGGCAGGGCTTCCATGCACTCCTGAATGCCGTCCTCGCAGGCGATTTTTGCCGCCATTGCCTTGCGTGAAAGTCTTTTCTGCACATCGGAGGCAAACCCTACGATAGCAAACGCCACGGGCAGCGGCCAGATAGCGGCAAGCGCCATGTGCCGGTTAAAGAACATCATCGACACGGCAATTATCGCAGTGGAGAGGATCGCGCCGTAAAGAGGTGCAACAAAATGGGACTGGCTCTGCTCAAGCACGGCGCAGTCATTCATGATGGAGGAGGTCAGGTCGGCAAGGTCTTTTTTTCCGAAAAATGACAGTGGGATTTTTCGCAGCTTTTCCGCAAGTCCAACCCGGCGCACACCGGATTCCACATAGGTAGCGAGGTAGGTGTTGTCATATTCCAGCCGTGCGCAAGCCACAATGAGCAGCGCCGCCGCGACGCAGCCGATCACATAGAAGGGGATTCGCTCTGCCGTCAGCGTGCCGTTCATGAGATCACCCACCAACAGGTATAAAAGTCCCACCGGCAGCATGAAGGAAATGTTTTGCAGCGCGCAGCTTAAAATACCCTTGATGTTGTCCACCGCGCCTTTGCGGGAAAGCGCATAGCGCCTTTGTAAATATTTGATCATCTCTCAAGCCTCCTTTGCCACTTTCCACCGGACGGATTTCTGATAATCACGCCACATCGCACCGAACAGACTGTCCTTTTGTCCCGACAGCTCTGTAAAGCTGCCGCTCTCGGCGAGATGACCGTCTTTTAATACAAAGATTCGGTCGGCGTTCACAACGGTGGAAAGCCGATGTGCGATCATAATAACGGTGCGGTGCCGTGCCAATTTGTTGAGAGCCGCCTGCACCTTTGCCTCGTTGTCGGGATCTGCAAATGCTGTTGCTTCGTCCAGAATCAGTATAGGAGCGTTTTTCAGCATGGCACGAGCAATAGCAATCCGCTGCGTCTCGCCGCCGGAGAGGTAGACGCCCTGCGAGCCGATAACCGTATTCACGCCGTCCGGAAATTTTTCAATGATGTCCATGCACTGAGCCGATTTGAGAGCCGCCAAAACCTCTTTATCCGTAGCGTTCGGCTTGCCCATCCGCACATTATCCAGAATACTGCCCTTGACAAGATGACTGTTCTGAAATACGAAAGAAACTGTATCCATCAGCTCGTTTTTGTCGATGTTCTTCACATTTGCGCCGCCGACAAAAATGCTGCCGCTCTGCGGGTCGAAGAAGCGGGCGATAAGTGCCGCCAGCGTGGATTTTCCGCCGCCGGACGGACCCACAAGCGCCACAGTCTGACCCGCGCCGATAGAGAGGGAGATATTCTCGATCGCATTTTTTGCGCCGTCGTAGCTGAAAGTGACATTTTCGAGCGTCACAGAGCTGTCCTTGGGATGCTGCGGGGCATCCGGCTGAGAAAGTGACGGGCTTTGCAGCACTCCGTCAATGCGCGTGATTGCATCCTGCACTATCATACCGTTCTCGCTCATGAACATAAGCTTTGTGAGCGTCAGGGAGATGACCGGCGTGATGATAATATAAAACAACAGGTTCAGCAGCACATCGCTGTCCGCGCCGCCGTGAGAGAGCAGGAATCCTCCTGCAATCAGGAAAACAAACACGCTGTTGACCGCCAGGGTGTAGAAGGTCATGGGTCGGCGCGTCTGCTTTGTGTAGGCGATAACCCAGCGCTCATAGTTATCGATGGTGCCCTTGAACTTTTTGAAGGAAAATACCGTCTGCCCGAAGGTTTTGACAACAGGGATTCCCCGTACATATTCTACCGCTTCGTTGGACATATCTGCCAATGCGTTCTGATACTGTGTCATCTTATCTTGCATTCCTTTGCCGGTCATGCGGGTCATAACAAGAAAAGCGAGCGCCACAGGCACAAGGCTCAAAAGTCCCAGCCGCCAATCGAAAACCAGCAGCAGCGCCAAAAGTCCCGCGATGGTCGCCATAGCCTTGGCTTTGTCGGGCAGCTGATGGGCGAGATAAGTTTCCGTCGCCCCGGCAGTCTCGGAAATGGTGCGGCGCAGCTTACCGCTGCCGAACCGCTCAATGGCGCCCGGCGGTAGGGTAGCGATGTGCTTTGTCATCGTTATGCGCAGGTTTGTGGCGATTCGGAACGCCGCAAGGTGCGAACACATAAGCCCCGTTATATAGGTGAGCACGGCAGCAACGGCAAACACCACCGCCATCCAGCCGTAGAACGTCACATGAACGGCGTTTTTATACTGCGGTGCGACCTCGATAACCTCCCTCAGGATGCGCCATATGTACCAAAACGGCACAAGCGCCAGCAGTGCACCGGCGGCGGATAACACCCACGAAAGGTAGGTTAGGATTCGGTACTTCCCGGCATAGTCCAGCAGCCGGGATAAATTGGATTGTTTTTTCAAAGCAATACCTCCTGACTTGTTTATTAGTTAGCAGTTGCTAACTTTACTGTTTTTGAAAAGCCGCAAAAAGCGGCACTTCAAAGTCGGTCTTTATTTCTTCAGAAACGAGAACAGTCCTTTCTTCTCATACGGAGCTACACGGATTTCGCCCGCCGTATAACCTGTTGCGTCAATGGCGGCACGCAGGGCGTTTTCGTCCAGCGGCTCTTTAGAGACGATTACCGTCTCCCCCTTGGAGTGTGAGGACGAAACCTTCTCCACGGAAAATGCTCCGCGAATCGTGTCGTTGATGTGCGCCTCACACATGGAGCACGCCATACCGGAAACCTTTATCGTTGTTTGAATCATTTTCGTACCTTCTTTCAAAATTAAATCCTTATCCCAGCGCCACATCCAGCACCATCATCACGCTGAAGCCTACCGCAAAGAACACCGTTCCAAGATTCGAGTGCCGCCCCTGCGACATTTCCGGAATCAACTCCACTACCACCACATAGAGCATGGCGCCCGCTGCAAAGCTTAGAAGATACGGCAGCGCCGGAATCACGAGCTGTGCCGCAAGTAGCGTCAGCACTGCGCCGACAGGCTCGACTATTCCCGAAAGGACGCCGCCGAGAAACGCCTTGCCTTTACTCTCGCCCTCAGCCCGCAGCGGCATAGAGATGATTGCGCCCTCGGGGAAATTCTGAATGGCGATGCCAAGCGACAGGACAAGTGCGCTTGCCGCCGTAATTTGCGTATTTCCCGCGAGGAAGCCTGCATACACCACGCCGACTGCCATTCCCTCCGGGATATTATGTAAGGTAACAGCCAGCACCATCATGGTGGTGCGCCCGAGCTTGCTTTTCGGACCCTCGGCCTGTTCACTTCCCACATGAAGATGGGGAATCAAACGGTCAAGCAGGAGCAAAAACAGCACGCCGACCCAAAATCCGATAAAGGCGGGGAGGAAGGACAGCTTGCCCATGTTTTCCGATTGCTCTATCGCCGGAATCAGCAGGCTCCAAATAGATGCCGCAACCATAACCCCTGCGGCAAAGCCCGCGAGCGCACGCTGTACCGAAACACCGAGTGACTTTTTCATAAAGAAAACACACGCCGAGCCTAATGTTGTGCCGAGAAAGGGGATTAATATTCCGAATAATACTTCCATTTGCTTCACCGCCTTTGTGTTGTGTTTTTATTTGTTTCTCCTGAATCCTGCCTCATCCCGGTATTCGGGATGTTCCTTTAAGTACGGATCTTTATCGCCGCAGATGGTATAGTCGCATCGGCAGCCGTCCACGCAGGTGCTCGTCCGTACAAGCCTTGCATGGAGCAGCTCCATAGACGCAAAGTCCACATTGCACAGGGCGGGCATAATATCCGTAAGACCGTGCCTGACGGCAAACTCCGCTGCCGGGCACGCCGTAAATTCATAATAGATGGGCTTGCCGTTTTCGTAAGGCGCAACCGTCATCTCGTAATCGTGCCATTTGTCGCAGCCGCTTTTCGCCCGAACAAACGCTTTGTACATCAGCTTCCTCCAAAACGGCTTGTTGCAGTCAACAAACTGCAGCTTGCGGAAGGTCGGCAGGATCAGATTTTCCTCCATCTCTTCAATCTCGCGGAACGATGTAACCGCTTTGCACACGGCATAATAACTCATAATGGCGATGCAGTCGTAAGTGCCGCCTACGCCGTTGTGGAAGTTCTTTTTGCCGCCCAAGTCGGTGCGCCAGTCGGAGAGAAAGGCCACGTACTGCCGCTGCACCTTTTCCCATACTGTCTCCCGCTCTGCTTCCGGATAGTGCAAGGCGATTTTTGCCCGTATCTCTTTCTTGCAAGGCTTTGAATACAGCACATGGCTTTTGCGATCGAATAGAAGCTCGTTGTCCTTCATCTGATTGCCTCCCTCCTTGTTCTTTCTTGCGTGCATGAGACCATCTCAGATTTAACCCGCTTTTCGGCAGACAAACCATGCCATGCTTTTCAGGTTTCCCATGTCCACATCCGTATACATTCCATCCAGCCGTGCTTTCAGACTGGAAACCGTCTCATAGGGCGGTGTGAAAAAGCCTGCCTTTTCATAAACATGCCGGACAAACCAATCCGTCCGCTTGTGCTCGCCCATCACATAAAAGCAGCCGCAGAACGTCCCGCCGGGTCTCAAAACCCGGAAAACCTCCCGATAGGCGGCTTCCTTGTCCGGAAAAGCATGAAAGCCGTTCAGCGACAAAACAATGTCGAATGTACCGTCCTCATAAGGGAGCGCACCCACATCACCCTGCTGAAAGGTTATGTTATTCAGATTCAGTCGGCTTGCCTTTTCCTGTGCCTGCTTCATCATATCGGGTGAGTAATCAAGGCAGGTAATGTCTGCCTCCGGCATAGTCTGATAAACCGGCATGGTCAGAATCCCTGTTCCCACCGGCACTTCCAGCAGCTTGCCGGAGAAATTCTCCGGAATACCGGACATTGCCTTTTCCAGATAGGCGTCGTTTTCCGCCTTGTTCATTGCCCACACCAAGCGGCACACCGCTTTCCCGCTCAGAGTAGAGCAGGTGATCATGCCGTCATAAAAACTGTTTTCACCCGTCATTCGGTACGCACCGCGAATGGCTTCTTTTCGTTCCATGGCCTTCCCTCCGTGTTTCAATCATCACACGACCGTTTCCGATCTCATTTTTTCAAAATGTCCACGATTTTCGCAAAGTCCTCCTTTGCCTCCTTGAAGATCGGCAGCATACAGTAGCAATGCACCATCTTCGGGCGGG